>JAESFL010000010.1_pt1 | contig 405898 bp, 349 predicted proteins | sample 9269401 | NCBI WGS metagenome assembly JAESFL01 (sample SAMN14506025, study PRJNA617098) | algae metagenome | isolation source: Gloeocapsa sp. UFS-A4-WI-NPMV-4B04 and co-occurring heterotrophs from desert... | place: USA: Utah | collected 2006-10-01 | reverse complement strand
TTGGTCCGATCGTCGGGGCCATCGTGATCATTGCGCTGGAAAACAAGCTGGGCGACCTGGGCAACCTGCTGGCGGCGCTGACAGGGGTGGAGTGGTTCCGCTCGATCGGCGAGTCGGTCACCATCGTGACCGGCTTCATCTTCATCGTCTGCGTGCTGGCGTTCCGCCGTGGCATCGTCGGTGAAATCGGGGCACTGTTCAAGACCCGAAGAACTGTAACTTCAGTGGCGCACGACGCACCATCAGCGCCATCCGCCACGTCAATGCATGCCACCGTTGCCACAACTACCAAGGGATAAGCCATGAAACCATTTGCCTGCCTGCGCTTGATCGCAGCAAGTCTTGCAGCATCGTTTGCGATCGGTGCTTTTGCCGCGGACGACATCGTGGTCGGGCAAGTCGCACCCCTGAGCGGTGTGCTGGCTGATACTGGGAAGGACATGGTGCTTGGCGTCAAGGTCTATCTTGACCAGGTGAACGAGCAGGGGGGAATCAATGGCCGAAAGATCCGCCACGTCGTCAAGGACGATGGCTACAAGGTCGACGAGACGGTGCGGCTGACCAAGGAAGTCATTGATAAAGACGGTGCGGTTGCGCTGATCGGGTTCGCCGGCACCGGCAATGTCGGCGAACTGCTCAAGCAGAAAGTTCTGGAAAACGCGGGGATTGCGCTCGTCGCTCCCTATACCGGCGCGGAAATACTGAGGACGCCGTTCAATCCCTATATCTTCCATATCCGCGCCAGCTATGCGGACGAAGCGGAAGGCATCGTGAACCAGCTGGTGCAACTGAACATGAAACGTATCGGCGTCATGTACCAGGATGACCCGTTCGGCAAGGCAGGGCTGGCGGGCGTCGAAGCTGCATTGAAGAAGAGGGGGCTGGAGCTTGCCGTTACCGGCGCTTACGAGAAAAACACCGACAACGTCGCCGATGCGGTCAAAGCGATTGCCAAGGCCAATCCACAGGCGGTGGTCATGATTTCGGTGAACAAGAGCACGGCGGCATTCAGCAAGGAGATTCGTGCCGTCTCCACCGTTGCGCAATTGGTCAACATCTCCGTCGTCAATCCGAAGGAAATCGTGCGATTGATTGGCGCTGATAACGCACGTGGCATCGGCATGGCGCAAGTCATGCCGTACCCGGTGGCTTCCTCGACACCGATTGTCAAGGAATACCAGCAGGCGATGAAAAAATTTGCGCCCGGCGTTGAATTTTCCTATACCAGTTTCGAAGAATTTGTTGGCGCCAAAGTGCTGGTGGAAGGGCTTCGGCGTGCCGGGAAGAACCTCACGCGGCAAAGCGTGATCCAGGGATTGGAGTCGATGAACGCATTCGATACCGGTGGATTCACGGTGCGCTTTTCGCCGACCAATCGCGTTGGTTCGCGCTTCGTGGAAATCACGGTCATCGGCAAGGACGGCCGGCTCCTGCGCTGACCCTGTCATTTCCCCACATTATTCTGGAACGCATATGCACATCGGACATTTGATCACTCGGCATGCGCGCTATCGGCCCCATCATCCGGCGGTAGTGTTCGGCAACTGCCGCCTCACGTACGCGGAATTCAATTGCCGGGTCAACCGCCTGGCAAGCGCGCTGCAATCGGCAGGTGTCCGAAAAGGGCAGCGAATTGCCACCTTGCTGCCCAACTGCCTGGAATTGCTGGAAATTTACTGGGCAGCTGCGAAAACCGGCGCTGTCGTCGTTCCCCTTTCGCCGATGCTGCTTGGACCGGGGCTTGCCAGCCTGCTGGGTGATTCCGACGCGGTGCTCCTGTTCACCTGCAACACGCTCCGGCCGGTGGTGGATGACATACGGAGCAACCTGGCGGGGCTGGGTGAAGGGCGAATCGTATTGACCGATGGGGATGCGCCGCGCTACATCAGCTATGCACGTTTCACCGATACCGGCGATGCGGAGCCGACCGATGCAAGCCTGCATCCGGAGGACATCTATAACATCATGTACACCAGCGGCACGACCGGGCTGCCGAAAGGTATCGTGCACACGCATGCCATCCGGGCGAATTACGGCACGCTCATGGCCAGCGCGTTCCGCATCGCGCCGGAGTCGGTGGTGCTGCATACCGGATCGATCGTCTTCAACGGTGCATTCACAACGCTGATGCCGTGCTTCTACGCCGGAGCGACTTATGTCCTGCATCCCCAGTTCGATGTCGAGGAGCTGATCGCCACCATCAAGCGCGAGAAGGTGACGCACACCATGCTGGTGCCATCGCAGATCGTTGCCATGCTCTCGTCGCCCAGCTTCGATCCAGCAGCCATGCAGTCTTTGCAGATGGTGCTTTCGCTCGGCGCTCCGCTGCATAACGAATTCAAGGAGAAGCTGAACCGGGTTCTGCCAGGGCGCTTTCATGAGCTCTACGGACTGACGGAAGGTTTCATGACGATTCTCGATCGCGACGATGCCGTTCGCAAGCAGGGATCGGTAGGTGTGCCGCCGCCGTTCTCCGACATGCGTATCGAGCGTGAGGACGGAACCAGGGCTGCGCCAATGGAAGTTGGCGAGATTGTCGGTTGCGGGCCCTTGCTCATGCCAGGATATTTCAAGCGCCCCGACCTGACCTCTCAGGCCATCGTCGATGGTTGGCTGCGTACCGGCGACCTGGGTTATGTCGATGATGACGGCTTTCTTTACCTTGTCGACCGCAAGAAGGAAATGATCGACAGCGGCGGCGTAAAAATCTACCCGCGTGACATCGAAGAAGTCGTGGTCCGGCATCCCGATGTCCTGGAAGCGGCCGTTTTCGGTATCCCGCATGACAAATGGGGCGAAACGCCGCTCGCCGCGGTGGTATTGAAACGCACTGGCGCACTCTCGGCGGCGGAGCTCAGGGAATGGATCAACGGGCGCGTCAGTGCGCGCTATCAGCGGGTACAGGAAGTGGCGATACTGGCGGAATTTCCGCGTAATGCCGCCGGAAAGATTCTGAAGCGAGAGTTGCGGGACAAGTACTGGCAGGGCAGGGACGGAAAAATCTGAGCAATCGCCTCGGCATTCCTGTAATAAAAAAGGGTTGCGTTGCGCAACCCTTTTTTACGTCCATCCGTATTGCATGCATCGGTTCCGGACCTCGTTACTTGCCCTCGATCTTGAACACCGCCTTCACTTCGCGCTTGACGTCTTCGATCGCTTTCATGTGCGCGTCCTTGTTGTAGCCGACTGTTGCGCCTACACCGGTGCAGGCATCAGTGCGTTCGAACGGCTTGCCGGTATCGATATTCATGATGCTGCCGCCCGCGCCTTCCTCCAGCCTGCATTTCACTGCCTGCTGTGCCTGCGGCAGGCGTACCTGCGGAGGCAGGGTCTGCGAATCGAAGCCGTGATAGGCATCCGCATATCCGATGATGGAGACATCCGCGCCGCGGGCCTGAAGGCGGCTGACGTAATCGCGGCACGGCGCAATCGGTACATAATCGTCCGCTTCCCCGTGGAAGATGCGGATGGGCTTGGCATCGATCTTCTCGTCGTCGATGTATTTGTAGCAGGGCGGGTAGAAAGCCATGTACGTGGCAAAGCGGGCTTTCTTGCTGCCGTAGGCGTCGTTGAACCTGTTCATCGCCGCGTACACGCTCGCTACGCCGCCTTTTGAAAACCCGAGAACGCCAATGCGCTGCGGATCGACCATCGGGTGCGTGGCCAGGAGATCGAGTGCGCGGTAGGCGTCGTACAGCATCGCGAGATGATCCAGCAGGCCCTGGTCGGCCACGGTGCTGGTGATGCCCCGTCCGCTGAAGGAATCCAGTAGGAAGACCGCGACGCCAATCGAGTTGAGTTCGTGCGCCCAGCGATCGATGTTGATACCGATACCGGACGAGCCATGTACTGCGATCAGGGTGGGAAATTTGGTGCCCGGCTTGCCTGCAGGTACACGGAGTTCGCCGGCGAGCGTAACTGGTTTGCCGTCGGTTTTACCGCTCAGGAACTGCGCGGTGGACAGCGTCATGCTTTGAATCGGGTGGACTTCTGTGCGCGCGGCGTACTGTTGCGCGCATACGGAACTTGCCAGCACCATCGCGATGCCGGCGATCAGGCCTTTTACTACCTTCATTGATTGTCTCCTTGGCGGTGTAGGGATCGGCCGCTCTCCGGCGGCCTCTTCGTTCCCGCATCTACGTGATGATGCGGTAGCAAGGATTATATTTCTTTCCGGGAAGTTTCATGCGGTGCTGTGCAACGAAAGACGACAGTAGCGCATCCATTGGCCCCATGATCTTCGCGTCGCCACGGATTTCAAACTTGCCGTGTTTCTCGATGGCGCGAATGCCTTGATCCTTCACATTCCCGGCCACCACGCCGGAGAATGCGCGGCGCAGGTTTGCAGCCAGCAAGTGGCTGGGCTGGCTTTTTTGCAACTGCAGATTGCGCATGTTTTCGTGCGTTGGTACAAACGGCTTCTGGAATTCGTGATCTATCTTGAGCAGCCAGTTGAAGTAGTAGGCATCGCTTCGCTCCTTGCGGAATTCACGCACCCGTTTCATACCGTCCTGCATCTCTTGCGCCACGCGGACCGGATCATCGACGATGATCTTGTAACGACGCTGTGCCTCTGCACCGATCGTTTCGCCGATGAACTGATCGATCTGCGTGAAATAGTCTGCTGCGCTTTTCGGACCGGTGAAGACAAGCGGGAAGGGGAGGTCTGCATTGTCGGGATGCAGCAGGATGCCGAGGATGTAGAGTATTTCCTCTGCCGTGCCGGCGCCGCCGGGGAATACCACGATGCCATGTCCCGCCCGCACAAACGCTTCAAGCCGCTTCTCGATATCGGGAAGGATCACCAGGTCGTTGACGATCGGGTTCGGCGATTCGGCGGCGATGATGCCCGGCTCCGAAAAGCCGAGGTAGCGGCCGCTGGTGATGCGCTGCTTGGAGTGGGCGATCGCGGCGCCTTTCATCGGTCCCTTCATCGCGCCCGGGCCGCAGCCGGTGCAAATGTCCATTGCCCGCAAACCGAGCTCATAGCCGACATCCTTGGTGTAATCGTATTCTTCGCGCGAAATCGAGTGACCTCCCCAACATACGACAATGTTGGGCGTGGTCATCGGCCGCAGGACATTGGCATTGCGCAGAATGTGGAACACCGAGTCGGTGAGCCCTTCGGTGGTCTCGAGATTGAACTTCGGATTGCCGTTGATCTCGTCGTTGATGTAGATCACGTCGCGTAATACGGCAAACAGGTGTTCGTGTATGCCCTTGATCATCTTGCCGTCGACGAAGGCCCGTGCCGGGGCGCTCTTCATGTCGAGCTTGATGCCGCGCTCGCGCTGGAGAATACTGATATCGAAATTCTTGTATCGCTCCAGCAGTTCCTTGCCGTCATCCAGTCCATTGCCGCAGTTCAGAACCGCCAGCGAGCAACTGCGAAAGACATCGTACAAACCGCCCTGGCTGGTATCGAGCAGCTTGGCGACTTCAGCCTTGGATAGAATTTCGAGACGGCCTTCCGGTGAAATTTGTGTATCGACAACGTTGTAGTCCATAGATTCGAATTCAATTCACGTGTGTTGTAGTGGTGATTGCCTGTGTTGCCGTAGTTGGTTGAACGCCGCGACAGCATGCATCCAATTCTATTACGGTCTCGAGTGCAGCGATACGGCTTCCTTATCGTTGTATGTCAAACTGTAACGAGAGCCGTACCGGATCGATGTTTGCATGATGGACATCAAACGCGCCGCTCATTACACTCGGACGTTGAAATGCGCGGGGCATGGATCGGTGGGAGCGATGCCGCGGGCGTGGAATGGCATCACTGAAATGAAGGAGGCAATATGAAAGGCAGTTGTCTGTGCGGGACGGTGACTTACGAAGTCGACAAGCTTGCGTCATCTATCCAACATTGTGCTTGCCGTACCTGCTGGAAGGCGCACGCCGCGGCATTCAACAGTGCGGCGGCAGTCACGCCGGCGCATTTCAAATGGACCGCCGGCCAGGAGTCCTTGAAGTCTTTTGAGTCGTCACCAGGGAAGCAGCGGTATTTTTGTTCCGTCTGCGGGTCGCATCTCCTCGCCAGCAAGGAAGGCAAGCCATATTTGATCCTGCGCGTGGCGACGCTCGACGATGATCCCGGTGTCAGGCCCGAATTCATGATCTGGAAATCGCAGGCTGTGCCCTGGCTTGCATTCGACGACTCGGTGCCTGCGCATGCAGAGTGGCAGCCGGGGCACGAATAGCGTAGTTCAGATATCGACAAATCCGCGGCCGAGTTCGAGCACCTGGCCGCCGACATGGATCCGCTTGTCCGTGCCCACGTTGAGATGCAATCTGCATTCGCGATTGACTGCTTCACCCTGGTGTATCTCGACGCTGCGAGGCAACTGCCTGCCGGTTGCGATCAGCCAGCCGCCAAGGTTGGCGCAGGCCGATCCGGTACCCGGATCTTCGCCGACACCCCCTCCTTGCATGGTGAAAAAATAACGGGCCAGGACTTTGGCGCTGCTGCCGCCTTCTTCTTCAAACGCAAAGAGGTAAGCCGTCTTTCTTCCGAGGCTGCTCACAGGCCATTGGTCCAGCAAATCACCTGCGGGCTGCGCACGGCGAACCGCATCGACCGACCTGACAGGGATCAGTAGCTGGTCCGCGCCGGTATCGACCCACATCGGCGACTCAAGCAGGTCCGCCGCGGTCAGTCCGACCATCCGCGCAATGAATTCGTCAGGGAGCCCGGTGGGGCGTGTGGCCGGCATACCGGATGTGGGCGCGATGAACGTCCACGTATCGCCTCGTGCAACCACATCTACCAGGCCGGCCTTGAACTCGAGCTTCAGTTGATTGCCTTTTCCGAGTAAATCCCTGAGCACATGCGCCGATCCAAGCGTGGGATGACCGGCGAAGCGCATCTCGTATCCTGTCGTGAATATGCGCACGTAGGCGTCTGCGCGGTCCGATGGCATCAGGAAGGTGGTCTCCGACAAATTAAACTGCCGCGCCAGCGCCTGCATCTGCTCATCGCCGATACCGCGGCCATCTTCGAAAACGCATAGAGGATTGCCTCCGAAGGTCGATTCGGCAAATACATTGACGATGCGAAAACCATACCGTGCCATTTGATCTTTCCTTTCATCCAACCGAATAAATTGTTGAGGACGTAAGCCTAGCAAGATCCCGGTGAAGAACCAAAAAGGTGATGAAAAGAAATTGCATGGAGCAGGTTGAAACCGGCGTGGAGATTGACTAAAATCGATGTACTGTATATAAACACAGTAAAGAATATCGAAGCGACGTTCCACGACGTTTCTAGTTTCTATCCTCAGCGATGTGTCGTTTGTTCTGTTCGAACGGAGACTGCCATGTTTAAGGTAGGTACCTTGGTAGGAGCTGGCCGTTGGCCTAACCAGTCAGCATATCCCGATTTATGGGAAAAACCGGTTGCAGGCAAGGTATTGGATTTTTGCGATATCCGGGCATGGGCTAATTCCATCTATTTCCCGACCGACAACCCGCATCCTGGCGAGGTGATGACGCTCGCATTGAAGTTGCGCGAACAGGGCGTCCTTCAGGAAGTGACGCCGGTACACTGGGATTTTCATTCACACCAAAAGGTGACGTGGGAAAAAACATCGTCGCTGCGTCCCTATGCGGAGGACGTCGCGCTGTGGAAGGCGGCCAAGGCTCTCCGCATGGATGAAATCGAACACCCGCGGCGCCGCAAGCGTCGCGACATTGGTGAATTCCTTCCACACGACATGCAACACCTTGCGCTGCAACGATTGGTGAGCGCTTAGGTTTTGCCTGCGCTGATGCAAAGACTTTTTGACCCATGCTCAAAGAACCAATTGGATGAAAGGTCTTTAAGGACAGGCTCCACAGATTGATTATTTCGAAGAACTATTGCGCAAACGCAATGTCTTTATAGTACTTTGGCCTAGACTTAAATCGGTCCCTTAAGGCCTCCCAGGAAGTACTTAAACCGCACAGTGCGAACTGTGCGGTTTTTTTTCGTGCGTGAAAAATTTTGATGACAAAAAAGCATGAGGAAAATTCCTACAAGGTTCGTCCTTTCCTGCAAAAAAATTGATACTGCTCAAGTTACAGTGGGAGAAGCCCGGCATACTTGCGTCTAAGAAAATTTCCTTAACGAACCTGGTGCGCAGATGATGAACAACGAGTTGAACACAGACGAAGTGATTAACAATATGGTCAGCGCTGTCTGCGGCCAAAGCGCGACAAGCCGCGAGCGGCACATGTATCGTGAAACATTGCGGAATCTGGTTCGACTTGCGAAGGCGGAACAGATGGCGGATATGAGAGCGAACGTCGAAAAGCTCACCGGCTTTGCCGAAGCCCGTACCGACAAGGCAGCTCAGCAGAGCCATCAAGCGCCGGTGAACGCTTCCCGCCAACCGGAAGCGCAGTCAGGAGCGGCTTGAATTCGTCCGCGAATGATTCATCCCCACGCGAACCCGCGGCAGATTTCCTTCTCCAATCAAGGACTTGAAAAGCTGCCAAATCGCGTGGAAATCAGTGTCTAAAATATTAAAATCCACTGTATAATCGCTTTAGAACGGTCGTGCTTTTTGGCTGGGATTTAACGAGGAGACAGCATGGATTTGAATTACACGGCGGAAGATCTGGCCTTCCGCGACACTGTTCGCGCCTTCCTGGATGCGAATTTGCCCAAAGACCTGCAGCATAAGGTTCTCAACCATATACGACTGTCCCGCGAAGACTTCGTCCGCTGGCACAAGATCGTGGCCAAACAGGGATGGGTCGGCACCGGCTGGCCGGTCGAGTATGGCGGCACAGGCTGGACGCCGGTGCAGCGCCACATCTGGGAAGAGGAGTGCGCAAGTGCCGGCACGCCTTCCATCCTTCCTTTCGGCGTCAACATGGTGGCGCCAGTCATTATGGCCTTCGGTAACGAAGCGCAGAAGCAGCACTTCCTTCCCCGCATTCTGAATTGCGACGATTGGTGGTGCCAGGGGTATTCCGAGCCGGGCTCCGGTTCTGACCTCGCGTCGCTGAAGACCCGCGCCGAGCGCCAGGGCGACCACTACATCGTCAATGGCCAGAAAACCTGGACTACGCTGGCACAGCATGCCGACATGATTTTCTGCCTGGTGCGCACCGATCCCGCCGCACGCAAGCAGGAAGGCATTTCCTTCCTCCTGATCGATATGAAGACTCCGGGCATCACCGTGCGTCCGATCATCATGCTCGACGAAGAGCATGAGGTGAACGAAGTGTTTTTCGATAACGTCAAGGTCCCGGTTGAGAACCTGATCGGCGAAGAGAACAAGGGCTGGACATACGCCAAATACCTGCTTGGCCATGAGCGTACCAATATCGCTGCGGTCGGCCGCGCGAAGCGTGAACTTCTGTTCCTGAAGCGCCTCGCCGAAAAGCAGAGCAAGAATGGCAAATCGCTGATGGAAGATCCGGTGTTTTCCGCCAAGGTGGCAAGCCTGGAAATTGAAATCATGGCGCTCGAAATGACCGTGCTGCGCGTCCTCTATAAAGAAGGCGGAAAGCGCGGTCCGGGACCGGAGGCGTCTTTGCTGAAGGTAAAAGGCACCGAGGTGCAGCAGGTGCTGACGGAGCTGATGGTGGAAGCCGTCGGACCGTATGCGATGCCATTCGATCCGAACTACCTGGAAGGCGAGCGCGAGCACAGCATCGCGGGCGACGACGACGCGGCGCCGCTGGCCGGCTATTACTTCAACTTCCGCAAGACCTCGATCTACGGCGGTTCGAATGAAATCCAGAAAAACATCATTACCCAGATGATCCTGGGCCTGTGAGGAGACGACATGCACTTTAACTTTACGCCAGAACAGCAACAGTTCTCCGACGCACTTCGCCGCTGGGTCGAAAAGGATTACACCTTCGATCACCGCAACAAAATCATCCAGTCGGAACAGGGCGTGTCCGACCAGGCTTGGGCAACGCTGACCGAGCTCGGCATGACCGCATTGCCGGTGCCTGAAGAGCAGGGCGGCTTCAATGGCTCGGCGGTTGACATGATGGTCGTGATGCATGAAATCGGTCGTGGCCTCGTAATCGAGCCGTATTTCGCCACTGTGCTGGGCGCGCAATTCCTCAAGCTGGCAGGCGGTCAGGAATCGCTTCTGGAGCAGGTTGCAGGCGGGGAATTGAAGCTGGCTTGCGCGCTTGGCGAGAAGCAGTCGCGCTATGAATTGTTCGACATCGCCACGACCGCCAAGGCAAATGGCGGCAGTTATGTCCTGAATGGCAGCAAGACAGTTGTTCTGCATGGTGCGCAGGCGAATCAACTGATCGTATCGGCTCGCAGCAGCGGTGGCCAGCGCGATACGAGCGGAATCTCCTTGTTCGTCGTGCCCGCCGACGCGTCCGGCATTACACGGCGCGAGTACCGTACGCTCGACGGTCATCGTGCCGCCGACATCACGCTGGCAAACGTTGAATTGCCCGCATCCGCGCTGCTCGGCAAGGAAGGCGCAGGTTGGGATGTGCTTGACGCGGCAGCCGACTATGGGGCGACGCTGTTGTGCGCGGAGGCGGTTGGGGCAATGGAGGCGCTGAACGAAGCCACGCTCGAATACCTGAAAACCCGCCAGCAGTTTGGCGTGCCCATCGGTAAATTCCAGGCGCTGCAGCACCGCATGGCAGAAATGTTCATGCAACTTGAGCAGGCTCGCTCGATGGCGACGCTGGCTGCGGTCAAGGTCAGTTCCGCCGATGCCGAAGAACGCCGCCGTACGGTTTCCGCCGCCAAGGCGCGGATCGGCCAGGCACTGAAATTCGTCGGCCAGCAGGCGGTGCAACTGCACGGTGGCATGGGCGTGACGAACGAGGTGCAAGCCGCGCACCACTTCAAGCGACTGACGATGATCGAGCTCACGCTCGGCGATACTGACTACCATCTGGCGCGCTTTGCTGCACAGCCGGGATTCAGGAAAGCTGCATAAGAAGCCGTTGATCGTTGGTTCATCGAAAGGACTGTGAATGTCTCAGCTGAAGTGGTACTTCGAAGACTTCGTGGTCGGCAGGACGATCGACATCGGAACGCGCACGGTCAGCGAGGAAGAGATCATCGACTTCGCCAAGAAATTCGATCCGCAACCGTTTCATGTCGATAAGGAAGCCGCCGCCAATTCCATTTATGGCGGCATCATCGCCAGCGGGTGGCACACCTGCAGCATGATGATGCGCATGATGGTGGACGGCTTCCTGCGCGAGGCGGCCAGCATGGGGTCGCCGGGCGTCGACGAGGTCCGCTGGCTGAAGCCGGTGCGTGGCGGCGATACGCTTACCGTCACCACGACCGCCATGGAGACGCGCCCGTCGACCAGCAAGCCGGACCGAGGCGTGGTCGTCAATCTGTGGCAGGCGAAAAATCAGCACGGCGAACTGGTGGCAACGGTCAGGGGAATGGGACTGTTCCGGCGCCGCCCACCGGCCTGACCGACAGTTGGTGAATCCGGTTGCCATCTGACTGAAAAACAGCAGCAAATTATATTGGAGACAGCATGCGCGAAATCGCATCCCTAGCAGAACTCAAGGGCCTTATCAGCCAGGAAGTCGCAGTATCGGACTGGGTGGAAATCACGCAGGAACGTGTGCAGATGTTTGCCGATGCCACCGGCGACCATCAATGGATCCACCTCGATGTGGAACGCAGCCGCAAGGAATCGCCGTTTGGCGGCACCGTCGCCCATGGCTTTCTTACCCTATCCCTGTTGCCGATGCTGATGGCAAGCGCGATCCGCATGAGCGACGTGAAGATGGGCGTGAACTACGGCCTCAACAAGGTACGCTTCCCGGCCCCGGTGCCGGTCGGCAGCAAGGTCCGTGGCCGCATGACATTGCTGTCGGTGGAAGATATCCCCGGCGGTGCGCAGATGACCTGGCAGGTGACAATGGAGCGCGAAGGCGGCGACAAGCCGGTTTGCGTCGCTGAATCGGTATCGCGCCGATATACCTGAAACCTGATTGACATGACGGCGGCTGATAATTCAGCCGCCGTTTTCCATTCTGCCCAACGTTCAGCGCTTCGCGTACTGGGTGCCGCCGAAAAGAGTCTCCCTTGATTTATCGTCCAGCAGCGGCTTGCGCAGGTTCGCCAATACCTCCACGCCCCGCCGAACCGCCGGCCGTTCGCTGATTTCGTCGAACCAGCGCTTTGCGTCCGGAAATTCCGCCCAATCGATTCCCTGGTTCTTCCATGAACGCAGCCATGGAAAAGTCGCTATATCGGCAATCGTGTATTCCTCGCCTGCGAGGTAGCCGGTTTTCTTCACCTGCTTGTCGATCACGCCGTACAGTCGCCTGGTCTCGTTGGTGTAGCGATTGATCGCATACTCGATTTTTTCCGGCGCATAGATGCGGAAGTGATGTGCCTGACCGAGCATCGGCCCCACGCCCCCCATCTGGAACATCAGCCACTGCAGCGTGTTGAATTTTTCGCGATCGCTGTTGCCGAGAAATTTGCCGACCTTGCTGGCGAGGTACACCAGGATGGCGCCCGACTCGAACAAGGAAATCGGTTTGCCGTCCGGACCCTCGGCATCGACGATTGCCGGAATCTTGTTGTTGGGAGAGATGGCGAGGAAGTCGGGCTTGAACTGGTCGCCCGCTCCGATATCGATGTGATGAACGCGGGAGGGCAGGCCGCATTCCTCGAGCATGATATGGACTTTGTGGCCGTTGGGCGTGGCAGTGGAATAGACATCGATCATGGTTTCTCCTGCGAGGTTGGTGAGGGTCCCGGATTTATGCATCGATTATGCAGAAATCCGGGACTCCTCGCTTTGCACCTCAGGAGACGCGCCCCGGAGCCGAAATCAGGAACGTGTGACCGGCAGTTCCAGGTCTTTCGCCGGCACGGCAATATGCTTTGCCAGTTCAAGCTTGGCGATCGAATTGCGGTGCACTTCGTCCGGACCGTCGGCGATCCGCAGCGTGCGGTTGCCGGCCCATTGATACGCGAGCGGGAAGTCGTCGCAGACACCGCCGGCACCATGGGCCTGGATTGCCCAGTCGAGTACCTGCTGGGTTACGTTCGGTGCGAGGACCTTGATCATTGCGATTTCGGCTTTCGCATGCTTGTTGCCAACCGTGTCCATCATGTACGCTGCCTTCAATGTCAGAAGACGGGCAGTATCAATCATGATGCGCGCATCGGCGATCCGCTCATGCCAGATGCTTTGCTCGGAGACGCGCTTGCCGAACGCAATGCGCTCGTTGAGGCGCTTGCACATGTATTCCAGCGCACGTTCCGCCACGCCGATGGCGCGCATGCAGTGGTGAATACGGCCTGGTCCGAGACGGCCCTGCGCAATCTCGAATCCTCGCCCTTCACCCAGCAGGATGTTGGATGCCGGCACGCGCACGTTCTCGAACAGGATTTCGCAATGGCCATGCGGCGCATCATCGTAGCCGAACACCGGCAGCGGACGCTTGATGGTGATGCCCTTGGTATCGGCAGGTACCAGAATCATCGATTGCTGGGAATGGCGCGGTGCGTCCGGATCGGTCTTGCCCATCACGATGAAAATCTTGCAGCGCGGATCGCCCGCACCGGAAATCCACCATTTGTGTCCATTGATGACGTACTCGTCGCCGTTACGTTCGATGCGGGTGGCGATATTGGTGGCGTCGGAGGATGCGACCGCCGGTTCCGTCATCGCGAACGCGGAGCGGATTTCACCGCGCAGCAGCGGCTCCAGCCATTGGCGCTTATGCTCCTCGGTGCCGTAGCGCTCGATCGTTTCCATGTTCCCGGTATCCGGCGCCGAGCAGTTGAATACCTCGGCACCCCAGGGCACACGTCCCATGATTTCGCATAGCGGCGCATAGTCGAGATTCGACAGCCCCTCGGGGGCACGTGTCGATTTCGGAAGGAACAGGTTCCAGAGTCCGGCAGCACGGGCCTTCGGTTTAAGATCTTCAATGATGGTGGTTGCAAGCCAGCGATTGCCTTTTTCGACACCGTTGCGGTCGATTTCCTGCTTGTACGCTTTTTCATTCGGATAAACGTGCTCATCCATGAATGCGAGCAGTTTTCCCTGCAATTCCTTGCAACGGTCCGAGTATTCGAAATCCATGATGTCTCCTTGCCTTTGTGGTCTATGTAAGTAGCGTTATGGTGCCGATACTGCCGGCCTCAGGTCGCGCTTGCGTATTTCCAGCCCATCTCCGCCATCGGGCGTGCCGACTTGCCCGATGCCAGCGCCTGCTCGCTGGATGCGGTGCCGTCCACATAGCGCTTCATGATGCCTTGCAGGATGCCGGCCATGCGGAACATGTTGTAGGCGAGATAGAAATTGAAATCTTCCTTGCGAATGGTCTTGCCGGTGCGCGCGCAATACTTCGCGATGTACTCTTCTTCGCTCGGGATGCCGAGCGCCTTGTGGTCGAGCCCGCCGATGCCGCGGAATTGTCCCTGTGGGATATGCCAGCTCATGCAATGGTAGGAAAAGTCGGCGAGCGGATGGCCGAGGGTCGACAGCTCCCAATCCAGGACCGCCAGCACCCGCGGCTCGGTCGGATGAAAAATCATGTTGTCGAGGCGGTAGTCGCCATGGACGATACTGGTTTCGTCGCCGGGCGGGATATTGTTGGGCAGCCACTGGATCAGGTTGTCCATCGCCTCGATTTTTTCGGTCTCGGAGGCCTTGTACTGCTTGGTCCAGCGGTCAATCTGGCGGGCGAAATAATTGCCCGGCTTGCCGTAGTCCGCTAGGCCAATGGCCGCGTAGTCGACGGTGTGGAGCTGGGAAATGACGCGGTTCATCTCGTCGTAGATGGCGCCGCGCTCGTCATTCGTCATGCCTGGCAGCGACTGGTCCCATAGGACTCGTCCGTCGACGAAATCCATGATGTAAAAGGCGCGTCCGATGATGGACTCGTCAATGCACAACGCATATTGGCGAGCAGCCGGAAAACCGGCTTTGTGCAGCGCGTCCATCACACGGAATTCGCGGTCGATCGCATGAGCGGATGCGAGAAGCTTGGCGGCAGGTCCCGGCTTCGTGCGCAGCACATAGCTGCGGCCGTCGGCGGTGAGCTTGAATGTGGGATTGGATTGACCGCCCTTGAACTGTTCTACAGCCAGTTCGCCTGAAAAACCTTCCACGTGCTCGCGCATGTATGCCTGCAATGCGCCGACATCGAATTTTTGGCGGTCCGATACAGGTCTGGTGCCTATGAATTCTTCGAACATCTTGTCTCCTGAGATAGCGTTATCGGTGCATTCTACATGATGAAAGAGTACGGTCGTACTATTTTGTTCCAGCTCGTCATGCGTCCCGAAATCTGCGATATTGCTCCAGCAAAGTTTCCATCGTGGTGCTGCGCGATTCTCCTTGCAGATACGAAGGTGGCGAGAAATTGACGATCCGTACCACCCAATCGGCGGGTTCATCGCCGACATCCAACGCATTGATACATCCCGCAGTTTGCGCCAGATTACCAAGGAACAGCCGCTGGTTGGTCAAGGCATATGACAGGATGACGCGGTTGATGCCACCATGCAGAACCAGCAGGACCGTGTCCCAGGATTTATCAGCCCGCAGCCGGTCTATGCATGGATGCACACGGTCGATGAGTTCGCCAATGCTTTCACCCCCAAGAAACCGCTTGTGCTCCGGAACAAGTCCGTCGAAGGCGCCAACGAAGGCTTCCCGCAGCGCCTCGTCGGGAATCGCGGAGAGCTTGCCGCCGCGCAGCTCTTCAAGCTCCGGCCATACTTCCAGTTCGATCTGCTGGCCGGTCTCGGCGAGCACCAGCCCGGCCGTCTCCACGGTGCGCGGCAGGCCTGAGACAATCACCTTGTCAAATCGTAGCCTCTCCTGGGCGAATACCTTGCCGGCGGCGGTTGCCTGCGTCCGGCCGAGCTCATTGAGCGGAACCTGTTCGGGCAGAATGGGCTTGCCTCCTGCATCGAAGTAAGTCACGCTGCCATGGCGCATCAGGTAGATGCGTCGTCTCTTATGTTCTGTCATTTGTATTGCGGCTTTCTCTTTTCCAGAAATGCGTTGATGCCTTCCTGTGCATCGCGGTGATGCAGGCTTTCGACGAAATGGTGCTTCTCCGTTTCGAAGTGCTGGGCTAGGGAGTTATTTTGTGCATCCTGGGTCAGCGACTTGATGCGCTCGACTGCGTTGGGCGACAGAGCCGCCAGCTCGTCGGCCCAATTGAGCGCCGTATCGAGCGCGGTGCCGTCGGCGACCACCTTGTTGACGAGGCCGAGTTCGTGCAGGCGCGGCGCGCCCACCGGCTTGCCCTCGATTAGAATTTCCGTTGCGAGCTGGCGCGGCAGGGAGCGCGACAAAAACCACGAACCGCCGCCGTCCGGTGTGAGGCCTACCTTCACGTATGCCATGACGAATTTCGCGGAGGTGCCGGCGACGATCATGTCGCAGGCCAGGGCCAGCGAGAAACCTGCACCGGCCGCCGCGCCTTCAACGGCGGCAATTACCGGCTTCGGGCAGTCCCGGATGGCTTCGATCCAGCCATGAAGGTTGTTGATTGATTCCGCCTGGACCGACTTGTCTTTCGCCCGGTTATCAAGGAGGCGATTGAGATTGCCTCCGGCACAAAAGAAATTATCCGCTCCGGTCAGCACCACGGCCCTGATCGAATCGTCGCGTTCGGCAGTCGACAGGGTTTCAACCGCTGCGGCATACATATCAGGGTGCAACGCGTTTTTTGCACCGGGGTTGGAGAGGGTAAGAATCAGCGTCGCATCACGACGGGAGGCTTGAAGTTCGGCGGACATAGGGGCAGGGAATGAATGTCGGGAATATGTGCATCAACGAAAATTATGCGGCGGCCTTCACAGCCTGCTGAAGGCTTGCATCGTCTGTGGCTGCTGAAACAATCGTACTGCCGCCTATTATTGCCTAAATGCGCAAAGGAGGTTCAGGGCCGGCATTGATTTCCATCCTGCGGTAAGCTTTCGCTCTCGCAGGCAATAGATTGCCGGCATCCTGTCGGTCAAAATCAATAATCATTGGAGATAACATGCTGAAACTGTGCGGCTTTTCCGTAAGCAACTACTACAACAAAGTGAAATTTGCCTTGCTGGAGAAGGGTGTCGAATTTGAAGAGGAACTGGTATGGACCGACCGCTCACCAGCTTTGCTAGCAAGGTCCCCGCTAGGGAAAGTTCCGTTCTTCGAGACCGACCAGGGCGTCATCCTGGAATCCCAGGTCATGATGGAGTACATCGAAAGCGCTTACCCGCAAAAGCCCCTGATTCCCGCCGATCCGTTCGCCGCGGCGAAGGTCCGTGAACTCGTCACTTACATGGAGCTGCACCTGGAACTGGTCGCGCGGGAGTTGTACCCCGAGGCATTTTTCGGCGGCAAGGTATCGGACGAGGTCAAGACGCGCACGCAGAAGCTCCTCACCCGGAACGCAAAGGCGTTCGCCGGACTCGCCAAGTTCTCGCCCTATGTCGGCGGTGCGGAATTCACGATGGCGGATTGCGCCGCCCTGGTGCATTTGCCGCTGGTGAGCATGGCATCGAAGGCGATATACGGTGAAGACGTGCTGGCTGACCTGCCGATACGCGATTACACCAAGATGCTGGGCGAGCGTCCTGCGGCACAGCGTGTCAATGCCGATCGAAAGGCCAATCAACAGGAAATGATGGCACGGCCGAAGTAAGGCAGTACCCCGGCAACGCCGGTTCACAACGCGGCTTCGTCGCCCCAGAGTTGCTGCAGGCTGAACCGGAGCGCGGCCTGTTCGCCGCTGAGTGGTTCCCGTATCGCATACAGGTCCTTGCCACTATCGCGCTTTATCGGGAACGCCAGCGGCGCCCCGCGAGGACCGATCAGTGCATGAACCACCGGCGTTGTTGCGGTTTTTCCCTTGCGGGTCACCACGCCGATTTCGCCATTCTGCAGCCGGACGAACGTACCGGGAGGGTAGTTGCCGATCTCGCGGATGAAGTAGGCCGCGAGCGTCGGATCGCTTGGCTTGCCGGCGCCGAGAAAGACATCCCGCAGCGCGGATTGCGGCAACAGCGGCTTCCGGTAACGCCGATTCGAGACTGCCGCGCAGTAGCGGTCCGCCAGGGCGATGATCTTCGCATTTGTGCTGATCCCGCCGACGGATTTCCCGAGCGGATAGCCGCTACCGTCGTCATTCTCGTGGTGCAGCAGCACATAGGAAAGCCAGTCGGGGTCATCAATGCCGTACTGCATGAGGATGTTGGCCGCTTGCTGCGGATGCTGCCTGATATTCTCCAGCTCCTTTTCCGAGAGCGGCTCGCTTCGTTCCTGCAGTTCATCGTGCTGGCGGAGCATGCCGATATTCATCGTCAGCGCGGCGGCCATCATTACCAGGATTTCATCGTCACCCTTTTTCATCCCCCGGGCAACAATAGCGGTCAGCACCGCCGTATCCAGGCAATGCCGGATCGTGTAGTGGTGTGCCTGCTGATTCAGGAGTACGCAACCGAGGGAGATGTCCGGATTGATGTCGACTGCTTTCGCAATCGACCTGGCGATATCAAGGACTTTTCCTCGCAGATCCGGCTCGTTGGTGAGGTTGTAGAGCAGCCTCTCAAGACGTTTGTTCGCCGAATTGATGAGGCGCAGTGCGGAAGGAATGGCCTGCTTCGCAGAATGATCGCCGCATTTTTTGTTTGCCAATCCAGCTGCCGCAGTACCGTCGATGAAGAGTGCCCGTTGTGTAAGTTCATCGAACTGGCGCTCGGTCGCGATCACATGCCCTCTGCTCAGCAACAGGCGTTTGCTTTCGTCATACACATCCCATGGGAGTGGTTCCCCGATGGCGATGTCCGATACATTGATACGGTAATGATCAAGCATCTTGCCCCCGATGTGGCGGCCATCCGCACTGCGGTGGCCTGTCCCGGATACTGCGATTGGGTAACGCATCGCCCCATGCCGATGCGCCGGCATGGAATTTTTTAGTTGTAATGCTGCTTTTAACGGCAGAAATTCGGCGGGGCTGAGGGTGGCAGCCTAAATTTTCATCAATTCAATTGATGACCGATCTTATAAAGTTGCCAGTCTCGCAAGGGCGGTCTGCAGTGTTTCGTCCTTCTTTGCAAAGCAAAAACGGACAATGCCCGATTCTCTCGGCTCGTTGTAGAACGCTGAAACGGGTATCGCCGCCACGCCGATCTCGCTTGTCAGCCAACGAGCAAAGTCGGTTTCCGGCATGGCAGAGATTGCCGAATAGTCAACACATTGGAAATAGGTGCCATCCGAAGGCAGCAGCTTGAAGCGGGTGTGCGCGAGTCCCTCGCGGAACAGGTCGCGCTTGCGCTGGTAGAAGCCGGCGAGTTCAAGATACGGGGCGGGATTGGACATGAATTGTGCGAATGCATGCTGGACCGGTGTATTCACCGTGAACACATTGAACTGGTGCACTTTGCGGAATTCATTGCTGAGCGCGGCAGGCGCGGCGACATAACCGACTTTCCAGCCGGTGACGTGATAGGTTTTGCCGAAGCTGGAAATGACAAAAGCCCGCTCCGCCAGTTCAGGATGACGGCATACGGATTCATGGCGAGCGCCGTCGAACACCATATGTTCATACACCTCGTCGGACATGATCAGGATGCCGGTTCCGCGAACAATGTCTGCAAGCGCCTGCAGGTCCTTCTCGCGCAGCACCGAACCCGTCGGATTGTGCGGGGAGTTGAGCATGATCAGCCGTGTTCGGGCTGTCACGGCGGACGCGACTTTGTCCCAAGGGACGCTGTAGCCGCCCGCATCGACCTGCATTTGTACAAACACCGGTTTCCCGCCGGCGAGTTCGATCGCCGGCACATAGCTGTCATACACCGGCTCAATCACGATCACTTCGTCGCCGGGATGAACGCTGCACAGGACCGCGGTCAGGATCGCCTGCGTGGCGCCTGCCGTCACGGTGATCTCCGTCGCAGGATCGTAGTCGCGGCCGTACAAGCTTGCAATCTTGCCGGCGATTGCTTGTCGCAATGCCGGCACGCCGGTCATCGGCGGATACTGATTGAACCCGCTCTTCATTGCATCCGACACGGCGTCGACGAGTGCAGGATCACAATCGAAATCCGGAAAGCCCTGGCCGAGGTTGACGGCGTTCTTTTCCGCGGCGAGCGCCGACATCACTGTGAATATCGTGGTGCCGACACGCGGCAATCTGGATTGCAGGGGAAAGGTTGCGGTGCCTGTATTCATGCCCGTTGCTGGAATGGTTTGGAAAATCGCATTCTAGCGTCTTGTTACTCTTCAAGTCGCCAATCCTGCGGCGGCACAATGCGGAACAGGCCGGCACGCGCGGTTTTCCGCGCGAGCTTGAGCAGCGCCTTATCCTTGGTGATCAGGACGCCGGCCTGTTCGGCCAGTGCCGTTTCCAGGAACTTCTGGTCATCCTTGTCGCTGCACAGCGGCAGCCTGACGCCCGTCGAAGGCGGGGCCGACTCCTCGGCACAGCGGATCATCGCATCGAACTCCGAGGCGGCTTTTGTCCGCGATGCCTCGTCGAGCGGCAGGTGTTCGTATTGCAGCACTGCGAGCCATTCCATCCGGCAGTCCTTCCGCGTCACGGCTTCAATCGCGCCGTCCCGCAGGGCTGCATCCAGTGCCGCCCAGCGCGGATCGCGAAAGACAAACAGGTCGAGGCAAACATTCGTGTCGAGCACAACGCGCTTGGGTATCATTACGAAAAATTGTTGTTTGGAAAAAGTGAAATGCTGATTGTCCTGTCGCCTGCCAAAACCCTTGATTACGATACGCCGCCCGCTACCAATATTCACACCCGCCCGGATTTCATTGAACATTCCGCGCAATTGATCGATATCCTGAAAACGAAAGCACCAGCGGAAATTGCCAGCTTGATGCGCATTTCGGATACGCTTGCCGCGCTCAACGCGGAGCGATTCGCCGCCTGGTCGAAGCGACGCTTTACCACCACGAGCGCCAAACAGGCAATGTTTGCTTTCAATGGCGATGTCTATGACGGCCTGAATGCGGCAACACTGTCTGCCAGGCAGATCGACTTCGCACAATCACACCTGCGCATTCTATCCGGCCTGTACGGCGTCCTGCGCCCACTGGACCTGATGCAGCCTTACCGTCTGGAGATGGGAACCCGGCTCGCGAATCCACGCGGAAAGGATTTGTACGCGTTCTGGGGCGACATGGTGACCAAAGCATTGAATGTCGAACTGGAGCAGCAGTCATCGAAGATACTTGTCAATCTTGCATCGGAGGAGTATTTCAAGTCGGTCAAGCCAAAGCTGCTGAATGCAAGAATCGTTACCCCAGTATTCGAAGACTGGAAGAACGGTCGATACAAGATCATTTCGTTCTTCGCCAAGCGTGCCCGTGGGCTGATGGCGCGCTATGCGATCGCGAAGGGGATAAGACAGGTCGAAAAGCTGAAGGCGTTTGACAGCGACGGCTATGCGTTCGATGCCTCCGCTTCAAAAGAAAACACGTGGGTTTTCCGCCGCAAGTTATGACTGGTGCTATCCGGTACGCTACCGATTCTGATTACCAGAATTTCCACCAGGGCTCGGATTTCTTCGGGCCGCCGCTGAAATACACGCTGTCAGGGTAGTTTTTGCGCATTACCCTCTCGGCGTCGTCCCGCAATTGCGGCAGATTCATCGCGTCGTACGCCTTGACCATGATGAACAACGCTTCCTCGACCGCTGGCGCTTCCCGGTACTCGGCCACTGCGGCTTGCGCCCGGTTGGCGGCGGCAAGGTAAGCGCCGCGCCGCAGGTAGTAATTGGCCACATGGACTTCATACTGGGCCATCGCATTCACCAGGTAGTTCATGCGGGCGATCGCATCCTTGGTGTATTTACTGTCCGGAAAGCGTTGGGCCAGCTGCTTGAACGATTCAAAAGCTTCTCGGGTTGCCTTGGAATCGCGTTCACTCGGGTCCTGCCGGGCAAGGAAATTCAGGAAACTGAGCTGGTCATTGAAGTTGATCAGCCCGCGCAGGTAATACATGTAATCAACGTTGGGATGATTCGGATGCAGCTTGATGAAGCGCTCGACGGCAGCCAGTGCCTGCGGCTGGTCGCCTTGCCGGTAATGCGCATAGGCGATTTCCATCTGCGCTTGCTGCGCGTAGGTGCCGAAGGGATAGCGCGACTCCAGCTTTTCAAAATGGGAAACCGCCTTTTCGAAATTCCCGCTCGATAGTTCGTCGCGGGCCTCCGAGTATAATTTCGAGGCCGACCATGTCCGGGTTTCATCGACTTTTTCCTGTGTCAGGCCACAGGCCGACAAGGAAATAACGAGTGCAATGGCGGAAATTTTTAACGATTTGATGTGCATGACGTTCGCAAGGATGCTTCTCAACAAGATGCCAGATTATAGCCGATGCTTGTTATGGCTCAGCTATGCGGACTGTCCTGTATTTTGCGCTGTTGTCCCGCGGCTTGACAGCCGTTTTTTTGCGGCCTGAAGGCTGCCTACCCAACCGAATCCCATTTTGACCAAGCAAACCATTGAATCCGATATCAACGATATCGATGAGGACGACATTCAGGACTTGCAGGAACTCCCTTCCCTGGAAGATCAGCCGATCGTCCTGACGCTGTCGGAGGATGCATGCGGCGTTCGGCTCGATAAAGTGCTGTCGCAGCTGGTGCCGCAATATTCTCGCAGCCGCATCCAGCAATGGCTGGACGCCGGTCATGTCACGATCGATGGCCAGCCGGCACGTGCCAAGGCGCTCGCGCTCGGGGACGAGACAGTGATCATCCATCCGCAGGCCGCGCCGCAGGAGCGGGCTTTTACCCCCGAACCGATGCCTCTGTCCATCATGCATGATGATGCGGCTATCGTCATCATCGACAAGCCCGCTGGCCTCGTCGTCCATCCTGCAGCAGGCAACTGGTCCGGGACTTTGCTCAACGGTTTGCTGCACCGATGGCCGGCGCTTTCCGGCGTGCCCCGCGCGGGCATCGTCCACCGGCTGGACAAGGACACCAGCGGCCTGATGGTCGTGGCTAAAACCCTGGAGGCGCAGACCGACCTGGTGCGGCAGCTGCAGGCGCGTAGCGTCAAACGGGAATACTTGGCGCTGGTGTGGGGGAAGCCCCAGGTCGGCGGCAAAATCGAGGCGCCGATCGGACGCCATCCGCGTGATCGCATCAAGATGGCGGTCTCGGATGGCCCCAGCGCCAAACCGGCCATTACCCACTACGAACGCATCGCCACCGGCTCACTGGATGGCCGGGTGGCGAGCCTCGTCCGCTGCAAACTGGAAACCGGACGCACCCACCAGATCCGCGTACACATGCAATCGATCGGTTTTCCGCTGGTGGGAGATTCGCTTTACGGCAAACCACACCTGGTGCCGGTATTCGGGCGGCAGGCACTTCACGCTTATCGTCTTGGCCTGCTGCACCCGGCCTCGGGCAAGGAATGTGAATGGCAATCGCCGCTTGCGGAAGACTTTGCCGGGCTGCTCGCACGAGCGGGCATCGATGGAGAAGTCCCATGAATTCAACGTCAGCAGGCATGATGCACCTGATCTATCCCGAATGGGACGAGCACGTCCCGCATGTCGGCGCCCTGTCCACAACGCGGCACGGCGGCGTGAGCCTCCCACCATACGATGATGGCGCCGGCGGGGGCGGTTTGAATCTCGGTGTTCATGTGGGTGATCAGCCGGATCATGTGCGCCGGAACCGGGAGTTGCTGCGCACGAAGTTGCCTGCCGAGCCTGCCTGGCTGACGCAGGTTCATGGAACGACAGTGATCGATGCCGCGACCGCGGTCGATGCGCCGCAGGCGGACGCAAGTGTCGCATCACGTTCTGGCGTCGTCTGCGCCATCCAGACCGCTGATTGTCTGCCCGTTCTCTTCTGCGCTTTGAATGGTCGTGCGGTGGGCGCTGCGCATGCAGGTTGGCGTGGCCTGGCCGGTGGTGTACTGCAGAATACCGTCGACCGTATGCGCGCGATGGGCGCGGATGAAATCGTCGCCTGGCTAGGGCCGGCGATTGGACCGGAATGTTTTGAGGTGGGAACGGACGTACTCGATGCATTCGTCAGCCGGGACGCCGCAGCAAGGACCGCTTTTGTTCCAGTGGCGGACAACCCGGGTAAATATGTCGCCGATATATATGCGCTGGCGCGCAGGGCACTGGGCGAGGCAGGCATCGAGCGCGTAACCGGTGGCGGCAGTTGCACCGTCACCGATAGCGGCAATTTCTATTCCTTCCGGCGGGACCGAACCACCGGCCGAATGGCCTCCTTGATCTGGCTCAAGTAAACGCCCGCGATTTGCCAGCAGGATACGCCACAATCAGCACCTAGGAATCTACTTTGTCGGTCCCGGAAGTGGGTCCATCGCCCGCTGCGCCGGTCGCTTCCAGCTGCTGCTGTTTTTCTCTGGCTGCCCGGTTGCGCTTGCGCTGCGGCGTGCCCATTAAGTATAGAATGACCGACAGAGGCAGGACGCCATAGAGCAGGAAGGTCATGATGCCGGCAACAACAGTACGTTCAGTGATCGACATCATGAACACCACATACATCCATGCAATGGCGACGATATACATAGCATCCGATTCTGAGACAAACCATAACCATACGCGAAAATAGAGAGCCAGGCATGAATACCTTTACCCCTCAATCCGCTCCTTCCGAATGGATGGCCCAACTGACCGATCCCGGCGCATGGCAGGCATGGCTCAAGCAGCCGCAGACGGATATGAAGCCGATGCTCTCGACGATGAGCGAACTTGGCGCAAGTATCGAACCCGAGGTCATGTCCAAACTCCAGAATGATTATATGCAGCAAGTGGCGACCCTCTGGCAGGATGTACTGGCCGCGAAGCCGCCAGCGATAGCGGATCGACGCTTCGCCGCGCCGGAGTGGCAATCGAATAGCCTGTATGCCTTCAATGCCGCCGTCTATCTTCTGAATGCCCGCTTCCTGATGGCAATGGCCAATGCGGTGAAAGCGACGCCGAAGGCCAAGCAGAAAATCCGCTTCGCCGTGCAGCAAATCGTGGATGCCATGTCGCCCGCCAACTTCCTCGTGACCAACCCGGAAGCCCAGCAGAAAATCATCGAGACAAAGGGAGAAAGCCTGACAAAGGGCATTGCGCATATGCTGGCCGACATGCAGAAGGGCCAGATATCGCAAACCGATGAGACGGCTTTTGAAGTCGGAAAGAATGTCGCCAACACGGAAGGTGCGGTGGTATTCGAGAACGCGCTATTCCAGTTGCTGCAATATAAGCCGTTGACCAAGACGGTCTACGAACGGCCCCTGTTGATGGTGCCGCCATGTATCAACAAATATTACATTCTCGATCTGCAGCCGGAAAATTCGCTGGTTCGCCATGCTGTCGAACAAGGTCATACGGTATTCCTCGTATCCTGGCGCAATCCCGATGCGTCGATGGGCAAGGTCACCTGGGATGAATACATCCAGGATGGCGTCATGAAGTCGATCGAGGTGGTTCAGGAAATTTCGGGCAACGACCAGATCAATGCGCTTGGTTTCTGCGTCGGCGGGACGCTGCTATCCACCGCATTGGCGTTGCTGTATGGCCGTGGCGAAAAACCGGTAGCCAGTCTTACACTGCTCACCACCTTGCTCGATTTTTCCGATCCCGGCGTGATCGAGGTTTTCATCGACGAGGCACAGGTATCGCTGCGTGAGCAGACCATCGGGCAGGGCGGACTCATGCCGGGGCGGGATTTTACGTCAGCTTTTTCCAGCCTGCGGCCGAACGACCTGGTATGGAATTATGTCAAGGCGAATTACCTGAAAGGCGAGGAGCCGCCACCATTCGACTTGCTGTACTGGAATGCGGACAGCACCAATTTGCCGGGACCGATGTTTTGCTTTTACCTGCGCAACATGTACCTTGAAAACAAGCTGAAAGATCCAGGCAAGGTGACAGTGGCAGGCGAGAAGGTCGAGTTGTCGAAGATCGATACGCCTACTTTCATTTACGGTTCGCGGGAAGATCATATCGTTCCCTGGACTGCCGGATATGCATCTATCGGACTCCTGAACCCGAAGAAGCGTGCTCGCAACCGTTTTGTGCTGGGAGCGTCAGGACATATCGCCGGGGTCATCAATCCACCGGCCAAAAAGAAGCGCAGCTATTGGACCAACAATGAAGTGCCGGCGACCCCCGATGCATGGATGAAGGGTGCACAGGAACATCCTGGCAGCTGGTGGCCCGAATGGATTGCCTTCCTGCAGGAGTATGCGGGCAAGCAAATCAATGCACCGCGTAAACTGGGCAATGCCGAATACAAGCCGATTGAGCCGGCACCAGGCCGGTATGTGAAGGTAAAGGCAGAACAGGGCAAGTAATTTATGTGGGCCGATATTGCGCTGAGACAATAATGGATCGCCAATTATACGAACCGCAGTTTTTTCAAACTATAATAAAGTTGTTATCCGAACGATTGTTCGTTTTTTGCGACTTGACTGCGTAGCCACGCACCACAATGGGATTTTCGATGAATAGTGCAAAAAAGATTTCCGAGCGCTTGATCAAGAAGTATCCGAATCGCCGTCTTTACGACACGCAGACGAGTTCCTACATCACGCTCTCCGATGTCAAGCAATTGGTGCTCGACAGCGAGGACTTCACCGTCATCGATGCGAAGACCGATGAGGACCTCACGCGCAGCATCCTGCTGCAAATCATCCTGGAGGAGGAATCGAACGGCACTCCGATGTTTTCGAGCGGCGCCTTGTCACAGATCATCCGGTATTACGGACATGCGATGCAGGGCATGATGGGTTCTTACCTCGAAAAGAACATCCAAGCCTTTATCGACATCCAGAACAAACTCGCCGAAAGCTCGAAGGGGTTTTATGAAGGCAAGCCATTCAGTCCTGAAATGTGGACCCAGTTCATGAACGTGCAGGGACCGATGATGCAGGGCATGATGAGCAACTATATCGAGCAGAGCAAGACGCTTTTCATCCAGATGCAGGAGCAGATGCAAAGCCAGACCAAGAACATGTTCGGCACCTTCCCGTTTCCCGGCACGCCGCCGAACAACGACAAGCCGAAGAGCTAGCGCCGGATTCCGGAGCACCATGCCAGGATTGCACTGATCCTGCCGGGAGGCAGCGCAAGTGAAGAGGGTACAATAGCGGATTCGCTTTGTACCCTTTTTCTATGTCTCACGATAATCAAACAGCACCAAAAGTCGGCTTTGTTTCTCTCGGATGCCCCAAGGCGCTGGTCGACTCCGAGCAGATCCTCACGCAGTTGCGCGCCGAGGGTTATCAAACGGCCAAATCCTATGATGGCGCCGACCTGGTGATCGTCAATACCTGCGGCTTCATCGATGCCGCAGTACAGGAATCCCTCGATGCCATCGGCGAAGCCCTGAGTGAAAACGGCAAGGTCATTGTCACAGGTTGCCTGGGCGCAAAAAAGGATGCTTCCGGCAAGGACATCATTCAGAGCGTGCATCCGAAAGTACTGGAAGTCACCGGCCCGCATGCGGTGGGGGAAGTCATGATGGCGGTGCATAAGCATCTGCCGAAGCCGCACGAACCGTTCATCGATCTGGTGCCTCCTCAAGGTATCAAGCTGACGCCGAAACATTTTGCCTATCTGAAAATTTCCGAAGGCTGCAATCACCGCTGCAGTTTTTGCATCATCCCGTCCATGCGCGGTGACCTTGTTTCCCGGCCGATCGCGGACGTGATGCTGGAAGCGGAAAACCTGTTCAAGGCCGGTGTGAAGGAACTGCTGGTGATTTCCCAGGACACCAGTGCCTATGGCGTGGATGTGAAATTCCGTACCGGTTTCTGGAACGGAAAACCCGTAAGAACCCATATGACGCAGCTGGTCGGCGCGCTGGGTGAACTGGCCGAAAGCTACGGCGCCTGGGTCCGCTTGCATTATGTGTATCCCTATCCGCATGTCGACGATGTCATTCCCTTGATGGCGCAGGGCAGGGTGTTGCCGTATCTCGACGTGCCGCTACAGCATGCCCATCCAGATGTCCTGAAGCGAATGAAGCGGCCTGCCAGCGGTGAGAAGAACATCGAGCGTATCCAGGCATGGCGCACGATGTGCCCGGACATCACCATCCGGTCGACATTCATTGCCGGTTTTCCGGGTGAGACGGAGCAGGAATTCCAATACCTGCTCGACTTCCTGAAGGAAGCGGAAATCGATCGCCTCGGCTGCTTTGCCTATTCGCCAGTGGAGGGCGCGACGGCGAATCTGCTGGCTGATCCGGTGCCTGAAGAGGTCAGGGAAGAGCGGCGCGGCCGGGTGATGGAGCTGCAGGAAGGCATTTCGAAGAAGCGGCTGCAGGCAAAGGTCGGCAAGACGATGCGCGTGCTGATCGATGATTTGGATGGCAGTGGCGGCATCGGCCGGTCCGTTGCCGATGCGCCGGAAATCGACGGCGTCGTGTATGTGAAGCCGCCTTATGAACCGCATCGCAAGCTGAAGGTCGGCGAGTTCGTCGATGTCAGGATCACTGCGGCAGATGCCCACGACCTGTGGGCAGAAGCATAAATGGTGATGGGGTTGAAACACCGGATGCTGCTGGCAGCCGCAATGTCCTGCGCATGCGCGGTTTCGTTGCCGGCAGCCGCCGCCGATGCACCCGCTGTGAATGCATTCGCCGGGAAAACTGGCCAAGCGAAACCGGTATCCAAACCGCTGGTGTTGCGCGGCACGCTGGGTGACGCGCAGATTCAAATGAACCTGCGGCCCAAGGCCGATGAGGCCGACGGATGGGAAGGAAATTACTTCTTCTTCGGCCAATCCGCGAAGATTTTGCTGGCAGGCGAATACGAAGACGGCGAAATCGCGATGGAAGAGTCCGAGAACGGCACCGACGTTTCCGGCCAGTGGAACGGCAAATTCAGTGGCGATACGCTCGTCGGCGAGTGGATGTCGGTCAATGGCACCACCATCAAACCGTTCAAAATGAAGATCGTGCCGGAGGCAGGAAAACCGTTATCGCGCCCCGGCAAATCGAGCCAATAAGTTTCCATCCATGGAGGTTGCGTGACCGATCGAAACTCGCCTCAGCAGAAATCTTTTCAAACCGCACTCATACATAACGACTACAAGGCACCGGCCGGTTTCGGCGCATTTCCAACCGCGATTCATCATGCCTCCACCGTGCTGTTCAAGGATGTCGCGGCGCTGCGCTCGCGCAACTGGCAGGACAAGTCGTCCTACACCTATGGTTTGCACGGCACGCCGACCACTTTCACGCTGGAAGCAAGGCTGGCGGCAATCGAAGGCGGCGAGCACTGCTTGCTTGCGCCAAGCGGACTGGCTGCCATCGCGATGGTGGATCTTGCGTTGCTGAAGGCCGGTGACGATGTACTCATCCCGGATAATGTGTACAACCCGAACCGCGAGCTTGGCCGCTGGCTGTCGGAAGATTTCGGCATCACTGCACGATTTTACGATCCGCTGATCGGCGAAGGCATCGCCGCCATGATCCAGCCGAACACGCGACTGATCTGGACCGAAGCGCCCGGGTCGGTCACCATGGAAGTGCCCGATATTCCGGCCATCTGCCGGGCGGCGCGCGAACGCAGCACGCCGCAGCGCAAGGTTGTGGTCGCGATCGATAACACATGGTCCGCGGGGATTGCGTTCAAGGCGTTCGATCATGGCGTCGATATCGTGATGCAGGCATTGACCAAGTACCAGTCCGGCGGCTCCGACGTGCTGATGGGGGCAGTGGTCACGCGAGACCGCGACCTGAAGCATAAAATCGAACTGGCGCACATGCGACTCGGCCTTGGCGTCGGCGCCGACGATGCCTACCTGGTGATGCGCGGCCTGCCGACCATGCAGTTGCGCTTTCAGGCCCACGACGCGGGCGCCCGGACTGTCGCTAGCTGGCTGAAGGCACGCCCCGAAGTGTCCGCGGTTCTGCATCCCGCGCTGCCCGACTGCCCCGGTCATGAAACTTGGCAGCGTGACTTCACGGGCGCCGGAGGATTGTTTTCGGTGATCTTCGATGGCCGTTATCCCGAAGCCCAGACCGATCGATTCATCGATAGCCTGAAGCTGTTCAAGATCGGCTATAGCTGGGGCGGGGCCAACAGCCTTTGCGTGCCGTACCGGGTCGCTGCCATGCGACGGAACTGGGCGCATGAAGGACAACTGCTGCGCTTCAATATTGGCCTGGAGGATCCGCAGGACCTGATTGCGGATATTGAACAGGCGCTGGCGGTCCTGCATCAGGCCGCTGACGGGGCGGGTGTACTACATCCCTCCCTGCGCGAGAAACCCTAGACCGGCTGCGGTACGGCCACTTTGCTGTTCTGCTCCAGCAGGCGGGCAAAATCCTCGGCGGGGAGTGGGCGGCCGAAGTAATAGCCCTGGATTTCGTCGCACCCCCGCTCGCGCAGGAAACTCAACTGTGCGGCGGTTTCAACCCCTTCGGCCACCACCATTGCTTTCAGGCTCTTGCCCATGGCAATGATGGCGTGCGCGATCGCCGCGTCCGCCTGGTCATGGGGAATATCCTTGATGAAGGACCGGTCGATCTTGATGATGTCGACCTGGAACTGCTTCAGGTGCGACAGGGACGAATAGCCGATTCCGAAATCGTCGATGGCGATCCTGATGCCCATGCTTCTGAGTTCGGACAGGACCTGCACCGTCCGCTCGGTGTCGTACATCATCATGCTTTCGGTGATCTCAAGTTCCAGCAATGCCGGGTCCATGCCGGCATCGTTCAATACCCGCGCGGTTTCAGCCGCCAGGTTTTCATCAATGAATTGGCGCGGCGACAGGTTGACCGCAATCCGAAGCGCGGGCAGCCCCTGCTGTTGCCAGGCCCTGTTCTGGCTGCATGCTTCGGTCAGCACCCATTTCGATAAGGGGACAATCAGACCGGTTTCCTCCGCCAGTGGAATGAAATGCGCCGGCGATACCAGGCCCAGGTCCGGATGTTTCCAGCGTACCAATGCCTCCATGCCGGTGATCGCACCGGTGGCAGCATCGACCTTCGGCTGGTAATGCAGGGCCAGTTCGCCGCTCTCGATGGCGCGGCGCAAAGCGGCTTCCATCGCCAGCAGCTTGGTCGAGTGGGAATCCATTTGCGACGAATAGAACTGGAACGTATTTTTGCCGCTTTGCTTGGCGCGATACATTGCCATATCCGCATGCTTCATCAGCGTGAAACCATTGCGGCCATCGTCCGGGAGAAGGCTGATGCCGATGCTCGCGGTGATATGCACAGGCTGGCCGTCGAGCGAATGCTCGCGCACCATGGCGGCGAGAATCTTCTGGGCGATCTGGCCGATGCGCCCGCTGTCCGCAACTTCTTCGATCAGCACGACGAACTCATCGCCGCCAAGCCGGGCGACGAAATGCCGATCGGCGCCCAGGCCGACGACATCTTCCGTCTGCATGCAGGCACTGATACGGGCCGACATTTCCTGCAACAGGCGATCGCCGGCATCGTGCCCGAGACTGTCGTTCACATTCTTGAAGCGGTCGAGGTCGATGAAGAGCACCGCCATGCGCTTGTTGTGTCGCTGCGCCTGCGTGGTGGCATGGTGAAGATGGTGGTTGAACATTGCCCGGTTGGGCAGTCCGGTCAGCGCGTCATGGTAAGCAAGGTGCTGGATGTGCTCTTCCATTTCCTTGCGCTGGCTGATATCCCGGACCAACGAGAGCGTATGCTGCTGCCCATCGATATTAATCGGCCCCATCCGGATCTCCACCGGAAAGGTGGTGCCATCCTTGCGCATGTGCCGGCTCTCGAGTGCAACCGGTTTGCGGGACTTTACCTGCTCGTGCAGGTATTGCAGTTCATCGAGGGAGAGATCGACGTCGATATCGGTCACCCGGCGCACAAGCAGCTCTTCGCGGGAATAACCGAGGCTGTCGCAACCATGCTGGTTGACATCGAGGATATTGCCGTCAAGGTCGTGGACGTAGAAGCTGTCTGACGCCTGTTCAACGAGGGAGCGGAAATGCGCTTCACTCTCGCGCAAGGCATTTTCCGCCTGCTTGCGTTCGAAGAACTGGCCGATCTGACGGCCCATGATATGTGCGCTTTCCAGCAATTCGGAATCCGGGTTCTGCACCCGACGGCGGAAAAATTCCATGACACCGAGAATCTCCCCCCCGGCCTGGACCGGAAAGGCGAAAGCGGCGTGCAAGCCGGTCTGGCGAGCTGCGTCTGCCCGGGGGAAATGCGGATCGAGCGTGACGTCCGCGATCCATACCGGCTCGCTCAACAGCAGCGTGCGGCCTATGAGCCCGGCACAGGCCGGGAGATTGATGGTGCGCTTGGAATGCTGAAAGAAGTTGCCGAGCCCTGAGTGCCTGCCCAACCAGACCGCGGAGCGTTCAAATGCCTCCTTCTGCCGGTTGAGGGTCCAGAGGGCACCGCAGGCCCAGCCGGCGGTCTGACAGATCGTTTCCAGCACCTGCGGCATGGTTTCCTCGATCGAACGTGATTCCGCAAGCAGGCGGGTCACCGCATATTCCATCGATTGCCGCAATTCGACCGCCTTGCGCTGGGTGATGTCCTCCACCGTTCCATGCAGGCGGATCACAAGTCCATTAGCGTTCCTGACGGGTTGTCCGGCGATGCGTATCCAGCGTGTTTCGCCTTCGGCGAGGTACAGCCGAATGGCGAGGTCGAATTCCATACCCAGCAACAAGGCGTTGTGGATTGCTTTCTTCAGCGGCTGGCGATCTTTCCGTTGCACGCGTTTCAGAAGGACGCGATAAGTGGGGGGGCAATCTGGTGGCAGGGCTAGCGCATGAAAGCATTCCTCCGACCAGCGCAAACGGCTGCTGGACAGCGTAAACGACCAGTTTCCCAGGCGGGCGATGCGTTGCGCTTCCTCCAGCCGTTCGTAGAGCACCTGCATCTTGCGCAATGATATTTGCTGCGTTTGCTCCATGAGCGAACGCTGGCGGTCTGCCTGCTCATATGCCAGGTTGACCTGGTCGAGGAACTGGCGCCATTGTCCTTGCGTGGCAGGCAGCGAGCCGGCCTCCAGGCCAAGTGTCCGGAGCTGCAGCGACAGGAGGCGATGCGTAGAGGCCAAGGTAGTCAACGACACGTGCGGCACATGCCGGAAATGGGACAAACTGCCGTAAAGCAGCGAGGCAACGGCGAGATGTCATCCTTGAAGCCGTTATCGTCAGGCCATGGGACCACCTTGGGTATCATCGCTTTCTCGCTGGTTTTTACAGAATGACAATAGATTACACCGATCAAAAACCGATTGCCAGCGTTAAACCATGTGATTCAACCCAAGGGTGGATTTTTCGTGCCTTCGAGAAATTATTTACTCAAACAGGCATTGCCTTGTTGTCATTCAAGTCTACCAAGCCCTTGATCAGCCGGTAGGCTTTCCACACCCATGCCAGACTCCAGATCAGCCATGCGACCGGAGCGCCGATGATGGTGATGAACAGCAAGCCGCCGATGGTCATCCAGAACAGATACCACCAGAAAGACCGGATTTGCCAGCTATGGTGGCTCCGAACGAAGGTGCCGGCAGCATCGTCCCGCTTTACGTAGTTCAGAATCAACGGGATCCATGAAAACAACCCAAGTGAAAATATGAAACTGATGCCGTGGCAAATATAGAGCCAGAACGCAAGATTCTTGGAAGATTGCAACCGGGTATCAAAAACGAGTTCCTGTGCCATGGTGACTCCTTGGTTGGCCCCGGCTGGGGCGGTTATACGAATAATGACAAGATGCCGTCCAAGCCCACAAAGTTCAAGGCCACATCGGCCTGTCCACGCACCACCGGCTTTGCCCGGAAGGCGACCGACAAGCCGGAAATGCTCATCATCTTCAGATCGTTAGCGCCGTCACCCATGACGATTGCGCGGCTGACAGGTATGCCAAGCTCCGCGCACACCCGCTCGACGGTATTTTTTTTCTCATCGGCATCGACGATTCCACCGGTCACGCGGCCGGTCAGCTTGCCATCGACAATTTCCAGCAGGTTCGAATGGGTGTAATCAAGTCCCAGCCGCTTCTTGATCCGGTCGGTAAAAAAGGTGAAGCCGCCCGAGACCAGGAGGGTCTTGATGCCAGCCTGCTTGACGGCGGCAAGCATGTTTTCCGCACCGGGCGATAGCTGCAAACGCTCGTCATATACCCGTTGCAGTGCCGACGCATCCAGTCCTTTCAACAAGGCAACTCGCCGTACCAGGCTTTCCCTGAACTCGATCTCGCCGCGCATTGCCGCCTCGGTGATCTCGGCGACCTGGGGCTTCAGGCCTTGCATGTCGGCGATCTCATCGATGCATTCGATGGTGATCAGCGTGGAGTCCATGTCCATCGCCAGGAGACCGAAATCGGCCAGACGTCGGCCGGGTTCGATGAATGTGCAGTCCAGTCCGGCTGGCAGGCATTCCGCTTCGATGCGTGCCTTGAGGTCGGCGGAGAAGGCCGTCTGTTCGCAACGGTAGGCATGTTCGCCGACTTGCACGATGCGTTGCGCATCCGCCAGTGCGGCGATGCGATCAATGGTCGGCCGGTCCGTCGCCAGGCCCTGCAGAATCAGGTTCATTATTGAGTTGCTCGGTTCAAGATAGAAAGTAAATCATGTCAGCGACCGGATGGTCGTCTTCACCTGCGTAACGCGCGCCGCCAGATCCGGCATGCTGGCCGTGATGCGCAGCTTGTCCTGTCCGTTCAGCTTGATATGCCGGTTTTTCTGGATCAGCTCGATGATGCGCATCGCATCGATCGGCGGATTGGGTTCGAATTGAATGACCGCCGATTCCGCATGGGCGTCGATCTTCACGATGCCGACCGGCTTTGCCGCGATGCGCAGGCGATGCGTCTCGATCAGCGCCTTGACCGCCTCCGGCATCTTGCCAAATCGGTCGATCAGTTCCTCTTGAAGCTCGTCGATGGCGCCCGACGTCTGGCAGTTGGCCATGCGCTTGTACAGGGACAGCCGTTCATGCACGTCGCCGCAATAGTCATTCGGCAGCAGGGCAGGTACGTGCAGGTTGATTTCGGTAGTGGTCGACAGTGGCGCGGCAAGGTCGGGTTCCTTACCGTTTTTCAGTGAGCGCACCGCTTCGTTCAGCATGTCGGAGTAGAGCTGGAAACCAATTTCATGCATCTCGCCGGACTGGTTTTCTCCCAGTACTTCGCCGGCGCCGCGGATCTCCAGGTCGTGCATGGCAAGGTAGAAACCGCTGCCGAGTTCCTCCATCTGCTGGATCGCTTCCAGCCGCCGCTGCGCCTGCTTTGTGAGGCTTTGCACATCGTGCACGAGCAGGTAAGCATAAGCCTGGTGATGCGAACGCCCGACCCGCCCGCGCAGCTGGTGCAGCTGCGCCAGGCCGAACTTGTCGGCACGATGCATGATGATGGTGTTGGCGGTCGGCACGTCGATGCCGGTCTCGATGATGGTGGTGCACAGCAGGATGTTGAAGCGCTGCGAGACGAAGTCCCGCATGACCTTTTCCAGGTCGCGTTCATGCATCTGGCCATGGGCGACCGCGACGCGCGCCTCGGGCAGCAGCCGTTCCAGCATTTCCCTGCGGTTCTGGATAGTCTCTACCTCGTTATGCAGGAAATACACCTGTCCGCCACGCTTGAGTTCGCGCAGGCAAGCTTCCCGGATCACCGACTCGTCCTCGCGGCGCACGAAGGTCTTGATCGCAAGGCGCTTCTGCGGCGCCGTTGCGATGATCGAGAAGTCCCTCAGGCCTTCGAGGGCCATGCCGAGCGTACGCGGAATCGGCGTGGCAGTCAGCGTCAGCACATCGACTTCCGCGCGCAGCGCCTTCAATGCTTCCTTCTGACGCACGCCAAACCGGTGTTCCTCGTCGATGATCACCAGCCCCAGCCTCGAGAATTTGACTTCATTCGATAGCAGCTTGTGGGTACCGATCACGACATCGATCGTGCCGTCCGCCATGCCCTTGATGGCCTGGGTGACTTCCTTGCCGGTCCGGAAGCGGGACAATTCGGCAATCTTGACTGGCCAGTCGGCAAAACGATCGGCGAATGTTTGCGCATGCTGTTCAGCAAGAAGGGTGGTCGGCGCGAGGATGGCGACCTGCTTTCCGCCCATCACCGCCACGAAAGCGGCGCGCAACGCCACTTCCGTCTTTCCGAAGCCGACATCGCCGCAAATCAGCCGGTCCATCGGCCTGCCGCTCGTCATGTCCTTGATGACCGCGTTGATGGCGGCGCCCTGGTCGGCAGTTTCCTCGAAGCCGAAGCTTTCGGCAAACGCCTCGTAATCGCGCGCTGAATACTGGAACGCATGTCCCTGCCGCAGCGCCCGGCGGGCGTAGAGGTTGAGCAGTTCGGCGGCGGTGTCGCGGATTTGCTGGGCGGCTTTCCGCTTGGCCTTTTCCCATTGACCGGAACCGAGCGTATGCAAGGGTGCTTCGTCAGGCGATGCACCGGAATAGCGCGAGATCACATGCAGCTGCGACACCGGCACGTACAGCTTGGTGTCCTTTGCATATTCGAGATGCAGGAATTCGGTCTCGCCTTCCCCGAGGTCCATGCTCAGCAATCCCATGTAGCGCCCGATGCCATGGTTTACATGCACCACCGGATCGCCGATCTTCAGCTCCGACAGATCGCGCACCATGGACTCGACCTGGGTGACCGCTTCCTGCTTTCGCCTGCCGGGCCGCCGCCCAGACCCGGCGTAGAGCTCCGTTTCGGTGATGAAGACCAGGCCGCCGAGATCGTCGCTCAGTTCGAATCCCGCGTGCAGCGGGGCGACGCCCAGCATTAACTTTTCCGACGCGGTCTCGAAATCCGTCAGCCCGTCGCAAACGGTCAATGGCAAACCATATTCGGCGAAGTACTGTTGCAGCGTTTCGCGCCGACCGCCGGAATCGGCGCAGATCAGCACCCGCTTTCCGGTTTGCAGCAGATACGACCGGAGGTTGGCGAGCGGATCGTCCATGCGCCGGTTGACGGCGATATTCGGCAGCGGCGCGGAAATTTCGGACGCCGTATCGCCATGCTGGACCGCCCAGCGGCCGAAAGGCTTGGCGAGCGTGAAGAAATCTTCCGACGTGAGAAACAGGCTTTCCGGCGTCAGGAGAGGCCGTTCGCGGTCAGCCTTGAGGAAGCGGTAACGCGACTGCGTATCGGTCCAGAAGCGCTGGATCGCCGCGTCGATATCGCCGATCAGGGCAAATGCGGTGCCGTCGGGCAGATACTGGAACAGGGTTGCCGTTTCGTCGAAGAACAGCGGCAGGTAGTATTCGATGCCGGCAGAAGCAATGCCGTTGCCAATGTCCTTGTAAATCGGCGAACGTGATGGATCGCCCTCGAACACTTCGCGCCAGCGGCTGCGGAAGGCGGTGCGCGCCGTTTCATCCATCGGGAATTCCCGGCCCGGCAACATGCGTACTTCGGGCACGGGATACAGAGATCGCTGGGTATCGGCATCAAAAGTGCGTATGGTCTCGATCGTATCGCCAAACAGATCGATCCGGTAAGGCAGGACCGAGCCCATCGGAAACAGGTCGATCAAGCCACCGCGGACCGAGTATTCGCCGGGCGACATCACCTGGCTGACGTGGGTGTAGCCGGCCAGTGTCAGCTGTGCTTTCAGCCGTGCCTCATCGAGCGTTTCACCCTGTTTGAAGAAGAAGGTATAGCCGGCAAGAAAGGATGGCGGAGCCATACGCAGCAGCGCCGTGGTGGCCGGGACGATCAATACGTCACATTGTCCGCTGCGGATTTCATGCAGGGTTGCAAGGCGCTCGGACACCAGATCCTGGTGGGGCGAGAAGGCGTCGTAGGGCAGGGTTTCCCAGTCCGGCAACAAGTGGCAGCGCAGCTTCGCCTGCTCGGTGTCGCCAAACCAGGGAATCTCCGACAGCAGGCGCTGGGCGTCGGTAGCATTCGCCGCGACCACGGCCAGCATGCGTTGTTCGCCTTTCAGGATCTTGGCTGCCTCCGCCAGCATGAACGCATCGGCTGACCCGTGCACTGCAGGCAGTGCGAATCGTTGGCCAGGCTTGGGAAGGGATTTTTTCAGGTCAAATGACATCAGGTAGCGACATTCGGCATGTCAGGGCGGCGAGCTTCGGAATCCCGGCACAGCAGGAATCGGGAAGGCGAAATTATAATCCATGGACCGGCATGTCATTGCGACGGCAGCGCTCCTAGCGCCTTCACCGTGCGCCCTGGGGTATCATCATGCCGGCCTACAATTTTCCAGCTGATCCGCATGCCGGCTTTCCCATGACCCCACCCCGTTACTTCGCATTGGTTCCCGCAGCAGGCATCGGCGCCCGGATGGAAAGCGCCAGCCCGAAACAGTATCTCCCGATCGCGGGCAAGCCGATGCTGCAGCATGTGCTGGAGACATTTGCCGCATCCGACGCCATCGCACATACCTTCGTCGTCGTGAGCGCTTCCGATGGGTACATTCATGATTTGATGAATGCGGGCATTCATCTTGCCAGCAGGGTGACTGTGCTGTTTTGCGGTGGCGCGACACGCCAGCAATCCGTGCTCAACGGCCTGCATGAAATGCGCCAGCAGGTGGGCGACGACGATTGGATCCTGGTACACGACGCGGCGCGTCCGGGCTTGACCCTGCAACTGATCGATGGGCTGATTGATGTGTTGCGCGAGGATGCGGTCGGCGGTCTGCTGGCGCTGCCCGTAGTCGATACATTGAAACGGGCCGACGTTGACGGCAGGGCGCAGGTCACCGTGGCACGCGACGGCCTGTGGGCCGCGCAGACTCCGCAAATGTTTCGCTACGCCTTGTTGCGCCAGGCACTGGAGCGGACCAAGCAGTGTACCGACGAGGCAAGCGCGATCGAGGCGCTTGGGTTGCGTCCGAAGCTTGTTGCCGGCAGTCCGCGTAATTTCAAAGTCACCTTGCCGCAAGACGTTGCGCTTGCCGAAATTTTTTTGAAAGGGTTTTCATGACGCTACCGGCATTCCGGATCGGACAGGGCTATGACTGTCACGCGCTGGTCCCCGACCGCAAACTGATCATCGGCGGAGTTGCCATCCCCCACAAGACAGGGCTGCTGGGCCATTCAGATGCAGATGTATTGCTGCACGCAATCACCGATGCGCTGTTCGGAGCCGCTGCGCTGGGGGATATCGGCAGGCATTTTCCCGACACCGATCCGCAATTCGCCGGTGCCGACTCGCGCGTACTGTTGGCCGAGGCTGGACGGCGTGTCGGCCTGGCAGGATTTGCCATTGGCAATATCGACGCCACGATCATCGCGCAGGCACCAAAGATGGCGCCGCATATCGCGCGCATGATTGCCAATATTGCGGAAGACCTTGGTTTGGACGTGAATCAGGTCAACATCAAGGCCAAGACCAATGAAAAACTCGGCTACCTCGGTCGGGAAGAGGGGATCGCGGCCGAAGCCATTGCGCTGATCTACAGGAAATAGCGACTGCTAGCCGCCGCCGATTCCGCTCGTAACATGACCGGTGCCGGCGCAGTTCGGACATTCCGCTCCGTCACGCAATTTCCCGGTGCCGCTGCACTGGTCGCACAGGTCATCGCCGGTGCCGGGTGTTCCCGGGACGGCCTCATCGCCAGGTTTGAGATTGGCCGGCTTTCCCTGCTCGGAGCCAGTGGATGGTGAAGTGCTCATGAATTCTCCTTTCGGTGCGTTTGGTGCGCCGCCTTCAGGCGGATAGGCCGGCGTTCTCACGCCATTGGATTCACATCGCTTTTCGCAAGCACGTACGCTGGGTAGATTGTCCCCCCAACAAGAAGTTCATCCGTCCGGGGCCAACTCATCGAAGGCTGTACAGGGGAAATGAGCGCCCACCAAAATGCCGAGATTTCAAATGCTCACCTGGTTGCATTGCATTAACTTCTAATGCCTTTTGCAAAATTGAAATTGCTCAATTTGAGCCCTGGTTTTTCCCATCCCACGGTGACAGTGGAAATCCGAAAATCTCTTTCGAACTTTTCAGGAACTGTCCTGCGTCGGCGGTCTGACAGCTCGGCAGTCAACCTAATACGGTTATCCGACGAGGAGATTGCCATGCCAAATTATCGAAGAAATTCCTCAAGAAACGCTGGCGACGCTGCTCATTGCTCTGGGGTGATGATGCTGCGCTTTGCCGGCGAAATCGACGAGGAATCGGTTACCCGTTCAGGATCCCCGAATGACAGCTTAACTGCTGTCCGATGTAGCCTGCTTTCCGCCTAGCGGGAGCGATATCCTGACCGCAAGACCGCCGCTGCTGCGGTTCTGTAATCGCAACGAACCGCCGTGACGCTTGACGACCCGGTCGACGATCGCCAAACCGAGTCCCGCACCATTGGCCTGGCTTCGCGCGGTATCCATGCGGGTGAATGGCCGGATAAGGCGTTCCATGTCCTGTTCGGGCACGCCTGGACCGTGGTCCCCCACTTCAACGATCGCCTTGTCGCCTTCAATGTGGCATCCCAGGTCGATTTCAGTGATGTCGATTCCGGCCGTCCTGCCGTAACGACGGGCATTCTCGATCAGATTATTGACAACCCGGCGCAGGTCGGTGGCATTGCCACGCACTTCGACCCCCGGCACGATGACGGTCTTGACGGTGGTATCGGGAAGCCGTTCCGTCTCACGTCCGATGTCCGCGATCAACGTGCTGAGACTGACAGGCACGAAGCTGGCGACATCAGTCGGTTTTGCGTAATCGAGGAACTGCCCAATGATGGCATCCATCTGCGAGAGATCCGATTGCATGCCGAGCCGCGCATCGTCCGGGAGTTTCGCCATTTCGACTTCAAGCTGCATGCGTGCGAGTGGCGTCCGCAAGTCGTGCGATATGCCGGCCAGAATGACGGCACGATCAGACTCGACGCGATTCAGATCGCTGACCATCTGGTTGAAGCTGCGGTTGGCCTCCTTGATTTCCGTCGGCCCTTTTTCAGGCAAGGGATCCGGTTGCTTACCCTTGGCGATTTCACGCGTCGCCGTGGTCAGTTGTGCAAGCGGCTGGTTGATCAAGCGGGAAATAAACACCGCGCCTAGCAATGCGAGCAGCAGGGTCATCGTGCCCCAGCCGATCCACTGTATGCCGGACACCCGTTCAATGCGGTCCCGGTCCAGGCGCAGCCAGTACTCATCGTCCTCGATCTTGAAGCTGACCCAGAAGCCCGCAACGTCATTGACCTTCGCCGCAAACTTGGTGTCTTCACCGAGCCGGGCTCTTACATCGGTTTGCAGAACAGGCTGTAGACCGGTGTAGGGAGGTTGCACGACCACATCCGACTTTTCAAGTGGATAAATACGAATGCCTTCATTGCTCGCAAGGTCGAAAAGCAATTCCCGCCGCAAATCCGGCGCCGAATGCGTGAGTGCAGCACGAGTGACCGTTACGATGGAAATGACTTGGGCAGCCAATTGCTGCGCGCGCGGCGTTCGCTCTACCATGCGAAAGCTCACCACCCATGCAGCAAGACTGGCGGTGATGAGGAAGGAAAGAAGAAAGAAGGTCCGCCAGAACAGGCCGCTGCGCAGCCAGCTCAACCGGTTAGTGGCTAAAAACATCGAATAAAGTATCGGCAGGCGACGGCCATGGCTTAACGAGGCTGGCCTTCCGGGATGAAGACGTAACCCAGGCCCCATACAGTCTGGATGTAGATCGGATTGGACGGATCCGGTTCGATCAGCTTGCGCAGGCGCGATATCTGTACGTCGAGGCTGCGATCGAAAACTTCATATTCGCGACCGCGTGCGAGCTCCATCAGTTTTTCGCGTGACAGTGGCTGGCGGGCATGACGGGCAAATACCTTCAGTACCGAAAATTCGCCGGTCGTGAGCGAGATCGATTCGCCGCTTTTTTTCAATGTACGGGTGCCGAGATCGAGAATGAAATCGCCGAACTGGAACGTTTGCGGCGTCTCCGATGGCGCGCCGGGAATTTCATCCGGTCCTTTGCGGCGTAACACCGCATTGATGCGGGCGACGAGCTCGCGTGGATTGAAGGGCTTTGGAAGGTAATCGTCTGCACCCATTTCAAGGCCGACGATGCGGTCCACGTCTTCGCCTTTCGCTGTCAGCATGATGATGGGAGTTTCATCACCGGCGCCGCGCAACCGGCGGCAGATGGACAGTCCATCTTCGCCCGGCAGCATCAGATCCAGGACCAGTAGGTCGTAGCGTTCGCGGATCCACAGCTTGTTCATCGCTTGTGCGTTTTCCGCGGTTACGACATTGAAGCCCTGTTCGGCAAGATAACGGCGCAGCAAGTCGCGCAGTCGAAGGTCGTCGTCGACCACGAGGATGCGGCCCTGATGGGTGTTGGTGGCATTCGCGGATGCGCTGCCTGTTGAATTTGTCATAGTCATGGCGCTATGGTAATGGTAGAGAACAGGTCACCAATAGCGGTGACGCAAAGCATTACAAAGTGTTACAAACTTTACCTTAATGGACTTAGCCTCTCTGGCGATGAGGCATACACTGCGTATTAACGAATGCCAAGCCGCAGACAGGATTCTTCTGGTCCGGGCTTTTTGAAAACATTGCAGGATAAACGATAAATATCCCGAAGATGTCGTGTATGAATATGGGTGCTAAACAAACCTTTGTCGCGTCGATGTTGATTTTAAGCATGGTCGACGTATTTGCGCAAGGTGCGGCGAACCACAGCCGCACCGTGCAGCACTACGGCACGGCGGCGTTTTTCTATACACAGAAGTCAGGTACGGAAAAGATTGAACCAGGCATGGACCAAATGCAGCGTGACACGCCTCAGCGTGACCAGGAGCGCCGGCGATCACGCGATGCGGGCTTGCCTGACAGCAGTGGTTCCGGGGACCCTGCCGACAATCAGGCCAATGCAGCATCCGATGCCAACCGAAGGCAAGGCAAGCTCAGCGTTGAAGAACGGCGCGCGTTGCGGCGGCAGATCGATGAAGCCGGCCACGATATTTATGCACCCAAGCGGTGATCTTCCTTATTTCTTTCTTCCTCCGTCATGAATGTCTGATGCGGCTGGCCGGCTAGTTCGGCAGTCAATCTCCCTAACTGACGATACAGCTCTCCGAATTTTTCATCCCAGCAATTCACGGCCAGTAGTTGCACCTTTGCGGTATCAATGTCGCCACGCGCGATCGGGCCGGTCAATGCCCGTGCTGGACCTAAGTGAAGCACATTCTCGACTGTGTTGCGAACCAACGGTCCGAGCAATTCCAGCGCCAGTTCAGGCGGAATGCCTGCCTGCTGATAGGCCTGACGGGCAACATCCAGCAAGGTAACCAGGTAATTCGATGCAAACACGGCTGCAGCATGGTAAATCTGCTTCTGGCCGCTTTCGACCGTTACCAGCCTGGCGCCGATCATGTTGAGCATCGGAGAAAGTGCTTCGAGGGCGGCGATGTCGCCCTCGACACCGCAATACGTGCCGTGAAAATTTGCCGCCACTTGTTCCGGCGCTGCAAAACTCCTGATCGGATGAACGCTGGCGACCATCGCACCTGCATCCCTGACGGGCCGAAGCACCGAGGATTCAAGGGCGCCGCTGCAGTGGAATACGACCGATTCTTTCGCAAGGCGGCCGCTGTTCGCCAATGCTTCGCCGGCAGCCCCGACCTGGTGATCTCCTGTGGCGATCATGTAGAAATCTGCCGCCGAAAGATCGCTGAAATTCGTGGCGGCGCGGCCTGCGCCGAGAAAGGAAATCGCTTCCGCCGTACTCGCTGCCGACCGGTTGAGCACCTCCAGAATTTCGATGTTCGGGTTGGCGGCGAGGCACCGGCCCATTGCTTTGCCGACCTTTCCGCATCCGATGATGGTGAGCGTCTTTTTTGCCGTGCAAGTGATCATGAAGCGCTCCTTGCGAGCCATTCATTGCAGAGCAATGAATAGCAATTCAAGTCATGAAATTGACCGCCCCAGCATGCCTGCTCGCGATGCACACCTTCGAAGCGAAAACCCAGTCTTTCCGCAAGTTTGATGGACGGAAGATTATCCGGGTGCGTCTCTGCCTGCACTCTATGCAAGCCCATGTCGTTGAAACCATAGCCGAGGATGGCTTGGACGGCTTCCAGCATCAAGCCCTGTCCGCTGCAATCCGGCGCGATCTCGTAGCCGATGACGCAATTGCACCAGCTCTTGTTCCAACGGAACAAGCCACAGGTGCCGATCAGTCGGCCGTCGTCACGTCTCTCCAGCCCCCAACGAAAGCCGCTGCCGGCCGCATGCCAACTCACGAACATTTCGGCAAGCTGAAGCGCCTGATAGCGTTCGGTAATCGGTTCAACGCCATACCATTGCATCCAGTTCCGGTCTGAATGTATGGCGTAAAGCGCATCCACATCCTGCGGCAGAATTTGCCTAAGCAAAAGGCGTGGTGTAACAATCTGGGGAAATGGGGATTGCATGGAGGCCGGTTGCTCAGTTGCTGAACTTGATCGCCGGCGCGAGTGCCCAGCATTCGCCCTCGGTGGGATGCTGATGGTGCGCAACCATCTGCCGGGCCTGGAACAGCGGGTGCGCGATGGCTTCGTCGGCACGCAGGATCGGCGTGATGCAGCAGTCGATCGCGGCAAACTTCTGCGTCCAGAATGCCTGCATCTCTCCTGCGAAGATGGCATCGAGTTCGGCCTTGACCTGCATGGCATCGGCGCTGCCAATCACTTGTCCACAATTCCAGTGCCTTGTCTTCAGATCTGCCCGGCCGAGCGCGTCGCAGGCGGCTTCCCAAAATTTCAGTTCCAGTGCGCCGACAGCCATGAACCGGTCGTCCTTCGTCCGGTAGACGTTGTAGCAAGGAACACCTCCGGTCAGCAGGTCGCGTCCCGGAGGAGAAGTGCGCCCGACATTATTGACCGCAACCAGCGGCATGATGTTGTGCGCAAAGACTGCATCCGTCATCGATACGTCGACAAAGCTGCCGATGCCAGTCGTCTTTGCCCGAAGCAGTGCCGCCAGCATGCCCTGCACGGCAGTCTGCGCTCCACCCAGGAGATCGCCGATCTGCAGGTTGGGCAGCGCGGGGACGCCGTCGGTACCGACGTTCTGCTCAAGCATGCCCGCGTAGCCGATGTAATTGATGTCGTGGCCTGCCAGATGTGCCATCGGGCCGTCCTGTCCATAGCCGGATATGGCGCACATCACGAGCTTCGGATTGCGTCGTTTCAGGACTGGCCAACCCAGCCCGAGCTTGTCCATCACGCCAGGACGGAAGCTCTCGACGACGATATCCGCGGTTTCCACGCGTCGCAGGAATTCGTCCCGTTGTGAAACCTGTTTGAGGTCGAGTCGAAGAAATTGCTTGCCGCGATTGACTGCGACAAAGAATTGCGACACCTCATTGCGAACCGGGCCCATGGCCCGGGCGTAGTCGCCGATGCCCGGGTCCTCGATCTTGATGACGTCCGCACCCATGTCGGCCAGGTGCTGTGTAGCGACCGGACCCGGCAAAAGCCGCGTCAGGTCCAGCACGCGGATGCCGTCGAGCGGTTTGTCGGCGTGGGCGGTCACGATAGCTGCTCCAGTGCTTCCTGCTGTTCGAGCCATTCGGTTTCGAGCTGTTCGAGTTCTTTGGCAAGATAGGCCTGATCAAGAATCAGCGCCTTGAGTTCTTCCTTGTTGGCGTCATCATAGATGGCTGGATCGGCAAGTCGCGCATCGACGCTTTCCTTCCGGGCGGTGAGTTTCGCCAGTTGTTCGTCGAGCCGCTTGATGCGGGATTCGATCGGCTTCTTCAGGCTGGAAAGGCGCTGGCGCTCCTCCGCCTCGACGCGTCGGCGCTCCTGCTTGTCCTCCCGGGATGGTGGGGCGACTGCAGATGCGGGTGCCGCTGCCGCTGCAGCAGGGGAGGGCAGCGCTGCATCGGTCTTGTTGAGCTTGGTCTTGAAGAGCCAGTCCTTGTAATCATCCAGGTCGCCGTCGAACGGCTGCAGCGTGCCGTCGGCCACGATGAGGAACTGGTCGGTCGTGGCGCGGAGCAGGTGCCGGTCGTGCGATACCAGCACCAGCGTTCCCTCAAACTGCGCCAATGCCATCGTCAATGCTTCACGAGTTTCGAGATCGAGGTGGTTGGTCGGTTCATCCAGCAGCAGAAGGTTAGGGCGTTGCCAAACAATGAGCGCAAGCGCCAGCCGTGCTTTCTCGCCACCGGAGAATGGGGCGATCTTGCTGGTCACCATGTCGCCGCCGAAATTAAAGCTGCCAAGGAAGTTGCGCAATTCCTGCTCGCGCACGTTGGGCGCAATTTTCATCAGATGCCAAATCGGTGATTCGTCATGACGCAACATCTCCACCTGGTGCTGCGCAAAATAGCCAATCACCAGTCCCTTGCCGAGTCGCGCATCGCCCGCCAAGGGCGAAATGTCGCCGGCGATGGTTTTGATCAGCGTGGATTTGCCGGCGCCGTTGACGCCCAGAAGGCCGATGCGCTGGCCAGTCTGCAAGGAAAAGTTGATGCGGGAAACGATCTTCTTTCCGGCGGGCTCGCCGTCGATACGATAGCCTGCATCGACATCCTCCATCACCAGCAAGGGATTGGGTGCACTGACCGGTTCGCGGAATTCGAAGGAGAACTCTGCGGCGGCGCGCAAGGGCGCAAGTTCTTCCATTTTCGCGAGCATCTTCATCCGGCTTTGCGCCTGCTTTGCCTTGGTTGCCTTCGCCTTGAAGCGGTCGATGAAGGATTGCAGGTGGGCGCGCTGGCGCGTCTGCTTTTCGATTGCGGCCTGCGTCAGGGCGAGCTGCGCCGCCCGCTGACGTTCGAACGAGGTGTAATTTCCGGAATAGCGCTTGAGCTTCCGTTCATCGATATGAACGATGACGTTCACCACGCCGTCGAGGAAATCGCGATCGTGCGAAATGATGACCAGCGTTCCTTCATAGCGCTTGAGCCAGTCTTCCAGCCAGATGATGGCGTCGAGATCGAGGTGGTTGGTGGGTTCGTCGAGCAGCAGCAGGTCGGACGGGCACATCAGCGCCTGCGCAAGGTTGAGCCGCATCCGCCAGCCGCCGGAAAAGCTGGCAACCGGTTGCCGCATCTGATCCAGCGAAAAACCAAGGCCGGTGAGCAGTTGCTCGGCACGGGACTGCACGGTGTAGGCGTCGGCATCAGCGAGAGCTGCATGCAGTTCGGCGATCCGTGTGCCGTTCTCCGTGCTGTCTTTCTGCTGCTCCGCCTGCGCAAGTTCGGCTTCCACGCGGCGTAGTTCGGCATCGCCGTCAATGGCGTATTCCAAGGCCGGCCGGTCGAGCGCCGGGGTTTCCTGCGCAACATAAGCCATCCGCCATTTCGCCGGAAAGTCGACATTCCCCTGATCGGCATGCAGCTCGCCTCGCAGCACCGCGAACAAGCTTGATTTACCTGCGCCGTTGGCGCCGATCAGGCCGATCTTGTCACCGGGATTAAGCGTCAGGTCCGCATTGTCGAGCAAGGGCTTGACGCCGCGTATCAGGCTGACTTGTTGAAAACGGATCATTGCAATTGATCTGCGGTCAGCAGGAAAACCATGTCGTCACCGGCACTGGTCGAAAGCCAGGTGAGTTCGAGTTCGGGGAAGGCGGCTTCCGCATGCGCGCGTTCGTTGCCGATCTCGACGATCAGCACGCCGTTCTCGGTCAGCCTGTCCGCCGCACCTTCCACAATCTTCCGCACCAGATCCATGCCGTCATCCCCGCCCGCCAGGGCGATCTGCGGTTCATGCAGGTACTCTTTCGGCAACTTGCCCATCGAGCCGGCATTTACATAGGGCGGGTTGCTGATGATGACATCGTACTTTTTCTTCGGCAGCCTGGTGTAAAGGTCGGATTCGATCAGGCTGATACGTTCCTCCAATCCATAATCACTGACATTCCGCGTTGCCACGGCAAGCGCATCAGCGGAAATGTCCACTGCGTCGATGTGCGCATTCGGAAATGCATCCGCCAGCATCACCGGCAGGCATCCGGAGCCGGTGCAAAGATCCAGCGCGGCAGTTACCTCAAACGGCTCTGTGATCCAGGGGGAAAAACGGTCCGGGATCAGTTCGGCAATGAAGGAGCGCGGCACGATCACCCGCTCATCGACATAGAAACGGTAGTCTCCCAGCCAGGCTTCATTGGTCAGGTAGGCGGCGGGAATCCGTTCCGCTGCACGGCGGTCGATCATCCGCAGTGCGGCATCGATTTCATCGGTCAGCAGCCTTGCATCGAGAAAGGGTTCCAGTTTGTCGAGCGGAAGGCCCAGGGTGTGCAGGAGCAGGTAGGCCGCTTCGTCGAACGCGTTGCTGCTGCCATGGCCGAAAAACAGCTGCGCGCGGTTGAAGCGGCTGGTTGCGTAGCGCAAAAGATCGCGCAGGGTGGTGAAATCGTTTGGAGTCATGGCGAAAGGAAAATGGTTCGCCGGAAAGGCATTATTCCGGCGTCAGCAGCAGGTTTTCGAGCGTGCGGCGATAGATGTTTTTCAACGGGTCGATGAAGCGGATTTCGATATGTTCGTCGATCTTGTGGATGCTGCCATTGGGCGGGCCGAATTCGATGACTTGCGGGCAGATCTGTGCGATGAAGCGTCCGTCCGATGTGCCGCCGGTGGTCGATAGTTCGGTATCGATGCCGGTCTCGGATTTAATGGCTGCCGACAGCGCATCGCTCAGGTTACCGCGCGGAGTGAGAAAGGGCAGGCCACCGACGGTCCATTTGAGAGAGTACTCCAGGCCATGCTTGTCAAGAATGGCCTGGACCCGCTGCTGCAATCCCTCAACCGTGCTGGCGGTTGAAAATCTGAAATTGAAGTCGATGACGACTTCGCCGGGAATCACGTTCGATGCGCCGGTGCCGCCGTGGATGTTCGACATCTGCCATGACGTCGGCAGGTAATACTCGTTCCCGTCATCCCATGTTTCTGCTGCAAGTTCGGTCAGTGCCGGCACCGCGAGGTGGATTGGATTCCTGGCCAGTTGCGGGTAGGCGATGTGGCCCTGAATGCCCTTGACTATCAGCTTGCCTGACATAGTGCCGCGGCGGCCGTTCTTGATCATGTCGCCCAGGGTCTCGGCGGAAGTTGGTTCGCCGACGATGCAATAGTCGAGCCGCTCGCCGCGTTCCCTTAGCTTGTTGCAGACCACCACCGTACCGTCGGTTGCCGGTCCTTCTTCGTCACTGGTGATGAGGAAGCCGATCGAACCCTTATGGTCGGGATGGGCAGCCACAAATTCTTCCGTGGCGACCACCATAGCTGCGATCGACGTCTTCATGTCGGCGGCACCACGGCCATAGAGCTTGCCGTCGCGGTGCGTAGGCTGGAAGGGATCGGATTGCCATTGATCGCGCGGACCGGTTGGCACGACGTCGGTATGGCCGGCGAAAACTACCAACGGCTGCGCATTGCCTTTACGTGCCCACAGGTTCGTGACCTCGCCGGACGCGATGGTTTCGCATGTAAACCCGAGCGGCGCGAGCAGTTCCGCCAGGCGGCGCTGGCAGCCTTTGTCGTCCGGTGTCACGGAGGACAGGGAAATCAATTCTTCGGTGAGCGCGAGGGTTTTGCTCATGGATCACTTCTTGAAAATCTGTTGATATAGCGGTTCGGAGAAACCGACGTGGATCGTGCCGTCGATGTCCAGCACCGGCCGTTTGATGATGGACGGTAATTCAAGCATCAGGGCAGCGGCGCTGCGTGCGTCGACGATGGTGGACTTGCGCTCTTCGGCCAAGCCGCGCCAGGTCGTGCCTTTTCGATTGATCAGGACTTCCCAGGACACATGTCTGAGCCATGCATCAACCTTGTCCGCGTTCAGTCCGGCTTTTTTGAAATCATGGAAGGCATGTCCGATTGCCTGTGCGTCGAGCCAGGTCCGGGCCTTTTTCACCGTGTCGCAATTGGGAATGCCATACAGCGTGATGGTCATCGGTTTAGACATTCAGCGTAAATTCGGTGAAGGTCGGGCCATCGTCTTTCTTCTCTTCCGCCTCTGGTTGCGCCTGCTGGCCGGATTGCACGTTATTCAACAGCCAGTACAGATTGGTTGCCGAGTCGGCATTCGCCAATGCCTCTTCCTGGCTGACGACGCCTTCCTGGATCAGGTTCATCAACGCCTGTTCGAAGGTTTGCGATCCCGGGGACATGCTCTTCTCGATCGCTTCCTTGATCTGGCTTATCTCGCCTTGCTCGATCAGTTCGGCAATGTGCCGGGTGTTGAGCAATACTTCCACGGCGGCACGGCGTTTCTGATCCTTGGTTAGCACCAGCCGCTGGGAAATCACGGCCTTGATGGTGACCGACAGGTCGGACAGCAGCGAGGGACGGTTTTCGAGCGGATAGAAATTGATGATGCGGTTCAGCGCCTGATAGCTGTTGTTCGCATGCAGGGTCGCCACTACGAGGTGGCCGGATTGCGCATAGGCGAGGGCGGCGCCCATGGTTTCCTTGTCGCGAATCTCGCCGATCAGGATGCAGTCCGGCGCCTGGCGCAGCGCGTTCTTCAGGGCGACCTTCAGGCTTTCGGCGTCGGTGCCGATTTCACGCTGGTTGACGATGGATTTTTTGTTGGTGAACAAAAACTCGATTGGGTCTTCGAGCGTCAGGATGTGCCCGGTTTTCAGGATGTTGCGGTGATCGAGCATCGCGGCGATGGTGGTCGACTTGCCCGAGCCGGTCGCGCCGACGACAAGTACCAGGCCGCGCTTTTCCATCACGATGTCGGCGAGGATGGGTGGCACATGCAGGTCGGCCAGCTTGGGAATATTTCCTGGAATGAAGCGAAATACCGCCGAGATGGTGCCGCGTTGACGGAAGGCGGACAAACGGAAGCTACCAACGCCCGGCACCGGGATGCCGAGGTTAAGTTCGTTGTCGTTTTCCAGTTCCTTCAGCTGCTCGGCAGTCACGACTTCCGCCAACAGCGATCGGATGGTCTGGTTATCCATCTTCTGCTGGTTCACCGGCAGAAGATGGCCGTTCAACTTGATATGGATCGGCGAGTTGACCGCCATGAACATGTCGGAAGCATTTTTTTCCTTCATCAGCTGGAACAGGCGATCCATTGCCATCATGTACTCCTTGTGGATTGCGGACGTTGCGTGCGGGCGTGAATCAGGAATCAGGCTTCGCGGAGCAGTTCGTTGATGCCGGTCTTGGCACGGGTTTTCGCATCCACGCGCTTGACGATTACTGCGCAGTACAGGCTGTACTTGCCATCCGCAGACGGCAGGTTGCCCGAGACCACCACCGAGCCCGCCGGGATGCGGCCGTAGCTGACTTCGCCGGTGGCGCGGTCATAAATTTTGGTCGATTGGCCGATGTAGACGCCCATCGAAATCACGGAGTTTTCTTCGACGATCACGCCTTCGACCACCTCCGAGCGGGCACCGATGAAGCAGTTGTCTTCGATGATGGTGGGATTGGCCTGCATCGGTTCCAGCACGCCGCCAATACCAACGCCGCCAGACAAGTGCACATTCTTGCCGATCTGCGCGCAGGAGCCGACAGTAGCCCAGGTATCGACCATCGTGCCCTCATCTACATAGGCGCCGATATTCACGTAGGACGGCATCAGCACGACATTCTTGCCGATGAAGCTGCCGCGGCGGGCGACCGCCGGCGGCACGACGCGGAAACCGCCTTTTGCGAAATCTTCGGCGGTGTAATTGGCGAACTTGGTCGGCACCTTGTCGAAGAACTGCATCGAATTCGCACCGTTCATGCCTGCCTGCATCGGCAGGTTGTCCTCCAGCCGGAACGACAGCAGCACCGCTTTCTTCACCCACTGATTGACGACCCAGCTGCCGCTATCCTTCTGAGCGACCCGCAGGCTGCCCTGATCGAGTTCGCGCAGCACATGCGCAACCGCATCGCGGATTTCGGCGGGCGCCGACTTGGGGGAGAAATTCGCGCGGTCTTCCCACGCCTGGTCAATGATCTGCTGAAGTTGTTGGCTCATCTGGAGTATGTAGTGAGTGATTGAATCTGGTTGAATCGGAATGCAGCGTCAGGATGCAGCGAGTTTCCTGGTGAATTCGACGATGCGGCTGGCGGCTTCGAGGCATTCATCGACTTCCGCCACCAGCGCCATGCGAACGCGGTTTCGGCCGGGGTTGACGCCATGCGCTTCCCGGGCAAGATAGCTTCCCGGCAATACCGTGACATTATATTCGGCATACAAGCGCCTGGCGAAATCGGTATCCGAGATCGTGGCCCGTTTGTCCACGCCAGCCCACAGGTAAAAACCCGCATCCGGCAGTTCGACATCCAGCACTTCACGCAGCATGGGGGTGACCTGGTTGAATTTCGCCATGTATTTCGCCCGGTTTTCCTGGACATGCGTCTCGTCGTTCCAGGCGGCGATAGACGCGCTTTGAATGGACGGGCTCATCGCGCTACCGTGGTAGGTACGGTACAGCAGGAATTTCTTCAGGATATCGGCGTCTCCGGCGACGAATCCGGAGCGCATGCCAGGTACGTTCGAACGTTTCGACAAGCTGGAAAAACTTACGAGGCGCGGATACCCGTGGCGGCCGAGTTTGTGAGCGGCTTCCAGTCCGCCCAATGGCGGTTCCGGCTTGAAATAAATCTCCGAGTAACATTCATCGGCAGCAATCACGAACCCGTACCGGTCAGACAGGTCAAACAGCTCTTTCCAGTCGGACAGGGTTAACACCGCACCGGTCGGGTTACCGGGTGAGCAAACATATAACAATTGCACATGGCGCCACACATCCTCCGGCACGCTTCGGTAGTCGGGAGCGAAATTGCGGGCAGGGTCGGAGTTGGCGAAGTAAGGCTGGGCGCCGGTCAGGTAGGCCGCGCCCTCATAGATTTGGTAGAACGGGTTTGGGCACATCACCAGCGCGCCGGGCACCGGATCGATCACCGTATGGGCCAGGGCAAACAGCGCCTCCCGCGAACCGTTGACTGGCAGAACCTGGGAGGCCGGGTCCAGGGCTGGCAAGCTGTAGCGCCGTTCGATCCAGCCTGCGATGGCCTTGCGCAAGTCGTCGGAACCGGCGGTGGTCGGATAGCTCGCCAGGCCAGGCAAATGATCGGCGAGCGCCTGGCAGATGAAAGCCGGAGTAGGGTGCTTGGGTTCGCCGATGCCGAGACTGATTGCTTTATATGCACTATTGGGCGTAACGCCGGCAAATAACTCGCGCAGCTTCTCGAATGGATAGGGTTGCAGTTTGTCTAGGAGCGGGTTCACGGCGCTGTATGCAATAGGATTGACGGGAATGGGGAGTGCCAAAGAACTGGAAAAGGTCACCGCGCTGCGTGATGCGCCGAGACCGGAGGCGGCATTATACCGCCGCAGGCTGTACGCCGTACCCGGATCGGCGGGCAGAAATAATGCCCGGCAAGCCTGGAATGATATGATTAGCGCCTTTCAAGGCGGGCTGTTTTCGCGCCGTTCTTCCCCTGGTCGAGCCGTACCTACGAGGCTCACATCGAAGTACTTTCTGAATAGTCAATAACGTGCGTTTAACTTCCATCAAACTATCCGGATTCAAATCCTTCGTCGAACCAACCAATTTCCAGGTGCCAGGGCAATTGGTCGGGGTGGTCGGTCCTAACGGATGCGGCAAGTCGAACATCATCGACGCAGTGCGCTGGGTGCTGGGTGAATCCAAGGCCTCGGAGCTGCGCGGCGAGTCAATGCAGGATGTGATTTTCAACGGATCCACCAACCGCAAACCTTCCGGCAGGGCATCGGTCGAGCTGGTGTTCGACAATGCCGACGGCCGGGCCGCCGGCCAGTGGAGTCAATACGCTGAAATCGCCGTCAAGCGCACGCTGACCCGGGACGGCACCTCCAGTTATTACATTAATAACCAGGCGGTGCGGCGGCGGGACATCCAGGACATTTTCCTTGGCACCGGACTTGGCCCGCGAGCCTACGCCATCATCGGGCAGGGCATGATTTCCCGCATCATCGAAGCGCGGCCGGAAGAGCTGCGGATTTTCCTGGAAGAGGCTGCCGGCGTATCGAAATACAAGGAACGCCGCCGGGAGACCGAAAACCGGCTGCAGGATACGCGCGAAAACCTGGTCCGGGTAGAAGATATCCTGCGCGAATTGAACACCAACCTTGAAAAGCTCCAGGGGCAGGCAGCCGTCGCGCAGAAATTCCGCGAGTTGCAAGCCGACCAGGAGGAAAAGCAACGGCTGCTCTGGCTGCTGCGCAAGAACGAAGCGAAGGCCGAGCAGGAGAAACATTTTCGCGACATCGAAAAGGCGCAGCTCGAACTGGAAGAGAACACGGCGAAGCTCCGCCATGTCGAAACCGAGCTGGAGCATATGCGCCAGGCGCACTACGCAGCCGGCGACCGCATGCATACCGCGCAGGGGCATCTCTATCAGACCAATTCCGAAATAGGCAGCCTGGAAGCACAGATCAAGTTTGTCATCGAATCACGAAGCCGGCTGCAATCGCAACTCAACTCGCTGACCGCCCAGCGCGACCAATGGCAGCGGCAGGGGCAGCAGCAACAGGAAGAGCTGGTGGAAGCGGAAATGCACCTGGAAGAGCGGGCAGCGCGCGTCGAGCAGGCGCAGTACGCGGCCCAGCAGCAGCACGATGCATTGCCCGCGATGGAACAGGCGTGGCGCGAAGCACAGCTGAAGACGACGGAATCGCGCGGCAAGATCATGCAGATCCAGCAGCAGATCGAACTGGAGTCTGCACACCAGCGCAATGCGTCAAACATTCTCGCCGGCCTGACCGTGCGACGCGAACGGCTGACGCAGGAAAAAAGCGGACTCAACCTACCGGACACTGCCCACCTGTCGAACCTGAGAATCCAGCTTGAAGAAAAGCAGGCGTTGCTGGAAGAATCGAAGGAGCAACTGGAGGCTGCCCAGGAACAGCAGCCAAAGCTGGATGCGGAACGACGCGCCGCGCAGGAGCAAGTCAATGCAGAAACCGCGAGCAATGCACAACTGGAAGCGCGCCTTGCGGCGTTGAAGCAGTTGCAGGAAAGGGTGCAGTCGCAGGGGAAAGTTCAGCCGTGGCTGAACAAGCATGAACTCGGTGAGCTGCCGCGGCTATGGCAGAAGCTGCATGTCGATCAGGGCTGGGAGACCGCGCTTGAATCGGTATTGCGCGAGCGCACCTCGGCACTTGAGGTATCGAACCTCGACTGGGCCAAGGCTTTCTTCGGCGATGCGCCGCCTGCCAAGCTGGCCCTGTTTTCGCCAGCGGCCGCGACGCCGGGCGCGGGAGCTGATGTGCCAGCCGGGCTCAAGCCTTTCATGCAATTACTCCAGTTGAATGACCCTGGCCTGCGCGCCTTGATGCAGGATTGGCTGCACAACGTGTTTGTCGCCGAGGATAGCAATGCCGCGTTTGTCGACCGTGCAAAATTGCCGGCTGGTGGCTGCTTCGTCACCAAACAAGGGCATGTGATCGGCAAGTCCAGCGTGCGCTTTTATGCATCCGATTCCGAACAGGACGGCATGCTGGCTCGCCAGCAGGAAATCGAGAACATTACCAAGCAGTTGCGCGCGCAGCAAATGCTGGCCGACGAGGCGAAAACCCGTGCCGTCCGGGCGGAAGCGGCACTGTCGCAGGCGACCCAGCGGCTGCAGGAACTGCGCCAGCGCGTCGGTACCCTCACGCAAGCGGTGCACGGTCTGCAAATCGATGTGATGAAGCTGTCGGAAGTACAGGAGCGCTTTAACCAGCGCAGCACCCAAATCGAAGCCGACCTCGCGGAGATTGCTGCCCAGGAAGCGGAGCAGCAGCAGATCAAGGTGGAGTCGGAAGCGAAATTCGAGCAACTCGATGCCGAGCTGGCCGAGCTGCAGGAAACGCATGAAGACGGACAGACCGATTATCTCGATAAGGAACAAAAGCTCAATGACGCGCGTACGCGGCTGCGCGAGCTGGAACGGGCGGCGCAGGAGGCGGAATTCGCGGAAAAATCCCATCGCAGCAAGATCGATGAACTCAAACGCAATATCGCGACCGCGCTTGAGCAGGAGGCGCAATTGTTCGCCAACATGCAGCAGGGTCACCTTGAGCTGGAGAGCTTGGATGACCAGACCGCGCAGGCGGGTCTGCAATCATTGCTCGACAGGCGCAGCGATCAGGAGCGGGCGCTCGCGGACGCACGGCATGAGCTTGACCAGCTGACACAAAAGCTGCGGCATCATGAAGAGGCGCGCATGCAAGGCGAGCGGAGCCTGCAGCCGTTGCGGGACCGCATCATGGAGCTGCAACTGAAGGAGCAAGCCGCTCGCCTGAACCAGGAGCAATACGCCCAGCAGCTGGTGGAAGCGCAGGCGGATGAGGCGGCATTGGCCGAGAAACTCGATCCGGATACCCGGCCTTCCTATTTACAGGGCGAAGTAACGCGCCTGACCAATGCAATCGCAGCTCTCGGTGCCGTCAATCTGGCCGCGCTGGACGAACTGGCGCAGGCCTCCGAACGCAAGAATTTCCTCGATGCGCAAAACGCCGACCTGACCGAAGCGATCAATACGCTCCAGGACGCCATCAACAAGATCGACAAGGAGACCCGCGAATTGCTGCAGGACACCTTCGACAAGGTCAATCAGCAATTCGGCGAACTGTTCCCGATCCTGTTCGGCGGCGGTAACGCCAAGCTGGTGATGACCGGTGAAGAAATTCTCGATTCAGGTGTGCAGGTGATGGCACAACCGCCCGGCAAGAAGAATGCGACGATCCATTTGTTGTCTGGTGGCGAGAAAGCATTGACCGCGACGGCGTTGGTATTTTCGATGTTCCAGTTGAACCCTGCGCCATTCTGCCTGCTGGATGAGGTGGATGCGCCGCTGGACGATGCCAATACCGAGCGCTTCTGCAATATGGTCAAGCGCATGTCGTCGCAGACTCAGTTCCTGTTCATCTCGCATAACAAGATCGCAATGGAAATGGCACAGCAATTGATCGGCGTCACCATGCAGGAGCAGGGCGTGTCGAGAATCGTTGCGGTGGATATGGAGTCGGCTGCGAATTTTGCGTCGGAAGCGCAAGCAGCCTGAGGCTATTTGGTGGATTCGCCTGACGCGCCAGAGAGAAAGCGGGCGTCAGGCGGCAAGAAACTGCATATCAGGTCAGATACGTGCGGAACGGGCCATTGCCGCGCGCTTTTGATAGTAAGCAACATTCATCTGTGCTTCACGTGCGCGCTGGAGTTCCACATCGGCGCAGATCAGGAAGTGTCGCTCGGCGCGGTGTAGCCACCAGCGCTGGACGGAGCGGATGAGTGGGTTGATGGACATCATTGCCAGTTCCTGCAATTTGAAGTCGCCTGCGCTCTGCGTTGAAACGGCACTTGTTCTGCGGATCGAATCGGTTTTGGGCATCATAGTGGCATTAGGGGTTGCCAGTTGTTCTTTAAATTTTCGTTGCATGCGAATCTCCAAATCAAAAAGAAATGTTGCGCACCAGAAAAATCATCACATCTAAAAACCGAATTTTCTTGCCGTGTGGATCGGTGGAAACTTTTTCAGGCAGGCACTGCATTGCCGATGAGTTGGAATTCTATTGAGCATTATTTGAAATGCATTGATGAAACTCAACCGGCGGATTTCCAACTTTCCATTAGAGAATTTTTCGCAATTTGCTTGCGAAAAATCATCTTTTTGACGGTGGAATCGACCGCTTTGGCTAGTTTGGCGCGGCTTGACAAGTTTACGGGTGGACACTACCCTGACTGCCTTCATGCGCCAGCAGCGCGTATCTCAAAACGCCCATATTGATTGCTTATAACTTCGCTTTTCATAGAGCGAAAAATGTTTGACTTACCGGACTTCGGCCATGAATCGATCTGAATTTTTCCTAGTCTCGAGCGCCCCGCACAACAACACTGGTTATGCCATTGCGCCAATTTGCTTGAGCTCGAAGGAGTTGTCGCAATGACAGATCTTCAGACCAGCCTGATGGCGATCGGCGGCACCATCGTCATCGGCGTGATCGGCTATAACAAATGGCAGGAGTACAAGGCCAGAAAGACGGTAGAACGCGCATTTTCGTCCGACCACGACGATGTGCTGATGAAATCCCCGGCGCCGGCCAGCGAAACAATCGAGCGTCACGAACCGACACTTGTTGACGATGATGGATCGGCGCCTTCAACCGCCGTGCCTGTGTCCACACAGCCCTTGGTCGATGAATCGGTCGCATCTAATGCAGCGACGGTCGCCGCTCCGCCAATTTCCGCCCCGATTGTCCAGAAAGATCTGCCTGTCGATGACCTGATCGATTGCGTCATCCCGATCACGCCCGAAGGCCCGCTGCGCGGTGAAAAAATCCTCCCCACGCTGCAGTCGTTGCGACACGTCGGTGGCAAGCCGGTGCATTTCATTGGTCAGCGCGACGACAGCATGTGGGAACCCATTGCCCACGGTGGCATTTACTATGCATTAAGGGCCGGCGTCCAGCTCGCCAACCGTGGCGGTCCACTCAATGAAATCGAGTTTTCCGAACTGGTGACACGCCTGCGCCAGATTGCCGACGACCTCGATGCCGAACCCGATATGCCTGACATGATTCACGTGATGCCCGGTGCCCGCGGCCTGCACCAATTCGTCACCGAATACGATGCGCAGCTCAGCGTCAACGTCCAGTCGAACAGCGCTCCGTGGGTTATCAATACCCTCCTGGCGGCCCTTGAGCGGCAGGGGTTCGATCTCCGGCCGGATGGCCGCCTGATCATGCCCGACGGCGATGGCGGTGTCCTGTTTTCGCTTTCAACCAATGTCACTCTCGCGTCCGAAAGTACGTCGCGCCTGACGCTGTTGCTGGATGTGCCGCGCGTTGCTCAGGCACGTGACGGTTTCGGCGCGATGATCTCCTGTGCCCGCATGCTGGCATCCCGCCTCGACGGCACGGTAGTTGACGACGGTAACCAGCCGCTGTCGAATGCCGCGCTGGAGGAGATCGCCGGACAGGTCCGCGATTTCTACGGTCACATGGAAGCGGCCGACATACCTGCCGGCTCCGTCCGCGCGCAGCGATTGTTTAGCTGATGCGGCAGGATACGCCGGCGGTGCAGCCGAACAGCGGGCCGGATGCATCCAATTGGCAGTCCCGCGCCGCCTGGCTGAAGAGCGAACTCAACCGTCATAGCCATGCGTACTACGTACTCGACAATCCCTCCATTCCCGATGCGGAATACGACAAGTTGTTCCGCGAGCTTGTCGAACTCGAAGTCGAACATCCCGACCTGCTGACCTCTGATTCTCCGACGCAACGGGTAGGCGGCAAGCCGTTGCCGCAATTCGAGCAGGTGCGGCATGCGCTGCCCATGCTGTCCCTCAACAATGCCTTCGATGAAGACGACATCGCGGCCTTTGATCGTCGCGTGCAGGATGGTTTGCAGGCTGATGCGACGGTGGAGTATTCGACCGAACTGAAGTTCGACGGGCTGGCGATCAGCCTGCGGTACGAGGATGGCCTGCTGGTGCAGGCAGCCACCCGCGGCGACGGCGCCAACGGCGAAAACGTCACCGCGAATGTGCGCACGGTGAAGGCGATTCCCTTGCGCCTGCATACCGGGACGCCACCAAAGGTTCTCGAAGTGCGTGGTGAAATCCTGATGTACAAGAGCGACTTTGCAAAGCTCAACGCGCGGCAGCGCGATGCTGGCCAAAAAGAATTCGCCAATCCCCGAAATGCCGCGGCGGGCAGTCTCCGCCAGCTTGACCCCCGCATCACGGCACAGCGCACACTGCGTTTCTTTGCCTATGGCATCGGCGTGCTGGAAGGTGCGGACATGCCGCCATCGCATGAAGCGGTGCTGGGCTGGTACGCCTCGCTCGGATTGCCGGTATGCAGGGAGCGTGCTGTCGTGCACGGTGCGCGCGGCATGCTGGACTTCTTTCATGGCATCGCGGAGAAGCGCAAGAGTCTCCAGTATGAAATCGACGGCGTCGTCTACAAGGTAAATCGCCTCGAGCAGCAGCAGAAACTCGGATTCGTGTCTCGCGCGCCGCGCTTCGCGATTGCGCATAAGTTTCCTGCGGAAGAGGCGATGACAGTGGTTCAGGACATTGGCATCCAGGTCGGCCGCACTGGTGCGATCACACCGGTCGCCCGGCTTGCGCCGGTATCCGTCGGCGGCGTCACCGTCACCAACGCGACGCTGCACAACGAGGACGAAGTCAGGCGCAAGGATATACGCATCGGCGACACGGCCATTGTCCGGCGTGCGGGCGATGTCATTCCGGAAGTGGTGGCCTTCGTGCCGGAACTGCGCCCCGACAATGTACGCGAATTCGTCATGCCGGCTGTCTGCCCGATATGCAGCTCGCCGATCGTCCGTCCGGAAGAAGAGGCGGTCGCACGCTGCTCGGGAGGATGGATCAAGTGCCCGGCCCAGCGCAAGGGCGGGCTGCTGCATTTCGTCTCGCGCCGCGCCATGGATATCGAGGGCCTGGGGGAGCAACTTGTCGACCAGCTGGTGGACCGCCAGGTGATCACCACTGCGGCGGACCTCTACAAACTAGGCCTGACGGCACTCTCCGAGCTGGACAGGATGGCCGACAAATCGGCGCGTAATGTGCTCGCCGCATTGGAGAAATCAAAGTCGACCACCTTGGCACGCTTCATTTACGCCCTCGGCATCCGCCATGTCGGCGAGGCGACGGCAAAAGAACTGGCGATTCATTTCGGCAATCTCGATGCACTGCTGCAGGCAAGCGAGCAACAATTATTGGAAGTGCCGGATATCGGGCCGGTGGTGGCGCGTTCCATCCTGGCTTTCCTCGGTGACCCGCTGAACCGGGAGTTGATTGAGCAACTGCGTGCAGCGGGCATACACTGGACGGAAAGTGCCGGCACCGAAATGGCGCCGAAGCCGTTTCAAGGCAAGACCTTCGTGCTGACCGGCACGCTGCCGACACTCACCCGGGATGAGGCCGCGGAACGCATCGAGGCTACGGGCGGCAAGGTTGCCGGATCGGTATCCAAGAAAACGACCTATGTGGTGGCGGGAGAGGACGCAGGCAGCAAGCTCGCCAAGGCGCAGGAACTGGGCATCACCATCCTGGATGAGGCCGGATTGTTGCAACTACTGGAGCAGCCATGAAAAACAACAATACCGTGGTCCGTAAAGCTGTATTCCCGGTTGCCGGCCTCGGCAGCCGCTTCCTGCCTGCCACCAAGGCGCAGCCCAAGGAAATGCTTCCCATCGTCGATAAACCGTTGATCCAATACGCGGTGGAGGAGGCAGTTGCGGCCGGCATCACCGACATGGTGTTCATCACCGGGCGGAACAAGCGGGCGATCGAAGATCACTTCGATACCGCCTACGAACTCGAATCCGAGCTGGAAGCGGGCGGTAAAACCGCCTTGCTCGATCTGGTGCGCAACGCCATTCCGAAACATGTCAATTGCATTTATATCCGCCAGTCCGCACCGCTTGGTCTCGGACATGCGGTCCTGTGCGCACGGCCGGTGATTGGAGACGAACCATTTGCTGTGCTGCTGGCGGACGACTTCATGGACGTGGATGGCGGCACGAAGCCGGTTCTGGCGCAGATGACCGAGGTTTTCGCCCGCAAGGCATGCAGTTTGCTGGCGGTCCAGGATGTGCCGCGCAGCCATACGCGGCAATACGGCATTGTCAGCGTCGCACCTCATGAAAATAATCTCGAACGCGTCAACAGCATCGTCGAAAAGCCTGCGCCGGAGGTGGCGCCGTCCACGCTGGCGGTGGTAGGGCGCTATGTGCTGACCCCGAAGATATTCGATTACCTGGAAGGACTAGGGCAGGGGGCCGGCGGCGAGATCCAGTTGACTGACGGCATCGCTGCACTGATGCAGGCGGAACAGGTGCTGGCATACCGATATGCCGGCATGCGCTACGATTGCGGTTCCAAGCTCGGCTACCTGAAAGCCACGGTGGCGATGGGCCTGAAGCATCCGGCCATGGGGCAGGACTTCGCGGAATACCTGGAACAGATCAGATGACAGTCAGAGAAATACTGCGGATGGGTGATCCGCGCCTTCTGCAGACGGCCGAGCCGGTCACCGGTTTCGACAGCCCTGAACTCCATGGCCTGATTGCCGACATGTTCGACACCATGCATGCCGCCAACGGGGCCGGCCTGGCAGCGCCGCAGATTGGCGTCAACCTGCAACTGGTGATCTTCGGATTCAAGCAAAACGTCCGCTATCCCGACGCGCCGCCCGTGCCGGAAACGGTACTGATCAACCCTGTGTTGACGCCTCTGTCCAACGAGATGGAAGACGGGTGGGAGGGCTGCCTTTCCGTACCAGGGCTGCGCGGCACCGTGCCGCGCTGGCGTCGGCTTCATTACGAAGGATTCGACCAGTACGGCCAGCCGATCAGCCGCGACGCCGATGGCTTCCATGCCCGCGTCGTCCAGCATGAATGCGACCATCTGGCGGGCATCCTGTATCCGATGCGCATCAAGGATTTTTCCCGATTCGGATTCACCGACATCCTGTTCCCTGGACTTGACGCAAGCGACGATGACTGAGCCCGGGCCTCGCATCCTCGTGGTGTACGCTCATCCGACGCATCGGCTTTCCAGGGTCAATCGGCGCCTGATCGAGGCTGCCATGAACGTCCCTCGCGTGCAGGTCAGCAATCTGTACGAAACCTATCCGGATTTCTATATCGATGTGGCCCATGAACAGGCGCTGCTCGCCCAGGCTGATCTGGTCGTCTTTCAGCATCCGATACAGTGGTACAGCATGCCGTCCCTGATGAAGGAATGGATCGATCTGGTGCTGGAATATGGCTGGGCCTATGGCCGGGGCGGCAACGCATTGCAGGGCAAGGACTGCTGGCTGGTTGCCACAACGGGCAGCCGGGAAGATTCTTACCGGCCGGACGGTATCCACGGCCACGCATTCGATGCATTTTTACCGCCATTCCGCCAGACTGCTGTCTTGTGCGGGATGCGCTGGCTCCCGCCACTGATCCTGCACGGTGCGCACAAGGTAGGCGACGCCGCCATCGATGCGCACATCGAAACCTACCGGAGTCGCCTGGCCTCCTATCCCGATGTCGCACTCGATTGACAGCGACTGAACCCGACTGACTGAATCGTTATGGAAAACAGCCTGCTCGCCAATGCGATGGTCTATCTAGCCGCCGCCGTCATCGCAGTGCCGATCGCGAAGCGGCTTGGACTCGGCTCCGTACTCGGCTATCTGATGGCCGGCATCGCCATCGGCCCCTGGGGATTGGGTTTGATCTCGGAGGTCGAGGATATCCTGCACTTTTCCGAATTCGGCGTGGTGCTGCTGCTCTTTATCATCGGACTGGAACTGGACCCGAAGCGCCTCTGGTCGTTGCGGCGGTCGATTTTCGGATGGGGCGGCGCTCAGGTCGGCTTCGTCGCTGCCGGGCTCTTCGGAGCGGCACTCCTCTTCGGCGTCGATTGGAAGGTGTGCCTCGTCGCTGCATTGGGCCTCTCGCTGTCTTCCACTGCGATAGCGCTGGCGACGCTGCAGGAGCGCAACTTGATGGCCACGCCCGCCGGTTCCGCCGCATTCTCGATCCTGCTGTTTCAGGATATTGCTGCCATTCCCATGATTGCCATCGTGCCGCTGATGGGTGCCGCCGCTCTCGACGGCGCCGGCGGCGACTGGACCGATGCATTGAAAGTCATCGGGGTGATCGCCGCGCTGGTCATCGCCGGCCGTTTCCTGATGCGACCCATCCTGCGCATCATCGCCAAGACTGACATGCGCGAGATTTTCACCGCCTTTGCGTTGCTGCTGGTGATCGCGATCGGATTGCTGATGCAATCGGTCGGCATGTCGATGGCACTCGGCACCTTTCTCGCCGGGGTGTTGCTGGCCGATTCGGAATACAGGCATGCGCTGGAAAGCGACCTGGAACCGTTCAAGGGACTGCTGCTGGGACTGTTCTTTATAGCTGTCGGCATGTCGGTGGACTTCGGCGTATTTCTTACGCAACCGGGACTGATTGCAGGGCTGCTGGCCGCGTTCCTGGCGATCAAGATCGGCGTCCTGTATTTGCTGAGCAAACCATTCAACATTCCGTTGAGCCAACGCCTTTATTTTGCTTTCCTGCTATCGCAGGGCGGTGAATTTGCATTCGTGGTTTTCGGCGCCGCTGCGACCGCCGGGGTCTTTACGCCGCCCGTGTCTGCGCTTCTGGTAGCGGTGGTCGCCCTGTCCATGGTCACGACGCCGTTGCTGCTGGTATTGCACGACAAATTCATCGCGCCGCGTTTTAATGCGATGCAGAAGCGACCGGATGACGAATTCGAGGAACAGGACAATCCCGTGATCATTGCCGGCTTCGGCCGATTCGGACAGATCATCGGCCGGCTGCTGCGTGCTAACCAGATCGGGATTACCGTTCTTGACCATGACCCGGATCAGATTGACCTGCTGCGCAAATTCGGCTTCAAGGTGTTTTATGGCAATGCAACCCGCATTGACTTGCTGCATGCCGCCGGTGCCGCGAAGGCCAAGGCGCTGGTGGTTGCGATCGATGACGTCGAGGACAGCATCACGTTGGTGGATGCGGTGCGGCGCGAGTTTCCCGACCTGCCCATTCTGGCGCGGGCACGCAATGTCACGCATTACTACGACCTGATGGATCGCGGCGTGACAGTCATCGAGCGGGAAACCTTTGAGGGCGCATTGCAGTTAGGCAGAGGCGTGCTGCGCCAGCTCGGCTTCGGCGCATTCCGTGCGCGCCAGGCCGCGATGAAATTCCGGGCGCACAACATCAAGACCGTGCATGCCGTTTATCCGTTCTACAAGGATCAGCAGCAAATGATTTCGCTTGCCGCGCAGGCGAGGGAAGAGCTGGAGGCAATGTTTGCGCGTGATGCGGAAGCAATGCCGACGAACCGCCGTGGCGGCTGGGACTGACGCTGCCAGCAGCGCAGCGCGGGATCAAAATCGCTCATCGGCACCGAGATAGCGCCACTGGCCTTGCGGAAGATCGCCCAGCATCACGCGTCCGATGCGCACCCGTTTCAGCCCCAGCACCGTTAGCCCGACGGCCTCGCACATGCGGCGGATCTGGCGTTTCTTGCCCTCGCGCAGGACAAAACTCAGCTGGTCTTCGTTTTGCCAGCGCACCTTGGCGGGCAGGAGCTTCTTCCCGTCCAGTGAGAGGCCGTGATTCAGGCGCTTCAATTCGCTTTCCGGCAGTCGTCCCGGCTTCGAGTACTGCACCCGCACCAGGTATTCCTTTTCGATCGACGTGTCTTCCCCGATCAGTTGCTTTGCTATCCGGCCATCCTGCGTCAGGACAAGCAGCCCGACGGAGTCGATATCGAGTCGCCCGGCAGGAACGAGGCTGCGCAACTGGCTTGGATGGAACGCCAGCGGCGCACGGTCTTCCTTCCAGCGGGTGTCGGCGGTGACCAGCGTAACGGCAGGCAGATATCCATCTTCCGCCTGGCCGCTCACGAACCCGACCGGCTTGTTCAAGAGCACCGTCACCCTGCGCGCCTGCTGTGCCGCCGCCTGGCGCTCCACCGTGATGCGCTGGTGAGGCAAAACCTTGCTGCCGAGCTCGGACACAACCTTGCCGTCGACCCGGACCCAGCCGCGCTCGATCCATTCATCTGCTTCACGGCGCGAACACAGGCCGAGTTCGGACATGCGTTTGGAAAGACGGACGAGTTCTGTCATGGCGGTGGAACGAAAAGTTGAATTGAAAAATGGTTGAACGAATATCTCAGATGCGCAGTGCTTCGAGCAGATCGGTTTCCAGCTGGATCTGGCTGCGTGCATTGTTCAGTGTCGGCCCGTCTACAAGAAAAACGTCCTCCACTCGTTCGCCGAGGGTCATGATTTTTGCGGTATGCAAGTTGACCCGATACTTGGCCAGCACATTCGCAATGGAGTACAGCAGGCCGTTGCGGTCGTTGGCGGATACGGAAAGCAGGTAATACTGGCCGCGTTCGTCGGGCCGCAGATCGACGGTCGGCGTGATCGGGAAGGTGCGCGATAGTCTCGACAGGCGTCCCTTGCTTGGCGCTGACAGCGGCTCCTGAAGCTGCAGCAGTTCCGTCAGCTGATGCTCGATCAGGCTAATGATATCGCGGTAATTATTGGCGAACGCCGGCTCGGTCACCAGGAAAGTATCAAGTGCGTAGCCATGCCTGGTGGTATGAATCTTGGCGTCGAGAATGCTGAAGTTCTTCTTGTCGAAGTAACTGCAGATGCGGGCGAATAGATCCGGCTGGTCCTTCACGTAGACGGCAACCTGCACGCCTTCCCCAATCGGCGCGAGCCGGCAACGGACCACCGGTGTCGGGCTGTCGATCTTGTTATACAGAGAACGCGTCTGCCATGCGATGTCCGACGATTCATGACGCAGGAAGTAGGCGACGTCCAGTTGCTGCCACAGCCGCTGATGGGCATTCTCCGGTAGGCCATACAGCCGCAAGGTTTTCAATGCCTGTTCCTGGCGATTCTTTAACTCATGTTCCGCCGATGGATCCTCGCCGCCGAGAACACGAAGCGTCATTCGGTACAGGTCCTCCAGTAACTTGCCTTTCCATGCGTTCCAGACCTTCGGGCTGGTGCCGCGTATATCCGCCACCGTCAGCAGATACAGGGCGGTCAGGTGACGTTCATCCTTCATCAGCGCAGCGAAATTGCGGATGACATCCGGATCGGATAAATCCTGTTTCTGTGCGACCTGCGACATGGTCAGATGATGTTCGACCAAAAATACCACCAGTTCGGTATCTTCCTTCGACAATGCATGCTCGCGGCAGAAACGGCGCGCATCCTCCATCCCGAGTTGCGAATGGTCGCCGCCGCGTCCCTTGGCAATATCGTGGAAGAGGGCAGCAATGTAGAGCAGCCAGGGCCGGGAAAAATTGGCCATCAGCTGGCTGCAGAACGGGTACTCATGCGCATGCTCGGACATTGTGAAGCGGCGCACATTGCGCACCACCATCAGGATATGCTGGTCCACCGTATAGACGTGGAACAGGTCATGCTGCATCTGCCCGATGATGCGGCGGAAGTTGGGCAGGTATCGGCCAAGAATGCTGGTCTGATTCATGCCTCGCAAGGCATGCGTAATGCCCTGCGGTGCCTGGATGATCTCGAGGAACAGCGCACGATTTTCGGGTGCCCGGCGAAACGTCCCGTTGATCTTAAACCGCGCATGCCACAAGGCGCGCAGCGTGCGTGCGGTCATGCCTTTCAGCTCGGAATGACGTGCTATCAGAAGGAACACTTCCAGCATCGTCGACGGCGTGGTTTCGAATGTATCGTCATCGACGATATCGACCAGGCCATTGATCTGATTGAATCGCTTGTTGATCGGCTGCGGCGAGCCTTGCTGCGGAAACAATTGCGCTTCGATGTTCTGCAGCAGGATCGTATTGAGCTGGGTAACTGCCTTGGCCGCCCAGTAATAACGTTGCATCAGGTATTCGCTGGCGCGGCGGGTGTCGGTGGTCTTGAAGCCGAATGACTCGGCGATCTGCGTTTGCACATCGAATACCAGCCTGTCCTCACGACGTCCGGTATGGATGTGCAGGCGAATGCGGATATCCTTGAACGCCCGTTCTTTCTGCGTCAATTGACGGGCTTCCTGCGACGTCAGCAAGCCGCGTTCGGCCAGCTTGCGCCAGGAATCGCCGAGTCCGGCGGCCTTTGCCACCCAGAGAATCACCTGCAAATCTCTCAGCCCGCCTGGACTTTCCTTGCAATTGGGCTCCAGGCTGTAAGGCGTATCTTCGTATTTGGCGTGACGCTGCCGCATTTCCAGGGTTTTCGCCTGAAAAAACGCCTGCGGATCCATTGCCGCCTTGCAGCGGTCCTGCAGGAAAAGAAAGAGCTTCCGGTTGCCGGTGACCAGTCGTGCCTCCAGGAGACTGGTCTGCACCGTAATGTCCGCCGCCGATTCGGTCATGCATTCATCGATGGTGCGGATACTGTGACCAATTTCCAGGCCGATGTCCCAGAATAGCTGGACCAGTTCTTCAAGTTTTTCACGCATTGGTGCATCAGGTGCGGATTCAAGGAGAATCAGCACATCGACATCGGAATGCGGAAACAATTCACCACGACCATATCCGCCCACAGCAACGAGCGCAGCACTGGTCGGGAATCCGAAAGTCCGCCAGGCGTCGATCAATGCCGCATCGACCCCTGCACATAGCCTGCTCAACAGCCGTTCGGGTTTGCCGTCAGCCTGGAATGCTTCGATGACAGCATGGCGCTCGGACTTGATGCGCTCCTTGAGTGTCAGCGCAAGCGACGCCATGATTGTCAGGCCGTAATCGGTTGGGGAGTCGCATTGTGGATAAATGCCGGCGGCGGCGGCATTCCGGCGGAAACCGTCAGCACTTCATACCCGGTCTCCGTTACCAGTACCGTATGCTCCCACTGGGCTGACAGGCTGCGGTCCTTTGTCTTGATCGTCCAACCATCTCCCATTTCGCGAATGTCGCGCTTGCCGGCATTGATCATCGGTTCAACCGTGAAAATCATGCCCGCCTGCAGCTTTTCCAGAGTGCCGGGACGGCCGTAATGGAGAACCTGGGGTTCTTCGTGGAATACCTTGCCGATGCCGTGGCCACAGAATTCCCTGACCACGCTGTAACCGGCTTTTTCCGCATGCTGCTGAATGACATGACCGATATCGCCCAGATGGGCGCCCGGTTTGATTTTCGAGATGCCGAGCCACATGCACTCGAAGGTAATGTCGGTCAGGCGCCGAGCAAGGATGGACGGTTCGCCAACAAAGAACATCCGGCTGGTATCGCCGTGATAGCCATCTTTGATCACGGTAATGTCGATATTCACGACATCGCCGCTTTTCAGGACCTTGTCGCCCGGGATGCCATGGCAGACCACGTCGTTGACGGAAGTGCAGATCGATTTCGGGTAGGGAGTGTACCCCGGGGGGCAGTAATTGAGCGGGGCCGGAATCGTGCCCTGGACGTTCTTCATGTAGTCGTGGCAGAGACGATCCAGTTCGGCGGTCGTGACGCCAGGCTTGACATGGGGTTGAATAAAATCGAGCACCTCGGCGGCAAGCCTTCCGGCTACCCGCATGCCCTTGATGTCGTCTTCGGTTTTGATGGAAATGGAAGCCATAGCACGCCAGAATGCGCAAACGCGCAGGAGTAAATCAATATGAAATTATAGTCGAGCCGGCCATGCGTCACCGGCAATTCCGAAATACCGGCGCCGTGCTGCGGTCTGAAAGGCAGATCGGCATCCCTTGCCTTGCATTCGAGGCAAGGGAGCGTCGGAGCCTGTTTTCCGCCGGCAAACAGAGCCTGAGCTTGATGCTGCCAGCCGTCTTCGAGTACAATCTCGGGTTAGCTTGAAGAGATTTCAAGTGAAACCTGTAGTTATTAAATTGTAAATCGCGAATCCGCCCGACAAGGGTGCCTCAGGCTACGTGCCGTGGTGACTGGGTGGATTCAAGACCTAACCCTGGAGAATGCAATGTCCGTTACCATGCGTGAAATGCTGGAAGCCGGTATCCATTTTGGACACCAAACCCGCTTCTGGAACCCCAAGATGGCCCCTTATATCTTCGGTCATCGCAACAAGATTCACATCGTCAACCTGGAAAAGACCCTGAGCATGTATCAGGAGGCGATGAAATACATCCGCCAACTCGCATCCAACCGCGGCACTATCCTCTTTGTTGGCACCAAGCGCCAGGCACGTGACATCATCGCTGCCGAAGCACAACGCGCTGGCATGCCTTTTGTCGACCAGCGCTGGCTCGGCGGCATGCTCACCAACTTCAAAACCATCAAGACATCGATCAAGCGCCTGAAAGACATGGAAGCGTCGCTGGAAGACGGTTCGGTTGAGAAGCTGTCGAAGAAAGAAGTTCTGATGTTCCGTCGCGAGATCGAGAAGCTTCAAAAATCGATCGGCGGCATCAAGGATATGGGCGGCATTCCTGACGCCATCTTCGTCATCGACGTCGGCTACCACAAAGGTGCCATCACTGAAGCCGCCAAACTGGGCATCCCGGTTATCGGCGTTGTTGATACCAACCATTCTCCGGAAGGCGTGACCTATGTCATTCCAGGCAATGACGACTCTTCCAAGGCGATCATGCTGTACGCCCGTGGCGTCGCCGATGCGATCCTGGAAGGCCGTGCAAATGCCACCAACGATCTGGTCGAGGCCGTCAAGGGCAATGCCGACGAGTTCGTCGAGGTCAACGAGCAAGCTTAAGTCCCGCGCCTGACGGGTTCAAGGAAGGGGCAACAGTGGTTAGCCCCTTTTTTACGGGCAGGCACGAATATATTTTGATTGAGGCGTCCGATGGGCGCCTATTGATTTAGGAGAATGACATGGCGGCAATTACCGCAGCGATGGTAGGCGAACTCCGCGCGAAAACCGACGCGCCGATGATGGAGTGCAAGAAGGCGTTGACCGAAGCCGACGGCGATCTGGCAAGGGCGGAAGAGATCCTACGCGTCAAACTGGGCAGCAAGGCATCGAAGGCCGCATCCCGGATCACTGCCGAAGGCGTGGTGGCAGCATACATTTCCGGCAACGTGGGAGCGTTGGTCGAAGTCAACTGCGAGACCGACTTCGTTACCAAGAATGACGATTTCCTCACGCTGGCAAGCACCGTTGCGAAACTGGTCGCCGAGAAAAACCCTGCAGACCTGGGAGCATTGTCCGCGCTGCAGCTGGACGGCAAGACGGTTGAAGAAGTTCGCGCCGCGCTGGTCGGTAAGATCGGTGAGAACATGTCGATCCGCCGCTTCAAGCGCTACGAAACCAACGCCAAGCTGACTTCCTATCTGCATGGCACACGCATCGGCGTCATTGTTGAATTCGATGGCAGCGACGAGCAGGTTGGCAAGGATGTAGCGATGCACGTGGCAGCGATGAAGCCTGTGGCGTTGTCCTCGAGCGACGTGCCGGCGGAATTGATCGAGAAGGAGCGCTCGGTCGCATCGTTGAAAGCAGCTGAAGACGCTGCCAAGGCACAGGCGGAAGGCAAGGCACCTCAGTCGGCTGAAATCGTCGCAAAGCGCGTCGATGGCGCCGTGCAGAAGTATTTGAAGGAAGTTTCCCTGCTTAACCAGTCCTTTGTCAAAAATGACAAGCAGACTGTCGAGCAGATGCTGAAATCGACCAACACTGCGGTGAAATCGTTCACCATGTTTGTTGTCGGCGAAGGCATCGAGAAGAAACAGGATGACTTTGCTGCCGAAGTTGCGGCGCAAGTCGCCGCTGCCAAGCAGGCATAAGCAGGACAAAGCGGGCCGGAAGGCCCGTTTTTATAGGCGACGGGTGTTTTGTCGCCATTGAGGTTAATAGAGTCTGTAACATGTTTTCGATGAGTAGTTCGGCAAAATGACTGCTCTTCGGCGCGACCGTAAAGTTGCAAAACAGATATTGCAAACAGACATCGTTTTACGTTTCATCAATACCAATACACGCCACGCATACCGGAATTCCACTAATCTTTAGCCTCCAGATGGCCTATCGTTAGCGGACCGGGAATGCGGACATTATTTAAACCGGATACCAAGGAGCCCAGCCCGATGACAACACCAGCCTACAAGCGCGTTCTCCTCAAGCTTTCCGGCGAAGCACTGATGGGCGACGATTCGTATGGAATCAACCGCGCGACCATTGAACGGATGGTTGCGGACGTGGCAGAAGTGGCGAATTTGGGCGTGGAACTGGCGATCGTGATTGGCGGCGGCAATATTTTTCGCGGCGTCGCACCAGGGGCGCAGGGCATGGATCGTGCCACCGCCGATTACATGGGCATGCTTGCCACGGTGATGAACTCGCTCGCGCTTGCCGATGCGATGCGCCAGATTGGGCTGACCGCACGTGTCATGTCCGCTATCGCCATAGAACAGGTCGTCGAGCCGTATGTTCGTCCGAAGGCACTGCAGTATCTTGAAGAAGGAAAAGTCGTGGTCTTTGCCGCCGGTACCGGCAACCCGTTCTTTACCACCGATACCGCAGCCGCACTTCGCGGATCGGAAATCGGCGCCGAAATCGTACTGAAAGCGACCAAGGTCGACGGCGTCTACAGCGCTGACCCGAACAAGGACCGGAATGCAACCCGCTATTCGACGATCACGTTCGACGAGGCGATCTCGAAACACCTGCAAGTCATGGACGCGACCGCGTTCGCGTTGTGCCGCGATCAGAAGCTGCCGATCAAGGTGTTTTCGATCGTCAAGCCGGGGGCGCTCAAGCGCCTCATCCTCGGCGAAGACGAGGGAACGCTGGTTCACGTATAAACTTCAGGCTTAGAGCCTTTGCAACAAAGGAGAAGAACATGACTGTCTCTGACGTCAGGAAAAACGCCGAACAAAAGATGCAAAAATCGATCGAGACCCTGAAGACCGATCTGGCGAAGGTTCGCACCGGGCGTGCGCATCCCGGCATCCTTGACCATATCCAGGTCGACTATTACGGTTCGCCGACGCAGATCTCGCAAGTCGCTAACGTCACGCTCATCGATGCCCGTACCATCGGCGTGCAGCCATGGGAAAAGAAGATGGTGTCCGTCATCGAGAAAGCGATCAGGGATTCGGATCTCGGCTTGAATCCGTCCACACAGGGCGACATGATCCGCGTTCCGACACCGCCGCTGACTGAAGAGCGGCGCAAGGAAATCGTCAAGGTGGTCAAAGGCGAGGGCGAAGATTCCAAGGTCGCAATTCGCAATATCCGCCGCGATGCCAATGAGGCGCTTAAGAAGCTGCTCAAGGACAAGGCCTGCTCCGAAGATGATGAGCGCCGCGCGCAGGATGACGTGCAAAAGTTGACCGACAAGTTCGTGACCGAGGTCGACAAGCTGATCGCCGAAAAAGAAAAAGAATTGCTCACCGTCTGATCGCCGCACTCCGCAGTTTCCTTACGCCTTTGGCCTTCACATGACCCATTCAAGCTCAACGCAAGCGGTACCGAACATCTCACCGGTGCCGCGTCACATTGCCATCATCATGGACGGCAACGGCCGCTGGGCGACCAAGCGTTTCCTGCCACGGGTTGCCGGCCATGGTAAAGGCGTGGAAGCGGTTCGGACGATCATTGAGACCTGCGTCGAGCGTGGCGTCGAATACCTGACACTGTTTGCCTTCAGTTCGGAAAACTGGCGCCGCCCGGCAGAAGAAGTGTCGCTGCTGATGCGCCTCTTTGTGACGGCACTTGAACGCGAAGTGGCGAAGATGCACGCCAACGGAATCCGCCTCAAAGTAGTGGGCGACCTGACCCGTTTCGACACCAAATTGCAGGATCTGATCGCAGCGGCGGAACGCCGAACCGCGAACAATCAGCGTCTGACTGTCACCATCTGTGCAAACTACGGCGGCCGCTGGGACATCATGCAGGCAGTCAGCAAGATGGTCTGTGCATCACCAGGGTTGACCGAATTCAGCGAAGAGCAACTGGCGCCGTATCTCGCCATGGCGTATGCTCCGGAACCCGATTTGTTCATTCGCACCGGCGGGGAAGAACGGATCTCCAATTTCCTCTTGTGGCAGCTCGCCTACACCGAGCTGTATTTCACCGATACATTCTGGCCGGATTTCAATGCGGAAGCGCTGGATGCCGCCATCGAATCGTATCGCCAGCGCGAGCGTCGTTTCGGCCGCACAAGCGAGCAACTGGTCGAAAAGAAAAAGGCATCCTGAGATGCTGAAAACACGTGTGGCCACCGCGCTGGTACTGCTGGCGGTACTGTTGGCGGTGGCGTACTCGCAGTCGTTCCTGTTCTTTGCCATCGTGGCCGGAGCGTTCTTTGCCGCAGCGGTGTGGGAAAGCTTGCGCATCTTCAAAAGTCCGTACCCGCTGATCGGCGCGGCGATTTGGACCGCAGTCTTCGCGTTCATGTTGTGGCAAGGTGATTTTCAAACTGCCACCTTGCTGTTCGGTTTATGCGCGGCGATATGGGTGATCCGGCTCGCACCCGCCTTGGCACTGGGCCTTCCCACGCTTGATGGCATCGGGAACCGCCTGCTCGGCGGTATTTACGGCATCTCGCTTCTAGGCTGCTTCGTAGCGATTATCGTGCTGTTTCGCCAATCCCCGCTGTATTTGTTGTCAGTCATGGCGATCGTCTGGGTGGCGGATATCGGCGCATATTTTTCGGGCAAGGCATTCGGCAGGCGCAAGCTGGCACCGTCGATTTCACCAGGCAAGTCATGGGAAGGTGCGATCGGCGGCTGGATTGCCGTCCTTCTCTTTGCCGCCGCGGTGACCGCAACGCCTGACCTGGCGGATACTTTTATGCCCCGCGTGCAATCGCGCGCCGGCTGGGTTGGACTATTGCTGGTCATGACACTACTCACCATTGCAAGCGTCATCGGCGATTTGTTCGAATCCCAGCTCAAGCGCCGCGCCGGGATCAAGGACAGCAGCAACCTGCTGCCGGGCCACGGCGGGGTGCTGGATCGGATCGACGCATTGATACCGACATTGCCGTTGGCAGTTCTGATCGATGCGTGGCTTTAAGTTAGACACAGGCAGGGGCAGCATGCAAACCATCACGATACTCGGCGCCACCGGTTCGATCGGCGCTTCCACACTGGATGTGCTGGCCCGTCACCCCGACCGGTACCGGGTTTTTGCGCTCACCGCACACAGCCGTGTGGAAGAGTTGGCGCTGCAGTGCGAGCGCTTCCGGCCGGAGGTTGCAGTCGTTGGTTCCGCTTCGTCAGCCAAGTTGCTGAGCGACCTGCTCCAAGGAAAAGGACTCAACATCCAGGTCGAGTACGGCGAGAGCGCCTTGTGCGCGGTCGCCAGTGCGCCTGGCTGCGACGCAGTCATGGCTGCCATCGTCGGCGCGGCCGGCCTCGCGCCGACCCTCGCCGCAGCGCGTGCAGGCAAAAAGATCATGCTGGCGAATAAGGAAGCGCTGGTGATGTCCGGACGGTTGTTCATGGACGCGATCGCCGAAAGCAATGCGACGCTGCTGCCGATCGACAGCGAGCACAACGCGATCTTTCAATGCCTTCCCCGTGACTACGGACGTTCGATGCCGGACCACGGAATTGCCAAAGTCTTGCTGACCGCTTCGGGTGGCCCTTTCCGTAACCGCCCCATCGAAACCCTGGACGCCGTTACGCCGGAGGAAGCTGTCGCTCACCCCAATTGGGTGATGGGGCGCAAGATTTCGGTAGACTCTGCAACCATGATGAACAAGGGATTGGAAGTCATTGAAGCGCATTGGCTATTCGGCGCGCCGGCAGCGGACATCGAAGTCGTCATCCATCCCCAAAGCGTGATTCATTCCATGGTCTCGTATATCGACGGTTCCGTGCTCGCCCAGCTAGGCAATCCCGACATGCGGACACCGATAGCCCATGCGCTTGCCTATCCTGAAAGAATTGCTTCTGGTGTGGCGCCGGTCGACCTCGCGCTGATCGGCCAGCTTGCATTTGAGCGTCCGGACCTGAACCGTTTTCCATGTCTGAAGCTCGCCTATGATGCTTTATTGGCGGGAGGCAGTGCCCCGGCTATACTGAATGCGGCAAACGAGGTGGCTGTTGAAGCCTTCCTCGACCGCCGGATCGGCTTTCGGATGATCGACCAGCTGATTGCACGGGTGATGGACCGGCTTCCGGGGACTGACGTTGCCGATATCGATGACCTCCTGGTACAGGACCGCCGCGCGCGGGACATGGCCCACTCCTTCATTCAACAAGGAACATCATGACCTTTATTCAGACATTGATCGCATTCTTCGTTGCGTTGGGTGTACTGATCGTGGTGCACGAACTTGGCCACTATTGGGTAGCGCGCTGGTGCGGCGTAAAGGTATTGCGTTTTTCAGTAGGGATGGGAAAGGTCGTATTTTCCCGACGCATCGGACCAGATCAGACCGAATGGGCGTTGTCCGCATTGCCGTTCGGCGGTTATGTGAAGATGCTCGACGCCCGCGAACAGGATTTGAAGGACCTTCCGCCCGAGGACTTGAAACGGGAATTCACCCGCCAGTCGGTGTGGAAGCGGTTTGCCATCGTCGCAGCGGGGCCGCTGGCCAACTTCCTGCTGGCGATCATCGTTTTTGCCGGCCTTTACAGCTATGGCATTCCGGAGCCGAGTTCCCGGTTGCGCACCGTGCCTGAAAACACGGCAGCCTACCAGGCCGGCTTGCGCGGCGGCGAACTTGTGACTGCGGTAAACGGTGAATCCGTCCAGTTGTGGACCGATTTGCGCTGGAAACTGCTTGAACTGGCAATCGAAAGGCAATCCGCCAGCCTGGAAGTGCAACGGCCCAATTCGTCGCAGCCGGGAACGACTGTGCAGGATATGGTAACGCTGCGCCTGGATGGCCTGAACACATCCGATCTGGAGGGAGACTTTCTCGGCAAGCTCGGCATCGATCTGGCACGGCCGCGTGCGGTACTGGGCAAAATCGTCGAGGACGGCCCAGCTAAGCGGGCGGGGCTCCTGGAAGGAGACCAGATCCTCAGGGTGAATGGCAAACCGGTCATTGACGGCCTGGCGTTTGTTGAGACGGTGCGCTCATCACCCGGCAAGCCACTGGAAATCGCTGGCTTGCGCGGCGAGCGGGAATTTGTCCTTAGCGTTACGCCGGAACCGCAAATCAAGAATGAACAGACGTTTGGATTGATTAAAGCCGAAGTGCCGATGACACCCGAAATGATCATCGCGAGCGAAGCGCCGTTGGCTGCAATCGGCAAGGCAGTAAAGAAGACTTGGGACAGCAGTGTCCTGACAGTCAAGATGCTTGGTAAAATGATCATCGGCGAAGTTTCCTGGAAGAACATCACAGGGCCGATCACCATTGCGGACTACGCTGGTCAAACTGCACGCATTGGCATCATCAGCTACCTGACGTTCATCGCGTTCATCAGCATCAGTCTCGGTGTCATGAACCTTCTCCCCATCCCTGTTTTGGATGGTGGCCATTTACTGTATTATTCGCTGGAAGTTTTGACTGGACGGCCCGTGCCTGAGCGGGTCGGCGAGATCGCCCAGCGTGCGGGCGTGGGCATCCTGATGACGTTGATGGCGGTCGCCGTCTTCAACGACATCATGCGGCTCATGACTTGAGTTTTTGCGGCCGGTCCGACGGCCGCAAAAACATTGATAACAATATAACCGATGAAATTCTATTCCGAGCGTATTTCCCCGCCTTTCTTCCCCCGCCGTCTCATTGCCATCGCCGTATTTGCCATGTGTGCCGGGCATGCTCTGGCGGTGGACCCGTTTACCGTAAGAGACATTCGCGTCGAAGGCATTCAACGGACCGAGGCCGGAACGGTATTCAGCTATTTGCCGGTTCGCGTGGGCGAGACGTACAGCGATGAAAAAGGCGCGGCCGCCATCAAGGCACTGTACGCGACTGGGTTTTTCAAGGACGTCCGTATCGAAGTGGAAGGCGATGTTCTGGTGGTGATGGTTGAGGAACGGCCGGCAATCGCGTCGGTGGAATTTTCGGGTGTAAAAGAATTCGAGAAGGACCAGTTGACGAAGTCCCTCAAGGATATCGGGCTCGGTGAATCCCGGATTTTCGATCGTGCGCTGGTCGACCGCGCCGAACAGGAACTCAAGCGCCAATATTTGTCACGTGGGTTGTACGGTGTCGAAGTCACGACCACCGTGACGCCGATCGAACGCAATCGCGTAGCCGTCAGCTTCGCGGTGGATGAAGGGGAAGTGTCCCGTATCAGGGAAATCACTTTCGTAGGTAACAAGTCGTTCAGTGATAGCGAATTGCGTGGCCTGCTGAGTTTGCGTACGCCCGGATGGTTCACCTGGTACACCAAGGCCGACCAGTATTCGAAGCAGAAGCTTACCGGTGACATCGAAACACTGCGCTCCTATTACCTGAACCGCGGCTATCTCGAGATGCAGGTCGAGTCCACACAGGTATCGATCACGCCGGACAAGAAGGATATTTACATCACCATCAACATCAATGAAGGTGATAAATACACAGTGTCCGGTGTCCAGCTCGAAGGCGAGATGTTCGGGCGCCAGGAAGAATTGCGTTCACTCGTGCAGCTGAAGCCCGGCGATGTGTATTCGGGCGAGAAACTGGCTGAAAGCATCAAGAGCATTTCCGAGCGCATGGGCAATTTCGGCTATGCGTTTGCGAACATCAACGCTAATCCCGAGATCGACCGGGAGAAGAAGCAGGTCAATTTCACCGTGCTGATCGATCCGGGCAAACGTGTGTACGTTCGTCGCGTCAACATCGGCGGCAATACCAGAACGCGCGACGAAGTTATCCGCCGCGAATTCAGGCAGTTCGAGAATTCCTGGTATGACGGACAGAAGATTCGTCTGTCCCGAGATCGGGTTGACCGCCTTGGCTACTTTACTGAAGTCGGCATCGAGACGCCGGAAGTGCCGGGCACGACCGACCAGGTCGACGTGAATATGACAGTTGTTGAAAAACCGACCGGGAATATCCTTTTAGGCGCCGGTTTTTCGAGCAGCGAAAAACTTACTCTGACCGGTTCGATTCAACAGGCGAATGCGTTCGGCAGCGGCAATACGCTCGGTATCGATGTGAATACCAGCAAGCGCAACCGCACCATCGCGTTATCGCAGACGAATCCCTATTTCACCGACGACGGTATCAGCCGCAGTTACGAATTGTTCCTGCGCACGACGCGTCCTCCCGAAGTCAACACCGGCGATTACGTCATCAAGACGACGGGTGCCAATGTCAAGTTCGGCGTGCCGTTTTCGGAAGTGGACACTGTATTTTTCGGCCTCGGTATCGAACGTACCGAAGTCGAGACCTATACCGGCGTGCCGGGCTATAACGATAGCCCCGAGCTGTACAAGCGATATGTCACCGACTTCGGCAACGGTGTGACCGCGACCACCACCAGCTTCCCGCTGACGGCTGCGTGGCAACGGGATAGCCGGGACAGCGCACTGGTCCCGACGACCGGTCGCTACCAGCGAGTCAATCTTGAAATCGCGCCAGCCGGTTCGCTCAAATATTATCGCGCTGTGTACCAGGACCAATACTTCCGGCCATTGTTCCGGAATGTCACCCTGGCGCTCAACGGCGAAATCGGCTATGGCCGCGGACTTGCCGACAAGCCGTTTCCTATCTTCAAGAATTTTTATGCGGGCGGTATCGGCTCGGTGCGCGGCTACGAAGGTTCGTCGCTTGGCCCGCGCGCCGCGAACGGCGATCCTCTGGGCGGCGCATCGCGTTTCGTGGCCAATGCGGAACTGCAGTTTCCGTTCCCGGGTTCGGGCAACGACCGGACGTTGCGGTGGTTCACTTTCTTCGATGCAGGCAACGTGTTCGCCGAAGGCGAACGGTTCCGGACCTCGGAACTGCGCTACGGCGCAGGTATCGGCATCAGCTGGGTCTCGCCGATCGGTCCGCTGAAGCTGAGCTATGGCCAGCCGTTGAATGCAAAAGAAGGCGACCGGAAGCAGACGTTCCAGTTTCAGCTCGGTACCGGATTCTGAGGACCGAATTTCAGAGTCGAAAACCGGGTTGCCCGCGTGAATGCGTACTGGAAAATGGCGTTCGGCACACGATGGCATAATGTAGGGCAGTTTGGCGCGGTTTCCGTGGATGGGATCAGCTGGTGGCGCTGCAACGCGCCCGATAATTTGAATTGCGGAGAATGACCTTGAAGTATTTAACCAATGCCTTGACGACCTCCAAGCGCGCAATCCTGCTTGCGACGATGCTGCTGCCGTTGATGAGCGCTCACGCGCAGGAATCCAGGATAGGATTCGTCAACACCGAGCGGATCTTCCGCGAGGCCGCACCGGCAAAAACCGCCCAGGCAAAAATAGAACAGGAATTTTCCAAGCGCGACAAGGATCTTCAGGAAATAGCCGCCCGGCTGAAGACCATGTCGGACAGGCTGGACAAGGACGCATCGATCTTGTCGGAATCCGATCGCGTCAAACGCCAGCGTGAGCTCGCCGACCTGGACAAGGATTTCCAGCGCAAGCAGCGCGAGTTTCGTGAAGACCTGAACCAGCGCCGCAATGAGGAGCTGGCCGTCGTGCTGGAACGAACCAACAAGGTCATCAAGCAGATTGCGGAAGCCGAAAAGTACGATATCGTGTTCCAGGAAGCCGTCTATGCGAGTCCGCGTATCGACATCACCGACAAAGTGCTGAAGGCACTCAACGGCAATACCAGTAAATAAACCCACATGTAGGCCAACATGAGCACTCGACTGCAAATACTGGTCGAACGCTTGGGGGGCCATCTGATCGGCGATCCGGATATCGAGGTTTCCGGGATCGCCCCGTTGGACGGCGCCGATGCGTCCCAAATCACATTTCTCTCCAATCCGAAGCTACGGCAGCAGGCGGCACAAACCCAGGCCGCGGCATTGATCCTGTCGGAGGCGGATGACCCGTTCGTCAGCGGTGCCTACGCCGGCGCACGGATCATCACCCCGAATCCCTACGCCTACTTCGCCCGTGCGGCACAGTATTTCGTGGATCTGAATGCCGTCCCTGTTCCGGCAGGGGTGCATGCAAGCGCCAGCATCGATCCTTCGGCGCACGTCGCATCGACCGCAACCGTCGGTGCACATGTCACGGTGGAGGCGGGCGCGACAATCGGCGATCGTGCCATCATCGATCCCGGCTGCTTCATTGGCCGCGATGCAAAAATCGGAGCGGGAACCCATCTCTTCGCCAATGTCGTATTCCAGGCGGGGTGTGAAATCGGCGCTCACGGTATTGTCCACTCCGGTGCAGTGATCGGCTCTGACGGGTTCGGCTTTGCCAAGGATCAGGGCAAATGGGTCAAGATCCCGCAAACAGGACGGGTCGTCATTGGCGACGACGTTGAGATCGGCGCCAATACGTCGATCGATCGCGGCGCGCTATCCGATACGGTCATCGAAGACGGCGTCAAGCTCGATAACCAGATCCAGATCGGCCACAACTGCCATATCGGCGCCTACACGGCGATGGCTGGATGTGTCGGTGTCGCGGGTAGCGCGAAGATCGGCAAGTACTGCACGTTCGGCGGCGCCGCGATGGTGCTGGGTCACCTGACGATCGTGGATAACGTGCACATCTCGTCCGGAAGCTTGGTGTCGCGCTCGATTCGCGAGCCCGGCCAATACACCGGCTTCTATCCGTTGGCAAAGAACGCCGATTGGGAAAAATCCGCTGTTATCGTTCGCAATTTGAACGCGATGCGTGAGAAAATCCGCGAGCTCGAAAAAACAATTAAATCGCTTACCGGAAATGGCAATGAATAGTCTCGATATCACCCAGATCAAACAATATCTTCCGCATCGCTATCCACTCCTGCTGGTCGACCGTGTGCTCGACTGGGAATCCGGCAAGTCGATTACCGCCATCAAAAACGTCACCGTCAATGAAGAGTTTTTCAACGGACACTTTCCGCATAAACCCGTGATGCCCGGCGTCCTGATGATCGAGGCGCTCGCCCAGACCGCCGCTTTGCTGTCGTTCTTAACCATGAACCAGAAACCTGACGACAGCAGCGTGGTCTATTTCGTGGGGATCGATGGCGCGCGCTTCAAACGGCCTGTTGAACCAGGTGATCAACTGAAAATGCAGGTAGATATTTTGCGGGTTGCGCGCGGCATCTGGAAATACAAGGCGCAGGGTAGTGTCGATGGGCAAACCGCCGTGGAAGCGGAGCTCATGTGTACGATGCGCAGCGCCGTCGACGCCAGCCAGCCTGCGGGGCAGTAATGACGAGAATCCATCCGACAGCGATTGTCGATCCGAAAGCTGACCTTGACGATTCCGTCGAGATCGGCGCCTATTCGATCATTGGTCCCAATGTGAAGATCGGCGCTCGCACAAGGGTGGGCCCGCATGTCGTGATTGATGGCCATACGACCATCGGCTGTGATAACACCTTTTTTCAGTTTTCGTCTATCGGTGGACCGCCGCAGGACAAGAAGTATGCGGGCGAGCCGACACGGCTTCAGATCGGTGACCGCAATACCGTCCGTGAATTTTGCACATTCAATCTGGGCACTGCGCAGGACGAGGGCATTACCAGCCTGGGTAATGACAACTTGATGCTTGCCTACGTCCATCTCGCACACGACTGTCGGGTGGGAAACAACACCATCTTTTCAAATAATGCGGCGCTTGCCGGCCACGTGCATGTCGGCGATTGGGTCATCCTCAGCGGTTTTGCTGCAGTTCACCAGTTTTGCAAGATCGGCGACCATGCGTTCGTCGGCATGAATACCAGTCTGACGCAGGATGTGCCTCCGTTTGTGCTGGTGTCGGGCAATCCTGCCGCGGCCCATGGCGTGAACCTGGAGGGGATCAAGCGGCGGGGCTTCACGCGCGAACAAATGAACGCCATTCGCAACGCTTACAAGCTCATCTACAAGTCCGGCCTCACGCTGGACGAAGCGAAAAGCGCGCTTGCCGCTGCCGAGACCGATGCGCCCGATACGGCGGCGCAGGTGAAAATGATGCGCGATTTCCTTGATGTCGCCAGCCGTGGCATTGTCCGATAAACCATCGATCGCGATGGTGGCTGGCGAACCGTCCGGCGACCTGCTCGCCAGCCGGATGCTGGCCGGGCTGATGGCTCATCTGCCGGAAGCGCGTTTCCACGGCATCGGCGGCGCAAGGATGGCGGAACACGGATTCGTCAGCGACTTCCCGATGGAGAAGCTTTCGGTTCGGGGGTTGTTCGAAGTACTCGCGCATTACCGTGAAATCAAGAATATTCAAAATCGCTTGCGTGACCAGTTGCTCGCAGAGCGTCCTTCAGTCTTCATCGGCGTCGATGCCCCTGACTTCAACTTCGGACTCGAAATGCAGTTGAAGCAGGCCGGCATTCCGACCATGCACTTCATCAGTCCGTCGATCTGGGCCTGGCGTGGTGGTCGCATCAAGAAAATTGCCCGCGCCGTTTCGCACATGCTGGTGGTGTTTCCATTCGAGGAAGAGATCTACCGCAAGGCCGGCATCCCGGTTTCGTATGTCGGCTATCCGCTGGCCGAAGTCATCCCGCTGGAGCCCGATGTTGCCGCTGCCCGCGTCGCGCTCGACCTGCCGCCGGACGTGCCGGTGCTGGCGATCCTTCCCGGAAGCCGCATGTCCGAATTGAAGTACAACACGGTTGCGTTCGTTCAGGCAGCCAAAAAGCTGTTGCAGAGAAATCCGACACTGCGGTTGGTGGTGCCCATGGCAGGGGCGCGGCAATCCGCTTATTTCCGCCAGTTGCTCGATGCGGCAGGGCTGAACGACGTACCCCTGCACATTATCGATGGCCGTTCTCATACGGTGATCGCTGCGGCCGATGCCGTGCTGGTCGCATCCGGCACGGCGACGCTGGAGGTTGCTCTTTTCAAAAAACCGATGGTGATAGCTTACAAAATGATGCGGGCGTCCTGGGAAATCATGCGGCACATGGGTTACCAGCCGTGGGTCGGATTGCCGAACATCCTGGCCCGGGAGTTCCTTGTGCCCGAACTGCTGCAGGATGCGGCGACGCCGGAGGCGCTTGCCGATGCGCTATGGGAGCAGCTCAGCAACCACCAGCATCGTGCCCGATTGAAGCAACGCTTTATCGACATGCACCACAGCTTGCTGCGGGACAGCGCGGAAGAAAGCGCACAAGCGGTGCTGCAGTTGATTGGCCGCACACCTGTCGAGGCCGGCGCATGAACGACAATTTGGCGTTATTCGGACTGACCGGCGAAGTGATCTGCGGCGTGGATGAGGCCGGCCGAGGACCGCTTGCAGGGCCAGTGTTCGCGGCGGCGGTGATTCTTGATCCGGCCAAGCCTATCATCGGTTTGCGTGACTCGAAAAAGTTAAGTGAAGCCCGGCGCGATGCGCTGTCCATCCTGATCAAGAGGGATGCCCTCGCCTGGTCAATCGCCCAATGCTCCGAACAGGAAATCGACACGCTGAACATCCTGCACGCGACCATGCTGGCCATGCGCCGTGCAGTGGAAGGGCTGAAGATCGTGCCGAGCCTGGCACTGATCGATGGAAATCGCTGCCCGGTGATGCCGATCCGTGCCGAAGCGATCATCAAGGGTGACGACAAGGTGGCAGCGATTTCCGCGGCGTCGATCCTGGCGAAGACGGCCCGCGACAGCGCGCTGATGACGCTGCATGAACAATATCCACATTATGCGTTCGACCGCCATAAAGGCTATCCGACCGCGTTGCACTTGGAGCGCCTGCGCTTGCATGGCGTTTCGCCGGCACACCGGAAATCCTATCAGCCGGTACGAGCATTGCTGGGAGCAACACATACCAACGATGCGGCGGATGGCACGAATCCGGTGATTGTGCACGGGAGTGTGCCGGCATGAAGTCAATATCGTCGCGCGACAATCCAATCTACAAGGAACTCAAACACCTTGCTGCCAGTTCGCAGGCACGCCGCAAGGCGGGGCGCACTTTGCTCGACGGGGTGCACTTGTGCGAATCCTTTCTTCAGCATGCCGGCATGCCTAATTATTGCGTTGTCAGCGATGAATCGGCGGCGCACCCGGAAGTGGCGGATATCATCGCTCGCTGCGAAGCCGGTCGCGCACAATGCATCATGCTTCCAGGCGCGCTATATGGCGCATTGAGCCAGGTTGAGAATGGGATTGGATTGCTGTTCGTCGTGTCGACCCCGCACACGACCTTGCCTGACAGGCTCACCGGGTCGGCGATCTTAATCGATAATCTCCAGGATCCGGGCAACCTCGGGTCCATCCTGCGAAGCGCCGCTGCTGCGGGCATCCAACAGGTTTTTTGCAGCGACGGCACCTGTTTCGCATGGTCGCCGAAAGTGTTGCGCGCTGGCATGGGTGCGCACTTCATCCTGCAGATTTACGAACACTGCGATCTGTACCAGCTGCTGGCTGCAGCAGATGTTCCCGTACTGGCAACAAGTTCGCATGCCCAGCAATCCGTTTTCGACGCGGACCTCACTCAGCCATGCGCATGGCTGTTCGGGCACGAGGGGCAGGGCGTATCGGATGAATTAATGGCGATGGCCAGTAATTGCGTGATGATTCCGCATCTGGGCGCGGTCGAATCGCTGAATGTCGCCGCCAGTGTCGCGGTATGCTTGTTCGAGCAAGTGCGCCAGAGTCGCCGGTCGTCCAGTCTCATGTAGCCAGTTCTGTCTTCTGGCCAAGCTCCGCGTAGTACGGTATGTAAACCAGGCCTGGCGCCAGGCATCGCTCTTCGCTCTCGAAACGCATCTCTTTTGGGTTGGGGCAAATGCGGTCGAACTGATAGGACTGACCGTCGATTACCGCATAGCGATGGATCTGCGCTCCATCATAGCTTCCGATCGGTTCCCTTAGATTTTCCGCCTGGGCAAAAACTTCACGGACCGCTGCTTCCGACGCCAAACCCCGTGCATTGAGTAATCCGGCCGATTCAATTTCGGATTCCACGCTGCCCAAACCATCCTTCAGCGCCCAGAAGAAGAATAGCAATCCTCCCCAGAGCACCAGTTCAATCAATATGAGATCCATCGCACGCCTCCGCTTTTTTACGTACTGAATAAGCGGTTTGTAAGAAATCTGTAAGCTTAGTTCACGCGATTTCTGCGACTGCTTCAATCCAGATCAATAGCGGCGACTATCACAGGGTTTTGCGGCCAATCCTAGCCAAGCGCTCGGTACCCGCGCTTGTCCGCCTTGATCTCCTGGAGAATCATGGCAGCAATTTCTTCGATGGATTTTACGGTTGACGACATCCAGCGGATACCTTCCCGACGCATCATTTTTTCCGCCTCGTTGACTTCATAACGGCAATTTTCCAGCGCCGCGTATTTGCTTCCAGGACGACGCTCATTGCGCACTTCCGCCAATCGGTCAGGGGCGATCGACAAACCGAAAATCTTGCTCTTGTAGGGCAGCAGCCCGCTCGGAAGCTTGCCGCGTTCGAAATCCTCGGGAATCAGCGGGTAATTGGCCGATTTGATGCCGTATTGCATCGCGAGATACAAGCTTGTCGGCGTTTTCCCGGACCGGGAAACGCCGACCAGAATAATGTCGGCCGAATCCAGGTTCTGGTGCGACTGGCCGTCATCATGGGCAAGGGAAAAATTGATTGCTTCAATACGGTTCTTGTAGTCATCGGAATCCGCGATATTGTGGCTGCGCCCGATAGTATGGGTGGACTTGACGCCCAGTTCCTGCTCAAGCGGTTCGACAAAGGTTTGAATCAAATCCATATGCATTCCCTTGGAATGCCGTATAACAGTAGACAATTCGGATTTCACAAGTGTCGAGAACACGATAGGCCGCTTGCCATCGATGTCGAAAGCCTCGTTGATTTCCTTAACCGCTTCATGGGCCTTGTCCAGCGTATCGACAAAAGGAAGGCGTACCTGTTTGAATCGTAATTCGAATTGTGTCAGGACGGAGTGGCCAAAGGTTTCAGCGGTAATGCCGGTGCCGTCGGATACGAAGAAAACCGTCCGGTCGGCCGGCGGAAGAAGATGCGATGGAAGGTCTGGCATAATTTTGATTATATGTAAAGCAATAAAAATGGCGTTGTAAGGGGCAAAATGCCATTGCGCACTGTAAAATGCGGGTAACAGAATACGGGAGCGTTATCGATGTTGATACTTCTGCAATCCACCGACAGCGAACCCGTCTTGATTCTGCCGCCCGTTCTGGGCGGCGCATTTTCAAGCACCAACAAAACACGTACCAATCACGTACCAACTAGAGACGCAATTCAACACGCGTATGTTTGCATGCCAACCTCCAAGAAGAATAACAAAAAAGCATAGCATCGCGAGAGCGCTCATGAAGATTTCTTATCATCAAACCAGAGGTTGTTATGTCCAACGCAGCACTAGCAGGGGTTACCCCGGGGGCCACTTACGTCGCTTCCTTTGAGCAATTAAGAATGACGGACGTTGAGTCCGTCGGCGGGAAAAATGCGTCGCTCGGCGAAATGATCAGTCAGCTTGCCAACGCCGGCGTGCGTGTACCGGGCGGATTCGCAACTACGGCGCAGGCATTTCGCGATTTTCTGGCGTATAGCGCAGATGGTGGTCCGACGCTTGCGGAGCGCATTGCCGACCGCTTGAGCACCCTGAACATTGACGATGTCCGTGCTTTGGCCGAAGCCGGCGGTGAAATCCGCCGCTGGATCATCGACACGCCATTCCAGCCGCGATTGCAGGCGGAAATCCAGGAGTTCTATCAGAGGCTGGTTGCCGGGTCTGCCAGCGAAATGTCGTTCGCGGTACGTTCCTCCGCGACAGCGGAAGACCTTCCGGATGCGTCGTTCGCGGGCCAGCAGGAAACGTTCCTCAATGTGGTCGGCATCGACAATGTGCTTGAGGCCATCAAGCATGTCTTCGCGTCCCTGTACAACGATCGTGCCATTTCCTACCGTGTGCACAAAGGATTCGCCCATGCGGACGTCGCTCTGTCGGCAGGCGTGCAGCGCATGGTCCGCTCCGATGTCGGCTCGGCCGGCGTCATGTTCACGCTGGATACCGAATCCGGGTTTCAGGATGTGGTGTTCATTACGTCCAGTTATGGCCTTGGCGAGACTGTGGTCCAGGGGGCAGTCAATCCGGATGAGTTTTATGTCCACAAGCCCATGCTGGAAAAGGGCATGCTTCCGATCATCCGCCGCAATATCGGCTCGAAGCTGATCAAGATGGAATTCACCGAAGAAGCCAAAGCCGGCAAGTCGGTGAAAACGGTGGATGTTCCGATCGAACTGCGTAACCGCTACTCGCTGAACGACAAGGAAATCGTCGAACTGGCGAAGTACGCGACCATCATCGAAAAGCATTATGGCCGTCCGATGGACATCGAATGGGGCAAGGATGGTCGTGACGGCAAGTTGTATATCCTGCAAGCCCGTCCGGAAACCGTGAAATCCCAGCAGAAACCAACCGATGCCCAGCAGCGCTTCAAATTGAAAGGCAGCGGCACCACGCTTGCATCTGGTCGCGCAATCGGTCAGAAGATTGGCGCCGGTCCGGTACGGGTAATTCGGGACCCCTCGGAAATGGAACGCGTGCAGCCCGGCGACGTGCTGGTTGCCGACATGACTGATCCCAACTGGGAGCCGGTGATGAAGCGCGCAGCGGCGATCGTCACGAATCGTGGTGGCCGTACCTGCCACGCAGCGATCATCGCGCGCGAATTGGGCGTTCCCGCTGTGGTCGGCTGCGGCAATGCCACCGATATGCTGAAGGACGGAACGCTGGTTACCGTCTCGTGTGCTGAAGGTGATGAAGGCAAGATCTACGACGGATTGCTGGAAACGGAAGTGACGGAAGTGTCGCGGGGCGATCTGCCGTCCATCCCGCTCAAGATCATGATGAACGTCGGCAATCCGCAGCTCGCCTTCGACTTCCAGTCCATTCCCAATGCCGGAGTCGGCCTTGCACGGCTGGAATTCATCATTAATAACAATATCGGCGTGCATCCCAAAGCGATCCTCGAGTATCCAAATATCGATTCGGATCTGAAAAAGGCGGTCGAATCGGTTGCTCGCGGGCATGCTTCGCCGAAAGCCTTTTATGTCGATAAGCTGGCTGAAGGTGTTGCGACGATCGCGGCTGCTTTCTGGCCGAAACCTGTCATTGTGCGACTTTCTGATTTCAAGTCGAATGAATACAAGAAGCTGATTGGCGGGTCCCGCTATGAGCCTGACGAAGAAAATCCGATGTTGGGTTTCCGTGGCGCCGCACGGTATCTGGCGCCGGACTTCGCCGAGTCGTTTGAAATGGAATGCCTGGCAATGAAGCGGGTTCGTAACGACATGGGCTTGACGAACGTCGAGATCATGGTCCCGTTCGTCCGCACCTTGGGGCAGGCTGAAAAGGTTGTGGACCTTCTTGCGAAAAACGGCCTCAAGCGAGGCGATAACGGGCTGCGCCTGATCATGATGTGCGAAGTGCCATCCAATGCGATTCTTGCTGACCAGTTCCTGGAGTTTTTCGACGGCTTTTCGATCGGTTCCAATGACCTGACACAGCTCACTCTTGGTCTGGACCGCGATTCGGGCATGGAACTGCTGGCTGCGGACTTCGACGAAAGAGATCCGGCGGTACGCGCTTTGCTGTCTCAGGCCATCGCCGCCTGCCGCGCGAAGGGAAAATATATCGGCATTTGCGGGCAAGGTCCGTCGGACCATCCGGATTTTGCAGAGTGGTTGATGAAGGAAGGGATCGCCTCGATTTCCCTGAATCCTGACACTGTGATCGACACTTGGCAGCAACTGGCTTTATTGAAATAACGGCAAACCGACCGTAAGAAACGCGAGCCAAGTGCTCGCGTTTTTTGTTTTCTAGGCAACTGTTGCAAGTTCGCCCAATCAGTGACAAAAGCGTTTGAACCCCTGGATTTTTCGATTAGACTAAGCGCTCTTGATGACCGACAACAACCAACAAAAACAGCTTCACCTTGTTGTATTAAACCCTCGCTGCCTTACGGCGCGGGGGTTTTTCTTTTGCCTCGACCATGGCTGTGCGCAAGCAATCGGAGAACAATATGAGTGACTGGGTAGGCTGGATGATTGCCGCCGGCGTGCTGGTAGTGCTTGAAATGTTTACTGGCACGTTTTACTTGCTGATGATCGGTCTTGGCCTGGGTGCTGCAGGGTTGGCAGCGCTTGTGGGCGCAAGCGGTCCGATCCAGATGATGGTTGCGGCATTTGTAGGCGTCATTGCAACGTATTTACTGCGCAAAAGCCGGTTTGGCAGAACGTCACGCACGGAGGCGGCGAAAGACCCGAACGTGAACATGGATATTGGCCAGACTGTCCGAATCGATGCCTGGAATGAAACCGGCGAAGGGATGCATATGACCCGGACAAAATACCGCGGCGCCGACTGGGATGTCGAATTGTTGCCAGGGGCGGATCCTCGTCCAGGCACTTTTGTGATCCGGGAAGTGAGAGGTAACCGCCTGATCGTCTCGGATCAGCGGCAATAAATTAGTCATTGGGGGAAAGCATCATGGAAATCACGTTCGGCAGCCTCAGTTTGATTTTATTCGTTATTGCGATCGTCTTCGTATTCAAGACCATCAACGTCGTTCCGCAACAGCATGCATGGGTTGTGGAGCGCCTCGGTAAGTACCATGCGACGCTGGGTCCCGGCCTCAACATCGTCCTGCCATTCATCGACCGGGTCGCTTACAAGCATTCGTTGAAGGAAATTCCACTCGATGTGCCCAGCCAGGTCTGTATTACCAAGGACAATACCCAATTGGAGGTGGACGGCATACTGTATTTCCAGGTCACCGACGCCATGAGGGCTTCCTATGGGTCCTCAAATTACATCGCCGCCATTACTCAACTGGCGCAAACAACCTTGCGGTCGGTTATCGGCAAAATGGAGCTCGACAAGACGTTCGAGGAGCGCGACCACATCAACCGGAGCATCGTCAATGCAATTGATGAGTCAGCCGCGAATTGGGGCGTGAAAGTCCTGCGCTACGAAATCAAGGATCTGACGCCGCCGAAAGAGATTTTGCATGCAATGCAGGCGCAGATCACCGCCGAAAGGGAGAAGCGGGCATTGATTGCCGCTTCGGAAGGACGCCGCCAGGAGCAGATCAACATCGCCAGCGGTGAGCGGGAAGCGTCCATCGCCCGATCGGAAGGGGAGAAGCAGGCGGCGATCAACCGTGCGCAAGGCGAGGCGGCTGCCATCATGTCCATTGCCGAAGCGAGTGCCGAGGCGATACGCAAAACCGCTGCGGCGATTCGTGAGCCGGGTGGCTCGGATGCCGTGAACCTGAAAGTGGCTGAGCAGTATGTCGATGCGTTTGCAAATCTTGCGAAGACCAATAACTCGATCATCGTCCCGGCAAACCTGAGCGATATCAGCGGCCTGATTGCCAGTGCGATGCATGTCGTGAAATCGCAGCAGAAAGCCTGATCGTCCGGAAAAGTTGAGATGCCTTGTATCTACAGTCCAAGCGCCTTTCAGCGGTAGTTCTGTTTAAGGATCGTCTGTTTTTCCCGCTGCCAGTCGCGCTGCTTTTCGCTTTCCCGCTTGTCATGCTGTTTCTTACCCTTGGCGAGGCCAATTTCGCATTTGATCCGGCCCTTGGTGTAATGCATGTTCAGCGGTACCAAGGTATAACCGGCGCGCTCGACCTTGCCGATCAACCGCTTGATTTCCTCGGCGTTGAGCAGCAGCTTGCGTGTGCGGACCGGGTCCGGTGTGACATGAGTTGAGGCGGTCGGCAGCGGGCTGATATGGGACCCGAACAGGAACACCTCGCCATTTCGAACAATGACATACGCTTCTTTCAATTGCACGCGCGCCGCCCGTATCGACTTCACTTCCCATCCATGCAACACCATGCCGGCTTCATAGCGTTCCTCGATGAAGTAATCATGGAAAGCTTTTTTATTGTCAACTATGGTCATGGATAGAGGAATTCGAGGCGGGTCGGTTAGAATTTCAGCTTCGCATTTTATCAAACGGTTCACATTCGATGGCAGTCGTCCATAAAACCGTCCTCCTGCATTACAGCGCAGAGCAAATGTTTTCGCTGGTGGATCGGGTGGAGGATTACCCCAAGTTTTTGCCCTGGTGCGGCGGCGTCGACGTACGGCAACGCGAAGACAACAAGCTCGTTGCCACCTTGCAGATCAATTATCACGGCATCCGGCAGACGTTTACGACGGAAAATCGCAACGAACCGCCGACGCGCATGGAAATGGTCCTGGTGGAAGGGCCGTTCAAGCACCTGCATGGCACCTGGAGTTTCAAGCCCTTGCGCGAAGATGCGTGCAAGATCGAATTCGATCTGCATTACGAGTTCTCGAGTCGCGTGCTCGAACAGCTGATCGGTCCGGTGTTTAATATGATTGCCAATAGTTTCGTGGATTCATTTTGCAAGCGGGCGGAAGCGGTGTATGGCTGAGGTAGGCTCGGATGGAGCACGGGAAATCTGCGTGCAAGTTTGCTACGCAACGCCAGATCGGCAAATCATGCGCGAGTTGCAGGTCTTCGAGGGCGCTACGCTTCATGATGCTATCCGGCAGAGCGGTATGCTTGCCGAAGTGCCCGAGATCGATTTATCGGTTCTGCACGTCGGCGTCTTCGGTAAGCGTAAAACTCTGGATGATGTGTTGAGGAATGGCGATCGAGTGGAAATCTACCGGCCACTGATCGCCGATCCGAAAGATTCAAGGCGCAGGCGCGCGGATAAGAAAGCCGCCTGAGAACCTGCCGGCATGTGCAACGGGTCTAGGATTTACATTCCTGCAAAAGTGTCCGTGTATCGCGGAGTTCACGGGCACGTTCCTCGTCGCTGACAAAGGTTCGTTCCCCATCCTTATCGCTGCGCGTGATTCGCACGCCGGATTCGAGGGTGCGCTGATATTCGCGTGCGCGCTCGCAACTTTTCTCTTTATCCGCCGCGAGTTTCTCCTGTTCCGCAGCCTTCTTTTCCTTTTCGGCCTGTTCGGTACGCCGTTTCTGAAACTCGGCGTTTCTCTCAGCGGTCGTCATCGGCTGCTTGTCAGCGTTGGCGGTCGGGGCCTTGTCCTTATTGTCTGAAACGGCTGCATCCGCTGGGTTTGCAGCCCGCGCCTCTTTGCTTAAGCCCTTGAGGATGCGCGATTTCGGTACGGAGGGGGGAGGAGGCATGTCGGAATACTGTTTTACGCCTTTCTCGTCCAGCCAGACGAACTGGGCAGACGCAGCGCCGGCAGCAAAAAGGGTGGCGAAGGCGACGGAGACAAAACCGATTTTTTTCATTGTGGTTCCTGGCAACAAGGCATAGCTTGATTTCGCCATGCTTTGATGGGGATGTCAATCTGCAAGCTCCTCAAACGGGGGATTTTCATTGCCGGATCATGCCGGAAAGCGACGTATTTAAAGTATTTCTGTATAATCTCGTTTTGCGCCTATAGGAATCACTATGCGTCTCCTTCAAAAAGCACTCACATTCGATGACGTGCTGCTCGTGCCGGCCCACTCGGACATCCTTCCCAAAGATACCTCCCTGAAAACGCGTCTGACACGCAACATCAGTCTCAATATTCCACTCCTTTCGGCCGCGATGGACACGGTCACCGAAGCGCGCCTTGCCATTGCGATGGCGCAGGAGGGAGGCATCGGTATCATTCACAAAAACCTGACGCCGAAAGAGCAGGCTCGCGAAGTCGCCAAGGTGAAGCGCTTCGAGTCCGGTGTCGTACGCGATCCGATTACGATTCCGCCGACCATGCGCATCCGCGATGTCATGGCGTTGTCGCAGCAGCACGGCATCAGCGGGTTTCCGGTTGTCGAGGGCCGTCAGGTGGTCGGCATCATCACCAACCGTGATTTGCGTTTCGAAGAGGAACTGGACGCGGAAGTGCGCGCGAAGATGACGCCGCGCGAGAAGCTCGTCTTCGTGAAGGACGGCGCCGAACTCACCGAAGCCAAACGCCTGATGAACAAGCATCGGCTCGAGCGGGTGATCGTGGTCAACGATGCATTTGAGCTTCGCGGCCTCATCACTGTGAAAGACATCCAGAAGGCGACTGAACATCCAAACGCATCCAAGGACGACCAGGGAAAACTGCGTGTCGGTGCGGCGGTCGGTGTTGGCGCGGACAACGATGAACGCATCGATTTGCTGGTGAAGGCCGGCGTCGACGTCATCGTGGTCGATACCGCGCACGGCCATTCAAAGGGCGTGCTTGACCGCGTCAGATGGGTCAAGACCAATTATCCCCAGGTTGATGTCATCGGCGGCAATATTGCGACCGCTGCCGCAGCGCTGGCGCTGGTGGAGCATGGCGCAGATGGCGTCAAGGTGGGCATCGGTCCAGGCTCGATTTGCACCACGCGCATCGTGGCAGGCGTCGGTGTTCCGCAGATTACGGCAATCTCCAATGTTTCCGAAGCGCTCAGAGGAAGTGGCGTACCCTGCATCGCCGACGGCGGCATCCGCTTCTCGGGCGACATTTCCAAGGCACTTGCCGCCGGCGCATCGAGCGTCATGATGGGCAGCATGTTCGCGGGCACTGAAGAGGCGCCCGGCGAAGTCATACTGTTCCAGGGACGCAGCTACAAATCGTACCGCGGCATGGGCAGCCTGGGTGCCATGGCGGACGGATCCGCCGACCGGTATTTCCAGGACTCCGCCAACAATGCCGACAAGCTGGTGCCGGAGGGCATTGAAGGCCGCGTGCCCTACAAGGGCAGCGTGCTGGCGATTCTGTATCAGCTGGTGGGCGGCGTGCGTTCCTCCATGGGTTACTGCGGCTGTGCCACCATCGATGAACTGCGGGAAAAAGCCGCGTTCGTTGAGATTACGGCAGCCGGCATGCGCGAATCCCATGTGCATGATGTGCAAATCACCAAAGAAGCGCCGAATTACCGTGCCGACTAAGCGTGCTGTGCTCCAGGGCTGAGGGCTTGCTGACATGACCGATCGCTCCCGCACGTCCCGGTTGCCTGTGCGATCGCAACCTTCCGCACTGCCGGAGTACATCACCGCCGACGATTGCCGGTGCGATCCGCAGATTCAACGAATTCGCCGTATCGGTGAGCGTCTTTTCGATGTGGCGAACTGCGTCATCCGGCTTGGCAATTCGTTGCCGTTGCCTGGTAGTGAAGGTGGCTTGTTGTCAGAGATTGCAACATCATTCTGCTACAGCATGCCCTTGGTAGAACAACCGGTTGCAGTACAGGATCTGCGCGGGGATCCGCAGCTGTCCAAGCATGCTTTTGTGGCCAATACGCCATATTTTCAGTTTTATGCGGCATCGCCGATTCGTTGCAAGGACGGCGCATTGATTGGCTCGATTGTCTTGCTGGATTATTCGCCGCGCTCGTTCGGTGAAGACGATCAGCAGGCGCTGGCGGATTTGGCCGTGCTGGTGGAGCGCGAGCTCTTGTTCCGATCGATGAACGCGACCCAGCTTGAGCTTGAGAAAAAGAATAAAAACCTCCGCCGCAAATCGCTGATCGATCCGTTGATCGGTACCTGGAATCGCGGTGCAATCATGCGCATTCTTGCTATTGAGGCGACCCGCTGCGACAAGGTCGGCGCACCGCTTTCGCTGATCGTTGCAGATCTGGATCATTTTAAGAAGATCAACGATACCTATGGTCACCCGGCAGGTGACGCCGTGTTGGTCAAGGTGGCCAGCAGGCTCCGGTCCTGCATCCGCCCCCAGGAAGCATTGGGACGCTATGGCGGCGAGGAATTTCTGATTGTGTTGCCCGGATCCGATGCAGCCGCGGCCATGTCCGTGGCGGAACGGATGCGCGAGACGATCGAGGCGCAGCCCGAGGTGATCAGTGGCGTGACCCTCAAGCTCACTATCAGCGCGGGCGTTGCATCGACGGTCACCTTTCCGAACGCCACGACCGAAGAATTGATCAGCCGTGCCGATGTCGCGTTGTATGCGGCCAAGGATCGTGGCCGCAACTGCGCGGTGCAGGCGCAACAAAAAATTTAATGTCTTTATCGAACCATTCCATGCATTCAAAAATTCTCATTCTTGATTTCGGCTCCCAAGTCACTCAACTGATTGCACGCCGCGTGCGGGAAGCGGGTGTGTTTTCCGAGGTCTATCCTTATGACGTCGGTGACGACTTCATCCGCAATTACGGTGCGGCCGGCATCATTCTGTCCGGCGGGCCGAATTCCGTCACCGAAGGCGATACGCCGCGGGCGCCGCAGGCGGTATTCGACATTGGCGTGCCGGTACTCGGTATCTGCTATGGCATGCAGACCATGGCGGAGCAGCTCGGCGGCAAGGTCGAAAACGGGAAGGTGCGCGAATTCGGCTACGCGGAAGTGCGTGCCCGCGGACACACTTCGCTGCTGAAAGGCATCAGCGATTTCGTCACCTCCGAGGGCCACGGCATGCTGAAGGTCTGGATGAGTCACGGTGACAAGATCATCGAACTGCCGCCGGGATTCAAACTGATGGCATCGACGGACAATTGCCCGATTGCCGGCATGGCCGATGAAGAGCGCAGAATGTACGCGGTCCAGTTCCACCCGGAAGTCACGCATACGCTGCAGGGCAAGGCGATCCTCAGCCGGTTCGTGCATGAGATCTGCGGGTGCAAATCCGACTGGAACATGCCCGACTACATAGGCGAAGCGGTCGAGGCGATTCGCAGGCAGGTCGGTGACGATGAAGTCATCCTTGGCTTGTCCGGCGGTGTCGACAGCAGTGTTGCGGCGGCCTTGATTCATAAGGCGATCGGCAGCCAGCTCACCTGTGTATTCGTCGACCATGGCCTGTTGCGGCTCGATGAAGGCACGATGGTGATGAACATGTTCGGCAAGAATCTCGGCGTGAAAGTCATTCATGTCGACGCGACCGAACAGTTCATGGGGCATCTGGCCGGCGTCACCGATCCGGAAGCGAAGCGCAAGATCATCGGACGCGAATTCGTCGAAGTGTTCCAGGCCGAGGCGGGCAAGCTGAAGAACGCGCGCTGGCTGGCCCAGGGCACGATATATCCCGATGTGATCGAGAGCGCGGGCAAGGGCAAGAAAACAGCGCATACCATCAAGAGCCATCACAATGTCGGCGGCCTTCCGGAAACCCTGAACCTGAAGCTGCTGGAGCCGCTGCGGGAATTGTTCAAGGACGAGGTGCGCGAACTCGGCGTGGCACTCGGGCTGCCGCACGACATGGTGTACCGCCATCCGTTCCCCGGCCCCGGCCTCGGTGTCCGCATCCTGGGCGAAGTCAAGAAGGAGTATGCCGATCTGCTGCGTCGTGCCGATGCGATTTTCATCGAAGAGCTTCGCGCCACGCGCGATGATGAAGGCAAATCGTGGTACGACAAGACCAGCCAGGCGTTCGCGGTGTTTTTGCCGGTCAAATCCGTCGGTGTCATGGGCGATGGCCGGACGTACGAATACGTGGTGGCATTGCGCGCCGTGCAGACCCAGGACTTCATGACCGCGCACTGGGCGCACCTGCCGCACGAGTTGCTGGGGAAGGTATCCAACCGCATTATCAACGAGGTTCGTGGCATCAATCGGGTGGTGTATGACATCTCCGGTAAACCGCCCGCAACCATCGAATGGGAATAAGACCTGCCGGGATGGCTTGCCCATTCCCAGGCGGCCATACGCGACCATATTGAGCCAGACTGGCAAGTAACAACGTGACATACAGCGTCAAAGAAATCTTTTATACCCTGCAGGGTGAAGGCACCCATGCCGGACGCCCGGCGGTGTTTTGCCGCTTTTCCGGCTGCAATTTGTGGTCGGGAAGGGAAAGCGACCGGGCGTCGGCGGTGTGCAAGTTTTGCGATACCGACTTTGTCGGAACGGACGGCGAGCTGGGCGGCAAATATCCTGATAGCAGTAGCCTGGCGAACCGAATCGATTCACTCTGGCCAACCAGTTACGCCGGCAGCAAGTTCGTGGTCTTTACCGGCGGAGAGCCGCTGCTGCAGCTCGATCCGCCGCTGATCGACAGCATGCATGCCTGTGGCTTCGAAATCGCGATCGAGACGAATGGCACGCTGGATGTGCCGGCGGGTATCGACTGGGTCTGTGTCAGTCCGAAAGCCGGATCATTTTTGCGCGTCACTCGCGGCAACGAGTTGAAGGTCGTCATCCCGCAACAGGACCAGGTGCTGGCGAATTACGAAGACCTGGATTTCGACCATCTCTATCTACAGCCCATGGACGGTCCGCAACTGGAGGCCAACACCCGACTGGCAATCGAAACCTGCAAGAATAATCCGCGGTGGAAGCTGAGCCTGCAAACGCACAAACTGCTGCACATTCCCTGAAAACTATGCTCACCATTACCCGCAAACTGGAATTCGATGCCGGCCATCGGATTCCCGATCATAAAAGTCAATGCCGCAACCTGCATGGCCACCGCTACACGCTGGAGATCACCCTGGTCGGCGCCGTCATCAGCGAAGAGGGCAGCTCCGACAACGGCATGATCATGGACTTCTCCGACGTCAAGGCACTGGCGAAACGGCACTTGGTCGATGTCTGGGACCACGCATTTCTGGCCTATGAGAAAGATACCGCGGTCCTGGAATTTCTCGCCAGCATACCCGGCCACAAGACGGTCATCATTTCTTCCATCCCGACCGTGGAGAACCTTGCGCAAACCGCATTCACCATTTTGAAAGCCGCATACCAGGACAGGTATGGCACTGGCCTGCGCTTGCATAAACTGGTGCTGCACGAAACACCCAACTGCTGGGCCGAAGTAACCGATGCATGACGCATTTATGCGGCTGGCGCTGGACCAGGCACGGAATGCCTGGGCGCTGGGCGAGGTCCCTGTCGGCGCGGTGGTCGTCAAGGATGGCGAAGTCATCGCCACCGGCTTTAACCAGCCGATCGGCACGCATGATCCGACGGCCCATGCGGAAGTCATGGCCTTGCGGGCGGCGGCGACGCTGCTCGGCAACTACCGCCTTCCCGGCTGCGTGCTCTACGTTACCCTGGAACCCTGTGCAATGTGCTCTGGTGCAATGATGCATGCACGTCTGGCGCAGGTGGTGTACGGCGCTGCCGATCCGAAGACTGGTGTTTGCGGTTCCGTGCTGAACCTTTTCGAACAGGAAAAGCTGAACCATCACACCGAACTGGTCGGCGGCGTGCTCGAAGAGGAGTGCAGCGCATTGCTGAAAGCCTTCTTCGCGGAACGCCGGCAACAGGCATTGCGCCGGGGCGTTATTGCACAGGAAGAAAAGTGAATGCGGCTGGCATATGCCTTGCGTAGACCCTTGCGACCTTACATACGGCTACGCGGATAGTCCTGATCCGGCCGTAGAAAGAGCAGAAATGCACTGGCTCATGTAAAGTCTTCACGCTGCGCGTTCCTGCAAGGCAGTTCCGCAGCGGACGGAAAAGTGCAGGCGCTTGAATATAGACATCGAATGCCCAGATCAACCACATCGTTCTCCTCGACGGCATCAGCCACGTCGTCTTCATCGTCCTCATCGTCGTTAGGAAAGAATGCCGCGGCAGGCGAGATCAAGTCACCCGGCTGGTGGCTACTGGCGCTGGAAGGGCGCGCGCCCTGGGAACTCGGCGCGTCAATGCTGGCGGCGCCGATCCTGCGTTCCGCGCCCAAAGGCGATGGCCATCCAGTCTTGGTATTTCCGGGACTTGTCACCGGGGATCTTGCCACGGTGGTACTGCGCAACTTCTTGTCAGCGCGCAGCTATGCCTCTTACGCCTGGGCACAGGGGCTCAATCTCGGCCCGCGCCCCGGCGTCATCGAAGCATGCGTCGAACGGGTTGAAAAATTGCGCCGTGAACATGGCCGCACCGTCAGCCTGGTCGGCTGGAGCCTCGGCGGTTTGTATGCACGGGAAATCGCGAAACTGATACCCGGCGACGTGCGGCAGGTGATCACACTGGGTACCCCGTTTGCCGGCGATCCGAAAGCGACCAATGCCTGCTGGCTGTATGAACTGGCCAGCGGCCTGCGTATCGAAGGGGACGCACGGATAAGCACGCTGAAGGACCCGCCGCCGGTGCCAACGACATCGATTTACAGCCGTACTGATGGCGTGGTTGCGTGGCAATGCAGCATGGAGCAGGAGACCGATCGGTCCGAAAACATCGAGGTGCCTGCCAGCCACATGGGCATCGGCGTCAATCCGCTGTCCCTGTACGCGATCGCGGACCGGCTGGCGCAGCCGGAGCAGCATTGGCAACGGTTCGACAGAAACCGCTATGGCATCCTCGGGAAAATGTTGTACCGCGATCCTCACCGCGCATCCGCGGCGGAACGCATCTAATCGAATTTAAGGGGAATGGTTTGCCTGTCATTAAAAGTAACGAAATCCAGCTGGCCTACGACACGCTGGGGAACCGCAAAAATGAGCCGGTACTGCTGATTGCAGGACTCGGCCTGCAATTGATCTCCTGGCCGGAAGAGTTCTGCAGAACGCTCGCCGCGCAAGGGTTTTATGTCATCCGCTTCGACAATCGCGATAGCGGGCTGTCGACCAAGATGGATCAGCTCGGTAAGCCCGATCTGGCAATGGCTTTCATGAAGTCGATGTTCCACATGCCGATCCTGTCTGGCTACACGCTGTACGACATGGCAAAGGACGCAACAGGGTTGCTGGATGCGCTCGAAATCCCGAAAGCCCACATCGTCGGCGCGTCGATGGGTGGCATGATTGCGCAGATCATCGCCGGCACCGCGCCGCATCGCACGCTGACGCTGACTTCCATCATGTCTACCAGCGGCCGGCCGGGTTTGCCCGGGCCGACAATGGCTGCCAACAGCGCGTTACTGTCGCGTCCGGCGAATCCGCGCGACATCAATAGCGTGATCGATCATTTCGTGCGCACGTTCCGGGTCCTCGGCAGCCCAGGCTACCCGACGCCGGAGCCGGTGCTACGCAGGCAGGTCGAAGCAAGCATCCGGCGCAATATCTGCCCGGCCGGCACGGCGCGCCAGTTGCTGGCGATCGCAGCATCCGGCGACCGTGGCGCCATGCTGGATACCATCAGGGCACGAACGCTCGTGATCCACGGCACCGACGATCCGCTGGTGCCAATCGCTTGCGGACGCGATACTGCGAGACTGGTGCGCGGCGCGATCCTGCACGAAATCAAGGGCATGGGACACGATATCCCGCCGGCGCTTGAAGTCGGGCTCGCGCAGCTGATCGGTGCCCATCTCAAGGGCGAATTGATCGAGCATGCCGGCGGCGCATAAAATTCCAGGCGTTTTCCACTTCGGCTCGCTCGTTCCGCGTTCATGAACACAAACAGTTATCCGCCTGCAGGCACCTGCGTGGCGATCGTCGCGCCTGGCGGCTATGCGGCGGACGACAATGCACTGCCGCGCGCCATCGCCGCGCTGCGATCCGTCGGATGTATCGTCAAGCTCTTTCATGATCCGGCGGAGCGTCATCTGCGTTTCGGCGGCACCGACGAGACCCGGCTTGCCCGCTTGCACGAGGCGACGGCGGACCCGGAGATCGATATCGTCGTTGCGCTGCGAGGGGGATACGGCATGTCGCGCCTGTTGCCGGCCATCGATTTCCAGGCACTGGCCGCGAGCGGCAAACTGTTCGTCGGGCATAGCGATTTCACCGCTTTGCACCTCGGGATGCTGGCCCGCACCGGCGCCGTCACCTTCGCAGGCCCGATGATCTGCGACGATTTTTCGCGTGAGGCGCCGAGCGAGTTTACGCTGCAGCGGTTCTGGCGATGCGTATCGGCGTCCGCCTGCACGATCGAATTCACCACCGGCCCGGGCAGTCCGCCGGCCGATCTCGCAGGGACGCTATGGGGCGGCAACCTCACCATGGTGACGCATCTGCTCGGCACGCCATACTTTCCAACGGTGTACGGTGGCATCCTGTTTCTGGAAGACGTGAATGAACATCCCTACCGGGTGGAGCGGATGCTGCTGCAGCTATGGCACGCCGGTGTGCTGGCGCGGCAAAAAGCGATCGTGCTGGGGGATTTTTCGGCGTACCGGTTAAGCGATTACGACAACGGGTACGACTTCGACGCGATGCTGCGGTATCTGAGGGAGACCTTGGGACTTCCTGTATGGACTGGACTGCCGTTCGGCCATACCCGGGACAAGGTGACGTTGCCGGTAGGAGGGGTCGGGCGGCTTGTGTCGGATGGCGAGTCGTGCCGGCTCGAGGTCGGAGGGTATCCGTCCTTGGGAGGCGGCGTGTATTCGATGCGCCGCTAGAGGCGGGCAATCAAACGGTATGCGAGGGCATGCTGCAAGGCTCGCAATGTAGCAACGCAATTCCCTGCAACCTTGCAGCGGCAGGGACAAAGTAGTGAGGTGAATCGGGTAAATGCATTGGTTCGACCTTCACACGCATGCATGGATCGCCACTTTCAAACCTCCCCCTGAAAACGGGGAGAGCGCTTTTCCTTTAAGTACCAGATAAGCTTGCCACCGTTATCTTCACTTTCAGGCTCATGCTTTCCCCCTCCGCCAGCACCTTCAATCCTGGCCAGCCTTCCATGTGAAAGGCATCGATGGGTTGGGTGATCGGCTCGTAGCAGAAGTAGGGCAAATCCGGCGGGCGGTACATCAGGCTATAGCCGGGCGAGTCTTCCATGATCATCGTCAATGACAATCCACGGTCAGGATAAGTAATCACCGCCTTGCCGTCCCAGCCATTGAAGCCATTGTCGATCATCGGCCCATTCAGCGGCGCGGGCGTGTTGTAGTCCCATGTCGGCGGAAATTCGGTGGCGTAGGCAATCGGTATCGGATCCTTGCCGGATAGCCATACGCCGGTTGTGCGCGCCTGCAGCAACGTGTCGGCATTGCGGACGAAGTAAGGATGCAAGCCGAGGCCGTAGGGCAGCGCTTGCTTGCCGAGATGGGTCACGGTCAGGTCGATTGCCAGGCCGTCGGGCAGGAATGTGAAAGTCTCGGTGCTCGCATGGTCATACGGATTGCCAGCGAAGCGATGCGATTCCAGGGCAAGGCGGATGTGGCTGGCGGAACGTTCGGCTACCTGCCATGGCTGCTGCCAGCCGTCCCCGTGGATGGGATAGTCCTCGCCGTCCCGGTTGAGCTTGATCGGATAGAACACGCCGTCCTGCTCAAAGCCGCCGCCGGTGATACGGTTCGACCATGGCGTCAGCGGAAAGCAGGCGACCGTGTAGAGGTCCGCCGTTGCACCGTCCCACGGGCGGAACAGCGGCGTCCAGCCACCTTCGGTTTTCCAGTCCCAGCCGGCCACCGCGCCGCCCAGTTCCGGCACCAGCCGCAGCCGCTGCGTGTCGGATTGCAAGGTATAGATTTCAGCGCTCATGCGGGTCATCCTCGGAAGCGGTTTGCGGGCGTGCCGGGAATATCAATGTCGACGGCGAACAGTCCGCCCGCCAGCGGTTCCCGTTCCAACTGCTGCTCCGACAGGCCGTTTCGGGCGCTGGTGATGTACAGCGTGGTGAAGTTCGGGCCGCCGAATGCGCAGCTGGTGATCTGGCTACAGGGCAGTTCGATGGTTTTCAGTACCTTGCCATCGGCATCGTGGCGGGTGACCTTGCTCGTGCCCCAATGCGCGATCCAGAGTCCGCCTTCGGCATCGGTGGCCATGCCGTCGGGCGACCCGTCTTCCTCGCTGAACTGGAGGAACAGCCGCTTGTTCGAGATTTCGCCGGAAGCGGAGTCGAAGTCGAACGCATAGACCCTGCCGCGCGCACTGTCGTTGTGATACATCGTCTTGTCGTCGGCCGACCATGTGGGACCATTGGTGACGATATAACCGGAATCCATTTTCCTGCATTCGCGGTCCGGCGACAGCCGGTATAGCGAGCCCGCTTCCAATGTGCAGTTGAACTCGACCGAGCCGGCCCAGAAGCGGCCGTGCTTATCACACTTGCCATCGTTGAAGCGATTTTCCGGCAGGTGCGCTTCTGGTTCCGCCAATGGCGTCAGCTCTTCGGTCGCCGGATTGAACAAAGCGAAGCCGTGGCGCAAGGTGATGACGAGGCCATCGGCGGATTCGCGCTCGGCCAGGGCGGAAATCTCCTGGTCGAACTGCCAAGTCCGCTGTTCCTCCCACGGCGAGTAGCGGTGCAGCCGGCGGTTCAGAATGTCCACCCAGTACAGCGCCTGCTCCTTCACCGACCATAGCGGTCCTTCGCCAAGTTTTGCCTTGGCATCCCATACACACTCAGGTGTTTTCATTTGGTTTATCTCCCTTGCTGCTGCTTGTTCAGCCTGTTGTAAATGTCATTGCGTTAGTGTGATTCGCGCGGCACCGGTGCACCGCTGCTGCCCACCAGAAAGTCCAGGTCCGCGCCGAGGTGCGCCTGCTGCACATGGTCGACGTACATCTTTGCGTAACCGCGGTCAGGGCGCGGCGGCGGCGTCCACTCCGTCTTGCGCCGGTCAAGTTCCTCGTCGCTGACTTCGAGATGCAGGCTGCGCTTCGAAACGTCCATCTGGATGATGTCGCCGCTGCGCACCAGCGCCAGCGGGCCACCCACTGCGGCCTCCGGCGATGTATGCAATACGACAGTCCCGTACGCGGTGCCGCTCATGCGGGCATCCGAGATACGTACCATGTCGGTAATGCCTTTTTGCAGGACCTTGGTCGGCAATGGCATGTTGCCGACTTCGGCCATGCCGGGATAACCGCAGGGACCGCAGTTCTTCAGCACCATGATGCAGTTTTCATCAATATCCAAGTCCGGGTCGTCGAGTTTCTCGCGCAATTCCTCGATCGATTCGAATACCACCGCGCGGCCGCGATGTGTCAGAAGGTGCGGCGACGCGGCGGAAGGCTTGATCACCGCGCCATTTGGAGCCAGGTTGCCTTTGAGGATGGCAATGCCGGCCCGTTCCTTGAACGGCTCTTCCAGCGGCTTGATCACTTCGCGGTTGTAGCAGGGCGCGCCCTCGATGTTTTCCACCAGGCGTCTGCCGTTGGCGGTAAGGGCATTGCCATGCAGCAGATGCTTGATCTCGGCCATCAGCGCGGGCAGCCCGCCGGCATAATAAAAATCTTCCATCAGGAACTGTCCGGATGGCTGAAGATTCAGCAGGCACGGCATTTCGCGCCCGATCTGGTCCCAGTCTTCCAGCTTGAGTTCAACGCCGATGCGCCCGGCAATCGCCAGCAGGTGCACCACGGCATTGGTCGAGCCGCCGATCGCGGCGTTGACCCGGATGGCGTTTTCGAACGCCTCGCGGGTGAGGATCTTATCCATCGTCAGATTTTCCTCGACCATCTGCACGATGCGGCGGCCACTGAGCTGGGCAAGCCGGTTGCGGCGCGAGTCGGATGCCGGAATAGCCGCATTGCCAGGCAGGGACATGCCAAGTGCTTCTACCATGCAAGCCATGCTGGATGCGGTACCCATCGTCATGCAATGCCCCGCCGATCTGTTCATGCAGGCTTCCGCTTCGGAAAATTCTTCCTGTGACATGGTGCCGGCGCGGACCATCTCCGACATCATCCAGACGCCGGTGCCGGAGCCGATGTCCTTGCCGTGGAACTTGCCATTCAGCATCGGCCCGCCGGACACGCCGATGGTCGGCAATCCGCAGCTTGCAGCACCCATCAACAGGGAAGGCGTGGTCTTGTCGCAGCCCATCAGCAGTACGACGCCGTCGAGCGGATTACCGCGGATCGATTCTTCCACATCCATGCTGGCAAGATTTCTGAAAAGCATCGCCGTTGGTCGGATCTGGGTTTCGCCGGGAGACATCACGGGGAACTCTAGCGGGAATCCGCCTGCCTCAAGGACACCTCGCTTGACGAATTCCGCAAGTTCCCTGAAGTGACTATTGCAAGGCGTCAACTCAGACCAGGTGTTGCAAATGCCGATGATCGGCCGGCCGTCGAAGGAATCCTGCGGATAACCCGGCTTTGCTGTCCAGCTCCGATGCACGAAGCCGTCGCGATCCTGTTTCTCAAACCAGGCCTGACTGCGACGTTTTGGGTATTTGGTGGTCATAGGAATGAAGTAACTCTTGTGGGGAGGGAGGGGTTTCGAAGCAGCATCAATATTGATTAGCCATGAGTTCGAAAGTTCAGGAGAAAAATGATGGCGGTGCAGGTAGGTACGGCGGAAGGGACGGCGGCAAGGCTGGCCAAATTTCCAAGCCTTGAAGGGAAACGGATTTTCGTGACGGGCGGCGGCTCCGGCATTGGTGAAATGATCGTCAGCGCTTTTGCCGAGCAGGGAGCAAAGGTGGCATTTGTCGATATTGCGACCGAAGCCAGCCTTGCGTTATGCGAACGACTGGCAGTGGCCGGGCTGGAAAAACCGCTGTTCCGCCAGTGCGACATCAGGGATATCCCGGCATTGCAGCAAACCATGCAGTCGCTGGCGGACCAGATCGGCGAGTTCGACGTGCTGGTCAACAACGCCGGCAGCGATGATCGCCACAAGCCGGAGGACGTCACCGTCGACTATTGGAATGACCGCATCGCCATCAATCAGCGGCCGATGTTCTTCGCCTGCCAGGCGGTGATTCCCGGCATGAAGAAAAAGGGTGGCGGCTCCATTATCAATCTGGGGTCCACGAGCTGGCATATTGCAGGCGGCGGCTATCCGATCTACACCACCGCCAAGGCATCGGTCAGCGGCCTGACGCGCGGGCTTGCACGTGACCTCGGGCCTTACAACATCCGCGTCAATACGGTGACGCCCGGATGGGTCATGACCGAGCGCCAGATCAAGCTATGGCTGGATGAAGAAGGCGAAGCGCTGATCAAGCGCAGCCAGTGCCTTCCGGGTCATCTTCTGCCATGGCATGTCGCGCGCATGGTGCTGTTTCTCGCCGCCGACGACAGCGCAATGTGTTCCGCTCAGGAATATATCGTCGATGGCGGCTGGGCGTGAGAGGCATGACATTGCGGATTTCATACAGGGGTGACAAACCATGATGACAACGACAAGGCCTCTGCTCGGCATCGACTGGGGTACCAGCAATCGCCGCGCCTACCTGCTCGATGGCGACGGCGGACTGGTGCGCCAGCACGACGACGATTCCGGCATCCTGAAGGTTGCCGGCGACTTCAAGGCGTCGCTCGCCGCTTTGCTGGAAACACTGCAGCTCGATGGCGCGGATGTCGTCATGTCGGGCATGGTTGGCAGCCGGAGCGGCTGGCGCGAGGCGCCCTATCTGACGGTCGACAGCCCGTTATCTCGCTTGCCGGAATCGTTGCTTGAAATTGACAGCGGGCTACCCAATGTCCGTTGTCGCATCGCCCCCGGGTACAGCTATGTCGATCCCCACGGACTGCCCGACGTCATGCGCGGAGAAGAAACGCAGATCTTCGGTGCAATGCAGCTTGGCGCGCCGGATGGCTGGTTCCTTCTGCCGGGCACGCACAGCAAGTGGGTGCGCGTGAGCGGGGGCGTGGTCGGGGAAATCGTCACCTTCATGACGGGCGAACTGTACGGATTGATGTCCCGGCAGGGCACGCTGTCGAAAGTGATCAGCGACTCGCAGGCATCGGTGCCGGAAGCGTTCGAGGCCGGCCTGCAGGCCGCCCGCCAGGGTGCGTTTACGCACATGGCGTTTTGCTGCCGGGCGCTGGTGGTCACCGACCGCATGCCGCCGGAGCACACGGCGTCCTATTTGTCCGGCCTTCTCATCGGTACCGAATTGCACGACATTGCCCGACGCACGACCGAAAGCAGTGGTTCGGCGGCACGTGCCCCGGTGCAGATCATTGGCAGTTCGTCCCTTGCCACGCGCTATCGCAATGCCCTCGAATCGTGGGGTCTTGCCACGCGTGTGTGGCAACCCGATGACGTCTATCTATCGGCGCTCGCCGCCTTGTTCAATCTGAAAGCCCAAACAACATGAACACTCTGTTTTCTCCGCCGGCGATGCCGCTGGTAGCCATCCTGCGCGGCCTCACTCCCGCCGAAGCGCCGAACGTCGGCCGTATCCTGTTCGATGCAGGCTTTCGCATGCTCGAGGTGCCTCTCAACCGCCCCGGCGCGGCGGACGCCATCAAGGCCTTGTTGAAAATTGCCCCGGATGACGCGGTGATCGGCGGGGGCACCATGCTGACGGTGGCTCACGTGGACGAAGTCAAGGAAGCCGGCGGCCGCCTGATGGTCTCGCCGAACTGCGACCCGGATGTCATTGCCTATGCAGTGAGCCGTAACATGATCGTCCTGCCCGGCGTGGCGACCCCATCGGAAGCGTTCCGTGCGCTGCAGGCAGGCGCACACGGCCTGAAGCTTTTTCCGGCTGAAATGATCCCGCCTGCAGCCGTCAAGGCAATGGCATCCGTGCTGCCGCCAGGCACCCCGCTGATGCCGGTGGGCGGCATCCGTCCCGACAACATGACGCCCTATGTGGAAGCGGGCGCAACCGGCTTCGGCATTGGTGGCCAGCTATTCAAGCCTGGCGTCGATCATGCTGCCCTGAAAGCGTCGGCCGATGCTTTCATCGCCTCGCGCGCATTGCTCCTGCAATAAGCCTGGAGGCAGATATCGGCGGGCAGAGCCCGGCCGGCTGGTAAAATGTCGGGTTGTTTTATTCATTTACACGAAGGCTTTTACTGTGCTGTCTACCGCTAACATCACGATGCAGTTCGGCCCCAAGCCGCTGTTCGAAAACATTTCCGTCAAATTTGGCGACGGCAACCGCTACGGCCTGATCGGCGCGAACGGTTGCGGCAAGTCGACCTTCATGAAAATCCTCGGGGGCGACCTGGAGCCGTCCGCCGGCAACGTCATGCTCGATCCCAACGAGCGCCTGGGCAAGCTGCGCCAGGACCAGTTTGCCTACGAAGACAGCCGGGTCCTTGATGTGGTCATGATGGGCCACACCGAAATGTGGGAGGCGATGCAGGAGCGCGATGCCATTTACGCCAATCCTGATGCGACTGACGACGACTACATGAAGGCCGCCGACCTGGAGGCAAAGTTTGCCGAATACGACGGTTATACCGCCGAGGCACGGGCAGGCGAGCTTCTGCTCGGCGTCGGCGTGCCGATCGAACAGCACCAGGGGCCGATGAGCAATGTCGCGCCCGGCTGGAAGCTCCGCGTGCTGCTGGCGCAGGCGCTGTTTTCCAATCCGGACATCCTGCTGCTGGACGAGCCGACCAACAATCTCGACATCAATACCATCCGCTGGCTGGAAGGCGTGCTCAACGAGCGCAATTCCACCATGATCATCATCTCCCACGACCGTCACTTCCTGAACCAGGTCTGCACCCACATGGCCGACATGGATTACGGCACGCTAAAGGTGTATCCGGGCAACTACGACGACTACATGCTGGCGTCATCGCAGGCGAGGGCGCAGCAACTGTCGGCCAATGCCAAGGCCAAGGAACGGGTGGCGGAGCTGCAGGATTTCGTGCGGCGTTTTTCGGCGAACAAATCCAAGGCCCGCCAGGCGACATCGCGCGCCAAGCAGATCGAGAAGATCAAGATGGAGGACGTCAAGCCGTCCAGCCGCCAGAATCCGTTCGTGCGCTTTGACGGCGAGAAAAAACTGCATCGGCAGGCTGTGGAAGTGCAGGGCCTGACGAAAGCCTATGACCGCACTCTGTTCAAGAATGTCGATCTGATGGTCGAAGCGGGCGAAAAAATCGCCATCATCGGCGCCAACGGCGCCGGCAAGACCACGCTGTTGCGCTGCATCGGCGGCGACCTTTGCGGCCTGCAGGCCGATCGCGGCACGGCGAAGTGGGCGGAGAACGCCAATCCGGGCTATATGCCACAGGATCCGACGGAGGAGTTCGCGGTCGACAAGAACCTTACCGACTGGATGGGCCAATGGACCAAGGAAGGCGACGACGACCAGGCAGTACGCTCCATCCTTGGCCGGTTGCTGTTCTCCGGCGACGACGTGAAAAAATCCGTGAAAGTGCTGTCAGGCGGGGAAAAAGGCCGGATGATGTACGGCAAGCTGATGCTCGGCCGCCACAACGTGCTACTCATGGACGAGCCGACCAATCACATGGATATGGAGTCGATCGAGTCACTCAATATCGCGCTCGACAAGTATGCCGGCACATTGATCTTCGTGTCGCACGACCGCGAATTCGTCTCCTCGCTCGCTACCCGCATCCTGGAAATCAAGGAGGGTGAAATCATCGACTTCCAGGGAAATTACGAGGATTACCTGACCAGCCAGGGGATCGAATAAGCCGGCGGCGCGAAGAGCCGGAAATCGGAATCAGGACGCAGCAACAGGTTTCGGCTCTTCCGCCATGCCAGCATCGCCGGATGGCACTTCTTCGAGGTTCAGCAGCTCATCGAGCCGGCCAGCCAGGCTTCTGGCCATCTCGCTGCCTTTTGCCTTGAGCACCGCATCCAGGTATGGTTGGCGCAACGCACGGAAATCATCGATGGAACCGGCTCTTTCGACCTTCAGCTGCAAGCCGTAACCCCGCAGTCCAATCGTGCTTTTTATGGTCTCGTTGTAGAAGTGATAGATTGCCTGGAACTGGTTCTCGCCGGGAGGAAGCACTGAAGAAGGTACGGGCGCAGGCCTGGTTGCCACGGAGACAGGTGCATCGTCGTCATGAACCTTGGCTGGCGCGACAGGCGCATCTGCTAAAACGGCTGCTACAGGCGGCGGAACGAACGCAGGTGCCTGCCCATTAATCGGGGCAATGAAACCCAGCGCAAAAAGCTCGTTGACGGTATGTTCGTCGACGCCGATGGCGGCAACTTTCTTGAGCAGCTCGTTTGCGTCATGTTTTCCGTCGATCATGACGAGCAAAGTCCTCAGGCGCGGCGCAAGATGGTACTTGCGCGTCGCGATTTCTTCCCGACCTTTTTCCGTCTTGTCGAAAATTGTATTTGTCATGGCCTCTGTCTCCTCCAGGCAAATGATGCAGCAACATAATGGCTGATATTACTTATAGGCTACTCAGCGTTTTCTTATAATGCCGAAAAGCAATCTACCCCTTGATGTTGCGCAAACTCAGTATGCTACCGATCCGTACATAGGTAAACCAGAATGTTGCTTTGAAGAATTATTTTGTGTTGCATCCGGATGATTTGTAAAAGCAATCAAGTGCTTGAAATTTAATATATTTCCTATATGTATGCTGAGCCGGTAAGCTCTGGGATGCCATATATCTTTGCTTCGCCCTATATAGTTGATCAACGAGATGCAAACCATTAAAACCATCGAATTTGAACGTCCGCAGATGCAGTCCGGCACGAGTTGCACCGCAAACGCCTGGGCGCGGACACCGGCACAGCCGTCGCTGGCACAGAAGGCGGAACTGAAGCAGCGCATCAAGCGCCTGCTGAAGGAGCGCAAGGCTGTGCTGGTTGCGCATTACTACGTGGATGCCGACCTGCAGGACCTGGCCGAAGAAACCGGTGGTTGTGTGTCAGATTCTCTGGAAATGGCGCGTTTCGGCCGCGACCATGCGGCTGAAACGCTGGTCGTGGCCGGTGTCCGGTTCATGGGCGAGACAGCGAAGATTCTCAGTCCCCAGAAACGCGTGCTGATGCCGGACCTGGACGCGACCTGCTCGCTCGACCTCGGCTGCCCGGCGGATGAATTTGCTGTATTCTGCGATGCTCATCCGGATCGGACCGTCGTGGTGTATGCAAACACCAGTGCCGCTGTGAAGGCGCGTGCCGATTGGATGGTGACCTCATCGATCGGGCTGGATATCGTGCAGCACCTGCATGCGCAAGGTAAAAAAATCCTTTGGGCGCCCGACAAGCATCTCGGCGGCTATATCCAGAAGAAGACCGGCGCCGACATGCTGTTGTGGCAGGGGTCCTGCCTGGTGCATGACGAGTTCAAGGGCATCGAGCTTGAACTGCTCAGGAAAGAGCATCCGCATGCCAAGGTGCTTGTGCACCCGGAATCGCCGGAAGCGGTGGTTGCGCAGGCCGATGTGGTCGGCTCTACGTCGCAATTGATCGCTGCCGCGCAGAGCCTGGATGCCGTGGAATTCATCGTTGCCACCGACAACGGCATCCTGCACAAGATGAAGATGGCCGCCCCCGGCAAACGCTTTATCGATGCGCCGACGGCCGGCAACAGCGCAACCTGCAAGAGCTGCGCGCATTGCCCGTGGATGGCAATGAATGGACTGCAGAATCTGGCCGATGTGCTGGAGAACGGCAGCAATGAAATACTGGTCGATCCGGAGATCGGTCGCAAAGCCTTTGTCTGTATCGATCGCATGCTGGATTTCGCAGCGAAGAAGAAAGCCAATGTACGGCCTGGCCCGGACCTGGCGAACGAACAAACACTCTTTCACGGAATCGGCCCGGCATGAGTACGTTGCACAACCCGTTTGCACCATTCGACGCGGCGTTGGCCGCCGCCCTGGAATCGAATATCCGCATTGCGCTGGACGAAGACGTCGGCACGGGCGACCTTACCGGAAAGCTGGTGCCGGAACAGGAATATGTAAAGGCGCGCGTGATCGTGCGCGAAACCGCCGTGTTGTGCGGCGCACCCTGGTTTGAAGGTGTGATGATGCGCCTTGATCCGGGCATGCGCATCGACTGGCGCTATGCGGAAGGCGCACTGATGAGCGCCGACAGCGAGGTGTGCGCCATCGAAGCCCCGGCTCGTGCCTTGCTCACGGCAGAGCGTGGCGCGCTGAATTTCCTGCAGCTGCTTTCCGGTGTGGCGACGGCAACACGACACTATGTGGATGTAATCGCCGGTACGCGCGCTGCGATTCTCGATACCCGCAAGACCTTGCCTGGTCTGCGTCTTGCGCAGAAATACGCGGTGCGTGTCGGCGGCGGCAAGAACCAGCGGCTGGCCCTGTATGACGGCATCCTCATCAAGGAAAATCACATTGCCGCGGCAGGCGGCGTCGCGCCCGCGGTCCGCGCCGCCATGGCGCTGAACGCCGGCGTGTCCATCCAGGTTGAGGTTGAAAACCTCGATGAGCTGGAACAGGCCTTGTCCGCCGGCGCGACCTCGGTGCTGCTGGATAACTTCTCCTTGCAGATGATGCGCGATGCGGTGAAGCTTTCCGCCGGTCGGGCAGTGCTGGAAGCGTCAGGCGGAATCAACATGGCGACAGTGCGGGCCATCGCGGAAACGGGCGTTGACCGAATTTCGATCGGCAGCCTGACGAAGGATGTGAAAGCGACCGATTATTCCCTGCGGATTATTGGTTAGCACCCTGCAGATCCGCCTCTAGCGTTCCGATACCGGCGATAGCGCCAGCCCCTCTGCGGTGTGTGGCGTGCCAGTGCCAGGCGCGAGCGTAATTTCTGCTTCATCGCGTTGATGCCATCGCGGATGCGCGTAGCTGGATGACCAGATTTCCTGGTGCAACTGCGACAGCAGCACCGAGTCGTTGAGCAGGCGGATTTTTTGCGACGGGTCGATTGCATCCGGCCCGGCGCGCACCATTCTTTCCAGCAGGTGGCTGCGGGCTTCGGGCGCCAGGTCCGGACGGCGAGGCCTACCCGCCGCGCACACCAGCGCGTTGATCACCGGGTCTACCACCGCATCGACGAATGTCGGTTCATGCATGGCTTCGCTCGCATAGGCATACGCGTGCTTCAATTCGACAGGCGGCTCCGCTTCTTCAGGAATCAGAAACAGCTTCCTGGCCCGCGTCAGCCGACCTGGCGCCACCCGGCTCGACCACACCGATATCGGCGCCGATAGCAACAGTGCACCGGCAATCGGCAGCAGCCATGGCAGGAAGGCCGGATTGAGCAAGTAGGTGCCAACCGCCCAGACCAGCCCCAGCACCATGTGCAGGCCGTGTTTGCGCAGCGCCTCGCCCCACGACGTGGCGGAGTCGTGCCGTGGCGGCGACTTCCAGGGTATATCGATGCCGAGAAACGCGGCGATGACGAAAAAGGTATGGAACACCATGCGTACCGGCGCCAGCAGCATGGAAAACACCATCTCCATCAGCGCGCTCACCGCCACCCGAAGCTTGCCGCCGAACGGACCCGCACCGTGCACCCAGACCACCAGCACGCTCAGGATCTTCGGCAGCAACAGCAAGGTAGCGGTCGTGGTGAACAGCGCCAGCGCCCTGGTGGGATGCCATTGCGGCCAGGTCGGGAAAAGCTGGCGTGGCTCAGTGAAGTATTGCGGCTCGACCAATGTATGCAGGGCGATCAGGCCGGTCGATACGGCAAGCGACAGGAACCATAGCGGCGCCGACAGATACGCCATCACCCCGGTGATGAATACGGCGCGGTGCACGCCGTGCATCCCGCGCGCGGTCAAGAGGCGGAAGTTCATCAGGTTGCCGTGGCACCAGCGGCGGTCACGCTTGACTTCATCCAGCAGGTTGGGCGGCATCTCCTCGTAACTGCCATCGAGGTCGTAAGCAATCCATACCGCCCAGCCGGCGCGGCGCATCAGCGCCGCTTCGACGAAGTCGTGCGACATGATTTCGCCGGCGAGCGAACCGCGGCCGGGCAGCGGCGACAGCGCGCAATGACGCATGAATGGCGCCATGCGGATGATGGCGTTATGCCCCCAGTAATGCGACTCGCCGAGTTGCCAATAGTGCAGGCCGGCGGTGAACAGCGGACCGTACACGCTGCTGGCGAATTGCTGGATGCGTGCGTACAGGGTCTCCCTGCCGGCGGCGCGCGGCGCGGTCTGGATGATGCCCGCACCCGGATTGGCCTCCATCAGCCGTACCAGCCTGGTAACGCATTGCCCGCTCATGACGCTATCGGCGTCGAGCACGATCATGTAGCGATAGTCCTTGCCCCAGCGGCGGCAGAAGTCGTCGATATTGCCGCTCTTGCGCTTCACGCGCCGCCGCCGGCGGCGGTAGAAGATGCGGCCGAAACCATCCAGGGTACGGCACAGTGCCGCCCATGCCGCCAGTTCGCTGGTGCAGGTGTCGGCCTCGTTGCTGTCGCTGAGCAGGAAAAAATCGAAGCGGTCGAGCTCCCCGGTGCGGGCGATCGATTCGTAAGTGGCGCGCAATCCGGCCATGACCCGCGGCACATCCTCATTGCAGATCGGCATCACGACGGCCGTGCGGGCGGACGGATCGATCGGCTTGTCCGGGTCGGCAAGGTGCGATACCGCAAAGCGATCGTCGCCCCGTATCATGACCAGGAAGCCTGCCATCGCCGTCCAGAAACCGGCGGATACCCAGCAGAACAGGATGGCGAACAGGAAGAGCACCCCAATCTCATACAACTTGGCGCCCTGGTAGGGCATGACTTTCGCCATGAACCATGTCGCTGCGATCGTCTGGGCGAACAGCAGGAAGAGCAGGACCATCCGGCGGATATTGCCTTGATGCTGCCAGCTACCGCGCGGATCCGGGCCGTCGATCACATCATCCTGATCGCTATCCGGTACTGACGCCGGCCATGCCTGGCGATCACCTCCGCTGCGTTCGACCCAATGGCGCCGCCGGCGAAAGGTTGTCTGCAGCCAGCGCTTGATCGGATTCAGGGTGCCCCAGGGATGCGGCGCCATGGATCCGCGGTTCGGCGGCGGTGCGAGTTCCGAAGGGCCACGGTGATCCGGGAAGCCGTAGCGCAGCCGGGCCTCGATCGAGCCGAATGCCGCGCCGGCATCGGAAGCCCGGTCGCCGGACAGCGCATGATGAATGGCGGTAATCGCCTCGCGCGGGCTCGAATCGGGTGCGACGGCTGCGTTGATGTCCTTCCGGATGTGGGCAGGCGGCTGCAATCGATCGAGATACTGATCGCGTTGCGCCGCACCTGACGGTGACGGCGTCACGTCGGGGGAAGTATGTAGCTCCACGTTTCTGATAGAGGATTGTTGCCGTCACGCAGGAAGGCGCGCAGTTCGACCGGCTTTTTCTCGTCAAGCCGCTTCAGTCGGACCACCATGCGCCAGCCACCAGTGGCGACATTCTTGTAGGTATTGGTTTCGAGGATCTTCGCGTTGGCATCGGCGCTGATGACCGCCTCGGCCTTCACGTCGACCGGAAGCTTTTTCAGCACCGGCCCTTCGAAATCGACGGATAGGGCAACGCTGTCATCCTGCTTCGCGACATAGCCGTGGCCACGGCGCGTCTGGCTTACCCAGGCCAAAGGAGGCCGCCGCTCGGCTTGTTTCTGCCACAGCAGACGGTACTCAAGATCGATCGGTTGGCCAGGCGCGGGCAGTGAATTCGGCACCCAGAATGCGACGATGTTGTCGTTGGTTTCGTCCGGCGTCGGAATCTGGATCAGCTCCACCCGGCCCGGTCCCCATTTTCCGATCGGCTCCACCCATGCACTCGGCCGCGCCTCATAGCGCGCTTCCAGGTCTTCGAAATTCGGAAACGCCCGGTCGCGCTGCATCAGCCCGAAGCCCAGCGGGTTGGTCATCCCGAACGACGTCACCAGCAAGCGCTTCGGATTGACGAGCGGACGCCAGATCCACTCGCCGGTACCCGAATGAATCGACAATCCATCGGAATCGTGTACCTCCGGGCGGTAATCCTCGGTGGCCGAGCGCTGGTTCTCGCCGAACAGGTACATGCTCGTCAGAGGTGCGATGCCGATCTTGGCGATGTTCTCACGCAGGTACAGCTGCGCCTTGACGTCCATCGCGGTATCGACGCCTGGCTTGAGGATGAAGCGGTAAGCACCGGTGATGCGGGGCGAATCCAGCAAACCATAAATCGTGAGCTGCTTCGCTCCCGGTTCCGGCCGTTCGATCCAGAACTGCACAAAGCGTGGAAACTCCTCGCCGGAATGCAATGCGGTATCGACCGCGATGCCGCGCGCCGACAATCCATACACCTGGCCTTTGCCGACCGCCCGGAAATAGCTCGCGCCGAGGAATACGACCACTTCATCCTTGTACTGCACCGTATTGAGCGGGTAGTGCACGCGGAAGCCGGCGAAACCCGCACTCTCCAGGTCCTTGGCATCCAGGCGATTGGCGCCGTAGTCGAACAGGTCCGGATCAAATGCAATCTCCTGCACGCGACCGCCGACAATCTCATTGATCTTCACCCGCGCGTCGAACGTCCGGCCCTGATGGAAAAAAGCCAGCTCGAAGGGCAGTTTACGGTCCTTCCAGTAGTTATGGTCGGGCCGGAAGCGGATGTCCCGATACTGGTCGTAATTCAGGTTCTCCAATGCCCTGGAGATGTTTTTCTCGGGTTTTTTATACGAGGCGGAAGCAAGTCGCTTCGCTTCCGCTGCGGCGTCGTCGAAGTTGAAGGCGAAGCTTGTTGATGATACGAGGCAGGCGTACAGGAAAACGAGTGCCTGCCGGCCACGGCTGGAGAAGGGAAAAGAAAACCTGGACATCGCTGTTCGTAGTAATGCAATCATCCGGCGATCTTGACACAGTGGTAAGCCGGCCGTTTGATGCGCTGCAACGAGTGGCCATATTGCCTGTGGGAACGGTGCCGGCGTGAGACAAGCATTCTTGCATTGCGGAAAGATCAACGCCTTACTGGTCCCAGTACTGTCGGAAGTGCTTTCGGCAGGGTATCCGGGAAGTCCCGGCTGAAGTGCAGGCCGCGGCTTTCCCGGCGGGACAACGCGCTATCGACGATGAGGGACGCCACGTCCACCAGGTTGCGCAGTTCGAGCAGGTCGCGCGTGATGCGGAAGTTGGCGTAGTACTCGTAGATTTCCTCGCGCAGCAGGCGAATGCGGTGCTGGGCTCGCTCCAGCCGCTTGGTGGTACGTACGATGCCGACATAATTCCACATGAAGCGCCGCAGTTCGTCCCAATTCTGGGAAATCACCACTTCTTCATCCGCATCGGTAACACGGCTCTCGTCCCACGCCGGCAGCGACATTGCCTTCGGCTTGGGCTGCTGTTCGATATGTTGTGCAGCGGCCTGGCCGAGAACCACGCATTCGAGAAGGGAATTACTGGCCAGCCGATTCGCGCCGTGCAGGCCGGTGTAGGCGGTTTCACCGACCGCATACAGTCCGGGAAGATCGGTGCGGCCGCACATGTCGGTCACGATGCCGCCGCAGGTGTAATGCGCCGCTGGAACGACCGGAATCGGTTGCCTGGTAATGTCGATCCCGAGTTCCATGCAGCGCGCATAAATGTTCGGGAAGTGTTCCTTCAGGAAGGCGGGCGGCTGGTGGCTGATGTCGAGATCGACATAGTCAAGACCACGTTTCTTCACCTCAAAGTCGATCGCGCGCGCCACCACATCGCGGGGCGCCAGCTCCGCGCGTTCGTCGTGCGCCGGCATGAAGCGGGTGCCGGCGGCGGCGCCGGCTTCCGCCGGCAGCTTCAGCAATCCGCCTTCGCCGCGCACCGCTTCGCTGATCAGGAAGGATTTCGCATACGGGTGGTAGAGGCAGGTCGGATGGAATTGGATGAATTCCATGTTCGCCACGCGGCAGCCGGCGCGCCACGCCATCGCGATGCCGTCGCCTGTCGCAGTGTCCGGATTGGTGGTGTAGAGATACACCTTGCCGGCACCGCCGGTGGCCAGCACGGTATGGTCGGCCGCCAGTGTCGTGACCTTGCCGGTCTTGACGTTTTGCACATACAGTCCGACGCAGCGCGGTGCGCCGCCGCCGATCCGGTCGGACCGGATGACGTCGATGGCAAAATGGTTTTCGAGGATGGTGATGTTCGGGTGGGAGCGCGCTTTTTCTTCCAGCGTCACCTGCACCGCATGGCCGGTTGCGTCGGCAGCGTGGATGATGCGGCGCTGGCTATGGCCGCCTTCACGGGTGAGGTGGTAGCCCAGCTCCGCGCCGGGATCGCGGGTAAAAGGCACGCCCTGCGCAATCAGCCACTCGATTGCCTCCCTGCCATGTTCGACAATGAATCGCGTCGCGCTTTCGTCGCACAAGCCGGCCCCCGCCACCAGGGTATCGCCGATGTGCTGTTCATGGCTGTCGCCCGAATCGAGGACCGCGGCGATGCCGCCTTGCGCCCAGTTGCTGGCGCCGTCCAGGAGATTGCGCTTGGAGATGATCGCGACTTTGCGGGTCTGTGCAAGATGCAGGGCGACCGATAAGCCGGCGAGTCCGCTGCCGACGATGGCGACATCACATTTCATAAGATAGGGTGGAGCGAAGTGGAATCTTTGCTGCCATGAAAGGGGTTGAGACGGCATCTTACCACTTGGCCATCCATCGTTCAGTAGCAGAAGGTGATTGATCCGCGCCGGAGTGTGAAAGCACCGCAACGCTCTATGCTACTCTGCTGCGGTGCTGAAAATAGGACTGGAGACCCCTCGGTATGACTGGAATTGTGAAGAAAGTTGCCATCGTTCTTTTGGTGCTGATCGCGGCCTTGATTGCTGGAATGCTATGGTACCGGTCGGCCGTGCTGCCGCAGGTCGACGGTACCCTGAAACTGACCGGATTGACGGCGCCGGTCGACGTCATCCGTGATGCGGAAGGCATTCCCCATATCTATGCCAAATCGCCCGCCGATGCCTATTTCGCGCTCGGCGTGGTGCATGCACAGGACCGGTTGTGGCAACTCGAAATCAACCGCCGCATCGCCGCAGGGCGCATGGCGGAAATCCTCGGGCCGAATGCGGTTGATACCGACCGGTTCCTGCGTACGCTCGGGGTGCGTCGCAATGCCGAACGGATCCTGGCCAATCTCGATCCGGAAACCCGTGCCGCGCTGGATGCCTATGCCAAGGGCATCAACGCCTATCTCGCCGATCGCCGGGGACCGCTGCCTCCCGAATTCATCCTGACCGGCGCGCCTGCGCCCGAACCCTGGCATCCGGTCGATTCGATCGGCTGGCAAACCATGATGGCCTGGGACCTCGGCGCGAACTGGTCGCAGGAGCTGCTCCGCATGCGGCTCGCCCAGCGCCTGTCGTTGAAACAGATCAATGAGTTCCTGCCGCCGTATCCCGGTGATCCGGTACCGCAGACGCGTGACTACACCACGCTTTACCGCGATCTGTCCGGCACCGTGCAGCAATTGCAGAAAGTGTCGTCGATCGCGCCGCCGTCGTATGTCGATGGCATGGGGTCCAACAACTGGGTCGTGTCCGGGGCCTTGTCCGAAACCGGGAAGCCGCTGCTCGCGAACGATCCCCACCTCGGGCTGTCGGCACCCGCGTTGTGGTATTTCGCCCATCTGTCGGCGCCCGGCCTGAACGTCATCGGCGCGACCTTGCCGGGCATACCGTCGGTGGTACTCGGTCGCAATGACCGGATCGCATGGGGCTTCACCAATACCGCACCGGACGTGCAGGACCTGTATATCGAGCGCATCAATCCCGCCAATCCGAAGCAGTATCAGACACCCGCCGGGTGGGCCGAATTCAAGACGCGCCAGGAAATCATCAAGGTCAAGGGGCAGCAGGACGTCACGCTGGAGGTCAGCGAAACCCGGCATGGTCCGGTCATCACTGGCGCGCTGCCGATACTTGCCCATGCACCCCTCGATGCAAAGGCGCATGTCGTTTCGTTCGCATGGACGGCGTTGCGCGAGGACGACCTGACGCTGCAGGCGGGAATGAAGTTCAACCGCGCGCGCAACTGGCAGGAGTTCCTTGCAGGCGCAAGGGACTTCGGTTCGCCGCAGCAGAGCATCGTGTATGCGGACATCGACGGCAATATCGGTTTCGTCGCACCCGCCCGCATACCGGTCCGCTCGCCCGATAACGACTTGAAAGGGCTCGCGCCGGCGCCCGGCTGGGATGCGCGTTACGACTGGGCTGGATTCATACCGTTCGACGAGCTGCCACGAAGCTTCAATCCGGCGTCGAACCGGGTCGCGACCGCCAATGAAAAAATCGTCGAGCCGGGCTATCCGCATTTCCTGACCAGCGAATGGACCCTGCCGTATCGCGCCCATCGCATCCGGGAATTGCTTGATGCGAAGCCCAAACACTCGATGGACAGTTTCGCAGCCATTCAGAAGGACCACCTGTCGCTCGCCGCGAAGGAACTTCTGCCGCTGCTGCGCAAGGCCGTCGCGCGTACCGATCGGGCCAGGGCTGCCATCGAAAAGCTGAATGGCTGGGATGGTTCGATGGATGCTGATCGTGCCGAGCCGCTGATTTTCAATGCCTGGCTGCGTACTGCATCCAGGCAGATTTTTGTTGATGAACTCGGCGAAGCGCTGCTCAAGGATTACTGGGAGCAGCGCAATGTCCACCTGTCGATGGTGCATGTATTGAACGACAGGGAAGGGCAGGGTCGCTGGTGTGCCGATGTCAGCAAGCCGAATCCGGACACACCGCAAAGCTGCGCCGACGTGCTGGCGGTATCGCTCGACGCGACGCTCGATGACCTGGAGACGCGCTACGGCAAGGATATGGCGCAATGGCGCTGGGGCGACGCGCATGAGGCACGTTCGGAGCACAGGCCGTTCGGCAAGGTCGCGCCGCTGGCAAAGTTGTTCGATATCAGGGCGCCATCCCCCGGCGATACATTTACCGTCAACGTCGGTCGGCACAACCTGCGCGATGAGAAGGAGCCATTCACCAATCGCCATGCCGCCAGCCTGAGGGCGCTGTATGACATGTCGAATCCAGAGAATTCCCGCTTCATTCATTCGACGGGGCAATCAGGCAACCTGCTGTCGCCGCTGTATCGCAACTTCGTGCAGCGATGGATCGATGTGCAGTACCTGCCGATGCGGATGATGCGCGCTGACGTGGAAAAGACATCGATGGGAACGCTGGTGCTGACCCCCTGACAGGCGGTGCAGGGAATCAGGCCGGTGTTGCAGGCTGTTGCGGCGGGAGTGCTCCGGTAGTGGACTGCCCCCGTCGGACAGCACTGCGTGCGCTTGCGAAGGTTCCAGTGCCCATCCACCGCCAGAGGCTTTGGGCATCTGCCGAGGTTCCTTCCACGCGAAGTTCATGCGTCTGGATCACCTCCTGTGGCATGCGATCCCCCGTCCATACTTCCGTCAGGGCACGGAGGGATGAGTGCACGATCAGCGTCAGGTCGCGGCCAGGGTCATCGCGGCAAAGGTCGGCGATTCCATGCTCCACGACCAGCCACCATGTCTTTTCGCCAGGATGTGCATCATGGAACCGGAAGTGGATGATGACCGGGCGTGGCGGAAAGGTATCAAGACGTACCGAGCGCCTTACATCCCACATCAACAGTCCCGCATCCAGTTCTTCGTCACGAAAGCGGCTGCCCATCCAGCGCGCCCCCCAATTGCCGAGACCCATGATGATGGGCTGCAATTCGTTGCCCGCTTCGGTAAGGCTGTATTCCCACACCTTGCCCACCGCCTTGCGACGAACGACGCCGATGTCCTCCAGGTGACGGAGACGTTGCGCAAGCAAACTGGTCGACATGCGTGGAACGCCGCGATGCAGGTCATTGAACCGTTTGCTTCCGCATAGCAATTCGCGAATGACGAGGGGAGTCCAGCGTTCGCATAGCGCCTCGGCGCCGCGTGCCACCGTACAAAATTGGCCGTAGCTCTCATCCATGGGAAGCCTCCACAGTCCAAACGCTTCAAATTCTGGACTGGACCTGCAGGTCCGTCAAGCGCACGCTGGACCCTGCCTGATCTGCGCTCCCCAGCGACCCGGATACTGATCCGGTGCAATACAGGCAGTGATCTTTACCTTGGTCATATTCCTTTTCATCCGACAGGAGAAACCATCATGACGGCAATCGCGACAGACACGACTGAAATGACACCCGATATGGAAGCGCTGAAGGCCAAGCTCAAGGCTACCTGGATGTCGGGAGACTACGGCCACTTTGCGAAATATCTCGAACCCGGCGCACTGGATTTTCTGAACCGGCTGTCGATCGCGCCGGGGACGCGCATGCTCGATGTGGCCTGCGGCGCCGGACAGATCGCGATTCCGGCCGCACGTGCCGGTATCAAGGTAATCGGTGTGGACATCGCCTCCAACCTGATAGAGCAGGCGAGAGAACGCGCCAGGGTCGAGGGCGTGGAAGTACAGTTCGATGAAGGCGATGCGGAAATGCTGCCTTACGATCATGCAACGTTTGATGTGGTCGTGAGCCTGATTGGCGCCATGTTCGCGCCCCGCCCGGAGCGCGTCGCTGCCGAATTGCTGCGGGTATGCCGGCCCGGTGGCAAGATTGTCATGGCCAACTGGACACCGGAAGGCCACGTCGGCCAGATGTTCAAAATCATCGGCAAGCATGTGCCGCCATCGCCGCTGATGGCATCCCCGCCGAAATGGGGCGACGATGCAACGGTCCGCGAGCGCTTCCGCGAAGGGACGGTCAGCGTCAACACAACGAAACGCCTGTACCCGATGCGTTACCCATTTCCGCCAGCCGAAGTCGCAGAGTTTTTCTTTCGCTACTACGGGCCGACGCTACGCGCGCAGGCGGCCCTCGATGCAGACGGGCAAGCCTCATTGCGCCACGATCTCGTGCAGCTCTGGACAGGGAACAACCGGGCCAAGGATGGCGGTACCCATGTTGATTCGGAATATCTTGAAGTGATCGCGGTTCGCGGGTAAGGGTGGGCTTCTAACGATGGATGAAAATCACTCGACATCCCCGTAAACCCTTTCCGGCTTCCAAGATTTCCAAAGACATTCAACGCGATGTTGAGTGTCTTTTCTTTTGTGGAAGGCGATGGATTGTTGTGCATCCGGATTCTTGAAACTGTCGCATTCGGCGCAGGCGTTTGATATGCGGCAAGGCGTTGGCTTGTCGGATGCAGTACTTATCCAATGGCATCGACACTAAGAGCGTAAGGCGCAGAAGAGCAGTTGCGTACGGCAAAATCACCGGAATGCAGCACGATACTTCCATGTTAAATACAAAGGAGACGAAGTCATGAAGCTGAAAGCCACAACCCTCGCTATCGCTGCCATTTCTTTCGGGATTAGCCTGCCGTCCGCAGCGCAGGTTTCCGGCGATGTCATCCGCATCGGCCTGATTACGGATATGTCGGGGCTGTACGCCGATATCGACGGTCCCGGCGGCGCCGAAGCCATCAAGATGGCGGTCGCGGATTTCGGCGGCACGGTGAATGGTAAAAAGATCGAAGTCCTGTCGGCAGATCACCAGAACAAGGCCGATATCGCGGCGAGCAAGGCGCGTGAGTGGTTCGATCAGCAAGGCGTCGATCTCCTGATCGGTGGCGCCAATTCCGGCGCTGGCCTCGCAATGGCAAAAATCGCCGCGGAAAAGAAAAAGCCCTACATCAATGTCGGCGGCGCGACCGCGCGCCTCACCAATGAAGACTGCACGCCCTATACGGTCCATTACGCCTACGACACGGTTGCCCTCGCAAAAGGCACGGGCGGCGCCATCGTCAAGCAGGGTGGCAAGGACTGGTACTTCCTGACCGCAGACTATGCGTTCGGCGCATCGCTTGAAAAGGACACCTCGGACGTGGTGAAGGCGAACGGTGGAAAAATAGTCGGCAGCGTCAAGCATCCGCTGTCGGCCTCCGACTTCTCTTCTTTCCTGCTGCAGGCGCAGACGTCGAAGGCACAAATTCTCGGACTGGCCAATGCCGGCGGCGACACCGTCAATTCAATCAAGGCGGCGAATGAATTCGGCATTACCAAAACGATGAAGCTTGCAGGCCTCCTCGTCTTTATCAATGACATTCATTCGCTCGGACTGAACCTGACGCAGGGCATGTACCTGACTGACGGCTGGTACTGGGACCAGAATGACGAATCGCGCAAATGGGCGAAGCGCTTCTTCGAGAAGATGAAAAAAATGCCGTCGATGCTCCAGGCGGCAAATTATTCAGCGACGACCCAATACCTGAATGCAGTCAAGGCTGCCGGAACCGACGATGCCGATAAAGTCATGGCACAACTCAGGCAGACAAAGGTCAACGACTTTTTCGCGAAAAATGGCGTGATTCGTCCCGACGGTCGCATGGTGCACGATATGTACCTGATGGAAGTAAAGAAGCCGTCCGAGTCCAAGTACCCGTGGGATTATTACAAGGTCGTACAAACCATTCCGGGCGACCAGGCATTCACGACCAAGGCCGAAACGAAGTGTCCGCTTTGGAAATAAGGGTTGAGTGCGTGTGAGCGGTTGGTTCGACGGTGCCGCAACACACGCTTCGACGCGATCGTGGCTGTCATCTTTTGCAGCCGGAAATCGCGTCGATCATTCGCTGTCACACCTTGCTTCTTCATGCAGTGTCGTCGCCGTCGAGCAGCTTGCCGCACACCGGTTACGGGAAGTCTGTCCGGCGGAACCGGCTCCAGGAAAACGCATCCCGAAAATCCGGCAGTCGCGCCGGTCTTCGATGCATGCGTGCCTGTCTTGTCGAGTCAGGAGATGACTGGCCTGACCTTTGCAGCAGCTTCCTTAGCCCTGTCGCGTGCGGTCTCCACATCGTCGGCAACCGCCAGTGCCACGCCCATCCGCCGCTTGGCGAATGATTCCGGCTTGCCGAACAGCCGGATGTCCACGCCTGGCACGTTCAGTGCGTCAGCCACACCTTCGAAGGCGATTGCCTTGGCCTCGTGCCTTCCATAGATGACGGCGGATGCCGCCGGCGATTTCAGGGCGACATTCACGGGCAGTCCGAGGATCGCCTTCGCATGGACCTCGAACTCGCTCTGCCACTGGCTCGCCATCGTGACCATGCCGGTATCGTGCGGCCTCGGGCTGACTTCGGAAAACCAGACCATCTCGTCCTTGACAAACAGCTCGACGCCAAAGAGTCCGAGACCGCCGAGATTCTCCGTTACCTTGCGCGCGATATCGCGTGACTTGGCCAGCGCCGCCGGATGCATCGGATGCGGTTGCCAGGATTCCACGTAATCCCCATCAACCTGCACATGTCCGATCGGATCGCAGAAATGGGTTTCGGTCTGCCCCTTCGCATTTCGGGCGCGAACGGTCAGTTGTGTGATTTCATAATCGAAGTCGATGAAACCTTCGACGATCACCCGGCCGGCATTGACCCGGCTGCCTGCTGCGGCGTAGTTCCATGCGGCTTCCACCTCGTCGGCACTGTCGATCTTCGATTGCCCTTTGCCTGATGAGGACATGACTGGCTTGATGACGCAAGGAAAGCCGATCTCCGCACAGGCGGCCTGCAGCTCGGCCAGGCTGTCGGCAAAGCGGTAGGGCGATGTCGGCAAACCCAGTTCTTCCGCCGCCAGCCTGCGGATGCCTTCCCTGTTCATGGTCAGCCAGGCTGCGCGGGCAGTGGGAATGACGGTCGCCTTGCCAGCCTTTTCCAGTTCCATCAGAGCGGGTGTGGCAATGGCTTCAATCTCGGGAACCACGAGATCCGGCTTTTCCTGTTCGATCAGGGCAGTGAGGGCGGCGCCGTCGGTCATGTTGATCACATGCGCGCGATGCGCCACCTGGTGCCCCGGCGCATTCGGATAACGGTCGACGGCAATGACTTCGACACCGAGACGCTGCAGGGCAATGATGACCTCCTTGCCGAGCTCGCCGGAACCAAGCAGCATGACCTTGAAGGCGGTCGGGGAGAGTGGGGTGCCGAGGCGGGCAGGTGTATTCATGATGGAAATGTTGGTTGGGTGCAGAGTGATGTCGCGGTTGGTGGAATGTCGAACAGAACGGCTGCCCGACGATAGCAAAATCCGGACGGGTTTGCACGCTTGCCGGCATGCAAGGCTGCATACCCTGAAAAAGATGGTTCAACAGCGCGGACGAAAAAAAGCCGCCGTTTTTTGAACGGCGGCTGGAAGCCGGACATGCGGGAAAGCGTGTCCGGGACGACTTTAACCTTAGTCAGCAGCGTAAATATCCAGGTCCTTGGTTTCCTTGACGAACAGCATGCCGATCACGAATGTGGCCAGGGCGATGATGATCGGATACCAGAGGCCGTAGTAGATATCGCCCTTGTATGCAACCAGCGCGAAGGCGGTGGTCGGCAGCAGGCCGCCGAACCAGCCGTTACCGATGTGATACGGCAGCGACATCGATGTGTAGCGGATACGGGTCGGGAACATCTCGACCAGCATCGCCGCGATCGGGCCGTATACCATCGTCACGTAGATCACCAGGATGACCAACAGCAGGAGGACCATGCCCTTGTTGATCTGGGCAGGATCGGCCTTCGGAGGATAACCTGCGGCCTTGATCGAATCGGCCAACTCTTTCGAAAAGGTCTTGTCCTTGGCGGCGGCTTCGTCTTTCGGCAGTTTGCCGGCGTCATAGGACGTAATGACCTTGTCGCCGATCTTCACTGTGGCTACGGTGCCCGGAGGTGCAGCTTCGTTTGAATAGGCAACCGAAGCGGCAGCCAGTTTCGCCTTGATGATGTCGCAGGACGAAGTGAACTTTTTGGTACCAGTCGGATTGAACTGGAACTGGCAGTCTGCCGGATCGGCCGTCACCACCACCGGTGCGTTGACCAGTGCGGCTTCCAGCGCCGGGTTGGCATAGTGCGTGATTGCCTTGAAGATCGGGAAGTAGGTCACGGCGGCAATCAGACAGCCGGCCATGATGATCTTCTTGCGTCCAATCCTGTCGGACAGCGAGCCGAACACGATGAAGAACGGTGTGCCAATCACAAGCGCCGCGGCGATCAGCAGGTTGGCTGTTGCCGGGTCGACCTTCAGAGTCTGCGTCAGGAAGAACAACGCGTAGAACTGGCCCGTGTACCACACGACTGCCTGGCCGGCGGTCAGGCCGATCAGCGCCAGAATCACGATCTTCAGGTTTTTCCACTGGCCGAACGCTTCGGACAGCGGCGCCTTGGAGGTACGGCCTTCGGCCTTCATCTTGGCGAACGCCGGCGATTCATTCATCGACAGGCGGATCCAGACCGAGATGGCCAGCAGGAAGATCGACAGCAGGAACGGAATACGCCATCCCCAATCGGCGAATGCGGCTTCGCCCATCGCAGTACGGGTGCCCAGGATCACCATCAGCGACAGGAACAGGCCGAGTGTCGCCGTGGTTTGAATCCACGCGGTGAACGCGCCGCGCTTGCCGTGCGGTGCATGCTCGGCAACATACGTCGCCGCGCCGCCGTATTCGCCGCCGAGCGCGAGGCCCTGCAGGATACGCAGCGTGATCAGGATGACCGGTGCAGCAATGCCGATCGATGCATAGGTAGGCAACAGTCCGACAATGAATGTCGACACGCCCATGATCAGGATGGTGACGAGGAACGTATATTTACGGCCGATCATGTCGCCGAGACGACCGAAGACCAGTGCGCCGAACGGCCGGACGATGAAGCCGGCGGCAAACGCGAGCAACGCGAAAATGAATGCGGTGTTGGGGTCTGTGCCTGCGAAGAACTGCTTCGCGATGATCGCGGCCAATGAGCCGTATAGATAAAAGTCGTACCACTCGAACACGGTCCCCAACGACGAGGCGAAGATGACTTTCTTCTCCTCTGCCGTCATGGTGTGCGCAGTTGTCTGTACTGTCGCCATGATAATCTCCTCGAATAATAAATATAAAGTGCAAAGCCCTGCGGCATTGCTTGCACGGGCCGAGTGTGCGACTTGAACCTTACACAATACTTGCTTCAAACTTACAGAAACTTACAGCCTGGGGAGGTTGCAGGAAGGGCAGGGAACCGAAGCGGAAGGGCAGGTATCGATGCCTTATCCGATGGAAATTTTTTGCGAACGATCGTGCTAAAAATATGCTATTCTGATATTCGTTTTTTTCCCGGTCGAGTGGTTGGCTGTTCCCCGTATCGAACCGACCTCCGTGTCATCACAGATCAACATAATTCAATTCAAGGAGCCTCAAATGACTGACGCCGTCATCGTATCCACCGCCCGCACCGGCCTCGCCAAATCCTGGAAAGGTGCATTCAATATGACCCACGGCGCGACCCTGGGCGGCCATGTACTGAAGGCGGCGATCGAGCGCGCCAAGATTGAAGCCGGCGAAGTGGAAGACGTGATCATGGGCTGCGCCACACCAGAAGGCGCGACCGGCAGCAACATCGCGCGCCAGATCGCGCTGCGCGCCGGCTGCCCGGTTACCACCGCCGGCATGACCATCAACCGTTTCTGTTCCTCTGGCCTGCAGACGATCGCTACCGCCGCCCAGCGCGTGATCGCCGGCGAAGGCGACGTTTATGCCGCAGGCGGCGTCGAATCCATTTCCTGCGTGCAGCAGGAAGCCAACAGCCACATGCTGGCCGAAGTCTGGCTGAAGAAGAACAAGCCGGAAATCTACTGGCCGATGCTGCAGACCGCTGAGACCGTTGCCAAGCGCTACAACATCAGCAAGGAGCGCCAGGATGAGTACGGCGTCCAGAGCCAGCAGCGCGCCGCCGCCGCTCTGGCTGCCGGCAAGTTCAACGACGAGATCGTGCCGATGACCACCATCATGGGCGTGGCCGACAAGGATAGCGGCATGCTGATTTCCCGCGAAGTCACGATTTCCGCCGATGAAGGCATCCGCGCCGACACCACCCTCGAAGGCGTGTCCAAGATCCGTACCGCGCTGCCGGGCGGCGTGATTACCGCCGGCAACGCCAGCCAGTTCTCCGACGGTGCATCGGTCGCCATCGTCATGAACAGCAAGCTTGCCGAGCAGAAGGGCCTCCAGCCGCTGGGTATCTATCGCGGCTTCGCGATCGCCGGCTGCGAGCCGGATGAAATGGGTATTGGTCCCGTATTCGCGATTCCGAAACTGTTGAAAAAAGCAGGCCTGAAGGTGGAAGACATCGGCCTGTGGGAACTGAACGAGGCGTTTGCGGTGCAGGTGCTGTATTGCCGCGACAAGCTGGGCATCCCCGCCGACCGTCTCAACGTGAACGGCGGCGCGATCGCGGTTGGCCATCCGTATGGCGTATCGGGCGCCCGCCTGACCGGTCATGCATTGATTGAAGGCAAGCGTCGCGGTGCGAAATACGTGGTGGTGACGATGTGTATTGGTGGTGGCCAGGGCGCCGCCGGCCTGTTCGAAGTGGTGTAATCCGCGCCACGCGCTGATATCTCCAAGCCATCGTCATTCACTTTTTGCGTCCTCCGCCCGGCCTCGCGCCGTGTGGAGGACGGAGGTTGAACCATGCAATCCAAGATCATTTCCCGCCGCGATCTCGAATTCGTTTTGTATGAATGGCTGAATGCGGAGGCGCTGACCCAGCGCGGTCGCTACAGCGATCATTCCCGCGAAACCTTCAATGCGGCACTCGATACCTGCGAGCAGATCGCCACCGACCTGTTTGAACCCCATAACAAGAAGAACGACCAGGAAGAACCGCATTTCGACGGCGAAACCGTCCATATCATTCCCGAAGTAAAAACCGCGCTCAAGGCGTTCTGCGAATCCGGCCTGATGGCTGCGGGGCAGGATTACGACATGGGAGGCATGCAATTGCCGGTGCTGATCGAGAAAGCCGGGCTCGCGTACTTCAAGGGCGCCAACGTCGGCACCTCGTCCTACCCGTTCCTGACCATCGGCAATGCCAACACGCTGCTCAAATGCGGCACGCCGGAACAGATCAATACCTTCGTCAAGCCGATGCTGGAAGGCCGCTTCTTCGGCACGATGTGCCTGTCGGAGCCCCAGGCCGGTTCGTCCCTGTCGGACATCACGACACGCGCCGAACCTCAGGAGGACGGAACCTATCGCCTCAAGGGCAACAAGATGTGGATCTCCGCCGGCGAGCATGAACTGTCGGAAAATATCGTGCATCTTGTGCTGGCGAAAGTGCCTGGCCCTGACGGAAAGCTGATCCCGGGCGTGAAGGGCATTTCACTGTTCATCGTACCGAAGAAGCTGGTGAACCCGGACGGCAGCATCGGCGAGCGCAATGACGTGGTGCTGGCCGGACTGAACCACAAGATGGGCTATCGCGGTACGACCAATTGCCTGCTCAATTTCGGCGAAGGCAAGTTCAAGCCGCAGGGCAAGCCTGGCGCGATCGGTTATCTCGTGGGCGAAGTGCATAAAGGCCTGGCCAATATGTTCCACATGATGAACGAGGCACGCATCGGTGTCGGCCTCGGCGCGGTGATGCTGGGCTATACCGGCTATCTCCACTCACTGGAATATGCGCGCGAGCGTCCGCAAGGTCGGCACCCCGGCGCGAAAGACCCGGCTCAGCCGCAGATCCCCATCATCCAGCACACCGACGTCAAGCGGATGCTGCTGGCGCAGAAAGCCTATGTCGAAGGCGGCCTCGCGCTTAATTTGTACTGCGCGCGTCTGGTGGATGATGAACGTACGCTGGAGTCGCCGGAAGAGCGCAAGCATGCGACGCTGCTGCTCGATATCCTTACGCCGATTGCCAAGTCATGGCCGTCGCAGTGGTGTCTCGAGGCGAACAGCCTGGCCATCCAGATTCATGGCGGTTATGGCTATACCCGCGAATACAACGTCGAGCAGTTCTATCGGGACAACCGCCTCAACCCGATCCATGAAGGCACGCACGGCATCCAGGGCCTGGACCTGCTGGGCCGCAAGGTGTCCATGCAGAACGGTGCGGCTTTCGAAGCGCTAGTCACGGAAGTCCGCAAGACGCTTTCCAAGGCTTCCGAAGTGCAGGAGCTTGCTGGTTACGCGAAGTCCCTCGGCGATGCATGGCAGCGCATCGGTGGCGTCACGCGTACGCTGTATGGGGCAGGCGACATGAACAAGACGCTCGCCAATGCATCGGTTTATCTGGAAGCGTTCGGCCATGCAGTTGTGGCATGGATGTGGCTTCAGCAAGCAATGCTGGCGGTCGGCAAGAGCGGTCATGATGCCGACTTCTATCAAGGGAAGCTGCAGGCCTGCGCTTATTTCTTCAAGTGGGAATTGCCGAAGGTACAGCCGCAGATCGATCTGCTGGAGAGCATCGATACGACGACGCTGGATATGCAGGATGCGTGGTTTTAGAAAATCCGTCCCTGTAACAAATCCACCCTTGTAAGGCTCCTTCCCCCTCGTAGGGGGAAGGTTGGGATGGAGGTGTGAAGGTTGAGTAATCATATGCAGTCGCTCCACCTCACTACCCCCACCCCAACCCTCCCGTGACAGGGGGAGGGAGCCCTTCCTTTCGTGAAGAACCCCCATGCTCAAACACATCGTCATGTGGAAACTGAAAGACCAGGCCGAAGGCGTGAACAAGGCAACCAACGCCTTGAAAATGAAGGCGCTCCTTGATGCCTGTGCCAACATCGTGCCCGGCATTTTGAAATTCGAAGTGGCGCTTGCCCAGCCGGATCTCGAAGCGACATACGACGTGGTGCTGTACTCGGAATTCACTTCGAAAGCCGCGCTTGATGCCTACCAGGAGCATCCGCAGCATGTGGCATTGAAACCATTCATTGGCGCGATTCGCGAAGCGCGCCAATGCATGGACTACGAAATTTAACGCAAACCAGCTAAAGGAGACACAATGCGCACGACACAACAGCTGTTCAATCTCGAAGGTAAAACCGCGCTCGTCACCGGCGGATCGCGCGGCCTCGGCCTGCAGATTGCGGAAGCGCTCGGCGAGCAGGGCGCGAAAATCGTCCTGTCGTCACGCAAGCAGGCAGATCTCGACGAAGCGGTCGCGCATCTGAAACAGCGCGGCATCGAAGCCAGCGCCATCGCCGCCGACGTGTCGCAGGACGCCGCGATCGCGCCACTGGTGACGGAAGCAATCAAGCGGCTTGGTCATATCGATATCCTGATCAACAACGCAGGCGCAACCTGGGGAGCGCCGGCAGAAGACCATCCTGTCGAAGCCTGGGACAAGGTGATGAACCTGAACGTCCGCAGCATTTTCCTGTTGTCGCAGGCAGTTGCCAAGCAATCGATGATCCCCCGCAAGTACGGTCGCATCGTCAACGTCGCATCGATCGCCGGCCTGTCGGGCAACGGGCCCAATTCGATGCAGACGATTGCTTACAACACCTCCAAGGGCGCGGTCGTGAATTTCACCCGCACGCTGGCAGGAGAGTGGGGCAAGCACGGCATCACGGTGAATGCGCTTGCGCCAGGATTCTTTCCATCCAAAATGACCAAGGGCGTGCTGGAAAACCTCGGCGAGGAAAACCTTGCAAAGCGCGCACCGCTGCAGCGTATCGGTGACGACGAGGACCTGAAGGGCGCGGCATTGCTGTTCGCATCGGATGCCGGCAAGCACATCACTGGTCAGATCCTTGCTGTCGACGGCGGCGTCTCGGCGGTTCACTGATGGATCTGTCGCAATCGCCGCCACAGCCGTTCCCATCCACCATCCCGTTCCTGCACGATGTCGGGGTGGAGTTTCTCGGAATGGAAAACGGCGAGGCCGCTGTCGCGCTGACGCTTGAGCCGCGCCACATGAACAGCTGGCACGTCACCCACGGTGGCGTCGTCATGACATTGCTCGATGTGGTGATGTCGATGGCCGGCCGTTCGCTCGATCCGGATGCGCGCGGTGGTGTGACGGTCGAGATGAAAACCAGCTTTTTCCAGCCGGCCGGGGCGGCCGGCAATCGCATCGTCGCAAAAGGCAAGGCCTTCCATCGCTCGGCCACCATGTGCTTTTGCGAAGGCGAGCTGTGGAACGGCGACAAGCTTACCGCCAAGGCAATGGGCACCTTCAAGTACCTGAAGCGGCTGGATGTGGCAAAAAAACTGGATCACGAATAAGAATGCTGCGGGACCTTCGCCCGCGCATTGATTCTGCACGTCATAAAACGCGGGCCGATATTTGCGCCCCAACATAAGGAAAGTATGAGCACGCCATGGCAACTTTTAAACGCATCGTTCTGGCCTCGCGTCCGCAAGGGCAGGTCACTCCGGACAATTTCCGCCTGGAAGAAATACCAGTCCCGTCGCTGAAAGACGGCGAGGTCCTCATCCGCAATCATTTCCTGTCGCTCGATCCGTACATGCGGATGCGTATGGAAGACGTCAAAAGCTATGCAGCACCGCAGGCACTGAACGAAACAATGGTCGGCGGCACCGCCGGCGAGATCGTGGATTCGAAGAATCCGAAATTCGCCGTGGGCGATAAGGTTGTCGGCATGATGGGCTGGTCGGAAATGGGCGTGTCCGACGGCACGCTGCTGCGCAAGGTCGATACGGCGCACATTCCGTTGTCGGCCTACCTGGGATCGGTCGGCATGCCGGGCATGACCGCCTGGTATGGTCTGACGCAGATCATGCAGCCGAAGGAAGGAGAGACCATCGTCGTTTCCGCAGCCAGCGGCGCGGTCGGCAGCGTGGTAGGACAATTGGCCAAACAGCGCGGCTGCCGCGCGGTCGGCATTGCCGGCGGCAAGGAAAAATGCGCCTATGTGGTCGATGAACTCGGCTTCGACGCCTGCATCGACTACAAGGCCGGCAACCTGGAAGCCGACCTGGCGAAGGCGACCCCGAACGGCATCGACGCAATATTCGAGAACGTCGGCGGCGAAATTTTCGATGCCTGCCTCGCACGCATGAACGCGTTCGGCAGGATCGCGCTCTGCGGCCTGATCGCCGGCTACGACGGCGAGCCGATGGCGATCAAGAATGCCCGCGTCTTCCTCACCATGCGATTGACGATGCGGGGCTTCATCGTGTCGGAGCATGCGGATCTGTGGCCGCAAGGATTGAAGGAGCTCGGTATGCTGGTCGCAACGGGCAAGCTGAAATTCCGGGAATCGGTGGCACCTTCGCTGGAAGCGGCGCCGGACGCATTCATCGGATTGCTGAAGGGGAAAAACTTCGGCAAGCAGTTGGTGAAACTGGTTTGAGATAGCGAAAGTTACTATTTAACCTGGAAAATGCAACCGCACGGCTCCTTCCCCCTCGTAGGGGGAAGGTTGGGATGGGGGTGTGAAGATTGACCATTCGCATACGACTGATCAACCTCACTACCCCACCCGATCCCTTCCCCCTAGCCGGGCGCCCAGAGAGGCGGGAGGGAACCAGCCAAGGCCGTCCATTCGCAACGTCCCGTCCCAAGGAACCTCCATGCCCGATCTGATTTTCCACCACTACCACAACTCCCCATTCTCCGAAAAAATCCGCACGATCTTCGGCTACAAGAAGCTCCCATGGAAATCGGTACTGATTCCCGCCATCATGCCGAAGCCCAACCTTACGGCATTGACAGGTGGCTACCGCAAAACCCCGGTATTGCAAATCGGCGCCGATATCTATTGCGATACGGCGCTGATCGCCAATGTACTGGAACGGATTGCGCCGACGCCAGGCCTGTATCCGCCGGAAATTGAAGGCATGGCCAGAACGCTTGCGCAATGGGCAGATTCGACACTGTTCTGGACCGTGATCCCGTACATCTTCCAGCAGCCTGCTGCGGTGCAAAGCATTCTCGGCGGCGCAACGCCTGAGCAGATGAAGGCCTTTGTAGCTGATAGAGCCGGCTTCCGCGGCAATGCGCCCCGCATGTCGGCCGGTGAGGCGACCGGGAGTTTGCTTGAGTACCTGCGCCGGCTCGACGGGATGCTTGCCAACGGCAAGCAGTATCTGCTGGGCGACCAGCCTTGCATCGCGGATTTTTCCGTTTACCACTGCCTGTGGTTCGTGCAGAAGGCCAAGGAAGTCGCATCGATCATCGATCGGGCACCGCATGTGCAGACGTGGCTCGGGCGCATGGCGGCGATCGGCCATCATTCCCACGAACCGATGTCCGGCGAGCAGGCGCTTGAGGTTGCCCGGTCATCAGACCCGGTGGCCATCGATGCGGCATTCGTTGACACTTTCGGCATTGCGCTCGGTGACCGGGTAACGATTGCTCCGACCGATTATGGTCTTGATCCTGTCGAAGGCGAGCTTGTCATGGCCGCCGAAAACGAGTTGGCCGTGCGCCGCACCGACCCGCAGGCCGGGACGGTGATCGTGCATTTCCCGCGCATTGGATTCCAGTTGAAAAAGATTTAAACACCAGCACATACATCAGGAGACTTACATGAAGAACTTCAAAGACAAGGTTGCCGTCATCACCGGCGGCGCAAGCGGTTTCGGACGCGAATTTGCCAACATCGGTACGCGTCTCGGCATGAAGCTGGTGCTGGCCGACGTGCAGCAGGACCAACTGGACAAGACGAAGGCCGAGCTGGAAGCGCAGGGTGCGCAGGTATTGGCGATGCGTTGCGACGTGCGCAAGCCGGAACAGGTACAGGCACTGGCTGATGCCACCATGGAGAAGTTCGGTGCGGTGCATCTCGTCTTCAACAACGCCGGTGTCGGCTCTGGTGGACTGGTCTGGGAAAACTCGCTGGCCGATTGGGAATGGGTGCTCGGCGTCAACCTGTGGGGTGTGGTGCACGGCGTGCGTACCTTCACACCGCTGATGCTGGAATGCGCGAAGAAAGACCCGGCGTATGAAGGGCACATCGTCAACACTGCTTCGATGGCCGGCCTGCTGAACGCGCCGAACATGGGGATCTACAATGTGTCCAAGCATGCCGTGGTATCGCTGTCGGAAACCCTTTTCCATGACCTGCAACTCATTAAAGCGCCGATCGGCGCATCGGTGCTGTGCCCGTATTTCGTTCCGACCGGCATTTCCAATTCGGAGCGCAGCCGCCCGGATGACGTGAAGTCCGATGCGGGACCAACCGCCAGCCAGCGCGCCGCCCAGGCGGTCTCGGAAAAAGCGGTTTCGTCGGGTAAGGTGTCGGCGGCACAGGTGGCGGAGTTCACGTTCAATGCCATCGCGGAAAATCGCTTCTACGTTTATTCGCACCCGAATGCACTGGGCAACGTCCAGACCCGCATGGAGGACATCATCCTGCAACGCAACCCGAGTGATCCGTTCGAAGCAGCGCCGCACATCCGCGAAATGCTGCAGGCCAAACTGAACGTCAACTAACGTTAGCGGGAGCGACCATGCCAGCCACCATCCAAAGCGACCAATACGCCACGCTGCCGAACGGCACTCGTCTGCATTACGCCAGCGCAGGAGAAAAGGGAAAACCGCTCATCCTGTTCGTGCACGGTTTTCCCGAGTTCTGGTACGAGTGGGAAGCCCAGCTCGCCGAATTCGGCGCGGACCACTTCGCCGTTGCGCCCGACCTGCGCGGATTCAACCTGTCGGACATGCCGTCCGACCTCGGTGCGTACAAGGCCAGGCACATCGTCGACGATCTGCGACAGCTCGCGGCACATCTCGGTTATGAAAAGTTTGTCATGGTCGCGCACGACTGGGGCGGCGCGATCGCATGGAATTTTGCCATTGGCCTGCCGCAGCTCCTGCATCGGCTCATCATCGTGAATTCGCCGCATCCATATCTGTTCATGCAGGCGCTGGCCAATGATCCGGAGCAAAAAAAAGCCAGCGAGTACATGAATTGGCTGCGCGCGGAAGGTTCGGAAACAGCGCTTGCAAAAGACGATTTCGCCTTGCTGGAGAGCCTGCTGAACGGCATGGGAAAATCGCCCACGCCGTGGTTCACGCCCGAGGTGCGGCAGAAGTACCATGAATGCTGGTCGCGCGGGATGACAGGCGGGGTCAACTACTATCGCGCATCGCCCCTGCATCCGCCGACTGACACGCACGCCGGTCCGCTGAAGCTGCAACTCGATCCAAAAGATTTCCGCATCACGATTCCGACCCGGGTCATCTGGGGCGAAAACGATATGGCGCTGCCGAAGACCCTGCTGAACGGGCTGGAGGATTTCATCGATGATCTGAAGATCGAGCGCATACCGGAAGGCTCGCACTGGATCATTCACGAGCAGCCGGAACGGGTCAATCGCTTGATTCGCGGCTTTCTCACTGACTGAGCCAACTTCATTTCGTATATTTGTAGGGCAACCATGGCACGCGAAGACTTTTCCTTTTTTCACCAACTCCGCGTCCGATGGGCGGAAGCGGACATGCAGGGCATCGTATTCAACGCGCATTACCTGATGTACTTCGATGTCGCATTCACTGAATACTGGCGGGAGACCGGCCTGCCCACCGTGCAGCAGCAAGCTGCGGACGGGCGTGAAATGTTCGCCCGCAAGGCAACCGTCGAGTTCATCGCGCCCGCACGGTTCGATGACGTGCTCGACATCGGCGTGCGCGGCGCCGGCTTCGGACGAACATCGGTCCGCTTCATCGTCGAGATTTATCTCGGCGACCAGCACCTGATATCCGGTGAACTGTTTTACGTCTATGCGGACACGAAGGTACGAAAAGGCGTTCCGTTCCCCGAAGACTGGCGCGCCACCATCACGCGCCTGGAGAAAACGCCGCCCCAGACATCATGAAATTCAGTCTGACGATAGGCAACTGGGAAAGCCTGAAACAGGAAGCCCAACCGGTGCGTTATGAAGTGTTCGTGCTGGAGCAAAACGTCCCGGTGGAGCTGGAGTGGGACGACATGGATGGCGTCAGCCTGCACGCCGTGGCCCGCGATGAACAGGGCAGGGCACTGGGGACCGGACGCCTGTTACCGGACGGGCATATCGGACGCATGGCGGTGAAGAAGGAAGCGCGGGGAACCGGCATCGGCGGGCGCATTCTCAAAGCGCTAATGGAACAGGCGAGAATGCGGGGAGATACATCGGTGATCCTCAGCGCGCAGACGCACGCCGCGCCGTTCTACAGTCACTTCGGCTTCGTGCAGGAAGGGGAAGAATTCATGGAGGCAGGCATTCCGCATATCCAGATGCGGCATGACTTTGGCTTGCGCATGAAGGTTTAGGTTGCGCATGGAGGCTGTGGTTTTCAAATTCCGCTTGGAGCTGCCGGAAAAGTACCGGCCGAGACGGATAAAGAAGCGAAATTTGTCTGAGCCGAAGGCGAGTTTATTTCGCTTCCCGGCTTGGCCGATGCTTTTCCGGGCACCCCGGAGGGGCAGCGGCTCGCGGTCGCCTTTCTTTGCTTCCTTTCTTTGGCGAAGCAAAGAAAGGAAGTGGCCTGCCGGGGCCAGTCCCGGCTAGTCTCTTTGAAGAACTGTAGGCGTTGCAGTACCGGAGACACTCCGTAGCTCGGGATTACGGTTGCAAAAACCGTCGCGGGCATTACAAATTAATGTGCTTAGCGCTTTCACACGACACACCAAAAGAACCCAGGCGCACCTACCGAATCGCCCGCTCCCGCAACTCAGCCCCATTTCCCCCATACAACCGAACCAACGTCGAACTCCGCGTCCCATACTCCGGCAATTCAATACACACCGCCGACAAAGCCCGCTCCCACTCCAGGCTGATGCCGGTTTGCGGCAGCCGGCAATCCGAAGCAATCGTGGTATCGGTCAGCATCTCGAAGTAAGCATCCTCCGGCGCTCCCTGGCAAAGCAGGCTGGCGAACTGGGCCTTGGTGCTCACCACCTTCGGCCATGGCGTATCGAGTGCGCCGTTGGACAATCCGTAAATACCCGGCGGCAGAGGGCGGCCATTGCGTTCGTCATCCGCGAAATTGGAGTACCAGATCAGCTTGCCGGCATCGCCGACCAGCAGGTTGAAACCATTGTACAAATGCGCCCGGCTGGCGATTTCACGCACATAGTCATCCGGCCCGGTGTCATTGCCAAGATAATCGGCGACCAGGGCGCCGCGCGTCGGTGGGTCACTGCGTTTCTGATCGGGAGCGCGGATATTGGTGACGGCGGCGAAACGCCCGTTGCGACTGATCCCCATCCAGGTTCCGCCGCCCTGCAAATCACGGCCTGCATAGATCTGCGGACAGTCGGTCCACCAGTCGGCGGGAACGGCGGGGCGATCATAGAATTCGTCGCGGTTGCCAGCGGCAATCAGCGGCACGCCGGGGACAACTTGCCAGGCAAAGACGATCAAGCACATGTGGAGCAATCCAGAAAATATTCCATGTTGCGTTTGCCTTCGATCAGTGTGACGAGGTCGGTCTGCGCGACAGCCTGTTCCAGCCGCAGTTCGAAGCCGTCCGGTATGGCAAGGTACACCTCCATCCAGGTGTGCTGCCCTTGCTGTTCTTCGGGACGTCGCTTGAGTGCGGTGACGATACCATATTCCCGTGAAAGCGATTGCTGGACCATGCGAACCGTCAATTGCAGTTTGCGGGCGTGTTCGGAGCGCACGCGGTAATAGATGTACAAATCCTTCATGCGCGATCCGGCTTGTTCAGGCAGCGTCGGGCAGGGCATAGGGCAGGCTGCCGAAATGCAGCGCAGGACCATTCGCCGAACCCAGGTGCACGCCGGATTGCGCAACGACGGCAATCTTCAGCTCGACCAGGCAATCCATCCCGCCAGCGTCGTTTCTTTCGGCATTCACGATCATGCCGCAGGGCTGCTCCGGGTCGGCTGCGGAAAACACTTCCATGCCGGCGTGCGCCTCGGTCGCTTCGATAGATGCGAGCATCATCCGCCGCTTGAGCTTGCCGAGGTACTGGCTGCGGGCGACTATTTCCTGGCCGGGATAGCAGCCCTTCTTGAAGTTCACGCCCCCGACCAGCTCGAAGTTAACCATCTGCGGCACGAACTGTTCCTGGGTCGGCTGCGTGATGCACGGGATGCCCGCATGGATTTCCAACAGCCGCCACAAGGCGGCGCCGGCCGGCGGCAATTTTGCGGTCAAAGTCGGCCAGGCGGCCTGTGCAACCGTCGGATCCGTCACCCACAGATAGCGCGGGACCGAGAACGCATCCGCCATGCGGATCAGCGTGCCGGCGTCCGACTCGGCTTTGCCGAAGGGCGCCGCCGGCGGAGCTGGAAACCATTGCGTCATCAAACCGGCGACATCATGCCCGGCAAGTCCGAGTGATACATGCGTGTCAGAGGCGTCGTTCAATTTGACTTTGGCACGCAGCACAAACATCTGCAGTCGCTTCTGCACGGCGGCTTGAATTGCGCGCGGCAATTGCAGCATGATATTGTCGCCGGCCTTCCACATCAGCATGCTGGCCAGCAGCCGTCCTTTCGGAGAACAATATCCGGCCAGCCGCGCTTCAGACGGGCCGAGATGCTCCACGTCATTGGTCAGCTGGTTATGAAGGAAAGTCGCTGCTTCTTCACCCGCCGCAGCGATCAGGCCGAGATCGGTGAGCGGCGCAACGAAGGCAGATGGCGCCGGGCTGTCACCGTCGAAGCGTAGGACGTCGTTGTCGGCATCCAGGACGGCACTGTGCTGGATCAAAAATTGCAACCATGTATTCATTTCGGCGGTCTCAAACTAAAAATGGTTTTATCATCACGGCTCGATTATAGTGAGCCCGCAAAAAATCGTTCGATTCACGAAGTTTCCTGTTCCAGGCCGCATTTTGATTAAAAAATTTCTCCTCTTTGTCATTGTCTTCGCCATGCTTGCCGCGGGCGTGACGGTTTTCTGGGCGAACCGGCCTATTCTTGATGCGGGTCGGCAGCCGCTCGAATTTACCATCCGGTCCGGCAGCAGCGTAGCCAGCACCGCCGAGCAGATCGCTGCTGCGGGAGCACCGGTGAACCCCGCCTTGTTCGCCGTACTCGCCCGCCTGAGCGGCAAGGGTGGGCGGTTGAAGGCGGGCCATTATGAATTGAAGCCCGGCACGTCTCCGCTGGGTCTGATCGATCAGCTTGTCAGGGGCGAATTCGCGCAGGAATCGCTTGCCATCATCGAGGGCTGGACATTCCGGCAAATGCGGCAGGCCGTGGACGCCCATCCGGCACTGAAACATGACACCGCGGGACTTTCCGATACGGAACTGATGCAAAAGGTGGCGCCAGACTACCGAATGCCCGAAGGACTGTTTTTTCCCGATACGTATCGCTTCGCAAAAGGATCGAGCGATATCCAGGTCTACCGGCAGGCCCACGCCCTGTTGCTCAAACGCCTGAACCAGGAATGGGAAAAGCGCGATACGTCGTTGCCGTACAAAAATCCGTATGAAGCGTTGATTATGGCCTCCATCATCGAAAAGGAAACCGGGCAGAAGTCAGAGCGCAACATGATTGCAGCAGTTTTCGTCAACCGGCTCAGGCTCGGCATGCTGCTGCAGACCGATCCGACGGTGATTTATGGCATGGGGGACAAGTTCAAGGGCAACATCCGCAAACGTGATCTGGAGACCGATACCCCTTACAACAGTTACACCCGTGCCGGCCTGCCGCCGACGCCGATCGCATTGCCCGGCGCAGAATCACTGGCGGCGGCGCTGAATCCGGCCACCAGCAATGCGCTGTATTTCGTTGCCCGTGGTGATGGCACCAGCGAATTTTCGGCGAATCTCGCCGATCATAATCGCGCTGTCAATAAATTCCAGCGATAATGCGGATCGACCGATCACTAGCGAATCACCGTTCATGGCAAGAGGCAAGTTCATCACATTCGAGGGCATCGATGGCGCGGGCAAGTCGACCCATCTCGCAAGATTCGCCGAGCTGCTGGCTGCACGCGGCCGGACGGTGATCACTACCCGCGAACCGGGTGGCACCGCGCTGGGGGAAAAACTGCGCGAACTGCTCCTGCACGAAACCATGCACCTCGAAACCGAAGCGCTGCTGATGTTCGGCGCGCGGCGCGAACACCTTGCCCAGATCATCGAGCCTGCCCTGGGCCGTGGCGACTGGGTGATTTCCGACCGGTTCACCGATGCGACCTTTGCCTACCAGGGAGGCGGACGGAAGCTGGACCGGCAAAAGCTGGCAGCACTGGAGCAATGGGTGCATCCGCATCTGCAGCCGGACCTGACATTGCTTTTCGACGTACCGCTCGACGTGGCGCGTTCGCGGCTGGATGCAAGCCGCGAGCTGGACAAGTTCGAGCAGGAAAAGGCTGATTTCTTCGAAGCCACCCGCGCCGAGTACTTGCGCCGGGCCTCCGAATTTCCGGAACGTTTCCGGATCATCGACTCGACCAGGCCATTCGCAGTGGTACATGACGAGCTGAAAAACCTGGCCGCGACATTGTGATTCGCGCATGACGACCGCGAAGTTTCCATGGCAGGACGACGCATGGACGCAGTTGCAGCAACTGCGCGCCCGGTTGCCGCACGCCATCTTGTTCCATGGGGCGGAAGGCATCGGTAAAACCATGTTTGCCGAGCGTTTCGCACAATCGCTGCTGTGCCAGGCACCGCTCGCCGATGGTGATGCCTGCGGCACATGCGACTCCTGCGGATGGTTTTCGCAGCACAACCACCCCGACTACCGGCGGGTACGTCCGGAAGTTCTCGAGGAGGAGGCCGCCGACGGTGACGATGCCGATGGTGACGGCAAAAAATCCGCGAAGGCGGCCAAGACGCCTTCCAAGGAAATCAAGATCGACCAGATCCGCGCGCTTGCGGACTTCATGAATATTTCCACGCACCGCCAGGGAATGCGTATCGTGCTTCTCTACCCAGCGGAGGCATTGAACAACATGGCGGCCAACGCCTTGCTCAAGACGCTGGAAGAACCGCCGCCGCATACCCTGTTCCTGCTTGTCTGCAGCGGCCTCGACCGTCTCCTGCCGACCATCCTGTCCCGCTGCAGAAAGTTCGCGTTGCCGATGCCATCCTGGCAACAGGCATTGACATGGCTTTCCGCCCAAAATATTCCTCAGCCGGACGCCTGGCTGGCCGAGCAGGGCGGTGCGCCGCTGGCAGCCTTGGCAATGGCGCAGTCCGGATCACGGGAAATTCTGGACGAGTTTCTTTCCTGCCTGGCCAAGCCCAGTGTTGATAGCGCGCTGAAAACTGCGGAACGCCTGCAAAAAACGCCGGTGGTGGAGCTTGTTGCTTGGATGCAACGTTGGCTTTATGATGTTTTCTCGATGAAACTTTCGGGCACAATCCGGTATTATCCCCGGTACGAAAAAGATCTCGCCGGCATTGCACGTCAAGTTGAGTTGCCGAATTTGCTACGTGCATTGAAAGCCGTAAATGAGCGCCGCGCGATTGCAGAGCATCCACTGTCGGCGCGGCTGTTCATCGAAGACATGCTGATGGATTATGTACACCTCTTTCCTTAAAGGACCGTCATGGCGGAATCAAGCGTAATGCCGGGTGCGACTGCCGCCAGCGGTGCCGCAGTGGCACGGCCTTCGGTATTGTCACTTCCCATCAAGGAAAAAGCGGCGCTCTACGCGGCGTACATGCCCTTCATCAACAATGGCGGCATTTTTGTGCCGACCAATAAGCCCTATAAAGTCGGTGACGAGATCTATCTCATCCTTACCCTGATGGATGATCCGGCCAAATATCCGATCGCCGGCAAGGTCGCATGGGTTACCCCTGCTGGCGCCGGCAACGGCAAGGCGCAGGGGATCGGCGTTCAGTTCTCCGTTGATGAAAGCGGCCAGCGGGCCAAGCTGCGGATCGAGGAACTGCTTGGCGCCGCGCTCCGTTCCTCCAGGGCCACCCACACTCTTTAATTTTTCAGCATGCCGTATTCCCATCGCCTCGCCCGGGCAGACGACCTTCCCGCCATCGTCGCCATCTACAACAGCACCGTCGCTTCACGTGAAGTCACGGCGGATACCGAACCCGTCAGCGTGGACTCGCGCCGTGCGTGGTTTGACGAACATACGCCCGAACGCCGGCCGCTCTGGGTAGCCGAAGATGCCGGAGAAATCATTGGCTGGCTGTCGTATTCCAATTTCTATGGCCGGCCAGCCTATTCCGGAACGGCTGAACTCTCCATCTACATCCACGAAAACGCGCGCGGCAGAGGCCTCGGACGTTATTTCCTTCAGCATGCCATTGATTTCGCACCGGAAATCTCGGTACATACCCTGCTCGGTTTTATTTTCGGCCACAACGTTCCCAGCCTGAAATTATTTGACGCCTTCGGCTTCGAACGCTGGGCAACCATGCCTCGCGTGGCAACACTGGACGGCATCGAGCGCGACCTCATCATCGTCGGCAAGCGCGTCGCCTAGCGTTGCGTCCGGGCTTCTGTGGGAAGGTCCGTCATCGTACATGGGCGTAAAATACGCTGATGTATATCGATTCCCATTGCCACATCAATTTCCCAGAACTCGCTGCCCGCCTGCCGGATATTTTCGGCAAGATGGCTGACAACCGCGTAAGCCATGCCCTGTGCGTGTCGGTCGACCTGCCGGATTTTCCGCAGGTGCTGAACCTGGCCGAGACCTATCCCAATGTGTTCGCCTCGGTCGGGGTGCATCCCGATTACGAGGACACCCCGGAGCCGACAGTTGAGCAGCTTGCCAGCCTGTCCGATCATCCGAAGATCGTCGCCATCGGCGAGACCGGGCTGGATTACTACCGGCTGCAGGGCGACCTGGAGTGGCAGCGTGAACGTTTCCGTGTGCATATCCGTGCCTCACGCGCGACCGGCAAGCCGCTGATCATTCATACCCGTTCCGCTTCCGAGGACACCATCCGCATCATGCGGGAGGAGGGCGCCGGAACGGATGCAGGCGGCGCTGCAGGCGTGATGCACTGCTTTACCGAGTCGCTGCAGGTTGCCGAGGCGGCGATGGAGATGGGGTTCTACATCTCGTTTTCCGGCATCGTCACCTTCAAAAGTGCAAAGGAATTGCAGGCCGTGGCGCGTGCCGTGCCGCTGGAGCGGATGCTGATCGAGACCGATTCACCCTATCTCGCACCCGTTCCCTACCGAGGCAAAATGAACGAGCCTGGCTACGTGCGACATGTGGCCGAATTCCTGGCTGACCTGAAAGGCGAGCCGCTGGATCGGGTCGCGCAGCAGACCACCGATAACTTTTTTAATTTATTCAAAATTGCCAGGTGACCGAGTGATACAGATTCCCAGGGACGTTTCATCCCATGACGCCGTGCGGCGCCGTTCGTTGCACCTTCTTGCAGCGCTGCCGCTGGCAGCCCTGATGCCCTTGACGGCGAATGCGGGCGCCTATGAGGATTTCTTCACCGCAGTGAAGACAGACAACATCAGCCTGTTGAAATCCCTGCTTGCACGTGGTCTCGATCCGAATCTCGTCGAGCCGGAACGCGGTGATACCGGTCTGATTCTGGCGCTGCGCGACAATTCCATGCGGGTGGTCGAAGTACTGCTCGATGCTCGCGGCATTGACCTCAACGTGCGTGCGAAGAATGGCGATACCGCATTGATGATCGCGGCATTCAAGGGAAATAAACAGGCGGTGGAAATGCTGCTGGCGCGCGGCGCCGAGGTGAACCAGACAGGCTGGACGGCGCTGCATTATGCGGCGGCGGTGGGCAATAACGAGATCGTCAGCATGCTGCTCGAAAAGCATGCGTACATCGATGCGGAAGCGCCGAACAAGACGACGCCGATGATGATGGCCGCCAGGGCGGGGCACATTTTGACGGTAAAGCTGTTATTGGACGAAGGTGCCGATCCAACGCTGAAGAACGAACTCGGGATGAATGCAATCGATTTCGCGAAGAAGTACGAGCATAAGGATATTGTTGAGGGGTTGACGCATCGGTTGAAAAAGATGGGGAAGTTGTAGGGGTGTAAGCGCTCTGCAGGAGGGAATCCAGAGCTACGGAGGCGCTCCCATGCCTGTCATTCCCGCGTAGGGTTTTGCAGGGGTTTCGGACAGCATGCTGTCCGCCTGCGATACGGTACCGGTTTGCAAGCCGGGGTGCGCCCTGCAACGGGGAATCCAGAGCTACGGAGTGTCTTCGGTGATTCAATGTTTTCTTTTCTTCGAAGAGACTAGCCGGGACTGGCCACGGCGGGCCACCTCCTTTTTTGCTTCACTAAAAAAGATGGCAAAAAAGGGCTGGAGCACTGCTCCAGCGAGGCAAAGTCGCTGCCTTTCGAGGGTGGAGCAGGGAATGCGGACAGCATGCTGTCCGCCTGCGCAACGGTACGCGCTTGCAAGCGTGTACTCCTTCTCCCGACAAAGTGACATGCCAAGCGGGAAGCGAAATAAACTCGCCTGCGGCTCAGACAAATTTCGCTTCTTTATCCGCTTGGCATGTCACTTTGTCGGCAGCGCCAAAGCGGAATTCAACAACCACAGCCTCTATGCACTGCCTTTGACGTTATCTCTACTGCTTCATCCTGCCGACGCCGGCAACACCAGCTTAGCTTCCAATCCCCCTTCCGGCCGATTTGCCAATTGCAACGTCCCTCTGTGCTGCTGCGCGATATTGCGCGCGATGGTCAATCCCAGGCCTGTACCGCCCGTGTCGCGGGAGCGGGATTGCTCGAGGCGGTAGAAAGGCGAGAAGACGTTTTCAAGCTCGGTTTCGGGGATGCCCGAGCCGCCGTCCCGCACCGATACGATGACCGATGAGCCCGTCCTTGTCGCACGGACTTCTGCATGGCCGCCATATTTCACCGCGTTGTCGATCAGGTTGGTCAGGCAGCGTCGCAGGGCCATGGGACGTGCCTGCAGGAAGACTCCGGTATTGCCATTGAACGTGACGGGCTGGCCGGCGTCGATCGCGTCGGTGCAGACGCTGTCGATCATGGAGTCGAGGTCCAGCAGTTGCATCTTTTCGGCGGAATCCATGCTCCGTGCAAGGTCCAATCCTTCGCGGACCATGCCCTGCATCGCCGACAGGTCCCCGATCAGCTTTTCCCGCAACTGCGGATCGTCGACCTTTTCCAGGCGTAGCCTCAGCCTCGTCAGAGGCGTCTGGAGGTCGTGTGTGATTGCCGCGAGAATGTGTGAGCGCTGCTGGATATGCTGGCGTATGCGGGACTGCATCGCGTTGAACGCAGCGGCGGCTTGCCGTATTTCAGTGGCGCCGCGTTCGGGCAGCGGCGGGCGCTCGATGTTGTCGCCAAGTTCGGTGGCCGCTTCAGCCAGCCGCCTCAGCGGCCGCATCGTCATGCGCGCGATGATCGCCGCCAGTACGCCGACGCTGATCAAGAACAGGATGCCATACATTACCCAGTCGCCGCGTGGCGCGAGCGGCGGCGGACGTGGCGGCATCACCGTCAGGCGCAGCCTTTCGCCGCTGGCCAGGTTCACCAGAAGGGCTTCGCAGCGGCTGCGATACTCGCCGCCCTTGCGGCGCGACATGCCGCAATCCGTAGGCCGCAACGTGCCGGAGTTTACCGTGTGGCCCCCCGCCAACCGGTTTTCGAGCATGGCGGCGAGCTCGGATTGTGGACCGGCCGGTGCATCGGTCGTTGATGCCAGTTCGGCCCGCATGCCGATGCCGGCTGCCGCCGCGAGATAGCGGGCGCGAAGGTCCGGCGGTACCGTTTCCAGCGACAGCACAAATTGTGCAACACGCTCCACCGCATGATATTGGCGAAACTGTGAAATCATCTGCTGACGCTCCCCAAGCGCCAGTCCGAGGGTAAGCAGGGCGGCGGCCAGCACGCCGCCCATCAGGATCAGGACGATCCTGCTTGTCATCGATTGAAGGAGAGACTTCATTGCGGCCTGGCGACCGCGGTGGCAAGTACATAGCCTTCGTTGCGGACCGTCTTGATGATCTGTGGCGAGCGGGCATCCTCGCCGAGCTTCTGCCGCAGGCGGCTGATTTGCAGGTCAATGGAACGGTCAAACGGATCGGCATCGCGGCCTTGCGTCAAATTGAGAAGCTGGTCGCGGCTCAGTACCCGGTTCGCATGGTCCAGAAACACCTTCAGCAGCCTGTACTCCGCACCGGACAGTGCGACGACCACGCCCTGCGGGCTAATCAGGTGCCGGGCGGTGAAATCCATGGTCCAGCCGGCAAACTGCATATGCTGTACCTGGGACGTTTCCTGGCCCGGCGGCAGCGCTTGCGTGCGGCGCAGCACGCTGCGGATGCGGGCGAACAGTTCGCGCGGCTCGAATGGTTTCGGGAGGTAGTCGTCCGCACCCATTTCCAGACCGAGGATACGGTCGAGGGGTTCGCTGCGGGCGGTTAACATGATCACCGGAATGCTCGAATTCGCACGAAGGTTCCGGCACAATGTCAGTCCGTCGTCTCCGGGCAGGTTGAGATCGAGCACGATCAGGTCGATGTGCATTTCATCGAGCAGCTTCCACATCGCCTTGCCGTCGCCCGCGGTGGCGGTACGATAGCCGTTCTTTTCCAGATATTCGGCGAGGAGCATGCTGATGTCGCGATCGTCGTCGACGATCAGGATGGCAGGTGTATTTTCCATGGGGCTCATTATGGCAATCAAGCGCGTGGCAAAGGTGTCGTTTTGTATCCGGGTGTTACCCGGGTGGCATTTGATACAGCATGATACATAGCGGCCATTGCCTGATACGCTGAGCTACAAATCGGACGCTGCCCGACAAGCCAGCGATACAAGCGCCCGGCACACTGTGAAGCGTGCGAACAGCGCACATCCACTCATGAATGAAAAGGAATGATGATGACTCGATTTCGCAAGCAATTGATCAGCGGCATGACCGCACTCGGCATCCTGGCCGGCGGTGTTTCCGCCTTTGCCCAGACGCCCCCGGCGGCGCCGGCGACCACGCAGGGCGCCACAGCCGAGCAGGACGGCAAGCGGATGACTCACGAGCAGAAGATGGAAAAAATGAAGCAGCACATGGCGGCAAGGATGGCCGAGCTGCACACGAAGCTCCAGCTTACGCCCGGACAGGAAGCCGCCTGGTCGTCCTATGTCGAAAGAATGCAACCTGGGGCGCATCCAACCCGCCCGAACCGCGAGGAAATGGCGAAGCTGACCACCCCCGAAAAGATGGAGCGCCGGCTGGCCATGATGCAGGAGATGCAGAAGCACATGGCTACTCGCGTGGAAGCGACGAAGGAGTTCTATGCAATCCTGACGCCTGCGCAAAAGAAAATATTCGATGAGGAATTCGCCCAGGGCCACTACGGACATGGCCGTCACCATAAAGGGCATCACGGCGGTTGATCGCCAATGCCCGACTTGGACGCACTTGATCCATGTCAAGAAAATTGCCGGCTTGTTTGCTACAGTCGTTAGGCCGTTTTCAGAACCCGGCGCTTTTCCGGATACCTGAATACTGGCTTAACGACTATGCCGGACGCCGGCAATCTTCCAGGGACATTGAAAATGAAAATACTTCTCGCGGTGGACGGATCGCCCTTTACCGCCAAGGCGGTCGATTATCTGCTTTCCCACATGAACTTGTTCCAGGGCGAACCGGAACTGCATCTGCTTCATGTGAAGGCGCCGATCCCTGCCGGACGCGCCCGCGCGGTGATCGGCCACGACGAGGTGGAGCAGTACTATCGGGAGGAATCCGCAGCGGTGCTGGACCCCGTCGAGAAGTTGTTCACCGATAAGAACATCCGCGCACGCTCCGGATATCGCACCGGCGAGATCGCCGATGAAATCCAGGCGTACATCACCGAAAACGGCATTGACCTGGTGGTCATGGGCTCGCATGGCCACGGCGCCCTTAAAAACCTGGTGATGGGATCGACCGCCACCAAGGTTCTTGCCGGCACGACGGTGCCCGTGCTGCTGGTGCGCTGAGGCACCGCGCTCACGCCTTCTTCAGATTCAGGAATATATTTGCCGCAAAGACGATGATGCCGAGTGCGGCGGCGATCTCCGATGCCGCCAGTACCGGCACGATCTCGCGATGGCCGTTGACGAGCAGGCTGAGGGCGATGGCCATCACCGGCAGCGAAATATTGTTCAGCCAGAAGTGCACCTTCGCAAGCTTGCTCAGGCCGACCTGCGGAAACACACTATAGATCAGGCCGGCAAGTGCCATTGTTGCCCAACCGAGCAGGTTGATGTGCGCATGAACCGGGCGCAGCGTGAAGTTTTCGCTTGCCCCCATCGCGATGCCGATGCCTACGCCGATCATCAGATAGACAATCGCAAGCTTGATCCAGATAATGCCGACCGATGAAAAGGCCGGGACGGGTTGGGTGATTTGTTGCATGGTGTTCTCCAATCGTTGAATTATTACTTGTCTATTGCCTTTGCGGTTCTCTCCTTGGGAGGAAGGAACCGCACAGATTTGCCAGGCTGATTCCAGGGGCTCACACCGCCTCGGCCACCGCGCCGACCATCGCTGCAGCTGCATTCGTCACCGCTTCCACTTGCGGCATGAAGGCCTGCTCCAGCACGTAGCTCGATGCTGCTGGCGCGTCGGGTCCGGTCAGCCGCCGCACCGGCGCTTTCAGGGCGTCGAAGGCCTGTTCGGAAACGATGGCCGCCACTTCCGCGCCGACGCCGCACATGCGGCTGGCTTCATGCACGATCAGTACACGACCCGTCTTGCGCGCGGAACGCAGTATCGCTTCTTCATCCAGCGGTTTCAGTGATCGAAGATCGATCACTTCCGCCTCGATGCCTTTTTCGGCAAGCCGCCCGGCCGCCTGCATGCAGGTATCCACCATCTTCGCGTAGGAAATGATGGTCACATCCGTACCGGCACGCCTGATGGCGGCTTTCCCTATCGGTACCAGATGTTCGCCGTCGGGCACATCGCCTGGTACGTAGCCGAGCGGCATGTCGACGAAGAACAGAACCGGGTTGTCATCGCGGATGGCCGATTTCAGCAAACCCTTGAAGTCAGCTGCGTTGGACGGCATCACGACTTTCAAGCCCGGGCTATGCACGAACCATGCTTCCAGATTGTGGTTATGCTGTGCGCCGACGGTCCAGCCGCCGCCGGTCATCGCGATGACGACCATCGGAAATGCGAACTGGCCACCGGAGATATAGCGCAGCTTGCCGGCGCTGTTGACGATTTCGTCCATCGCGAAGCAGAGAAAGGGAGCGAAAAGCAGGTCAACCACCGGGCGCAGTCCGGTAGCGGCGGCACCGGCGGCGGTACCGGCGATGATCCCTTCGGCCAGCGGCGTATTGCGCACCCGCAGTTTGCCGAATTCGGCAACTAGGTCCTGCCGCTTGGTGGCAACGCCCTCGCCGAACATCATGACGCGTTCATCGCGCCGCATTTCCTCGGCCAGCGCCTGGCCGATTGCTTCATTGACTGTGATCTGTGGCATGGCTACTCCTATGCGTAGACGTCGGTGGTAAGTTCGGACAGCGCCGGGAAAGGGGATGCATTGGCGAACGCCAGCGCCTGTTCAATCTCGCTCTCTATCCGCTGTTCCATCTGCAGCATGTCCGCGATCCCAAGCGTGCCGTTATCGGTGAGTCGCTTCCGCATCGTTGCGATCGGGTCTTTTGCCGTCCATGCGGCAAGCTCGTTCGGGTCGACATAGCTCTGGTCGTCCGGCTCGAAGTGCCCGCGCAGCCGGTAGGTGTAGGTCTCGAGAAGGAAGGGTTTGCGGGTCTCGCGCACCCGTGCCGCCGCTTCGCTCGCAGCGGCAAATACCGCTTCGACATCGTTGCCGTCCACGGTACGGCTGGCGATGCCATAGCCCGGCGCCCGTACGCTGATATGGTCGCCGACCATGGTTTCATTGCGATGCACGATGGCTTGCCACTGATTGTTTTCACAGATGTACAGGACCGGCAGGTTCCACACTGCCGCCAGATTCAGCGACTCGTGAAAGATGCCTTCACCCGCCGCGCCATCGCCGAAAAAGCAGGCGACGATGCCGGGTTCACCGAGCATCGACATTGATAATCCCACGCCTGTAGCCAGCGACAGCTCGCCGCCGACGATGGTGGAGGTCAGGACCACGCCCAGTTCTTTGGCCGAGATGTGCAGCGAACCGCTCTTGCCCTTGCAGTAGCCGGTGCTGCGGCCCATGACTTCGGCCAGCATCCGGCCCGGATCGGCGCCGCGGGCCAGGAGGTGACCGGCGCTGCGGTGATTGGTAAGTATGCGGTCTTCGGCGCGCAGTGCGCGCACGACGCCGACGGCGGAGGCTTCCTGCCCGACCGATGTGCAGGTGCCGGGAAAGTTGCCGGCAGCGTGGAGCGCGGCCAGCTTTTCTTCGTAGGCACGGATCAGCATCATCGATTCAAGCAGGGCGGCCGGACTGTCGTCGCGGTGGGCTTGCATCATGGTTGTCCTCGTATGAAAGTTGTAGGTAACGACCGGCGTCTGCGGCCGGTTTCAAGCGAGGACGGAGTGTAAATCCGAACAGCGGGAGAAAACCGTCAGTTTTCTGGCTTAAGATTTTTTTACGATTGTTTGAATGAAGTTTTAAGAAATCGTAAGCAGAAAGTTTTCTGAAGGAACGGTTTTGGCTAGCTGGCTTCGTCGACCAGCACGACCGGACGGTCCACGCCAAGGCGGAAACGGCCGCGCCCGGTTTTTTCGATGCGGATGCCGGCGTTGCGCTCTACAAGGCGGCGGCTGAGCAGGATCAGGCGTGCTTCCAGGTTGTCGCTGACGTCCGGAAGGCGAATACGGGTATCCAGGCGCAATTCCCGGTTGGTGAACTCGCTGCGTTTTTTGTCGACGAAGTCGCGGAACAGCGTCCAGAAAATGGAGCCGGCGACACCCTTGATCAGGTAATCGTCCCCAAGAAAGACACTGTCGTTTTCGGCGAAATGACGGATGACCAGCGGTGCGCCGGACGCCGGGAGCGGGGAAGCGTTGCCGGATGGCGTCTCGTCACAGGCTTCGGCAGCGTTCTGCTGGATATGGATTGCCAATCCGAGCTGTAACGCAAGGCTGACCAATGCATCCTCGTCGTCATAGGTGAAGCGCAAATCCTGCGGGCTTTCCACATACAGCACGCCGAGGAGCTTCTGGGCGAAGACGATCGGGACCGCCATCTGGCTGCGTGATTCCGGCAGGCCGGGCAACGGAATCTCCGTTTCGAGCGCGGAGGCCCAGTCGCTGTGCTGCGCGTTCTCCCGGATGGCACGGCTATACGCATACTCGGCATTCATGTGGCCGATGCGGATCGGGGTTTTCTCGCGCGCCGCCACGCCGATCACGCCCTTGCCCAAGGGTATTTCGGAACCGATGCCCGACGCTTCGTAGCCGCGGCTGGCGACGGTGTAGAGGCGTTCGCCTGGCGCATCGATCATCAGGACCATGGTATGGCATATGCCAAACAGTTCGTCCAGGCAGGCCAGGGTTTCATTGAGGAGCCGATCGAGGTCCTGGCAGGCGGAAATCCGTTCGCTGCTATGCCGCAGCGATGCCATCAGGTTGCGCTGTTTCGGCGGCGGTGGCAGCGATTTGCCGGGCACCTGATGGATGTCGATGACGCGAAAGATATCCGCGCCGAGCAGCTTGAAAATGCCGCTCATGCCGGTGTGCGAAGCGATGCCGGCCAGTTTCGCCTTCATGCTTTCAAACAGCGGGCCGGCGGTTTCGGTACGCAGGAATTGCAGCGTCAGGCGGTACTGCGCCGCCGTCGCCGGGTTCGTCACCGTCAGCATCGCACGCGGATTGCTCAGGATGTTCTGCCGCGTCTTGTTGAAGAACTGGTAGGAAAGTGCGACATGATCGCCGTCGACGAACTGAATCTGCGACAGGTAGGCCACATTCGGCGTGCCGTCCGGCGCTGCGGTGGCCATGATGCCGGGCACCACGCCCTCCAGGCATTCCCTGATTGCATCCAGCTTGATTATCACGTGCTGGCCCTCAGCGGCTTGCCGGCTTGTGGACCGGGCGTCTGGAGGTAGGCTTCGGCCGGCGTAAAGTTCAACGCAACCACGTCCGCCGGCGGGCAGGCAAGCAGGGTGCGGATCACGCTTTCCTCGAAGCCCATCGGGGCAAGCTCCCGGGCGAAGGTGCCTGCGTAACGCTCGACGATGAGCATGTCGGAACCACTCAATCCCGAGACTACCGCATTGCGGCCCTTGAGTTGCAGCGTACGGTGGGTCGAGGGCTGGCTGAACACGACGGCGATGGCGCCATTGGCGCGAATGGCGGCAAGCACCTGGGCTGCCTGGGTGGCGGAAATAAAAATTGTTACCTGGCGCAGGTCATCCGACACCTTGCAGCCGGTTGCCCGCGCCAGGCAGGGCTGTCCGCTGTTGTCGCAGGCGCCCACGGAAATCGACACGCCGCGCTGCAGGAAGGTGGCGTGGTCGGTATCCAGCAGGGGGTCGGTCTCGGTCGGCATGGCGGCTTCGTCGCGTACGAGGAGTCTTTTGGCCGCCATGATAACGCCGTTCCAGTTGCCAGTCACCCACCGGCGCGGCTTCTGCTAAAGTGCTGCGATGAGCAAAATGAGTCTGGATCGCATCCTCCAATCACAAGGATTCGGCAGCCGCAAATGGTGCCGGGAACTGGTCGCCGATGGCGAAGTGACAGTCGCCGGCGAGCCCGTCGACGATTACCGCATGAGTTTCGAAACCGAAGACCTGCGATTCACCGTATTCGACGAGCCCTGGGTTTATCGCGAACATGTCTACCTGGCGCTGAACAAGCCGCCCAACTTCGAATGTTCCCGAAAACCCAGCCATCATCCTGGCGTTCTGACGCTGCTGCCGGAACAATTCACCTGGCGTGAAGTGCAGCCGGTCGGGCGACTGGACCACGACACCACCGGCTTGCTGCTCATGTCGGACGACGGCGCCTTTATTCATGCGCAATCGTCGCCGAAACGGCATGTGCCGAAGCTGTATGTGGCGACGGTCCACGATCCGGTCACAGACGAACTGGTGCAGCAATTGCTGTCCGGCGTGCAGTTGCACGATGAACCGGCGCCTTTGGCCGCGGTGACCTGCTGTAGGCTGGATGACCATCGCATCGAGATCGTCCTTGAGCAAGGCAAGTACCACCAGGTCAAACGCATGCTGGCGGCCGCTGGCAACCATTGTGATGCACTGCAGCGAACCGCGATCGGCGACCTGACCCTCGACGCACTGCAACTCAACGAAGGAGAATGGTGTTACCTTGATGCTACGCAACTTTCCTTGCTGAAACAACGCTAGGTTTGTCCTTGCCGCGTATCTTGGATAACATAATCGTGCCTAGCTTCACCACTTCTTCACGACAACGCTGACTGCCGTTATGGCCGACACAGAGTACACACGAATTTTTGATCTGGCCCGGGAACGGGCGCTGTACGGTTTTTCGCACATGATCCAGCGTACCGTACAGGATGCCGATAATTCGATCATGCAGGCCATGGCGAGCGGGCGCTCGATGACGGACCAGAGAAGCCTGTCCGTGGCGCGGCGGGTGTTGCGCGACGGCGGCCCGGCCTTCCTTGCACGCATGGATACCCTGTTCCGGACGCAGCTCAACCGGGCAATGCGCACCATGTACACCGACTTGCGCGCCGATGTATCGTCGCTTTCGGCAAGTGATCTGTCGCTGATCGACGATGAGACCGTCAACCGACAGTTGGAAGTGGACCGCCTGCTGACCCGCATGCGCGATGCCGACGTCGAGGGAGTCGGGCGTCTGAACGTCATCGTTGCCCAGATGCACGGGGAATCCGAAGCGCGCGAGCGTGAAAATCCTTTCCGGCCTTACCTCATAGCGCGCTCCCTGCACGACGCCGTAAAGGAAGCTACCAGCGATGACGATGTCATCAAGGTGCTGTTCGAACATTTTTCCATTGCAATCATCCGGCATCTGCCTGAGTACTACACAAGTATCCGCGCTGCTTTCGAGTCCGGCGGCATACGGGCGAACATGGTGGTGCAGCCGTCGAAAATGACGCGCAACCAGCGCTATTTCGGCGGCGTCGATGTCAGCCCGGGAACGCCGCCCGACCCGGTGAGCGCAAGCGCGCTTTCCGGCATGCAGCATCTTTTTGCGCTGCTCGGCCAGGCGTCATTCGCAAACGGGATGAAACTGGACGATCTCGGTGCGGGCGGCCAACCCGCAAGCTTGCAGGAGATTATGCGCCGGCTGTTTTCGCCTGCCAGTACGGGTGGTGCAGGTGGGGCGGGTGGTGCGGGTGGTGCAGGTGGTTCAGCCGCAGCAGGCGGGGCCGGCGCTAATGCATCAGCCGATGCAGTGCAAGGGGGGAGCACGTCGGAAGACGGGTTTGCCCATGTCATGTCGCCGCCGCCGGAAGACCTTATTGCGCGCCTGGACCGCTACCAGGCACTGATCGTCGAAGGCAAGGCAATCGACGCGGAATTGTCACCGGAGCAAAATCAGCTTTTCAAACTTCGGGAACAGCTCGGCCCGGACGAAGCCGATGAATCGCAGCTCATGGTGATCGATATCGTGGCCGTCCTCTTCGAATTCCTGCTGGGTGACGAAAAGATTCCAGCGCCTCTGCGCAACGTGCTTGGCCGTCTGCAGATTCCGTTCCTCAAGGCGGCGTTGCTGGAGCCGCAACTTCTGCAGGAATTGCATCACCCGGCGCGCGAATTGCTGAACAGGCTCTGCACGGTCGCCATCGGCTCCGATCTGTCGGACCGCTTTGGCGGCATATTCGGAAAGGAAGCTGGACGGGTCGTCTACCGGATCCTGGCCGAGTTCAAGGACGACGTGCGAGTCTTTGCCCAATCGCTCGAAGGATTTGAAGAATTTCTCGAGACGCATCTTCCGTCCGCGGGAGACGGCACCACGCAGTGCATCGATGCCTTGCAGGAAGCGGAAAAGCTGACGCTGCTCGACGCGCGGGTATCGCGCTCGCTGAAAGATCTGCTCCTGCCCCTGAAGGTGGAGCAACGTGTTGCCGACTTCATTACAGGCACCTGGTCGCGCGTGCTGGTGCATACGTTTATGCATGAACAGGCGGACGGTGCCGGGCCGCATCCAGGCATCAGCCATCAGGAAGCCCGGGACATGGTTCCCGACCTGATATGGAGCGTGCAGGAAAAGCAGAATCCGCAAGAACACAGCATGCTCATGCGACTGCTGCCGCAGCTAGCTAAACGGCTGCGTGCCGGGCTTCAGGCGATCAGTCTGCCGGAAGCCGAGACGAAGGCGGCGCTCGATCATTTCGTGGACCTGCATATGCAGGTCATGCGGCCATCGCAAGGCAGGCGACCATTGCCCACGCCAACTTTTGACGAGTTGCGTGGACGTTTTTCCCTTCTGGTCATCGACTGGAAAGGTGGCTTGTGGATCGAGGGTGAAACCAGCGATGTGGCGGCATCGACCCTGGATGCCATGTTGCGCAAGCACGGCGTTGCCGCCAGCATCCACCTCGAACGAGAAGCCTTGTTGCCACTGGAAGAAGGAATGCATTTTCTCAACGAACTGCAGCCCGGCGGAAGTATGAAATATCTGCCGGGTGGTGGAGAAAGTGAAACAATGGCCCGGCTGGTCTGGATCAGCCCGCGACGTCTACTGTATCTGTTCCGAGCATCGTCAGGGGGGCAACCCGTGATTTATGCATCCGCCTCCTTGCTGCAATCCTTATTGGAAGGGAAGCTGCGTCCGGTCGAGCGAGCTCCCTTGTTCGACCGTGCTGCCGAATCCATCATGAGCACCGCTGCAACCGCGCAACAAACTGCTGCGTCGCACAACGGATAATGTATTGTGCAGGTGCCCGTTCGAAAAGTCTTCTGGCCAATTTTGACTAGTAATGCGGACGTATCGGCCTTGTGCTGAACTGTTTATCCACTCAACTCATTGCAAAAACGCGCACCAGACCCTGGCTGAATTCTGCGCATTATTATTTCGGATTCATTGCATCGACGATCTTTTTCGATCAGCTCTTGCATGCATCTTTCCATCTTCAAAGAACGAGCCGGCGCAACATACATGAAGGCAATACGCCCGAGCGGCCTGCTCTGTACATCGCAATATGCCAAAAAACATTAACGAAAACACTTACTGTGACCAGTTTGTTGCATGTCGCTTCCATATTCTTTTACTCCTTGTGTTTCATCAAAGCGCAGGAAGCGTAACAAAATGTATATAGGCGAACCTGCGTGTTAATTAAAGTCTAACGACTACCTTTAGCAATTTGCTGAAGCTAAATCCATTCATTCAGTTTCAGGAGGCAATATGAAGAAGTTGACGCTCGCCATTCTCATCTCGATGATCGGCATTGCAGGTCCGTCGTTCGCGCAATCATCATCAGGTTCATCCAGCACCGATTCCGCAACCAGTGGTTCCAGCAGCAAAAAATCTTCCGGTTCCAGCGGCGCAAGCAGCGATACATCCTCGGGTGGCAGCTCCGGTATGTCGTCAGGCAGCAGTGGCAGTTCAGGCATGTCTTCCGGTAGCAGTGGATCGGGTTCGTCGGGTAGCAGCGGTAGTTCCGGCATGAGCGGCAGCAGCGGTTCCGGCACATCGGGCAGCAGTGCAACCAGCCCAAGCTCTTCCGGCAGCAGCGGTTCCTCCGGTATGTCAGGAAGCAGCGGTTCCGGTTCTTCGGGCAGCAGCGCAACCAGCCCAAGCTCGTCCGGTATGTCGGGTTCCTCCGGATCGTCGGGCACTTCCGGTACAGGCAGCACTTCCGGCACCAGCGGTTCGTCCAGCAGCACTTCGCCAAGCACGTCCGGCTCCAGCAGCACTTCGCCTAGCTCGTCTGGCTCCAGCAGCACCGATACTTCCACAAGCGGCTCCGGCACTTCGGGCAGCAGCAGCTCTTCGCCAAGCTCAACCAGCACTTCGCCAAGCTCGTCGGGCACCTCCGGCAGCAGCAGCTCTTCTTCGCCCAGCTCGTCCGGCACCTCTGGCAGCAGCAGCTCCTCGCCAAGCTCAACCAGCACTTCGCCAAGCTCGTCGGGAAGCACTGGCAGCAGCAGTGGAATGACTGGCGGTTCCGGCAGCTCAAGCAGCAGCTCCAGCCCAAGCAGCAGCTCCAGCCCAAGCAGCAGCTCCAGCCCAAGCTCTTCCGGATCGTCCACGACTGGTTCGGGTAGCGGCTCCGGCACTTCCGGCAGCGGGAGCTCCAGCAGCACCAGCAAGTAAGCCATAAGCAATACGCAGTACTGGCAGCACACCAAAAGGCCGCCGGCGATCAGACGCCGGCGGCCTTTTGTTCGTTCTGAATACACAGGTGCAATTCGATACGGGAGCCATTCCGCCCAGCCTGTATTGCCACTTCATGCAGTCGGAATGCCGCGCTTGAAATAATAAAACCTGCATGCCTTGATTTTGCGAAAGCCGTGCCTATGTTGGGATTCCGGTATATCGAAAAGCGGAGAAGAAATGCAAACGCTACATTGCAATGTGGGAAAGTGGAAGGCCGAAGCCCAAGTGCAGGAAGTTGAAAATGGCAGCAAGCTGATGGCGGTCATTCTGGTTACCGATCAGGATGGAAACAGCCTTGGTGAGTCGAAGCATACGATGGTGTTCGATCACAAGCAGGGTGCGGATACCCTTGAGGAAACCAGGGCAGTCGTAAAGGATCTGCTGTATTCGCGTTACGGCGCGTAAGCGTATAGAAGCATACATAACGCCCGGACACGCTGGGGCAAATGGCTGTATCCGGTTTGAAAAATTAAAAAGCTGCACATGACGAAACATGTGCAGCTTTTTTGTTTTAAAAGGGTATGTCGTTACTTGACGGTAGGCGGCACTTCGAACGTATGGAAAGGCGCCGGGCTTGGCACTGTCCATTCGAGTCCTTCAGCACCTTCCCAGGGACTGGTCGGCGCCGGTTGGCCGCCTTTCAGATTGGGAAGGACGACGGCGAACAGGAAATAGACCTGGCTTAATCCGAAGCCGAAAGCGCCGATCGATGCAATCATGTTGAAATCCGTAAACTGCGCAGGATAATCGACGTAGCGTCGCGGCATACCCGCCAGACCGAGGAAATGCATCGGGAAAAAAGTGATGTTCAGTGTGATCATCGATGCCCAGAAGTGAATCTTGCCGCGTGTTTCGTTGTACATGTAGCCAGTCCACTTCGGCGCCCAGTAGTAGTAGCCCGCGAAGATCGCAAACAGCGATCCGGCGACCAGCACGTAATGGAAATGCGCAATCACATAGTAGGTATCGTGCACCTGGATATCGATTGGCGCGACCGCGAGAATCAATCCGGAAAAACCGCCGAGGGAGAATACGAAAATAAAGCCGATGGCCCACAGCATCGGCGTTTCGAAAGTCAGCGATCCTTTCCACATCGTTGCGATCCAGTTGAACACTTTCACCCCGGTCGGCACCGCCACCAGCATGGTGGTGTACATGAAGAACAGCTGGCTGGTGATCGGCATGCCGGTGCTGAACATGTGATGCGCCCACACGATGAACGACAGGATGGCGATCGCCGCAGCGGCGTACACCATCGATGCATAGCCGAACAGCGGCTTGCGCGAGAATGCCGGGACGATTTGCGACACGATGCCGAACGCCGGCAAAATCATGATGTAGACCTCCGGATGGCCGAAGAACCAGAAGATATGCTGAAACATCACCGGATCGCCGCTGCCTGCAGCATTGAAGAAGGTCGTGCCGAAATGCCGGTCGGTCAGGAGCATCGTGATGGCGGCGGCCAGCACCGGCATGACCGCGATCAGCAGATAGGCGGTGATCAGCCAGGTCCAGCAGAAGATCGGCATCTTCATCAGCGTCATGCCGGGGGCGCGCATATTCAGGATCGTCGTGATGATGTTGATCGATCCCATGATCGATGAAGCACCCATGATGTGCACGGCGAAAATCGCCATGTCCATGCCGACGCCCATCTGCAGCGACAGCGGTGGATACAATGTCCAGCCAGACGCCGTTGCTCCACCGCCGGTGAAGAACGAGCCGACGAGGAGGATCGCCGCAGGCACAAGCAGCCAGAAGGAAAAGTTGTTCATGCGCGCGAACGCCATGTCGGATGCGCCTACCTGCAGCGGAATCATCCAGTTCGCAAAGCCGACGAAGGCCGGCATGATGGCACCGAACACCATGATCAGGCCATGCATCGTCACCATCTGGTTGTAGAACTCTGGCTGGATAAGCTGGATGCCAGGCTGGAATAGTTCCGCGCGGATCAGCATTGCCATGAATCCGCCGGTGAGCAGCATCACGAGCGAGAACCAGAGATAGAGTGTGCCGATGTCTTTATGATTGGTGGCATACAGCCACCTTCGCCAGCCATGCGGGTGATCATGCGCATGGTCGTGGTCGTGCACATGCGGAACGCCGGGCGCGTGTGCATGGCCATGGATGACGTGCGGGGGGACACTCATGGGATTCTCCGGATTGATGCGGGCAGGGCCTGAATATTGACTTGTGAGCTAAATGAAGCCACCAACGGTCATCGATGGCTGGAGAGTGAGCATTTTGAAAACTGCCTGTCCAAAAAGTTCGACGACCCGGCGGGAGTTTTTCGGGCCGCCGGCGATTCAGGTAGCGGCGCGCTTGTTCGCTTCGGTAATGGTCCAGAAGTAGATGGTCTTGTTGCCGACCTTCTCGACTTTTTCAGGCGGCCATTCGGCGCCCATATCGAAGTCATGCGACACCACGCGGGTGCCAACCTTCAATTGCTTCCACAGCTGGGGGCGGAGACGCTGGTTGACGTCAGGCAGCAGGTAGAGGGTCACAACGGTGGCGTCGGCAAAGTTTGCCTTGAACAAGTCGCCTTCCATGAATTTCACGCGATCGGTCACGCCGGCCTGTTTGGCATTCGCTTCCGCTTCCGAGATGCGCTGTGGATTCAGGTCGATGCCGATACCGCGCGCACCGCGTTCCTTGGCGGCAGTAATCACGATGCGGCCATCACCGCACCCGAGGTCGTACAGCACATCACCTTTCTTAACCTTGGCAAGGTCAAGCATCTTGTCGACCACCGGTTGCGGCGTCGGTACGTATGGTACATCCGGGCGACGGGCTGGTTCGGCCTGCGAGAACGCTGACTTGGAAGGCAGGAAGAATGCGAGTGTGGTCAGGAATAATGCAAGACCGTGGAAGAAGGCGGGCCGCATCAAGGCGCGTGTGCGGGAGCGCGTATGGGGGTTCATATGTTTCTCCTTAACGATTTGGTGGAAACGACAGACTGCTTGGGGGGAACACCAGGTGCGCGGATCAGCATCAGCAGGACAACGCCAACTGCAAGCACGGCTACGCCGATCCAGGCGGCATTGAGCCCGCCAAGGGACTGGCTGTACACATAGGAAAGGCTGGACCACAGCATGTATGCGCACATGGCGCAGAACAGCACGGGCAGCAGCGGAAACAGCGGCACCTTGAACGGCCGTTCGGTATGCGGCTCCCGCACTCTCAGCACGAACAATGATATGCCCGACAGCAGGAAGAACAGCCAGAATACCGGTGCGGTGAATTCCACCATCGATTTGAAGCCGCTGCCGGTCCAGGCGCCGATTGCTACCAGGAGCAGTGCCGCCGCGCACTGCACCCACAAAGCATTGACCGGCGTGCCGCGTGCCGCGTCCCACCGCCCCAGCACGGACAATATCGGCCAGTCCCGGCCTGCGGCATAGCTGGTACGGGCGCCGACGATCAGCGTGGCATTGATGGAGGTAACGGCGGCAATCGCGATCATCACCGAAATGATTTTTTCGCCTGGTGAGCCAAAGGCAAGGCGCAGAAGGTCGGCCGCCAGTGCTTCCGACTTGGCCATTCCTTCGATACCGAGGCCTTTCCAGTAAGCCCAGGTGACCAGCAGGTAGAGCAGGGTGATGATGAGGATGGACGTCACCAATGCCCTGACCATGTTGCGCCTGGCGTCCTTCAGTTCTGCGCTGATGTAGGCCGCTTCATTCCAGCCACCGAAGGTCAGCAGCACAAACACCATTGCCAGGCCGAACGAACCACCGCCTGAGGATCCTGCCGCCTGTGGTGCCGGTGCGGCGGCTGCCGTCCCGTTGCCGACCAGGAAGATTGCCGCAACCACGATCAGCAGGAGTCCGCCGACTTCGATCATCGTCAGCCAGCTTTGCGTCGATGCGCCAGCTTTGATTCCACGGATATTGACCAACGAGAGGACGATGATGGCTGCAGCGCCGTACAGTGCCGAACCCCATGCCGGTTCGAGCGCCGTCAAGGGCAGAACCTGGCTTAGATAGTCGCCAAACACGAAGCCGAGCAAGGCGATTGATCCGGTCGAGATGACGGAGAAGCGCGCCCACGCAAACAGAAAGGACACCGAACTGCCATAGGCGCGTCGAAGAAAGTGATAGTCGCCGCCGGCACTCGAATAAGCAGTGGCCAATTCTGCGTAGCATAGTGCACCGATGATCGACATGATGCCGCCAAGAATCCATGCGCCGAACATCCAGGTCGCATCTCCGGTCATTCCCGCTACCATCGCCGGCGCTTTGAAGATGCCGGCGCCGATGACCACGCCGACGATTAGTGCGATTGCAGGACCAAGGCCAAGAACTTCGCGTGGCACAGCTTCTTCAATCGTTAATGGAGCACCGGATGGCTGGCCGGTATCGTTGGCTGAATACTGCGGCTGCTTATTCATCGCGAAATGCTCATCATGGAACGCTCCTGTTCACATCGCATCGGCGCTGCGGCGTTATGTTGCAAGCGGAAGTTCGAGTCCGTGACGAAAAGCGCAGGCAGCGCACCTGCTCCCTCCACAGGTAGATAACCACTACGGCTAAGGAAATGGAGGGGCAAGGCGAAGACGTTTCGGCCCGTCACGCGATGGTTGCGATTTGATATTGATTAAAAAGTTTCGCGTATCGATAGGTGTTTCAAATTCCGTCAAGGAATCGGATGGCGCCCTATATTGCATTGATGAAAAGTTAATCGGTTTTACTGCGTTATTAAGCAGCGGGGAGAAGAAAAAGGATTGCCGGAAGTCCGGCAGCGACTGTTTAAAAAATTGAATAAAGGAAATTTTCGGTTCGATCTACTGATGTAATAAGGGAAATTGTGTGACGGCGAAATGCATGGCATTTGTTCTAGAGCAGAGATTGCCGGGCAATATCCTCTAAGCTTGCTTTATTTCCGGTCGGAACCTTTCCCGCCGTACGCCATCTGATTCTCGCTCACTATCGTTTATTGCCTAGCAAATCATCATGGAAAATACCGTACTTGCATCTCTGCCAAAGGAATGGCAAAGCTGGATCCTCGACAACCTGGCCCGCGGCTGCGAGCCGAACACCATGGGCGAGATCATGGTACGGGATGGGCATTTCGATAACCGTCTGGCGCATGCTGCTATCGAAGAAGCGCGAAACAGCAGCCGGGCGAGTGTCGCGGTACGGCAGCCTATGCCGGAAATTGACACATCGGCCAATACCATCCATGCGCTCGACCGGTCCGTAGAGGTCCTCTTCACGTTGAAAACACCACGCATCGTCCTGCTTGGCAATGTTGTGAGCGACGAGGAATGCGATGCGCTGTGCGCCTTTGCGCAGAGCCGGCTTACACGTTCGCCGGTGATCGGCGACGAGGACGGCTCGACTAAGGTGCATGCGGAGCGTACGAGCCGCGGTGCGATGCTGGCCCGCGGCGAGACCGAACTCATCGCCCGCATCGATGCGCGCCTGGGCGCACTCGCGAACTGGCCGGTCGATCATGCAGAAGGACTGCAAGTGGTCCACTACGAAAAAGGGAATGAATACCGGCCGCATTTCGACTGGTTCGATCCCACCATGCCAGGACCGCGCAAGCACATGGAACACGGCGGCCAGCGAGTCGGGACCTTCGTGGTGTATCTGAGCGACGTGGAACAGGGCGGTGGTACTGCTTTTCCAGGCCTCGGACTTGAAGTGCAACCGCGCAAGGGTAACGCGGTCTTTTTTGCCAACACGAATGCGTTCGGCGAGCCTGACAAACAAACGCTTCACGCCGGCAGTCCGGTTGTGCGCGGCGTGAAGTTCATTGCCAACAAGTGGCTTCGGCAGCATACCTACTAGTTAGCGTCCGGTCGAATCGGACCAGCTAAATCACTGTTCTATTAGTGCTTGTCTTTCTGTGCCTGTATCTGCTCGCGCAATTGCTCCGGGCTGGCCTGCGTATAGTCCTTGTTGATTTCCACTTTCACGAGCGACTCCAGGTTCGGTCCGATCAGCTTGCGCAAGATGCCGAGGAACTGCGGTGACGCCACCAGTGAGAGTTGCTGGAAACGGCCTTCCTGGTGCGCTTTCTTTAAATACTCCGCGACGTCCCGAGCAAACAATTCCATCTGGTGTTCGTCAGGTGTCTGATTGGGTTCATACGCTTTATTCGGCACCGGCGCGCCGGTGTTATGCGAGCTCTTCGTGGCGGCAGTCGGGCCGATCTTGTCCGACTCGGTCTCGGCCGTGCGCAGGCGCAGCGCTTCATTGACCATATCGTTGATTTCTTCCAGGGGTTCCGACATTTGCGTCTGGGAGAAAAATCTTGCCCGGCTTCCATTCGCGGAAAGAATCCAGTTTGCGTCCATGTTGTCCTCATTAAAACATTGGAAAGAAAGTTCTGATGCGCGAACCATCAGAATGTTCCAACCATCGCTCCCCGCGTTCATTTCACGACACAGATACGGTTGGCAGAGACTAACGATCGGCAACGTGGCGCAGCGTACCGGCGGCAGGTAACCGGCAATTCTCCGAGCCGGTTAGTGAACAAGTCATGTTCACTACCGCGATTTCCTAACCAAGTTATCCATACGATCGGACGACGCGCAGAAACGCACGGAATGCCGACGCCTCGCATTCTTGAACGGCACCGGAGCTACAAATGACTTTATTGGCTCCTTTGCTGCCCGAATCATTGATATCCAATCCGAAATCGCTTGCCGGATTCTCTTTCGCGCAAAGATAGTGAGAAACAACAAAGCATGTTTCAGCAAACGGAACCATCATCTTGCGGAAAATGCCAAAGTCACAGACTGTTACATCTTCGGTGTATTGCCGAACGTCATCAAAGAAAGAAGTCATGCACTTCAGGTCATTCCGATTCTCATTACGTATCATCCTGCCGCTGGCACTAGTGCTTGCCCTGTTTGCCTTTGCCGTCATGCCGCTGGTGGAAAATCTTACCTTGCGGTGGTCGATCCGAGACCTTGACGCCCGATCGCAGTTGCTTGCATCCACATTGCAGGAACCGCTCATCGACTATGTTCCGCAGAATGCCGCGACGAAAATCAATCGATTGTTCGATCGTGCGATACAAGACGAACGGCTATATGCGCTTGCTTTCTGCAATCCGGATAACGTCCTCAGGTACAAGACCGCGACGTACCCGGAATCCATCGGTTGCGGAAGGGCGCAAGTCTCGTCGGAGCTGCATCAGACCACTATGAAGTTTCCGCAGGGTTCGCTGCATATTACTGAAAGTCCACTCATCTCCGATACGGGCCAGATCGGCAAACTGATCCTTGTACACGACATGGGATTCATCGCGCGACGTGATGCGGACACCAGGAAGTATGTGTTGGCGCTGTTTGGTTTAATGGCGGTTGTGATTTCGCTGATTACGATGGTGGTGGCCCACCTTAGCTGGCGCCGCTGGATCGATGCAGTGAAGGGATTGCTTCGCGGCGGCCTTGCAGAGCGCAGCAACATGCCGCAGGTTGTGGCGGTCCCCCCGGCAGGCACGCAGCAGACCCCGCCCGAGATCCGGCCGCTGGAAGTCGATCTTCGCGCATTAATGTACGAGTACAACATCGACCGCCGGAACCGCGATGACGCGGCACATTTGTGGACGCCGGACAAGTTGCGGCAACTCCTGAGGGAAGAACTTGCCGGCGACGAAGTGCTGGTCGTGTCGAATCGCGAACCCTATATGCATGTGCATACCCGCAACGGCGTTGAAGTCCGGCGTCCCGCCAGTGGACTAGTCACCGCGGTGGAACCAGTGATGCGGGCCTGTTCCGGCACCTGGATCGCGCATGGAAGCGGCAGCGCCGACCGCGAGTCGGTCGACCGCAATGACCGCGTGCCGGTACCGCCTGCCAATCCGAGCTACACCTTGCGCCGGGTATGGCTGACGAAGGAGGAAGAGGAGGGGTACTACTACGGCTTTGCGAATGAAGGTTTGTGGCCGCTGTGCCATATCGCGCACGTGCGCCCGGTTTTCCGATCGGCGGATTGGGAAAAATATGAGGCGGTCAACCAGCGTTTCGCCGATGCGGTGATCAAGGAGGCACGCACCGATGACCCGGTGGTGCTGGTGCAGGACTATCACTTTGCCTTGTTGCCACGCATGGTGCGCGATGTGCTGCCCAAGGCAACCATCATTACCTTCTGGCATATACCCTGGCCGAATCCCGAATCGTTCGGCATCTGCCCGTGGCGCGAGGAAATCCTGGAGGGGCTTCTGGGAAGCACAATCCTCGGCTTTCATACGCAGTTCCATTGCAAGAATTTTCTTGAAACTGTCGACCGCTATCTGGAAACACGTATCGAACATGAAACCTCGACCGTTTCCTACGGCAGCAAGTTGACGCAGGTGGAGAATTATCCGATTTCCATCGCTTGGCCAGAAGACAGCGTGCATTCGGACGTGGCCGAAAGCCGTCACTCTGTGCGCTCCGAACTTGGCTTGCCGCCTGACCGGTTGCTCGGCGTCGGCGTCGATCGTCTCGACTACACCAAGGGCATCATCGAGCGATTCCAGGCAGTGGAAAGAATGCTGGAACAATATCCGGACATGGTCGGCAAATTCACCATGGTGCAGATTGCGGCACCGACCCGCACCTCGCTGGATGAATACCAGAATTTCGAGAACCGCGTGCGTACGCTGGTGCAGAAAATCAACAAGCGTTTCTCGAGCGGCAGCTACGAACCGATCATTCTGAAGACCGAACATCACGACACCGACCAGGTTAACAGGTATTACCGCGCTGCCGACGTATGCCTTGTCACCAGCTTGCATGACGGCATGAATCTTGTCGCGAAGGAGTTCATTGCTGCCCGCGATGACGAGCGTGGTGTGCTGGTACTTTCGCAGTTCACCGGTGCTGCAAGGGAACTTCACGAAGCATTGATCGTCAACCCTTATCATATAGAACAAAGCGCCGATGCCATTTACCGCGCGCTGACGATGCCGGAGGTTGAACAGCGGGAACGGATGCGCAGCATGCGCCTGCTGGTCAAGGATTTCAATATCTACCGCTGGGCTGGCCGCATGCTGCTGGATGCGTCCCGGCTGCGCCGCCGCGAACGGATTACTACCAAGATCCGCTCGCACAGCCGGAAATCTTTACGTCGCGTGGTTTGAGCAAAGCGTTTTACAACATGATCCCATTGTTTTCAGAACAGGGGCTGGAGCGACTTGAGCGCATCGTCAGGCCCGGTCTCCTTTGCGCATTCGATTTCGACGGTACGCTTGCGCCCATCGTGCGCGATCCCGATGCGGCACGCCTGTCAACAGACATGGCGCGGCGCCTTAATGAACTGGCCGGGCTGGCACCGGTCGCGATCATTACGGGGCGTTCTCTTGACGATATCCGGTCACGTCTTTCCTTCTCGCCCGACTACCTGATCGGAAATCACGGGATCGAAGGCATGCCGGGTTGGGAACAGTCGGCACAGGCGTATAGGGACATGTGCGGAAAATGGCAGCGGCATATCGGCGATGCGCTGTCCGCTGACAAAGAACTTGGTACAGGCATCCTGCTCGAAGACAAGCGCTATTCTTTGTCCGTGCATTACCGGAATGCAGCGGATCCTGCCCATGCAAGTGTCCGACTACAGCGGATCTTCACGCAATTGCAGCCTCCGCCGCGTGTCGTCGACGGAAAATTTGTTTTCAACTTGCTTCCGCCGGACGGCGCTGACAAGGGCAGTGCGTTGCAGCAGATTATCAGCCGCACCGGCGCAAGCGGTGTGGTGTATGCAGGCGACGATGTCACCGATGAGGATGTTTTCCGCGTGCGGCGCCCAGATTTACTATCGGTCCGCGTCGAGCAAAGCGCCAGCAGCGCTGCAGAATTCTTCCTGCCGTGTTTCGACGACATGGCGAAATTGCTGGATGATTTGACCGCGCGACTGCGTGCTCTCGGAGCAACGAATCCGAATCGGTTGAGGCCTGTTGCAAATCACTGACGCCCGATTTGCCGGACAAGAAGATGGCATCCGGTTGGGTGCATGGACACGTCATGCGGCGTGATCATGCACCGGCTGGCGGGGGTGCCGGCCAGGGGCGTGGGTACACTCTTGCTGGCCGCTTTTTCGAAGCTGCATTGTCGCGCTGACTCATGACGCCGATAATGATCACGATTTCCGGAGCATGAATAATCTCGATCTTGGATTGATAGGCAACTGCCGCACCAGTGCGCTGGTCGACCGGAACGCCGCCATCGTCTGGTGGTGCTACCCCTTCTTCGACAGCGATCCGGTCTGCTGCTCCCTGCTCAAGGGTGAGCAACCGGAAGCGCCGTTTGGCATGATCGATGTCGGGCTCGACGGCGCAACGGTTGTTGAACAATCCTATGAGCGAAACTCCGCCATTCTCAGAACACGCATCAGCGACACATCGGGCAATACGATCGACGTAATCGACTTCGCGCCGCGGTTTCATCTGCACGGCAGGCTGTTCGCTCCATCCATGCTGGTCCGTATCGTCAGGCCGGTCGCCGGGCGGCCGCGGATCACGTTACGCGTGCGGCCCGCTGTCGATTATGGCAGCCGACAGGCGGAATTGCGCTGCGGCGCTCACCATATCTCCTACTCCTGCATGGCGCAGGCGATGCGGCTCACCACCGATGCATCGGTATCCGCCATCTGCGTCGAGAAGCCGTTCTTTCTCCAGGAGAGCGTGACGTTGTTGATGGGGCCGGACGAAACGGTGGATGGGTCACCCAGCGAAATCGGCCACTCGTTTTATGAAAAGACCCAGGCTTACTGGCACCGGTGGGTGCGGACGCTGGCGATACCTTTCGAATGGCAGGACGTGGTGATCCGCGCCGCGATCACGCTCAAGCTCAATGCATTCGACGATACAGGCGCCATCGTGGCAGCCGTCACCACGTCCATCCCGGAAGCGCCGCACAGCGCGCGTAACTGGGATTACCGCTACTGCTGGCTGCGCGACGCCTACTTCGTGGTCAACGCATTAAACCGCCTCGGCGCAACCGGTACGATGGAGCAGTACCTCGACTACATCCTCAACATCATCGCAGACACACGCGATTCACCGCTGCAGCCGGTGTACGGCATCCGGCGCGAAGCGGCACTCGATGAACGCGATGCGCCGGGCTTGTCCGGCTATCGCGGCATGGGGCCGGTGCGCGTCGGCAACCAGGCATACAACCAGATACAGAACGACGTCTTCGGTGAAGCGGTCCTGGCCAGTACCCATGCCTTCTTCGACTCGCGTTTGGAGCGGCCCGCGGGGCGTCACATGTTCAAGGACCTCGAACGGCTTGGCGAGGAATCGGTGCGCAATTACAACGTACCGGACGCGGGATTGTGGGAGCTGCGAGGTTCCAAGCGCGTGCATACTTTTTCCAGCATCATGTGCTGGGCCGCCTGCGATCGCCTGTCAACGATTGCGGCCAGGCTGAAGCTGCAGGACAGGGCGACGTACTGGCGCAAGCATGCGGCCCACATACACAAGGCGATTTGCGACGCCGCGTGGAATCCAAAAATGAACACCTTCGTCTCGACATTCGACGGCGACCGCCTCGATGCAAGCCTGCTGCTGATAGCGGAATTCCAGTTCCTGTCACCGACCGACCCCCGCTTTGCCGGCACGGTGCGCGCGATCGAAAAATATCTGCGGCGTGGCGATTTCCTGTTGCGCTACGACGAGGAAGACGACTTCGGCAAACCGGAAACCGCGTTCCTGGTCTGCACCCAATGGTGGATACTCGCGCTCGCACAACTGGGCGAGAAGGAGAGGGCGCGCGAACTGTTCGAAAAGGTGCTGTCGCGGCGCAACCACCTCGGACTGCTCTCGGAAGATGTCGCGCCGGACACCGGGGAGCAGTGGGGAAATTTTCCACAGACGTACAGCATGGTGGGTTTGATACAGTGTGCAGCGAGGCTGAGCATTTCCTGGGACGATGCGTATTGAGCAGGATGCGGGCGAGTCATGTCAGTAAACTGGAATTTTTCATTCTGCGACGGTCCGGAGGATGCATTTCAATCACGAAAGGCGTAGTCAGAGCATTTCTGGATTCTCCCGTTGCTATGTGAATCAACTTTACGACCCTGCGAGGGAATGATAAGGCAGATGTGGAAGGCATTTTGAATTGAGTTACGTTGGCGCATAGAGGCTGTGGTTGTTGAATTCCGCTTGGACGCAGCCGGAAATGAGGGCGCCAAAGCGGATGAAGAAGCGAAATTTGTCTGAGCCGAAGGCGAGTTTATTTCGCTTCCCGCTTTGGTCCCCTCTTTTTCGGGAACCCGAAGGGCAGCGTCCTCGCCTCGCTGGAGCGATGCTGCAGCCCTTCTTTTGCTCACTTTTCTTGGCGAGACAAGAAAAGTGAGTGGCCCGCCGGGGCCAGTCCCGGCTTGTCTCTTCGAAGAGAAGTAGGAGTTGCATCACCGGAGACACTCCGTAGCTCTAGATTCCCGCCTACGCGGGAATGACAGCGATGATGCATCACTGGAGACACTCCGTAGCTCTGGATTCTTCCTCGCAGGGCGCGCACGTATTAGCACTACCGTATCGATTCGCAACCAATTGCAAGCAGTCATCTTTAATGAACACAAATTAACACCATGCCCAAAACCCACATCATCGGCGCACTCGACATCGGCGGCACCAAGATTGCCGCCAGCATCGCCAACGAGGATGGACCGCTTGCCCGCCTGACCGCCCCTACCGTAAAAAGCGGGACCGTGCGTGCCTTGCCCGAGCAGGCAATCGCGTTGCTGGAGTCGGCCTGTGCAAAGGCCGGCGTCGATCCCGCCTTGCTCAGGTCGGTCGGTGTCAGTTCCTGCGGCCCCTTCGTCGATCTCGACGGCGGCATCGGATTGGCCGCCCCGAACATCTGCGGCGGCGAGGAAGGTGCAGCCGATTTGCCGAACGACTGGAAAGCGATTCCGCTGCAACAGGTACTGCAGGAGCGTTTTGCCCATGTGCTGATCGAGAACGATTGCGTCGCCGCCCTGGCCGCCGAGCGGACTTTCGGTGCCGTGCAGGGTGAGCCGAATTGCGTGTATGTCACCTGGAGCACCGGCGTCGGGTTTGGTCTTTGCGTCGACGGCAATATGTTGCGGGGCAAAGGCGGCAACGCCGGTCATGCCGGCCACATGCTGATGAGCGAAAATTCGGACGCACAATGCGGGTGCGGCAATGTCGGCGATGTGGAGGGCCTGATTTCCGGCCGCAACCTCGGCAACCGGCTCGGCAAATCAACCCAGGATGTGTTCGACGCGGCGCGGGTCGGCGATCCGCAGGCGCGCGAACTGGCGCTGGAAGCGGCGCGCCGCTTCGGCCGTGCACTGTACAACGTGACGGCAGTGCTCGATACCCGCGTGTTCGTGATCGGCGGCAGCGTTTGGACGCATCACGGCGACTGGCTCGCCGAGACGGTGCAACAGGAAATCGCTTCCCGCCTTCCGGCGATTACGCGCGGCGTTCGGATCATGCCCGCGATGCTGCAAGGATTGGTGGCGGACGTCGGTGCCTTCAGCCTGGCGATGCCTCGCGAATGGATTCCCGGCTGGCGGGCGACGCAGCCGTGGAAGTCGCTCGCAGACTAAGCGCCCGCGGTGCGGCGCTCAGCCTGCCTCGACCGGTGCGGGGAATGCCGTACCGACCACGCGATCGCGGCCGAGTTGCTTGGCACGATACAGCGCGGCATCCGCGCGTGCCAGCGCCTTGTCGATGGTCGTCTCGGTATGTACAAATTCCGACAGGCCGATGCTGACGGTGACTCCGATGTTGCTGCCATCGACTGGCACCTTCATCCATGCAATCGATGCCCGGAGGCGCTCCGCGACCATGATCGCTTCCGGTTCGGCGGTATCCGGAAGAATGACCACGAATTCTTCACCGCCGAATCGCGCCATGAAATCGGCTTCCCGCAACACGCTCCTGCATACACCGGCCACCGCCTTGAGTACCTCGTCTCCTGCCGGATGCCCGTAGGTGTCATTGATTTTCTTGAAGAAGTCGACATCGATCATCAGGACCGTAACGCTGCGCCGGTGCCTGCGCGCGGTGCTGAGCATCTTCGATGAGATATCGAGAAAGTGCCGGCGGTTGTAGCAGCCAGTGAGGCTATCGGTGATGGCAATCGCCTTCAGGTGCTCGCTCAGGATTTCCAGTTCGCGGTGCTGCGCCTCCAGCTTTTCGTGCGCGGCTTGCGCGGCCTGCCGCGAGCGTTCCTTCTCGCTGATGCGCTTGCGCACCTGGATGACGTACAGTCCCAGCAAGACGAGGAATGCAGCGCCGCCGGCGCCGATGCCGCTGTAGAGGAGGGCGATGTTGGCGACTCCGTCGACCGGCGAGTAGATGGTAATCGTCCACTTCGCGTCGGAGAGAGCGGTGCTGAGCGCGAGATAGCGCGCGTTGCTGCCGATTCCTTCATCCCGCATGCTGACGATACGGGAGCCACCTTCGATCCTATCGATGCCGAACTCGACAGGTGCTTTCAGCATGGATGCGTACTGGCGCGTATCACGCAGCTTGTTCAGCACCTCGGGAGCGAGCGGCGCTGTCGTACGGTATTTCCAGTCCGGATTCGAACTCAGGAAAATGATGCCGTTGTCATCGGTGACGGCGACCTGATCTGCGCTTGCATCCCAGCGCTGGTCGATATCATCGAGGTCGATTTTCACTGTGACCACGCCCAGCGGCCGGTCTCCCTGCCGGACGCCGAATGCCAGGAAGTAGCCGGGCTCCCTGGTCACCGAGCCGACGCCATAAAAGCGGCCCAGCTTGCCGTTCAGCGCATCCTTGAAATAGGGGCGGAAGGAAAAGTTCTTGCCGACGAAACTCTCGGCACTCCTGTGGTTGCTCGATGCAATGGTTGCGCCGTCGGTGTTCATCACATAGATGGCCGCCGAGCCGGCTGTCCCGTTGACGTCTTCAAGAAATGCGTTGAGCATCTGCTCCCTGGCCGGGTCGCCAGGATGTCCGAGGACGTCAAGAATGGTCGGATGGCGGGCGAGCAGGCTGGGCAGGTAGTCGAACCGTTCTACGGGGGAAAAGAACGATGCCTTGAAGACTTCCAGTCGATGATGTGCCTGCTTCTGAAGCGTATCAAGGCCGATGCGATAACCGGCACGGTAGACTACATGACCGGTCAGACCGATGAAAGCGGCAGCGAACAGGCCAGTCAGCAGCCATTTGATCATTCGGTCCCTGCCACGCCGGCTTACAGGTCGGCGCGCCGGTCCGTCTGAAAGACCATGTATTGATGTCTCCTGCCCCATGAAATCTCCGATCCAGGGAATGGCATATTTATAGTTCTTTTTAGCAATATTGTGAGTATTGGACGAATGCCGCATGAAGGCAAGCATCTTGCAAAGGCAGTTACTGTCGAAGTAGTGGTGCAGGACGGACATTCCGGTGCCTGAAGGACCGTTCTGTCGAAGGAGTCAACCTCAATAAGCGGCCTGGAAACGTGAAGTACGTGACATTCTCCGTTGCGAAAATGCACTATGATCCGTTGCCCGATTTTTTTCGCTGTAGATAAAACAACATGTTAGATACAACACTTTTCAATACCGAGGAAATCCTGCGCCTCCTGGCGCTGGAACAGACCGGCGAAGACCGCTTCCGCGGACAGAGCCATTTCATGGGCAGTCCCAATGTCTTTGGCGGACAGGTACTGGGCCAATCGCTTTATGCAGCCAGCGTGACGGTGGAGGGTCGTCGTCCGCATTCCTTGCATTCACTGTTCATCCTGCCGGGCAATCACCGGTTGCCGATCGATTACGAAGTGGAGCGGGTGCGGGACGGCGGCACCTTCAGCACGCGCCGGGTCGTCGCGATCCAGGAAGGACGCCGGATCTTCGTGATGTCAGCGTCCTTCCAGACTGAAGAAGAGGGCCTGTCGCACCAGAAGGCGGCTCCGGCCCATGCCGATCCTGAACAGCTCAAGTCCAACCTGCAAACCTGGAAGGAGCGCGCGGCCAACATATCGCGGCCCTACCAGCCCGTCCCGGTGGATTTTCGCGCTGACCATGCCGGCGATATCTTCGGTGGCAACCAGGGCGCGACCACCAAGCAGGTCTGGACCAAATCGCCGATTGCCCTGCCTGACCAGCCCCTGACGCATGAGGCATTGTTTGCCTATGTTTCCGACTATGGCCTGTTGTGGACCTCGCTGCAGCCGCATGGCGTGATGATGGGCGACAAGCGCTTGCAGATCGCCAGCCTCGATCACACGATCTGGTTCCATCGGCCGTTCCGCATGGACGAATGGCTGCTGTTCGCCATGGAAAGCCCGAATGCTTCAGGGGGCCGGGGTTTGTGCATGGCGTATGTTTATAACCGTGCCGGCGATTTGGTAGCGACAGTGGCGCAGGAAGGGCTGATCCGCCTGCGCGAGAAGAAGGCATAGCGGCGGTGCAACAGCAGCGGCAGCGGGCGGGTCTGTGCGTGCATTGCAAAGGCATTTAACCGCGGGTTGATTGATTTTGCGCGGCAATTGACAGAAACCATCCGTGCAGCGGGGCGTCGAAGAAATAATCAACATTTCTTTCGGTTATGCCTGAATGCCTGTAACAGAGAAGCCCTCCGGTACACCATCGGCTGCATTACGCCTGCTGCAGCCGGGGCGCAATTGCTGGCGCATCGAGCATGCGGATCGTTTCAGCATGCTGGTCGATGCCGACATCTATTTCCGTGCAGTACGTGAGGCCATCCGCGCCGCCCGTCACAGCATCTTTATCCTGAGCTGGGATATCGATTCGCGCGTTCGTCTCGTACCGGAAGGCGCGAACGACGGCCTCCCCGAACCTCTCGGCGATTTTCTCCATGCGGTGGTGCAGTCGCGCCCCGGCTTGCGCGCCTATGTGCTGAACTGGGACTTCGCCATGTTGTACGCACTGGAGCGCGAATGGTTGCCGGCCTACAAATTGGGCTGGCGCACGCACCATCGGCTTGCGTTCCATATGGACAGTCATCACCCGGTCGGCGGCTCGCATCATCAGAAAGTCGTGGTCATTGACGATAAGCTCGCCTTTGTCGGTGGGCTGGACCTGACGCGCGCGCGCTGGGACACCTCCGAGCATGCCTGCAACTCGCCGCTGCGCCAGGACAGCGACGGCAAGCCGCACGACCCTTTCCATGATGTGCAGGCGATGGTCGACGGCGATGTCGCCCGGGCGCTCGGCGAACTGGCGCGCCAGCGCTGGCATCGCGCCACCGGCATGGTGCCCGTTACCGCAACGATCGAACGTGCACGCGATCCGTGGCCGGCGCGGATTGTTCCCGATCTCATCGATATCGATGTCGCCATCGCGCGCACCGAGCCGGCGTTCGATGACCAGATCGGCGTTTTTGAGGTGCGTCAACTGCATCTCGATGCGATTGCGCGCGCGCAGCGTCACCTGTTCTTCGAAAATCAATATTTCACCTCGGACCTGATCTGCAATGCGCTTGCCGACCGGCTGGCGCAGGAACAGGGACCGGAAGTCATGATCGTTTCGCCGCAGAATCAGAGCGGCTGGCTGGAACAGGCCACCATGGGCGTACTGCGGGCGCGGGTGCATCATCGGCTGAAGGAGGCAGACAGGATAGGGCGCTACCGCATGTATTGCCCGACCTTGCCGGGACTGAAGGAGAGCAGCTGCCTGAACGTGCACAGCAAGGTCTTCACGATGGACGACGACGTGATCAGCATCGGCTCGGCCAATCTCAGCAACCGTTCCATGGCGTTCGACACCGAATGCAATCTGGTCATCGAAGCCTGCGGCGATGAAGCCAGGCGTTCCCGCATCCGCACCGCCATCGCGCGCTTGCGCAACCGCCTGCTCGCCGAACACCTGGCAACCGAGCCGGACGAGGTGGCTGCCGCCACGAATCGTACCGGCAGCTTGCACTCGACAGTGGATGCGCTGCGGCAGCCCGGCCGCTCGATGGCCGTGTTCGATCCGGTCACCACGCCGGAGCTGGAGGCGCTTATCCCCCCGCAGGCGGTGTTCGATCCGGAAAAACCGATCGATCCGGACGAACTGGTGGAGCAGTTCGTGCCCGAGGACGCACGCCGCCCGGTGCCGCGCAGGATGATCGGGCTTGGTACCCTGGCGGTCGCGCTGGCGCTCTTTGCCGTGGCATGGCGCTGGACGCCATTGGGCGAGTGGATCAACCTGGCGTCGCTGGTGTCGCTCGCGCGCGGCCTCGAAGCGATGCCGTTTACGCCGGTCGCCGTGATCTGCAGCTATGCGATTGCCGGGCTTGTCATGGTGCCGGTCACCTTGCTGATCGGCGTGACGGGCATCGTGTTCGGCCCGGTCGCCGGTGCGTTCTACGCAGTCGGCGGCACGCTGCTCAGCGCGGCGGTCACCTACGGCCTCGGCCGCTGGCTTGGCCGCGACACGGTGCACCAGCTCGTCGGCCCGCGCATCAACCGGCTCAGCCGCCGCATTGCCCGCCGCGGGATCATTGCCATGATCATCGTGCGCATGCTTCCGATCGCACCATTCACCGTGGTCAATGTCATCGCCGGCGCATCGCATATCCGCTTCCGTGACTACATGCTTGGCACGCTGCTCGGCATGACACCCGGCATCGTCATCACCGTTACCTTTGTTCACCACCTTGCGGAAGCGATACGCAATCCCAGTCCCGGCACGATCGCTGTGCTGGCATTGGTTGCCGCGTTGCTGATCGGATCGGCGCTGGGCCTGCAACGCCTGTTCACACGCAAAGACAATGTCGAGGCACGATGAAATTCACTGACGCCAACCTACTGACTCCTGTCGAAGAGGCGATCACGCCGGACCTGAATCCCTGGCCGGTGACGATCGCGACGTACAACATCCATGGAGCGGTCGGCGCCGACCGCCGGTTCGCACCGGAACGGGTGGCCGGCGTCCTGAACGAAATCAATGCCGACATCATCGCCCTGCAGGAAGTCCCGCTCGGCGGCACCGACTGGCCGGACGTGCTGAAAATGCTCCAGCAGGCGACAGGCTACACCGCCGTCGAAGGGCCTACGAAGAACGGCCCGAAGCGGCGCTATGGCAACGCCGTCCTGAGCCGCTATCCGATCCTTGCGACCCGCAACATCGACCTGTCCTTTGGCAGCCGTGAACCGCGCGGCGCGCTCGATGCGGACGTCGACTGCCACGGTCATCCGCTGCGGGTCATCGCGACCCACCTCGGTTTGCGTCCGGCCGAGCGCCGCGCGCAGATCCGTACCCTGCTGCAGGCGTTCGATACCGACCGCATGCCGGTGATCCTGTTGGGGGATGTGAACGAGTGGTTTGCGTGGGGGCGTACGCTGCGGTGGCTGGAGTCGCATTTCGAATCGGTTCCAGCCCCGGCGACTTTTCCGTCGCGCTTGCCGGTGTTTGCGCTGGACCGGATTTGGATCAGTCCACGGCATCGGCTTGTGCATGTGGAGGTGCATGGGACGCCGTTGGCGCGGGTGGCGTCGGATCATTTGCCGTTGATTGCGCATATTGATGGGTAGGGTGGGGGTTTTCTTCGGTAATGCGACGCGTGTGGTTCTTCGTGGATGCAAGCCGGGACTGGCCCCGGCGGGCCACTTGCTTTCTTTGCTTCGCCAAAGAAAGGAAGCAAAGAAAGGCGACCCCCAGTCGACGCCTGCTTCGCAGGTTCCCAAAAGAGGAAGCACTGAAACGGGAAGCGAAATAAACTCGCCTGCGGCTCAGACAAATTTCGCTTCTTTATCCGTTTCAGTGCTTCCTCTTTTGGCGTCGCCAGAAGGGGGAACTTCCAAAACCCATCCCCACCCTGACCCTCCCCTCCGGGAGGGAATCACATGTTCTTTACCTTGCGAACGCAGATAAAACAAATAACTAAACAAATAACTAAAGCTAGCCGAAATGCTTTCCTTACGGCCGCAAAGTAAAGAACGGTTAGGTTCCCTCCCCTTTAAGGGGAGGGCCAGGGTGGGGATGGGTTGGCCGTTGATCCCCTTTTAGCGACGCCAAAAGTGACGCGGTCAAAACGGATAAGAAGCGAAATTTGTCTGAGCCGAAGGCGAGTTTATTTCGCTTCCCGTTTTGGCCGCGTCACTTTTGGGCACCCCGAAGGGGCGGCGATAACGGGGTCGCCTTTCTTTGCTTCCTTTCTTTGGCGAAGCAAAGAAAGGAAGTGGCCCGCCGGGGCCAGTCCCGGCCAGCATCCACGGAGAACCACCCGAATTGAAGCACCGAAGAAAACCACCAACACAAACCCCGCCAAACACAAACCCCCATTTCCCTTTAAGCTATCACCCGATCAACCCTGCAACCACCCACCCGTTAAACTGTCCCACCCCCATGCCGCACCTCATCAAACACCTCACGTTCCTCACCGCAGCCCTGTGCCTTGGAACCGCCACCCCCGCATCCGCCCAGGACGCAATGACCAAACGCGTCGCGCCGTGCATGGCGTGCCACGGCGAAGCAGGCAAGGCCGCAAGCGATGGGTATTACCCGCGTATCGCCGGTAAACCCGCCGGTTACCTGTACAACCAGCTCGTGAATTTCCGCGACGGCCGTCGCAAGCAATACGCATTGATGACGTACATGGTCCAGCACTTGTCCGATGATTACCTGATGGAGATGGCGACATTTTTCGCCAATCAGCATCCGCCATACCCGCCGCCGCAGTCGGTGGATGTGTCGAAGGCGGTCCTGGAAAGAGGCCGCGCCCTGGTGATGGACGGCGATCCGGGACGGAGTATGCCCGCATGCATTGCGTGTCACGGCAATACGCTGACCGGCGTCGCGCCCAGCATTCCCGGTCTGCTCGGCTTACCCCGCGACTACATCAACGCGCAGTTCGGCGCCTGGCGCGATGGAGCTCGCCGCGCGGCTGCGCCGGACTGCATGGCGCAGATCGCCAAGCAATTGACGACCGATGAAATCAGCGCAGCTTCCGCATGGCTCGCTACCCAGCCGGTACCGAAGGATTACGCGCCCATCGCCTTTGGCAGCGTCAAGCTTCCGATCCCATGCGGCAGCTACGGGAGGCAATAAGCCATGACGATGAAACGCATCCTGCTGCCTGTCGCTCTTCTCTTGGTCGTATTGCTTGGCCTGACCTTGTACCTTGGCCTGTCCGAGGACAAGACCGACGCCGTTACACCTCCCCCTGTTACCTCGCCCGAAGCGGTCGAGCGCGGCGCTTACCTTGCTCGGGTCGGCAACTGCATGGCCTGCCATACCACCCGCGGCGGCGCCGATTACGCCGGGGGCAGGGGAATACAGACACCGTTCGGCACGATTTATTCGAGCAATCTCACGCCGGACGCAGACACCGGCATCGGTGCATGGAGTGCCGATGATTTCTGGCGTGCGATGCATAACGGAAAATCCCGTGACGGCAGCCTGCTGTATCCGGCATTCCCCTATCCGAATTACAGCAAGGTGACCCGTGCCGATTCGGACGCGATGTACCTCTATCTGAAAACGCTCCAGCCGGTAGCACAGGCAAACCGCACGCCGGAGCTGCGCTTTCCTTACAACCAGCGCATCCTGCTGGCCGCCTGGCGCGCACTGTATTTCCGCCCCGAGGTGCACCGCCCGCAGCAGGCGCAGGGCGTCGAATGGAACCGGGGTGCCTACCTCGTCGAAGGCCTCGGCCACTGCAGTGCCTGCCATACGGAACGCAATGCACTCGGGGCGACACGCGAAAGCGATCCTCTCGGCGGCGGACTGATTCCCATCTTGAACTGGTATGCACCTTCGCTGACGTCCGCCGACGAGGCATGGGTCGGTGGTTGGGAAACGCAGCAGATCATCAGCCTGCTGAAGACGGGCGTGTCGGAACGTGCCGCCGCGTCCGGGCCGATGGCGGAAGTGGTGCGCGAAAGCCTGCAGCACCTGAGTGATAGCGATGTGCAGGCCATGGCGGTTTACCTAAAAGCGCTGCCGCAAACCGAGGCGCCGGCCAGGCGCGGGGCAGCGGCAGAGGATAGCGATTTCCTGCGCCTGGGGGCGAAGCTGTATGAGGAACACTGCGTTTCTTGCCATCAGGCGAACGGGCAAGGCGAGCCACCCGGATTCCCGCCGCTTGCCGGCAATCGCGCGGTGGTGATGAGCTCCGCGGTGAATCCGATTCGCATGGTCTTGCATGGCGGCTACCCGCCCAGTACGCAGGGCAACCCCCGTCCGTACGGCATGCCGCCGTTTGGCTCGCTGCTCAGCGACCAGGAGGTGGCAGCAGTGGTTTCCTATACGCGAAACGCATGGGGCAACCAGGCATCGATCGTCAGCCCGGCGGACGTACAGCGTTATCGCTCGGTGCCGCTCGACTGAGATGAACGGAACGGGGATCGGCGTGTCTGCCTTGATTTGGGAGTATCGCTATGAACGGATCTGTGGCAAAAATCTATAACCAGCTTTCTCATGCGGAGAATGCCCGTAACGAACTGTTGTCGTCGGGCTTCTCAGCCGACAGCGTGCACCTGGAATCTATCCAGAGCGAAGCCGGCCCGACAGCCGGCAACTTCGCCGTCGGGAATGGCGATCCCGATGGGGAGAATCCGGGGACGGACTACGAGCGCAATTTTGGCGATCCAGTCCAGCCGAGCAATATCCTGCTGACGGTCGACGCCTACGATGACGGATTGGCCTCGCGTGCGTCGGACATCATGCTGCGGCATGGCGGCCACGATATTGCGTGATCTCTCGAACGCATTACGAAAAGATCCCGGGTGGAATGGAAAAAGGGAATGCCATGCAAGGCATTCCCTTTTTTATGCTTCCGGCCGTATCGCCGGCCAGGTCACCGGAATATCAGTCGGCAGTGATTTTCGCCGTCTTGATGACATTGCCCCACTTCTTGATTTCCTCTTCAATGAAGCGGTCGAACTCCTGCGGACCCGCGCCGGACGCGAACACGCCCATCGTTTCGAAACGGCTGACCACTTCCGGAAGTTTGACGATCTGCGCGATCTCGTCGGACACGCGCTTGATGACTTCCGGTGGCGTACCGGTCGGCGCAAGCATGCCCGCCCAGGTGCTGCCGGTGAAACCCTTGATGCCTTGTTCGATGAATGTGGGCACATCCGGCAAGGCGGGAAGCCGCTTGTCGCTCGCCACGCCGATGCCTTGTACCTTGCCGGTCTTGATCGGCTGGATGAGTCCGGACGCCGCATCCATGAAGAGCTGGATATGGCCGCCGATCAGGTCGCTGAGCGCAGGCGCCGCGCCGCGATAGGGAATGTGCAGCATGTAAGTACCGGTCATCATCTTCAGCAGTTCGGTGCTGAGGTGCACAGCGGAACCGTTGCCCGAGGAACCGTAACTGATCTTGCCGGGATTCGCCTTCGCGAATGTGATCATTTGCTGCGCGGTCTTGTAGGGAAGGTCTTTATTCACCGCGCCAACGAGCGGCGAGATGCCGATCAGTGATACCGGCTGCAAATCCTTTTGCGCGTATGGCAGCTTCTGGTACAGCGTCATGTTCGCTGCGTAAGCGGCGATCACGACGCCGAAGTTATAGCCGTCAGGCTGTGACTTGGCAATCGCGTCCACGCCAATCAGGCTGCCGCCGCCGGGTTTGTTTTCCACCAGCACGGGCTGTCCGAGGCGGGTCGACAAATGCTGCGCGATTAGTCGCGCCATGACATCGGTGAAACCGCCCGGCGCATAAGGAACAATCACACGCATCGGCTTGTTCGGCCATGCCCCCTGGGCACGGACGAAAGGCGCGGCGACGACGGTGCCCGTGCCTGCAAGCAAAAGACGGTTGAATTGACGACGGTTGAAGCTCATTGCTGTCTCCTGTAATGGATTGTTTTATATGTGCTGATTGCAGTTGTTGTCGCGAACCTGAGGGTACAGACGTCATGGTCCAGCTCACTGCTCCAGAGCGAAATTAACGTATACGCTGTTTACATGTCAACGAAAACGGAACGCTATTCTGCACAGCAGAACTGTGGGGCCGGCTTTTGCTAGCCATTCTTTCAGTCCTACACTGCCATCGCTTCTATAAAGCAGTATCGAGCAGCATCATGAGTACGAAGCCGAGCATCAGGCCACAGGTAGCGAAGGCTTCATGTCCCTTGCGGTGCGATTCCGGGATGATTTCGTGGCTGATCACGAACAGCATGGCGCCGGCCGCGACGGCCAGGCCCCATGGGAGCAGGCCGGTCGACAAACCAATCAGTGCTGCGCCGAACACTGCGGCGATCGGTTCGACCAACCCGGACGCCGCGCCAAGTCCCGCCGACAGCAGCCGTCCATATCCGACTCCGCGTAGCGCCAGGGCGACCACCAATCCTTCGGGCACGTCTTGAATGGCGATGCCGGTTGCGAGGGTTTTAGCGGCATCTGCATCGGGCCCGGCGAAGGCGACGCCGATTGCCAGGCCTTCTGGAAAATTGTGGAGTGCGATGGCCAGTACGAAGAGCCAGGTGCGCTTGAGGAGCCGGGCTCGCGGCCCCTCGACACCCTTGATGAAGTGTTCGTGCGGAAGGATACGGTCGATCAGCAGCAGGCAGGCGGCACCGATCAGGATGCCGGCTCCAACGATGCTGCTGGCCCCCCAGGAACTGAACCCCTGTTCCGCAGCCGATTCCAGCGCCGGCATGATCAGGGAAAACGCACTTGCGGCCAGCATGACTCCGGCACCGAACCCAAGCATCGTGTCGTAGGCACGCTGGGAAAAATTCTGAGACAGTAAAACCGGTACGGTGCCGAGGAAGGTCGCGGCGGCGGCCAACGCGCCGCCTTGCAGCGCACCCGCGATCCGCGAATCGTAATCCACAAGGTAGCTGTGCAAGTTCACGAACAACAGGGTAATTGCGCCCAGTAGCAATGCGAGCAGGGCCCAGCGCTGCCAAGGCATGGGTTTCAATTGCAATTGAAGGGATTCGCTGTCGGTAGATGAGCCGGTGTCATTCATAGAAACTTCCTGTCATGGCGATTTGGGCCGATTTGTATACGCGAAATCCATGCCTTGTCCTGCACGGCATATCGCGCGACATCGATTACCTACTTTCCCGGGCGTATTGCATAGAACTTCTTTTTAGCACCGCTGTAATTCTTACCGCGCCAACCAACCTACCTACAAAACAGACGTTCCACCATGCGGTTTCTGAACGTCTTTGAAATAGATCAATCGCGATATACAGCATGGATCGACATGCTCACCATGCAGGCACAAGGCTTGCGTTGTATAGGGGCCTTGAGTTGAATCAATGCATTCAATTTCAATCCGGCACCTATAGGAGATATTTTATGTTCGTACATAACAAGCGATTGCAATACACGGTACGTGTAGGCGAATCGAATCCCGGTCTGGCCAACCTCATGCTTGAACAGTTCGGCGGCCCGCAAGGAGAACTGGCAGCGGCGATGCGTTACTTCACACAGGCCGTGGCAGAGGACGATCCAGGCCGCAAGGACATGCTTTTTGATATTGCGACCGAAGAGCTGAGCCACCTGGAAGTCATCGGATCGATCATCGCCATGCTGAACAAGGGCGGCAAGGGCCGTCTGGCGGAAGGTGTTGAAGAGGAAGCAGAACTCTATCGCTCGATCAACGGTGCCGGGAATGACAGTCATGTCACCCAGGTGCTATATGGTGGCGGCCCTGCGCTGATCAATTCCGGAGGTCAGCTTTGGAATGCCGGCTACATCGATTCGATTGGCGAACCGACTGCCGACCTGCGGTCCAATATCGCTGCCGAAGCACGGGCGAAGATCGTCTACGAGCGCCTGATCAATCTCACCGATGATCCTGGCGTAAAGGAAGCACTCGGCTTTCTGATGACGCGTGAAATCGCTCACCAGAAATCATTCGAGAAGGCACTCTACTCGATCGAATCGAACTTCCCGCCTGGAAAACTTCAGGGCGATCCACGCTTCACGAATGTGTACTTCAATATGTCGCAGGGTGACGGCGATCTCCGCGGTGCGTGGAACCAAGGTGATCAATGGCAGTTCGTGGCCAACCAGGCGGAGATGGCAGCAGTGGACGGCGGCAGCGGCGAAGCGTCGGTCAAGCTGACGACTGCCGAGATGGCAGTCGTGGAAAAGACGGCAATGCGCCTGAAGTCCGACCCGACAGCCAATCCGCAGACCGGCGCGGAACTGGGGGCGCAGAACGCGCAGGTAATCGGGAAGAAGTAATTTGGTCGACGAAAGTCGATTTGTAATATTGATAAAAAGGCGCAATGCAGGTTCCTTCACCCTGATAGGGGAAGGAACCTGTCAGGGATATCTCCGATGCCGGAGATTCCCTTTAGCGCTATCCCACCTCAATGCGCATGCATCCCCTGCTCGCATGCCTCATGATCCTTCGCACACATCTTCTTGTAGGCAAGGATGGCTTTCTTCCTTGCCGCCAGCGCTGCCCGTGTTTTGAAGGGTTCGACGATGTCGGCGATCGAGTAGTTGAAGCCGTTTTTCATCACGTACTGAACATTCGCTGCAGCCTTCAGATCTTCCAGCGGATTGCCCCTTACCATGACGAGGTCTGCTAGCTTGCCGACCTCGATGGATCCGAGGTCCTTGTCCACCAGGCTCATCTTCGCCGCATTGATGGTTACCGTCTGCAGTGCTTCATGGTTGTTCATCACCATGCCTGCACCCCGCAGGTTCGTATGCAGCGCAATGCCGGGAGCTACCAGCGGCGAGTCGGTGCCGTAGGCAAGCAGCCCGCCGGCCCGCATCACCTTCGCCGATTGCTCCGCATCCCTGCGGATGGTCGCCATCTGCGTCGGTGTGGGTGGCTGCGCCGTTTGCAGGCCGGTCACGAAGTTCGGTGGAACCAGCAGGAAACGGTCGCCGGCAATCAGAGCGGGGTCCTGCCCGACCAGCGCCGTCGACGAGAACAACGTGTCGACCAGCCGGAAGTCGCTCTTGGCATGAAGGTCCGCGGCATCCTGGTAGGTGTATCCGCCGATGGACTTCGACCAGCCATATCCCATGCGCTGCGTTGCCGAGAGGTGGGTGGTTCCGCCGATGCCTGTTGCCGAACCGGGCGACAGCATGTGCGTGCCGGTATGCACGCCCAGGTCGATGCCACCCTGCGCAATCTTGACCATGATCGGAATCGGCGCACGAACGTACGACTTCATATAATCCGTGCCCATCGCCTTGGCCTTGGCGATCTCCATGTCGGCGATCTCCGGCGTGCGCAATGTGCGGGCGAAGTTATAGAACAGCCGGTTGCCTTCCCACAGCGGTGGCGACACGAACAGGCGAGGCCCATTCAGGTTGCCTGCTTCGAGCGCTTCACGCATCTCGATGCTTTGGTGAAGCGGGCCGGCGACCGACTGCGTCGACGTGATGCCGTAGGAAAGCATGAGTGCCGCGATCTGGCCATACTGCCCACCCTGGTACAAGGTAAGCGGGTGGATGTGCGGATCCCACAAACCGGGCATCACCGTCAGCTCGGATGCATCGATATACCGGTCGGCCGATCGCTCGGAGCCTTCCTGATGCGGCCGGATTGCCGTGATGCGATTTCCGGTGATGACGATATCCATGTCCTGCTTCACCTGAGGACTGACGCCATCCCATACTGCGCCTGCGCGTACGATCGTCGTTCCCTGTGGAACAGCCTGAGTCCACGGCAGGTTCACCGCGATTTCACGTGCGCCGCCGCCATCCGCCTGTATGGTCTTGAGCTTGCCGGCCGACTTGTACAGGATGGTTTGCGAATCACCGCTCCACGACGGCAGATCGGCGACTTCGGTAGTGATAGCGCGGGCTGCCCCGGCGGGTGAGCCATCCGGATTGACCGCCATGACATGCAGCACCGAATCCATGATGAACGCCACCGTCTTTCCATCGGGAGACAACGCGGCAGCGCCTTCATCACGTTCCGATATCTGCTGCGGCGGCGTGGCGACCGGATAGAAGGTCGCTTGCTTGCTGCCTATCTCGATCACGCGCAGCTTGTTGTAACCTTCGCGGAAGCGGTTGTTGATGCGCTCATTGTCGACGAGCATGATCCGCGATCCGTCCGGTGTCCAAGACGGCGTACTTACCTGTGTGCTCACCGAAGGAATAATTGTCTGCGAAGTTTTTGAGGCAACATCCCAAATTTCCAATTGCCCCGACAACGTTGTATAAGCAATTCGGTCCCCTGTCGAAGACATCTTCGGTGTGACCATGGACTTTGCGGCAATCGATGCAAGTCTTGTCCTGCGCTTCGAGTCAACATCGACCTGGTCCACGGCGAGCGCGCCGGCGTTTCCTTTTTCGGAAGAAAAATATACGGCTTTGCCGTCGGGGGTCCATTGCGGATTACCGTCACGGTCCTTATCGTTCGTCAGTCGTACCGGTGCTTCTCCGATGGTCATTACCCAGACGTCGTTGAGTGCAACAAAAACGATGCGTGTACCATCCGGCGACAGGGCCGGGGCGCTGATGCCCATCACCTGGCGTTGCCCGAGATCGCTGAAGCCGCGATCGCGCGACCTTTCAAATGTCGGCCGCTTCACCGATATTGATGCGCTGAAGGGAACATCTTTCAAGTTCGCACCGCTTGCATCACGAGTGCGAATCTTTCCATCTGCGGTGTAGAGCAGTTTGCCGCCCGACATTGCGCGCACGGGGAAAGGAAATAAATCTTCGCCGGTGACAGCTTCCCGCCCGCCGACGATCAACGACCTGGCTGCATTCTGGAAAATCAGGTCCGTTCCATTTTGAGCCCATGCTGGGAAACCGCCATCGCCGACAAGAACCGGTGCGCCGCTGCCTGAGAGAGGCGCTCTATAGACCTTGCCGGTATCGGCATACGCGACTTGCGTGCCGTCCGGACTGACCACCGGATTGCTCTCGGCACCGGGGCCGCTGGTCACCTGAGTCAGGGCGCCGTTCTCCATCGAGAGTCGCCAGATTTTGTACTGGCCGTCACTGCTTCTGTCGGATGCGAACACCAGCGAGAGTCCATCCGGCGACCATGCAGGCTCGCGATCATCATGAGGCCCGGTCGTCAGCGCGCGGACATTTTGCCCATTCGGCTCGATCATATAAAGATGGTAGTTGCCGGTCGGTGCATAGTTCTGAAACACGATGACTTTCCCGTCAGGCGACCATACCGGGGCGGTTGGCTCAAGCTCCCAACTGGTGATCCGTGTTGCTTTGCCGCCGGCTGCGGGAATGACCCAAAGCGCGCCTTGCGCGGTGAACGCAATGTGCTGGCCATCCGGCGACGATGTTGCCGCCATGTTTGTCCCTTCACTGAAGGTGACCGTGACTTCTTTGGTGGGGCCGGTAAGATTGTTCAGTTCTGGAACAGATACGGCCTGGTGGCTGCTGGCGACAACGGAGCCGCCCGCATTTGCCTGGTCGGCGTCGCGTCCGCCGCAGGCGCTCAGCAGGCCGGCAATTGCTAGTGCTATCAGGCTAGACCGAGGTCGTAGTCGTAAGGAGGATTGGAACGGGAAGGTAGGGCTGGAGGGCTGAATCGTAACGGAATCATTTGCACACTCATTCAAGTGGCGGTCATGCTTAGCCATGGGTTGTCTCCGGACTTGTGTTGGGGATTTATTATTTGATCCTCCTCAAATCCAGTATTGGACGGCTGCCGGCTTTGTAAATCTAGGCTTGAATGCTCCTTGTTGAAAGTCAAAGCGATACAGGCGAAACGACACGATTACAACAGGCTGCGACGCGCCCATCCTCAAATGCCAACCGGATCGATCCATTAATTCGATACTTCTGGGTGAACGCATCGATCGGTTCGATACGATGAATCGGTACGATGAATTCGATACTTCGGCCCGAATGCATCGAATAAGTCGATGCGATACCGTTGTTACCCTGGAGCGTCCCGCCCGGGTTGGACGGGACGCTTTTCCTTCAAAACTGCAGAGGGTGCTGGCGCTTACCTGAACTGCCAGGCGCGCACGTAGCGAATGTCGAAGGAATTGCCGGGACCGGTTGGGGTGCTGGCATCCGGCCGGCCGGCAGCACTGCCATACAAGAGGTCAAGCTTGATGTAGAGCGGGTGGTTGATATCGGCATTGACCGAATACACTTCCCGGCCGTCGAAATAGAACGTCTGCCTGCCCGGTTCCCATTTCACGGCGTACTTGTGATAGTCGGCGGAAAGGTCGCCGAGGCCGAACAGCAGCGCAAATCCAGCGCGGTCGTCGGTGTCGCGCCAAACAACCGGCGCGTACCCTGTCGGGTGATAGTTGTCGTCGGACCATCCGCTTGCCGATCCGCCGCCGTATGCCTCCATGATATCGATCTCGGGTTTCTGGCCGTTAATGTAGTTGAACAGCCAGAATGCCGGCCACGTACCCTTGCCGATCGGAAGTTTGGCTTCCATCTCGAAATAGCCGTATCGCTGGTAAAACTTTCCGTTGGTATCGATGATGCGATTGAAGAACTCGCCGTTTCTTCCGCGTGCAGGCCAGATTTTCAGCGAGCCATCTTCAACGGCAAAGTTGGTGACTGCATTGCTGTAATTCTCATCAGCAGCTTCATTCCACACGCCGCTGTTAAAGCCGTTTTCAAATTCATCGGAAAAAGTGAGGCTGTAGGCGGATGCATCTTGGCCGAAAGGACCAGGTGAATCAGAGGCAGCGGGGGCGGAACGCGAGGGTGAATTGGAAAACGGGGAAATGTTGGCTGCGCCGGAATCTCTTTGCTGAGCGGACGCGTTGAGAACCGTTAGCACGGCAGCACAACACAAGGATGCCTTGTAGACACGTTGAGCAATTGAAGTGGACAAAATATTTCCTTCAAGTCAGTTGATGGAACGACTCTGAATCACCAGATTTAAAATGGTTCAAAAATTAACTAACGGCATCTTCATGCTTGAATGCATGAAAAATGCATGAAGGAATTGATTTCTTTTGCGGTGCACTATTTGTCTTGGTCAGCAGCCAGGCAGCCCCGGATGGGCAAGGCGATGCCGAGTGATGCGTAGACGAGGAAGAGGGAGCGCTTCGAGAGATGATGCTCATACCCCGGCCGAAGGCGGCGCGGTGTCAATTGATAGTCGACGAAGCAGGCAAGGGCGGCGATCGCAAACCCGCCCATAACTGCAGGTGCGAGTGCCTTGCGCTCCGCATCTTCGCCGAACCACTTTTCATATACGACCGCCCACAGCGTCGATGCCCCATGATGGATCGCATAGCCAAGCAGGGTGTGGCTGATGCTCGCTTCATGATGCGCAAGTGCTCGGTCTCCCCAGACCCAATGGCTGATGGCGTTGGTCGGTGCAAGGGGGGCACCGGCTTCACGCTCGCCGCAGGCCGTCAGGACCACTGTCGATAATGCGCTGCCCACGCCGCCTGATACGGCTCCGTCGCGCAAGGCTTGTGCCCATGACTTCATGCATGCTCCTTGATCGGTTTAAGAAAGCTCAAATGAACTCGCCCCATAGGTGAAAGGTCGTATTGATTATTGCTCTTGAATTGAGATGCGAACCGCCATCGGCGGTTCCCCCGCGACGGAAAGGACCATTGTTTGCGCATACTGCTGACCGGAGCCAGCGGCTTCATCGGAAGGCACATCGCCGAGGCGCTGGTGCCGCGCCACGAGGTGATATGCGCTGTGCGTCATCCTGACGGAATCGCTGATGCGAGGCTGCGTGCAAGCGCGGTACAGGTGGATTTTCTTCGTAATACCGATCCGGCCGACTGGCTGCCCCGGTTGAGCGGAGTCGATGCGGTGATCAATGCGGTAGGAATATTGCGGGAGCAGGGCGGGCAAACGTTCGACGCCCTGCATCGTCGCGCACCGCGTGCATTGTTCGCAGCCAGTGTATCGGCAGGCGTGAAACTGGTGATCCAGATATCCGCGCTCGGCGCTGACGAGTACGCACGCAGCCGCTACCATCTCAGCAAAAAAGACGCCGATGACTTTCTCTCCGGATTGCCGGTTGCCTCGGTAGTCGTGCAGCCGTCGCTGGTCTTCGGGGAGGACGGTGCCAGCGCGAGATTGTTCGGAACACTGGCGGCCTTGCCGTTGATCCCCATACCCGGGAACGGCAAACAGATGATCCAGCCGGTGCATGTGGACGATGTTGTTGCCGCGATCGTGGCACTGGTCGACCAAATGTCGACGGCAACACTGGTTTCCACAGGCAGCACAATATTGCCGTTGCCCGGACCGCAGCCCGTAACGCTGCGCACCTACCTGTCGACGCTGCGCGGGGCGATCAGTCTCGGAAAGGCACGCTTCCTGCCAGTACCGATGGCCCTTGTGCGCCTGTCGGCAAAACTGGGCGGCGCATTGCCTGGCGGACTGATCGATCCCGAAACGATCCAAATGCTCGAACGCGGCAACACCGCCGATGTGTCGGCGCTGCATGCGCTGCTTGGAAGGGCACCGCGTGCGCCGGCCGATTTCATCGGGCGCGACCACGTACCGGCGGTCCGCCTGCAGGCGCAACTCGGCTGGCTCCTGCCGATGCTCAGCATCAGCATTGCCCTTGTGTGGATCATTACCGGCATCGTGTCGCTCGGCTTGTATCCGGTCGAAGAAAGCTATGCGTTGCTTGCACGCGTCGGCATCACCGGCATGCTGGCGCCCGTCATGCTGTATGGTGCCGCGTTGATGGATATCGGGTTCGGCATCGCTACGCTGGTCATGCGGCGCCGGCGTCTGCTGTGGCTGGCACAGCTGGCGGTAATCCTGTTCTACACCGCCATCATTAGCTGGAAGCTGCCGGAATTCTGGTTGCATCCCTATGGCCCGCTGCTGAAGAACCTGCCGATGCTCGCCGCCATCTGGATGCTGCTGCAACTTGAGGAGAAGTGATGGACTACGTCACCGTGAAATGGCTGCACATACTATCGTCGACCTTCCTGTTCGGGACCGGCCTTGGTTCGGCGTTCTACATGCTGTTCGCCAGCCTCAGCCGCGACGTACGCGCGATCGCTGTCGTCGTTCGATACGTGGTGCTGGCCGACTGGCTGTTCACCACACCGACAATTATCCTGCAGCCGCTAACGGGCTTTTACCTGATGAATCTGGCTGGCTACCCCATGACAAGCAGCTGGATCGTCTGGTCTATCGTGCTGTACTTCGTGGCCGGTGCCTGCTGGTTGCCTGTCGTGTGGATGCAGATCCGCATGCGCCGCTTCGCACAGGAAGCAGTGGAGCGCAATGAAGCGCTTCCGCCGATTTACTGGCGGTACCTGCGTATCTGGATATTGCTCGGCATACCGGCATTCTTTGCGCTGGTGATCGTGTTTTACCTGATGGTCGCCAAGCCGGCGTAGCGCTCCAAGCGGCAAAGGCCGAATTTGGCTAGAGTGATGGATGCGCGACTATACGCCCGACCATGTCCATGAAAGCCCCGTCAAAGAATGATGCACCCGAATGACGCACTCTGAAGCAGCCGCTGCCGAACCGCTGCCGACCATTCCGACTGCCGCTGTTCCTCTTCTTTCGCTTGCCGCGTTCGCCAGCGGCATTTCCTTGCGGGTATGTGATCCGCAATTGCCTTTATTCGCGCGGGAATTCGGTGTTTCACTGGGAAACGCGTCACTGGTCATTACGTTTTTTTCCGTCGCCTACGGTCTGTCCCAGCTTTTCTTCGGGCCGCTCGGAGATCGCTACGGCAAGTACTTCGTCGTCGCCTGCGGCAGTGCGGCATGCGCCGTGACGGCGATATTGTGTGCGGTGGCGCCCAGCTTTCCCATGTTGCTTGCGGCGAGGCTGATGGCGGGCGCGACCGCGGCGTCGTTGATCCCGTTGTCGATGGCATGGATTGGCGATGTGGTTCCCTACCAGCGGCGGCAGCCGGTCCTCGCGCGCTTTCTCATCGGACAGATTCTTGGTCTTGCAACGGGCGTGCTTGTCGGCGGCGCGGCTGCGGACCGTATGAACTGGCGCATGCCGTTCTTCGGCGTGGCCGTTGTCTTCGTTCTCGTGGCACTTTCCCTGCTGTGGCTGAACCGCCGCCTGCCGGCACATGCACGCGCGTCCCGCCGTGAGCAGGCATTCAGCATGAGGCGCATGGCGTCCGAATTCGGACAGGTGCTGGCGCTACCGTGGGCACGGACGCTTCTGCTGGCGGTGTTTCTGGAAGGCGCTTTCCTGTACGGCGCGTTCGCCTTCATCGCATCGCACATGCACGAGCATTTCAATCTTTCTCTGACGGCGGCCGGCGCATTGGTAATGTTATTTGGCCTCGGCGGCTTTCTGTTCGCCATGCTGTCGGCGACGCTGGTCAGGCGCCTCGGGGAGCGCGGTCTAGCCTTCTGGGGCGGCCTGTTCATTACGGCGGCTTTGACCGGGATCGGCGTTGCGCCTGTCTGGTGGTGGGCGGTACCCGGATGCCTGTTTGCCGGTATCGGTTTCTACATGCTGCACAATACCCTGCAAACCAATGCAACCCAGATGGCACCTGAACGGCGCGGCGCGGCGGTGTCGGCATTCGCCTGCTGTTTTTTTCTTGGCCAGTCGGCCGGTGTGGGCGCAGCCGGATTGCTGGTCGGCGCTATGGGTACGGCGGCGGTGATGCTGAGCGGAGCAGTAGGAATATTGATCTTGTCTGTGCGGATGAGCCGGCGGCTGCCAGGGCGCGTCGTTTAGATAATGGATTTTTTTCTTTCACCGGCAGGCGGCCTGTCGTCTGAAAGTCCTGTCCGCTTCCTTGCGCCCTCTAATGGCGCGGGACAGTCGAAGCTGGATCGCTTTGTAATGGATCGATCATTTGCGTACTACCCGGATATAAAAACGTAACGGAGACAAACCATGAACGCCACCCCGCAACTACTCTGGACTCCAAGCCCTGAACGCATTGCGCAGAGCCGGATTCACGATTACATCCAATGGCTCGCGCGCGAGAACAATCTATCGCTGCCCGACTATCACGCCTTGTGGCAATGGTCCGTCGATGATCTGCCTGCCTTCTGGACGTCGATCTGGCGCTATTTCGATATCCGGCATTCCGCGCCTTATACCCGGGTCCTCGACGAAGAAAAAATGCCGGGTGCGAAATGGTTTGAAGGCGCGAAGCTCAACTTTGCCGAACAGCTTTTCCGGTTTCATCCGGATGATCTCGACAGGCCGGCAATCGTCTCGCAATCAGAGCTGCGCCCGTTGACCGAAATGTCGTGGCGCGAAATGCGTCGCCAGATTGCATCGGTCGCTCATGCGCTGCGCGGCATGGGCGTGCGTCCCGGCGACAGGGTGGTTGCCTATCTTCCCAACGTGCCGGAGACTGTCGTTGCATTCTATGCCTGTGCAAGTATCGGCGCGATATGGTCGAGTTGCTCGCCCGACATGGGGATGGCGAGCGTGGTGGACCGGTTCGGTCAGATCGAGCCCAAGGTGCTCATCGCGGTGGATGGCTACCGCTATGGCGGCAAGGATTTTGACCGGCGTGACGTACTGGACACCCTGATCAAATCCCTGCCCACGCTGGAGCACGTCGTCTCGCTCCCTTACTTGCAGCCGGATGCCCCGGTGCCCGGAACGGTAGGCTGGCAGTCCCTTCTCAATCAGAATGCGGAGCCAGTATTTGAACAGCTTCCGTTCGACCATCCGCTGTGGGTGGTCTATTCTTCCGGCACCACCGGCATGCCGAAGCCCATCGTCCATGGGCAGGGCGGCACGCTGCTGGAAAGCCTCAAGGGACATGGCCTCCTAAACGATATCGGTGAATCCGACCGGTTTCTATGGTTCACCACCACCGGCTGGATCATGTGGAACAGCCAGGTCACCGGGCTGCTGGTGGGTGCGACCATCTGCATCTATGACGGCAACCCCGGCTATCCCGATCTCGGCACTCTCTGGAAATTCGCCGACGCCGCGCAACTCACCGTCTTCGGTGCCGGTGCCGCTTATTACGCCAACTGCATGAAAGCCGGCATCGAGCCGGCAAAACTTGCGGACGTCAGTCGCCTGCGCACCATCGGTTCGACCGGCTCGCCGCTCCCGGCGGAGGCCTTCACATGGATCTATGAGCAGCTCGGACAGAACATCCTGCTCGCGTCGATCAGCGGCGGGACCGACATCGCGGCGTCATTTGTCGGCGGTTGCCCCATCTTGCCGTTGTATGCCGGCGAGATGCAATGCCGTGGTCTCGGCATCGCCGTGTATGCAATGGATGAGCAGGGCCGGCCATTGACTGACGAAGTCGGCGAACTGGTCGTCACCAAGCCGATGCCATCAATGCCCTTGTATTTCTGGAACGACCCGGATGGCAAGCGCTATCACGACAGCTACTTCGACACCTATCCCGGCTGGTGGCGCCACGGCGACTGGCTGCGCATCACGCCGCGCGGCGGTGCGGTGATTTATGGTCGTTCCGATACCACCATCAATCGCTATGGCATCCGCATGGGTACCAGCGAAATCTACCGCGTGGTAGAGAGCCTGCCCGAAGTTCTCGACAGCCTGGTGGTCGACCTCGAATATCTCGGCAGGGAATCGTATATGCCGCTGTTCGTCGTGCTGCGTCCCGGCGTCGCGCTGGACGACGGGCTGGTGAAGCGCATCAACGACAACATCCGCAGTGCGCTGTCGGCCCGCCATGTACCAAACGACGTGTTTGTGGTGGCCGAAGTGCCGCGCACGCTCACCGGCAAGAAGATGGAATTGCCGGTCAAGAAGCTGCTGCTCGGCATGGCGGTGGAGCAGGTTGCCAATCCGGATGCCATGGCCAACCCGGGCAGCCTGACCTACTTCATCGACTTCGCCCGGCGGCGCAGCGCCGGCAATGCCGCGAATGGTACGCCCGGGGAAACGGCGGGCTGAGCGGAGTCAATGAGCGACGGCGGCGCGACGTTACCATTGCGGGACACCTTAACGCAGGAGCACAGCATGAATGATGGACAGGATTGGCATACCGAGTCATACAAAGGAATGGATGTACATGTCACCGCACTGCCGCGCTCCGACGGGAGCTGGGACTATAGCGTGCGCATTGCCCAACCAGGCGAAGATGCCGGGAGCGCCAGCGAACTCTCGGATCGCTCGGGAGATGACGGTGACTATCCATCGGAGGAGGCAGCCGTCGAAGCGGGATTTGTTAAAGGTTATGCGATGGTTGACGAGTTGCTGGCATAGAAAAGGAAATAGTGCAAAGGGGAAAGCAGGTAAAGACAACAGGTCTTGATAAATATCAAAAGTTTCCAATGCTCCAACAATTCTGTCTTGTTCGTGTTACGGAAACGGGCGAAAATTGCGCCTTGTGAAAGCAGATTTTTCTATGTGGAAAGCAAATCTGTGTTTTTTGGATTCAGCGCAGCTTCATTCTGCGGTCATCTCGGCATTCCGATGCCGGCATTTTGCAGCCACATGCCGATTGTTTAATCGAAATCCAGTCAATGACCAGTTCGTCAAATTCATCGTTCCATATTCTCGTCGTCGAAGACGACAAATCGACCCAGGACATGCTCTGCCGGATGCTGGGCTTACTCGGGCACCATCCGCATTGCGTAAGTAGTGCGGAGGAAGCGGAAGAGCCGCTGAAAGCCCGGCATTTCGACATCCTGTTCGCTGATATCCAGTTGCCCGGCATGTCGGGCATCGAGTTCGCGGAAATCGCAGTGAAAACCATCCCGGGCATCAAGGTGATCTTTGCGTCCGGCTTCAATTACCTGGTGACCGACAAGACCAGTTTCCGGTTTACCTTGTTGCCCAAGCCATACGGATTGGATCAATTGCAGAACGCGATCGATACGGTTTGTCCGCACATTACCGATAGCCGTAGCCCGCCGAGGTAGGGCGGACAGTCGCTTTCAGGTTACCTGCCGATCAGCCGGGTCCACCAGCTCTTCTTCCGGTTGGGCGGATTCGGTTGCCGTGGCGTCGTCATCAGCTCATGCTGTTCCGGGTCGGGTGTGGATTCAACCTGCTTGTCGTACTCCAGGAACAGCACCTTGCTCTCAAGGACCTTGATCACGCTGTCCTTATCGGCAAGCCTGGCCCGCAATTCATTGGTTACCTGATCCTTCACCCGGCGCAATTCCGCTTCCAGCGCGAGTGCGCGTTCCAGTGAGCGGTTTTTTTCCTCGAGTAATGCGATCTGAACCTTGTCCCGCGATGATTCATCGCCTTCCTCTTCCTGGTGGAGGCGCCCGTAGGCGCGGAGCAATTCCGAGGTGTCGATTTTCGTTTCGCCTTCCGGCGACACGGTTTTACTCAGGCGTCCGCGTTCAATGTCGCGGTAAATGGTAGTGCGATTCTTGCGGGCAAGCTTTGCCGCTTCGCTGATGGTGACTAGCGCCATGGTTGTAATTTGTAATTTGCCATCCGGATCGGTTGTCAGTTAGACCATTTGAGCAATTCCAGTTCCTTTGCCAGGCTTCCAATGGCCGGCCATGGAATCAGCACTGTTAAAATTTACCCGTTATCAACACGAAGTGCGTTGTCCATCGTCATTGCACGCTGTGATCCCAAAAAGGAAACCCTGACCGAATGCCGCATAACATTACCCTGATCACCACGATTGCCGCTGCCTTGGGCTTCGGTCTCATTTTCGGCATGATCGCCGTCCGGATGAAACTTCCGGCCCTGGTCGGTTACCTTGCAGCGGGTATCGCAATCGGCCCGGCGACGCCGGGATTCGTAGCCGATGTGGAGCTGGCGGGACAACTCGCGGAAATCGGTGTCATGCTGCTGATGTTCGGCGTCGGTCTGCATTTTTCGCTTAAGGATCTGCTCGAAGTAAAAGGTATTGCCTTGCCCGGGGCGATGATCCAGATCGTCGTCGCCACCGGGCTTGGCGTAGGACTTTCCCAGCTCTGGGGGTGGCCCATCGGTGCCGGTTTGGTGTTCGGATTGGCGCTGTCGGTCGCCAGCACGGTGGTCCTGTTGCGCGCACTCGAGGGGAGGGGACTCCTGGAGTCCGTCAATGGGCGAATCGCAGTCGGCTGGCTGGTCGTTGAAGATCTCGTCACTGTGCTGGTGCTGGTTCTGTTGCCGCCGCTGGCAGGCTGGCTCAAGGGCGAGGGCGGTGGAAACGGTGCGCCGTTCTGGCAGACGCTGGCTATCACTTTCGGCCAGGTGGCGGCATTCGTCGGATTGATGCTGGTGGTTGGACGCAGGCTCTTTCCCTGGATGCTGTGGCAGGTGGCACGAACCGGGTCGCGTGAATTGTTTACGCTTTGCGTGATCGCCGCCGCCGTTGGCATCGCCTACGGTTCATCGGAATTATTCGGCGTGTCGTTCGCCCTGGGTGCATTTTTTGCCGGCATGGTGATGCGCGAGTCGGAACTCAGCCACCGCGCTGCTGAGGAATCGCTGCCGCTGCGCGATGCGTTTTCGGTGCTGTTCTTCGTTTCCGTCGGCATGCTGTTCGACCCGGCGGTACTCGTCGACATGCCGCTGCAGGTGATGGCCGTTGTGGCTATCGTGATTTTTGGCAAGTCGCTCGCTGCTTTCCTGCTGGTGATTGCGCTGCGTTATCCGGTCAATACGGCGCTCACCGTCTCTGCCAGCCTGGCCCAGATTGGCGAGTTTTCCTTCATCCTGGCTGCGCTCGGCGTGTCGCTCGGCCTGCTGTCGACGGAAGGCCAAAGTCTTATCCTTGCTGGCGCGATCATTTCCATCGCCGCCAATCCACTGATATTCAAGGCGATTGGTCCCCTGCAGGCGTGGCTGCGAGCCCGTTCTGCGCTCGCGGGCAAGTTCGAACGCGGTACCGATCCCTTGTCCGAGCTGCCGTTCACCGTCGATCAGAGCAAGCTCACCGGGCAGGTCGTGCTGGTCGGCTACGGTCGGGTAGGGCGGCGCATCGCGGCGGCGCTGGCGCAATGTGGCGTCGATTACGTGGTGGTGGAACAAAACCGCGACCTCGTCGAGCAATTGCGCAAGGCGGGCGTTCCTGCCGTGGCCGGCAATGCCGCCGAACCCGCCGTGCTGATCCAGGCGCATATCGCCCGCGCACGCATGCTGGTGATCGCAACCCCGGAAACATTCCATGTGCGCAAGATGATTGAAATCGCCCGGGCGCTGAATCCGTCCATTGAGAACGTGGTGCGTACGCATAGCGAGGAAGAGGCCCGGTTGCTCAACAAGGAGAGTGCCGGCAAGGTGTTCATCGGGGAGCACGAACTCGCACTCAACATGACACGGCATGTACTGACGACCCTCGGCAAGGAAGGTCAGACCGATTGCTGATGATGCTAGCGACGTAAAGGCCGAACCTTGGGCGTGGGTGAGCCCGACCAGATCAGGTCATAGGCGGTGCCGCGCCGCACGTTACCGACCAGCGCAGGGCGGAAACACGCGAGGTTGGTGCCGCCCGGGCGCCGCACGCTGGGATAAATGATGCCAAGCGATCCCTGGTCCAGCAGTTGCGCGGCCAGTTGCTGCGAAGCGATATAACTGTCCGGGGCGAGGCAGGATGCAAATTCCGCCGCGCCGCGCAGATCGTGGAATTCGCTGGTGAAATCGGCGAGCAGGGTCTGATACGTCACGCAATCATCGAAGCGGTCGATCTCCTGATACTCGACCGTTTTGTGAAAGATGACTTCGGCCAGTGCTGTCTCGGTCTCGAACGCGCAATACCATGCGCCCCGGTCGCCGCTGTTGAACCTGCTTCCTTCGGGACGGGGATAGGTGAAGGCGGCATTGATGATGCGGAAATTCGGCACGCCGAACACCAGCTCATCGACGCCGATTCCCGGCAATCCGCCATGCTCGCCACGCAGTCGTTCATTCGTGGCATTGTCGAGATCGAACAGATCGCGCAGGTGGTCGGCATTCTCGGAAAGCGGCGCAAGCACCGAATCCTCCGTATCGACGAAACGCGATGGAATCAGGCGGCAGGTGTCGAACTGGCGAAGGAGATTGATTGCAGGCTGATGCGGAGAGATCGCCGAGGTCATAACCCGCCGCGCCGCGCATCGAGCAATTTACGCACGGTTTGCATTGCGATCAGGCCGCCCGCCTGCATATAGGCCAAGGGCGTACGGCCTGCAAAGATAATATTTTTATTGGGCAGGCTGATCCACTCATCCGCCAGCTGTGTGCCGTAAATGATGTGCAACGCCTTGTAGATGCCGATCAGATAGGAAATGCGCGTAATCCGGTCCACTTCGAGTAGCCGGTCCGGATTCTTTTTCCATTCATAGAAGGCGCTGCTGGATAATCCACCCAATAGATCGCGGGCATCCTCGTCCCGAAGCTTCCATGCTTCGGCAAGCTTGAAGAAACCTTTCAAGGCGGCCCTGGACAGGCGCTCACGCTCCGGTTTGGCGTTCAGATCGATGAATTCCGCCGGTTCGAAACGGCTTCGGGGGTAAGCGTAGGCAAGACTCATGATAAAGACTCCTTTTATGGAGAGTTTATACTCCATATAAAGAAATGCAAGGGGATAATAAATTTGCAAGCTTTCCAAAAGGTTGCTTGAACGATTAATGCAATTTGATAACTGGCTTTACACTTTTAGTTCCTTGGTTTAAGGTAAATGAAACACTGTTCAGATGGAGCGCCCTGCATGACCAATCTCGTTGTACGCCGACTGTTAATCGATCTGGAAACCCCAATTGCCCGCCATTGGTGCGGGGGCGATGCGTTTCGCACAGCATTATTCAATGCGCTGTCGATGAGCTTCCCGGTTGGCGAACAATTCTTCATCGATTCGGTACGCAACGGCTTCAAGGCGTTGCCGAAGGAAAAGCAGGAACGCTTTGCCGCCGAGGTGCAAGGCTTTATCGGCCAGGAAGCGACTCACAGGCGCATTCACAGCCTGTTCAATGCGCATCTCGAAAAGCAGGGTTTGAAGAACAATTGGGGACCGCGCGCGCAGGCGCGTCTGAAACTGATGGAGGGAGTCGATTCCCGTCACTGGCTGGCGATCACAGCCGCCAATGAACATTTCACCGCCATCCTCGCCGAATGGATGCTGCGCCATCACGACCTGCTCGACGGAAGCGAGCCGCGTCTCAAGACCATGTGGCTATGGCACAGCGCAGAGGAATCGGAGCATAAAAGCACGGCATTCGACCTGTACCAAGCGTTGGGCGGCAATCATGAATGGCGGATCAAGTGGTTCCGGCGCATCACGCTCGTATTTCTTGGCGACACGATCAGGCAAACAGTACAAAACCTGAAGGATGACGGCACGCTATGGCAATGGCGCACGTGGAAAAGCGCGGCCAGCTATCTGTTCGGTCGTCGCGGCCTGGTCCGTCAGACCTTTAAGCCGTGGCGTGACTACCTCCGGCGCGATTTTCATCCAAACCAGCAGGAGAGTGAATTATCCCGGCGCTGGCTAACTGACAATGCGCTTGAATATTCGCAAGTCGGAGGCGCACAGCCTGCGAGTTGATACAACTTGTTGCAATCGTTACCGAATGACAGTGGCTCGCCGGTCACCCAGCGCGTTTAATAAGCTCAATCTTTACTGGGAGCTGTCATGAAACAATCTAAAACCATCCTGTCCGCCTTGATGCTTGCAAGTCTCGCGCTCGGCGGATGCGCAACACCAAACTACTCCAACGTGCCGGTCTCGCAGTATCCGCAGCAGACCTATCCGCAGCAGACCTATCCACAACAGACCTATCCACAACAGACCTATCCACAGCAAACATACCCGCAGCAAACCTATCCGACCCGACCCAATGCAAGCACGGTCGGCACAGTCGATTCCATTTACATGAACCAGGCCGAAGCAGGCAGTAACGGTGGCGTCGGCGTCGGGGCGGTCGTTGGCGGCGTCGTCGGCGGACTGCTGGGAAATCAGGTGGGCGGCGGTACCGGCAGGAAAGCGGCTACCGTCGCAGGCGCGGTCGGCGGCGCCGTGGTGGGACACCAGATGGAACAGCGCAACAGTGCCGGCGTCCGCAATACCTACCAGATTGGCGTACGCCTCGACAACGGCGCATACCGCACGATCACGCAGGATAACGTCGCGGACTTGCAGGTAGGTAGCCGCGTTCGCATCGAAAACGACCGCGCTTACCGCTATTAAGTTTGCCGACCCTTGGCGCACGGCGCTGCCGGCATCGAACTTCGGATACCGCAAGCCGCCGTGCCGTACCGCCTGTTAAAGTCGCCCTGTCGAGGCAACGTCACAGGAAATCGCAGTGCGCGTAAATAAACTGATTTCAAATTACATCGGCCGCTGGTCCACACTGCCTGCCGGCCGCCGCATCCTGCATGCGACGCTCGCCCTTGGCGCCGTCTTCGGAGCCGCGATTGCCGTGCTGCTGGCGTATGCGCTCATCGGCCTGGCGCCGACGCTGCCATCGGTCGATGCACTGGCCGACTATCGTCCCAAGGTACCGCTGCGGGTCTACACCGCCGATAACGTTCTGATCGGCGAGTTCGGCGACGAGCGGCGGGAATTCGTGCCGATCGCCCAGATTCCGGAATTGATGAAGCAGGCGGTCATCGCCATCGAGGACGACCGCTTCTATGAACATGGCGGCGTCGACCTCGTCGGTATCGTGCGCGCCGGCGTCGCAAATCTGCGCAGCAGCCGTTCGCAGGGCGCATCTACAATCACGATGCAGGTGGCGCGCACTTTCTTCCTCACCCGTCAAAAAACCTACACGCGTAAACTCCAGGAGATCATGCTCGCGTATCGCATCGAGCAGAAGCTGAACAAAGACCAGATCCTGGAGCTGTACATGAACCAGATCTACCTGGGCAACCGTTCCTACGGCTTCGGTACCGCGGCACGCGTATATTTCGGTAAAACGCTCGACCAGCTGACGGTGGCGGAAACTGCAATGCTTGCCGGACTGCCCCAGGCACCGGGTGCCGCCAATCCAGTCGTTAATCCTAAGCGCGCCAAGCAACGGCAACAGCAGGTGCTGAAGCGCATGCGCGACCTCGGCTATATCACCGAGGCGCAGCATGCGAAGGCGAGCGAGGAACCGATCAAGGTGGTGCCAGGCGGGAAGCGGTTCGGCACCCATGCGGAACATGCCGCGGAGCTCGTGCGCCAGCTGATGTTCGCGCAGTACAAGGAAGAGACCTACACCCGTGGCATCTCGGTATATACGACACTGACGAAGGCGGACCAGGATGCCGCCTATGAAGCCGTGCGGCGTGGCGTGCTTGACTATGACCGGCGTCATGGCTATCGCGGACCGGAGGCATTTATCAACCTTCCCGGTGATCCGGAAGAGCGCCAGCAGGTAATCGACGAAACGCTGCTGCAGCATCCGGACAGCGACGACTTGCGCTCCGCGGTCGTTCTGTCGGCCACGGCCAGGCAGGTGCGGGCAGCGATGCTTTCCGGCGAGGAAGTCACCATTTCCGGCGAAGGCCTGCGCTTTGCCGCGCCGGCCTTGGCAGCAAAGGCGCGCGACAAGATCCGCTTGCGCCCGGGCGCAATCATCCGGGTCGTGCAGGACGCAAACGATAAATGGTCCATCACGCAATTACCCGAAGTCGCCGCCGCATTCGTGGCGCTCGACGCCGAGGACGGTGCATACCGCGCAATGGTCGGGGGATTCGATTTCAACATCAATCAGTTTGATCACGTCACGCAGGCATGGCGCCAGCCAGGATCGACCTTCAAGCCATTCATTTACTCGGCAGCGCTGGAAAAAGGCCTGTCCCCATCCACCATGATCAATGATGCGCCGCTGGCCATCGAAAGCGGCAACGGTGCCCCGGCCTGGGAACCGCAGAACGATGATGGCAGCTTCGATGGCCCGGTCACGATGCGTACCGGTCTGACGCGATCGAAGAATCTCGTGTCCATCCGCATCCTGCAAACCATCACGCCGCAATTTGCGCTCGACTACATTACCCGCTTCGGCTTCGCCGCCGAACGGCATCCGGGCAATCTCACGATGACGCTCGGTACCGGCACCGTCACGCCGTTGCAAATGGCCGGCGCCTACACCGCATTCGCCAATGGCGGTTACCTGACATCTCCCTACCTGATCAGCAAGGTGGTCGATGCGCGCGGCAATCTGCTCTCCGAGGCGGTCCCGGTGCGGGCCGGCGACCAGGCAGCCCGCGTGCTCGATCCGCGCAATGCCTTCCTGGTGGACAGCATGCTTCGCGATGTGGTCAGGTCGGGCACTGCCTATTCAGCCAGCCAGAAGCTGCGCAGGAATGACCTGGCCGGAAAAACCGGCACCACCAACGATGCGCTCGACGGCTGGTTTGCCGGATACGGCGGCAACATCGTTGCGGTTGCCTGGATGGGGTTCGACAATCCGCGTTCCCTCGGCAACCGTGAATTCGGCAGCACCCTGGCATTGCCGATCTGGACCAATTACATGCGCACTGCGCTGCGCGGCAAACCCGAAGTGAAGATGCCGGTACCTGCAGGCCTGGTCCAGGCGAATGGCGACTGGATGTACCAGGAATATGTGAATGCAAATGCGGTGGAATCGGTCGGCATCGAGCGGCCGAAGGGCTTCTGGGAGCGACTTTTCGGTGGTTCGCCAATATTCCGGAATCCGCCACCTCCACCGTCACGGGAGGACGAAGAGGAGAAAAAGCGGATGCAGGAAATTTATGGCTACGGCGGGTGAAAAGCGCACCATTCCCGTGCCCGGTGCAGAACGTTTTCTTGATTTCCGAATCTGAAACAGGTTTGTCGATGCCTGCAAAATGATCAGGTCATCGCCGGCCGATGCCCGTGCCGTAACTTTTCTTCATCGTTTTACATGCCAAAAGAACCATTCATTTCATCCGCCTTGCAATGTCTGCGCCGTCGCGGCGTCCGCCTTGCGGTAATTGCCGGTCTTGGTGTTGCGCTGGCCGGCCCCGGTTGCAGTCATCTCGCCCAGAAGGAGAGGGAGCTCACCTTCCGCATTGCGGCTGGCACGGCAAGCTGGTACGGCGGCCTTCCGGATGGAATAACGGAATCGGTTCTCCCGGTCGACAATGAGGGAAAGACAGAAAACATCCATACCTGGTGGTGGCCCGCCGCCGCACCCGACGCGCCCGCCGTACTCTACCTGCACGGGTCGCGCTGGAACCTGACCGGGCAGGCATTCCGCATCGAGCAGTTGCACGACTTCGGCTTCTCCGTACTGGCGATCGATTACCGCGGGTTCGGGAAAAGCGATGGCGGCTTGCCCTCGGAAGAGACGGTGTATGAAGATGCGCGCGTCGCCTGGAAACAGCTTGCCAGCCTGCAGCCGGACCCGGCGCGCAGGTTCATCTACGGGCACTCTCTCGGTGGCGCGATCGCAGTCGATCTCGCGGCGGAACTGAGCATGGTCGATCAGCCGCAGGCGCGCGGCCTGATCGTCGAGTCTTCGTTCACCTCGCTGTCGGATATTGCGCGCGCACTGACATCCGAATGGTTGCCGCTGCAGTGGCTGATGTCGCAGAAATTTGACTCGATCGACAAGATCGCCGATGTGCGCATGCCGACGCTCTTCGTGCACGGCACCCGGGATCGCTTCGTCCCGGCGCGATTCAGCCAGGAGCTGTTCGATGCCGCGTCGGGAGAAAAGCGCCTGCTGCTGGTCGAGGGCGGAACCCATAACAACAGCATGCGCGTCGGCGCGGAGGCGTACCGGCAGGCGCTCGCCGAAGTGTTTGGCTGGACGCCTGCGCCGTCCTGACGCTCGTACTGCGTGGTTTCAGGACGTGGCGTCAGAATGCCATGCTGTCGCCCGGTTGCATCGACAGCACCTTGACCGGCGCATTGCCCAGTGCGGTGGTGTACTCCTGCGGGGTGCCCTTGTGTATGGGGCTGGCGCCGTAGTGGATCGGGATCGCGAACTTCGGTTTCAGGAAGTCCCGCGTGGCGACCGCCGCGTCCTTCGGGTCCATCACGAAGTGACCGCCAATCGGAATCATGATGAGGTCCGGCTTGTAGTATTCGCCGATGAACTTCATGTCCCCGAATAATCCCGTATCGCCCATGTGGTAAATCTTGAAGCCGTTCTCCAGCTCGATGATGAAGCCGACCGGTTCACCTCCGACATGGGTCTCATCCTTGTCCGTCGATGGATTGCGCCATACAAGTTCGGAGCTGTGCTCGGCTCGGGTGGCCGTGATCCGCACGCCGCCAGGGCCGAAAGGCATGATGGTGCCGCCCTTGCCGAAGCGCTGCGACAGCGCCGGCGGGAGGATGCCGAGTGTGATCATCGACTGGTTCATGCCTGCAGGGCCATACACCGGGACGTTGTGCATCTTGGCCAGCGCCGGGGCGTCGGCATAGTGGTCGAAATGCGCATGGGTTACGAGAATCAGATCCACCTTGCCGAGCGCCGCGAGATCCTTGTATTGCTGGGGCGTTTTTGGATTGCTGGTCAGCCAGGGGTCGATGACGATCACCTTGCCGCCCGGCGTGGTGATCTTGGTGGCAGCCTGTCCCAGCCATTGCACCTGGGTTTTCGCACCCTGCGTCGAGGCGGCTGGGGACGTGGCGGATTGCGTCTGTTCCTGGGGGGCGCTGCATCCAGCTACCAGGAATGCGGCGGATATTGCTCCCAGCAGCTTCAGGAAATTCTTCTTGTTAGGCATGGCATTGTCTCCAGGGGTGGGGTGGAAATCAGTAGTGCTGTGCCAAAGTATAGAAGTATTTGCAAATGTCATCGCGCGGCAAACGTGGCGGTCATTCCGCCACGGTCTGTCAAGGGATTGCCAGTATGCGTTCAATCGCCAGTGCAGTTGAAAGAATGCGGGCGTCGGACATGGCAGGGCCTGCAACGGAAAGTCCGACAGGCAACGTCCCGGGCGCATGGCAGGGCATCGATACCGCGCAGCCATCCAGCAGATTGATCGTGGAGGTATTGCGCAGCAGCAGGCCATTAAAACGGAAGAACGTTTCTTCGGATGCCTCAAGCGGTGCGATCTCAGGCGCGACGATCGGCACTGTCGGCATGATCAACGCATCGAAGGGCGCAAGCGCCTGCTCCATGCGCGCTATCCATTCGCGACGCCTGCGGTGCAGATCGATATAGTCGGCGGCGCTCATCACGATGCCGGTCTTGATCCGCTTCGCGACGCGGGAATCGTACTCGGCTTCCCGCTCGGCCAGTATGTCGCGGTGCCAGGCGTACGACTCCGCACCCGAGAAGCGGTTGAGCTCGGCCGCTTCCGACAGCAGTGCGAGCGGTGCCTCGATGATGGTGGCACCGGCAGCCGACAGGCGCGACAGGGTTGTGGCGAAGGAGGCCGCAACGTGTGGCTCGAGAGCGTCCAGCACGATGGTGGCAGGCACCAGTAACCGTAAACCCCGAAGAGGGATGTCGCGAATTGCAAGGATGTCATCCGCGATCACGCCATCGATCGTGATGCAGTCCGCAACGGAGCGCGTCATGGCGCATATGGTATCCAGCGTGGTTGAAAGCGGAATCGCACCGGTGGAGGGCACCCGGCGCGCGGTCGGTTTGAAGCCGACGATGCCGCAAAGGGCTGCGGGTATGCGAATCGAGCCGCCCGTATCGGAGCCGAGCCCGGCGACGCAAAAACCGGCGGCGACAGACACTGCCGCTCCGGAGGAAGATCCCCCAGGAATGCGGGCAAGCGTGGAATCGGCAGGATTGGCCGGTGTACCGTAATGCGGATTCAGGCCGACGCCCGAGAAGGCGAATTCGGTCATATTGGTTTTCCCGAGGATCGCCGCGCCCGCGCGGCGCAGCCTGGCAACGACCGGCGCATCCGCCTGCGCAGGCGGACGGTCCTTCAGGACCACCGAACCGGCCAGGGTCGTCTCCCCGGAAACATCGAACAGGTCCTTGATCGAGACCGGCAGCCCGGCGAGCGGAGAGAGTTGAACGCCGGCGGCCTGCATCGCATCCGCCTGGGCAGCGGACGCGCGGGCCGCTTCCGGATAAAGACGGGTGAATACTGCCGTGGCGGTCTTTGCCTGTGCGATGCAATGCTCGATCAGGGCGGTCCGCGAGGAGGATGCCACCTCCTTCATGGGGGTCGAAATCAGGTTTTCCATGCAAATGCTTGGTTGGAGAAAGGGAGAAAACGATAGCACAGCATGGCTGCCGGGACCGCCGGCATCGCGGATGGGTGCAATCCCATGCCTGCTGTTGGCAAGGCGCCATGATGCGGCGTCGCGGTATAATCGCGGTTTCCGTGTCAACCCGCAGCCGGGCTGCCTGTGCCGGCCACGCTGCTTCTTTCCTCTTGCCGCCATGCTGATTCTGCCGGGCTCCTCCGCCCTGTCTGCCTTCCGTACCCAACGTCTTCTATCCCAACTGCAAGCAATCGAGCCCGGCATTGTCGGCGTTACTGGTCGCTTCCTCCATTTTATTGACGCATCCAGGCCGCTGGACGCCGACGATACGGGCCGGCTGAATGCCATGCTTACCTATGGCGAGCCGTTTAGCGGTAGCGAGGAAGGCGATGAATTCGTCGTCATTCCACGCTTCGGCACCATTTCGCCGTGGGCCAGCAAGGCGACCGATATCGCCCGCAACTGCGGCATGGCGCACATCCGCCGTATCGAACGTGGCATTGCTTATCGGATAGTGATGAAATCCGGACTGCTGGGCGGCAAGAAAAAGCTTCCAGACCCGGCGATTCAGACCGTTGCCGGCCTGTTGCACGACCGCATGACCGAAACTGTCCTGCGCGGGGCAAACGACGCCGTTGCGCTGTTCAATGAGCTCGAAGCGCGGCCTCTGGCGTTTGTCGATGTCCTGGCGGGCGGAAAGAATGCGCTGGTCGAGGCCAACGCGGAACTTGGCCTGGCATTGTCCGACGACGAGATTGATTATCTCGTCAATGCGTTCACCCAGGCCGCTCGCAATCCGACCGACGTTGAACTGATGATGTTCGCCCAGGCCAATAGCGAACATTGCCGCCACAAAATTTTCAATGCCGACTGGACGATCGACGGACAGCGACAGGAAAAATCGCTGTTTGCGATGATCCGCAATACCCACCAGCTGCATCCGCAGGGCACGGTGGTGGCCTACAGCGACAACTCCTCCGTCATCGAAGGCGCGACGGTATCGCGTTTCTACCCACGCGGCGCGAAATCAGGCAATGTGTACCAGGACTCGGAAGAGCTGACCCATATCCTGATGAAGGTGGAAACCCACAATCACCCGACCGCAATTTCTCCTTTCCCCGGCGCTTCGACCGGCGCTGGCGGCGAGATCCGCGATGAAGGTGCGACCGGGCGCGGCGCCAAACCGAAGGCGGGACTGACCGGCTTCACCGTTTCCAACCTGATGATCCCGCATGCGGTGCAGCCCTGGGAAAACGCGCTCGACGTGACAAAATCCGCCGAAGCACGTGAGCAGGCGCGCGGCCAGGCCGGCATCTACGGCAAGCCGGAGCGGATCGCATCGCCACTGCAGATCATGATCGACGGGCCGATCGGCGGCGCGGCGTTCAACAACGAATTCGGCCGGCCCAACCTGGCGGGCTACTTCCGCACCTATGAGCAGAAGGCGAACGGCACGGTGTACGGCTATCACAAGCCGATCATGATTGCCGGCGGTCTCGGCAACATCTCCGCCAAACATACGAAAAAGCACGATCTGCCGGTCGGCAGCCTGCTTATCCAGCTCGGCGGCCCCGGTATGCGGATCGGCATGGGCGGCAGCGCCGCGTCGTCGATGGCAACCGGCGCCAATACCGCCGACCTCGATTTTGATTCGGTCCAGCGCGGCAACCCGGAAATGGAGCGCCGGGCGCAGGAAGTCATCAATGCCTGCTGGGCGATGGGCGACGACAATCCGATCCTGTCGATTCACGATGTCGGCGCAGGCGGACTCTCGAATGCCTTCCCCGAGATCACCAATGATGCCAAGCGCGGCGCCATCTTCGACTTGCGCAAGGTGCCGCTGGAAGAGACCGGCATGTCACCGAAGGAAATCTGGAGCAATGAGTCGCAGGAGCGCTATGTGCTCGCGATCGCGCCGGAGAACCTGGAACTGTTCCGCTACCTGTGCGAGCGCGAGCGGTGCCTCTTCGCTGTCGTCGGCACCGCGACCGAGGAACGCCAGCTCAAGGTCATTGATCCGCAGCATGGCAACAACCCGGTCGACATGCCGATGGAGGTGTTGCTCGGCAAGCCGCCGAAAATGCATCGCGACGTGGTGCATGTAAAAAATGATTTTCCGCCGGTGGATCTGACCGGCATTGCCCTCGACGAGGTGGCGCCGAAAGTGCTGCGCCTGCCGGCAGTGGCGGACAAATCCTTCCTGATCACCATTGGCGACCGTACCGTGGGCGCCATGTCGGTGCGCGACCAGATGGTCGGGCCGTGGCAGGTGCCGGTGGCGGATTGTGCCGTCACTTCGATGAGCCTGGAAGGCTATCGCGGCGAAGCGATGGCGATGGGCGAGCGCACGCCGCTCGCGGTCATCGACGCGCCCGCATCCGGGCGCATGGCGGTCGGCGAGGCGATTACCAATATCGCCGCCGCATCGATCGTCGACCTGTCCGACGTCAAGCTGTCGGCCAACTGGATGGCTGCCTGCGGACAACCGGGGCAGGACGCCGCATTATTCGACACGGTGAAGGCGGTGGGCATGGAGTTGTGCCCCGCGCTAGGCGTCAGCATCCCGGTCGGCAAGGATTCGCTGTCGATGCGCACGACCTGGCAGGACGATGGTGAAAGCAAATCGGTTACCGCGCCGGTATCGCTCATTGTGTCGGCATTCGCGCCGGTCGACGATGTACGCCGTTCGCTGACGCCGCAGCTGTGCAAGGACCCGTCCGACACCGTGCTGATCCTGATCGATCTTGGCCGTGGCAAGAATCGCATGGGCGCCTCGGCGCTGGCGCAGGTCATCCAGCAGCTTGGTGACCGCACCCCGGACGTCGACAGGCCGGAGGACCTGAAGGCGTTCTTCGCAGCCATCCAGCAGCTCAACGTCGAACACAAGCTGCTCGCATACCACGACCGTTCCGATGGCGGCCTGTTTGCCACGCTGTGCGAAATGGCATTTGCCGGCCGCAGCGGCATCTCCGTCAATCTCGATATCCTGACCCTGGAAGGCGAGCATGTCGACGACTGGGGCGACTCCAAGAACTGGGCGTCACAAGTGGGCGAACGCCGCAACGAGCTGACGCTGCGGGCGTTGTTCAGCGAGGAACTGGGCGCGGTGATTCAGGTCCGTGCCGAACATAAATCCGACGTGATGAACGTGCTGCGTTCTTATGATCTCGGCGCATGCAGCCATATCATCGGCAAGCCGAATCAGAACGACGTCATCGAGTTCATGCGTGACGCGAAGATAATCTACAAGCAGCCGCGCACCGAACTGCAGCGTGCCTGGAGCGAAACCAGCTGGCGCATTGCCCGCCTGCGTGACAACCCTGCTTGCGCCGACGCCGAATACGACCGCATTCTCGACACCACTGACCCTGGCATTACGCCGAAACTGACGTTTGATCCGCAACAGGACGTAGCGGCGCCGTTCATCGCCACCGGCGTCAAGCCGAAAGTAGCGATTTTGCGGGAGCAGGGCGTCAACTCGCATGTCGAGACCGCGTATGTGATGCACAAGTCCGGTTTCGTGTCGGTCGATGTGCACATGAGCGACCTGATCGCCGGTCGGGCGAAGCTCGACGACTTCAAGGGGGTCATCGCGGTCGGCGGATTCTCCTACGGCGACGTGTTGGGCGCTGGCGAAGGATGGGCGAAGACGATTTTGTTCAATAGCCGGCTGGCCGAACAATTCTCCGTGTTCTTCAATCGCACCGACACGTTCGCGCTGGGCATCTGCAATGGCTGCCAGATGATGAGTAACCTGAAGTCCATCATTCCGGGCGCCCACGATTGGCCAAAATTCACACGCAACAAGTCGGAGCAGTTCGAAGCGCGTTTTTCCATGGTCGAAATCGCGGAATCACCGTCGATATTCATGCAAGGCATGGCGGGGACCCAGACCGCAATCGCGATCGCGCATGGAGAAGGGTTTGCTGATTTTTCGCAGACCGGCAATGCTGCTTCGGCGATTGCGGCAATGCGCTACATCGACAACAAGGGGCAGGTAACCGAAGCCTACCCCTATAACCCGAACGGTTCACCGCAGGGCATTGCATCCGTCACGACACCCGACGGACGCTTCACAGTACTGATGCCGCATGCCGAGCGTGTATTCCGTTCCGTACAGCAGTCCTGGCATCCCGCCTCGTGGGGAGAATATTCGCCGTGGATGCGCATGTTCCGGAACGCCAGGGTCTGGGTTGGTTGAGCAACCTCACGGAATGATTGCTTTGTGGTATTTCGGCGGCTTTCGGGGGTGGCGGCACGGAAGGAAATTGACTAAAATCCGTCCCTCACATGGCCGGGAGCTAGACCGGGATAGCAGTTTTCTTTTCTGGCTGACGACAGGTTATGCCGGGATGTTTGCTCTTGTAACATCAGGAGCGCGTTCCGGCAATTGAAGGTCCGTTCGATCAAGTCAGAAAAATCCGCTGTTAACCGATGTTGATTAAAAAAATTCGTTCCCGCGTCCTCCTCATAGACGATGACAGTCTCGCCGCCGAAATGATCCGCCATATGCTGGGCGATTCGGCGGACATCTCCCTCCAGTATGTTTCCGACGCGCGTCAGGCTCTTGCGGCGGCCGCCGAGTTCAAGCCGACCGTTATCCTGGTGGACCTCATGATGCCCCTGATCGATGGCTTCCGCCTGATCCGGCAATTCCGCGCCGAAGCGGAAACCGAGGATATTCCGGTCATTCTTCTGTCATCGGAAGACGGTCCGGAACGGAAAGTCCAGGGGTTTGCGGAAGGCGCGAACGACTATCTCGTCAAGTGGCCGAACAAGCTGGAACTGGCAGCCCGGGTGCGTTATCACTCGAGCGCTTACCTTGCTCATCGAGAACGTGATGATGCATTCATATCCCTGCGCGAAAGTCAGGCGGCGCTGCTCGAGCGTACGCGCCAGCTTGAAGAAAGCCAGGCCGCGCTTCACCATGCGCAAAAGATGGAGGCGGTCGGCAAACTGACCGGTGGGGTGGCCCACGACTTCAACAATGTGCTGCAGATCATCGGCGGCAACCTACAACTTCTGAAATACGACACAGCGGACAACGAAGCCGCCCAGCGCCGCATTGCAGCAGCTTCGAAGGGCGTCGCGCGCGGCGCGCGGCTTGCGGCCCAGTTGCTTGCGTTCGGGCGCCGTCAGCCGCTGCAGCCAACGGTCATCCATATCGGCGCACTGTTGCGCAGCATGGACGACATGCTGCGTCGCGCCGTGGGCAGCAGCATCGACATCGAACTGGCAGTACCGCCGGACGCATGGAATACGCTGGCAGACGCAAGTCAGCTGGAAAATGTCATCCTCAATCTTGCCATCAATGCGCGCGACGCGATGCATGAGAAAGGCCGGCTCCGGATCGAGGCAGCCAATGTGACGCTCGACGAGCAGGAAGCGACCGCACTCGGACTCGATTCCCGCGAATTCGTGTCGCTGTCCGTCATCGATAATGGGGAAGGCATGCCGCCCGATGTGGCGGAGCGGGCATTCGAACCCTTTTTCACGACCAAACCGAATGGACAGGGAACCGGCCTGGGTTTGAGCATGGCATATGGTTTCATCAAGCAGACCGGCGGTCATATTGAAATCGACAGCGTGCCGGGCTCGGGCACCACGATCAAGGCGCTGCTGCCGAAAGCGTGCGAACCGGTCCATGAGCCGCAGCCGCTTGCCGACCGGCCGACGGCTGGTGGGCAGGAACGGATTCTGATCGTGGAAGATGAACCGGATGTGCGGGCGACAACCGCGGAATTGCTGGCTTCGCTCGGCTACCAGGTGCTGCAGGCAGAAAACGCCCATGCCGCACTCACCCTGCTGGAAAAGGGCGAGAAAGTCGATCTGATCTTCACCGATGTCGTCATGCCCGGACCGGTACATAGCGTGGAACTTGCGCGCCAAGCCCAGGTGCTCATACCGGGCGTCCAGGTGCTCTTCACGTCCGGCTATACGGAAAACGGTATCGTTCACCAGGGCAGGTTAGACCCCGGAGTCAGCTTGCTGAACAAGCCCTACACCGAGGAAAGCCTGGCGCGGAAAATCCGTCAATTACTTTGCAGGGATACGGACGCGAAGGAAGGCGGCGGATCGGCAGGGTAGAAAGCGGGTGAAGGCCTATCGGGAGGTGCTATCTGAGCGCACCCTGTCGACTTCCCCGACATAGCGCGTTCGCGCCAGCCAGCAACATTGTCGTTGCCGGCCGGCGCGATGCAAATCAGGAACGACGCATGAAACGCATCGAACCCGGAGGCGGTTCGTTCAGCACTGCCCAAAAAATTCCCAGATCGGCGATCGCCTTTACAAATTCCTGGAAGTCGACCGGCTTGACCACGTAGGCATTCACGCCAAGCTCGTAACTCCGCAGCAAGTCCTGCTCCTCCTTCGAGGATGTCAGCATCACCACCGGCAGGCTTTTCAGCGACTGCGTAGAGCGGATGTGCCGTAGCACTTCCAGTCCGTCCACCTTGGGCAATTTCAGGTCCAGCAGGAGCACTGCCGGATTGCCTTCCTGGCGCTTAGCCCAGGCACCTTGCATGTTCAGATAATCCAGCGCTTCGGCGCCGTCGCGCACGACGACGACTTCATTGGCCAGCTGGCTCTTTTCCAGTGCGATCAACGTCAACTCTAGGTCATTGGGATTGTCTTCGACCAGTAAAATCGGTTTAAGCATATCCATCCTCTTTAATCAGGGGCTGCTGCTTCGGCAGCGAAAACGAAAATACGGCGCCCTCATCGGGGACGCCCTCGGCCCATACGCGGCCGCCATGCCGTTCAATGATCCGCTTGACGTTGGCGAGGCCGATACCGGTACCTTCAAACTCTTCCATGCGATGCAGGCGCTGGAAAACGCCGAACAGCTTGTGCGCGTAATCCATGCTGAAACCGACGCCATTGTCACGGATATGAAAAATGTCTTCTATTTCACTATCCTCGTATGACATGGAAATGACGGGTTTGTCCCGCGTACGCGAGTATTTCACCGCGTTTGACAGCAGGTTATACAGTGCCAGTTGCAGAAAGGTCGGATCAGCCTGGATGACGGGAAACTGTGCAATCTGCCAGCTGACCCGGGCGCCTTGCGCTTCCTGCATGACGCGGTCCATGGCGGCCTTCACGAGCTCGTTCATGTCGGCGGACTGGACCCGCAGGCCCGCGCGTCCCATCTGCGAAAAGCTCAGCAGGTCATCCACCAGCTTGCCTGCGAACCGCGCCGAATCCTTGATGTTTTTCAGGAAGCGATTGCTCCGTTCAGACAACTGCTTGCCGTCGAATTCCTGGAGCAAATCGGTGAATCCGACGATATGCCGCAGCGGTGCGCGCAAATCGTGGGACACGGAATAGGAAAACGATTCCAGCTCCTTGTTCGCCCGCCCGAGTTCTTCTGCGAGTTCGGCCATTGCCTCGGCGCGCTTCAGGACGATGCCGAGCACGGCGGTGCGGAACTCCATCGCGGTTTCGATTTCGCTCCTGCGCCACGGCACCGAGGTCGCATGCACCGTCTCCCGCCAGACGGCGAAGCTGTTGCGCGGATTGAGGCGCCCGGGATGCTCGGCATCGGGGAGCTTAGCGGCAGCAGCCGGATTGCCGGCCCATTCCACCGTCTGGATGACCTCGGGCCGGAACCATATCAGGTAGTGCCGGTGAATCTGCGAGATCGGCAAGGCAAGGATGCCGCTTGCCTTCATTTTGATATCTTCGCCTTGCGCGTAATGGCGGGACAGGTTGTCGGTCTGGAATATATCGCTACCGAGGTTCATGCCCAGCCACTCCACCAGCTGCTGGATCTGTTCCTTTGATGGCGCATCGCCGTAGCGCACGATCCTGCCCTCGAATACCAGGGCCGCACCCGTCGCGTTACCGAAACGCAGCAGATCATGCGAGATTGACGTCATGTTATCGATGAAGTCCGCGCCCTGGCTCAGCGCGGAGAGCATGTCGACCACCATCCTCCGCAATTCGAGGCGGGCGTTGTACTCGGCAATGTCTTCCCGCGATTCGATGCGCAGCGCAAGCAGCTGACCGAGCTGTTCGCATGCGGCCCGCACTTCAAACGGCACGAAACGCGGCTCGACATGGTGACAGGAGATCAAGCCCCAGAGCCTTCCCTTCACCACCAGCGAAATGGACATCGAGGCCAGCGTCCCCATATTCTTCATGTACCGCACATGGACCGACGACACGCTGCGCAGCGCGGAAAAGGCCAGATTGGTCGGCGCCCCGGTGAGCGGGTTGGCAGCGGGCATCAGCGGCGCCGGAACGTAGTTCGCGTCGGCAATCAGCCTGATGTGATTGGCGAGGTACAGTTCGCGCGCCTGGCGCGGAATGTCGGAAGCAGGGAAGCGCTGGTGCAGATAGGAAGGATAATCGTCGTCCTTCGTTTCGGTCAGCACATGGCCGTGGCCGTCCTCGTCGAAGCGATACAGCAGTACCCTGCCGAAACCCGTAAGGGTCTTGATTTCGTCAACCGCAAGCTGACTCATCGCTTCCACCGAGGTGGCGTCGCTGACTCTTGAAATGAATTTTCCCACCACGGGATAAAGCAGCCGGAAATCAGCGCCCGCCTGCCGCGAAGCGGGCTCGAACTCCAGGATCAGCAAGCCATCCGACACATGGGCAAGAACATCGAACGATCCGGCCTGCGCCAGTTGCATAGTGCCCAGATAGCTGATGCGCGACTCGATCTGCCCTGCGGTGATCCAGGTACGTAGCTGGTCCCGGTTGTCGCTGCCGGTCAGCGCGGCGATATCCTTGCTTAACAGCGCTTCTGCAGGTGTGCCGCCAAAAAGGTGGATATTGCTGCTGGCCTGCAGGATGGCGAGGTCGTCCCGTCGAACTCCAACCATGAACCCGTGCGGCTGGATACTGCCGGGAATATGAATCGGCTCACGGTCGCACAAGGCGATCTCGACCGTTGCATCGTCAATGGAAGAATTGCTCATCGATTGCACCATAAAAAATCGCGCGTTCTACACCGGCGGACGCCACGGAATACAGCAAGCACATCGCCGAACCCGCATGCGCCGGCTCAAGCGGCACCCCGCAGCCTGAACCATGCCGCCAGCGAGGCAAACGCATCCCGCGCTGCCATCGCAGACTCATGTCGTGACTCATCGTCACGCAGATGCGTTTCGGCGCAAGCGACAAAGGCGCGCCACTTTTCCGCAGTATGCGGACCGTACCCCAGGAGCCAGCGCGAAGACCAGGAGGGCAGGGCGGTCGACAGTTTTTTACGCAGGACCTGAGTGCCGAGTTGTGCGCCTTCGATGACATAGGCAGTCCCGAAGCGTGCGGCGAGCGTGTCGAGGCGCGGTGTAAAACCGCTACCCGGGAGATCCTTGATTGCGGCATCGTTCATTCCGGCCGCGCGGAGATCGTCTTCAATCCACTGCGATTTTCCGTCACGTTCAGCCGCACGCATGTTCTCGGGCCACGGCGCGTTCCACAGCTGTGCCTCGAAAGGAGCCATCCAGCTGAACAGTGCCGCTGCATAAGAAAGGAATTCGGATTGTCCTGCACCGGGAACAGCAACCCGCAGGGTCTGTTCGAGGTCCTGATGCAGGTCGCCGGTTGCTTTCCGCATCGCGTCCAATGCAGAGGCAGGGGATGATAAAACCATCGTGATTACGTCGTGATTGTGCCGAGTGTTGATTGATGATTTGTGCCGGCTGGAGCCGGCGAAGCGACTAGATTTTACTACCTGAAAACCCGTTTTTTCAACGTGGTCGGCCGCTTTCGGTCGTCTTTGCAAATAAAAAGGGCGCTTTTTAAAAGCGCCCTTTTGCATGGCGAAACAGCGATTACTGAATCTTCGCTTTTTCACGCAATTGCTGCTGGAATGCCTGCAGTTTTTTCTGCTGCAGCGATTCGGAGATTTGCGGTTTGACTTCTTCCAGTGCCGGAATCTTGGCCGCGCGGATGTCCTCTAGCTTGATCACATGGAAACCGAATTGGGTCTTGACAGGAGCCTCGGTGACCTGGCCTTTCTGCAACCCGGTCATCGCATCCGAGAACGGTTTTACGAAGGACGCGGGAGAGGCCCAGTCGAGGTCGCCGCCATTGGCAGCGGAACCCGGGTCCTTCGATTGCTTCGCCAGCTCTTCGAACTTCGCGCCGCCTTTCAGCTTCGCGATGATGCCCTTGGCATCCTCTTCCTTTTCAACCAGGATGTGGCGTGCACGATATTCCTTATCGCCGGCCTGGGACTTGAACTTGTCATATTCAGCCTGGACTTCCGCATCACTGACCGGATTTTTCTTCAGATAGTCCGCAACGAGTGCGCGAATGACGATGGACTGACGGGCGATTTCGACCTGGTTTTTCACGTCCTGATTGTTGCTGAGGCCGCGCTTGTCGGCTTCCTGAATCAGGATTTCACGGTTGATCAATTCTTCCTTGACCATGTTGCGCAGCTGCGGAGAATCCTGCTGTCCTTGTGTCGATAGCTGCTTGATCAGTGCATCTGCACGTGACGAAGGAACAGGCTTGCCGTTGACGACGGCAAGGTTCTGCGCCATGGCCGGAAACGCGGCGGCGGCAAGAAGAATCATCAACAGGCGAGCGGGTTGTAAAGTCATTGTTCGGTCCTAATGCGTAATTAATTAAGTGTAGGAGATTGAGAGTCAGTCTCTATACGGGTTAAACGGTCATTTTGGCAGAGCTTACTACAGGTTGAATTTCGATGATGCCTGGCGAAGTCAGTCGGCCACGTCTTGTTTTTTTTGAATTTCAGACGGTGCCAATGCATTGATGGCAAGCGCATGGATATCAGCGTGCATCATGTCGCGAAGGCAATCATACACCAGCCGATGTCGCGCAACGCGGTTCAGGCCTTCAAAACGAGCCGATATCAGGTGTAACCGGTAGTGGCCGCCGCCCGATGCGGCACCGGGATGACCGGCATGCAGATGGGACTCATCGGCCAATTGACATTCCAGCGGTGAAAAAGTTGCAACCAGCTGCGAACGAATTTTTTCCAGGCGATCGCTCAACTTGGATCCTTGATGTGCTTGGACAGGAACATGCTCTGGGCAATGATGAAGGCGAACATCAGCCCGGTGAAGCCGAACAGCTTGAAATTCACCCATATTGCCGTCGAGAACGAATAGGCGACATACAGATTCAGCACGCCCATGGCCGCAAAGAATCCGGCCCAGACGAGGTTAAGGCGTTGCCACAGTGGATCCGGAAGCATGATCTGCTTTTCCATCATCAACCGAATAAGGTTCTTGCTGAAGAGTGCCTGGCTAACCAGCAGCGCCACGCCAAAGATCCAGTAGAGCACGGTCGGCTTCCACTTGATAAACGTCTCGTTGTGGAAGTAGATCGTTGCGCCGCCGAAAACGGTGATGATCGCGAGCGACACCCACAACATTCCATCGACCTTTTTCCTGCGCAGCAGCAGGTAGCCTATCTGTCCCAGCGTCGCAAGAATCGCGACGGCGGTGGCGAGCATGATGGGCGCCTGATCCAGCGCCGCGACACCGCCCGAAACGATGCCTGAAAGGTACTCCTGCACGATGGATTGCGCGGCCGTGGGATTACCTTCGCCCCATTTGAATACGCCGAAGAACAGGATGACGGGGAACAGATCGAACAGGAACTTCATACCGGTTTATGGTCTTTCGCAGGTTGTGGATCGAAGCGCAGCGACGCGGAATTGATGCAATAACGTAATCCGGTGGGTGGCGGGCCGTCAGGGAAGACATGGCCGAGATGCGCGTCGCACACATTGCACAGGATTTCGGTCCGTATCATGCCATGGCTTCGGTCGACGCGCTCGATCACATTGTCGGGATTGAGCGGTTTGAAGTAGCTTGGCCAGCCGCAGCCGGAATCGAACTTCGCATCGGATTCGAAAAGCGGTGTGTTGCAACAAATGCAAGTATAAATTCCGTGCTCGTGGTGGTCCCAGTACTGGCCGGTGAAGGCGCGTTCAGTGCCTGCGTGGCGGGTTACCTGGTACTGGATGGGGTCCAGCAGCGATTTCCATTCTTCGTCGGTCTTGCGGATTTTTTCAGTCATGAAGAACAACTCACTTCAAGGTGGCTTGCCCAGTCGGGCGGAAGGGCGGCATAGGCTTCATTTTCCGGTTGCTCGTCGAAAGGCTTTTCGAGCAGCTTCAGCAGGCGTGCGGTCTCGGAAAAATCCTTTTCCTGTGCCTTCTGGATTGCGACCTGCGCAAGGTAATTGCGGAGGACGTATTTGGGGTTGGTTGCGTTCATCGCTGCTTTGCGAGGCGCATCCACGCTGTTCTCTTGCCGCAGCCGTGCACGGTACTGCGTTGCCCAGGCGTCAAACGCGGGACGATCGATGAACAGATCGCGCAGCGGCTCATCGGCGGACGCGTCGTCGAGGGCGAGACTGCCGAGGCGGCGGAAGAACAAGGTGAAATCAACGTGGTTGTCCTGCATGAGGCCGAACATGGCATCAAACAGCTTGTCATCGTCAGGCAACACGGAACGCAGGCCGAGCTTCTGATGCAGCAGTCGGTCGAAGTGCTGCTGGTATTCGGGCTTATAGACTTCCAGTGCAGCCTGCGTGGTGTCGACATCGCCGATCAGCGGCAGCAGCGCCTGACCGAGCGCATAGCAATTCCATTGGCCGATGCCAGGCTGCATCTGATAGGAATAGCGCCCCTGCTGGTCCGTGTGATTGCAGATATGCCGGGCGTCGAATGCTTCCATGAAACCGAAAGGCCCGTAATCGATGGTCAATCCAAGGATGGACATATTGTCGGTATTCATCACGCCGTGCATGAAACCGACGGCCTGCCACTGGGCCATCAGGCGGGCGGTGCGGCGGGTGACTTCCGCCAGCAGCGCCTCGTACGGATTGCCGGCGTTGCGCAACTCGGGATAGCAGCGGTCGATGGTGTAGTCGGCGAGTGTCTGCAGTTCTTCCTTGCGGTCGTTGTAGAACCAGTGCTCGAACGAGCCGAACCGGATGAAGGTCGGCGCCATGCGGGTAGCGATCGCGCTGGTTTCCGGTGTTTCGCGCAAGACGCGCATGTCGGAACCGACGACACACAGTGCACGGGAAGTCGGGATGCCAAGCGCCGCCATCGCTTCGGAACACAGGAACTCGCGAATGGAAGAACGCAGCACCGCGCGGCCATCGCCCATGCGGGAATAGGGCGTCATGCCTGCGCCTTTCAATTGCAGCTCCAGTGCGCCTGGGTGAGGTGTGCCGGGCGCCGGAACGTCGCCAAGAAGAATCGCTCGGCCGTCGCCGAGCTGGCCGGCCCACACGCCGAATTGATGACCTGAATAGACCGCCGCGAGGGGAGCAGACCCATCTGGAACGCGGTTGCCGGCGAATGTTTCAATAAACAGCGGGTTATTGAATTCCCCGATGTCGAAATCGATCAGTGCCGCTGCAGCCTCGCTTGCACAGACGAGATACGGCGACGGCACAGGCGTCGGCATCAGCCGCGTATAAAACGCAGGCGGCAGCTCGGCAAACGAATTGAGAAACGGCAATGTGTCGGTGCGAAAACTGCCGGTCGCCAGTCCGGGGGCATTCATGTACGCTCCTTGCTTGGTGGGACGCCGGCAGCACTGGGCCGGGCGTCAAGTCTCACTTTGAACCGGGGCAGCGAGATACGTTCCGGATAGGCTAGGCGCGTCAGTTCGTCCGCCTTCTTGATGGAAACGCGTCCGTATTTGGTCTGGACAAGACCGGCCTGTTCCCAGGTGCGCAGCAGTTTGGCGATGCTCTGCCTCGATTTGCCAAGCAAATGCCCGAGTTCCTCCTGGGTCAGCGGTACTTCGCGGCCACGTGTCGTCGTGGCTGCATTCATGGCTGACGGCTCGAATTGTGCAAGCTCCAGCAATCGTCGCGCCAGGCGCTGCGCCAGCGGCGCGATCGCGGCTTCCTCGACGAGATCGAATGTTGCGCGCAAACGCAGGCTCAGCATGCGCGCAAAGCGTTCATAGATCATTGGATGCTTGGCCAGCAAGCGCTTGAAATCCGACTTCGCATGGAATAGAACGACTGTGGGACCGGATGCACGACCGTCATGTGTGCGCGGCAAGCCATCGAAGATGGACAGTTCGCCGAACCAGTTCGGCGCCTCCAATACGGCGATGGTGGTCGCATAGCCATCGGCGGTCGTTCGCGAGAAGCGCACCGAACCGCTGGCAATGGTGTAGAACCCGTCGCATGCCGCCCCGCGCGCATGAAGCAGCGTGCCGTCTTTCACAGCGCGCAGGCTTCCTGCTGCAGCGGCTTCCGCGATAACGTCCTCCGGGAAATTGGCCAGCCATGATGAGCGCAGCAGGGCGATCTTATCGATGTCGGGAGTGACCCTATTTGGCATGGCAAATGTAAAAAAATTGACAGTCTTCTGCAGTGGAGTATATGGATACTGGCCTTATGCGAGCCCGTGCTCCACATCACTTGTATGTAACCGGTATTTTGACAGAGAAGAGGAAACCCGATATGAACGCCCCAGAAAAACTGCAAATCCCCTCGATCCAGGACCGGGTTTCCCCGGAGGAATGGCAGGCACGCGTCGATCTCGCTGCCTGCTATCGGCTGGTTGCCGATTTTGGCTGGAGCGACCTGGTGTTCACGCACATTACAGCGCGCGTGCCGGGCACCGAAGACCAGTTCCTGATCAATCCCTACGGCATGATGTTCGACGAAATCACCGCATCGTCCCTGGTAAAGATCGACATCAACGGCAACAAGATCGAAGACTCGCCTTTCCCGGTCAACCCTGCCGGATTCACCATTCACTCCGCAATTCATGCGGTACGGCATGATGCGCAATGCGTGCTGCATGTTCACAGCATTAATGGCGTTGCCGTGTCGGCGCAGAAAAACGGCGTACTGCCTTTGTCGCAGCAATCAATTTTTGTATTGTCCAGCCTTGCCTATCACGACTACGAAGGCGTAGCGCTGAATGATGATGAAAAACCGCGCCTCGTGGCAGACCTCGGCGATAAGACCTATCTGATGCTGCGCAATCATGGATTGTTGACTATCGGCAAAACTATTGCGGACGCGTTCGTCAATATGTACATCTTCGAAGCAGCCTGCATGATCCAGATCCGTGCTCAGGCCGGCGGCGGGGAATTAATCCCCATTCCTGCGGCAATCATCAACGGGGCGCAGCAGTCGGCGAAAAAAGTGACCAAGTCGCAGGGCGGCATGCTCGCGTGGCCGGCATTGCTGCGTCGCCTCGACCGTCTTGACCCGTCCTACCGGACCTGATCCACATAAAAATTACGGAGACATCCCATGCAAGAGAAAGCAACTTTCCGCGACATGCAGCAAAGCACCGCGGAAGACTGGCAGATCATTTCGAAAGAATTCAAGCCTTTTGCCGCTGCGCTGCCAGATCGGGTCCTGGCCCATCTTCGCCTGCTGGAAGGCGATTGCGGCGGTTTTGCCGTTGATCGCCTTACCCATAGCCTGCAAACCGCGACCCGTGCCTTTCGCGACGGGCGCGACGAGGAATACGTCATCTGCGCGCTGCTGCATGACATCGGCGACACGCTCGGCAGCTTTAATCATCCGGATATCGCGGCGTCGATTCTCAAGCCCTTCGTGAGCGAAGAGAATTTCACCATGGTCGAAAAGCATGGCATTTTCCAGGGCTATTACTTCTTCCATCATCTCGGGATGGATCGTAATTTGCGCGATCAGTTTGCCGGCCAGAAACTTTATGACGTCACCCTGGAATTTTGCGAGAAGTACGACGCGCCGGCTTTCGACCCTGATTACGACACACTGCCGTTATCGTTTTTCGAGCCAATGCTGCGCCGCGTAATGGCGCGGCCGAAAAACTCAATCTACAAAGCGGTTACGGAGGAAAAAGTCGCGTAGGTGACATTGATGCGCCGCACCATCGAAAGTCGTTGACGGTTTAGTACGGTCGTTCAAAAATCATGCCTTGTTTTAGAAAAACCATTCTAATGGGCGTCTAACAAAATGATTTGAACGCCAGCGTAGCGTTCTCTGGCAGGCATAAGCCTGCCAGAGGCATTCTGTTAGACGCTCGGATAACGACAGGAGACATGATGGCGCAGTATCCGATGAGCCCCTTGATGGGGCAGATGATGAGCCAGCCTTTGCTCATCTCGAGCATCATCCAACATGCCGACCGATATTTCGGCGCAAATGAAATCGTTTCGCGACGCGTCGAAGGCGACATTCACCGTTATACCTACCGCGATTGCCATCGCCGCTCCCGCCAGATGGCGAACGCACTCGGCGGCTTCGGCGTCAAGATGGGCGACCGCGTCGCCACCCTTGCATGGAATGGCTACCGGCACATGGAGTTGTACTATGCAATCTCCGGTTCCGGCGCGGTCATGCATACCATCAATCCGCGCTTGCATCCCGAGCAGATCGCTTACATCGTCAATCATGCCGAGGATCAATACCTGTTCTTCGACCTGACTTTCCTGCCTCTGGTGGAAGCATTCGCGGCCCACTGCAAGACGGTAAAAGGGTTCGTGATGATGTGCGATCGTGATCGCATGCCGCAGGAAACCAAGGTTCCCAACCTGCTGTGCTACGAAGATCTGATTGAAAGCAATTCGGCCGAGTACGAATGGCCGCTGTTTGATGAAAATTCCGCGTCGAGCCTGTGCTATACCTCGGGCACGACCGGCAATCCAAAGGGCGCTCTGTATTCACATCGCTCCACGATTCTGCATTCCTACGCGTCGACGATGCCCGATGCGCTCAACGTTTCCGCGCGCGACGCCGTTCTGCCAGTGGTACCGATGTTCCATGTGAACGCGTGGGGACTGCCTTACTCGGTACCGCTCACTGGCGCCAAGATGGTATTTCCTGGGCCGGCACTCGACGGCAAATCCCTGTTCGAACTGTTCGAGCAGGAGCAGGTGACGTTCTCCGCCGGTGTGCCGACAGTGTGGCTGGGCCTGCTGACCTATGTCGGCCAGAACAACCTCAAGTTTTCCAGCTTCAAGCGTACCGTGATCGGTGGATCAGCCTGCCCGCCGGCGATGATGAAAACCTTCCGCCATCAGTACGGCATCGAGGTGGTGCACGCATGGGGCATGACGGAAATGTCGCCGCTCGGAACCGCATGCACACTGCAGAGCCGTCACTTGTCGCTGCCGGATGACGAGCAGCAGGCGGTACTTGAAAAGCAGGGCCATGCAATCTACGGCGTTGACATGAAAATCGTCGATGATGCCGGCAAGGAATTGCCATGGGATGGCAAGACCTACGGCAACCTGTATGTGAAGGGGCCCTGGATCATCAGCAGCTATTTCAAGAATGAAGGCGGCGATGTGCTGGAGAACGGCTGGTTCCCGACCGGCGACGTTGCCACCATCAGCCCCGAAGGCTACATGCAGATCACCGATCGCAGCAAGGACGTCATCAAGTCCGGCGGTGAGTGGATCGGCACGATCGACCTTGAAAACATCGCCATGGCGCACCCCGCTGTCCAGCAGGCTGCCTGCATCGGCATTTTCCATCCGAAGTGGGATGAGCGCCCGTTGCTGGTGGTGGTCAAGAAGCCGGGCGTTGAAGTGAGCAAGGAAGAACTGATCAAGTTTTACGACGGCAAAATCGCAAAATGGTGGACGCCGGACGACGTAACCTTTGTCGATGCGCTGCCGATCGGCGCCACCGGCAAGATCCTTAAAAACAGGATCCGGGAGCAATTCAAGGAGTACAAACTGCCTACGGCATAACTTCTTGCAGTTTATTTTCGCAGCAACACTAACAGGCCGATGGCCAGTGTTTATTTCAGTATCCACATAAAGGAAGAGACAGATGATGAAAATGATTCGCCCCTTGGTTCTGGCATGCTCGGTTGCGGCCGCCTTCGCCGCACCATCCGTGCACGCAGATACGATCAAGATTGCGATGATCGAGACCATGTCGGGCGCATTTGCGCCGATTGGTCAGAACCAGTTGAATACATTCCGTATGTTCACGGAAATGGCGAACCAGCAGAAATGGGCCGGCAACCACACATTTGACGTGCAGGCATTTGACGGCAAGGGCAGCCCACAGGAATCGCTGAACCAGTTGAAGACAGTGATTGACCAGGGCTATCGCTTTATCGCCCAGGGCAACGGCTCCGGCGTCGCAGCCGCACTGGTCGATGCGGTCAACAAGCACAACGAACGTAATCCCGGCAAGGAAATTGTTTTCCTGAATTATTCGGCGATCGATCCCGATCTGACCAACAGCAAGTGCAGCTTCTGGCACTTCCGCTTCGATGCCAACTCCGACATGAAGATGGAAGCGCTGACGACTTACATGGCCAAGGACCAGAATATCAAGAAGGTCTACATCATTGGTCAGAACTATGCACACGGCCATCAGGTCACCCGTGCAGCGAAGGAATATCTGAAGCGCAAGCGTCCTGACGTCCAGATCGTCGGCGACGACCTGCATCCGATCGCGCAGGTCAAGGACTTTGCTCCGTATGTCGCGAAGATCAAGGCTTCGGGTGCCGATTCGGTGATTACCGGTAACTGGGGCGCTGACCTCGCGTTGCTGGTCAAGGCAGCCAAGGATGCCGGCCTGACCGCGAAGTTCTACACCTACTATGGCGGCACGACCGGCGTACCGACTGCAATGGGCGGCGCGACCGAAGGCCTGGTCAAGCAGGTTGCCTACTGGATACCGAACAACGAAACCTTTGCAGGCAAGGAAATCGTCGAGGCGTTCAAGAAGAAGTACAACGATGACTTCTATGTCAGCGACATCTATACCATCATGCAAATGGTGGGCAAGGCTGCCAAGGACACGAACTCCGTTGATCCCGTCAAGATTGCATTCGCAATGGAAGGCATGAAGGTCAAGGCCATCAATGGCGACGTGGAGATGCGCGCCGCGGATCACCAGTTGCAGCAGCCGCTCTACATTTCGACATGGAGCAAGGTTGACGGCAAGAAGATCAAATACGATCAGGAGAACACCGGTTACGGCTGGAGCAACGATCAGAAGATCGATAGCTACGTCGCGTCGCAGCCGACTTCCTGCCAAATGAAACGTCCGTCCAAGTAATCTTGCTTGATGAAGGCGCGGCAGATCGACTGCCGCGCCTTCCCTGCGGAGATAATCGATGTCATCGAATCCACGCCCCTGAACGTTGATGCAGGTAGGCGTCGCCATGGTGTGAAGCACCGTGCCGGTTTCGTGATGACGCGTTTTCAGTATGCCGAATTGCCTGGAAGCCAGAATGTCCGGCCTACATGAAACGCACCATCATCGCGCAAATTGAGCGCGTAACACGTCTTAGCTTTACAGCGGGTACAACCGCCGATATTCTATAAACTCAATATCTATAAGGAAGAGACAAATGACACTCAAGTTACGCCCACTCGTAATGGCCCTGTCGGTGGCGGCTGCTTTCTCCTCGGCTGGCGCACAGGCGGAAAACATCAAATTCGCGTTCATCGATCCTCTGTCAGGCCCATTTGCTCCAGTCGGCCAAAACATCCTCAAGAGCTGGCAACACGTGGCTGAACTGGCCAACAAGGAAAAGTGGGGCGGCGAACATACATTTGAAGTCGTCGGCTTTGATAACAAGGCCAGCCCCCAGGAATCCCTGACGCAGGTAAAGACAGCAATCGACCAGGGCTATCGTTATCTCATCCAGGGTAACGGTTCCGGCGCTGCGGCAGCCATTCTGGATGCGGTCAACAAGCACAACGAACGCAATCCCGGCAAGGAAGTCATCTTCATCAACTATGCTGCGGTCGATCCCGATCTGACCAATAGCAAGTGCAGCTACTGGCACTTCCGCTTCGATGCCAATTCGGATCAGAAGATGGAGGCGATGACGACCTATATGCAGCAGAACCAGAATATCAAGAAGGTCTACATCATTGGCCAGAACTATGCGTTCGGTCATCAGGTGACCCGCGCAGCCAAGGATTACCTGAAGCGCAAGCGTCCGGATATCCAGATCGTCGGTGATGACCTCCACCCGATCGGGCAGGTCAAGGACTTCTCCCCATACGTTGCAAAGATCAAGCAGTCCGGCGCCGATACGGTGATCACCGGCAACTGGGGTGCCGATCTGGCGTTGCTGATCAAGGCGGCGAAGGATGCGGGACTGGAAGCCAACTTCTACACGTATTACGGTGCGACGACCGGCGTTCCTACCGCAATGGGAGCAGCCGGCGAAGGCAAGGTAAAGTCGGTCGGCTACTGGAACGTCAACAACGAGAAGTTTGTCGGACAGGAACTCGTCGAGAGCTTCAAGAAGAAATATAACGACGATTACTATGCGATGGCGACTTACACCGCGCTGGGCATGCTGGGACAGGCATTCAAGAACGCCAAGTCGACCGATCCTGTGAAAGTGGCACCCGTTCTGGAAGGCATGAAGTTCAAGAGCCTGAATGGCGAGGTCGAGATGCGCAAGGCGGATCACCAATTGCAGCAGCCGCTGTATATCTCGACATGGACCAAGGTGAACGGCAAGGATGTGAAGTTTGACCAGGAAAACACCGGCTATGGCTGGAAGACCGACGTCAAGCTTGATACCTATGTTGCGGCCCAACCGACGTCTTGCCAGATGAAGCGTCCTAACGGTTAAGGTAACAAACGTGCAGCGTGGCGCCGGGAGGGTGCCGCGCTGCTTTTTTTTCGCTTAGAAAAGTACGGTCGTACAAGAATATTCCGAATAGGGGCACTACGTGGAGTTCACGCTAATTACTTTGCTTAACGGTTTGAGCTACGGGCTCTTGCTGTTCATGCTTTCGTCGGGTTTGACGCTTATTTTCAGTATGATGGGAGTGCTGAATTTTGCGCATGCCAGTTTCTATATGCTCGGCGCCTACTTTGCGTATGCCATCAGCACCACGATCGGCTTCTGGCCGGCACTCGTGGTCGCGCCGTTACTCGTCGGCGCGATTGGTGCGCTTGTCGAGCGGTACGGACTGCGGTCGGTGCATAAATTCGGACATATTCCCGAATTGCTGTTCACCTTCGGCCTGTCGTATGTACTGGTCGAACTCGTGCAGCTGATCTGGGGCAGGGCGGCCGTACCTTACCCGATTCCCGCGGAACTCGATCGTTCCCTGTTCACCCTGTACACGACGACGTTCCCGATGTATCGCGGTTTCATGATGCTCATCGCATTGCTCATGCTGGTGTCCATCTATTTGCTGCTCACACGCACCCGTATCGGCCTTGTGATCCAGGCTGCGTTGACACATCCCGACATGGTGGAAGCACTCGGCCACAACGTGCCGCGTGTGTTCATGCTGGTGTTCGGCGGCGGTTGTGCGCTGGCGGGACTTGCCGGTGTGATCGGCGGTAACGCGTTTGTTACCGAGCCGGGCATGGCCGCAACCGTCGGCAGTATCATTTTCGTGGTCGTGGTGGTCGGCGGCATGGGTTCCCTTGTCGGTGCACTGCTTGCATCGCTGCTCATTGGCGTGCTGCAGACCTACGCCGTGGCGCTCGATTACTCCTTCGTCACGTTGTTTGCCGGACTCGGCGCAACGATCTCTCCGGAGACCTTCGGCTTCTCGGTACTCAATCTGACGATTTCACAGGTTGCACCGATCATGCCTTACCTGCTGCTGGTGCTCATTCTGATCTTCAGGCCACGCGGCTTGATGGGAACACGGGAGGGCTGAACGAATGAATACCATGACCATTACACATACCATGAAGTACTCGCCGTTAAATATCGGACGGTTGATCGTCTGGAGTCTGTTTGCGATCGTCCTGATCGTTGCGCCGATCGTGTTCAACAAGGGCGCATCGTTGTCGCTGCTGTCGCAAATGGGCACGCTGATGATCTTCGCCCTGTCGTACAACATGCTGCTCGGGCAGGGCGGCATGCTGTCCTTCGGACATGCGGTGTACTCCGGGCTTGGCGCGTATTTCGCCATCCATGCGATGAACCTGGCTTCCGGTGGCAAGATCTGGATGCCAGTTGCGCTCATCCCGCTGGTCGGCGGATTGGCGGGCATGTTCTTCGGCGCCTTGTTCGGGTATGTCACGACCAAGAAATCCGGCACCACGTTCTCGATGATTACCCTTGGTATCGTCGAACTGGTGTTCGCGTGTTCGCTGATGTTCCCGGCCTTCTTCGGCGGTGAAGGCGGCATCTCGACCAATCGGGTTTACGGCCAGCCGTTCTTCGGCTTGACGTACGGCCCGCAAATCCAGGTGTATTACCTGATCGCCTTCTGGCTCTTCATCAGTACCGTGGGCATGTTCGCCTTCACGCAAACACCGCTCGGCCGCATCATCAATGCCGTGCGTGACAATCCGGAGCGGGTCGAATTCATCGGTTACGACACGCAATGGGCACGGTATCTGACGCTGATCCTCTCCGGTTTCTTCGCCGGCATCTCCGGCGGCCTGTCGGCGATCAACTTCGAGATCGTGACGGCGGAAAACGTCAGTGCCATTCGTTCCGGCGGCGTGCTGCTGTTTGCTTTCATCGGCGGTGTCGGCTTCTTCTTCGGCCCGATGATCGGCGCCATCCTTGGCGTATTCCTGACCGTCATGCTGTCCGACTTCACCAATGCATGGCAGCTCTATCTCGGCGTGTTCTTCATCCTGATCGTCATGTACGCGCCGTTTGGAATCGCCGGCATCATCATGCTCAACCTGCGCGCGGCGAAGTTCGGCAAGTTCAAGCGAATCTGGCCGAGCCTGTTGGCAGTGTCCCTGGCTGGTTTGCTGCTGCTCTTTGGCACGGTGATCGCCGTTGAGATGATGTATCACCTGACATTGGAGTCGGTAAACGGCACGCAGAAGAAGCTTTTTGGCGTAACAGTGGATACGGCGGCGGCCATGCCATGGATTTTCACAGTGGCACTGCTTGCGATCGCCACGTTTATTTTTATTAAAACAAAGAAGGCTTTTCAACAGGCATGGGGTGAAGTGAATACCGAAATTGAAGAACAGATCCGGAGGGGCGTAGCATGAGCGCGTACGCACTTGAACTGAAAGATGTTCGCAAAAGCTTCGGCAAGTCCGAGATCATCCGCGGCGCCAACCTGGCAGTTCCGAAAGGCGAACGCTTCGCCATCATCGGTCCGAACGGCGCCGGCAAGTCAACGCTGTTCAACCTGATTTCGGGACGCTTCCCGGTGTCGTCGGGCGACATTCTGCTCAATGGCAAAAGCGTCCTCGGGCTGAAACCGTTCGAGATCAACCGCAGCGGCCTGTCCCGCAGCTTCCAGATCACTAATATTTTTCATCGGCTGTCGGTCTATGAAAACCTGCGTTGCGCGGTGCTGTGGTCACTCGGGTACAAGTACTCGTTCTGGCACCGCCTCAACGGTTTGAAGGATGCCCATGCACGTGCGGAAGCCGTGCTGGAACAGATCGGCCTCAAGAGCCGGCGCGATATCGCTGCCGGTCTGCTCACCTATGCGGAGCAGCGTGCGCTGGAGATTGGCATTACGATCGCCGGTGGCGCGGAGGTCATCCTGCTCGACGAGCCGACGGCCGGCATGAGCCGCTCGGAGTCCGACGCAGCAGTGGAACTGATCCGCAAGGTAACCGTAGGCAAGACCCTATTAATGGTGGAGCACGACATGAGTGTGGTATTCGGCCTGGCCGACAAGATCGCGGTGGTCGTGTATGGCGAAGTCATCGCCTGCGACACGCCGGAACGGGTGCGCGGCAACCCGAAGGTGCAGGAAGCCTATCTGGGCGGTCACGCAACGGCGGAGGCATGATGGAAGCACTACTCGATATCAAGGATTTGCATGCCTTTTACGGCAAGAGCCACGTGTTGCACGGCGTCGACCTGAAGGTAGGCAAGGGCGAGATCGTCAGCCTGCTCGGACGCAACGGGGTTGGCCGCTCCACGACGGTCAAATCCGCCATGGGCCATGTCGACACTACCGGTTCGATCCGTTTCAAAGGCGAGGAAATCAGCGGCTTAAAGGCGTTTGAAATTGCGTATCGCGGTCTCGGCTATGTGCCGGAAAACCGGGACGTGTTCCCCACGCTTACCGTTGAACAGAACCTGCTGCTTGGCGAAAAGAAGGGAAAGAAGTCGCGCTGGGGGCTCAACGACATGTACACGATGTTCCCGCGCCTCAAGGAACGCCAGCACACCGCGGCCGGCGTGTTGTCTGGCGGCGAACAGCAGATGCTGACCTTGTGCCGTACGCTGATGGGCGACCCGGACCTGATCATGATCGATGAGCCGACCGAAGGGCTGGCGCCGAAGATCGTCGACCAGGTGGCGCAGTACCTGAACGAGCTGAAGAACCGCGGCATCTCGGTGCTGCTGGTGGAGCAGAAGCTGGCCATTGCGCTGGAAATCTCCCAACGCGTATATGTCATGGGACACGGCTCCATCGTGTTCGAAGGCACGCCCGCCGACCTGCGCGGCAATGCAGGCATCCGCAAGGAATGGCTGGAGGTCTGACGGCTGCAGCCATCAAACAGCATGCCGCTGTCCACTTGATCATTGGACGGCGGCATGCCATCAAAAGAAGACAAATCCATGGCAGTCATCGGACCTGACGTCGTCCTTCGCAATCCTGCTTATATTCACGAAACGGCGCACCTGTACGGCAAGGTGACCGTAGAGGAAAACGTTTCCATCTGGATTAATGTCGTTGCACGTGCCGAGCACAAGGAAATCGTGATCGGCGCCTATACCAATATCCAGGACTTCGTGATGCTGCACATCGGCGACCGAACGCCAACCATCATCGGCAGCCATTGCTCGATCACGCATCATTGCACCATCCACGGCTGTACCATCGGGGACAACTGCCTGATCGGTATCACCTCCACCATCATGGACGGCTGCGTGATTGGTGAAAACAGCATCGTTGCAGGCCATACCTTTCTGAAGGAAGGCACAGTGGTGCCGCCCAATTCCATTGTCATGGGTACGCCGGGTGCAGTAGTGCGGACCCAGAATAATTTTGTCCGCAACCGGATGAATGCGCATTTCTACTACCGCAATGCGCTTGCCTACGCTGCCGGGAATTACCGCGAATGGGACCGTCCCGGCTTCCAGAGCGATGTTATGGCTGAATTGCAACGCCTCCAGCACGGCGACCAAAACTAGAAGTCACTCCCTTCCTGACACTGATATGATGAGGAAAAGTTTCTACGTAGTAATACTCGCCTAACCTACGTAGTACTTCGGTTGTACCTGACATCACCCTCGTCAATACTCGGTCTTACCGTCGCGGCGGCCAACCCGCACGCGGCGTATAACCAATCCCTCAGGGAGGAGACATATCATGTGGAAGAATCCGCTTTGCCGCGCAGCCTTGCTGTGCGCGTTTTCATTGATTCAGTCTGGCGCCTATGCGCAGTCCAGCGCCGATAACGACGTTATCCGGATCGGCGTTTCGGGCCCCTTCAGTGGCGGTTCAAGTCCGATGGGGGAAAGCATGCGCAACGGTATTCGCCTCGCCGTGGAGGAAATTAATAGTATTGGCGGTATCAACGGCAAGAAGGTACAGCTGGTCGAACGCGATGATCAGGCCAAGAATGATGTGGGCGCCAAAATTGCGGATGAATTCGTTCAATCGAAGGTGGTAGCGGCGATTGGAATTGTGAACACGGGGGTCGGCCTCGCATCCATCGATGCCTATCAGAAAGCGAAAATCCCGCTGATGATCGCTGTTTCTACCGGAACGTCGCTCACCAGGAAATACGCGCCGCCGGCGGCGCCTGAAAACTATATCTTCCGCATATCGCCGACGCTGGATCTGGAAGCGAAAACACTGGTGGCGGATCTCAAGCGCAGGGGTTTGACGAATGCAGCCATTCTTGCCGACAGTACCGCTTACGGCGAAGCAGGGCTCAAGGCGTTCCTCGAGCAAAGCAAGCTTGCCGGCCTGAATGTGGTGGCCGAGGAGCGGTTCAATATCGGCGATACCGACATGAGCGCCCAAGTAAGGCGGGCAAAAGCCTCGAGTGCCGAGGCCCTCGTGTTATGGGGCATTGGCCCCGAGCTAGCGGCGGTAGCGAAGAACAAGGAAGCAGAGGGATGGAAGGTGCCATTGCTCGGAAGCTGGACTTTTTCGATGGGCAATTTCATCGAGCTGTCAGGTAAGGCTGGCGAAGGCGCGCTCATGCCACAAACATTCATCCAGGACCTCGGCTCCGCCAGCAAGAACGGCTTCCTGCTGGCCTACCAGCGCTCATTCAAAACAAGCCTGATCCCGTCGCCGATGAGTGCCGCGCAGGGTTATGACGGCATGCATTTGCTTTACCTGGCGATCCGGCAGGCCAACTCAACCGACGGCACCAAGATCAAGGAAGCGCTTGAGAACCTTAATAGCCGCTATCAAGGCGTGATCACCAGTTACAGCAAGCCGTTTTCCAAGCAGGATCATGATGCAATCACGCAAAACATGGTGCTGATGGCGACGGTAGCGAAGGGCCGGGTCGACTACGCCTATTCTGACGACAAGAAGCGCGGCGCGCTACTGCGCCTGAAAGCGCAGCAATGAAAAACTGATGCCGATATTCCTGGAGAGCAGGTGGTTTTCGGCATCGTTCGATAACCGCACCATGGGTGCTGTCATTGGTGCTCTTTAAACCGGCAGATCGTCCTGCCGGTTTTTTTACTGCAAAAATAATACGATCGTTCTTTTATCGGGTATAGTTCACACTACAAAACCAGAGCACCGCGTGAATGGTCCAAGACGCAGTAGCAAGCCTCTGTATGCGCACCAAAAAAATAGCCCAACGAGACTTTATTGATAAAGGAAGAGATATGACTGCCGAATACAAGGTCAACGGCGCAGTCGCCGTTATTACGCTGAACAATCCGCCGGTGAACGGCCTGGGCCATTCGACCCGCAGCGCAATCGTGGAGAGCATGAAGCAGGCGCTGAACAACGATGCCGTCAAGGCGATCGTGATCACCGGCGCCGGCAAGGCGTTTTCCGGCGGTGCCGATATCAAGGAATTCAATTCGCCGAAGGCAATGGCTGAGCCGACGCTGCATACGGTGATCAACGTTGTCGAAAGCTCGACCAAGCCGGTCGTGGCTGCAATTCACACGGTGTGCATGGGCGGTGGTCTTGAGCTTGCGCTCGGCTGCCATTACCGCGTCGCTTCCGCGGGTGCGCAGATCGCGCTGCCCGAAGTAAAGCTGGGCATTCTGCCGGGTGCCGGTGGTACGCAGCGTCTGCCGCGCGTGCTCGGCCTCGAGATGGCATTGAACATGATCGTGTCGGGCAACCCGGTGCCATCGGAAAAGCTGGCAAAAACCGCGCTGTTCAACGAGATGATTGAAGGCGATCTGCTGGAAGGCGCCACCGCGTTTGCCAACAAGATCGCTGATACGCGTCCGCTGCCGAAGGTACGCGACGTGAAGGTCGATTACCCGAATTACGAAGCATTCCTGCAGTTCTCCCGCAATACAGTCAAGGCAATGGCAGGTCCATTCCCCGCGCCGCTGAAGTGCGTTGAAGCGGTTGCCGCATCGGTCACCAAGAAGTTCGACGATGGCCTGGCGTACGAGCGTGAACTGTTCGTTGATCTGGTGCAGACCACCGAATCGAAGGCCTTGCGTCATGCCTTCTTCGGCGAGCGCGCCGCAAGCAAGGTGCCGGACGTGCCGGAAGATACACCTACCCGTCCGATCAAGTCGGCAGCCGTCATCGGCGCCGGCACCATGGGCGCCGGTATCGCGATGAACTTCGCCAATGCCGGCATTCCCGTCAAGATCCTGGAGATGAAACAGGAAGCACTCGACAAGGGTCTTGCCACGCTCCGCAAGAACTATGAGAACACCCTCAAGAAGGGCAAGCTCACCCAGGAGAAGTTCGACCAGCGCGTCGGCCTCATCACCGGCACACTGTCCTATGAAGAAATCGGCCAGGCCGATATCGTGGTCGAGGCGGTATTCGAGGACATCGGCGTCAAGGAGCAGGTTTTCAAAAAGCTCGACGAAGTGATGAAGCAGGGCGCGATCCTGGCGTCCAACACATCGACACTGGACGTCGACAAGATCGCCAGCTTCACCAAGCGTCCACAGGATGTCATCGGCCTGCATTTCTTCAGCCCGGCGAACGTCATGAAGCTGCTGGAAATCGTGCGTGGCGCGAAGACCGGCAAGGATGTGCTCGCGACGTCGCTGCAATTGTCGAAGAAGATCAAGAAGACCGGCGTGGTGTCGGGTGTCTGCGATGGCTTCATCGGCAACCGCATGATCGAGCAATACAGCCGCCAGGCAGGCTTCCTGCTGGAAGAGGGCGCATTGCCTGAGCAGGTGGACAAGGCAATCGAAAAATTCGGCTTCGCGATGGGCCCGTTCCGCATGGGTGACCTCGCCGGTAACGACATCGGCTGGTACATTCGCAAGCGCCGTTATGTCGAAAAGCCAGAAGTCACTTATTCGAAGACAGCCGACCTGCTGTGCGAAATGGGCCGTTTCGGCCAGAAGACGTCCTCCGGCTGGTACGACTACAAGCCGGGCGACCGCAAGCCGTATCCGTCGCAAGTGGTGAATGACATGATCGTCAAGCACTCGGCAGACCTTGGCATCGAGCGCCGCAAGATCAGCGATGAAGAGATTGTCCAGCGACTGGTATTTGCGCTCGCGAATGAAGGCGCGCAGATCCTGGATGAAGGCATTGCGATGCGCGCATCGGACATCGACATGGTTTACCTGACCGGCTACGGCTTCCCGCTGTTCCGCGGCGGCCCGATGTTCTACGCCGATACCGTCGGCTTGCCGAACGTCGTGATGACGATGGAGAAGTTTGCAAAGGGACGCCATGGCGAGGCCTGGAAGCCGGCGCCGTTGCTGGCGAAGCTGGCTGCCGAGGGCAAGACGTTCAACTAAGCCCACCACCGTTGTCGAAAAAGCCCGGTCTTGTACCGGGCTTTTTTCTTGTGGCGCCCGGATTTCGCAGGCCGGTAGGGAAAATTGCATCGATTAGAATGTGGTACAACAAGCTGCAATCGTCCGATTGGGACGACATCGCCGGACGGCATTATCGCAACATGCCGCGGCGCGAATACGAGGACCGAGATTGTGAATCACTTTAAACCGCCCGAATTTACCTTTGATTTCTCAAAATACGACCTGATCATCGACGCGCGTTCACCGCGGGAGTTCGAGGAGGATCACATTCCCGGCGCGGTCAACCTGCCTGTGGCAAACAACGAAGAATATGCCGAAGTCGGCACGATGCACCGTACGAACAAGCACGGCGCGTACAAGATCGGCGTCCAGTACTCTCTGAAGAACATCGCGCGCCATCTCGAAGAAACGGTATCGAAGTACGATGCGACGAGCAATATCCTGGTGTACTGCTTCCGGGGCGGCAAGCGCAGCAGGCTTTGGCTGGACGCACTGGAAACCATCGGCTATCAGGTCGAGCGCCTGCCCGGCGGATGGAAGAAATACCGCGCTTACGTTAATGAACAGCTCGCCGTTGTGCCGGCGCAATTTTGCTACAACGTGTTGTCTGGGCCGACCGGATGCGGAAAGACGCGGCTGCTGTATGCGCTGGAGGCCTGCGGTGCGCAGGTTATGGACCTTGAAGACATCGCCATGCACCGCGGCTCCGTCATCGGTGCGTTGCCGGGGACGCCGCAGCCAACCCAGAAGCTGTTCGACAGCCAGATACTGCAAAAGATGAAGTCGTTCTCCACGGACCGGCCCATCTGGGTGGAAGCCGAAAGCAAGAAAATCGGAAATGTGCAGTTGCCTGACGCGCTGTTGAGCACGATGCGCATGGGAGCAATCATTCCAGTTGACGCCGACATGGGGCAGCGCGTCCTGTTGTGGCGGGAAGATTACCGTCATTTTGAGGAAGACCCGCAATCGCTCGTGGGGCGGCTGGAGTATCTCCGTCCGTTGGTCGGGGGAAAGGAGCTCGACGAATGGCGGCTCCTGGCGGATGAAAGAAAAATGCCGGAGCTTTTCGAGCGGATCATGCGCAATCATTACGATCCGGCATATGCACGGTCGACGCAGAAGAATTATCCGGGAATCGAAAAACTCGAAAAGGTATTCCTGACGGACTTGTCCCCTGATGGTTTGCTGCCAGTGGCCCGTTCTCTCATTGCACGGCATGACGCTGCCGGCTGAAACATCGAGAGGTGCAGCGCAGTTTCCAGAAAGAGGAATGCCTGCCGACTGGTGGTATCTTAGTCCGCCCTTCACTTTACTTTTCGGATGAAACTATGTTCAAGAAACTTGCCTCGGACGCACTGGGACTCAGCGACATTGGCGTCATCATCACACCTGAAAACTACAAGGATGTCGATGCGGACGATTACCTGTTTCACGAAGATGGAGAGAAGATTTTCTTTCTGATCAAGTCGCGCAAGGATGAGTACTGCTTTACCAATCTCGCACTTATCCACGTAGACGGTGAATCGGCAGTGTCTTCCAAGCGCTCCATCCGGCGGTATGACTACGCTAGTTACCGCGTCTCCAATCCGCTGATCGAAACGGCCGGCACGGTGGACCTCGATGTGGAATTGAAATTCACCCTGGGTGACAAGGTGTTCAGCATCGACATCCGGAAGAAGTTCATAGAACAGGTCAAGGATATCTACAAGGCGCTGTTTTCGATCGGCAAACAGCAGACTCGTGATGAAATTGGCAGAAGCAACGCGATTCGGACACTGGAAGCGACTGCCTCAATGTACAAAATCAATGATGGGGCCAGCGCCGCCACGATCGTCACCAATTTCAATGCAGTGCTGGATAACCTGAACAGGGCGGTTCTGGACCGGCATACGAAGCGCGATTTCAGCGACGTGTTCCAGAAGTACATTCAGAGCTAGCACCGGATGGTCGATGCATTTGCGTGATGGCGGATTACCAGTAGTTCTCCGTCACGAATTGCCCTGGGATGGCGCGCCTGACAGGCCGCATGCCGCGTTCGTGCAGCAGGCGCCGCGTTTCCTCGATCATTTCCGGATTGCCGCACAGCATGATGCGCGATGCGTCCACACTGAGTGGCAGTCCTGCCTTTTGCTCCAGTTCTCCGTTTTGCAGCAGCGTGGTGATTCTGCCGCTGAGCGTTTCGCTGTCAGCCGCATGGTCATCTCTCGTCACCGACCGAATAACCTGCAGGCGTCCGGCATTGGATAGATTACCCGGCGGATTCAGCACCAGGGCCGTCAGTTCGTCCCTGTATGCCAGTTCGTCGGCATGCCGCACGCAATGCACGAGTACCAGGTTGTGGAATCGGCTCCAAACATATGGGTCGCGCAGTATTGAGATGAAGGGACCGATGCCGGTGCCGGTCGACAGCATCCAGAGATCGTTGCCATCTGTAAACCTGTCCACAGTCATGAAGCCGAAAGTTTGCCGTTCGATCCAGATGGGATCGCCCGGCTTGATCCTGTCGAGCCGGGTAGTGAACAGGCCGCCTTCGACGATGATGCCGTAAAACTCCAGCTCGGCGTCCGTCGGTGCCGAGGTCATCGAATACGCACGCCAGATCATGCCGGATTCGTCCTGCAGGCCCATTCGCGCGTACTGCCCGGCTGTAAAGGAATATCCGTCGGGTTTTGTGGTCGTAAACGTCAATAGCTTGTCAGTCCATCGGCGCACGGAGGTTACAGTCTGCTGAGTGGCTTTCTGGAGTGCTTGCGGCGTTGCATTCATCTTGCTTCCGTCCTGTTGAAAACTCGACATTCGATCATCCTGTTTATACTTGTAGCCTATCCCGGCAGGAATGATAGTCATGGCGGGATGCTTCATGTGCAGCACTGCGTTGAAGTTTCTTGTCATAGCTTACTATGACTCGTCGCATGCCTTGTTCTGCCATGGATCGTCTCGGGCATACCTGACACTCCCTTCCGGGACAGGCTTTTAGTGCAAATCAAAAAAGGTCCGCAATGACAAAAATCGTTTTACTTGAAAAAATCCACGCGAGCGCCGTGGCGCACCTGAAGAGTGAAGGTTTTACCGATATCGTGCAATTGCCGACGGCGCTGACCGGCAAGGATCTGGCCGATACGCTGGCGGATACCGATATGATCGGCATACGGTCAGCCACACATATTACCGCCGATATCCTGGAAAAGACGTCGCGCCTGCGCGCCATTGGCTGCTTCTGCATTGGCACCAATCAGGTTGACTTGGGCGCTGCGGCGGCGCGTGGCATACCGGTATTCAATGCACCGTTTTCGAATACCCGGTCCGTCGCAGAGCTTGTCATCGCCCAAGCGATCTTGCTGCTGCGGCGGATTCCGGAAAAAAATGCACGTACCCATCGGGGCCATTGGGACAAGTCGGCTGTCGGATCGAACGAAGTACGCAACAAGCTGCTGGGCATCATCGGATACGGCAATATCGGCGCGCAGGTCGGCATTCTTGCAGAAAGCGTTGGCATGCGCGTGTGCTATTACGATGTCGAAAGTAAGCTGCCGCTCGGCAACGCACGCCCCACGGCAAGTTTGGATGAGTTGCTGGAGCTGGCTGATATCGTCACGCTGCACGTTCCTGGCGGAAGTGCAACCGAGAATCTCATGACGCGCGACAAGATCAATCTGATGAAGCCGTCAGCAGTGCTGATCAACGCGTCGCGCGGCGGTGTGGTCGAGATCGATGCACTGCATGAGGCGTTGATGGAAAAGCGTCTCGCCGGTGCTGCGCTGGATGTGTTTCCGGTCGAGCCGCGCAACGAAAAAGAAGAATTCATCTCGCCCTTGCGCGGTCTGGATAATGTGATCCTGACGCCGCATATCGGCGGCAGCACCGAGGAAGCGCAGGAAAACATCGGGCGCGAAGTGGCGGACAAGCTGGCCCGTTTCATGAAGGCGGGCACGACGCGCTGGGCAGTGAATTTTCCGGAGCTTCCGCACGTGGACAAGGAAGCGAAGAGCAGGGTGCTGAACGTGCACCGTAACGAACCTGGTGTGATCGCGCGCATGAATGCCGATTTCGCAGCGGCAGGCCTCAATATTGTCGCCCAGCATCTGCAAACGAAGGGGGCGATCGGCTATGTGATCACCGACGTAGATGCTGTCATTCCAAAATCCTTGCTGCAGAAAATATGCAAGGAGCCGGCGACAATCCGGTGCGAGTTGATTTAAAAAAGAATAAGGGGATGGAACGGGACTTGCATCTCGGGGTCTTATTTAATCATTACTGCACATATTCAGTGTGTGCAGGTGACGGCTGTAATCATGAAAAACCATCCCTCATGGATCGTCGTGCTGCTTACCGCGCACGGTGTCGGCTGCCTGTATTTGTTGCTGGGTATTTTTACCGGCTTCGCGACGCCTGTATTTAGCGTAGTTCGGCATCTGCAGTAAAAGCGATCCGCCAGAATGCAACGCGCTGCCGTGACCGACAGCGCGCGGGCCTGCTTGCAATCCCTGCTTGCAGTCTTTACAGGCGCTTGCTGGTGACCACTCGCGCTTCGCCGCGATCGCCGACAGTATGCAACGTGACCGGCCTGCGCCACACGCGTCCGATATATTCCAGTACGCGCTCCGCCCGTGCCAGATCGATGCCCCGGCCGTCGCTCTGGTGGTCATGGACCAGTTGCAGGCTGCCGTCGACATGCAGATGCTGGGCCGCGATCCGCGGTGCGCCGTAGTTGAATTTCGGCGACAGGATGGCCTCATGGACTGCATGCACTTCCCGCTCCGTGATCCGGATATCGCCGTCACCGCGTTCCTGGTAGACGAACAGGTCGAGCTTGTCGATCAGCTCGGCACTGAGATAGTTGCGAATGAAACCGAAATCGTCTTCCTCCTTCATGATCCGGCGAGCCGCATCGAGCCCATGCTTTTCGACGATGTCCTCCCACATCGAAAAACCGAGATGGTACGGGTTGACGGCAAGCGAGAGTTGCCGCTCGGCGGCGTAGGGGCGGACCACATCGGAATGCGCCTTGATGGCGGACAGGTAGAGATCGTGCGGCAGGAAATCAGCCTCGCGCAGCAGCCTCGCATGCCAGTAGGAAGCCCATCCCTCGTTCATGATCTGGCAGGCAAATACCGGATAAAAATAGAATGACTCTTCGCGGACCGCAAGGAAAATATCGCGCTCCCAGTCCTCCAGTTCCGGTGCGTAATGCGCGATGAACCACAGCAGGTCGTATTCAGGTTGCGGGGGGACCGCGATTCGCTTGGCAACCTGTTTCTTGTCCGGCTGGACGGTTTCGCCGGGGAGACTGCGATAGCGCCGCTGGAAGGCATCGAGCACCGGTTCCTCATGCTTCGGATGATCGGTCGGATACAGGTCGCGGTGAAGCTCACGGTTGATGTCGATATGCGGCTCCAGCGCAAGCGCGGCGTCAAGCACGGCTTCGACCCGGTCCTGGCCATACTCGGCGACTGCCCTTTCGATACGGTGCGCGCGGGCGGCTGCCTCCTCGAGAATGTGTCCGCCAGCCATTTTCATGAACTGCGCAAAGAGATGATTGTTCTTCGCGAAGTCGGCATGGCCAAGAACGTGCGCGGTGACGAGGGTGTTTTCCGGTAAGGTATTGTTGTCGACCAGATAGGCATGGCACGGATCGCCTGGGAACATTACCTCGAAAATGCGCGAATGGCCCATTCCCTGGCGGATCAATTGATGGATATAGCGCACGCCGAACGACCAGTGATGCATGCGGACCGGCAGTCCGTAGACCGCAATTTCCATCATGAAGTTGTTGGGCACGACCTCGAAATCGACCGGGTAATAGTCGAGCCCTTGTTTGCGCGCCAGGTCTTCAATCTTCGCGGAATATTCCTTCAGGGTATCAATCGAATTGCACATGGGTACACGTTTCCTTATTCGACCTGCTGGATGAAGAACTTGCGGATGGCCTTCCAGACATCGTCATGGCGAGCCAGGACGCTGCTGCCGATCGGTGCGCCGGTACGTTCGATCTCACCGCACAGCATCTTCATCTCGGTCTCGCTGGTACGGGGCGAACCCGGTACTGTTTCCACATAGCCGATGAAGTTCAGCAGGCTGCCGAGACGGGTAAGGCTTTCGATCGCGGCTGGCCGGTCCTCGGTGAAATTCTCGCCGTCGGAGGCATAAAACAGGTAGCCGTTGTACTGCGAAGGGTCGTACTGGCTTTCGATCATTTCCACCGCGAGCTTGAATGCGGTAGACGCCCCGGTGCCGCCGGTGCCGCTGACATTGAAGAATTCATGCTCCGAAAACTCCCATGCCTGCGTGGTATGGGCGATAAATCGCGTTTCCACCTTTGCATAGCGGCGGCGGATGCCCTGCAGAACGAAAAAGAAAAAGCTCTTGGCTAATTTCCGCTCTGCATCGGTCATGCTGGCGGACACATCCAGCGCGAAGATGACGACCGCGTTGGTTGCCGGCTTGCGCCGCTGCACCAATTGCCGGAAGCGCAGGTCTTCATTGGTGAAGGGCACCGGATTTTCCTGCACGGCCCGCCGCTTCACCGCTTCCTTTACCGTACGCCTGCGGTCGAGGCGCGCGCGGGCGCCATGCTTGTCCCAGCCCTCCCGCACCATTTCCTCGTCATTGATGCTGGTATTGCGCTTCGGCTGCAGGTCGGGCAACTGCAATTCTTCCCACAGCCAGTCGATGATGTCGTCGACCTTGAACTCCAGCATCAGCTTCACTTCACCATCGTTGTTGCCGCCTTCACCGGCTTCGTCGCCCATGTCGGGTTGCGCCTGCCGCAGCACGTCGCCAGGCTTGCCCTTGCCTTGGCCGGCGGCGGTCTGGGTCTGGGAATTGGAATCCGACAGCCTGAAGCGCGCATGCTCCAGCAGGTGCACCGGAACCTGCACCGTCCTGTCCTGCGAGCCGGTGATGACGTCCGGCCCGGCTACCAGGTTGGGCAAGTTCTGCTGCACCGCCTCGCGCACTTTTTCGTTGTGCCGCAGCCAGTCGCGCGACCCGCGTGAAAACAGGTCATACCACGGGCTCTCAGCGGACATCGTAATGTGATTCACCATATTTGGACCTTAAAGCACAAACTGCATGCATCATCTGACCGCTGACGGCGCCTCGAACGTCACTCCTGCGCCATCAGTGTCGTTACATAATTAAGCGCCTCGCGCGCGCTGTGGCTGTCGTATCCGTACTCGTCGACCAGCCGCTGTTCCACCACCGAGATCTTCTGCCGTACCTCATCGTCGGGGCGGGTCGTGGAGCTCACCAGGCGCAAAACGTCGCGCCGCTGCTCGAACAGGTATTGCTGGACAGCGTTGTGCAGCTGGGCGTGGCTGTCGAGCGTGAACTTCTCGCCGCGCTTGTAAGCGCCCATTGCTTTCCTGACCACCTCCTGCCGGAATGACTGCTTGCCGGAGTCGGAAATATGGATCTTTTCCTCTACGGCCCGCAGGAAGCGTTCGTCGGGTCGCCGCTCTTCGTTGGTGATCGGGTCCTTGATCTGGCGGTTGTCGAGCATCGCTTCCACCTCGTCGAGATACTTGTCGAGCAGGTCCTGCGCTTCCTGCTCGAAGGAGACGAACAGCGCCTTGTGCACGTCTTCCTTGACCCAGCGGTTGTAAAAATCCTTGCGCGCCAGGACCAGGTAATCGACCCACTTGCGTTTTTTCTTCGGATCGATGCGCGCATCCGATTCGATCGAGTCCTTGATCGCCAGCAGAACATCCATGGTCGTCAAGCTTTTGACATTGGATTGGATGATGGCGTTCGACAGGGCGTTGATCACGAAGCGCGGGGAGATGCCTGCCAGTCCTTCATCCGGCATCTTCTGCTTCATTCGCTCGACATCGGCATGACCATAGCCTTCGACTTCCTCGTGGGCGTACAGGCGGATTTTCTTGGCCAGTTCGAGATCGCGCTCGTCGTTGTCATTCAAGCGCGTGAGGATCGCGAATACCGCCGCCGCATGCAAGGCATGCGGATCGAGGTGCACCTGCCGGAATGCCGGCGCGGCGGACGAGATCAGTTTCTTGTAAATTCGCGCTTCGTCTTTGTAATTGAGTGTGTAAGGAACCTGGATGATCACCATGCGGTCAAGCAGCGCTTCGTTCTCGCTCTCCTGCAGAAAGCGACGGAATTCCGCAAGGTTGGTATGCGCGAGAATGGTTTCGTCCAGATAGATCAGCGGGAAGCGCGAGACCTTCACGTTCTTTTCCTGCGTCAGAGTCAGGAGCAGGTAAAGGAATTCACGCTTGACCTTGAGTATCTCGATCATCTCCAGCATGCCGCGGCTGGCCGCATAGACCGCGCCCGACCATGACCATGCCCGGGGATCGCCTTCATCGCCGTACTCCGCAACTTTCGACAAGTCGACAGAGCCGACAAGGTCTGCCAGGTCGGCAGTGGTGGGGTCATGCGGTGCGTAGGTACCGATTCCGACGCGGCCTGCTTCGGAAATGAAGATGCGTTCCACCGGCATCTTGAGGAAATCGCCGCCGTAATCGTTCTCCAGACGGGTGCGGCAGTGCGGGCAAACCTCGCCCTTGATTTCGACGCCATACGTCTCGCGGAACGATCCGCGCAAGGTGTGCGGCACCAGGTGCAGCGGTGATTCATGCACCGGGCAGCCCTGTATCCCATACACTGCGCCGGCGTCGGTCATGCTGTATTCCTCAAGCCCACGCTTGAGAAGGATGACCAGCGTCGATTTGCCGCCGGAAGGCGGGCCGAGCAGCAGCAGCAGGCGGCGTCCGACTTCCGATCCGGCGGCCGCGGCCTTGAAGTAATCAACGACGCGGTCGATGGATTCATCAATGCCGAACAATTCCTGGTCAAACAGTTTGCGGCTGAATTTTCCGTCCTCGTTTTCGCCACCCATCCAGCGAATCATGTCCCACATATATTGGTGCGAAGTGCGTGCGGCGCCCTGCGGATCTGCCGGCAGGATCTCTTCAAGGAACTGCGACAGCGGACCGGACCAGTACACCGCGCGGTGGTTCTTGGTGAAATCCACCAGGCTCTGCAAAAAGTTTTCTTGCTGTTCGGTATGTTTGGTTGAATCTAGATTCGACATCGCATGTGCTCCGCGTGAAGTTGGTGGGACGTGATTCTGTGGACATCTGAGACGATCTTCCGTTTCTGATACGCCCGATTTAAGTATAGGGCGCTACGAAAAAAGCGAATGATGAGAACGATCAAGGAAATCTTCGCAATATGACCGATATGCAATCCATTTCGCACCACCCTTGAGATAGCAAGATGCGTGCAAGGAAAACCTACACAAGCGAATGTAAATGCGACTCGCTGCGCAAGTTCTACAGGCCATACCTGCCGCGCCGGTAAATCACTTATGCATCGCGAATGCGGGTGCTCCCGATTGTTGCGACGCGCAAATAACGCTTACAGCAGAAGGGGTATTCGCATGCATCGGTGAGACTGCTGTGGCATTCGATCGCACTGATCCAAAATGAAGCGTATAAAACTATCGTTTGCCTGTGAGCTGGACCGAGGCTTACGGACGTTATACGCTCGCTCAGGTAGTAGTCGTATCGAGTGGACTGCTGACATGAGTATCAACGGCGGACAATCCGGCGCGGATGACATGGTCGGCAGCAATGGTATGTGCAGCGATCAGTTTTGGGATGTGCGGTATGAACCGACTACTTTATGCGCCCGTGTCAAAGATGGATGACAGTGCAAGGATTGGTAGCGACCATCCTGAATTCGGACGAGGCATTGGATCCAAGTGAGCTGTATATGAATGGAGCACACATCCGGCGTGGGAACCTAACCCATGACCACCGTGAACTTCAACAAAACGCAAACTCCCTTACGACTGTGTTGAAAATGTGCAATCTTTAGTACATGGAACAGCAATTGCAATGGGTTTTGTTGTATAAATTAATGCACCATCGTCATGCAACATTGTGTATGTGGATTTAGTTGCCGCGTGGACGATGATAGTAAGCAATTGTGGCTTGTTGCACCCCCAGGAAGGGTTCAAGATCCAGGAGTTCAGTCGATGACCATTACACTCGCTCGCCAGCATTCCGTATATGACACCAAGGCCGTCGAGAGCGCGCAGGAGAGGGCGCGCGCGATGAAGTCAGTCGAGCTCGAAGCATTCTATGAAAACATGCTCGAACTCGGCGGAGAACGGTTCCTAACTACTCCCTCGACTGCGGATGCACTCGATCCGCTCTATGAAGATTGTCCCAACTTCGGCGAAGTGCTGGACGATCTGTCCCGTTATCTCGGTCTCGCCCTTGCAGGCGGCGCAAGCTTTAACGTCATGCCGGTCCTGCTTCTCGGCGATCCCGGTGTCGGAAAAACGCATTTCGGCAAACGGCTGGCCGGCGTACTCGGCACCGAGTTCGAATTCATCAGCATGAATGCCCTCTCGGCAGGGTTTGTCATAACCGGCAGTTCTTCAAGCTGGCGTGGCGCGAAATGCGGCAAGGTTGCGGAGCGGCTGGTAAGAGGACGCTTCGCAAATCCGGTGGTATTGCTCGACGAAGTCGAAAAAGCAACCGGCTCGACGCAATCCGATCCGATGGCGGCGTTGTACCAGTTGCTGGAGCCTGAAACATCGCGCGCCTTCCATGATGAGTTCATTGATCTCGATCTTGATGCCAGCCAGGTGTTCTGGGTGCTTACCGCCAATAGCCTCGAAGGCATACCACCAGCCTTGCTCAGTCGCATGGCTATCTACGAGGTGCCGACGCCGACCCCGGAGCAGGCGGCAGCGATTGCACAGAAAGTGTATGCCGGGTTGCTGAAGGAACTGAAGCTGCAACAGATGGAGACCGGCCTTTCCGATAGCGTGCTGGATAAGATATCGGAAATTTCACCGCGCGAGATGCGCAAGGCGTTGCTTGACGGACTCGGATTCGCCGTTGCGGCTGGCAGGAGCGGGCTGACGCCGGAAGACGTGCGTGTCAAACCGGATGTCTGCAAGCGTCGCATCGGTTTTTGATCTGCCCGCCGGGAGCGGTGTACCGGTATATCGAATTTTTACGTTATTGCATCCGCGATCGGCACGCTTGTTGCGTCGCCGGCCAGATGTGAATCTGCACGTCTGGTGCAGTCAGGAAAATCATTTCGGCATTCATCAGGATATCCATTTTGACTCGACACTTCTTACCGGAAGGCGGCCAGCAGGTGGCTGCAGACCTGCATACCATCGTGGTTGTCGGCGGCGGTGCCGGCGGCCTTGAACTTATCACCGCGCTGGGCGACAAGCTCGGCAAGAAAAAGAAAATCAAGGCGGTACTCGTAGACCGCTCGCCAACCCATCTGTGGAAACCGTTGCTGCATGAGGTGGCTGCGGGCAGCCTCGACCTCAACGCACACCAGGTCGAATATATAGCCCAGGCGCGCTGGCATGGATTTGAATTTCAGCAGGGCGCATTAATCGGGCTGGATCGCGACCGTAAATGCATTACCGTTGCTGCATCCCATGACGTGGATGGCGTTGAAATACTGCCGCAAAGGGACATTCCCTACGACACGCTGGTACTGGCCATTGGCAGTGTTACCAGCTACTTCGGCGTGCCGGGCGCCGAGCAGCATGCGATTGCCCTCGACACCACCGAGCAGGCGGAGCGCTTTCGTCGTCACCTGATCGCTGCCTGCATGCGCGCGCAGAACCATATCGGCGAGCATGCGGGCGATGCGCGTCCGCAAGTGGATATCACCATCATCGGTGGGGGAGCGACGGGCGTTGAATTGTCAGCCGAGCTGCGCAACACAGCACAGGTGCTGCGGGCGTACGGCTTGCACAAACTTGACCCGGTGAAGGATGTCCGCATCACGATCATCGAAGCGGGTCCCAGGCTGCTGGCGGCGCTTTCCGAGCGGGTGGCAAATGCCACCACCGAACAGCTGCGCGCGATGGACATCACCGTGCTGACATCGGAGAAGGTGACCGAGATCCGTGAACGGGCGGTGCTGACGGCGAGCGGCAAGGAGTTGCATGCCGACCTGATCGTCTGGGCAGCGGGCATTCGCGCGCCGGAGATCCTGCCGAAGCTCGGCCTGCTGGTGAACAAGCAGGGACAGATACTGGTGGCGCAGACGTTGCGGACAGATGCCGATCCGAATATCTTTGCGTTCGGCGATTGTGCGAGCTGTCCGTCATCCGACACCGGCAAGCCGGTACCGCCGCGCGCCCAGGTGGCGCATCAGCAGGCGAATTTCCTGTACCGGCAACTGCGTCGTCATCTTGCCGGGCAGCCGCTGCAAAATTTCAAATTCCGCGACAAGGGGTCCCTGGTTTCTCTCGGCCGCTTTACTGCGGTCGGCAACCTGATGGGTAATCTGACCGGCGGCACGATGATGGTTGACGGCATGATTGCGCGGTTACTGTATTCATCGCTTTACCGCATGCATGTCATGGCGCTGTTCGGCTTCGTACGGATGGTGCTTGATACGATCGTGCATTGGCTGCGCCGCAAGACGGCGCCGCGCATCAAGCTGCACTGATTGCGGCTCTGCAGGAGGCGCCGGGGCGCCCTGCAATCGGTAAAAAGGTCTCATCCGCTGTAAATCTTTCCAATCGATCACAAGCTGCAGTGGATCGCCTTCGCGGTCACCGCGGCCGGCTTCGGTGCGCAGGCCGCGGCCCCGGTGGCATAGAGTCCTGCAATCGACGTGCGTCCTTCGCCGTTCACTTCAAGCAGGCCTTCGTCGTCGAACTCCGGGCCCAAAGCGCGCACAAGGTCGATGCCGGTGTCGTCACCAGGAATGGCATAGACAGCGTCGTAACGCCTGATAGCGCCGGTACGCAAGTGCAGCGATGCGTTCCCTGCTTTCTCGACATCGACGCTTACGATCCCTTCCTGCAATGTCGGGATGCCTGCCTCGCGCAATGCCGCTCGGTCATGCTCGGCGAAACGCAGCGGACGACCCAGCGTCAGCAGAGCGATCGACGAAGCAAAATGACTCAGGTAAAGCGCCTCGCCGACGCTGCGCGTGTCATTGCCGACGACTGCCACGCGCTTGCCCGCCGCCTCGCTGCCGTCGCTTAGCGGACATTGCCTGATTGCGCCGCGGCGGATCGCGAGCCGGAAGCCCGCCGGAAGCGGCTGTGCATCCGCGCAATCAAGCGCCAGCAACACGGTGCGCGCGCGAATCGCCTCGTCTCCCGAGAAACAGAAAAAGTCGCCGCCAACGATTTTCTCGATGCGGTGCACGACGGATGAATTGATACGCACGCCATGACGGATCGTCTCCGCCTGCAGGCGCGAGAGGAGCCTTGCGCGATCACTGCCCGGGGCCGGTGGCACAGCACCGGTATCGAAAATTCGTACCGCATGCTGCATGCCGGCAAGTTCCATGGCCGCGCTGAGACCCGCCGGTCCGGCGCCGATAATCACGCAATCCAGTTTCTGCGGTGAAGTATGCATGCCTTGTCTCCATTGGTGATCACATGATGCAGGCAGGTTCCATGCCGGGTCGGAAAGTGCGTGAGGCTATTCCGCTTCGATGCCGCCGGGATTTACGATCAACCGGCGGAAACGCAGGGTCGATTTAGTCTCGACGTGACCGGCCCACTGCTGCACGACTTCGACCGGTTTGTCCTTCGCAAGCTGCCGCATGAGGAAGGAGTTGCGCAAGACCTGCGGCCCGAATCCGCCGCGCGGATGCAGAGCGGCGCCGTTTGCCTTGAGCACCGCCTGCACCTTGCGGTATAACGTGGCGGGAAGCATGCTGCCACCCTTGCCGGATACGAACACGGTGCGTTCATCTGCCAGGGGCAAGGTTTTCCTGACAGCGAGCCAGCGTTGCAGTGGCTCGCGGGCAAAAGGCACAATGGGTGCCTTGCGTTCCGGCACCTTGCCATGGGCGGGGATATCGATGTATGGAGGCTCTGCGTCGAGCCTGATCTGGTCGAGTTGCAGGCCGACGATTTCGGCGGTGTAGAGGCCGGAGCCGATGATGAGCACCATCATTGCCTGATCGCGGTAGTCACGCCAGAACCGCGGCGGCGTCGCGAGCACCATGCGCACGAAGGTGTCGTCCTCCTGAGATGCCAGCGCGACCGGGCTTCGGTCGGGCGCCGGGCGGTAGTACTTAAGGAGCACCGCGCAGGGATTGCCGCCCCGGCGGACACCCACCTTCTTCAGGTACTCGAACGCCTCGCCGAGCAACTTCAGGTAACGCCGCCGCGTGGAATCCTCCGCAGGCCTGCCATCCTTCGCATGCAGGCTGTCGAGAAATTGCGCGATGCGGTCGGATTGCACCGAGCGCAGGTCGAGTTCATGCAGGGAAAGATACTCGATGAAGCGTCGCCACATCGCGCAATGCTGGCGCACCGATCGCTCGGCGTATAAAAAGCCTTCGGAATGCGGCATGCTGCGCCGCCAGTTTTCGAAGGCCGCCCGCGGATTGCTCAGCCAATGATGCGCAGGCCCTGGTCCCGATGAATCAAGAAGATCGAGTTGCTCCACGATATGCTCCATCCATGCCGCGTATCGGCCGGCGGCAGCCGGACGAATTGATCGCATTGCAATGAGAGTGGAGCGAAGGGAAGGGGTTCAATAAAGCAAGACGATGCATTGAAGAAGAACAAACGTAACGCAGAATGCAATATACCGGAACAGCATGCTGCTTCTTGTTTATTGGAGGCTGGTTTTGCAGTTGGATCGGTGAGGCGGAGCTGCATCATCCCGTGTCGGTATATTGCATTTCGCGTAATTGCAGCAAGGGCTCAGGCCACTTTGTCGACCAATCCTTCCTGCAAGAGGATGCCAAGCGCGTCTGCCTCGATCGGCCTGCTGTAGTAGTAGCCTTGCGCAAGCGCGCAATCGTTCTCAGCAAGGAATGCCGCCTGTTCCGCTGTCTCTACGCCCTCGGCAATCACCTTCAGGCGAAGGTTGCGCGCCATGACGATGATCGTGCTGACGATGGCCGCATCGCTTGGATCCTGGCCGATGCCGCTCACGAACGAGCGATCGATCTTGAGGGCATGGATCGGAAAGCGTTTCAGATAGGCAAGACTGGAATAGCCGGTTCCGAAATCATCGACCGATAGCTGCACTCCCATGTCGAACAGGCGCTTCAACGTCGCCGTGCTTTCTTCGCCTGGCTGCATCAGTACGCTTTCCGTTATCTCAAGGTCAAGCGCATCGGCTGGCAGCCCGGCGTTATTGAGAATGCCCTGTACCTGGCCAGCGAAGTCCGGCTGCAGCATTTGCCGCGCAGACAGGTTGACGGCGATGCACAAATCGCTATGGCCTGCATCCCTCCAACGGCGCAACTGGGCGCACGCTTCTTCCAGTACCCATTCGCCGATGCGCGTGATCATCCCGCATTCTTCCGCGATCGGAATGAATTCGAGCGGCGGCACGAAGCCCCGGCCTGGATGGCGCCAGCGGAGCAGGGCCTCGACGGACACGATTCTGCCAGTGGCGATGTCTACCTGGGGCTGGTAATGCAGGCGCAATTCACCTTTCGGTAACGCCATTCTCAATCGGCTCTCGATCGACATCCGCTGCTGGGCTGCGTGATCAAGCGCCGGTGTGAAAAACTGGAAATTGCCGCGTCCCTTTGATTTTGCGTGATACATCGCGGTGTCCGCGGCGCGCATCAGTGCTTCGACGCTATTACCGTCATCGGGATAAATGCCGATCCCGATACTGCCGCTGGTATGCAGGTCTATTGCGTCGATCAACAGCGGCTGCTCCAGCGCAGCAAGGACTTTTTGCGCAAGCGCCGCAGCCTGATCGCCGCTTTCAAGTCCCGTCAGGCAGATCACGAATTCATCGCCGCCTAAGCGCGCCACCGTGTCGCTCTTCCGTACGCATTGCTTGAGCCTTTGCGACACCTCGCACAACAAGTGATCTCCCACGATGTGGCCAAGCGAATCATTGATGTGCTTGAAGTTATCGAGGTCAACGAACATCACCGCCATCGATTGTCGCGCCCGGTCTGCCTGGACAATCGCCTGCGTTACACGGTCCTGCAGCAACGCGCGGTTCGGCAGGCTGGTCAGGGAATCATGCAGCGCCATGTGACGGATGCGTTTTTCGGTCTGCAGAAGTTGTTCGTGCGCTTTCTTCAGGCGGCGGTTCGTTTCGACCAGTTGGTCATTGGTTTGATGAAGTTTTGCGGTGCGGTACTGCACCAGCATTTCGAGGTGTTCACGGTGCTGGCGCAGCTCTGCTTCGTCGTGCAGACGGTCGGTGATATCCCGCACCACGACGACCAGCACCTTATCGCCATCAGGATTGTCAATGCATTCGCTGGTCGCGGTGCGGGCGATACTTGCCGACAATGCGACATTGCGAACCGCGCCTTCCCGATTCCGCAATTGCGTTTCGAAATCGTGCACCTCGCCCGTCGAATGCAACGCATTGATCAAAATGATCCGGTCTGCGGGATCTTCCCAGATCCCCAGTTCCAGCGATGTTTTTCCGATGACATCGTCCCGGCGCAGGCCGGTGAAACGCTCGAACCCAGGGTTGACGTCGATGTAGAACCCGTCGGAATAGCGGCTGATGGAAATGAAGTCAGGGGAGGAATAGAACACGCGACGATAGGTCTCGAGTTCCGTCAATGAAGCGGAAGGCGCTTTTCCGGTCTTGCTCTTCACTGTATTACGTCTCCTCTTGGGGTGCATCCCGAGGTGATGGCTTGTCTCGGCCGGGGTAAGTCGGGATACGTGCCGGCAAACATCTCCGGCTGCTCGGCACGTCGGGAGAATGTAGCATTATTTTTTAATGCTGCAGAGAAATAATTGCCTGTTGTTGTTTGCCTGACCTATCCGGCATGGTCAGGCCGGGTATTCAGGAAAATACCTCGACCTTCGCCGGACCTTGCACCATCTCGCCGATCACCGCGGCGCTTTCGAAGCCTTCGCGCCGGAACAGCGCCAGAACGGTATCGACGGCTTCGGGGGCGCATGAGACAAGCAGGCCGCCGGACGTCTGCGGATCGGTCAGCAATGCCTGTTCGACGGCCGAAATCTCCGCGCCGAGCATCACGTCTGTTCCATAACCGGCCCAGTTGCGGCCGGATGCGCCGGTGACGCATCCGGCTTCGGCGAGTTGGCGCACGCCTGGCAGCAAGGGCACCATGGGCATCTGGAGACGAGCCCCAATCCCGGCACCGCGAGCCACTTCGAGCAGATGGCCGAGCAGTCCGAAGCCGGTGACATCGGTCAGCGCATGGACGCCATTCATATCAGAAAGGAAGCGGCCCGGCTTGTTGAGCTTCGTGGTGCTGGCGATCATGGCTGCGTAGCCGGCCTCGTCCAGCCGGCCTTTCTTGAGTGCGGCGGAAAGGATGCCGACGCCCAGCGGCTTGCCGAGCACCAGTTTGTCGCCTGCTTTCGCATCCGCATTGCGCCGGACTTTGTCCGGGTGTACCAGGCCGAGGACGACAAGCCCGTAAATTGGTTCCACTGAATCGATCGTATGTCCGCCGGCGATCGGTATACCGGCCTCGGCGCAGATCGATTCGCCACCCTCCAGGATCTTGCCGATGACCGATACCGGCAGTTTGTCGATCGGCATCCCGACCAGCGCCAGCGCCATGATCGGCGTGCCGCCCATCGCATAGACGTCGGAAATGGCATTTGTGGCGGCAATGCGGCCGAACTGATAGGGATCGTCCACGATCGGCATGAAAAAATCGGTAGTGGCGATGAGCGCCTGCTCGTCGTTCAGACGGTAGACGGCGGCATCGTCGGCCGTTTCGATGCCCACCATGAGCTCTTTGGGCACCGGGAAACCACGGGTGTTTTTCAGGATGTCAGCCAGCACGCCGGGCGCAATTTTGCAGCCGCAGCCGCCGCCGTGGGAAAAGGAAGTAAGCTTTATGTGGTTGTCGATCGGTGTATTCATGGATATTTATTCAAGGGAATGCGGCGTATTGCTCGCCGGAGTGGCATTTTCGATATCGGATTATCCCCCATGGCGACGGGCGACGCCGGAAAGCCGCGAATACCCGGATTTGTCAGCTTTTGCATTGAAAACGTACAATGTCCGGATCTCCGGCAAGACGGGCTGTCCGTCGACAGTCGGACAAGACATGAAGAATTGGGGGCACCATGGTTACACTCGGCATCAATGGCCGCGACATGCAGGTGGACGCGGATCCCGCCACGCCCATCCTGTGGGCGCTGCGCGACAACCTCAACATGACTGGCACCAAGTTTGGCTGCGGTGCCGCGCTGTGCGGGGCTTGCACCGTGCACCTGAATGGACAGCCGATTCGTTCCTGCGTGACGCCGATCTCCGCCGCCGCAGGGCAGCAGATCACCACCATCGAAGCGATGGCGAACGACAAGGTTGGCAAGGCGGTGCAGGATGCCTGGGTCAAGCATGACGTGCCGCAATGCGGCTATTGTCAGAGCGGGCAGGTGATGAGCGCCACCGCGCTGCTGCGCGCGAACAAGAAGCCCTCCGATGCGGATATCGATGCCGCGATGAGCGGCAATATCTGCCGCTGCGGCACCTATCAACGTATCCGTGCCGCCATCAAAACCGCTGCCGACACGCTTGCCTGAGAAAATCACATGGATAGCGTTGATCTTGAAGTCCTGAAAGCCTGCAGCCGCTGGGTACAGGATGGCCGCAGTTGCGAACTCATTACCGTCATCCGCACCTGGGGTTCCAGCCCGAGGCCGGAAGGTGCGATGCTGGCGATCCGCGACGACGGTCTCGTGGTCGGCTCCGTTTCCGGCGGCTGCATCGAGGACGATTTGATCGACCGCGTGCGCCGGCATGGCATCACCCGCACGCATCCCGAGCTAGTCACCTACGGCATCAGCGCCGACGAAGCGCACCGGTTCGGGCTGCCCTGCGGCGGAACGCTGCAACTGGCCATCGAACCCCTCTCGAACCATAGCGCGATCGATGCGCTGCTGGAGCGCCTGGCACGCCACGAACTGGTGGCGCGGCGCGTCGATCTCGCCACCGGCGCCGTCCGCCTTGATCCCGCCGAGCCCGGCATGACGATGCAGGTTTCCGAGTCCACGCTGACCACCGTTCACGGGCCGCGCTGGCGCCTCCTGATCATCGGTGCAGGTCAGTTATCGCGTTTCCTTGCCCAGATTGCGGTCGGCATGGATTATCAGGTCACTGTGTGTGATCCGCGTGAAGAATACCGGGATGCATGGCCGGTGGAGGATGTGACGATGTTGCATGCGATGCCGGACGACGCGGTCATCGACCTGCGCCTGGACAGCCGCTCCGCCGTCGTGGCGCTGACACACGATCCGAAGCTTGACGACCTGGCGCTGATGGAAGCCCTGAAGTCCGATGCGTTCTATGTCGGAGCAATCGGATCGAGGGCCAATAATGCAAAGCGGCGGGAACGGCTGAAGGAATTCGATCTCAACGACGCCCAGCTGGCGAAGCTGCACGGGCCGGTCGGCCTGTACATCGGCAGCAAGACACCTGCGGAGATCGCGATCTCGATTTTGGCGGAGCTGACAGCGGCAAAGAATGGCGTGGCGCTGCCCGATACCGTTCGTGTAGCAGCGGCCAAGGAAGCGCAGCAACCGGCCACACCGGATTCCGGCTGCGCAGTCGGGTAACGATACATTTCTCATCACCGAACGGGTTCCCCGACGGACGTCCTGCCGCTGAAGCACTGATGTGGCCTGAGAGCGGTTGTTCGGCCGCCATTGAGCTTTGTTGAACAAGCCGCCGGCGAATTGCAGGGACTGTCAGCCAGCAGCCTGATCGTGTCAGCCTGCCGCCACGATTGCGGCTCGCAGTCGCGCAATCCCCAGCCCGATGCGGCTTCCGGGGCGACAAGCGGAGATCTTTCCCTTCATCCTGCGTACCGCAAATCCCTTCTGTTTCGCGCAAAGAACACCTCGTCCCGGTACAGGCGATTTGTCGTTGGAAAACGATGGAACCGTCGAATCTTTTTTCGCCACTCAGTTCGAGCTGGCAATTTTGACAGGTTCGGTCAGCATTTTTGTTCAATGCAAAGGTGATAGGCCATGACGATATCCAGTAAATCGGTTCCCATCCTACCCAAGGTCGGTTTAAACACGCTCGATGGGCTTGCGCCTTCCCCAAAGAAGAGCGAGGCCGCCGCGACGCATTCCGTACCATCGCCTGACCAGCCGATTCGAAAGCATCCGCGTGGTGCGGAAGCGCATCTGCGGATGCATACGCCGCTCTCGGTGACGATCGCTGCCTACGCCCATGCCGCCCGCGGTACGGGCAAAAGCCAAGAAAAAATCCAGGCGGACGAAAAAGAGTTTCGATTGCTGAACGTCTGGCTGGCGAAGCATCACCACGGTTCCCCGGCTGTGGACCTCACCCGCCTCCTCAGTATTCCGGACTTCCTGGAAGTGGACCGCATCGTCAAGCAATATCATTCAAAGAGCCGGTTTCCCGTGCCGGGAAGGGAAACCGATGGGGCGCGGAATGCCGTCCGGAATTTGCACGCATTGGTCTGGGGGCCGAGCCTCGTCGATATGCATCCGGGGATCAGCGAGATGCAGTGTGATGCACTGTCGCTGCTGGATAAATGGCTGAAAGAGCCTGAACCAGGCAAACCTGCGCCCGGACGATCGCTGATTCGCCTGCTGACAGAGTCGCCAAACTTTGAGGACTTGAACAAGCAGGTATCGTTATTCAGGAATCTGGCCGAACAGCGCTGGACACAGAACTACCTCACGCCGCTATTCATCGGCAGCCTGCACGCCTTGTTTCACCGGGAGCCGCTTACGCCTGAGGTCGCCCGGCTGGTTGAGCATCAAAGCGCAACTGCGACCCATGACTTCGTCCTTAAACAGCTTGGGGCGATCGCTGATTCCGTTACTACTGGGCCTGCATCGAAACAGGCTGCGGGTGCAGGCGTCGCGAACCTTCGGGAAAAAGAGGGTGGCCAACGAAAAAGCGAACTTCCTGCCGCGCTCAGGCGACTGCGCACGATCGATTCGCCGGGATACCGTTCGCGCGGAACCGAGCCGGACGATGTCAAGGCGCTCGATCCGCTGAAAGACCTGCCGGCGGGATTGGGCGAGTCTGTTGCCAATAGCGAGCTTGTCATCGCCGATGACGGCACACCGCTTCGGTAGATTGAATCGCACGTACCGCCGTGCTCCGGCGCAAACTCCTCGTCGGTGTCGGCTATTCACGAGGGTACAAGTCACAGCCTATACAGGCGCAACAATTCCCTGCCAGTCGTCGACAAGTAACTGTCGGTTGTCATTCCAGGCAAATTTTCTCTGCTGAGAAACGAATATGGCGGCGGTAGTCGTGGCCTGCAGGCTTGATGATATGGCATCACCTCCCACGCTGTCGCCTGATCAGCGACGGTCGCCTCCTGGCTTCAAACCCACCGCCAGGGCAGGCGCGGCGGCGTTCATGGCGGCACCCGTCCGCGCCAGGCTGGAAAAATCCTTTGCGACGGTCGGCGATGATTGGGACTCGTTCTAGAAATGCATGCTCCGGCGCGGGACGAAAAAATGTTCTGCCAGCCGGATGCATCGGGCAAGTGAAGGATAGCGGGGTAGACACCGCGATCCTTCACCTGTTCCGCATGCAATCTTGCGCGCTGACGACGTCCGCGCTGACGAATGTGCAGCGGCGAATATCGACCTCTGTTTATGGCCTTCCGCCGGTAGGCAGGTTTGCGCCCAGGGTATCTGCGTTCTGGTTCAGGAACTGCTTGTCGCTTGCGCTCAGTTCCTGGCCTGCATACAGTTTATCAATGATCGAATTCATGGTTGGGTCGTTCTGCAATGGTGTTCCTTGAGCCAGCCCTTTCATGAAATCGCCTGCTTGCTGAGGACTTTGCTGCATCATCTGCTGCAAAATCATCATAATGAGTTGAAACATATCCATGCCGCCCGCGCCACCCGCGCCGTTTGCACCACTAGTCGGTGTAATCATGATCGTTCCTTTGAAGAGTTGAAAAAGGTTCACACACATGAACCTATCAATCTGTGGCACGCCTCATGATTTTGTTCCATTTCACACCGGCAAACGTGTGTACTGCCTGCCTAAGCTTGCCGTCTGCCCGGTCTCTTCGCCAGCGACAGCACGACTGCGATCAGTTCTCCCGGTTCGACCGGCTTCACCAGATGCGTGTCGAAGCCTGCCAGCAGGGCTCGCTCGCGGTCCTGGCCGCGGGCAAATGCGGTGACCGAGCAGGCGGGGATATCGCGGTTGCGTGTCGCCATCGCACGGACTTTTCCGATCAGGCTGAAGCCGTCTTCACCCGGCATGCCGATGTCGGAGAGCAGCACGTCGTACGTTTCAGCAGCCAGAAGTTGCAGCGCCTCGGCCGCGCTGCCGGCGGCAACCACATTGGCGCCATACACACTGAGCACCCGCTGGATGACATGCAGCGTGTCGGCATCGTCGTCGACTGCCAGGACCCGCAATCCTCTCAGGCCTTCGTATGCCGGGCTCGCATCGCGCGCGTTCTCGAGTTCCTGCACATCCTGTTCACGCATGACGGCCACCGGCAGGCGGATCGTGAACCGGGAGCCCTTTCCCAATCCTTCGCTATGGGCCATTACCGTGCCGCCGTGCATCTCCACAAGACTCTTGACCACTGACAGCCCAATGCCCAGGCCACCATGGCGGCGCGTCGAGCCGGTGTCGCTTTGCCGGAAGCGGTCGAACATATGTGGCAGGAAGGCAGGGTCGATGCCGATGCCGCTGTCCTTCACCGAAATTTGCATGCTCGACGCCGCCCTTTCCAGCGACACGTGAATGGTTCCGTTTTCCGGCGTGAACTTCACCGCATTGGTCAGCAGGTTCGAGATCACTTGCTGTATGCGCGCCACGTCGCCGCGAATGGGTGGCGGCATCGGATCGAGCTGCAAGTTGATCTGGATCGATTTAGGCGCAGCAAGCGGCTGAACTGCATCGATCGATGAGCGCAGCGCGGACAGGATATCCATCGGACCGAGATCGATGCGCAACGTGCCGGAGATGATGCGCGACATATCGAGCAGATCGTCGATCAGTTTTGCCTGGGCACGGGCATTCCGTTCAATCACGGCGAATGCCTCCTTCTCCTGTTCGCGGGTGAGGCGGTCGAGCTGCAGCATGTGTGCCCAGCCAAGGATCGCACCGAGCGGCGTGCGCAATTCGTGTGACACGGTCGCTAGGAATTCATCCTTGAGGCGGTTTGCGCGCACTGCCTCCTCGCGGGCGAAGCGTTCGCGCTCCAGCAGGTCACGGATATGCAGTTCCTGCGTGGAAGCCGCCTGCTGTGCAGTGGCGAGCGCAAGTGCCGTCTTTACCGCCGCGGGCAGCTTGGGAAACTCCTCCTTGCGCTTGACGATGTAATCCGACAGGCCGACCTTCATGCCAAGCGAACAGGTCTCCTCGCTGCCAGTATTGGTGAACATGATGACGGGCCTGTCCGGATACTTCGCCTTGAGTCTTTTCAGGACCGCGATGCCGTCGCTCCAGCCCAGCCTGTAGTCGGTCACCGTGCAGTCGAATTCCTCGTTGATCAGGGCTTCGAAATTGGCGGCGGTACCCGCTTCGACGAATTCCGCCTCCGGGATATCCTTGATGATGGCGCGCCTGGCCAATTCACGGTCGTCCGGATTGTCGTCGACCAGCAAAATGCGGATCTGGGCATTCATGCATTAATTCCTTCCTACCTGTGGCGGCTGCTCGTTGTGGTTCAGCCAGTAAGTCCCCGCAATTTTCAGCAGACGCGCGGTTTCCTCAGGTTCCAGGGGTTTCCGAAGATAGGAATTGGCGCCGAGCGCATAGGCCTTTTCGAGGTCGCTCGACTGGGTCGATGTCGTGAATACGACGACGGGAAGCGCAGCCAGGGTCGCATGGGCGCGTATCCAGCCAAGGACCTCGAGCCCGCTGCGCTTCGGCAGCTTCAGATCCAGCAGCACCATGGTGGGAACCGGATACAAGTTTTCATCCTGGAATCGCCCGATGCCGGCAAGATATTCGATCGCTTCTTCGCCGTCTTTTACAATCGATAATGGATTACTGATGCCGGCTTTTTTCAGTGCCCGCTGGACGAGGATGATGTCATCGTCATTGTCTTCCACTATCAGGATACTTTTCTCGTCTTTCATCATGCCTCCATGTCAACTTCCGGAAATTCAACCCAGAAGCGCGATCCTCGATTCGGGACAGACTCCACGCCGCACCTGCCGCCCAAGCGCTTTGCCGCCTTGTCGATGCTCGCAAGTCCTATGCCGGTTCCCGGATATTCATCCTGGCCGTGAAGCCGCTCGAACGGCTGGAAAATGCGCTGCAGCTGCGCGTCCGGGATGCCGATGCCGTTATCCTCGACCCACAGGCGAATGCATGCCTTTTCCCCGGTTGCATCGCCATGCAGCCGCCGTTCGCTCCAGACTTTGATCTCCGCGGACGCCCCCGGAGGGACAAATTTGATCGCATTCGTCAGCAGGTTCTGCAGAATCATCACGCAGGCAGCATGATTCGCATACACAGCGTGAAGCGGAGCGGCAACCTTCAACGACGCCCGTGACTCTTTGATCTGCGGCGCGAGGATCGACGTCGCGTCGCCAAGCGCATCCTCCAGGCGGACCGGTTCGATCCGCAGCTCGGTTCTCGAAAGGCGGCTGTAGGACAGCAGGTCTTCGATCAGCAGCTCCATCCGTATCGCGGCCCGCGATATGCGGGAGAGATAGTCCTTGCCGATGTGATCGAGCACATCATCGTAGTCCTCGATGACGGCAACCGAAAATCCCTGGATACCGCGGAGCGGCGCGCGAAGATCATGCGCAACGGTATAGCTGAAAGCCTCAAGCTGGTCATTGGCTTCTTGCAACCGCTCATTGACCTCTGCAAGCTCACGCGTGCGTTCATCGACGCGTCGCTCGAGGCTCAGATTCAAGCGCCGGACTTCGCTTTCGGCTTGCTTGAGCGTCGTCACGTCGGACATCACCCCGCATACGCCTATCAGCCTGCCTTTATGATCTTTCAGCGGCATCGTAGTCGCGAAGAAGTGATGCGTACCGCCGGGTCCGGTTCGCGTTTCCTCTGATTGAACCGACTTGTCGGTTTCCATCAATTGCCGGTCCATGGCGCTCTTTGCTTCTGCGTGCTCGGCAGGGAAAAGTTCGAAATCGGTCTTGCCTATCGGATCCTCCCGCGCATCGGCAAACATTCGCCGGAATGCGCTGTTGACCAGCTTGTAGCGTCCCTCCGGGTCTTTCAGGTAAATCGCCGCCGGAGATCCATCGATCACCGTCCGCAGTAATTGCTGTGCTTCGGAGATTTCCCGTGCTGCAAAAATCCTCGCAATTGCATCAGCCCGTACCCGTGCAAACAGGTACAGCAGCAGTGCGATATCGAGCAGACCTCCGATCGCGATCGCCTGGTATGCGCGTGCTGCACTGCGTGTGACGTCCCTGGTGCGGCCGCTCAGTTCGCGCAATTCCACTTCTTCCATCACGGCGACTTCCGTACGGATACTATCCATCAGGTTTTTAGCCGCTTTTGACAACACGATTTTTTGCGCTTCAGGAAATCCTTGCTCCCGCCGGACGCGAATGCTTTCCTCCAGGATCGCCATTCGTTTGCGTTCGAGTGTTGAAATGGTGGCGAGCCTTTGCAATTGGCCCGGATCATCAGCAAGGCCGCTACGAAGGCGCTGAAAAACCTCAGGCATGCGCGCATTTCCTTCGCGATTCGGCTCAAGGTATTCCTCAAGGCCCGTAATGACATAGCCGCGTTGACCGGTTTCTGCTTCTACCGCCCAGCCCACCAGGTTACGCAGTTCGATGGCGACCGATCGTGCGGCGGCTTCCTGCCGATGTTGAGTGATCAGGTCGTCGATCGCAAGATAACTGACTGCAACAGTACCAATAAACGTGACGATCGTTAGTCCGAATGGGACGGCCAGGCGCTTCAGTTCTTTCATTCAGCGATTCGTCCACGCCATACTTTTTTCCACATGGCTACCTTTCTGAAGCGCAATGATCGTTGAACGTCTCCTTGTCGGTCAGATTGGCAAGGTTTATGAAAAGTTCGATAACATGATTTGCACACCGTCATGGGATCGATATGCATGCGCTATATGGGTTTTCCAGATGGCAGGCTGAACAAGGCAGATACGCGTTATCCCGAAAGCCAGCTCAAATGATGGTGCGCCGGCGCTGGCCAAGACAGTTCTGGTCAGTGCGGTGTAGGTGACGGAGTCCTTGTCGATCCGGCAAGACGCTTGTTGCACAGCGAAATTGCTTCCCGCAATTCCTGCGGGATTACATCATTCATCTTCGCAAAACCCTGAATGGCCGCGCTCCCGCGCCGGCTGCATCACCTGGCCGAAACCGGCCATGCGCCTTGTATTGTCAGTCCCCCGCTTTGTCCTTTGCGCTTCCCAGTCGGCTCAGTGCCGCCTCGATCCGCCGGTCGAGAAGGGCTTCGATATCGGGGTCCATCGGGATGATGGAAATGTTTCCGGTGGTTTCCAGCACCGCGTACTTGATCTGGCTGATCCGTTCCAGTCCCTGATTTGAACGCGCAGCCTGCAGAACATCGCTATGCGTGATCCGGCTTTTCGTGAGGTGTTCTTCCACGAGCTTGCCATGATCGACCAGCACGACGGGGACGCCTTCCGCAATCTTTTCGATCGTGCGGTAGCGCCGTTTGAGGATGGACAGGCCGAGGTCCAGCATCACGAAGGTAAGGATGACCGCCAGACCCATGACGACCGAATGATCATCGTCCACCAGGGCGTTCTGAATGGCTTCGCTGACGATCAGAAACAGGATGAAGTCGAAGGCTGACAGGTCGCTCATCGAACGGTTTCCAAGCAAGCGAAACAGCAGGAGCAGGACGAAATAGATGCAGATGGCCCGAAGGACAAGTTCCATGGTGCGCTCCTAGGGATAGACGAACTGGTTGAATGCGTGGGGCTGTCGTCCGTCCAGCGCAATCCATCCTTCCAGCTTGCCGATTTCCTCCGGGCTGAAGTGAATCGCGGCCTGCGTCATCGCCGCCGGACGGGTGTCGAACACCAATACGATCCCATCCTGGTCGCTGCTGGCGCGCACCGGCGTCGGGGTGATGTGTTCAATACGGATCTTCCGTACGTATTCGCCGCTCAGCTTCACGCGCGCGGTCTCGGATTGCGCCTGAAAGGCGAGCTGCAGCTTGTCCGGCGTGTGATTGCGGACGAAGCGCTCGTAGTCAATCCGGAGCCTGCCGTCCGCCGACGTCTTCGATGCGGTGCTGATAGGCCCGCCGCGGCCGAAGGCACCCAGCAGGACGGCAATCAGCAGTACAGAAAGCAGCACCCAGGCAATACGCTGCATCTTCCACTCTCGGTGCTGCTGCTGCATGTCGCTGTCGATCTGCAATCCTGGATATTGCTGTTGTTCCATGATGGCCTCCTGGCCTGTTTGTTGTTCGAAGACTGCTGCGAGTACCACATGCGCGCACGGATGCCTGCGAAGCGCATGTTCTCGCGCCGTGGGCATTGTCGATGTCGTGGCTTTCATGGCGGCCGGTTTCCCTGCCGGGGCAGGCCGCGGTGATGGAGAGGGCTGCAATACCGAAGGAGTTCCTCACCCGTGCTGCCGCCCGCGATGGGGGCGGGGCTGGTAGTGCGTGCGCAGGTATTCCCCTAGCCAGGCGTGAATGTCGGAGGGCATCGGAATCCCGTCGGTGGCGTCGCCGGAATCGAGCATGCGGGTGCCCTCGGCATAGCTTGCCGAGGCGACCGCAGGCATGGCCCGTTGATCAACCATGCGCCACATGACGAATATTTTCGGCTCGGGTGCCGCCCAGTTTTCAAAATAGCCATCGTCTTCGTCGCGGTGCAATTCGAGGTGCAGGCCGGAGACGAGGTAGAGTTCCTGGTCCGCTGTGCGGCTCAGCGTCTGCAAGGAGGCGAATCCACCCGGGTCGGCGACGACGCCCACTGCAGACCATGCGGTATCGGCCCAGAGGTGATGGATGGTTCGTCGCTGCATGATCACGGCGATCGGTATTCGGCTCATCAGCATCGGTGTTTCCGTTCGATTCGTGTTTTTCCGGGTTTCTTCTGCTGTCCAGTTGTCCTTATTTGCCCTTTTTAGCCGGGTCCTTGACATCCGTGCTTGCCGGGGCGGTGTCCTGCTTTTCGCTGCGCACGGGAGCATTGGCCGCGGCATCGCCGAGGCGTCCGCCGGGCTGGCCGGAAGGACCGGCCTGCGCTTCGGACGCCTTGATGCCGGGCACCGCCGCTACCGCCGTCGGTGGATGCGTCTCCCAGCCATTGGTTGTCGCGCGGCTGCGCCAGCGTTCGGCAACCTTGTCCATCGACGCTGCCAGTTCCTGTTTTTCCTTTTCCGCTTGTGCTGCGGCCTGCTGCTTCTTGACAGCGGCAGCGTCCTGCCCGGTTGCCTGCGGCGGCACACTCGGCGTTGCACCGCCGGGCGGCGGCGCAACCTGCGTTGCGGCTGAACTGGGCGTCGTGCCGCCCATTGCCGCGCCGCTTGTCGTTCCTCCGGACCCCTCCGGGATACTGGGCGTACCGCCGACGCCGCCAGCGGGCGACTGACCGCGCACCGCTTCCTGTCCCGCATTGGCGCTACCCGCGGCCGGGTCTTTCTGTCCCGCCGGTGCAGCGGCGGCAGGCGAAGAACCGGATGCACCCGGCGCGCTTGCGGACTTGGCCGCTTCTCCGGAACGGGCCATGACCTGGCCGCTGGTGGCGCTTCCGGCCGACACCTGACCGGGAAATCCGGTCTGTTGGACATTGCTGCCGGCTGTCGAGCCGATGTTGTCGCAGCCGCCCGCGAGTGCCGCGGCGGCAATCGTTGCAGCCAGGCGGATCACGGGTTTGATCTTGAAGCATGCTCGCATTTCGTGTACTCGCAGTAGGCGTTCGATTGTCCGGAATGGTCATGCACGGGGATGATGGGGCGCCGCGCCGTGCGGGAAGCGGTCATCGGGAGCCGGACCAGACCCAGCACCTGCGCCTGCACCGGTAACCACCTCGTTGTACCAAAGCTCATGGTGCGAACGCGCCCACTCGGCGTCGACATGGCCTGTCCGCATCGCCTGGTAGGCGCCCGGCGTACCCCAGGTGCCAATATAGATATGGCCCATCGACGCGGCGATGTAGAGCGTTGCGCCGACGATATGCAGATAGTCCGCAATCTGCAGCAGGTAGCGCGTAAGGCCGATGTTTGCGCCGACGCTCCTGAAATAGGGGAAGTTCAGCATCAGGCCGGTGATGGACATCAGCAGGCCCAGCAGCGTGACGCCGCCCCAAAACCAGATCTTTTCGCCGGCATTGAAGAAACCCGCCGGAATGTGTTCGTGCTTCACCAGGCCGCCACCTTTCCTGATCCATTGCCAGTCCCAGCGGCGGAACAGATTCTTCCGCAGGAAGGTGACGAACATGGCGATCGAACAGAGGATGAACAAGGGCCCGACGAAGTTGTGCGCATACTTCGACAGCAGTGCAAACCAATAGAAGACCGTGTGGCCCATCCACGGCAGCATGATCTGCTTGCCGAAGAGGATGATCAGGCCGGATACGGCAAGGATGATGAAGGTGATGGCGGTTGCCCAATGCACCAGCCGATCCCAGGAGGAAAAGCGCTCGATCTGGCGCCCGGAGCTCCCTTGCTCGGCCGAAGCCGGGCCGACCGCCCGGTAGAAGCCGAAAATCAACAGGGGCACGACGAGCAGCAGCGTGCCGGCGATTGTCGCGATCGGGCCGTTGCGCAGATTACGCCAGGTATTGCCACCGCGCTGGAGGATCACATCCTGTTCCGGCATGAAGCCGGGCGGGATGAGGAAGTGCCGGTCGAAATGGTTGCGGCCGGACGCGGAGGAACTCAGTCCGGGCTCGGGAACGCCTTGCTCGCTTTGCAGGATGGTCTGTTCCTCGGCATAGGCGGGCACGGCGCTTTCATGGGGTACGGCCGCGGAAGCCAGCCCCGTCGCCAGGACGGAAAATACAATCATCAGCCAAAGCCGTTGCCACAAATGTGTGGGGTGCATGGTGAGGCTCCGATCAGGGATGGGTCCGCTCATACTCGTTCTGCAGATGATTGCGGTTCGTGATCGCCGCATTCCATGCCAGCCGGTCATTGTGGAAATATGCCTGCTGGGGCAGATTGTCTGGCTTGTTGTTGTACTCGCCGTTGCGCCAGACGGGGTACTGCTCGACCTCGAGGCATCCGGCCAGCAACATCGGCAGCAGTGCCGCCGCGGAAAAGCTTGGCAGTCGCAGGCGTTTCATGTCGGGAGCTTTCGAGGATTGTTCTGGCTCGCGCCCGGAATCTGGTTGGCGCGCGGGCCGTCGCCATGTCCGTTGCCGATGCCATTGCCATTGCGACCGTTCTCCATGCCGTTCCTCCGCTTGTCATACGCGATGTCCCAGCCCCACAGTTCGGGTCCATAGCCGCGCGTGTCGACCCGTTGCTTATAGATGTTCGCAATGATGTTGGCGTCGCCGCCCAGCAGCGCCTTGGTGCCGCACTGTTCCGCGCAGGCGGGCAGCTTGCCTTCGCTGATCCGGTTGCGGCCATACTTTTTGAACTCCGCTTCGGTGTTGTCCGGCTCCGGGCCGCCGGCGCAGAAGGTGCATTTGTCCATCTTGCCGCGGTGGTTGAATGCCCCGGTATCCGGGAACTGCGGTGCGCCAAAAGGACAGGCAAGGTAGCAGTAGCCGCAGCCGATGCATTTGTCCTTGTCGTGCAGCACGATGCCGTCCTCGGTGTGATAGAAGCAGTCGGTCGGGCACACTGCCATGCACGGGGCATCGGTGCAGTGCATGCACGCGACCGACATGTAGTGCTCGCCCGGTACGCCGTCGTTGATCGTCACGACCCGGCGGCGATTGACACCCCATTGCGTTTCGTTTTCGTTCTTGCATGCCGTCACGCAGCCGTTGCAGTCGATGCAGCGTTCGGTATCGCAAATGAATTTCATCCGGGCAGCCATCTGGCGCTCCTTATGTCCTTACGTCCTTACGTCCTTACAACCCGGCACAGGGACACCTTGGTCTCCTGCATCATGGTCACGATGTCGTAGCCGTAGGTCCAGCCGGTGTTGGCGGCTTCGCCGAGCACGATGGGCGCGGCGCCTTCCGGATAGTTCTTGCGCAGGTCTTCGCCCATCCACCAGCCGCCGAAGTGATAAGGCATCCACACGACGCCCTCCGGCACGCGCGGCGTAACCATCGCCAGTATCTTCAGGCGCGCACCGGTCGGCGTTTCCACCCACACGAATTCGGCGGTCTTCGCGCCGATGCGCCTGGCGTCCGTCGGGCTGATCTCGACGAACATCGCCTGCTGCAGTTCCGCCAGCCACGGATTGGACCGGGTCTCGTCGCCGCCGCCCTCGTACTCGACCAGCCGGCCGGAGGTCATGACGAGCGGATAATCCTTCGAAAAGTCTTTTGCCTGCACCGACTTGTACAGGGTCGGCAGCCGCCAGAACGCGGCCTTGTCGTCATAGGTCGGGTATTGCTCGACCAGATCCCGCCGCGGCGACATCAGCGGCTCGCGGTGCACCGGTACCGGGTCAGGGAAATTCCACACGTTGCAGCGCGCCCGCGCATTGCCGTAGGGTGCGCAGCCGTGCTTGATGGCGACGCGGATGATGCCGCCGGACAGGTCGGTCTTCCAGTTCTTGCCGTCGGCCAGCGTCTGTTCTTCCGGCGTCAGTTCGCTCCACCACCCAAGCTTTTTCAGGAATACATGATCGAACTCCGGGTACCCGGTATCAATTTCGCTGTCCTTCGGCGTCGACCCGTCGGCAGCGAGCAGGCTGTCGCCCTTGTATTCCACACCCCAATTGGCGCGGAAGGGCAGGCCGCCCTCCGAAATCGGTTTCGACAGGTCGTACAGGATGGGTGTGCCGGGATGGCGCATTTCCGGCGTGCCCCAGCAAGGCCACGGCAGGCCGTAATAGTCGCCCTTGCACGGGCCGGATTCGGCGCGCAGCGTGGAGGGATTGAAAGTGTGCTTGTTATGCATGTGCAGCTTCAGCCGCTCCGGCGAGCAGCCGGTGTAGCCGATGGTCCAGCAGGAGCGGTTGATCTCGCGCAGGATGTCTTCGATCACCGGCTCATTGTTGACCACCTTGATGTTCTTGCACAGCTCGTTCGCGAATCCGAATTTTTTCGCGAACAGGTACATGATCTCGTGGTCGGTCTTGCACTCGAACAGCGGCTGTATCACCCGTTCGCGCCACTGGATGCTGCGGTTCGACGCGGTGCACGAGCCCTGGGTCTCGAACTGGGTCGTCGCCGGCAGCAGGTATACGCCGTCCTTGCGGCCGTGCATGGCGGCGGTCATGGTGGGATAGGGATCGATCACCACCAGCATGTCCAGCTTCTGCATCGCCGCCTTCATGTCCGGCAGGCGGGTCTGGCTGTTCGGCGCATGGCCCCAGTAAATGACGGCCCGCAGCGGATTGGGCTGATCGACGAACTCCTTGTTTTCGAGTACGCCGTCGAACCAGCGCGACACGGTCATTCCCGGCTTTTCCATCAGCGCCTTTGAGCCGAACCGCGATACCAGCCAGTTGTAATCCACACCCCAGACAGTGGCGAAATGCTTCCATGCCGGTTCCGCAAGGCCGTAGTATCCGGGCAGCGAATCCGGATTCGGGCCGACGTCGGTTGCGCCCTGCACGTTGTCATGGCCGCGATAGATATTGGCGCCGCCGCCAGCAATGCCGACGTTGCCGAGCGCCAGCTGCAGGATGGACAGGGTACGCACATTGCCGGTGCCGACATGGTGCTGGGTGATGCCCATGCACCAGACCACCGACGACGGCCGGTTTTTCGCCAGCATCTCCGCTGTCAGCCGTACCGCGGCTTCCGGCACGCCGGTGACGTTGGATACTTTTTCCGGCGTCCATTTGGCGACTTCCCTGCGCACTGCATCCATGCCGTAGGTGCGCTGGGCGATGAACTCCTTGTCCTCCCAGCCGTTTTCGAAAATGTGCCACAGCACGCCCCAGACGAAGGCAATGTCGGTGCCGGGACGGATGCGGACGTAATGGTGCGCGAAGCGGGCGGTGCGGGTGAAGCGCGGGTCCACCACGATCATCTTCGCGCCGAGTTCCTTGGCGTGCAGGAAGTGCAGCATCGAAATCGGGTGGGCTTCCGAGGGGTTCGACCCGATGAACAGCACGGCCTTCGTATTGTGCAGATCATTGAAGGAATTGGTCATCGCACCATAGCCATAGGTCTGGGCGACGCCGGCAACGGTGGTGGAATGACAGATGCGGGCCTGGTGATCGGTATTGTTGCTGCCCCACATCGAGACAAACTTGCGCAGCAGATAGGCCTGCTCGTTGTTGTACTTGCTCGACCCGATCCAGAACACCGCATCCTGGCCCGCCTTTTCACGGAGCTGCAGGAGCCTGTCGCCGACTTCGTTGATGGCCTGATCCCAGCTGATGCGCTGATACTTCCCGTTCACCAGTTTCATAGGATAGCGCAGCCGGTGTTCGCCATGACCATGCTCGCGCACCGACGCACCCTTGGCGCAGTGGGCTCCCATGTTGAGCGGGGAGTCGAATGCGGCTTCCTGCCGTACCCACACACCGTTCTGGACGATGGCGTCGACCGAGCAGCCGACCGAGCAATGGCTGCACACGGTGTGCTTCAGTTCCGCCTTGCCGCCGCCGGCGGTTGAAATATTTTCAGCCGCGGCGGCCGGCTGGATGACGTTCAGGGGAAGATGGCGCGCCAGTATCCCGGCACCGGCCGTCACCCCCGCGCGGATCAGGAAGCCGCGCCGGCTGACCGTCGCGGTCGCGACCTGATTCAGGCCCCGGCGCAATGAGCCATTGCTGCTGCCAGCGCTGCCAGATTTCTTCACCAGCGTCATGATGGCCGTCCCTAGAAATACGCCGCGGTCCGGTAGTACGTACGGATGTGGTCCGTTTCGTGGTAGCCGGTGCTCGGTGGCTCTGCTTCGCTAAGCGGTAACGCTTCCGGCTCAATCGGCTGCGGTCGCGATAGCAGCGCGCCGACGGCCACAGCGGGTGCACAGACGGCGGCGGCGAGCAGGGTGCGGCGTTTGGGGTCGTGGGTGGAGGAGGGCATGGCGACTGTCCATGAATGCGGGCGGAGGTTGTGGCGTCGTGGCTGCGTGGTGTCGTGTTGCAGTGATGGTGACGACGATGATGCACGTGCAGTGTTTGCACTTCCCTCTCAAGGAACCCTATCTCCTGGCAGAGGAAGGGATAGATCCAACTTAGCACCAATCAATCTGTCTATCTACCCATCTACGACATCTTCCATCTCAAACGCCAACACCTCCACATCAAAAAATGCCTGCGCAAAGTCCGCGACATGCTGATAGAAATTCGCGCCTTCCGCAGACCGTATATCTTCCAGGCACCGCCCGTACCATGGTGCGATGTGCCGGATGAAAAAACCTTTCTGTTCCTGCACGGTCCGCCTTGCCACACCTTGCGGACCAGTGATCAGGACATGCATCACTTCACATAATGCGCCGAGATGGTCTTCCGATTCTCCAGCCCCAGGAGCCCGTCCCAGGCCAAGTACCGCGAGCTCTGCACGCAGCGCCGCAAGCGGCTTTTCCATCATGAAACCGGCAAGGTAGAGCGAGCCGTAGGGGTTGACCGGCGGCATGCCGGGACTGACGAACAGGGCATCGAATTCGTCCCTGACAGCATCGGGCTCCATCAAACGCGCGGCAAGGATGAGTTCTTCCCATGCGAGGTCGAGCGGATTGTCTTCCTGCAGGGATGCGAACGAGTCGGCGCAGGCGAGGGCGGATAGCAGGGTGGCGTCAGGAGGGCGGAGCAGCAGAGTGGCAACCAGCGCATACAGGTCGGCACGCGCCTGGTCTTCCGCGGACAACGGATAGGTCAGCATGTGAAGCGGGATGGTTGCCTGTTCGATCGAATTCATATCTGCACACCGGTGGCGCTATCGCACCTGCCACAACGATTAATGAATAAAGCCGGACCCTCTTTATAAGCATTGAAGGCCGGTAGCTGCAGACGTTCCATTCCGGACGTCAAATTCGCCGATGACCTCGGCAATATTTGTGAAAGATCAAAAGCCGGGCGTCTTCCATCATCGCGGACGCTCCAGGGCGGTCACTGTCGCCGGACGGGTTGCCATCATGTCGACCACGCGGCAATCACCGCACATCTTCAAGCGGTTCAGGTTGTTGGCAAAAGCACCGTGGCCGGCGAGCTTCGCCACGATGCCTTCCACCGACTTGACGGTGCCGATCGGCTTGCGGCAACGGATGCAATTGAATGGTTCAGCTTCATTCAGCACCTGTGGCTGCTTTGCCGTTCCGCCAAGCACGAGGCGGGGCACCAGTGTGATGGCTTGTTCAGGACAGGTTTGCACGCACAGGCCGCATTGCACACAGTTCCTTTCGGTAAACCGCAGTTGCGGACGATCGGATGTGGTCATCAGCGCAGATGCCGGGCAGGCGCCGGTACAGGCCATGCACAGCGTGCATGCATCCTTGTCGATCGCCAGCGCGCCGAACGGGGCGCCTTGCGGCAGCGGAATCTCGTCATTCTTCACCGGCGCATGCTGGTAAAGATGTGCCAAAAGGAAATCGAGGCTGTTGCGCTTCTCGGTGAACAAATTGAATGTGGCTGGCACGGTCGGCGATTGCGCCGGCGTGAGCCTCTGCAACGCAGCATCCAGTGCTTCCGGCGTTGCCGCTTTGATCAACGTGGCATGCGCACCTGCATAGCCAAGTCCGGACAGAATGTGCCGTGCGATCGAAAGCTGATGCTCCAGTGCCTCAATATATTGCGGCGCTTCATCGCCTGTCACGAGAACGCCTATACCGGCAGCCCCGTAGGAGATCGCAGCCAGCCACAGGTCGAGTCCGGCAGATGCGATGTGATTCAATTCCAGCGGGATGACGCGCGCCGGCATTCCCTTGTGTGTTTTGCCCGCCTTGGCCAGCCGGCCGAGGCGGGTGATGAGATCGGCTGACGCGCCGCTGCCGTGGAACAGCAGTATCGCCTGCTCGCCGCCGGCGTCCGCGAAGTGCGTCAGCATCGTCCTGATCCGCTTGCCGGTGTATGGGACATTCTCATAGGCATAACCAAGCGCGCCGGTCGGACATACCGTAGCGCAGGCGCCGCATCCTAGGCATCGCTGCGGATCGACCCGGATGCGTTCTCCGTCGCCCCGGATCGCATCGGCCGAACAGATTTCCACGCAGGCATTGCAGCCGGTCTTGCTGTTGCGGCCATGCGCGCAGAGCCGCTCCTTGTAGAGGAAATACCTGGGCTTCTCGAATTCGCCCGTCATTTGCGTAAGCCGCATTCCGGCGGCAAGCTGGGCGCGCACATCCTTTCCCGGTGCGAAATAGCCATGCGGCGGCTGGTGCATTCTCAACAAAGGGGAATTGGATAAATCGAGTATCAAGTCGTACTCGCCGTTCCTGGTCGTGACGGCCCGCTTGAAGTCGATCGCCGCCGTGGCACCACAGGCTGCCACGCAATCGCCATGCTTCCGGCACTTCGTCTCATCGACCTGGTACAGAAGGTTGATCGCGTTTTCCGGGCAGGCGGCGACGCATTCATTGCAGCCGACACACAGATCGAGGTCGATCGGATTGCCTTGCCGCCAGGTTACCCTGAAGCTGCCGAGCCAGCCGTCAATCTCGATATCGAGACCACTCAGCACGGCATATTCCCGCGTAAGGGGCCGGTCGCATCCGTCGGCATTGCCGGTAATAAGGACAGTCACGGTCAACTGCCCATGCAACTGCTCCGCCCATGCCAGCGCCGCCTCGGCATCGCCGATGATCAGCACATGTCCATGCGAGGCATAGCTGACCGTGGGTACCGGCTCAGGCGCCGGACGAGCGGCGTCGGCAAGGAGCGCCGCCATTTTCGGCAGTGATCCGTAGGACTGCGCGCCCCATCCCGCAGTCTCGCGGATGTTCACGAAGCGCAGCGGTGCCTCCGAATGCCGTTCTGCGGCCAGATCCCTGAACAGTGCGCTTTCCTGCGTGCAGCCGACCACGACGGTATCATCGCCGTCAATCGCTTTCAGGTAGTCGCCGGCGTCGCGGCCGCAAAGCTGCGTGGCAACATCCAGCGGACCTGTCCCGAGGGAGGCACCCAGGCGCTGGCCCGACACCGCATTGAGCGGCATGCTGCGATTGCAGTTGCAGATTCGATACCTGGTCGTCATGAAGGATCGGGTAGTTCGGCCTGTAAAGGCGGGTCGCGCGGCGGAACCGCCATGTCATCCGCAGCCGCGTTGTCCGGTGCGGCGCTGTCGATCGGCGCGCCGGATGCGTCGGTTGCTTCGACGGACTCCGGGGGCGGCGCTTCCTGTGAGGCCTCAGGTTCTTCGTCTGCACGGAAAGGCTGCGGATCAAGGGTGCTCTTCGCATGTTGCAGCGCGGCCAGCATGCTCGCAGAGAGCGGCGAAGGCTTGGTGTAGTCGTCTATATAAATGTCGAGGCCGTCCATGACGTTGAAATGCGGATCGGAAAACAGTTTCTTCATCGCGGCCCGGTGGACTGTCCTGTCGACGCCGGCGGCCACAAAGGCGGAATAGTCGGACTCCGCATTCAGAAGGGCGATGTCCCGCAATGTCGGACGCCCGGCCGGGCAGAAAGTGGATTGCTGGTCTGCCACAGGATGGTCCATATCCGTGGCGTCCCGCCGCGACGAGGGTGGTCCTTGGGGTGCGCTTATCCCTGCGGCTTCGGCCTTGCGCCTGGTCCAACGTTGAAAAAAACTTTCCGCCATCTCCGTGTCCTTGCGCCGTCGAAGGCGGTTGAGGGACCATGCATGGAATGAGCGTAGCCAATCAAAGGTGCTTGCCTTTGATTTGAAACAAACCATCATTGTCTGCGCAGGATCGCGCAGTCTGGACGGACGTGTCGACGTCGCAAACCGGCAGGTACGATTCGCCGCAGTTGCTTTCGTAACGTTCCCTTTCACGCCTGATGTCGCAAGCTTGCCGGCGAGCGCTTGCGGGGATCGGCTGCCATTCGAATTGCCGCCCGACCGTAATATGAAAATCCGGTTCGGGCGGGAGGCCGAGTTCGTAACGTACTTCCTGGAACCATGTGTTATAGACCGGCAATGACCAGAATCCGAAGTGATTGCGCAGTACTACGTCATACTCGATGTCCACCTCAAGGCCCTCATACCTGCCCCACAGCGCCATGTTCGGCACATCCTCGTTATGGCGCACGATGGTGACGTGGGTGCCGAAGATGGGCCGGTTCAGGCGCAGTGCCTGCCCATGCCGGCGTTCGATGAACCACTGGTACAACAGGTCGAGATCGTCGCGCGGCAATGTCACGACCAGCGAGCGTTTGGTGTACGGCTTTTTCGAGGAAATCGGCGGCATGTTGTAAGCCAGCCGGCCCCGCGTGACAATACGTTGCATGGGAGCAGGTTGACGTATTCGCTACGTTGATTCCCGGACGCTATTTGCTGCTGCCCGCGGCACCGGCGGCGATATTTCCTGCACCCTTCGCGCCGCTGCTGTTTTTCGACTGGTCGCTTGATGAACCGGCCGGGGCAGTGATGCCGGTGGACTGGCCTGCATAAACGGACGACTGCACCGCGGCCGCTGCTGCTCCAGGATTTTCGCGCATCTGCTGCGCCAGCTGAAGATGCTGCCCTATGACAGGAACAAGCCTGGCCGCATAGGATTTCAGCTCGGGCGACTGGGCACGGCTGCTCGCTTCCTGGAACACGCGATGAGACTGCTCGTGACTCGCAAAGCCGGCCTGTTCCATGTACATCCGGTCAAACTCGTCGCCCGCCTTCAACGCAAGCTGTCGCAGTACAGCAGCGTGTTCCTTGTCGAGCCCGCCCGGCAGGATGACGCCGCTGCGGTCCGCGAGACTCCTGAGTTCATCCAGGGCTGTCAAATGTTCTTCCAGCATTTTTTCACCATAGCCGCGAATGGCGGGATTGGCCGAAATCGCGGTTGCCAGCCCGGACATCTTGATCTCTGCCAGATGGGCTTGCGCGAGTTCCCGCATCAGCTTGCGATCGGCGTTGCCTAGTTCGAGCCTGTCCTGCGGTTCGCCGCTCCTCGCGATCCCGGCGCGGTTGCTCTTTGGGTCGCCCAAGCTGTTGGTCGCTCCGCCGCTGGTCGCAGTGCCTGCGCTTTCTGGTGCGGTCGCCGCGGTATCTTGCGGAGGCCCGGTCGGTCTCTCGCTTCCCGCGCGTTGCCCCGGGCCGGGGCCGCTTTGCGACTGCGCCGCAGACTGCAGCGGCATGGACAGTGCGACAATCGCAAGGCCGATCGTTGCGATCACGCGGGCATGATTCAAGGTAAGTCGGGGCATGGCGTTGCTCCTGGGTTACCCGCCGGCCGCAGGTCGCTGTTCCGTTGCAGCGGCGTTTGATGCTGTTGGACGCCGCCGCAATAAAAAAGATTTCATCGACGGGCGCAAAAGATCGATGTTCTCAACCCGGATGGGTGCGTGCCGGGTTCGTCGGCACAGATGCAGTGGAAGGAAATCAAGGTATTGGTCTAGATAGCCAGCAGCAGCGCGGCATACATCCCGCCGCCAAGAAGGAAGGCGCCGAACCGGCTTTGCCTGTCGTCCGGCAGTTCTTCCTTCAACACGTTCAGGACGACTGCACCGGCGATAAATGCCACAAGGACGCTGATGGCCAGTTCAGGAACGGCGACCGAATATCCGGCCGCCCAGCCTGCGAGCACGGCAGCCGCGAGCAGCCACCGCCCGGTGCTTGCATACCGGCGCTTGTAGTGTCCTTGCAGGCCGAAGTCATTCACCAGAAAATGCACAGCCATGGCGAATGAAAAAAACGCAAAATTGCGCATCGTCTGTCCGTCATTGCTCAGCAGGTAACCGATCAGGAAGTTATACAGGGCGAAGAAGCCGATATGCAGCCAAAAGATGGTGACGACTGGCGTGTCTTCGTCACCGGATCGTCCGCCGCTCCTGCGCGATTCCTTCGCTGCGCGCTCCAGACCGTAGAAGATGGACAGTCCGACAAAGGCGACCACGTAAGCATGATGTTCGATAAACCCCATCAAGCCGTCCGCCGAAGCGCGGATGACTTTCTGGTGTTCCGCCAGCTCGGGGAGCAGATGCAGAAACACGTAGGCGACGGAAATGCCGCCGGCTCCCGACAGCCAGATACTGCGTGGGGCGCTATTCAAAAAGCGTAGCCTTGCGGCAAGCACGTGCAGTATTGCCAATCCGAATGCTGCGAAGAATGTCAGTGCCGCCATATTTCTTCTCGTTTTAAGCGGCTTCCGGCAATTGTCTTGCCGGTAGGCCGTGGTGTGCCGGTATAGTAGGTATGGATGGATGACAACCGCATTTCGCCGACAGTTTCCATTCCGCCCACATCATTGTTGATCAACAACGGATTGCGTGCATTTGGCCGGCAACGGCTGATCGGCTCACCGGCATTTTGGTTTCGGCGCCACATCCGAATCTGCTCAACAATATGGGCAGTTTGCTTTGCCAGGAAACGGGCATCCCGATAACCTGCGTAAGCTGTCTCGGGTTGTCCGGAACGACGTTCGCGCATATAGTGTGAGACACTATCGTCTTTGAAAATTTAATAGTTTTAAGTAATCAATTCTCGCTAATGACATTTACCAAATTACGCACCCGGCATATCCCGGCAATGCATGCGGAAGTACAGGAATACGAAGACGCCGTCACCGGCGCCCGCCACATTCATCTGGCCAGCGACGATCCCGAACTGGTATTCCTGGTCGGTTTCCCGACCGTGCCGGATGCGAGCGACGGGCGTGCACACATCCTCGAACACCTCGCCTTGTGCGGCAGCGACCGCTATCCGGTGCGCGACCCGTTTTTCTCGATGCTGCGCAGATCCACCGCGCATTTCATGAATGCGATGACGTACTCGGACAAGACCGTGTATCCGTTTGCGAGCACGGACAGGACCGACTTTTTCAACCTGCTGGAGGTCTATCTCGACGCGGCGTTTTTCCCGCGCCTGGATTACCTCGATTTCCTGCAGGAAGGCTGGCGTCTCGCGGTGGACGACGGCAAGCTCGCTTACCACGGCGTGGTATTCAACGAGATGAAAGGCGCATTCGCCGATCCGATGCGGGCGCTCGACAGCGGCATCGGCGCCTCCCTGCTGAAAGGGACGACCTACGAATATGAGTCCGGCGGCGATCCGCTGGACATCCCGTCGCTTACCCACGCGGCGCTGAAGGAATTCCACGCCACCCACTACCATCCATCCCAGGCAATTTTCATGACCGCCGGCCGCATCGATGCGCGCGAGGTTCAGGCGGTGATCGAAGAGCGGGTGCTGTCGCGGCTCTCGGACCGGCAAGCAGGCGGGCGCCTGCTGCCGCAGGTTGCACCGGCATGGACGGAACCGAAAGCGGTCACGGTCAACATCCCGGGGCTGGAGCACGGCGTGCAGATCACCTGGCTGATGGGTGAATCCGTCGATCCGGAATCGTATTACCACGCACAGTTGCTGGAAGCAGGACTGCTGAGCAATGCCGCTGCGCCGCTCGCCTATGCGATGGAGTCCGCCGGCTTCGGCCGGCCGTCGGCATTGAACGGCGCAGACACCGGCATCCGCCAGATCCTGTTCCATCTCGGCATGGAAGGACTGACCAAAGAACAGGTCGGGCCTGCACGCAAGCGGATCTGGTCGGCGCTGGAGAAGACGGCCAAGACCGGCGTGCCGGAGTCGCTGCTGCAGGCGACATTGCGCGATATCCGCTTCGGGCAGCGTGAAATCAGCGGCGGCCACATGCCGCATGCGCTGAAACAATTGCTGCGCGCGATCCCGCACGAGATGTACGGCGGGGACATCATGAACGGTTTCGATCACGAGGAGATCCTCGGGCGTCTGCAGCAGCGCATCACCGATCCCGCATTCTTCAAGGGGCTGGTACAGGCGCTGCTTGATTCGTCCACCCGGCTGGATACGACAGTCGTGCCCGATGCCGACTATTTCAGCACGCGGGAGACGGTAGAGAATGAACGCCTCGCCCGGCTTCAGGCATCGCTGGACGACGCGGAAAAGAACAGGTTGCGCGCGGAAGCAGCGGCGCTGCTCGAGCGCCAGCGCCAGCCGGTCAACAACGACGTGCTGCCGCGCATCCGTCCGCAGGATGTGAGCCCGCTGCCACGCCCGGCATTGCCGCTGCCGACGGCGGAGGACGGCCGGATCACGGTGTCGATACCGTCCAACGGCATTGCCTATGCACGGCTGATGTACAACGTGTCCGATATGCCGCAGGCCGACTGGCCATGGCTGCAACTGTATGTCGACGTGCTGTCCGAGCTTGGGATGGGCGACAAATCCTATGAGGACGCGGATGCATGGCGACACGACCAGGTACCGTTCTTCGATGTCAACCTCCAGGCCATGCAGGTGCAGCCGGTGGCGGACGCCGACGGCGCCTTGCACATCGATGTCGACTTTTACGCCAAGGGTTTGAGCGAGGAGAAGGCGGCGATCGCCGATGTACTTTCGCAGTCGATTCGCGGTGCGCGATTCAATGAGCATGAGCGGCTTGCCTTCCTGATCGACAGCATGGTCCAGGACATGCGCAACGGTCTGGCGGAGGAAGGCGACAGCTACGCCAGGTTGGCCGCCACCGCGCCGGTATCGCCGCTGCGGCATTTTGACGAGCAGATCAAGGGTGCAAGCGCGTTGCCGTTTTACGGCAGCCTGCATCAGAAGTCGCAGACTCCGGAAGGGCTGAAGGAAATCGCCGGCCGGCTGCAAGAACTGCATAAGCGGATCATCGGCCGCAAGCCGCTGATCGTCGCCGCCGGCATCGACAAGGATGGCGAAGAACTGGCGTCGCTGCTTGACCTGCCTGCACCAACGGCGCAGGCCGGATCGAAGCCGACGGCGGCAGCGCCGCGACAGCCGCTTGCAAAAGCGGCATTGCATGCGCCGGCACAGGTCAATCACTGTTTCGCCGCATGGCAGGTGCCGGGCGTCGGACATCCGGATGCGCCTGCGCTCGCCGTGCTGGGCGAGATACTGACCAACCTGGTATTGCACCAGGCGTTGCGGGAGGAGGGCGGCGCCTACGGCGGACAGGCCGGATACAACCCGTCGATCGGCGCTTTCGTGATGATGTCCTATCGCGACCCGCGGCTGTCCGCGACCTTCGACGATTTTGCACGCGCAATCAAATGGGTTGCCGACGCGGAACTGAAACAGGAAAACATCGAGGAAGCGATCATCTGCGTCATCCAGGATCTGGACAAGCCGCGCACGCCGTATGCCGAGGTGATCTGGTCGCTGAACCAGCAGCGGCAGGGCATTACTGAGGACATGCGGCGTCGTTACCGTCAGGGCGTCCTGCAATGCAATGCGGAGCGGATCAAGGCTGCCGCCGCAGCGTGGCTGCAGGACAAGGCCCACAGTCGCGCTGCGTTCGTCGGCAACGCCAACCAGGACCTCGCAGGTCTTTCGGTAGCGGACCTGATGGCATTGGCAAATTGACGGGCGCATCGGCCCGTTAATTGCGTAAAAGCAAGCACACCATGTCGTTCCTGTAGTCAAATTGACTGCAGGAACTACTTCTGCGGGAGGCCGGTCGAATCCCGGTCACGAATGCGCCCGATGGTAAAACGCATCCGATGCAGCCCCTGCTGCGGTCATGATGGACACATCCCATCGAATCTTCCTGCTTCCCGTGCTGCCGACAACTTTGTGGAGTAACAATGCGCGTCCTGCACGTCTGTTCAGAAATCTATCCGCTGCTGAAAACCGGAGGGCTGGCCGATGTGGCCGGGGCACTGCCGCCGGCCCTTGTTCGCGCCGGGTGCGACGCTCGCCTCCTGGTCCCCGGATTTCCGGCAATGATGAATGGCGTGACGAATTTACAACTGGTCGCCGAACTGCCGCCCCGTTTCGGTGCCCACGCATTGCGGCTTCTCGCCGGTACGCTTGCGGACAGCCGCCTGACTGCCTACGTGATCGACGCGCCCGGCCTGTACGACCGTCCCGGCAATCCGTACTACGGTCCGGATAACCATGACTATGCCGACAACCACCGCCGGTTCGGGCTGCTCGGGTGGATGGCGGCCGAGCTTGCGCAGGGGCTTGATCCGTCATGGAATGCCGGCATCGTCCACGGACACGACTGGCATGCCGGCCTTGCGCCCGCTTACCTGAAAGCGGCGGAAATGCGCAATGGCCGCAAGTTGGCCGGCAGCGTGTTTACGGTTCACAACCTTGCATACCAGGGCGTTTTCCCGAGTCATGTGTTTGGCGAACTGGAGCTGCCGTGGGAATTCTTTAACATGTACGGTGTCGAGTTCTATGGGAATCTGTCATTCCTGAAATCTGGCCTGTTCTATTCCGACAAGATCACGACGGTCAGCCCGACCTATGCGCGCGAAATCCAGGAGCCGGAGCAGGGCTGCGGCCTGGACGGCTTGCTGCGTGGTCGCGCGCACGATCTGCACGGCATCCTGAATGGCGTCGACTTCGATGTGTGGAACCCGGCGACCGATCCCGACATCGCCTCGAACTACGATCATGAATCGCTCGAAGGCAAACGCGCATGCAAGCGCGCATTGCAGCAGGAAGCGGGATTGGCCATCCAGGAGAATGCGCCGCTGTTTGGCGTCGTCAGCCGGCTGACCGATCAAAAGGGATTGAATCTCGTGCAGGCTGGCCTGCGCGGCATACTCAGCCGTGGCGGCCAGCTGGTGTTGCTCGGCAGCGGTGATCCCGTGCTGGAAGCGGCATTCAGGGATGCGGCAGCGGCGCATCCGTCTTCCGTGTCTGTCCATATCGGCTACGATGAACGGAAATCGCATCGCATCATCGCCGGGAGCGACGTGATCCTGGTGCCGTCTCGCTTTGAGCCCTGCGGCCTCACGCAGCTTTATGGACTACGCTACGGTACGCTGCCGCTGGTGCGGCGCGTCGGCGGACTTGCCGATTCGGTAGTGGACTGCACCGCGGAAAACATGGCGCAGGGAAAGGCGACCGGATTCGTCTTCGACCGGTTCGATAGTGAAGCGTTTGCTGCCGCCGTGCATCGCGCATTTGCCTTGTATGCGCGGCGTGAAGAATGGGCGCACATACAACAGCGAGCGATGGCCCAACAGTTCAGCTGGGATCTCGCGGCGGGCCAGATGCAGGAGCTGTATCGGGAAGTCGCGCCGCGCTGAGATGGCGCACCTTGCCGAATCGGAATGCGGATACAACAGCATTTATCGCAGGAAAACACCACAGGCGCTGTCGCTGCCTGCCGGTTTCACGGATTTGAAAGCATATGAACCAACCTATCAGTCTTGATCGAAAAGATCACGCCGTGGCAAGCCTCAAGGATGCCATCGTCAGCAAACTGGCCTATTCCATTGGTAAGGATGCAGCGTTCGCCACGCCGCGCGAATGGTTGCAGGCCACTGAACTGGCCGTACGCGACCTCCTGATCGAACGCTGGATGAAGACCCGCGCAGCGCAGCATGAGCAGGCAAGAAAGCGCGTCTACTATCTTTCGATGGAGTTCCTCATCGGCCGGGCATGCAGCAACGCCGTCCTGGCATTGGGCATCTACGATGAGGTAAAGGCTGCGCTCGCCGCGCTCGGTGTCGACTTCGAGAACATTGCGAACTTCGAACCCGACGCGGCGCTGGGCAATGGCGGCCTGGGACGGCTGGCGGCATGCTTCCTCGACTCGATGGCGACGCTGGGTATCGCGGGAATGGGTTACGGCATCCGCTACGACTACGGCATGTTCAGGCAGCAGATCGTTGACGGCGGCCAGGTGGAAACGCCGGACTACTGGCTCACCGGCGGCAACCCGTGGGAATTCCCGCGTCCCGAAGTGCAGTACCGTGTCCGCTTTGGCGGCCATACCGAGCAGCACGGCGACCAGGTACGCTGGGTCGGCACCGAGGACGTTCTCGCGATGGCCTACGACACCATCATCCCGGGATATGCGACCGGCACCACCAACACCCTGCGCCTCTGGTCGGCCAAGGCCACCAGCGAAATCGACCTGTCCGCCTTTAACCGGGGCAATTATTTTGGCGCGGTCGAGCACAAGAACCATTCGGAAAACGTCTCCCGCGTGCTGTACCCGGACGACTCCACCCAGTCCGGGCGCGAATTACGATTGCGACAGGAATACTTCTTCGTATCCGCCAGCATGCAGGACATGATCCATCGTCATCTCGCGACTCACGACGGCTTCGCGCATTTCGCCGACAGCGTCGCTGTTCACCTGAACGACACCCATCCGGTGCTCGCCGTGCCCGAGCTGCTGCGCCTGCTGATGGATGAACATGGCATCCCGTGGAAGAGTGCCTGGGCGATGGCGCAGAAGATTTTTTCCTATACCAACCACACGCTGATGCACGAAGCGCTGGAAACCTGGCCGGTGAACATGCTTGGCCGTGTATTGCCGCGCCATCTGCAAATCATCTTTGATATCAACGCCGAATTCCTGCACAGTGTCACGGCGCAATTCGGATCCGATATCGACCTCATGCGGCGCCTGTCGCTGGTCGACGAGCAGGGCGAACGGCGGGTGCGCATGGCGTATCTCGCAGTCGTCACGAGCCACAAGGTCAACGGGGTCTCGAAGCTGCATTCCGAGCTGATGAAGCAATCGATCTTCGCTGACTTCGCCCGGGTGTTTCCCGAACGCTTTACCAACAAGACCAACGGCATCACGCCGCGCCGGTGGCTGGCGCAGGCCAACCCGTCGCTGTCCGCGCTGATCGATCAGCGCATCGGGCCGGAGTGGCGCCGCGATCTCGACCGCCTAGCCGAACTGCGCCCGCTCGCCGAGGACCAGGGGTTCGTGGAGGCCTGCCGCGACGCGAAGCGTAACAACAAGCTGCGTCTTGCACAGTGGGTGCAGAACAATCTCGGCATCGCGCTCAACCCGGACTCGCTGTTCGACGTGCAGGTCAAGCGCATCCACGAATACAAGCGGCAGTTGCTCAATCTCCTGCATGTCGTCACACGGTATAACCGCATCATCGCCAATCCTGATGCGGACTGGGTGCCGCGCACCGTGATCTTCGCTGGCAAAGCCGCATCCGCGTATCACATGGCCAAGACGATCATCAAGCTCATCAACGATGTCGCCGTCACCATCAATAACGATCCGCGTGTCGGCGACAAGCTCAAACTGGTTTTCATCCCGAACTACAGCGTCACCCTGGCAGAACTCATCATCCCCGCCGCCGACCTATCCGAACAAATTTCGCTGGCAGGCACCGAAGCCTCGGGCACCGGCAACATGAAGTTTGCGCTCAACGGGGCATTGACGATCGGCACGCTCGACGGCGCGAATATCGAAATCCTGGAGCAGGTCGGGGAAGAGAACATCTTCATCTTCGGGAATACCACGCCGCAGGTGCAGGATATCCGCGCGCACGGGTACCAGCCGCGCCAGTTGTATGAGTCCACCCCGGAATTGAAGCAGGTGCTGGACCAGATCCGCGAGGGCTATTTCTCGCCCGGCGAACCGGAGCGTTTCCACCGCGTTTTCGATACGCTGGTCAACTACGGCGACCACTACCTGCTCCTCGCCGACTATGCCAGCTATGTCGCAATGCACGAGTCGGTGGACCAGCTTTTCCGGCAGCCGGAACAATGGCATCGGAAATGCATCCTCAACGTGGCGGGAATGGGCATGTTCTCATCCGACCGGGTGATCGGGGAGTATGCGAGCGAGATCTGGCGGAGTGAGCCGGTGGTGATGGGGTGAATGCACGAAAGGATTGCTGACGACTGCAATTCATGCGCATGTTCTGACGTAATGAAACGCTCTGTTCAAGAACATCGGTGAATCGCGGTTGGCGTACCCAAATTGAATTACCCATTGCTACAGGCTTGCCGTCTCCGGCGACGATGCAGGCGTCTCCGGTAGCTAGCGTGCATCAATCACAGTCCTTCTTTACCTCGCGTGTAAGGAAAGCTACAGGCATTGACGGCCTTTCGAATCGAATTATGTCGACGGGTGAGGTTATCGAGGTGGTTGCCACGCATCCTTTGCCTTGCAGACTCCTTATTACGGCGATTTCCACCCGGCCCTGACCGTAGACAATATTGTCTGCCCGTATGGCATAACCGCCTGTAGCGGTTTGTCCGAATGCCAAGACAACAACGACCTCTCGATCGAAGTCAATATGCGGCGGTTTCGGGGCGCGCAAGTAATTTTCATATCTGTGCGTTGAGTAAAGACGCCCCCAGAACCGTTTGAATTCCTCCGCGTTCTGAATCACTGCCTCCATCGGCTCGTCCGGTCCGCTATTCTGCGGCGCAAGATGGAGACGCCAAAACATGATCGGCGTACCCGGTGTTGGTGAACTACTTAGCGGAAGAGTTTGCGCCAGTGCAGTTTGCGTTTTCAAAAAAGGCGTGATTGCCATCATCGCTGCAAGAAATGCCTGTACTGATCTTATGCGTAGCATCATGGGCGGTTACCTGGCATTAAACTGCGAACAGGAATGGTTGCTGGTCATCGATGAAGCTTCCCGAAAGCTTTCTAACCAATGGAAACGCGGAGTCCTGTCGGCAATGCCACTACCCTAACCATAAACACCAACAGCTGTCAGAGCGGCGGCTGCCAGCAACCCCATCCAACCGAGGTGCTTGCCTTTCGTTCCAACGAGGACGAGCAAGGAGCTGATCAGCAGTGCACATGCGATCGCCTTGCTGAGCGCTGATTGCGAGATTTGCGCTGTCGACGGGAGTGCCAACCAGAAAAGCGTGATCGCGACGCACCATCCAAGTGCCGTGACGACGTGCCAGCTTGCCCAAAGGATGCGCACATGCGGTTCGCGCAGCACGCTCCCGCCGTTTGTTGGGATGATGCCTTGAAGACGCATTCGGCGAAAGATCATCGTTTCACCCAATACAGAGTGCACCAGGCCGATGACAAAAGTGAGAACGCCCGCAGCAAGGAAATACGTGTTCATACCAGACCTCGGTGAGTGGTGGCGCGGTTGACTAGTACCCAAAGCTGGAAACGGGAGATGTGCGCGCAACGTTCAGATCGCAGGCGCAAACGTTTTCACCGCATGGACTCCTTTAACGAAGATCCCCAGCCCCGAGGAGCCTAACATGAAAAATGCAATGCGCCTGAAATTTACCGCACTAAGCTTTTTGTAGATCGTGATTCCCAGCAGGGTACACGGCAGCACAACTGGCAAGAGAAGAAGCAGCAAACTCCAGAACTCTGCGCTGAAGCTCGCCGGATTGAATACTGCGAGCAGCAGCAACGAGAAAATCTGCATGGTCAGGATGTACGGTTGCACGATTGACCTTATTTCCTCCTTCGGCAACTGCGCGAGCCCAGCCCACATCACAACCGGTGCTCCAGGAAACGCGGTGAAGCCGCCCAACACGCCACCGAGTCCGCCGACAACAATCGACGATCGTGTATTGGGTGTTACCTTCAACCATGCGCTATTGGGCTTCGCGATCGAATACGCGGCGTACGCCATCAAGAATCCGCCAAATCCTGTCATGAGTGTCGGAACCGGCAGGACTGCCAACAACCAGAGCCCGATGGGAACACCGATCACGCCACCGACCAAGTAGGGAACGGGGCTGTTTGGGCCCGCCTGCCTGAGCGGTTTCATATCTGCGCGCAACTGCCCAATGGAGAGTAACTGGTTGGCAGTGGAGAGTGCCATCAATAACGGAATGGCGAGCGTCGGTGAAAGCAGCGAAAGGGAAATTGCTCCAATAGCGGAGAATCCAAAGCCGGAAAGTCCGCTCATCACCCCCGAGGCCGCCAGGATCAGCGCAAGAAGAACAGTCGAAGCCAGGCTGAGTTCGGGAGGAAGAGCAAAGTTGTATTCCATTTCACATTACCTTTAAGTCACTATTGCTTGAACCGATTGCGCAGGAGCGCATGGTTCTCAACCGCTAAGATGAAGCGGATGGTACGTGGCATTATCGGCGGAATGAATACGACTTTGGTTGTAGCGTGGTTAAAGTGGTACAGCGATGGACGGTGTTTTCGGACGGTTGATATGAGAATCATTGGCGAATATCCGTACGGGACCCGTGAGCCCAATGCGCGTGGCCTCTATACGGAGCGTGTCGCCATCGCCGCCTAGCGGGATACCGGTAACGTGCGTCGCATCACCGGATGGACCGACGGTCTCAAGCGTCTTGTTCGTCAGGGCCATGTGAACCGGCAGTTAGACGGCATCGGCGATGCGGCTTAGCGCTTGAGTCAGTCGATCGAGATTTTCCTCGTTCGCAGTGCCGACTCGGGCTTTGACAGCTTGAGCGGTCTCGATGTCGTCAAATGCTTGCTCCCATGTCAAGCGCGTCCCATTACCGACAGAAGCGAGTTGAATGGTGAGCGTGAAGTAGGGCGGGCAGTCATGCCGAATGACGATGCGCTGAGCGCGATCAAGTGCAGAGAAGTAGCTCTTGTTGGCATAGCTCTTCCCGTCTGGCCCGTGCATTGTAAAAACCCATTGTCCACCGACCTTGAACTCGAATATCTCGAAAGAGTTGGTGAAGCCGGCTGGTCCCCACCAGGAGGCCAGAACAGCTGGTAAGGCGAAGGCGTCGTAAATGGCTTGAGGAGAAAACGGCAGTGTTCTCTCGGTGCGTAGGATTCTGTCTTTTTCCATGGTCCGTATGTCGTGTTGGAGCGGTTTGAGCGATGTTTAATACTGCAATGATGGACACAGTCTTACAGCGTCTCTGTCCATGAACAAGTTAAACCTTATTTTCTTCTTCGATTTGCAATGCAGGCCAGATGTCCAGCCACCGTTTATTCTTAGCCCTTTCTCGGACAACCGAGTCCGGATAACCGGTCTTTGGATTTGGCCTGATCGTATGGGCCCAGCAATGCTCCATCCCATGCGGAGCGATAATTTCAACCGCATTATTCCCTGTCAGCCGTACGCCAATACACGTGGGCAGCTCGGGGGAGTAGCTTATCGCGTCCGCAGAACTCTGATATGGTGGGTGTCCATTTCGCAAGTGCATCCGTGCCTGATTACGAACCTGCCAACGAATGGCAGATCTGGAAGACCGAAGATGCGATTCGATGCGCTGCTCAGTATCTACGGATAGGTCTATAGGGTCAAAGTAAGCCACATCAACATCGTTTAAAGGCGTATATACGTCTCGACCATGAAGGTGATCCCAAATCAAGTTGCGCACAAATCCGGCAACAATCATCCAATCGGGTAATCCAGCATTCTTTACTACCTCAAGGCAATCCATACGCCACATATCGGCACGGATTAGCATCTCGGCTTTCGTTGTAGGTGGTACCACCATGAACTTCAACGGGTTTGATCACCAGCGGCGCAGCCGCCTGAGCTCATCGGCATGGTGGGTTGCGCTAGGTCAGGCATCTGATTCTCCCCACAAGCGGTTCCTGGCTCCAAACTGCGCTCCGACAAACACAATGAAGGCATATATGGCGAGGATAGGTAGAGCCATCAGTGCAAATCCATATGTGCCAATCACTATCGGCGTCCAAAGCAAGCAGAGAGCAAGGAACGCTGCAATTCCAATGCGGCGTGCAAGATGTAGGTCGAAAAACCAGCCATGAACAACGCCCATGACCAAGCCTGCCATCAAGATCACCGTCCCAATTGTCACTCCGGATTTACTCGCCAATGAATAGTACACGGACAATGCAAGACCAATGCTGGTGACAAAGCTTGAAATCGGGGCTATCACTCCTTTGTTCATTTTCATTTTGAAACCTGGCGTTGGAGATGACCGGATCACGACATTACATGCCGCGTGGCGGCTTTCACTAATTTTGGGTCCGTGTCGATCGGCATGTTAGGCCGCTTGTTGCGCCCGGTAATAGGCAACAAGTGCATTGGCATGCCCATGTCCAATCTGGTGCTCGGATTTGAGGAATGCGACCTGCTCCATGTGCTTCTTATCTCGCACCGAATCGAGGAGTTTAAGCCAGTGGGTCACAGGCTTTTCATACGTTTTTTCAATGGATGGGAAGTATGAAGCTGGGCCTTTGACTTTTTCGTTCGTTGCCATGTATGTAATCCAATCTGGGTTGGTATAAATGAAGGCTAACGTTGGAGACGACCGGCACGTGGCGCAATGGCGCTGCTGTCCGTGTCAAACGACCTGCTAGCCGTCACCCGTGCTATCCACATATGTTGTACGAGCGTACCTTCTTTTCTGAAAGATCGCACTCAAAGACCACGCACACGCCTTCGAGATCACCGCTGCGGCCCCAAAGTGATTGCCCGATGAGGAACGCCGGCGGAATCACGGCTACCAGTTCTGCAGGCTGCTCCTCGGGCAGGTTGGGAAACTGCGACGAGAACGTCTCCCAGTCCTCCTGAATCGGTCGTGCTGCATCGATGGATATATACGGCAGCAGTGGCGGGTAATCATGATACGGCCACCCTTCCGTGGACATGTCAGGAGCGATGCGCAACACTTCAATGGCGTTCGTTTCGAAGCGGTACTCCAACGAACAGCCATCGAAACGAAAGCCATAGACCAGTGGCAGTTCAAATACGTACCTCGGAGCGCCCAACACGGGCAGACAGGAGGCGCTTAGGGACGCGACCTGATGCAACCGGGCTGGGCCAAAGGTGCAGCCGCTCACGGCGCGCTCCAAGGGGCCGCCATAAGTCGACATCGACTCGCCATCGCCGCGGCTAAATGAATATGTCATGCCGTTAACGTAGACTACTAACAACTGCTCAGAGTTTTGCATTGTGAGGGCTAACGATTACGCTAACTGGCTTGCCACCGGCAAGTCGGGGTTGTGCGAGGAGTTAGGGTGCGTTACCACATACACATCGCACTTCACGAACGTTGCGGCGGTGCGCATCATTAGCGAATGGGTTGAGCAATACGGTTTCAAGCCGCCAGGCGAGCGGCTGGCACTTGCTTCGGCACTGAACATGCGGCCCTCTCTCCTCATTTCTTTGTTCCCAAGCGTACCAGCTGAAAAACAATATCCAGGCAAAACCAAATAACACTACCAATTTTCCGATAGTCGATGTGCAGCGATAGTTTCCGGAGTTGTGTTTGAGAATACTCACTACCGCGGCAATCGCTAGTTGAGCACGGATCTTAATAAGGGGCGACATCTTGTCTGGCAATCTAACGTTTGACATGAGGGGCGGCCGCAAGCAGGCAAAGCCTGATGGTGGACGTCCCCTCGGTGGAAGGGTTAGGCGCCGCTTTGGGATGCACTTCGAGCTTTCTCGATCTCCTGCTCAGTGAGTGGTCTCGTCCAAATGTCGTTGGCGTGCTGAGTGTCCAAGTATTCTCTGACTGCTGCGATTTTTCCCTTCCTTGAACTTGAGTAGCATGTGGTACTCCTGCCGATACTGGCGTCCGTTCTTGAGATCGCCTGAAGAGACGACCTCGACGGCAACATGATCCCCTTCGGCGATACAAGAGACTACGGTCATTTTCAGGCCACTCTCCAGTTCATTGACCATCCGGTTGAAGAGGCGAGCTATTTTGGTCTTCGAGTAGAGACCCGCGGATGGCGAGCGTTCTTTCTTGCCTGGTATCCACCAAGTTGCATCGTCATTCATGGTGTCCAAAGCGCCTGCGATATCGCTAGCCGAGAAGCGCTCGAAGAACCTGAACGCGACAGCCTTGTTTCCTTCCGTGCTCATAATGGGCGTACTCCTTGTGTGAGAACAGCGCATGGGTGTAACTTGTGTGCGTGTGCGACGCTTAACGCTTGAGATGACCGGCGCTGAAAGCGTCGGCGTCGATTGCAATGTTAGGGAATGCTCCCACGTTATCCCTTTTATTTTTGCACTGCGTTTGTTTGTAGAATAAGCGCTTCAATGTCTGTATCTTTCAATGCTTTCAAGTCGATATACGTGGCTGCAGTAGCTTCCTTACGCCCGGTTCCCTCGCCAGATAGCCGATAACTGCCGTCCTTGGGGTACAACACGAAGTAAAACGGCATTGCAGGATTACCTGGGGCAGAAATGAATACAACTGATTTCGCGTCCGCACAGCTATACACAGTCCATTGTGATTTTCCGTATGTTTTGATTATCGGCCCGGTCTCACATTTCATGGGCTCACTAGCAGATGCTTGAGCCGCACCCAGAATTAGTGCCATGCATGGAGCGGTAAGCAAATGCTGTCTTCTCACTCAAGTCTCCCTAACGTGGAGGTGACGGGGCCGCCACCACCGTCGCAAATAATAGTGGAGCCGTTATCGGCGATTCCCCGTCGACCGTCATGTTAGGCCGCTTATCCATGGCGACGGGCTCCTGCCTTTCTAGGACGCGTGATCGCCGTGGTATAGGACCACTCAATTAGCTCTCGAAGGTAATCGACAGGAACGGCGCTGACATCCACGATTGTGACCCAGTGAAATCTGGCCATATATCGGGCCGGCTTGATTCCTGGCAAGTCAGTTAACTCCAAAAAGCGCTCAGGGGTTGTGCGAATGCTAAAACGCCACTGTTCCGGCTCGCTGGTCTTGAAGTAGGCAAATTTTTTGCCGCTAGAGTAGTAGACGAGCACATTGCTGGGTGGCCCGTACAACTTTGACGAGGCTCCGGGAAATCGGCTGCAATGTTCTTTGACAGCGGTAACATCCATTTGCGTTTCCAAAGTGGCCTAACTTCAAATAGGGTGAAAAAAATTTCTGTCTAACCTGGGATGTTACTTCGTCCGCAAGCCTTGCTGGGCCTGCATTTCACCAATGTACTGCTTTTATAAACAGTACTAAATAACCGAAAAATGCAGACAGCGCCCGGGAACGGCTGCAACGCTGCTTTCTCACCGTCGATTGTAAGCCGCCTGCACTATCGATCAGGTCGAATGTTGCATACGTGATAAGGGCTATAGCTTACGTATGGAAGAAGCCTGCGTCTACTGGATCCGATGGTATATCCGTTACTACGGTGTTCGGCATCCCATGGATATGGGAGCAGAGGAGGATGCGGTTTGTCTATCGCACCGTATCGACGAATAGAACGCGAGCGTTTCTACGCATGGACACTATGGGAAGTACAGGCCGCCTCGCGATGCTGCCGCTTGCACCGCTTAAGGTGAGGATGGTCTGGATAGGGCTGTTTTTGATGAAAATCGGGCCTGTTCCAGGCCCAGTGTGATGCTGACCGATACGCTTGAGCGCAGGCATATGATGGAGACCAACTACGGGACATGGACGGTCCCGTAGTCGCTTGACCATGGTGAGGTATCGACCGCCATGATCCAATCGCGTGTATTCAACCAACGTGGAGGCGAGGTGGCATCGCCGCTGAACCAAACATCGTTTCTTTAACGATTCGCTTCAGGGCTGTGCACATTGCAAAGCCGGCTTCTCACCACATATTCACGACCGGCTTCAAAAATCCCCGACGAAATTCGCATTCACTGCCGGAGCAGCCGTATCGCCTCGGCTTTTCTGCAAGCGCGGTGCTACAGAAAACTTTTCCGCTCTCCAGCAGGCGATTTGCGTTGCCATGCTGCCGAAGACCGTTCGTGGAATACCGCCGACGAACTGCCCAAATGTGTAGAGATCGAACATCATCACCCTGAGGAGGCGGCCGCGCTCGCTGGAATCCGACAGCAGGGATGACCAGAGGGAAGGGCAGGCGAGCGGATGGGATGCATGGGAGACGCCTTCGGTCAGGCGACGCACGCCGTTGATGCGCGGCGTTGGCTCGATGCTTTCGGCCACCAGGTTGAGGCCGCCCAGAACGGTTGCGGTTACCGACTCGGGGAAGTGTGGCACCGCGTCGATCAGGAACACATTGCCCGTGTGCTGGTCGATGCGTGCGCGCAGGTGCAGGGGGCCGTTGTAGGCGCTGGCCCTGCACAGTTTCATGGCTGTCTCTTCCAGAGCGGCATTCGATACGAAGCGTATGCGCGATGCATTTCTTTCGTCCGATTGCTGCATCGAAAAGGCGGAGATCTGTCCACGGTCCGCAATCAGGTGCATGGAAATGTCGCTGCCGTCGATATGCGCCCGGCAGACGAGGGCGCCGTGCTGGAATGCGGAGTGAAGTGCCGCCTTTTCAAGATCTTCCTTGTTGTGGACGATCTGCGTTACGGGTTTGTTGCATGGCGTTGCGGTCCGGATCGCGAACGGCACGCCAAGCCGGGACGCGATCGCATGGAAGTCGAGTTCCGCGGCGGCGTTGACGACGCAGGTCGCGGGTACGGGCAGAAGCTGCTGCTTGCAGAATTGATTAAAGAGCCGCGCATCCTGAAGGGTGGTGATGGTGCCCGTATCAGGAACAGGAACGATCTTCAGCGGCAGCCGGCTGCGTACGCGATTGGTCAGGCGCATCGCGTCGGGATCGGCAGGCACCAGCACCATGTGCGGCGTTCTTTTCACCAGGCTGTGCACTATGTTGACAAACATATCGTCGTCGCTGCCATCGAAACTGAGCGTGCTATGGCCTTCGCAGAGACTGGACCAGCGCAAGCCCGCGGTCGCTTCCGATCCGATGACGACGGCCTTTGCATCAGTAAAGGTGCGGATCGACTGGAGCACGCCGACCACCACCGCTTTCGTATTGCCGACGACGATAAAATTAATCATGGATGGGACCGCCTTGCTGGAGTGATTGATGTGAGACGCTTATGCATGTGCCGTAGTCAATATTAGTTGGCCGTATTCAATGGATTTTGATGCTTCGCAATCCTCTTTCCGTTCGTCACGAAAATTTCGAAGAGGGTGGAAGACGAAGAGGACATCGAATCTGTACACGGAAAAAATCACGCTCAATAAAAAAACAATGGCCCGATTTTCATCGGGCCATTGCATCATTCGTCGACTGCTTCGATCAGGCTGCGGCCAGGTCGCAGGAGTCGTCCGCTGCCTTTGCAATCGTCTGCTTTGCCCTCGCCTTGGAAGGCGGCAGGCGGCGCAGGGTGCGCAGTGTTTCGGGATCCTTGATTTCAATGGCGCGCTGATCGACAGAGATCAGGCCGATGGCATTGAATGCCGAGAATGAGCGGCTTACCGTTTCGAGCGTCAGGCCGAGATAGCTGCCGATTTCCTGGCGTGTCATGCGCAGGTTGAACTGCTTGCCGGAGTAACCCATCTTCGTGAAGCGGTCCGACAGCATCATGAGGAAGCGTGCCACTCGTGCTTCCGCGCTCAGCGAGCCGAGCATGCTGACCATTGCCTGTTCACGGACCAGTTCGCGGCTCATGACGCCGAACACCGATGTTTCCAGGTCAGGGTATTTTCTGCCGAGGCCGGTCAGTGCCTTGAACGGGACGAGGATCACGTCGCAGCTGGTGAGCGCAACGGTTTCCGATGCGTACTGTTTCGAGTGAATGCCATCGATACCGAACATGTCGCCCTTCATCGGGAAGCTCAGCACCTGTTCGTTGCCGAATTCGTCGATCAGCACCGATTTCAGGAAGCCGGAGTTGACGATATACAGCATGTCGAATGGCTGGCCGATGGTATGCACGCGCTGGCCGGCTTTGAACTGCACATGCTGGAATGCAGTGCCTTCCTCGCTTCCCAGGCCTGTCGACGGGATGTGCAGCAATTCACATACTTCTTTCAGGCTCGACCACAGTTTTCCATACTTGTTTGTGGCATTGCCGAACTGGGATGGTGCGTTGGTTGCAGCAGCAGTGGAATTTGTCTGGGGCAGTTGAGCGATCAGCATGTTTTTCTCGATATGTTTGGTTATTCAGTTGATGCGCCACGCCGTTTCTGGGTGGAAGCAAGTGTGTGCATTATGTCTACTTGCGATTGGGAAGGAAATCAGCGGAAGGATGATTTAACGTTAAGGCGAAGGTCCATTCGTGTAGGAATATTCCGAATGGAGGCTGCCTGTGCAATGTATGCAAATAGGCATTCTTTTCCAGGGAAAACATTGCATGCGCTTCAGGCAGCGCGATCGGACAGCAATCCGCAATGGGTATCGCTTAACGCATGGCTTTTCAGGACGCTCGCGCCGGTTTTTTATGCATTGCCAGCCGGAGAACTCCCCGGCGGATGCATCGACGGATTCGGTCTGGGAGCAGTAGCCTCCGGTTGATTCAGGCTGACGGTGACGCTTCCATGCTGGCGCACCAGCTGCATGACCTCGCGCCATTTTTCGGCTTCTCTTGCGGATGCCGCTTCCGATTGCTCAAGCTCTTCGATACGCTCGTTGCAGCGGGCAATCTCGGATTGCAATTGCGTAATCGTCTGGGCGGCTCTTTCGACCAGCGCCACCAGATCATCGAGTGTCGCCGCCGGGCGATCCTGTTTTGCTTCTGACTCTTGTTTCATTGAATGCCTGAATAATGACCGTGTGGCATTAGGCGGGAAGAAACCCTGCCAGTTCCTCTCATGGACAACAAAAGCTCGCTGATGTAATCGCCGGTAGTCCTATGTTAGTGACTTGAGGATACGACATGGCAATGACACAACACGGGCTAGATAAATCTCAATACTTTTGAGACGAATTGCACAGTTTCTGCAATGCATCATAGCTATTTGTACTGTATATTTGTACAGTATATAAATGATCACTCATTCGCGTGAGACAACTGTGCATTCCCGTTCTCTTTTGTTTGACACCGAGCCGCCTTCCGCTTCCGCTCAACCGCCAGCAATCACCATGTCACTTGGGCTGTCGCATGCCGTCTGGCATGCCGACGCGCTTGGCAGCAGCCATGTACCGGGCATTTCGACCGGCCATGCGCGCCTCGACCGAGAGTTGCCGGGCGGCGGCTGGCCGCCTTCGGCGCTGACCGAATTGCTCTGGCCGCAGCACGGTGGCGGCGAATTCCGCCTGCTGGCGCCGGTGTTGGCGGCCCTGTCCGCCGCCGGCAAGGCCATCATCCTGCTGGCGCCGCCGATACAGGTCTTCGCTCCCGCGATGGCGCAGCTCGGCATCGACCTGAAATCGATTTTGCTGGTGCGTTCGGAAAAACCGGCCGACCGGCTGTGGGCAACGGAACAAATACTGAAAAGCGCCCACTTCGGCGCGTTGCTGTGCTGGCTTCCGCAAGCCAGGCATGACCACCTGCGCCGACTGCAACTGGCCGCCGGCAATACGGAGGGACTGAATTTCGTCTTCCGGCCGGCCGCCGCGCAAGGCGAGTCGTCGCCTGCACCCCTGCGCCTGCTCTGCCAGGCCGGGCCCGGCGGACAGATCGCGGTGGATGTCATCAAGCGGCGTGGTCCGGCCGCGAGCGCGCCTGTCATGCTCGATGCGCGATTGCCGAGGGCGATTGCCCGGCACATCACCAGAAAAACCGGCAGGGCCAATGTTTCAAGCAATGCACCTGCTTCCGATATCACTCTCTCCCTTGACGCCGCCCATGCTGTGGATCGCCCTGTACCTGCCCCAACTGCCGCTTGATCTCGCAAGCCGGCGCTGGCCGCAGGCATTGCGCGACAGCCTCAACCGCAGTATCCCGCTGGCAGTGACGGAGGCGCGGCGCATCGGCTGGCTCAATGCCCGCGCACAGGAGGTCGGCATCCTGGCGGGGATGATGGACAGCAGCGCCCATGCGCGTGCGGCGGATGTGGTGCTGATTCCGCGCGATGCGGCGGCCGAGGCGGAGGCGGTGAAGGAGGCGGCGTTCTGGGCGCTGCATTTCACGCCGCAGGTCAGCCTGCTGTCCAGCGGCCTGCTGCTCGACGTCTCGGCCAGCCTGCGCCTGTTCGGCGGCGGCGATGCGCTGGCGCTGCAACTGCGCGACGGCATCCTGGAGCTTGGCTTCACTCTGCAACTGGCGAGCGCGCCCACTGCCACAGCCGCCTGGCTGTTGGCCCGGCATGCCGACGCCCTGCATGCGGACAGCGCATCGCTGCCGTCACGTCTGGGAAGCCTGCCAGTTGCACTGATGGCGTCGGTGCAGCCGCATCTCGCCACACTCGACCTGATCGGCTGCCGGACTATCGGGCAGTTGCGAAATCTGCCGCGCCCGGGCATTGTCCGCCGCTTCGGCAAGGATGTGCTGGCTGAACTCGACAGGGCGTTCGGCCTTGAGCCCGAAGTCCATGCATGGTTCGAGCCGCCCGTCACGTTTGCCGCACGGCTGGAGCTGCCGTCACGGGTCGATACGACGGAAGCACTGCTGTTTGCCGCGCGCCGCCTGCTGATGCAGATGAGCGGCTGGCTGGTGGCGCGGCATGCGGCGGTGTCACGCTTCCGCCTGCAACTGCATCATGAAAGCGTGCGCCACGGCAGCCAGGCATCAGCGGTAACGCCGGTGGCGATCGCCCTCGGCAGTCCCAGCCGCGACCTGGCGCATCTCACGCTCCTGCTGCAGGAACATCTTGCAAAAATCACGCTTGCCGCATCGGTCATCGAGCTCACGCTGCAGGCGGAAGATATCGTCCAGCTTGCCGCGCCCAACACCGAGCTGTTTCCCTCGCATGCCGGCCAGGCGGAATCGATAGGAAGGCTGGTCGAGCGCCTGACGAGCCGGCTGGGCGAGGACGCGGTCAGCCGGCTGCAGATCGCCGGCGATCACCGGCCCGAGCGCAGCTCGGTGACCATCCCGGCACATCGCATGCCATCGATACCCAAGGGACAGGCCGCACTGGAAGACGCATTCCCGCCGCGCCCGAGCTGGCTGCTGCCGGAACCGATCGCCTTGCCGGTGCGGGACGGCATGCCGTTCTACCAGAGCGTGCTCATCCTGCTGGACGGTCCGGAACGCATCGAGGCCGGCTGGTGGGATGATGCGCCGGTAACGCGGGATTACTTCATTGCCTGCAACGAGTTTCACCTGCTGCTGTGGATCTACCGCGAGCGGCTGATCTTCGGTTCGGCGGATGACGCCTGGTTCCTGCACGGCTTTTTCGGCTGACCATGTCGATACCGCTGCCGGCGTACGCCGAACTGCATTGCCTGTCCAACTTCACCTTTCTGCGCGGCGCATCCCATCCGGAGGAACTGGTGGACCGTGCCGCCCGTCTTGGCTACGCGGCGCTGGCGATCACCGATGAATGCTCGCTGGCCGGCGTGGTGCGGGCGCATGTGGAAGCGAAGAAGCACGAATTGCACCTGATCATCGGCAGCGAAGTCACGCTGTCGTGCGGCATGAAGCTGGTGCTGCTGGCCATTAACCGCAACGGCTACGGCAATCTCTCGGAATGGATTACGCTCGGGCGCCGCCGTGCGCCCAAGGGCAGTTACGAATTGCACCGCGCCGACATCGATGCACCGGCAGCCGGCATCCCGCATCTGCATCGTCTGCCGGATTGCCTTGCGCTGTTCATACCGAACAGGAAAACGAAAGATGATGCATTGGCCGAGCAGGCGGCGTGGCTTGCATCGGCGTTTGAAGGGCGGGCCTGGATCGCGGTGGAGGTGCTGCATGGTGGCGATGACAGCCTGTGGCTGGAGCGGATGCAGCGCGTGTCGGCCCTGCATGGGCTGCCGCTGGTGGCCGCCGGCGACGTGCATATGCATGTGCGCTCGCGCAAGCCCCTGCAGGACATGCTCACCGCCACCCGGCTCGGCAAGCCGCTGGCGGAGTGCGGGATGGCGCTGCAGCCGAATGCGGAGCGGCACCTGCGGCAACGCCAGCGCCTGGCGCGCCTGTATCCGCCGGCATTGCTGGAAAACACGCTCGATGTCGCCGCGCGCTGCACGTTTTCGCTGGACGAACTGCGCTATGAGTATCCGGAAGAGATCGTGCCGCCGGGCGAAATCCTGTCCACTTACCTGCGGCGGCTTGCCTATGAGGGCGCGACGGAACGCTTTCCGAAAGGCCTGCCGGCGTCCATCCAGAACCAGATCGAGGAAGAGCTGACCCTGATCGCCTACATGTCCTACGAACCGTATTTCCTGACGGTGTATGACATCGTGCGGTTTGCGCGGAGCAGGGGCATCCTGTGCCAGGGCCGGGGCTCCGCGGCGAATTCGGCGGTGTGTTATTGCCTGCACATCACCGAGGTCGACCCGATGCGCGGCAACCTGCTGTTCGGGCGCTTCATCTCGAAGGAGCGCAACGAGCCGCCGGATATCGACGTCGACTTCGAGCATGAACGGCGTGAAGAAGTCATGCAGTACATTTATCAGAAATACGGCCGCCACCGCGCCGCGCTGACGGCCGCACTCATCACCTATCGGCCACGCTCGGCGCTCAAGGATGTCGGCAAGGCGCTCGGCCTCGATTACGAACAGGTCAACCGCCTGTCGGCATCGCATCATTGGTGGGATGGCCGGAAGATCAGCCCCGAGCGCCTGCAGGAGCATGGGCTGGATATCGAGTCGCCCATCGTGCAGAAGCTGATCATGCTGACCCAGTCGCTGATCGGCTTCCCGCGCCACCTGTCGCAGCACAGCGGCGGCTTCGTGATTGCACGGGACAGCCTGGCGCGCCTCGTGCCGATCGAGAACGCGGCGATGGCCGAGCGCAGCGTCATCCAGTGGGACAAGGACGACCTCGATGCCATCGGCCTGCTCAAGGTCGATGTGCTGGCGCTCGGCATGCTGTCGGCGCTCAGCCGTGCGCTCGACTTCATCGGCCAGCGCCGGGGGGAAACATTCTCGCTGCAGGATATCCCGCCGGAAGACCCGGACACCTACCGGATGATCTGCAAGGCCGATACCGTCGGCGTGTTCCAGATCGAATCACGGGCGCAGATGTCGATGCTGCCGAGACTGAAACCGAAGAAGTTCTATGACCTCGTCGTGGAAGTCGCGATTGTGCGCCCCGGTCCGATACAGGGCGGCATGGTGCATCCCTACCTGAAGCGGCGGCAGGGTTTGGAACCGGTGACCTATCCGAGCGATGCAGTACGCACCGCGCTGGAGCGCACGCTCGGCGTGCCGATCTTCCAGGAACAGGTCATGCAGATCGCGATCCTTGCCGCCGGATTCACGCCGGGCGAAGCGGACAGCCTGCGGCGCGCAATGGCTGCCTGGAAAAGGAAAGGGGAGGTGGACAAGTTCTATGACCGGATCATCAACGGGATGAAGGAGCGCGGCTATGACGAGGAATTCGCGCAGCAGATCTTCCGGCAGATCGAAGGCTTCGGCGAATACGGTTTCCCCGAATCGCATGCGGCAAGCTTCGCGCTGCTGGTGTACGCATCGGCCTGGATCAAATGCCATGAACCGGCGATATTCCTTGCCGCGCTGCTCAATGCGCAGCCGCTGGGGTTTTATTCGCCGTCCCAACTGGTGCAGGATGCGAAGCGGCACGGCGTCCAGGTGCGGCCGCCGGATGTCAACATCAGTGAATGGGATTGCACGCTGGAGGAGCGCATGCCGCCTTACGCGGAGGAAGGTTCGCAACCCGCGGTGCGTCTCGGCCTGCGGCTGATCAAGGGTCTCTCGGGCGATGCGGCGTCGCGAATTGCGGAAGTGCGCGCCATCGCCCCCTTTGTCAGCGTGGCCGATCTGGTGCAGCGTGCCGAACTGTCGACGCAGGAAACCCAGGCGCTGGCGCGCGCCAATGCGTTGCTGGGATTGACCGGGCATCGCCGGCAGGCGGCATGGCAGGTCGCCGGCATGTTGCCGACGACAAGGCTGCTGAAAGATGCCCGCCTGCCGGACGATGGCATCGTATTGCCGCAGGCAAGCGAAGGACAGGAAATCGTCGCCGACTACCAGAGCCTCGGCCTGACGCTCAACCGCCATCCGCTGGCGCTGCTGCGCGAGCGCTTCAGGAAAATGAACCTGTCGACGGCGCAGGAGATGAAATCCTTTGCCAACGGCAAGCTCGCCCGCACCACCGGACTGGTCACCGTGCGCCAGCGCCCGCCCACCGCGAGCGGCACCATGTTCGTCACGCTGGAGGACGAAACCGGCGTCACCAATGTCATCATCTGGCCGGCACTGCTGGAGAAGCAACGCAAGGAAATCCTCAATGCCTACCTGATGACGGTCTACGGCATCTGGCAGCGCGAAGGCGAAGTCACGCACCTGATCGCCAAGCGGGTGGTGGATCACTCAGCGATGCTGGGGGAGCTGACGACGAAAAGCAGGGATTTCAAGTAGCGGATGTTGCGGCAAAACATGGGCATTGAATGCTATATTCGGTTCTCCTATTTCGAACGTGCATTGCTGCTGACATTAGCCGCGTCCGGCAGCGTGCGTACCAGATTGCTGCATGCCGCTTCACATGGTTGATCCGGCACTCTCCAACGAATCGCTTATGAATCCTTATTTGCAGTTCAGCTCCTATATCGATGGAGATCATCCCGACGTCACCCGGAAAGCAGTTGAATTGGCGGCAGGATGCCATTCCGAGGAGGACATCGTCAGGCGTTGCTTTGAGTTCGTTCGCGACACCATCAAGCACAGCTGGGATTACAAGCGCAATCCGGTCACCTGCCGTGCATCGGAAGTGCTGGCACACGGCACAGGCTACTGCTACGCAAAGAGTCATCTGCTGGCAGCGCTCCTGCGACGGAACGGCATCCCGACCGGGCTTTGCTATCAGCGCCTGTCAATCACGGAAGGCGCGCCTTATTGCCTACATGGCTTGAATGCGGTCTACCTGGACGGTCATGGCTGGTACCGCGTCGATGCGCGAGGCAATAAACCTGGCGTAGATGCGCAGTTCACGCCGCCGATCGAGCGATTGGCGTTCCGCATTCATGACCGCAACGAACGGGATCTGCCGGAAATATGGGTTGAACCGCTGCCAGTGGTGATCAATACCTTACTCACGTATTCCACCGTCGAAGAGGTTGCTGAAAACCTTCCGGATGTCGAGTTGATCGCATAAGGACGAAAAAATGCCCGTAGTTTCGCTAAACGCCATTTCACCATAGGAAGGTTGTCGTCCCCGCGACGGCGGGGACCCAGAGATACGAAACTTTCGTCTATTGCGAAGCCAATGCATCCCTGGATTTCCGCTTCTACAAAAATAAATTTCAATTTCACGTTCCTGATTCACACACTACTTAGGAGTTCGCATGTCCCTTGAAACCTGGCTGCTCTATGCCGCAGCCGTCTTCGTCCTCACCGTGACGCCGGGGCCAAGCGTCCTCATGTGCGTAACGAATGGCGTCAATTTCGGCGCCCGCCGGACATTTTTTTCGGCAATTGGCAGCGTGACCGCCGTTGTCGGCATCATGGCCTGCTCGGCGGTCGGGATTGGCGCGCTGCTCGCCGCATCCTCCACGCTTTTCCATGTGATCAAGTGGTTCGGCGTTGCCTATCTCATCTATATCGGGATCACGACCCTCCGGTCCACCGCGTCGAGCTTCGAGTTGCCTTCGGCAGGCAATCGAAGCGCCAGCCGACTGTCGCTCTATGTCAAAGGCTTTCTCGTCGGCGCGAGCAATCCCAAGGCGCTGCTGTTCTTCACCGCATTCTTCCCGCAATTCATCGATCCGGCGGCAGCGCAGCTTCCCCAGTTCGCGGTACTGGGCGGCACCTTCGTGTGCTTCGAGTTGTTCTGGCTGATGTTCTACGCAACCTTTGCCGCACGGCTGGGACCATGGCTGCGCGTCAAGGGGAGGGCGAAGGTCTTCAACCGCCTGTCCGGACTGACCTTCATGGGCGCGGGCGCACTCCTGGCGACCGTTGAACGCGCTTCCAAGGACGCTTGAGCCGCTTGTCCCGCATGCGCGATATCGTTCTTGCCGCCATTCGCATCTATCAGCGATTCATATCTCCGCACAAGGGGTTTTGCTGCGCATATCGTGCGCATACAGGCCGCCATGGATGTTCCGCACTTGGTTTCAGGGCGGTACGGCGATTCGGCACGTGGAGCGGGCTCCTGGTGTTGCGCAGGCGTCTTTACCTGTGCGGTGTCGCATACCGCCGCCATGCATCGCCGCCGGACCAGATGCACAAAGAGCAGCGCGGGCGTCCGCACAGAAGCCAGCGCGGGGATTGCGCGTGCGATCTGCCTTGCGACATCGGCGGCGGGAGGTCGTGCCCTGATGCCGGATTCATCGGCTGCTGTGATTGCGGCGGCTGCGATTGGCCCGATCGCAAGCGAAAGAACGGGAGCCAGGAAGAATATGTCTATATACCTCCCAGGCGCACGTAAGCAAGCACGATGACCGGCATCGCGAATACAGGGGCATCGACGGCATGGACGATGCAGGGCACGTATCCAAACCGTCTATCCGAGGATATTGCCTAAAAATCCCCCGGCGCCACCTGCAGGCATACCAATCCGGCATGACGCCACATTGCAACCACCTTGTCGCGGTCGTCGAACACCATCAGCACCCGCTGCCTGGGCAAGGTGCCGTTGACCAGCCACTGGCGCTTGAGAAAATCGTCCGGCCGCTTGTCGCCCGCGCTGCGCATGACGAGCTGGTGATAGGGCACGTCATGCTGGCGCAGCCAGGCGATGGTCTGTTCGCGGACTTCATCCGACCGGCCGCTGACGATCCATATCTCGTGGCCGCGGTGGTGCAGCGACCGCAGCACTTCGATGATTGGCGCATTGGGTGGGTCGTCGACACAGGCCGCGAAGTAGGCGTGCCAGTCCTTCTTCTTGCCTTCCAGGAAGTGAAAGCGATGTTCCACGAGGGCGATCGTGCCGTCCAGGTCGAACAGCACGACATCCTTCTTTAACGGGGTTTTCTCTATAGTCGTCTCCTTGAAAATCTGGCGTAAGCCGGGTCAGCCGTTACCCTTCTCAGGGCGACGCAGGGTCGTCCGGGTCCGGATTGATCGGCCTCAGCTTGTCCATGTCCTCGCGGTTGACACGATGCGGACGATGCGGATCCTCCGCCGGTTCATCTTCCGGCAGGATATGCTGGTCGCCCGACTCCTTTTGCTGCATCTCGAAACGATCTGCTGCCTGGGTTCGATTACGGTTTGGATGGGTCATGTTCATGACGATCTCCTTGTGGTGAGAGGATGATTGACGTGATCGAAATGATGAAAGTTCAACGGTCACGTCGAATGATTACAGCAGTCACATACCGGACGGATAGGTATCCGGAATCTCGTCATGCCGCCAGTGCATGGTGAGGTCCAGCGGATGGAGCGCCGTGGTTTCATCGATGTGGATAACCGCGTCGAATTGCCTTGCCAGGTCAGTATCGAAGTAATGGCTGAGACGCTCGCTTTCCGGGAGGTAGATCACACCGATGGCACGCTCGAGGCGGCGTCCCTCCAGTGCCCTGATTACATTTTTGTTGTTACGGATCGGCAAAAGAAAGTTGCCGATGTCAAGATCGTGGAACAGGCGTTCGACGCTGTCCGGCATGGATGGCCGCACCCGCTTCAGCTCGGCTGGCGCATCCCACTCCGACGCCGCCGTAACCGTGCCGGTGTGGGTCGTGAATCCCACCAGGAAGCTTTGCTCCGGGCCGTATCTTTCGCGGACCAGCTGCCCGAGGTTCAATTCGCCGTGATCGCCCATCTCGGTCGCACGGGCGTCGCCCAGATGCGAGTTGTGTGCCCAGACGACGATCTTCGCGGTGCGGCCCTTTTGCCGGCCGATATGCTCGCGCAGCGCATCCAGCGTTTCGGCCATATGGGAATCGCGCTGGTTCCATGACTCGTTCCGCCCGAGGAACATGGCGCGGTAATAGCTCTCCGCATTGGCCGCGACGCGCGCATTCTGCTGCGCATAAAACAATTCGTCCATGGCGGCGGCATCGTCGGCGGGCAGGTTCTGTCCCGCTTCTTCCGATAGCGCAACCAGCTGCCTGACCACTTCCTCTTCGCAGTCCTTTTTCATGCCGAAACTGGCGGCATAGCCATATCGCTGCGGATCTTCCGCGAAATGATCGAAGCAACTGTAGCGGGCGCGGGCTTGCTTCGCCGCATCGGGGTCGACCCGTGACAGGTAATGCACGACCGCATCCATCGAGCTGCGCAGGCTGTACAGGTCGAGGCCGAAGAACCCTGCCTTCGACGCCGGATCGGCGTGTTCATTATGCGTCCGGAGGCGATTGATCAGGTCAACCACGACCGTGTTGCGCCACATCCATAAAGGAAAGCGCTGGAAACCCTGCAGCGCTTCTTCCGCGCTCTTGTCCCGTGCGCCGGCGCCAGCGGAAGGCGTTGCGCCGATATAGCGATTGACACGAAGGGCGTCCGGCCAATCCGCTTCGACGGCGATGGCGTCGAAGCCGCGTTCGGTGATAAGCCTTTCGCTGATCCGGGCGCGGATGCGGTAAAACTCTTCCGTTCCATGTGTCGCTTCGCCCAGCAGGACGATCGAGGCATCGCCGATCTGCTGCAACAGCACATCGACATTTTCTTCATCGGTAATGACGTGCGCCTCATGCTTCAGCGCGTCAATAATCATCTTTTCCGGCATGGCAATCTCTCCGTGTCTCTTATCTCTTAGAGATGCCGCGTTGATGCGAGTTCGACGAATGCAGAATGCATTCAATGTGGAGAAGCCGGAACGAACATCCGCCGGCGAGGTCATCGAAGGGCACGCCGCTCGGTGGGTCCAATTAAAAGGGACGCCGCGGAAACATCAACGGAACGACAAAGGAGAAAGCCATGCAAAAAATATCGGAAGTAATGACACGCGACGTGATGACCATCTCGCCTGAGGAAACGCTGGAGCGGGCGGCGCAGATGATGGACGAACTCAATGTCGGCTCGCTGCCGGTATGGGACGGCACCAACCTGGTCGGCATGATTACCGACCGGGACATTACCGTACGCTCCACGGCGGCGGGGCAGGCACCGGGGGACGCCTTCGTCCGGGATGTGATGAGCGACCAGGTACGCAGCTGCTTCGACGATCAGACTGTCGATGAAGTGCTGCAACAGATGAGCGATGTGCAGATCAGGCGGATACCGGTGCTTGACCGCAACACGCAGAATCTCGTCGGTATCGTGGCGCTGGGGGATCTTGCGGAAGACGATGCAGGCGATGTGCAGGGAACGTTGCGGGATATCTCGACACCCGCCCAGCCGGACCGGCCGCAACTCAATTCATGATCGGCATGGCGATCGCCATTTTTTCATTGATGGCCGGATGGGTGGCCATGCCGCCGGTCCGGCCGGGTTGGAATAATCTGCAAGGTGGTGTGCAATTCGGGAGGAGTGGGAGGTCCGGGAGGGCATGAGGCAGCGCAATGCGCCGACACCATCATCCCTGCTACTTTCGATGCTTCATATTGACGTCAGGGATATCGTTTTCCTTCGAGGATTTTTCCAGGGCAGCCAGCAACACCTCATGCATGATCTCCGCGTTGGTCGCGATGTCTTCAGGGTGGCTGCGACGAGGCAATACGCCAAGCTCTATAGCCTTTGCAATCGCCGATTGCAGCATTTCATTCGTGATTTTCATGGTCGTCTTCAAATGGTCCTTCCGATTCGCGCGTACGACTGTGTACGCGTCCGGCTAGGACAGCAAGTTATGTGCCGGTTGGACTTTTCGCGGCATCGATCCCCGTCGGTAAAGAAGAAGTATTTCCTTGAACCGGATCCGGAGATGCATCAGGGAAAATTGTTCGGGCGTCCCGCACTGGACGCGCGGTCGACACATTCAAATGAGAGGGTGTACCGGCTCATGTTGATTTCCGTCACTTCGCGGCGGGTTCCGTATTGCAGCATACATACCCGCAGAAAACCTGCCTTCAACTACGTCAGCGAATAACGGGTGCGCAAATATATCCTGTTTCGCGGTTTTGTGTGATGCAGCAAACATAGATTAAAGCTCGGGAACATTTTTGCCATATTGGCCTCTATTCTTGTTAACAACTTAATACATAAGCTGCAAGCACCTGCTGCTATGCCGCTGTAATACGGCAGCGTAGGCTTGCCTTCAAACGTCTACCCCTCGTTAAATTTAAATTAGAAAACTCTATGTGCGGAATTGCGGGAGAGCTACGTTTCGACCAACAGTTTGCCGATATACGGGCCGTTGCGGATATGGCGGAAGCGCAGTCGCGCCGTGGTCCGGATGGGGAAGGAATATTCAGTCTCGGGAGCCGCTGCTTCGGCCATCGCCGGCTGAGCATCATGGACCTGAGTCAGCGTGCGCACCAGCCCTTCATCGACAATTTGCTTGGGATGGGTGTTGTCTTCAACGGCGCCATCTACAATCATCATGAACTCCGGGCCGAACTCACCGGCATGGGTTATCAGTTCGTGTCAAATGGCGATACCGAGGTCATCATCAAGGCATGGCATGCCTGGGGACCGAAGGCTCTCGATCGCTTCCTCGGCATGTTTGCATTTGCCTTGTGGGAACGCGATAGCGGCATGACTTTTCTCGCCCGCGACAGGCTGGGCATCAAGCCGCTGTATTACACGCTGAATGAACAGCGGATGCATTTTGCATCGTCGCTGCCGGCACTGCTGAAAGCCGGCGATGTCGATACGTCGCTTGACCCGCAGGCGCTGCATCACTACCTGACATTCCATGCTGTCGTGCCCGCGCCGCATACGATATTGCGCGGCGTTCGCAAATTGCCGCCGGGATCGCTGATGACCGTGCATCCGACCGGGAAATGCGACCTCAGCGAATGGTGGCGGCTTGAATTCAAGCGCAGCGATGAAGACGAGTCTCGCAGTTTCGACGATTGGAAATCCGAGGTGCTCGCGGCGTTGCGCACATCGGTCAAGCGCCGCCTGGTGGCGGATGTACCGGTTGGCGTGCTTCTCTCCGGCGGACTCGATTCCAGCCTGATCACGGGCCTGCTGGCCGAAGCCGGCACGGCGGACCTGCGCACGTATTCGATCGGCTTCGAGTCGGTCGATAGCGAAGCGGGCGATGAGTATCACTATTCCGACCTGATCGCGCGCCATTACGCCACCACGCACGAGAAGCTACATATTCCCGCAGCCGGCCTGCTGCAGTCACTGCCGGATGCAATTGCCGCGATGGCCGAACCCATGGTCAGCCATGACTGCATCGCCTTCTACTTGCTCTCCCAGGCGGTGTCGAAGCATAGCCGGGTGGTGCAAAGCGGGCAGGGTGCGGACGAAGTGTTCGGCGGCTATCACTGGTATCCGCCGCTGACCGACGTGAGCCCGTCATCCGACGGCGTCGATGTCTACCGCCGTGTGTTTTTCGACCGCAATCACGAAGAATTGAGCGCATTGCTGGAGCCCGGATGGGCAATGGAAGATGCCAGCAGCCGCTTTGTCTCGTCGCATTTTGCGAAACCGGGCGCCGACAGCGCGATCGACCGCGCAATGCGTCTCGATACCACCGTCATGCTGGTGGACGATCCGGTCAAGCGTGTTGACAACATGACCATGGCATTTGGCCTGGAAGCGCGCGTGCCGTTCCTGGATCACGAATTGGTGGAGCTTGCCGCCCGCATTCCGGCCCGTCACAAGGTGTCGCAGGGTGGCAAGTATGTACTGAAGGAGGCGGCGCGTTCCGTCATTCCCGCCGAGGTAATCGATCGTCCAAAGGGCTACTTCCCTGTGCCGGCGCTGAAGTATCTGCGCGGCGAATTCCTTGATTACGTGCGCGATACGCTGGATACCTCCGCTGCGCGTTCGCGTGGCCTGTTCCGGCGCGAGGCGATCGACCGCATGCTGGAGTCCCCGGACAGCCACATCACCCCCTTGCGCGGCTCGAAGCTGTGGCAAGTCGCATTGCTCGAAGCATGGCTGCAAACCAACGGCCTGTGATTTACCGGGCACACGGCAGAGCAGGCCGGCATCAACCGGCCGTAATTTTCCCAATCGATCCGCATTTCACGCAGACCGTCCCGCAGCATTGCGCCTGCCGCATTGCTGCCGCGCGTTTGCCTGCGGCAAAGCATCTGAACAGACAAGACAGGAGAGAACCATGAGTGCACATCCACTCGATCCGGCAATCAATCGCAGTGGCGCCGGGTATCCGGCGCCGCCTATCGTGTTGATCGACGAAGAACCAACCTTTCATCCACCGCGTCCGAACGCGTCGCTCGATTGCGGATGGGGGCGCCTGCTGTATGCACCCTCATTCGAGTCGCCGAAACTGCTGGCCGAAGCCTTGAAGCAGGAGGCCCCGGGCAGGCGCGATATCGCCTTGTACGTTGAAGCGCCGCAGCTTGTGCTGGCGGAAGATCCGGCAAGCCTGTTTCTCGATCCGTCGGTACTGTTCCGGAGAATGCTCAATAAGGAGGATGTCTGCGAAGGCATCGCGCCGGGCGTGATCATCCGTCCGCTCTCGACACGCGCCGACATCGCCGCGATCAATCGCCTTTACAGCGTGCGCAACATGGTGCCGCTCGATCCGAAAATCGTCTGGCAGGAGCGCAACTCGGAAGCGCTGGTCTACCTGATCGCGGAGGATGAACGTACCGGCGATGTCATCGGGTCGGTATTGGGTATCGATCATGTCGCCGCCTTCGGCGACAGCCGTCAGGACGGCAGCAGCCTCTGGTGCCTTGCAGTCGATCCGCAGACCGGGCTGTTCGGCGTCGGCCAATCGCTGGTCAATTATTTGATTGGCGTGTTCGCGCAACGCGGCCGGAAATTCCTCGACTTGTCGGTGCTGCATGACAACCAGCATGCGATCAGCTTGTACCAGAAGCTCGGCTTCGAGCAGGTGCAGGGCTTCGTCATGAAGCACAAGAATGCGATCAATGAGCGGCTATTTGTCGGAACCAATGACTTTGACGGACTGAATCCCTATGCGCGGCTCATCGTGGACGAAGCCCGGCGGCGCGGCATCAGTGTCGATGTACTCGACGCGGCCGCCGGCATCTTCAAGCTGCGTCACTGCGGCCACGAGATCGTGTGCCGCGAATCGCTTACCGACCTGACCGGCGGGGTGGCGATGACATGGTGCCAGGACAAGGTGCTCACCCTGCGCCGCCTCGCCTCCATCGGGTTGCAGGTGCCGCGCCAGCAGGTCGCTGGCAGCGCGGAGGCGAATTCGCGGTTCCTGCAGGAGTGCGAATCCATCGTGGTGAAGCCGGCAATGGGCGAGCAAGGCCGTGGCATCAGCGTCGATGTCCGCACCGAAGAGCAGATGGCGGATGCTATCCGGCGTGCGATCGACGAGGGCGGTCACGTGGTTCTGGAGCAATTCTGCGAAGGGCAGGATTTGCGTATCGTGGTCATCGGTTACAAGGTCGTGGCCGCTGCCATTCGCCGGCCGGCGGAAGTGGTCGGGGACGGCGTCTCCACAATCGCCCACCTGATCGAGCGCCAGAGTGCCCGGCGGGCGGCAGCCACCGGCGGAGAGAGCAAGATTCCGGTTGACGCCGAAACCGAGCGTTGCCTTGCCGGGCAGGGTCTGGCGCTGGATTCGGTGCTCGAGACCGGGCGTGCGATCAAGGTGCGGAAAACCGCCAACCTGCACACCGGCGGTACCATCCATGACGTCACTGCGGAGCTGCATCCGGTATTGCGGGAAGCTGCCGAAACCGCCGCGCGCGCCTTGCGTATCCCGGTCGTCGGCCTCGACTTCCTTGTCCCGTCGCCGGATCAGCCCGAGTATGTCGTCATCGAAGCCAACGAGCGTCCCGGCCTGGCAAATCACGAACCGCAGCCGACGGCGCAGCGGTTCATCGACCTGCTTTTTCCATTCACTACTTGAACACGACCAGTCATCACATGCGCAAACTTCCCATCGATGCCGACTATCTCAAGACCACGCTGCTTGAGCTCCTGGCAATACCCAGCCCGTCGGGACTGACTGATGAGATCGTGCATTACACCTGTGGAAAGCTCGATGCAATGGGCGTGGCCTATGAGCTGACACGGCGCGGCACCATCCGCGCCATCCTGCGGCGCACCCTCCCGGAACGCCGCCGCCAGAGTCCGGCATGTGCCATCGTCGCCCATCTCGATACCCTCGGCGCGATGGTGCGGGAGATCAAGCCTAACGGACGTCTGTCGCTGATGCCTATCGGAACATGGTCTAGCCGCTGGGCCGAAGGCGGCCGCGTAACCATCTTTACCGAGAGCAGCCGCTATCGCGGATCGGTGCTGCCGCTGCTGGCATCCGGCCACGTGTACAACGAGGCGGTCGACAGCCAGCCGGTAAGCTGGGATCAGCTCGAATTGCGGGTGGATGAACATATGCAGTGTGCCGAGGATGCCGCTCGGCTCGGCATCCAGATCGGCGACATGGTAGCGTTCGATCCGCTGCCGGAATGGCTGGACAACGGCTACATCGTCTCGCGCTACCTCGACGACAAGGCCGGCGTCGCGTCCCTGCTGGCCGCGTTAAAGGCGGTTGCCGACAGCGGCGTGCCGGTGCCGATGGATTGCCATGCGGTGTTCACCCTCACCGAGGAAGTCGGCTCGGGCGCCCGCGCGGTGATCGAGGATGACGTCAGCGAAGTGATCGGCGTGGATATCGGGCCGGTTGCTGCGGGGCAGGGCGCATCGGAGCGGGGTGTCACCATTCCGCTGATGGATTCGGCCGGGCCGCATGACTACCATCTCACCCGCCGCCTGCTGTCACTCTGCAAGGAGCACGGGATACACACCAACCGCGACGTCTTCCGCTTCTACCACTCCGATGCCGGCGCGGCTGTGAGCGCCGGGCATGACGTGCGCACCGCCTTGCTGTGCTTCGGCACCGATGCGTCGCACGGCTATGAACGCACCCATATATCGGTGCTGGTCAATCTGGCAGAATTGCTGGCGCTGTACATCCAGAGCGGGCCGACGCTCGCGGAAGACCGGCAGCGCAGGACCGATACCGTCGAAGGCTTCCCGCATCAGCTCAATCCCGAGCAGCTTGTCAGGCAGGATACGCCGCTGCCGGATGCGGGCGAACTCGTGCGGCCAAGTGAGCCCCGGTCGCAGGAGTAAATCAACCAGGGCCTGGCCTCGGGCTCCCGGCAGCAATCAGTTTGCCTTGGTGTCGAGCTTGCACAAGCCGTATACGGTCAGCGGATAGGAGTTCGGCTTGTCCTTGCGGTCGACCAGCACCGTCAGGCGGCCGCTCTTCCGGTCTATTGCAATATAGAGTGGCAGCTCGCCAATGCCGAATGAACCGGACGCAGAATATTTTTCGTCGTCCACCTTTAACGCCAGCCTATCGTCCAGCGAATAGGGATTGGTCATGGTGCCGCTCGCCTGATCGACATCCAGAACGAAATTGGTCGGCGAGCTGACCGCCCTTGCGTGCATGGTTTCCGTGCCGATGCATTCGAAATGCAGCGCGGCGGCGGCCGGGAAGGCGAGCGACATCGCCAGCACAGTGGTACAGCCATGCATCGCCAGAGTTGGTTTATTCATCATTGCCCCATCACTCCTTAATGGCTTTCCCCCAGGATTTAGGAACAACATCCAAACCGGTCCAACGGTCGGTGTCGTCTTTGCGACACTTATTTTGTTAGGTACAACCAAAAATGCAGGACAGGGACCACGCACCAGTTTCGTGCGCTGCGCCTGCATGACAATTCCAGCATAGTCCTCTATCAGCGCTGACTCCAGTGCTCCAGCAAATCATTCAACGCTGCACTGCAGCGGAGCGTAAAGGCGACCGGCATTCAGTTTTTTTTGACAAGATTGTGTCAACTCGGTGACAAAAACTATCCAAAATTCGCAAACCATTAGTGTGGACAGCGCAAAAAGCGTTTGCTACTATCGTCGCGAATTCGATCCTTGCGGTATAACAAACCTCGTTTGTTTATGGCTTGACATAAGCCATGGCAAATCAATAAAAAGCAGTGAGACAGTATAAGTGCCAGATATCGCCCACGCCGACGTAGACGCAATGCTTCAGGAGATCTCTCCGGAAGAACCCTGTGGCCCCAACCTGGAATATGATCCAGCGTTCCTGGAGCTGGAACAGGTCGCCAAGGGCAAGCCCGAAGTGCAGTATGGCGGGACAGTGACCCCGGCGGTGCCGCCGGACTGGAAGGCAGTACGCTCCATCACGCAGGATCTCATCAAGCGAAGCAAGGATCTCCGCATCGCCGTGCCGATGGCACGCTCTCTCCTCCACATGCAAGGCATCAGCGGCTTCGCTGCCGGCCTGCTCCTCATCGAAAAACTTCTTGAAACGCGCTGGGAAAACGTGCATCCGCAGTTGGATCCGGATGATGGCAACGACCCCATGTCGCGCATCAATACCATTGCGGCATTGTGTGAATCAAGTACCGTGCTGCGGGATGTGAAGGAATCCGTTCTCGTCGCGTCACGCGCGCATGGCCGCTTCAGCTTGCGCGACATCGACATTGCCACAGGCGAACTCGAGGCGCCGGCCGGAGAAGAGAAGCCGGCACTGGCGGTGATCGATGCCGCGACGATGGATATTGAACTCGCCGATCTGCAGGCCGTTTGCCAGGCGCTCAACAACGCTTTTGAAAGCAGCCAGCGCATTGAGCGCGTTCTTACCGAAAAGGTCGGTGTGGGACAGGCGCTCGATCTGAGCGCGCTGTCGAAGCTGCTCAAGCGCGCCCGTGACTTCATGCAGGAGCGGCTCAGCCGCCGCGGCGGCGCCGAAACCTCCACCGCAACCGACGACGCCGCCACGGCGACCGATGCGTCCGCCGGCGATGCCGGCGCGCAGGTCGCCCAGGCCCGTCCCCGTTCCGACGAAATAGCCAGCCGCGAAGATGTCGTGCGCGTGCTGGAAAAAATCTGTGCGTATTACGCAAAGTACGAACCATCCAGTCCGGTACCGCTTCTGCTGGAGCGGGCGCAGCGTCTGGCTGTGAAGAGCTTTGTCGAAATACTGCAGGATATTGCGCCCGATAGCCTGACCCAGGTGTACCAGATCAGCGGCACCAAAAAAGAGGCATAGAAGGCATAACGGGAATCACCAGTAGCAAACATCTTACCCAGGAGGTATGTCGTGGCAAAAGAAAGCAGCCAGAAATTCATCGCCCGTAATCGGGCTCCCCGCGTACAGATCGAATACGACGTCGAAGTCTATGGCGCGCAAAAGACTGTGCAACTCCCGTTCGTCATGGGCGTTTTTTCGGATTTGTCAGGCAAGCCGGCCGAGCCGCTGGCACCGGTCGCGGAGCGCAAGTTCCTCGAGATCGATGTCGACAATTTCGATGAGCGGCTGAAATCGATGAAGCCCCGCGTCGCCGTGCAGGTGCCGAACACGCTGACAGGCGAGGGCAACATGGCTGTCGACATCACCTTTGAAAGCATGGACGATTTCTCGCCCGCCGCCGTGGCGCGCAAGGTCGACGCGCTGAACCAGTTGCTGGAAGCACGTGGCCAGCTGTCGAACCTGCTGACCTACATGGATGGCAAGACCGGCGCTGAAGAACTGATCGCCAAGCTGCTGGCAGAGCCGGCGCTGATGCAGGCGCTGACCTCCGCGCCGAAGCCCCAGGAATAATTCGTCACCATCAGGAGAGACGTCCATGTCTACATCACAAGAAGCACAAGTACAGTCGGGCGAAGTTGCGCTCGAAGCAGGCGACTTTGCCAGCCTGCTGCAAAAGGAATTCAAACCGAAGACCGACAAGGCGAAAGATGCCGTCGAAAGCGCCGTCAAGACGCTGGCGCAGCAGGCACTTGCCGGCACCAACCTCATCTCCGGCGATGTCATCGCCACCATCGAGGCGCTGATCGCCGAGCTCGACAAAAAGCTGAGCGAACAGGTCAACCTCATCCTGCACAACCCGGAATTCCAGGCGCTGGAAAGCGCATGGCGCGGTCTGCACTATCTCGTCAACAACACCGAGACCGACGAAACCCTCAAGATCCGCGTGATGAACATCTCGAAGAACGAGATGCACAAGACGCTGAAGAAATTCAAGGGCACGGCCTGGGATCAGAGCCCGATCTTCAAGAAGCTGTATGAAGAAGAGTACGGCCAGTTCGGCGGCGAGCCTTACGGCACGCTGATCGCCGACTACTATTTCGACAACAGCGCGCCCGATGTGGAGCTGCTCGCGCAGATGGCGCAGATCAGCGCTGCCGCGCACGCGCCACTGATCACCGCCGCCGACCCGGGCGTGATGTTGATGGAATCATGGCAGGAACTCGCCAATCCGCGCGACCTGACCAAGATCTTCCAGACGCCGGAGCATGCCGCATGGCGTTCGTTCCGCGAGTCGGAAGATTCGCGTTACGTCGGCCTGGCCATGCCGCGCTTCCTGTCTCGCGCACCTTACGGCGCCAAGACCAACCCGGTCGAGGAATTCGATTTCGAAGAAGACACCTCCGGCAGCGACAGCAAGAAGTTCACATGGTCCAACGCAGCATATGCAATGGCGGTGAACATCAACCGTTCGTTCAAAAACTACGGCTGGTGCTCGCAGATCCGTGGCATCGAGTCCGGCGGTGCGGTGGAAGGCTTGCCTGTTCACACATTCCCGACCGATGACGGCGGCGTCGACATGACCTGCCCGACTGAGATCGCAATCAGCGACCGTCGTGAAGCGGAACTCGCGAAGAACGGCTTCATGCCGCTCGTGCACAAGAAGAACAGCGATTTCGCAGCCTTTATCGGCGCGCAATCCATGCACAAGCCAGCCGAGTACGACGATCCGGACGCGACAGCCAACGCCAACCTGGCAGCGCGCCTGCCGTACCTGTTCGCCACCTGCCGCTTTGCGCATTACCTGAAGTGCATCGTGCGCGACAAGATCGGTTCCTTCAAGGAGCGTTCCGACATGCAGGTCTGGCTGAATAACTGGATCGGCCGCTACGTCGAGCGCAATCCGGCGACCGCAACCGAAGCCGACAAGGCACGCAAGCCACTGGCCGGCGCGGAAGTGATCGTCGAGGAAATCGAAGGCAATCCAGGCTATTACAGCTCGAAGTTTTTCCTGCGTCCGCACTATCAGCTGGAAGGCCTCACGGTTTCGCTGCGTCTCGTATCGAAGCTGCCGTCAGCCAAGGCCTGATGACACGGGCGGCACGCGCCGCCCGTTTTTCCAAGTTCCAAGTTTGCAGTACTTGAAGTAGCCGTTCCCATGCAAGTGGCGTCGTCCGGCGCCGCCGCATGCGCAACGGCTTGATTGCTGGTTGTTATCCAAAAACATTATTCGAAAAGGTAAAACATGATCCTGCTTAAATTCGCAACTGAAATCAAAGGCGACTCGATCGTTGACGCACATACCGACTGGATCACGGTCGATTCGCTGCAGATGGGCGTTGGCCGTGCCATCTCCGTCAGTGGCGGCGGCAAGGACCGTGACACAAGCAATCCTTCGTTCTCCGAAGTCACGCTGACCAAGTCGACCGATATCGCCTCGGCTGATCTGTTCATGCAAGCGGTGTGCGGCAAGAGCCTGGGCAAGGCAGAGATTCATTTCGTTCAGACTGGTGGATCCGACAAGAAGCAACAGGTATTCCTGAAAATCGAACTTGAGGAAGCCATCATCAGCTCTTACTCCGCATCCAGCGGCGGCGATCGTCCTTCCGAGTCCTTCTCGATCAATTTCACCAAGATCAGCTACCAGTACGACGCATTCAGCGGCGACACGATCACGACTGGTACAGCGAAGAAGTGGGACCTCAAGGCGAACGCTACGTATTAATCGAGGTTGTAAAAATGCTTGCGCGTATTTCGTTCCGACGTGCCGCAAGCATCGCATGTACGGTTCCCTCCTCCTGCAAGGGGGGAGGGGTAGGGTGGGGGTAGTGAGATTGATTGACTGCATGCAGTAGTTCGACCTCACTACCCCCATCCTAGCCTTCCCCCTGAAAGAGGGAAGGAGCCGTTCGGAGAACGTGCTGGATTGCCTTGATGCATTGGCCGTAGTGAATGACAAGCCTTGACACCGTCATTGCTTGATCAGGATTAGTCGCTTGCCAGATGCCCAGTCAACCAACGCAGACCTGAACCGTCTCACATCACATCTGCGGTCAGCGCCGGAACCGCCGGCATGGAATCCGCGTTAAGGGGAAATTGCATGTCCGCAGTGGAAGCACTTCGTCAAGGCCGCCTGAAAGAGGCGCTCCAGATGCTGCAGCAGGAAGTCCGCCAGCATCCGGCTGACGCAAAGCACCGGGTATTTCTGTTCCAGTTGCTTGCCGTACAGGGAAAGTGGGACAAGGCGCTGACGCAATTGAACGTCGCAGGCGATCTGGACGGTGAAAACCTGCAGATGGTCCAGGCCTATCGCGAAACCCTTCAATGTGAGGCGTTGCGCCAGCAGATTTTTGCCGGCAAGCGATCGCCGGTGATTTTCGGCGAACCCGAACCGTGGATCGCGCAACTCGTCGACGCCCTCAGGCTGGGCGCGGAGGGCGATCACGCGGCGGCACAGCGAATGCGCGAGGAAGCATTTGATGCCGCACCGACGACTTCCGGAAGCATCAACGACGAACCGTTCGAGTGGATCGCCGATGCCGATTCCCGCCTCGGACCGGTCCTTGAATTGCTTGTCAACGGCCGCTATTACTGGGTGCCGATGCACCGTATCCGCTCAATCCGCGCCGAGCCGCCGGCAGATTTGCGCGACAGCGTGTGGATGCCGGTCAGCCTGACTTGGGCGAACGGCGGCGAGGCGGTCGGATTCATCCCGACCCGATATCCCGGCACGACCGACATCGACGACGATACGCTGCTACTTGCACGCAAGACCGAATGGACTGAAAAGGCGGCGGACGTTTATTGGGGCGTGGGCCAGCGCATGCTGACCACGGACGCAGGGGATTATCCGCTGATGGAGATCCGCTCGGTGCAACTCAACGTGACTGTCGATGCCACTGAGGAAGCGGTCTGAGGATGGTGCCTGGCCTGATGCCCATCGTACGACGAGGATTGCGGCATGGCTGAGCTGACCAGCAAGGAACGCCTGCAGCCTTCGCTGCTGGATCGCCTTACCGACGACGAAACCGCCGCCACTCAGGAGCCACGCGACAAGCGCGTGCTGTCCATGCGCGGCTTGCGCAGGGCAGTGCTGCGCGATCTCGGCTGGCTGTTTAACACCACCGGCCTTGGCATCCTGCAGGACTTGAAGGAAACGCCGCTTGCGGCACAGTCGGTGATCAATTTCGGCTTGCCGGATTTTTCCGGCAAGACGGCTTCAGGCCTGGACCTGGCGGAAGTCGAGAGAAGGCTTCGGCAGGCAATTTGGGATTTCGAGCCCCGCATCCTGCGCGATTCGGTACGAATCAAGGCGGTCGCGGTGGAAGACGCCAGCGGCAGTCCAAATCACATCGTATTCGAAGTGCATGGCGAACTATGGGGCCAGCCTTTGCCCGAACGGCTTTACCTGAAGACGGAGCTCGATCTCGAGATCGGCGAAATCAAGGTATTCGACTTCGATTCCGCTCCTGCCTGACGTTAAGCTGATGCACATCTGATGGATACCAAACTCCTCCGATACTACGAACGGGAATTGCAGCACCTGCGGGAAATGGGCGGCGAATTTGCACGCGACTTTCCGAAGATCGCAGGCCGGCTCGGTCTGGAAACCTACGCCTGCGCCGACCCTTATGTCGAGCGGCTTCTGGAAGGTTTCAGCTTCCTGGCGGCGCGGGTGCAGCTCAAGATCGATGCGGAGTTCCCGCGCTTCACCAATCACCTGCTGGAACTGGTCTATCCCCAGTACCTTGCGCCGACGCCGTCAATGGCGGTGGTGCAGCTGCATCCCGACCTGACCGAAGGCAGCCTGGCCGCCGGTTTCAAGGTCGAGCGTGGCACGGCGTTGCGCAGCCTGCTCGGCAAGGGCGACCAGACGTCCTGCGAATACCGGACCGCCCATGAAGTGACGATGTGGCCGGTGGAACTGGCCGAAGCAAAATACTTCACCTATTCCGGCGAGGTCGGTGGCGTGGAGATATCACGCCTGGGAAGCATCAAGGCGGGATTGCGGCTGCGCCTAAAGGCGACCGCCGGACTGACCTTCAAGGAAATCCCTCTCGACAAGCTGCCTTTGTACCTGAGAGGCAGCGATTCGCTTCCCGCGCGGATGCTGGAACAGCTGCTGTCAAATGCCGTCGGCATGGTGGTGATGCCGACCAAACATCCTGCAAGCTGGCACGAGATCGTTGCAAAGACCAATATCAAGCGAGTCGGCTTCGATGACGACCAGGCGCTGTTGCCCTGCGGTCCGCGTTCATTCCAGGGCTACCGACTGCTGCAGGAATACTTCGCTTTTCCGCAGCGCTACCTGTTCGCCGAATTGGGTGGACTTGCGAAGGGATTGGCGCGCTGCCCGGACAAGGAAGTCGATATCGTCGTGCTGTTCAATCGCGCCGATCCGACGCTGGAACAAACCGTATCGGCGGGCAATTTTTCCCTGTACTGCACGCCGGCGATCAACCTGTTTCCCAAACGCGCCGACCGCATCCACCTGTCCGACCAGTTTTCCGAATACCACGTCGTGCCGGACCGTACCCGGCCGATGGATTTCGAGGTCTACCAGGTGCTGGGCGTGAAGGGTTACGGAACCGGCCCGGATGCCGAGCAGACGTTCAGTCCATTCTATTCGTCGAACGATTTGCAGTCTAGCAGCCAGGAAAAAGCGTATTACCAGGTCAGGCGCGGCCGCCGCTTGCTGTCCGAGCGGCAGCGGCGCCAGGGACCGCGATCCAGCTATATCGGCAGCGAGATTTTCCTGTCGCTGGTGGACTCGGTCGAAGCGCCATACCGGAGCAGCCTGCGCCAGCTTGGCATTGACACCTTGTGCACCAACCGCGATCTCGTGCTCAGCATGCCTGTCGGCAGCGGCAAGACGGACTTCACCGTCGAGTCAAGCGCGCCGGTTCAGTCGGTGCGCTGCGTGGCAGGTCCGACCGTGCCGTCGCCATCGCACGCGGAAGGTGAAACCGCCTGGCGGCTGGTGAGCCACCTGTCGCTGAATTATCTGTCGCTGATGGACAGCAGCGACAAGGAGGGCGCGGCGGCACTGCGCGACCTGATGCGCCTTTACTGTTCTGCAGCCGATGCCGCAAGCCACGCGCAGATCGAAGGATTGCGCTCGGTAACCGCTGCGCCGATCGTCCGACGCCTTCCCGTGCCCGGTCCGATTACCTACGGGCGCGGCCTGCAGGTCGCCGTGACGATGGAAGAATCGGCGTTCGAAGGTATTGGCGTCTTTCTGCTCGGCGCGGTGCTGGAACAATTCTTTGCCAAATACGTGTCGCTGAATTCTTTTACCGAAACAGTGGTGAAAACCACCAAGCGCGGTGAGATCATGAAATGGCCGGCGAGGGTGGGGCGATGCGAAATCCTGTAGATATCCTGCAGCGGCTCGAGGCGGAACCGGCGACCTTTGATTTCTTCGCCGCCCTGCGCCGCATCGAATGCGCCTACCCGGACAAGCCGCGCATCGGTCAATCCCAGCGGCCGCAGGATGACGCAGTACGATTCGGTCAGCCGCCTTCGCTTTCCTTCGCGCATTCGATGATCGAATCGTTCACGCCGGCGAGCGGCAGCCAGCCTGCACCGCGCGTGGATGTCAATTTCTTCGGCCTGCTGGGCGCCAACGGCCCGATGCCGGTGCACCTGACCGAGTACATCCGCGACCGGGTGCGTAATGCGAACGACCCGACCCTCGCCCGCTTCCTGGACATGTTCCATCATCGGATGATTGCGCTGTTCTACCGGAGCTGGGCCAATGCGCAACCGGCGGTCAGCCTCGACCGGCCGGAGTCCGACCGGTTTGCGGACTATGTCGGCTCGCTGATCGGCATCGGCATGAAGTCGCTGCACGACCGCGATGCGGCGCCGGATTTCGCCAAACTGCATTACGCCGGACGGCTGTCTGCCCACGCCCGCAATGCGGAAGGACTGGCGGCCATCCTGTCCGATTTCTTCCGGCTGCCGGTGGTGCTGAAGGAATTCGTCGGGCACTGGATGACCCTGCCTGCCGACGGCAGGTGCGGGCTGCGCAGCGGTCCGGACGCCGAGGTGCTCGGCATGACGACCGTGCTCGGGTCCAAGGTGTGGAACTGCCAGCACAAGTTCCGCATTGAGATCGGTCCGGTCGACTTCGCGCAATACCAGCACATGCTTCCCGGAGGCGAAAGCATCAAGCGGCTCGTCGCCTGGGTGCGTAATTACGCGGGCGTCGAATACAACTGGGACGTCAACCTGATTCTGAAAAAAGAAGAAGTGCCACGGCTCACGCTTGGCAAGCAGTCCAGGCTTGGATGGACCACCTGGCTCAGCAGTCATACCCCGAAGCAGGACGACAGGCAGCTCCTGCTCAACCCGATCAATCACATCAATCAGCTCTAAAAAGGATCTCACCATGGCGGAAATCAGTCGCGTAGCCTTGTTCGGCAAACTCAACAGCCTCTGTTACCGGGCGATCGAGAGCAGCACCGTGTTCTGCAAATTGCGCGGCAACCCGTACGTGGAGCTGGTCCACTGGCTGCACCAGATCATGCAGCTGCAGGATTCCGACCTTATGCGCCTCGTCAAGCACTATGGACTCGATCCGGCAGGGCTAGCGCGCGACATCACCGAATCGCTGGATCGGCTGCCGCGCGGCTCCACCTCCGTGACGGACCTGTCGTCGCAGGTCGAAGAAGCGGTCGAGCGCGGCTGGGTGTTCGGCACACTGATGTTTGGCGAATCGCAGGTACGGTCCGGTCACTTGCTGGTTGGCATCCTCAAGACATCGTCGCTGCGCAATTCGCTATATGCGATCTCCCGCCAGTTCGAGAAGATCAAGCTGGATGCGCTGGTCGAGGACTTCCCGCGCCTGCTCGGCGAATCGCCAGAAGCGCAGATGAAGGCAACCGATGGCTTCCAGGTCGGCGGCGGTGCTGCCCCGGGCGAAGCGAGCGGTGCGGTGTCGCCGGCGGCAATGGGCAAGCAGGAAGCGCTCAAACGCTATACGGTCGACCTGACCGAGCAGGCGCGTACCGGCAAGCTCGATCCGATCGTCGGCCGCGATGACGAAATCCGCCAGGTGATCGATATCCTGATGCGCCGCCGGCAGAACAATCCGATCCTGACCGGCGAAGCCGGCGTGGGCAAGACTGCGGTGGTGGAAGGATTCGCTCAGCGCATCGTCGCCGGTGACGTACCGCCGTCGCTGAAGGACGTGACACTTCGCACGCTCGACGTTGGTCTTCTGCAGGCCGGCGCCAGCATGAAGGGCGAGTTCGAGAACCGCCTGCGCCAGGTGATCGAGGAGGTGCAATCGTCCGAGAAGCCGGTGATCCTGTTCATCGACGAAGCACATACCCTGGTCGGCGCCGGTGGTGCCGCCGGTACTGGCGACGCGGCCAACCTGCTCAAGCCGGCGCTGGCGCGCGGCACCTTGCGCACGGTTGCAGCGACCACGTGGGCCGAATACAAGAAGCACATCGAGAAAGACCCGGCGCTCACCCGCCGCTTCCAGGTGGTGCAGGTACCCGAGCCGAGCGAGGAAAAAGCCATCCTGATGATGCGCGGCATCGCTTCGACGATGGAAAAGCACCATAAGGTGCAGGTCCTCGACGAGGCGCTGGAAGCCGTGGTCAAATTGTCGCACCGCTACATTCCCGCACGCCAGCTGCCGGACAAATCGGTCAGCCTGCTCGATACCACCTGCGCACGGGTCGCAGTCAGCCAGCATGCGACGCCACCGGCCGTTGACGACTGCCGCAAGCGCATCACCGCACTGGAAACCGAACTGGAAATCATCGCGCGGGAAACCGCGGTCGGTGTTGATACGAAATCCCGGCATTCTGTCGCGCAGGAAAAGCTCGATGCGGAGCGTGTCCGCCTGGCCGACCTTGAAACACGCTGGAATGCCGAAAAGGAACTGGTATCCCGTATCCTCGAATTGCGCGGCAAGCTGCGCACCGTCACCGGCAAGGTGGAGGGCGCTGCGGACGCACCGGTTGCAGAGGCCAGCACCGCCGAACGCGACGCATGGCTGGAGGAACTGAAGACGTTGCAGGCCACGCTCGCAGCCCATCAGGGCGAGTCGCCGCTGATCCTGCCGACGGTCGACCACCAGGCGGTCGCATCCGTGGTGCAGGACTGGACCGGCATCCCTGTCGGTCGCATGGTGCGCAACGAGATCGAAAACGTGCTCAAGCTGGCCGACACCCTCAGCAAGCGGATCATCGGCCAGCGCCATGGACTCGACATGATTGCCAAGCGGATTCAGACGTCGCGTGCCGGGCTCGACAATCCGAGCAAGCCGATTGGCGTCTTCATGCTGGCCGGCACCTCCGGCGTCGGCAAGACCGAGACCGCACTTGCATTGGCCGAAGCGCTGTACGGCGGCGAGCAGAACATCATCACGATCAACATGAGCGAGTACCAGGAAGCGCACACCGTTTCCACCCTCAAGGGCGCGCCGCCGGGCTATGTCGGCTATGGCGAAGGCGGTGTCCTGACGGAAGCGGTGCGTCGCCGTCCGTACAGCGTGGTGCTGCTGGACGAGGTGGAAAAGGCTCACCCGGACGTGCATGAAATCTTCTTCCAGGTTTTCGACAAGGGCTGGATGGAAGACGGCGAAGGCCGCGTCATCGACTTCAAGAACACGCTGATCCTGCTGACGACCAACGCAGGCACCGACATGATCATGAACCTGTGCAAGGATCCGGACCTGATGCCGGAGCCGGACGGCATTGCCAAGGCACTGCGCGAGCCGCTGCTGAAGGTATTCCCGCCGGCGCTTCTCGGCCGCGTCGTCGTCATCCCTTACTACCCGCTGAACGACGAAATGATCGGCGCGATCATCCGCCTGCAGCTGGGCCGCATCGAAAAGCGCATTGGCCAGAGCCACAAGGTGCCGTTCACCTACACCGACGATGTGGTCAAGCTCATCGCCAGCCGCTGTACCGAGCTGGAGAGCGGCGGACGGATGATCGATGCGATCCTGACCAATTCCGTTTTGCCGACAATCAGCGGCGAGTTCCTGAAGCGGATGATGGAAGGGCAGGAGATTACCCGTGTGCATGTCGACGTCAGCAGCGGCGAGTTTTCGTATTCGTTTGAATGAACAGCCGGCGCGGTGCGCATGCATCTACCAAAGGCAACACAGACAACACTACCTTCTACTGAAAGCCAATCATGACCTACAACACATTCGCCGATTTTCGGCCTGATTTCGAAGCGGTGCAGCAAGCCGGCATGTCCTTTCACAAGGTCGCCAAAGTCATGCCGAATGTGGCGGCTGACATGGCGTGGAACCTGTACGTCAACACCAAGAGGGCGCCGCTCGGGTTCCAGGTTTTCGGTCGCCATATCATCGACCAGGCGGAACGGATCGAGCTGTTCAAGAAGGCAGTTCCCTCTGGCGGCAGCGGTCAAATGCCGAAATTCATGCAGGGACTCACCGATGTCGAGTTCACCGGTTTCGGTAAAACCAACGACGAGGAAAGCGGCTCGGCGCTCAAGATCAGCAACAACAAGTGGAATTTCACCGTCAATGACACGTGGGTCCTCGCTGGCGTCCATGCCTATCAACCGTTCTATCCTGCCTCGCCGGTGATCAGCGCCAACATCTTCCACAATAACTTCGTGTTGACGATTACCGGGCGCGAGCTGGTCGGACTGGCGCTGGCCGGATACAAGCAGCACAAGACTGCCTACGATTCGATCGGGACCATCTATGAGCCGGGTGCCCGGTCCGCAGCCGACAAGGCCAATCTTGTCGACTACCAGGTCGCTATCTCGAAGCTGAAAAGCGTCGCCGATGCAAAGAGCTTCTTCGAGAAAGCCGGCATTGTCATTCCCGAAATGAGTCTTGCCTGACGCTGTCGGCCTGCATCATGGTGTATAGCGCGATCAACGAAGAGTCATAAGAACCAAAGGACGCAAGCGTGCCAAACCAAGTCTCCATGGGCGCAATGCTGCAATGCAGCTTCGGGTTGGCGCCATCGTCGCTCGTCGTGCTTCCGACCAACAAGGTCATGGCGGAAGGGCCGCCGGCGGCAAACATCATGGATCACAAGCCGCTAGTGAACATCATGCCGTTCGGCATGTGCAACTCGCCGGCGAATCCGACGGTGGCGGCGGCGACCGCAGCGGCGCTTGGTGTCCTGACACCGATGCCCTGCGTGCCGGCGACGTCGTCGCCATGGGTGGTGGGTGCGCCGACCGTCCTGATCGCCAACATGCCCGCGCTGGATAACGTGTCGAAATGCATATGCAACTGGGGAGGCGTGATCAGCATCGCAAGTCCTGCGACAGTGAAGACCATGATCCCTTGACAGCAGCCAGTCTGCTGTTTTTTCAACAATGACATAACAATACACAGCCGCGCCGTCGCGGCAGCGACAACGATCAATGCCAGCAATACAAGCAAACAGGGAAATATCGGTCACCTGCGCCCTCGGCGCGGACGTGCTGTTGTTCCGCCGCATGACCGGCACCGAGCAGCTCGGCGCGCTGAGCGAGTACAACCTCGATCTGCTCAGCGAGCGGGCAGACCTGAATATCGACGACCTGCTCGCCACCCTGCTGACGGTCTCGGTGGACCTGCCGCAGGTGCAGGGCGGACAGCGGCACTTCAACGGGTTCGTCACCCGCTTTGCCATGACTGGCAAGCAGGGGCGCTATTCGACCTACCAGGCGACCGTGCGGCCATGGCTGTGGTTCCTGACGCGCTCGGCGGACTGCCGCATCTTCCAGGATAAGACCGTTATCGAGATCATCAAGGCGGTATTCGAGCCTTACACGGTGGCCGACTTTGACGTCACGATGCTCGAAGGCGAATATGCGGCCATGCCGTATTGCGTGCAGTACCGCGAGACCGACTTCAATTTCGTCAGCCGGCTGATGGAGAAGGAAGGCATCTACTACTACTTCAAGAGCGAACTCGGCAGGCACACGATGGTGCTGGCCGATTCCTACGGCGCGCACCAACCGATCCCCAATTTTGCCGAAATTCCGTACGCCACCCGCGACGACGATACGATGAAATTGAGCGAGGTGATGTACGACTGGACCATGGGCGGTGAAGTCCAGCCTGGCGCCTATGTGCTCAGGGACTATGATTTCGAGAAGCCGTCGGCAAGTAGCTCTTCGCTGCTGGTTCGCTCGGCGCTGGTACGAACCTACGACCAGTCGACACACGAGATGTTCGACTATCCGGGCAAATTCATCGTACGCGCGAAGGGCGAAAGCTATGCGCAGGCGCGTATCGAAGCGATGCATACCCGCTATGAGCGGGTTTATGCCGGCAGCAATGCGCGTGGCGTGTTCCCCGGCGGGCTGTTCAAGCTGGCCGAGCATCCGCGTGCCGACCAGAATACCGACTTCCTGGTGGTGTCGGCGGACTATGCTCTAGCGTCCGACTTCTATGAACCGGTGCCGCCGAAGGAGCCGACGCCGGTGTTTGTATGCAACCTGTCCGCGATTCCAAAGGAGCATGCCTACCGTCCTGATTGCACGGCGCGCAAGCCTTATATCCGCGGACCGCAGACGGCGATGGTTGTGGGCAAGGCTGGCGAGGAAATCTGGACCGATAAATACGGGCGGGTCAAGGTGCAGTTCCACTGGGACCGGGTCGGCCCGGAGGATGAAACCAGCTCCTGCTGGGTGCGGGTATCGCAGGGATGGGCGGGCAAGCGCTGGGGCATTATGTTCATTCCACGCATCGGGCATGAGGTTGTGGTGAGCTTCCTGGAGGGCGATCCCGACCAGCCGCTGATCACCGGCAGCGTCTACAACGCCGAAACGATGCCGCCATACACGCTGCCCGATCATGCGACGAGGTCGACCATCAAGTCGAATTCCTCAAAAGGCGGGCAGGGCTACAACGAGATCCGGTTCGAGGACAAGAAGGGCAGCGAGCAGATTTTCATCCATGCGGAGAAAAACCAGGACAACCGCGTCAAGAACGACTCCCTCGAGTGGATTGGCAACAACCGGCACCTGGTGGTCACCCAGCACAGGCATGAAAAGATCGGCGGTGACTCGCATTTGGCCATCACCGGCAACTACAAGATGAAAATCACCGGGAACATCCACAAGACGGTGACCGGCAGCTACAACGAAAAAATCGACGGCGGCATGCACAGCGCCGTCACCGGCGACCATAACGAAAAGGTGGATGGTGGCAGAAGTACGACAGTTACCGGTGACAACAAGGTGAAAGTGGACGGCACGCTGTCCCAGGACGTGGGGATGGCGATCCAGAACAAGGCGGGCACCAAGTTCGGCGTGGATGCGGGAGCCGACATCCATATCAAGGCCGGAACGAACGTGGTGATCGAAGCGGGCGTCAGCATCACGCTTAAGGCGGGCGGCGGCTCGGTGGTCATCGGACCGACCAGCGTATCGGTCACCGGAACGCCCATCCTGCTCAACAGCGGCGGGTCCGCAGGCAGCGGCTCGGGCGTCACGGTTAGCGCCCCGGCGGCGCCGACCGCCCCGACCGATCCGACAGCACCGACCGATGCCGATGACGGAACGACATGAGGAAGTGGCAAGCGTAGCCACTGAGAAAGTCGAGACGTATAATGTTGCGGGTTTGAAAGGCTGATTGGCGGAGTCGCCATTCTGCCCAAACCGCACTATTTTGACCCGAGGCAGAACTGCTCCTTCCCCTAGCCGGGCGCCCTGCAAGGGGGAAGGGAACCTGCAAGTGATGCGTCGGATGCTTGCGCAGCAAAATTTGTCCGCAGCAGAACCTGCCGATTACCTGGAACAAACCAATGCCGTTAACCCTGCGTATCCAGTCATACCGAAACCAGCCGATGCCGACGCCAATGTTCAAGCGTTTCGACATGTCCGGCGGTTCCCTGGGCCGCACGCCGGAAAACGATCTGGTGCTGAACGATCCCAGCAAATACATTTCCCGCGCCCATGCCAAGGTCGTCTTCCGCGATGGCGCCTATTACCTGGCCGATACCGGCAGCAACCCGAGCATGGTCAACCAGCGGCCGCTGGGTAATGGCCGGGATGTGAAGCTTACCAACGGCGACTTGCTGACGATTGGCGACTATGTGATCGACGTGATCGTCGAAGCAGACGCTGCCAAGGCTGCCTTGCCGCCGCTGCCCGAACCCAAGGCGAAGCCGGTGCCGCCGTTGTTCCAGCCGCCGGTCCCGCCCGCGGCACAATCCGCCCAGCACGCAAGCCAGATACCGCATCAGCATGATCCGCTGGCGACAGCGACGATCCTGGGCGGCGCCGTGGGCTTCGACCAGCCTCCCGCGCGGATTGGCGCGGACCCGCTCGGATTGAACCTGTTTGGCGGCATCACGCCGGATCCGCAGGCCCATATCATCCGCGGCGCCGAAAGCGACCATATCTCGCCGGAGATACAGGCTTTCCCGGCCGCGCAGCCTGTCGCTGCGTCGCCCATGGCGATCCCCGACGATTACGATCCGCTGGCCGACTACCGGCCGGTTGCGCCACCCGCAGCCGCAGCGCGGCCCGCAAGCCCGACGGCTCCCTCGGCGCCCACGGGCGCCCAGGACGGCGCCGTATTGCAGGCGCTGCTGAAAGGCATGGGTCTATCCGGTGTACCGATGAATCGGCCGGCGACGGAAGTGGCGGAAACCGTGGGCGCAATGCTGCGCGAAGCGGTCGCCGGCACGATGTCGGTCCTGGTCGCGCGCTCGATGACCAAGCGCGAAAGCCGTATCGAGATGACCATGATCGCGTCGCAGGCCAACAATCCGCTCAAGTTTTTCCCGGATGCGCAAAGTGCGCTGAAGCAGATGCTGACCAATGAGCTGAGCGGGTACATGCCGCCGGTGAAGTCGATCGGGAGCGCCTTCGACGACCTGAAAGCGCATGAGCTCGCGGTCATTGCCGGCATGCGTGCCGCCCTGGCCGGCGTGCTCGAGCGCTTCGACCCGGCGATGATCGAAGAGAGGCTGAAGGCGTCAAGCGTGATGGACATGATGCTGGCGGCCAACCGCAAGGCAAAGATGTGGGATCACGTCGTGGAACTGTATGAGGAAATTACGCGGGAGGCGGACGACGATTTTCAGCGGCTGTTCGGCGATACCTTCTCGGCCGCGTATGAAGAACAGATCAACAGGTTGCGGCGAACCGGCAAATAGGCGTCTACCGATGGCCGCCCCGTACCTGATAACGAACGAACATTTTTTGACGATGGCGAGGCACAATGTCGTGGAATAGCAAGGTAGTCTGGTCCGAGGGCATGCTGTTGCAGCCCCAGCACCTACAACAGCACGACCGTTATCTCCAGAGCATGCTGGAGTCGCGCGTTGGCGCACTTCGGCCTTACTCCTGGGGATTTTCTTCGCTCAAGATCGACGAGCAGCAGCTCGCCCTCGGCAAACTGTCGCTGCTGTCCTGCTCCGGTGTACTGCCGGACGGCACGCCGATACAACTGCCGGCGGATGACGACCTGCCGCTTCCCCTCGATATCCCGGAAGACGCGCGCAATGCACTGGTCGTGCTGGCATTGCCGACGCGGCGTCCCGGCATCGCCGAGGTCAGCAACGAATCCTCCTCCGACGATTTCGCCCGCTACCGGAAGGCGGAATACGAAGCGTGGGACAGCAATGGCGAAGACAATAGCGCGCTGATGCAGGTCGGCAAGCTTCGCCTGCGACTGGCGCTGGAATCGGAGGTGGTCAATGCCTATACCTCGATCGGCGTCGCCCGCATCATCGAACGGCGCGCCGACAACCGGATCATGCTCGATCCGGAATACTGTCCGCCATGCCTCGACTACCGCGTCGCGTCACGCCTGGGTGCATTCGCCGACGAACTGGTCGGACTGTTGCATCAGCGCGGAGCGGCATTGTCGGACCGGCTCTGCCAGCCCGGCGCTGGCGGCGCGGCCGAAATCGCCGACTTCCTGCTGCTGCAACTGATCAACCGCAGCGAGCCGATGTTCGCGCATCTCGCCGGCATGACCGGCCTGCATCCGGAAGAGCTGTACCGCGCGATGGCGCAACTGGCCGGCGAGATGGCGACCTTCAGCAAACCGAACAAACGGGCGATCCAGTATCCGACTTACCGCCATGACCGTCTGCGCGAAAGTTTCGCGCCGCTGATGGACGACCTGCGAAAGTCGCTGTCCATCGTGATGGACGCGCATGCCATCCCGATCCCGCTGGAAGAGCGCCAGTTTGGTATTCGCGTGGCGGTAATGCCGGATGCGGAACTGGTCAAGTCGGCGGTGTTCGTGCTGGCGGTGAACGCGCAGATGCCCGCGGAAGCGGTGCGTACCGGCTTCCCGCCGAAGGTCAAAATCGGCACGGTCGAGAAGATCCGCGACCTGGTGAATCTGCAGTTGCCGGGCATCGGCCTTCGCCCCTTGCCGGTCGCGCCGCGCCAATTGCCGTATCACGCCGGATTCACTTATTTCGAGCTCGACCGCGGCAGCGACCTGTGGAAAACGCTCCCCACCTCGGCGGGCTTCGCGATGCATGTGGCGGGTGATTTCCCCGGCCTGCAAATGGAATTCTGGGCGATTAGAAGGTAACCACCGTGAGCGCAAACGACCCCCTCGACCCGGCTCTCGACGCCGACCGCACGATGCTGGTGCCGACACCGGGCGGCAGGAGGCCGCCATCCCCGTCCGCAGGCCAGGCTGCTCCGGCGCCTGCCGCAATGTATGCGACGGCAGGCACTGCGGCGACCGCGTATCCAGCGGGGGAGGCGAGGACGTCGATTGAACTGCACGGCAGCGGCCTCAATCCGATCGTGCGTGCGGCGAACCCGCTGCTCGACCTCGTTGTGCCGTTACGGCACATGGTGTCGCACCCGGACGTCGAAGGATTGCGCGTGCAACTGGTGCATGCAATCAAGAATTTCGAAAGCGAACTGCGCGCCCGGCGTATCGATTCCGAATCCATCGCCGCGGCGCGTTACGCGCTGTGCACCTTCCTTGACGAAACGATCTCGAGCACGCCGTGGGGAGGCAATGGCGTATGGGCTAGCCGCAGCCTGCTGGTAGCATTTCACAATGAGGCATGGGGCGGCGAAAAGGTCTTCATGATCCTGCACCGCCTGAGCCAGGACCCGCGTGCCCACCTGCACCTGCTGGAACTGATGTACCTCTGCCTAGCGCTTGGCATGGAAGGACGTTACCGTGTTCTCGAAGGAGGGCGCGACCAGCTCGAGACGCTGCGTGACCGTCTGCACCACATGATCCAGAATCAGCGCGGACAGTATGAGCATGATCTATCGCTGCGCTGGCGCGGATCGACGGAGAAGCGCGGCGGCCTGCTCGGCGTGGTGCCGGTCTGGGTACTGGCATCGGTAGCGGGCGTCTTTCTGGTCATCGTTCACCTTGTCCTCAGTTACCTGCTGAACAATGAATCCGATCCGGTTTTCGCGTCGCTTCACCAGATCAAGGTGGAACGCCTGGAGCCGCCGGCGCCGACAGTGGAAGTCGTGGCGCCGCTGCGGCTGGCGAAATTCCTTGCCGAAGACATTGAGCGCGGACTGGTCACGGTGAACGAAACTGCCGGGAAATCAACGGTCACGCTGCGCGGGGACGGTGTTTTCCCGTCGGGCAGCGCCGAAGTCGCGCGCGAGTTCGAGCCGCTCATGCAGCGCATCGGCGATGCGCTCAAGGCAGTTCCCGGCAAGGTGGTCGTGGTGGGGCATACCGACAACGTACGGGCTTTTTCTGCCCGCTATCCCTCCAATTGGGAATTGTCGAAAGCGCGTGCCGGATCGGTATTGAAGTTGCTCGCCGAGCGGGCAGGGCCACCTGATCGTTATAGCGTCGTTGGACGCGGTGAAACCGAACCACTGGTGCCGAACGACACGCCCGCCAACCGGGCGCGCAATCGCCGGGTCGACATCATCCTGCTCACGCCGGCCGCGCCGCTGTGAGCGTGCCGTCGATCACCGGGCTTACCTTGACTCCCAATCGCCGTTTATCTGGACCGCCATGAAGCGAATTTTTTCCTGGATTATCAAGCCCTGGGTCCTGTCCCTGCTGGGTGTCGTGCTGCTCTCCCTGATCGTCTGGTTCGAGGCGCCCTTGCTCGCCTTCGATGGCGTCGAGCCGTTTGCCTCGGAGGGTTCGCGCTGGGCGGTGATCGCCGTCCTTTTCGGATTGTGGGTCGCCTATTTCATCTGGAAATTCATCGCCGCCAAGCTGGCCAACCTGAAGCTGATGAAAGGCATCGCCGGCGAGGGAGATAAAACGGCGCCGCGTCCGGGGGAGAATGAATCGGCGGCGGAAGTCGCGGCGCTGGGTAAGCGGATGCAGGAAGCGATGCAAATGCTGCGCAAGGCCCGGCTGGGCGGCAAGGCCCGGGGACAGTACATGTACCAGTTGCCCTGGTATATGTTTGTCGGCGCACCAGGCTCGGGGAAAACCACGACGCTGACACAGTCCGGGCTGAAGTTTCCCTTGTCGGAAGCACTTGGCAAGAACGCCATCACCGGAGTCGGCGGCACCCGAAACTGCGACTGGTGGTTCACCGATGAAGCGGTGCTGCTCGATACCGCCGGCCGCTACACCACGCAGGACAGCTTTGCCGAAGTCGACAAGGCAGCATGGGAAGGATTTCTACAGTTACTGAAGAAGCACCGTCGTCGCCGTCCGATCAACGGCGTAATCGTTGCGCTCAGCGTGGCCGACCTGTTGCAGCAGACCGACAGCGCGCGCCGTGCCCAGGCACTGGCCATCCGCGAACGGATCAAGGAACTGCACGAGCGCCTCGGCATCCGTTTTCCGATTTACATCATGGTCACCAAATGCGACCTGCTGGCCGGCTTTGTCGAATTCTTCGACAATCTGGGGCGGGAAGAGCGGGCGCAGGTATGGGGCATTACCTATCCGCTGGCGGAAGCCGACCAGGTCGACAGCGCTCTGGCCGCGTTCCCTGCGGAATTCCAGGCACTCGAGTCTCAGCTACAGGCACGCGTGCTGGAGCGTATGCAGAATGAACGGGATTTGCAGCGGCGTGCACTGATCTACGGGTTCCCGCAGCAATTCGCGGCGATCGGCGATGTTCTCGGGACATTCCTCGGCGATGTGTTCCAGTCCACCCGCTACGAAGAAAATGCGATGTTGCGCGGGGTCTACTTCACCAGCGGCACCCAGGAAGGCAGTCCGATCGATCGTGTCATGGGCTCGCTGGCAGCCGCCTTCGGACTCGACCGGCAAGTGCTGGCGCCGAACGAGGCAAGCGGACGCAGCTACTTCATCACCCGCCTGCTGCGGGAGGTGATTTTCCAGGAAGCGGAGCTTGCCGGCGCGGACCTGCGCTTCGAACGCAAGCGGAAGTGGCTGCAGTGGGGTGCAATCGGCGCCGTTGCCTCGCTGCTCGTTGCCACGTCCGCCGGACTGGCGACCAGCTATCTGCGCAACCGGGGCTACGTCGCGGATGTGGCCTCGCGTGTCGAAGAAATTCAGAAACTCGCCCATGCCGTCCCGGCAAAGGGCAATCCCGTCACGACGCTCAAGGTGCTGGATGCCGCCCGCGACCTGCCCGGTGGCTATGCCGACCGCGACAACACCGCGCCATTGCTCATGACACTTGGTTTGTACCAGGGCGACAAGCTCGGCGCCGGCGCGCAAGCCGCCTATCGGAACCTGTTGCGCGATACGCTCCTGCCGAAGGTCGTCGAACGGATGGAAGACCAGTTGCGGCGCGGCAGCGCCAACAGCCCGGAATACCTGTATGAATTGTTGCGGGTGTACCTGATGCTTGGCGACCGCAAGCATTTCGATGCCAGGTCAGTAAGGGCGTGGATCGACTACGACTGGCAGCGCAACCTGCCGGAGGCCAATGAAACCCAGCGGCTTGCGCTGTCGAGCCATGTCGCGGCTTTGCTGGAAGGCGATGAACTCGATACCGCCGTGCCGCTGGATGCAACCCTGGTTGCCGACACGCGTCTCATTCTGGCGCGCATGCCCCTGGCACAATGGATCTATGACAGGGTGAAGCGCGACATGGCGAAGTCGAACCTTCCTGAATTCAATATCAGCAGCGCCGGCGGCCGGGATGTACTGCAGGTCTTCGTGCGCCGCAGCGGCCAACCGCTCACCCGGGGTATTCCCGGCATGTACACCTTGGCGGGCTACGAGCAATTCGTCGAACAAAGTGACCAGGCCATCGCTGACATGGCGAAAGACAGCTGGGTGCTGGCCAAACAGGAATCGGTGGCCGATGCGGAACGCAGCGCCCAGCTCAAGGCATCGGTCCGGCAATTGTATTTCGTCGAATACATCAAGCAGTGGGATGACTTGCTGGCCGATGTCGGCATTGTTCCATTCACCAGCCTGGACCAGGGCGCACGCGTCATGGCCATTCTCGGAGGACCGGATTCGCCGTTGCGCAGCCTGCTGAAAGCGGCGGCCAAGGAAACCATGCTGGATGCGCCCAAGCCGAAGTCGGCGACGGACACCGTCACCAATGCCGTCAAGGGCAAGCTCGACGCCTACAAGAAAAAACTCGAAGCGGCGCTGGCGACCGACCTCGACGGTCCGGCGCCCGTGGTCAAGTCCAACAATCCGGTCGACCTGCATTTCAGCGAGCTGCACAAACTCGTCGCCAGCGCCGGGCCCAACATGGCGATGCCGCTCGACCCGTTGCTGGCAGCGATGATGGAAGTGTCGGCCTATTTCGATGCTGCCGAAAGCGCCCGCCGGTCAGGCACGCCGCCACCACCGGCGGACGCGCTTGCAAAGCTCAAGCGAGAGGGGAACGGCAAGCCGCCGGTGGTCGGTGCGTTGGTGCAGAACGTCGACGGCAATGGATCGGCACTCACGCTCGGTACCGAGCGTGCGCGCCTGAATGCCCTGTGGTCGGCGAATGTTGCGCCATTCTGCAAGCAAGCCATCGCCGGCCGATACCCGGTCGTGCGCAAGGCAGCGGAGGAAACCACGCCGGACGATTTCGGCAAATTTTTCGCGCCCGGCGGCCTGATCGACGACTTTTTCCAGAAGAACCTGCTTGCCTACGTCGACATGACGGGCGGCCAGTGGCGCTGGCGGTCGGTGGGCGCGGTATCGCTGGACCTGCCACAGGAGGTGCTAGCCGACTTCCAGCGCGCGGCGCGGATAAGGGATGCATTTTTTGTGGCCGGCGGCAAGCAGCCATCGATGCGTTTCGAACTGCGCCCGCTGAGCGCCGATCCAAAGATTGCCGAATTGCTGCTCGAAATTGAAGGGCAGTCGTTTACCTATGAAAAGGGCGGTCCGGCGGATCCTTCACCATTCCAGCTACCGAGCGGAAAGCCGAGTCGCGGCGTGTTCTTCGATGTCACACCCGAAGCAGCAGGTCCGGTCCTGAAAACCGAAGGTCCATGGGCGTGGTTCCGCATGATCGACAAGGGCGTCATTGAACCGACTACCCAGGGCGAGCGTTTCAAGCTGACCTACGATCTGCAAGGTCGCAAATTCGCCATGGAGCTCAGTGCCAGCAGTGTGATCAATCCATTCCGGCGCGATGCGCTCGAACAGTTCCGTTGCCTGGAAAAACTATAGTGACTCATTCTGAAAACTCTCCCGGCTTCTTCGGCAAGGTGACCACTCATGGCGACTTTGTCTCGCGGCGTTTGCCGACCGCTTTTCTATCCGTGTGGGATAGCTGGCTGCAGTACTCGCTTCAACAAAGCAGGGAAACGTTGGGACAGGAGTGGCTCAACATTTACCTTTCCAGCCCAATCTGGCGCTTTGCACTGGCCCCGGGCGTATGTGGCGGCTTTGGGTGGGCAGGCATTCTCATGCCGAGCGTGGACCGCGTCGGACGGCATTTTCCGCTGACCATTGCTTCCGCGTTGCCTGACGACCGGCCGCTCGCTGAATGGATCCAGGATTCGAAAGGGTGGTATGAAGAAGTCGAGGGGCTGGCACTGTCGTCACTGGACCCCGGTTTTTCCCTGCAAGGCTTTGATCTCCAGCTTGCAGGGCTGGCCATTGCACCGTCGCCAGCCCGATTCGCACAGCGGCCGCAACAGAGCATGGCGCCCAGCCCGCGGCGCCCGCAGGGAAGCTGCGTGCCCATTACCGACATTACGCAGGCTGGCGCCGCTGCCGCCTTATTGCAGGAAAATTCCGGCCTATCTTCGCTGCATCAATACAGCATGTGGTGGACTGATGGCTCGCCCCGGGTCGACCCTTGCTTCCTTGCCGGGCCGAACCTGCCATTGCATTCGTCGTTTGCGGCCATGCTTGATGGGGAATGGGCGCAACACGGATGGGCTGTCGGTCTGGTGAGCGCGTAGCGGCCAGCCAGGCAGGGCGCGCCGTGCGCACCATTACCGTATCCTGAAATCGGTGCGCACGGCGTACCCTCTAATGTCCCGCGTTGATTTCAGGCTGCGACTTCCGAACGACACCCTCGCGAACGTAAAAGACTAATCAACAAGACTAATCCGCAGCGACCAGCAGCACCGTCACGTTATCCCTGCCACCACTTTCGTTCGCCAGCGCGATCAGCGCCGCGCATGATTGTTCCAGCGTCGCTGGGGTGGTGCGCTCGAGCACCTTCACGATCGACTGGTCGGGAACCTCGCCATGCAGGCCATCTGTGCAAAGCAGGTACAGATCGCCGGACGCCACATCATGGCCGCGCACTTCCGGTATTACGGAGGCTGACGGGCCAACCGCCTGCAACAACAGGTTGCGCGGCGGCAGATCACGGAAATCGCCGGCATCGATCGCATCCTGGTACAGCGTCTGGTCCCGGGTGAGCTGGGTCAGCCTGCCACCCCGGAAACGATACAGACGGCTATCGCCGACATGGAACAGCACCAGTGGACCGTTGGCGCCACTCCGCCAGAACCCGGTAAGCGTCGTACCCATGCCTTGTCCGTCCGGGTTGAAGCGGGCAAGATTCTCCGCGTACAGCCGCTTATTGGCGAACTCGACGGCATCGTGGAGCTTGCTGACTGCATGCATGGCGCCGTCCGACCAGGTGCGGTCCGGATCGCTGGAGAGGACTGGCGGCGTGCGCGCCGAACCGGCGGGGATCGTGTCATCGTTGTCCGGATCGCCAGAGACCGGCTGGTTTTTTAAAAATTCCCGGACGGCGCTCAAGGCTTCGGCACTCGCCAGCTCGCCGGCATCATGGCCACCCATGCCGTCGCCGACAACGACAAGGCCGATCTCCTCATCAATCAGAAAATTGTCTTCATTGGTACGCCGGGAGAGTCCGACATCGGTCATGCCAAAGGCCAGTCCGATGCCAAGCCTGAAATAGCGGGAGGGGGAAAGCGGCTTCCAGTTAGTCAAAACAACTCCAGTTGGAACGATGTAACCGAGGACGATACTATGCACCTGCGGCTTTTTCAATGCTCAAGGTGTAATCGTTTCAAACACGGCTTACTTGCCACAAGCAAATGATGAAAATACACTGCATGTTTTACCGGCAGGCGCAACTCTGTTTCGGTTTTATCGCAAAAACGCGTCGCATTTCGGTTTTTCAGCCGGTTTAACCACGTGAATGCAGGCACTAGCGTCTAAAATGGCGCTAGTTATTTCCAGGCAAGGGCGGTCTTTCATGAATCAAGACAGGATACCGGTCGATCACACTAACGATAGCAATGATGTGATTTTCGCATCCGGCGAGGACCACACCGACCTGGCGGCACAAAAGGCCGCGTTGGAAAAGCGGGTGCGCGCACTGGAAGCGGTAGTAAATACCGAACGGAAGCTGCGCAAGGTGCAGGACGAAGTTGCCGCTGAATTGCGAAAGCGCCTGGAAATGGTGGATACGGCGATCTCGAGTGCGGCACAGGCGGCGAATTCGCTGGCTGAAGACGCGGATCATGACAACGACGCCACGGTCCTCGTTCGGGCGCCGGACACCGATGCTACCCGTATCGTGCAGAGGGCACAGCCAGCGCCGCTCGCGCTGGAAATCGCCGGGCCGCTGGCCATGCCTGCCGTGCCCCGCACTCCGCCGCCCCTCGCCGCGCCGAAAGAAAACCTCGCCTTGCCGGTTGGCTTCAATCTGTTCGAATACCGCATCGACTCGGTGCTGGGCCAGGGCGGCTTCGGCATTACCTATCTGGCGACCGACGTTCATCTGAACGTGAAAGTGGCAATCAAGGAATATCTGCCGGGCGACTTCGCGCAGCGTGCCTCCGACAAATCGGTAACGCCGCGCTGGCCGGAGGACCGGGAGTTCTACCAGCACGGCCTTGATAGCTTCCTGATCGAGGCACGCACGCTGGCAACCTTCCGGCATCCCAATATCGTCCGGGTGGCGCGCTTCTTCGAAGCACACCGGACCGCCTACATGGTGCTCGAGTACGAGCGTGGCAAGGCGCTCAAGGCCTGGTGGCCGACGCATAACGATCTTCCCGAGCAGGAGCTGCTCACGCTGCTGCAGCCGCTGCTCGACGGGCTCGGCCTGGTCCATGAGTCAGGCTATCTGCACCGCGACATCAAGCCCGACAATATCTACGTACGCCGGGAGGACGGCAGCCTCGTGCTGCTCGATTTCGGTGCCGCAAGGCAGACGGTGGGCGATCCGCAGGAAGTCGCCAATGTCATCACGCCCGGTTATGCGCCGATCGAACAATACAAGGGCGACGAACAAGGCCCATGGACGGACATTTACGCGCTGGGCGCGACCTTGTATTGGATGATCACCGGTAAAAAGCCGCCTGCCGCATCGGATCGCAGCCATACGCTCGACCCGATGGTTCCGGCGGAAGACGCAGGGAAGGGGCGCTACAGCGTGGAGTTCCTTCGCGCGGTGGATTGGGCTCTCAAAATCGACGCGAAGGACAGGCCGCAGGATGTGCAAGAATTCCGCCGCCATCTGTTTGCCGGTCACGTTGCCAGCCTCGGCTTGCAGGAAGCGTTGCGCGTCGGGGATGCCGAATCGGTAGGCGGAGAAAGCTGGCGCGTTCTTCTCGATTCGCCGCGGCTGTTGAAAGCGCGCCTGGTCCGCTTTGGCCGCGCGGTGATCCGGCCGGCCTCCTGGCCGATGGTAGTGAAGATGACGACGGCGCTGGTGTTTTCCGCGCTGCTGCCGATGCTGATCACGGCCAATTACAATCTCACCGGCAGTATCGAAAGCCTGTCTTCGGCAGAGATCCGGAACCTCGAGCAATTGGCACAAAGCTCCGCCGGCCGGGTATCGCAGCTCATTAACGACAGCCGCAACCTTGCCAATTACCTTGGCACCGACCCGGAGTTCGTCAGCTTCCTGCAGCAGCCCACGGATGCGGCCAAGGCATCGATCCAGGCGAAAATCCATAACCTCGTCAAGTCCAACCCGGATGTGCATCCACTGTTCCTGATGAATCCCGAAGGAACCGCCGTGGCATCGAATGATGACGGCGTGATGGGCAAGAACTTCAAATTCCGCGAATATTTCAAGGAGGCGATGCAGGGCCGCCCCCATATGACAGGCATGGTCGTCGGTTCAACCGCCGGTGCACCGGGCATCTATTATTCAAACCCGGTGCGCGATGCCAATCGCAATGTGATCGGCGTGGTGGTCCTTCGCATCAAGGGAACGACGGTCGCCAGCATTCTGGGCGAGATCACCCGTGGTACCCGCCTCACGCCATTCCTGGTAGATGGCGACGGCGTGATGATTTATCACCCTGACCAGACGCAGCTCTACCGGAGCCTCACGCCGCTGCCGAGCGAAAAGCTGAAGCAGATCATCGCCGATCAGCGTTTCCGCCGTAACAAGATCGAATCCTTGAACATGCCGGATCTCGCCAATGCGATCGTGGGCGCGAAGTCGATCGGCAACATCAGTTATCAATCGACGCTGTCCGGCACGACTGAAGTGGCCGGGTTCGCGCCGGTGATCGGCCATAACTGGGTCGTCGCGGTGTCCGAGTCCCGTCAGGCTTTCGAACAACCGCTCAATCAGCTCTTCACCAACGTGATGTACAGCGTCATCCTTGTCGGCCTGGTGTTCTTCGTGTTTGCCCTGATGTTTGCCCGCAGTATCGTCCGTCCAATCGAAAGCCTGACCGTAGCTGCACACGCTTTGAAGAGCGGCGACTACGAAAAGGCCAACATCAAGGTCACGTCAGACGATGAAATCGGTAAGCTCGCTCGCACCTTCAACGTGATGATTGACGTTCTGCGCCAGCGTGATCGAGAGAATAAGCGACGCCAACCCGCCAAGCGCAATCCGCTAGGCTTGTCGGATGACGGAAGCTGATCCTGTCTGCCGCAGGGGAGCAGAAACAAAAACGGGGAGCATGCTCCCCGTTTTGATGTCACCTGCCGTCGTGCATGGCTTGAATGCGCATTACGGCACATTCCGTCGGCATCAGCGTTTCTCGATGCCGTAATGCACCTGCCAGATGCCATCCGCGCGTTGGGAGCAGGCAAATCCTGTCAATCCCTCTTTGAGCGCCGATTGATGGCCGATCTCATCCGTGGCCGCAACGCGGTGCTGCAATATCCACTCCGGCTCCGCGACTTGCAAATCCTTCTTCAACACCAGTCGTGACAGTCCGCCGTACAGCATGCTGAATTTCTTCACCTGAAAACGGGCTTCGAATAGTCCGCGCATGCTTGGAATATTGCCCGGTGCAACCGTCGCGCCGACCAACGTATGTCCCAGTTGTCCCGCATGCCGCAAACGTTCCTTGATCGATTCCCGGTGCATTCCATACCCGCGCCAGGCGGTCAGGGCCGCCACGCCGTCGAGTACGCAGAAGCGGGAATGGTCGACTGCATCGATGTCCAGCAGCTCAGCCATGTGCGAGACCGTTTTGGATGCCGTGCCGAGTACACCGTAGGCAACCATTTGTCCGTCTGCGGTGAAGCACCCCACCAGCAAGCCTTCCTCGCCCATATGCCGCATGAAATGCGACAGCTCGTCGGGACGTACCAGGCCGGCCGCCTGTCCGCTCAGTGCCTCGATATGCACCGCATGCGCAACCGGCGCTTCTTCCTTGCACAAAACCCGCCAGGTGAATGAGTGCGCATCGATATCGTCCGGTTCATTTTTTATTGTCATCGTATGACCTCGGCATAATTAATGACTTTCAACGGGGGATAGAAGTCCAGCTCCGCCGCGACTGTCATGTTGACGATGTAGGAGAAGCGCGTTAGCGTTTCGATCGGAATGTCGTGCGGGCGCACTTTCTTGAAGAGGATCTGCTCGGCCTTGCGCGCCGTCAGCTGGCCGACATTCTCATAGCGCGACACCAGTCCGAACAATGCCTTGCCTTCGCGCAGCGCAATCTCGGTAGCCGAAAAGATCGGCAGGCGGTTCGCAACCGCGGCTTCGGTGACGACCTTCCTGTGAGCCGCGAGGAAGCTGTCCGGACCGAGGTACAGCATCTGCGGCTCCAGGCGTGCGATACCGGCAATCATGTCGGGCAATACCGCTGCGACCGGTTGCCCTTGGGCGTCGAGCGGTACGGCATGTTCCATCAATTGGAATTTGTCCCGGCGCGCTGCATCTTGCAACTCCTTGACGATCAGCACCGAGTTCGGCTCCGCCGGGTTGTAGATCGCCGCAAGCTTCGACAGCTTGCGGTAGGAACGCATCGCACCGAGCTGCTGCTCGGTCGGCACCACGTGTACCGCCCCGGTAAGATTTCTCCGAGAAGATGTCCGCGAATCCACGAGGCCGGAGCCCTCCGGCGACGCGACCATCGTAAAGAGAACCGGGATGTCGGTGACGTGCTGCTCCGGATCGATGCGATTCTTCGCGCCGGCCACCGCCAGCGTTACCGGCGTGCCCCAGGTATAAATCAGGTCAACTTCCAATGCGCGCGCCTCGGCAACGAGCTGGGGAACCTTGCGGACATCGCGGTCGACATCCCGAATGATCAGCTCCACCGGCAACTTGCGGGAGGAGAGATATTCGCGAAAGCCTTTCTCGACTTCGGTTTCGCCGCGGAACAGGATCATGTAGATCTTGTAGGGCCTCGTCTGTGCAAGCAGCAGGGATGGCATGGCAAGGGCGGCCATGCCCGCGGCGCCGGTAGCCAGCAATTGGCGGCGGGTGAGTTTCATGCTGCGACCCTTCCCGGCACGGCGTTGACGTCGTCTTCTTCATCGGCCTGATTGTCGACGAAGAAGAAAATCAATGAGAAGAGGACGGAAGAAATCACGCCGAAAAGTCCCAGCGCCGCCATTGCGGAAACGGTGCCGAAAGAGGCGACGATGGCGCCGGTGATCGCTGGGCCTGCAGCGGCGCCAAGGCGCTCGACCAGGCGGAATACGCCGAGGATGGCGGTTGTGCCAGCCGCTTCCGCTTCACGCTTAGTCACCCTTGCCACCAGCACGAGCTGTGCAGATATGCTCATCGACTGGCCCAGTCCCAGCGCCGCGATGCCGAGCATCACGCTATTCGGATTGGCGCCGAGCAGGATGGGCAGCAAGCCCCCGCCGGTCAGCAGGCCGCCAAGGCTGACCATGCCGACATAGGCGTTATAGCGGTCCGCGATGCGGGCGAACACCGGCGCCAGCGCCAGTGCCACCACGCCGTAAATCATTGCGTAACGGCCGATCTCGGATTTTGAGCTGCCGAGTTCGGTCAGCAGCACCGGCACAAGATAGATGAGGAAACCGGAGTAAATCAGTTTTGCCGGGATGCCGGACAACACCGCCAGCGCGCCGAAACGATAGTTGCTGGCAAGTCTTCTGAAGGGCTTTTGCGCCTGCTGCCGGCTTGCTGCAGGCGGACGCCTGCGTCGATTATCAAGGATGCCGGTCGCCAGCACGGCGGCAAGGACGGCGATCAATGCACCGAACATAAACACCAGCCGGTAACCGACGCGGTCCGCAAGGATCCCGCCGACTGCCGGCGCGCAAATCTCCGCAACCATGATCGCGCCGACGAACATGGCGATGCCCTGTCCGCGGTTGCTGTTCTCGGTGTTATCGATGATGTAGCCCTGACAGGCCATGAACATCACCGCATAACCAACCCCGGTCATGGCCCGCGCGCCTACAAGGACAAAGAAATCCGGCACCAGTCCGGTCAGGAGAAGGCCGGCGGTGACGATCATGGCGCCCGTCATGTAACTGCGGCGGCGGCCGACGAGGTCAGACCAGCGGCCGGCGAACGGCATGCTGAGGGCCACACCCAGCAGGTAAGCGGTGATAGGAAGACTGGAAAGGAAATCGGGCGGCAGGCCGATTCCGTGATTCGGGAGGGTTCCTGCATATAACGGCAGGAAAGGGCGCGACAGCATCTCCGCGAACATGAACAAAAAAGTGAGGATGCGGACCGCGACAACCTTCTTCTGCAACAGTTCGCGCGGCGTATTGCCCTCTGCAAATACGTAGCGGCTACTCATCCGTCCAAGAATCGCCTTGCAGAATTCCTTCGCATCGCTGCTGGCGGTGGCTGCATCCGACACGGTGCGGGCACTTTGAGCAAAGGCATGGTTAATTTGGGCACTGATGCGATTCAATTGCTCGGCGAGTGAGCCGATTCGTTCGCGCACGGTAACGACTGCCCGGTGGCTGAAGTCGCCGGACGCCATGCGCGTCATCAGTTCGGCGATCTGGCGCATTGGCCCGGAGAAATTGCGGGAGATGACGAACAGCAGAATCTCGAACGCGATCAGCATACTGGTGAGAAGGATGATGCCGATATCGTACCGGACCTCACTGATCTTGGAGGCGATGAAGCTCTGGTCGACTCCGACGTGGAGTACGCCGACCATCTTGCCCTGGTGCCTGATGAATGCTGGCGTATCGACGTAGGATTTTTCCTTGCTTTCCGCGCCTTGGCGCGCTTCCTGAGCGATGACATGACGAGCCTTGTCGTCCGTAGAGGTAATCTTCGGCAGCGCGCTCGCCGCGAATTCCCGGCTGACGCCGCTTGCCACGAGCACGGTGCCGTCCGGCGCGGTAATCGCCAGGAAGCCGATATCTTCGTTTTCCTTCAGGATGTCACTGAAAAAATCATCCACTCCTTCGAGGCGGTTGAACGGGATGCCATGGTCGAGCGCGCGGGTGATTTTGTCGACCACCAGTTTGCCGACGGTGGTTGCCTTGCGATCCAGTTCTGGCGCGACTTTTTTCTCGATCACCGACCAGGCAAACAGGGAAATGGCGCTTTGCGACACAAGCAGCACCAGGAGGGCAAAAATGAAAAGACGCCTTACCGGCAGCGTATAGAGCGCGTGCTTCATGGTTGCTTTCCGGCTGCTTCGGCGCCAAGCCTTGTTTTCAGGATTTTCTGCGTGCCGGCCAGATCCTGCATGGCGGCGCGGGTCGATGTCACCACGCTGTCGATGAGCGCGTCGGCTTCCGAGCCGCCGGTGGCGGCAGATGCCTGCGGTTTGTCGTTGGTGATATCCCGCAGCGATTGCTCGATGCGCGTCAGCTTGCGGTTCGTTTGCACGACGATCAGGCTGATACCAAGCATGGCGATCAGACCGGTCAGCAATGTACCGAGGACGGCAGCAAGCTTTAACGACTCGGCCACGGAATCCACGACTGAGTCGTGGGCCTGCCGGGAATACCGCAGTGCCATGCCGCCGGCGTCGACACCGATTACGCTCGCCAGGCTCGTGCCGACGACGAGTGCATCGTCTTCCACGAGCTGCCAGTCCCGTTCGTCCTTGGCTGTTGCAGCGGACTTCCATCCTGCCGGAATCGTATTGGAGAGCAGCGCCTCGCCGGTATGAAAGACAACGGTGCCGCTTTCGTCGTACAGGCTGATGGACAGGATGCTGGGATCGGATTTCGCCTCCGATTCGATGACCGCCTGCGCATTGGCCAATCCTTTCAACGCCAGGCCAAGACCGAGGCCGGTCTCGAGATTCGCCCTTAGGTCGCTCACGACGAAACGGATGCGGGAGCGCTCCAGTTCGCTAAATGTCCGTTCGAACTTTCCCAGGTTGAGAAATGCCGTCAAACCGATCGCCAGCGCCGAAATGATGACGATCGGCGCGGTAATCTTGATGCTTAGTCCGGAGATCACCATGATGAATTTGGTTTTTTGTAATGGTCGGATCGGGAGTGCGACATTGCCTGTACAACGGAGGCGACGTTGCTGCTCGGAATCGCCAAATTGTACAGTGGAGGTTGCCCAAGCGCAAAAAGATCGTGGTTTTTTTATTGAAATTCAATTACTTGGCGCGAAGCGTTCGCTTGAAAATTGGCTGGCTGAATCCGCACGCCGCGATGCAAAAAACCATGCACCCCCGATGTGCTAATGCGTTCAACGAATTGTGGAACAGCGCAAAACTGAGCGTGGGCTTGATCCCGATCAAGCCATTTTCCCACGTTGCGCAATCGCAAAAGCTTGCCTGGTGGACGGAATAGAGTGTTACAAACAGATACACACGGGGAGCGAGCGATGGAAGATGTGGAAAACAACCTTGCAGTGGTTGAACTCTTTATCCGCTGCATTTTTATCGTACTGTCGATTTATGCCATCGCAGCCGCCGCCGTCTTCTTCCACTGGCTGCTACGGCAGGATTCGCAACTTTCCCCGCGAGTACCGGTTCTGCGTCCTTCCGGACGCACCAGCACAAAATAAGTTGACGCCCTGGCGACGTATGTCTATGAGGGTCGGCCGAGCGGGTTGCATTATTTGTAGTGCAACAGCGGGCACGACCGCTTGACTTTCAGTCTGTGACGCTCGGATGCTGGCTGGGTATCAGGGCAGCGCCACAGGCAGTTACATCACCCTGGCGTGCGACCGGGCTGCCATCGACAATCGATGTGCTGTCGCCTGACACGATCGGATTGGCGCCATGGCCGGGAATGGGGCAGATCGTCATGTCGCCGATGCGTGCCGGCGCGATGCCTTCCACCGTAGTTGCAGGCGCCGCGGAAACGACAACGCCCCCGTGATTGGTCGTGTCACCTAGGCGGATGATAGGACGGGTCATGCAAAAGCTCCTATAGATGGCAAAATGCTTGCGCGAAAAATAATTAAATGACAACAAAAGCGAGGCAATTTTAACCATACTGCCTTGCTGACGCTAAGATTTTTCATCTCACCCACTGTTCGAATTTCGGAGCACTACAAAAAACACCCAAAAACTTGTTGTTTTGTTATTATCGCGCAGTTGCAAAAAAATCAATATTTCTCGACGAGTCCATGCGCGCCGATCACCGAACAGCCACAGTTGTCCCATCCATTCTCGATCGCCTCCTCGACGACCACCCAAAAGAGCAAGTGGAAAGCCAGACAGCGATGCACTTCGACCTCCGGCGTTTCAAGCACGGTGTCGCTCGCGACCTCGAAGCGCTGCTCAATTCACGGTGCGTCGACCTCGACGGGGAAATCGAGCGTTTCCCCCACGCCCGGGCATCGGTCATCAATTTCGGCATCATCGACCTGTCCAGCCTCAGCTTGCTCGACCCGGACGACCGCGCGCTGTTGCGCGACAAGATACGCATCACCATCGAACGGCATGAACCGCGCCTGGGGAAGATCAGGGTAACGCTGGATGCGCCAAAGGATATGGACCGCATGCTCCGGTTCCGCGTGGATGCCGTCCTCAAGGTTCATCCCAACAAGCCGCCGGTAAGTTTCGACGCCATGCTGCAGCTTTCATCGAACGCCTATCAAATAAACGAGCTTTAATCATGCTGGAAGAACTGCTGCCCTATTACGAGCGGGAACTGACATACCTGCGCGAGCTGTCCGGCGAGTTTGCGCAACGCTATCCCAAAATTGCGCGCCGCCTCTCTCTGGAAGGCGATCAGAGCGAGGATCCGCACGTCGAGCGCATCATCGAGTCATTCGCCTTCCTGGCGGCGCGTATTCATCGCAAGCTCGATGACGAATTCCCCGAGATCACCGAAGCGTTCATGCAGGTGCTGTACCCGCATTACACCCGGCCTTTCCCTTCCTGCTCGATCCTGCAGTTCGAAACGGATCCCGACAAACCGGAGATCACCGCCAGCCATAGGATTCCGCGCCATCATCCGGCGATTTCGCCGCCGGTCGGCGGGATGCCATGCCGGTTCAGGACCTGTTACGACGTCGACCTGTATCCACTCTGCCTGAAATCTGCACGTGTCCAGCTTGCACAAGGATCGGAGCATTTGAGACGCCTTGCACCGGGGGCAGCTGCTGCGCTGAGCCGATTCGCCTGTCGCACCAGAAAACGACCTATCCGGTATGTCCGGACGGCCGCCGTCCGCAGGCATACGAGGTGATCGCGATCGATGCGGTGACCAGCGTGGAAAAAGAAGCGGGCGAGGAGTGCTTTCACGAGGTGCCGCCGTTTTATTCGATTCGGCACCATGTGCGCGATGAAGCGCCGCGCGCCTTCTGGTATGCAACCAGGGAAACCTCGGTGCGCGAATATGATTCCGGCACGGATGTCGAGCTGTCTTTCGTGGACCTGAATTTCACGCCGCAAAGACCGGCGCTGGAAGTCCTCTCGATCGGGCTGACCTGCAGCAACCGCGACCTGCCGGCGCAATTGCCGTTCGGCGGCAGCAGCACCGGCACCCATACCGACTTTACCCTGCCGCAGATTGCCATCGTCAAGCGTGCTCGTCCGTTGCGCAAGCCGACCGCAAGCCTGCGCGCACCGGACAAGCGCAGCCTGCAATGGCGGCTGATATCGCATCTGTCGCTCAATCACCTGTCCATCGTTTCGCAAGGCAAGGAAGCCTTGCAGGAAATGCTCAGTCTTTACAACTACACCCAGTCACAAACGGCCGCGCGTCAGATCCACGGCATCGTGTCGATCGACAGCCGGCCGAGCACCACGCGCGTCGCCGGAAAACACTTTTCGGGTTTCGTCCGCGGCGTGGATATCACCCTCACGCTCGACGAGCAGGCATTCGTCGGCGCCGGCATGGTGATGTTCGGCAGCGTCATGGAACGATTCTTCGCGCTGTACTGCGGACCCAACAGTTTTACCCGCCTGGCATTGCGCAGCCGGCAGCAGGAACAGGAGATTGCCAGATGGCCAGCACGGACCGGCGAAGCACTCGTGATCTGATTGCCGAAATCGGCAAGGACGGGCCGCGATTCCGCTTCTTCCAGGTGATCCGCCTGCTCGCCTTATCGTCGAAAGGCGGCGATGGCTCTGCTGTCCCCACCGGACTGCGGTTCGGTACGCCGCTGACACTGGCATTCCAGGCCAGTGAGATCAGCGAGGTCGAACCGCGGCCGCCGTTGCCGCACGCCCTGCCTTCGGGCGAGGACGACGCTGAAGAAGCGGAGGCCGACCGCCTCGCATTGCTGGTCACCGTCGGTTTCATGGGAATGACCGGGCCGTCCGGTGTCCTGCCGAACGCATACACCGAATTGCTGATGGAGCGGAAGAACTTCTTCCGCGATACGTCAGCCCATGCTTTCCTGGACCTATTTTCTCACCGTGCCATCAGCCTTTTTTACCAGTCGTGGCGCAAGCACCGCTTTTACCTCGCCTACGAGGCCGGCGACCGGGACAGCTTCAGCCGCAATCTTCTCGATATTGTCGGCATGGGACTCGCACCATTGCAGTCAAGGCTCGAAAAGCAAGGCGGCGTGCCGGATAACCGCGCGGACTTCGTGCGGGTCAACGCCGATCATTCCGCAGTTACGGAATTCGACGACCTGATTCAGCGGACCGTGGCGCGCCTGGAACACGGATGCCAAAGGCCGATGACAAGCGGCCGCCGGGCGATAACAGAACGGCGGAAGAAATCGTCAAGGAAAATCCGGCGCTTTCAAAGCTGAAGGGTCGATACAAGGAGGACCTGAAGAAGCACTGCGGCGACTGGGAGAACGAGCCTGATCCGGCAAAGCGCGCCGATGCGGCATTTCGTGCGAGCGAGGTACTCAAGTACATTGATACGTCCACAAGCCATACCGGCGGAGAGCGCAATAAAAAGAACGGGGACGGGGAAATCGAAGGCTGGAACAAGAAAGGGAAGGCGGTTCGCCATGGAACGGAAGCGCACCTGGTGCAGGAGTTCTGCGACAAAGGGTATGACGGATTGCGCGAAAATCACCGCCTGGACAAGAGTAATGACAAGCGAGTCAGGGAAGATGGCAGCGTCAAGCCTTCCAAGTGGAAAAAAGTCCTGGGCACGATCGCCGATGCAGTGTCGTTCATGCCTTGGCTGAGCAATACGCTTCACGGCATTCGTAAAGGAGACGGTGTGTGGGGTTCAATCAAAGGCGGTTTCGAAGGGTACGCCAAAACAATCAAGGATGGAGCAATAGGAGTTGGCTTAACGATTGCGAAGGGACGCATCGACCCGGTTTCGCTCGCTGCTGGCGCCTACAAAGGAGCGGTGGTGGGAACGGATCTCGTGCAGCGGAATGTGCCGGACGAGGTTAAGGATGTCATCAAGGTCCTTTAATATGAAGGCATTCGGTCTGCACTACCTGTTTAGTGGTCAGGGCAAGACCTGGTGAAAGAGGGCACTTTGCGCTTCTGTCTTCGGGGGCGCTGGCGAATCCCATTCAGCCGGCATCTGCCCCCGCAGCGGCTTGCGTAAACCTCCCGCCGGACGCACGAATCGTTGTTGTCAATGCCGCTCATCGGACGCGAGAGTCTGGCGCGCCACATTGACTAAGGCAGTTAACGCCGGATTGAGAGGGAAAAGCCGGTCTAGTTGCTTGCAGTCGGCGAAAGCAATTTCTTCGAAGACGCCAGGTAATAATGCGAATTTGATGTGGCGCACCATCTAGAAACGCGTATGGCAAGTTATACGTGGAAAAGCCACTTGCCATTCCGGATTCCTTTCACGCTGGCACGCCATGGGTGTCTCGGATGCGATTGTAAAAGCTCATTTACAATCGACTCCCAGACAACCCATCCAAGAGCCAAAGTATGAAAGACGTGCCTGTTGCGCCCCGTCCCGCCGCTACCCTGATACTGGTGCGCGACCGTCGAGAGGGGCTGGAAGTTTTCATGATGCAACGCACGCACAAGGCGGCATTTGTCCCGGGAGGGTATGTGTTTCCGGGCGGCGCGCTCGACGCTGCCGATAACGATGCCTTTTTCGCAAGCTGCGATGCAGCCATGAATGACGAACTGGCCAGCCGCATTCTGGGAGTGGGCGCCGGAGGGCTTGCTTACCTGGTCGCCGCGATCCGCGAGTGTTTCGAGGAGTCGGGGCTTCTGCTCGCGCGCGACCATGATGGCAGCACGGTGAAGCTGGCAGGGCAGCCGGACGAAGCGGAATACGCTGCACTGCGCAAGCAACTCGCCGACGCGGATATCGATTTCGCCGGGTTTTGCCGGTCCCGTCATCTCGTACCGGCATTCGACAGCCTTGCCTATTTCGCACACTGGATCACGCCCGTCGGGGTTCCGCGGCGCTTTGATACCCGCTTCTTTCTCGCCGTGGCGCCCGATTTCCAGACGCCTGCGCACGATGACGGCGAAACAATAGCCCATGAATGGATACGGCCTGCCGATGCGCTGTCACGCCATCGTGCCGGCGAACTCGACATGATGTTTGCAACCGTCAAAACCCTGGAACTGCTCAGCCGGTTCGATAACGCACAGGATTTGTTGAAGCATGTCCGTTCAATGCAATCGGTGCCGGTGAACCGTCCGCGCGTAGCGACCGGAAGCAAGGGGCGTCGGGTACTGCTGCAGGGCGACCACGCCTATGCCGAAGTCGGCAAGCTGGATCCTGCCGGTACCGGAAAAGCGTCGAGCGAGATCCTTCCTGGCGTCGTCACGCGCCTTTCGGAGCGGGTGACACGTATTGCGGCGCCGAATCCGGGTTTCATGACTGGACCGGGCACCAACAGCTATCTCGTACAAAGCGGCGAGGATTTCGCCGTCATCGATCCGGGACCTGCCATAAACGAGCATGTCGAATGTCTGCTGGACCAGGCGAACGGGCGGATCCGCTGGATACTCACCACCCATACCCATCTCGACCATTCGCCCGCCGCGGCGCTGATCAAGGAGCGCACCGGGGCGCAGCGGATCGGCATGCCGGCGCCGGACCAGGAACGACAGGACCGGGACTACCTGCCGGACAGCGTCATACGGGACGGCGATCGCATCCCGCTCGGCACCTGCACCCTGCGGGCGATACACACGCCCGGCCATGCGTCGAATCATGTCTGCTATCTGCTGGAGGAAGAGCGGCTGCTGTTTACCGGCGACCACATCATGCAAGGCTCCACAGTCGTCATCAATCCACCTGACGGCGACATGCTGGCCTACCTGGCTTCGCTCGCGAAGCTGAAAGCACTCGATGTCGAGTATCTTGCGCCTGGCCACGGTTTTCTCATGGACCAGCCGCATGCCGTGATCGACCGCATCACGGTGCACAGGCTGACGCGTGAGGAGAAAGTAATGGCTGCCCTGCGTGAAGCCGGGCAGGCGACCATGGCAGAACTCCTTCCCGTCGTGTATGACGATGTCGGGAAAGAAAGGCACGCCATGGCGGCCAGGTCGCTGCTGGCGCATTTGAACAAGCTGAAGGACGAGGCGCAGGTGTCCGTTACGGATGAGCGGTGGTCGCTTTCGGACCGGAATCCTCACTGACCTCACGGCGAAGCGGCCGGTCGGCCGCTGATGCCCACGACGGGCGCAGCGCATTCCCGACATGCGGGCCGGGAGCCCGTTTCCAACCCTGTTCAGACTCCTGCTGCATCGACCGGCAGGCGGGCAAAAGGTCGGACTGGTCATGTCCTGATCAGTCCCGTCCCCGGCAACTGCGCATGGCGACCGCAATGCAGTCGACAGGCAAATTGCGGCGGCATCGCACTCGTCGCCCCCGAGCAATCTGCGCCCTTGCCCGACGCACCGGTGCATAGCCGCTGGCGGCGATGGAACCTTTTCTTTTCCCGGGTCACCTATCGCACTCATTCCTTGACGTCCATGCACGCCGCCAGGGATGCAAAGGAAACGAGAACCGCCATTGAAAATCCTGCTGAACACACCGATTGCCGCTGCCAGGGCAATTGCAGAACACACCCGGAGTTTCCAACCCATAACCCGGTCGCTTAATCATGCCGATACCCAGGCATCTTCCGGTCATGTCATTCTGAACGAACAGGGAAGGCGACAACGCATCCTCAACGTTGCGAGAGGCAGGACCGGCCTCGTTCCCGACGCAGTGCACAAGGATGCGGCGAAACCCGAGGCGCGACGCTTTTCAACCGATCGAACAAACCCGACGGACACCGTCGCCGATACCCAGACGACGGATGCCACCGCGGCACAAAGGTCGCCGTATCGCCGTCCGACCTCCGACGCGCTATTTGCGCTTGGGCCGCTTCCCGAGGAGAGCAATGCGCGCTGGGACTATCTTCATCATCCTGAAAACTGGGCCCCGGAACGACGCGGCCTGCAGGAGACTCTTCTGGCGGATGCGGTCCGGAATGCACTTACGTTTGCCGAAGCCGTGGTCGACAGCGCCACGCCGCCGGCAGTCTTTGCGCTGCGCGGGAACACGGCAGCAGGCAAAACCAGCACGATGAAAAAAACCATGCCCATGCTGGCGGAGGCACTGGGGAAATGCGCCAACGGCGCAGTGAATCCGGATATTTTCAAGCCGAGCCTGCGGGCGCATGGTGACGTCAGGCTGAGCATGGAGGCAGTACATGCCGAGTCATGCGTTCTCGCGGATCGACTGATGGAAAAACTGATTCCGTTGAAAACAGCAGATGGCGCACCGGCCAGCATCCTTGTAGACAAACGGCTTGCCGGAAGGGGAGCGGTCGCCAAGTATGTGTCTCTCGCCACGTCAACAAAACGGCAAATGCTGCTCTCGGACATCGACGCGCCCCTGGAGAAGTCGCTCGCCCGGGTGCTGGCACGGTCCCCATCCGGCAATCATCCGATTCCCCCGTTCAGAGCCGTCAGTGAAGGTTTTACGAACGTGCGCGCCAACCGCGCGGCCGTTGTGGACCTGTTCGTCAAAAGGCCGGAGCTGGCACAGTATCAGCTCATCGGAACCGCCCTGACAGGCGAACATGTGAAAGTCGCGGCGGTCGAACACGGCGATTTGACGATCGAGCACGGCGACTTATATTCCGAGCTGACCACGCCACCTGCAGGTGTGCCGGAGCGCATGGCCAGGGAGCGGATCGAGGAACGGACCATCGATGCGCTTACCCGTGATCTGGAGCCGGAACGCGCCGAAGAACTTCGTGCGGCGCTCTACGCGTATCTTGGGAAAACCTGGGCGCAGGCGCTCGACGCGCACAGCGAAAAGATGTGATGGCGAGGTATCTTGGCCGCCGTTCCGTACGGGCGGGATGCCGGCCGCGTCAATAAAACACCGCAAGCCACACCGTATCGGTGTCCGGCCTGGTCCAATCGACACGGTGACGCACACCGGCAGGAATGTCGACATACATGCCCTCGGAGAGGCGCACTGTCCTGTCACCGCCGTCAACATTCTCGACACGCAGTTCCGCCTCGCCCTTGACGACCATCACCCACTCGTTCTCTGCTTGCTCATACCAGAACCCGAGGGGCGAGCATTGACCGCGAGAGACGATGCGCTCGATGCGGACATGGCTTGCCGTGACCAGGCTTTCGCTGATCTCTGCTGGCAACAAGGCGGGGATGTCACCAAGGATATCGTGTGCGTTCACGGATTGAGGCGCGTTCAAGCATAAGGAATGGAGCCATATTTTGACAGAAAGCATTGCTGCCACAACGGCTCGTACCCGATACAAAGCGCCATGCGTGTGCGTTCGATGGGGCGAACCTGGTCCGCTATGCGGCTCCTGCCGCCTTATCCGCAACGTCCATGCTGGCAACAACGGGACGTCGTTCCACCGGCTTGTGATCGATCTCGCAGTGGGCTGCGTCGGCCGTCGCCACGCACGCCTCGAAGGCGTCAGCGATCTGGACTACGTCGAAAACGTATATGAAGTCGTCGACCTGTACTTCTTTTGTCGATAGGCGGACTGTCGGCATGCATCTATTCCTTTGTCTGTGTTTTTAAATTCAAACCGGCCCCGAAGCGTCCAGGGCAGCGGCATCGAAACGCCGCTCACGCTTGAACTGCTCGATTGCCTGCATGACTTTCTTTCGGATCCCCGGCTCGGACGGCGAATGCCCGGCTTCCGGAACGATGTGCAGCACTGAACCTGGCCAGGCCTTGTGTACCCGATATGCCGATTCCGGCGGCGCGATGACGTCATGGCCGCCCTGCACGATCATTAACGGCAAATGGGCGATACGGCTGATGTTCGCAACGAGCTGATCCGCTTCGAGAAACATCTGGTTGCGGAAGTAAAAGGAATCGAGCCTGCCGACGCCGTACACCACCGTGTCGTCCTTTGACGATTCCTCGACCAGTTCCGGATCATGGCGAAGCAGCGAACAGGATTCCGTGTATTTGAACCAGAGCCGTGCGGCGGCCATGCGCTCATCCGGATCGTCGCCGAAAAGCCGCTTTTCGTAGGCAGTGAGGAGGTCTTTTCGTTCCTGTTCCGGGATCGCCTCGGTGAAGTCGGCATACGCCTTCGGAAAAAATCGCCGCATGCCGTACAGGAACCAATCGATTTCGTTTGGTGTGCCGAGGAAAATGCCTCGCAGGACGAAGCCGAGGCAGGCTTCGGGGTGGGCCTGGCCATATGCGAGTGACAGCGTCGTACCCCATGAACCGCCTGCCAGCAGCCACTTGTCGATGCCAAGCATCTTGCGCAGCGCTTCCATATCCTGGACCAGCAGCTGCGTGGTGTTCGCGCGCACCTCCGCCAGCGGTTTGGATCGATACGCACCGCGCTGGTCGAACAAAATGATGCGGTATGCATCCGGATCGAACCATTGCCGCTTTTCCGGCGATGACCCGCCGCCCGGACCGCCGTGGACATAAACCACCGGAATACCCGCCGGATTGCCGGATTCTTCCCAGTAGATGGTATGAAGGTCATCAACGGCGAACATGCCGGTAAGGCGCGCTTCGATAGGTGGGAACAGCGAAAAGTCGGGTGAAGGATTCATGATAGATATGTAGCCGGAAAGCAGAGGCACTTCTATCCGGTTTACTTAAGTAAGTCTTAGACGCAGACAGTGCCTATCCGCTAAAAATCCGAAAGCATGAAAAAAGATTGCGGCGATCCGAAGGGCAACATTTCGCCTGCAGGTATCGTCGGCATGGGAAACCAATGCCGTTGTGCAAGAAATTTTCCATGCATGACGCTATGACGCGGCGTTGGAACCGGCTTCGTCCTTTTTTGTCTCAGACCGCACGTTTGCCATCCCGTCCACCTGGATCAGCCCTTCGCCGGCGGCGTGCGCCGCTGCCGATATGCTGTCGGGTGCGAGGATCAGCTGCGCGCCAGAGGCCCGTACCTCGTCAATCAGGTGATCGAGCGCTTCGATGCGTGCCGGGTCGGGATTCACGTTGCGGATGTAGATGACGCGGATCTGCTTCGGATGCCGCTTGACGAGCTCGGCATAGATTTCCGGATCCTGTTCGCCGCTGTCGCCGATCAGGACGAATGGCAGGTGCGGGTAGAAGCTTAGGATGTCTTCAATCCGGTCGAGTTTGTGAGTGCGGTGCCGGCCCGGACCGAACAGCTTGCGCACGTCCAGCTCCTTCAGCATGAGCGGACCGAGGGGGATGTCCTGCAGCCGGAGGAACTCCACCAGCGGGGTGAACAGGTGCCAGGGACTGCTGGAGACATAAAAGACAGGATTGCCTTCGTTCCCGGAGGCACCGTCGCGCAATGCCCGGTAAAAAGCCGCCACGCCCTTGAACGGCTTGCGGGTGTGCGCGTTCGACCGCGCCAGCATGCGCAGCATGTTCAGCTTGTTGGTGACATTGGTCCACAAGACCGTGTCGTCGATATCACTGATGACACCGAAGCGAGCGGTAGCCGGCGGCACCAGGACTTCGGCCTTGGCGCGTACCGGTACGCCGTTCGCCGGCACGGGGTCCATGAGTTCAAGATCGACGGTATGCCAGCCGCTGTCGGCTATCGGCGGCACCGGCACAATGTCGAACGCGAAGTAGCCGCCGTAGTCGGTCACGGTTTCCTGTATGACCTTGCCGAATCGTGCACGGATGCGCGCGCCCGCGACCTCGTCGGATTCAAGGCGTTTGTACAAATGTACGAAGTTGCTCCATCGGCTGTCATCGCTGCTTTGCTCGCGGAGGCCTTCGTCCTCCAGCAGACGGCCCCGCACGGAGAGCCGTTGCGGATTGCCATAGCCGAGGTAGGGGATCAAGACCATCCGGCCGGTGGGGGTAAAGTTCTTGCCCAATTGGCGCAGCGCCTGTCCGGCCAATGTGCCGGCTGTCTTTGCGAGCCTGTGATGCAGCGCTTCATGCGTCGGTGCGGTGGCCGCCAGGACAGGTGGTTCGTTTGACAGGTTCCGTGCCGCCACAGGCGCGGTGGCGGCTTCGACCCAGACCGGTCCGGTGCCGTCGCGCTTTACCGTCTGCGCTGTGTCGAGCACGCTGTGCGCGGCATTCGCATCAATAGCCGTAGGAAGAATATGGATATCCGCGCCTGCCTGCCGAAGCCGGTCGATTTCGTCTGCCGTCAGCAGGTCGGGCGCAATATACAGGGATATGCCGGACAAGCCGGCTTGTGAAGCGATGTCATCAAAACCGGCTCGAGTCAGGAGCAGAAACCGCATGAGCCTTTCCTGGTTGAACGCAACTACCCGTATCGGCGCCTGCAGTCGGATACCTTGCGGGCCATGGTCGGTGGTGCGTGTTGCGCGTGCGTGTTAAGTGCGTGTCTTATTTTCCAGGTCGATTTTATCTTCCGGGCGATGCCGGCATCCCGCTAATGCAACCGCCTTTGATCTTGTTCAGACAGCGGGCGTGCTTCGCTGGTTTCCATGATGAAAGCAGCGCCTGCCGCTGTCAGCCGCGCAGGATGGCGAATCCGCTCACATCCAGCCTGACCGACCGTCCATCCACCTCCGCGCGCCGGCTCACCACGATGCCGGCATTGTCCACCGACGGCACCTTCTTCGGCACGACGTCCATATTAAACAGGCAAACCATCGCGTCGCCGGCGTGCCGTCGGGCAAACGCCAGCACGCCTTCCGGCGCGTCCAGCAATTCAATGTCGCCTTCGCGCAATGCCGGGTGGGCGTTGCGCAGCGCGATCATCTCGCGGGCGAACCGGAGCGCCGAATCAGCGTCAGCCTCCTGGCGCTCCACATTCATGTTGATATGCACCGGGTCTACCGGCAGCCAGGGTTCCGCGCTGCTGAAACCGCCGTGCTTCGCGTCCGTCCAGGGCATCGGCGTGCGGCAACCGTCACGGCCCTTGAATTTCGGCCAGAAAGAAATGCCGAACGGATCCTGAATGCGCTCGAACGGCACGTCCGCCTGCGGAAGGCCCAGCTCTTCGCCCTGGTACAGGCAGATGTCGCCCCGCATCGAGAACAGCAGGGCCAGCATGGCCTTTGCCGTCTCATCGCGGTCGCGGCCGTTTTGCCAGCGCGATGCCACGCGCGGCTTGTCGTGGTTGCTCATCGCGTAGCAGGGCAGGGCCGGCGTCCGGATGCTTTCTTCTAGGGTCGTGATGACCTTGCGCACATAGGCATCGCTGCTGTCGGGCTGCATGAGGGCGAAACTGTAGGCCGAATGCAGGCGCGTCTTGCCGGTGTACTGGCCCATCAGCTTCAGCGCGTCGTGTCCGCCGACCTCGGCGAGGCTGAACGCTCCGTAGGCGTCGAGCAGTTTCCGGATGCGCTCCAGGAAGGGCAGCATCTCCGGGCGCGCCTGGTCATAAACGTGGAGCTGAAAACCATAGGGGTGGAGCGCGGCGCTGGTGTCTTCGCGCGGCGGATTGTTACGCAGCGCCTGGTCCTGGAAGATGTGGTTGCAGGCATCGAAGCGGAAACCCGCTACGCCCATGTCGAGCCAGTAATCCATCTCCGACAGCACCGCATTCTGCACGTCCGGGTGATGCATGTTGAGGTCCGGCTGGCTGGAGAAGAATGAATGAAAGTAATACTGCCTCCGTTCCGCATCCCAGCGCCATGCCGGGCCGCCAAACACGGATACCCAATTGTTCGGCGGACTGCCGTCCGGTTTCGGATCGGCCCAGAGATACCAGTCCGACTTGCCGTTTTCTTTCGCGCGGCTCTGCTTGAACCAGGTGTGTTCCTCAGACGTGTGGGAGATCACCATGTCGACGATGACGCCAAGCTCCAGCGCCTTGGCGCGCTTCATCAACTTCCGGAAGTCGTCCATCGTCCCGAAAATCGGATCGACGGCACGGTAATCCGATACGTCATAGCCGAAATCCTTCATCGGCGATTTGAAGAAGGGGCTGATCCAGATGGCATCGACACCCAGGCTCTTGATGTAGGACAGCTTCTGTTCGATGCCTGCCAGATCGCCAATGCCGTCGTTGTTGGAATCGCTAAAGCTGCGGGGGTAAACCTGGTAAATAATCATTGGCGTACTCATAAAACTTGTCACGGCAGGAAACGTGACGATGTACGCAACTATCTGTTGCCGAAAGGAATTTCGCAATGTCGACAAGGCAAGAAAGTGCCTTTTTGTTTCGCGCAAACAACCACTGTTGAATCCGAGCGCGTGCACATGCCGGTTTTTCCGCTGCAATCAATGCAACTTTGCGATTTCTGAATGATTTTTTGAGAACAAATGCGTGGCCACCTGCTCTATCAAAAATGACACGCCCGTCCGTCATGTGGATGCGGACGGCCATTCATTTCCAAAGGACCCGGTTGACACGATGCCATTGACGAAGCCCCTACCGAACTCCCCGCTTCCTTACCTTCCCCGGATTTATTACATGGAGCCGCGACTGGCCGGCTCCGGGCCCGATCTGGACAGGCATCTCGCGAGATGCGCCGGCATGGGCTTCGATCACATCCTCATTCCTGTGCAGGCGTCGGACGACGCGGTCCGCAGTCTGGTGCGTGCATGCGGCCAGAGCACGCCGAAGCTGCGGGTGCTGGTCGATTTCGATCCACGCGGCATCGGGTCGGACGCCGGGCTCATCGAGGGTCACCCTGAATGGTTCCGCACTGCATACCCGGATGACGACCTTCCTGATCCACGGCAGGTAGCACGCGCACCGGCGGCATTCGCGCCGCGCTATGACAACCAGGGCGTCGTAGGAGAAATCGCCGCCTATTGGGCGGATCGGTTGCGGGGACTGATCGACGCCGGCGCGGCCGGTTTTCGCTGCATCGGTGTCGGCGAAGCCCCTGCGGTGTTCTGGAGGGCGCTCATCGGCGCGGTGAACGGGTCCGGCAGCACGGCACGGTTCCTGGCATGGACGCCGGGCTGCACGTCGGCACAGATCGATGAACTGGCCGGATGCGGCTTTGACGCCACCTTTTCCTCGGGGGCATGGTGGGATTACAAGTCGCGCTGGCTGGCGGAAGAGCAGGCGCGGCTGTTGCGCGCCGCGCCGCCGATCGCCTTTCCGGACAGCCCCGACGAGCCGGTCATCGGCCGCGTCGGGGGGAACGAAGATATTTCGGTGCGCCGCCAAATCTACAAGCGCGCGCTGCGGCTTGCGGCCGCCGCGGGTAATGGCATTCTCGTGCCGATGGGTTTCGAGTTCGGCGCATCCGGCGTGATGCATGCGGGCATGGCAGTAGGACAGGAGAGGCAGGCCTGGAATGACCTGCAGGAGCGCCGGCCGTTCGACCTCACCGGCGACATCAGTGAGGTCAACCGCTACATCGCCAGCCGTGGCGCGGACTTCTACGGCCAGCCGGTGCGGATGCTCAGCCTTCCGGAGGCAGAAACCGGCGCCGCCGCGATACTGTTGCGGGAGGCGGCCACCGCCGGCAAGGAAAGCGCTCGCGAAGCGGCATTCATCGTCATCAATCCGGATGTGTCGCGGCCCTGCGAGGTCGATGAACGGCGCCTGCTCGAACGGGCGGGCGGGTATTTCCGGACTCGCGCCGAGTGGCCGCTGAACGATGACGGCTCGACAGGCGAGGCCGCCTTCGGACCCATCCATCTCGACAGCGGCGCACTGGAACTCTTTGCGGCCCGCATGCGCGAGCCCGTTCTCCTGCCGCAGGAACGTACACAGGATGCGACCGCAGCGGCGGCATCGCCGCGCATTGCCATCGAAGCGGTCAGCCCGTCAGTCGATGGCGGCCTGTTTCCGGTAAAGCGCATCGTCGGCGAATCCGTTTGCATCGAAGCGGATGTGTTCGTGGACGGGCACGACAAGCTGGCGGTCGTCGTGCAATGGCGGGCAGCCGACGAGACCGAATGGCACGAGACGCGCATGCATGTGGTGAGCAACGATCGCTGGAGGGCATCGGTGCCACTGACCCGCATGGGCCGGCATGAATTCGCGGTCGAGGCATGGCGCGATGCCTTTTCCACCTACCGAGATGAGCTCGAAAAGAAAACCACTGCCGGACTCAATGTCGCGCTGGAGCTGGAAGAAGGGCGGCTGCTGGTGCAGGCAGCGGCACGGCATGCGCAAAATAAGCGTCTCGGCGTGGCGCCGACGCTGGCATCCCTGGCTCAGGCACTGGAAGCGGGAAAGGACAACGACGCCGGACAGGCCGAGCGTATCGCGGCCCTGCTGTCGGAGCCGACCGCGGAGGCGATGCGCCTGGCCGATGCGCGGCCTTTCGCGGTGCGAACCGACCCGCCGCTGCGCATCGATGCGGAACGCCTCGCGGCGCGGTTTTCAAGCTGGTATGAATTGTTTCCCCGTTCGCAGAGCGGCGACCCCGCGCGCCACGGGACATTCGCCGATGTCGAGAAACGCCTGCCGGCGATCCAGGCGATGGGCTTCGATACGCTGTATTTCACACCCATCCACCCGATCGGCAAAAAGCACCGGAAAGGCCGCAACAACAGTCTTACCGCCGGCCCCGGCGATCCGGGCAGCCCGTACGCCATCGGCTCGGATGAGGGCGGTCATGACGCCATCCATCCGGAATTGGGCACCCTGGAGGACTTTCGTCGCCTGCGCGACGCAGCTGCACGGCACGGGCTGGAGCTCGCGCTGGACTTCGCGATCCAGTGCTCGCCCGACCATCCGTGGCTGAAGGCGCATCCCGACTGGTTCAGCTGGCGTCCGGACGGCACGATCCGTTATGCGGAAAACCCGCCGAAGAAGTACCAGGACATCGTCAACGTCGATTTCTATGCGAAGGGATCGGTGCCGGGCTTATGGCTCGCATTGCGGGACGCGGTACTCTTCTGGGTGAAGGAAGGCGTGCGGGTATTCCGCGTGGACAATCCGCATACCAAGCCGCTGCCGTTCTGGGAATGGATGATCGCCGATATCCGCGGCCAGTATCCGGACACGATTTTTCTGTCGGAAGCCTTCACTAGGCCGAAGATGATGTACCGGCTGGCGAAGGTAGGTTATTCGCAGTCCTATACCTATTTCACCTGGCGTCATACGAAGCAGGAGTTCATCGATTACATGACCGAGCTGTCGACGACATCGGTGCAGGAATATTTCCGGCCACATTTCTTCGTCAATACGCCGGACATCAATCCCTATTTCCTGCAGCGTTCCGGCCGCCCCGGTTTTCTCATCCGTGCCGCACTCGCCACCATGCTCTCCGGCCTGTGGGGCATGTATAGCGGGTTCGAGCTGTGCGAGGCGGCGCCGGTGCCAGGCAAGGAGGAGTACCTCGACTCTGAGAAATACGAAATCCGCGCCTGGGACTGGCAGCGGCCCGGCAACATCATCCGGGAGATCACGCAACTCAACCGCATTCGGTCGGAGAATCCGGCTTTGCACACACATCTGAATATCCGCTTCCTGAATGCATCCAACGACAACATACTTTTCTTTATCAAATCCACCGCGCCGCCGGATGACGCGGGAGACACGGCAACGATGGGTGACAACGTCATCTTTGGCGCGATTAATCTCGATCCTTTCGCGGCGCATGAAGCCGACCTCGAGCTGCCGCTCTGGGAATTCGGCCAGCCGGATGACGGCGGGCTGGAGGTCGATGATCTCGTCAACGGTGGCCGCCTCGCCTGGCATGGCAAGTTCCAGCGCCTGCGGCTCGATCCGTTCGTGAATCCATATGCGATCTGGCGCGTGCGCAGCAGGGGAATATCGACATGACCAATGAAATCATCCCGGACCGTCGCAAGACCGCCCGCCACGCCGCAGCATCGCCAGAACAGTCAGAGGGCCGGCGATTCTCCGACGATCCGCAATGGTACAAGGACGCCGTGATCTACCAGGTGCACGTCAAGTCCTTCTTCGACTCCAACAACGACGGCGTCGGAGATTTCGCCGGCCTGATCGAGAAGCTCGATTACATCGCCGACCTCGGCGTGAATACCATCTGGCTGCTGCCGTTCTATCCGTCGCCGCGCCGTGACGACGGCTACGATATCTCCGAATACCGCGGCGTCCATCCCGATTACGGCACCATGGCCGACGTCCGGCGCTTTATCGCCGAAGCCCATCGTCGCGGCCTGCGGGTCATCACCGAACTCGTCATCAATCACACGTCCGATCAGCATCCCTGGTTCCAGCGGGCACGCAAGGCCCGGCCCGGCTCCGCCGCGCGGGACTTTTATGTCTGGTCGGACAATGACGCAGCCTATGCCGATACCCGCATCATCTTCTGCGACACTGAAAAGTCGAACTGGACCTGGGACCCGGAGGCAAACGCTTTCTTCTGGCACCGCTTCTATTCCCACCAGCCCGACCTGAATTTCGATAATCCGAAAGTGCTGAAATCGGTCCTTGCGGTGATGGCTTTCTGGCTCGATCTTGGCGTGGACGGACTGCGGCTGGACGCTGTGCCCTACCTCGTGGAGAGGGAAGGCACCACCAATGAAAACCTGGCGGAGACGCATGCCATCCTCAAGCGCATCCGCGAGGCAGTCGACAAGGCTTATCCGGGGCGGATGCTGCTGGCGGAAGCGAACATGTGGCCGGAAGACGTGCGGCCGTATTTCGGCGACAGCGACGAATGCCACATGGCATTCCACTTCCCGCTGATGCCGCGCATGTACATGGCGCTGGCGCAGGAGGACCGCTTTCCGATTTCCGACATCCTGCGGCAGACGCCGGAAATTCCCGACGACTGCCAGTGGGCGATCTTCCTGCGCAACCACGACGAGCTGACGCTGGAAATGGTGACCGACAAGGAACGCGATTACCTGTGGAACCATTATGCGTCGGAGAAGCGCGCCCGCATCAACCTCGGTATCCGCCGCCGCCTGTCGCCGCTGCTCGAACGCGACCGCCGCCGCGCCGAGTTGCTGAACAGCTTCCTGCTGTCCATGCCCGGCACGCCGGTGATCTATTACGGCGATGAAATCGGCATGGGCGACAACATCCATCTCGGCGACCGCGACGGCGTGCGCACGCCGATGCAATGGACATCCGACCGCAACGGCGGTTTCTCGCGTGCCGATCCGGCCAGGCTGGTGCTGCCGCCGATCATGGATCCGCTCTACGGATACCAGGCGGTGAACGTCGAGGCGCAGATGGCCGATCCGTATTCCCAACTTAACTGGATGCGCCGCATGCTGACGGTACGCAAGCAGCACTGCGCCTTCGGCCGGGGTTCGCTGACACTGCTGTATCCGACCAACCGTCGCATCCTTGCCTACCTGCGCGAATACAAAAGCGCTGACAGCGAATCGATCGAAACCATCCTTTGCGTGGCCAACGTCTCCCGCTCCGCGCAGGCGGTGGAGCTGGACCTGTCGGCTTTCTCCGGGCGGGTGCCGGTGGAATTGCTGGGCGGCTCCGCTTTCCCGCCGATCGGCAAGCTGCCGTATCTGCTGACCCTACTGCCATATGGCTTCTACTGGTTCCTTCTGACTTCGGAAGCGCGTATGCCGGCCTGGCATACACCGGCGCCGGAACCTTTGCCGGAACTGGCTACGCTGGTACTGCGGCAGTCGATCACGGAAGTACTCCAGGATTCGCCGCGCCGCATCCTCGAACAGGAGGCGCTGCCTGCTTATCTGATGAAGCGGCGCTGGTATGCGGCCAAGCAGGAAAAATTGAAATCGGCCCGCATCGTATCGGCCACCATGCTGCCGGTATCGCATGCGCGGCCGAAGGTCATGCCGGCCATGCTGGCGGAAATCGAAACCGTCACGGCGAACCGCACCGACCGCTATCTGCTGCCGCTGGGCTACATTCGGGAGGAAGACATCGTCACCGCCTTGCCGCATCAGCTCGCCCTTGCCCGGGTGCGGCGCGGTCGCAACGTCGGGCTGCTGACGGATGGCTTCGTGCTCGATTCGTTCTCCTACGTCATTGTGGAATTGCTGCGCAATCGCAGTCGGTTGCCGGCGGACGATGGCGAAGTGCACTTCGTTCCCACCGAGGCGCTGGACACAGTCGAGATGCCTGGCGAACCCAATGTGCGCCGCCTGTCCGCCGAACAGTCGAACAGCTCCCTGATCCTGGAAGAAAAGATGGTGCTGAAGGTTATTCGCCGCCTGATGCCCGGCATGCATCCGGAAGCGGAAATGGGGCGTTACCTGACATCGCTGGGTTATGCGAATGCGCCGCGCATGTTCGGTGAAGTGGTGCGGATCGGCGCCGACGGCACCCGGCATACGATGATCATGCTGCAGGAATTCATTGATAATCAGGGCGATGCATGGCAATGGTGCCTGCATACGGTGGCCCGGTGGATGCAGCAGACGGCGGTGCCGGAAGAAGCGGCTGCGACCGAGGCGGCAACGGAAATCTCCAATCCGCAGGACGACCTGATCGAAATGTCGACCATGCTGGGCAAGCGTCTCGGTGAACTGCACGCAGCGCTCGCCACGCCGACTGACGATCCGGACTTCGCACCGAAACCCGCCGGTGCCGCGATCACGCAGGAATGGGCGGCCGGCGCGCGGCGGCAGCTCGAAGCAGCCTTCGATGCGCTGCGCGCACAGAAGGAGTGGAGCAGCGACGCGGAAGCAAGGCGGGCGGCTCGCCTGATCGGCCAGCGCGACGCCTTGCTGGAGCGGTTGCCATACCTGGCGGGCGACGGTGAAGGCACGTTGTGTACCCGTATCCACGGCGATTTCCATCTCGGCCAGGTGCTGGTCGCGCAAGGGGATGTGTACATTGTCGATTTCGAGGGCGAGCCGGTGAAACCGCTCGAAGCGCGTCGCGAAAAAAACAGCCCGGTCCGCGATGTTGCCGGCATGTTGCGTTCGTTTGACTACGCGGCGGCGTTTTCCAGCGATGCCGGCCCGTCGGACCTCGACGAGAATGCGCAGGTGCGCAAGCAGCAGATCATCCGCACCTTCGCGCCGTCGTGCCAGAAAGCCTTCCTGGACGCGTACCGGGAAGCTGCATACGGCGGTGCGCTTAATATGTCGCCGGAAGCCGAACGCAGCCTGCTGCAGCTGTTCACGCTGGAAAAAGCGGCGTATGAAGTGTGTTACGAGGCGGCCAACCGGCCGACCTGGATACCGGTGCCGATGAACGGCCTGGCAAAAATTGCCGATGAACTGCTCGGCACGACAGAAGGAGAACAAACGGATGACTGATCGCACCGAAGAGTTGACCGGCGTCGACCAGAAAACACTGGACGCGGTCCTGCATGGCCGTCTGGCTGATCCCTTTGCCCTGTTCGGGCCGCACCGGACCGGTGGCCAGGGCGACCTGGTGGTGGTGCGGACCTTCCAGCCCGGCGCCCGTGCGGTCGATATCGTCGCACGTCATCCGCGTAACGACCAGGCGGGAGAGCTGATCGAGTCGCTTTATAACGTCAACCAGAGTGGACTGTTCGTCAGCGGCGCGCCGACGATGGCCGCCGGTCGCGACTACCTGCTGCGCATTACCTGGCCGACACCGTCTGGGGGCGAATTCATCCAGTACACGGAGGACCCGTACCGCTTCGGGCTGCTGCTGGGCGACATCGACATGCACCTGCTGGCGGAAGGCAACCATCGCGAAATGGGACGATGCCTTGGCGCCACGCCGACGACGGTCGAGGGTGTGGCCGGCACCCGGTTCGCCGTGTGGGCGCCGAATGCGCAGCGGGTGTCGGTGGTTGGGGATTTCAATCAATGGGACGGCAGGCGTCATCCGATGCGCCGCCGCATCGAGGCCGGTATCTGGGAGTTGTTCATCCCGAGGGTGCGAAGCGGTGCGCGTTACCAGTACGAGGTCGTGGCACCGGGCGGCAACGTCCTGCCGCTGAAGGCCGATCCGGTTGCCCGCGCCACCGAGGCGCCTCCGTCGACGGTGTCGGTGGTGGCGTCCGACACGCCATTCCAATGGACAGATGACGCCTGGATGAAAAGCCGTGCTACGCGCCACCAGGCAGATGCACCGCTGTCGGTCTACGAGGTGCATGCCGGATCGTGGCTGCGCATTCTTGAAGAGGACGGGCGCAGCCTGAACTGGCACGAGCTGGGCGACCGGCTGATTCCGTATGCGACCGGCATGGGATTTACCCATATCGAATTCCTCCCCATCATGGAGCATCCGTTCGGCGGCTCGTGGGGTTACCAGCCGCTCGGCCTGTTCGCGCCGAGCGCGCGCTTCGGCACGCCGTCCGCATTCGCATCCTTCGTCGACCGTTGCCACGCGGCCGGCCTGGGGGTGATCCTTGACTGGGTGCCCGCGCATTTTCCGTCGGACGCGCACGGACTGGTGCACTTCGATGGCACTGCGCTCTATGAGCACCAGGACCCGCGGGAAGGTTTTCACCAGGACTGGAACACGCTCATCTACAACCTCGGGCGCAATGAAGTCTGCGGCTTCCTGATCGGGAGTGCGCTGGAATGGCTGGAGCACTATCACGTCGATGGCCTGCGAGTGGATGCGGTGGCGTCCATGCTGTATCGCGACTACAGCCGCAAGGAAGGTGAATGGGTGCCGAACGTCCACGGCGGGCGCGAAAACCTCGAAGCCGTGGCGTTCCTGAAACAGCTCAATCAGGTGATTGCCGAACGCTGTCCCGGTGCGATCATGATTGCCGAGGAGTCGACCGCCTGGCCGGGCGTGTCCGCGCCGGTCGGGGAGGGCGGTCTCGGCTTCCACTACAAGTGGAACATGGGCTGGATGCACGACACGCTGCACTACATGCAGCAGGACCCGCTGTACCGCACCCACCATCATCACGAAATGACCTTCGGCCTGGTCTATGCGTACTCGGAGCGCTTCATGCTGCCGATCTCGCACGACGAAGTGGTGCATGGCAAGGGATCGCTGCTGAACAAGATGCCCGGCGGAGATGCCTTCCAGCGCCTCGCCAACCTGCGCGCCTATCTCGGCTTCATGTGGACCCATCCCGGCAAGAAGCTGCTGTTCATGGGATGCGAAATCGCCCAGCCCACGGAATGGAACCACGATGGCTCGCCGGACTGGAGCCTGCTGGACAATCCGTCGCACCGTGGCGTCCAGCGTCTGGTGCGGGACCTCAACCGCATCTATGCAGGCGAACCGTCGCTGCATAAGAAGGATACCTCGCATGAGGGATTCAGCTGGGTGATCGGCGATGACAACGCCAACAGCGTGTACGCGTTCCTGCGACGCGGCGACGCCGGCGATCCGCCCTTGCTCGTGGTGCTCAACATGACGCCGGTCGCGCGGGACAACTATCGGATCGGCGTGCCGGAGGGACCGGTCTGGCGCGATCTCCTGAATACCGACGCGGCCGTGTACGGCGGGTCGGGAGCAGCCATTGGTAACGGCGAAGGACTCCGGGCCGAACCGACGCCTGCCCACGGCATGGCGCAGTCGCTGGTACTTCGTCTGCCACCCCTGTCGGCGCTGGTGTTGAAACCTGCACCGGCGGCGCATTGAGTATGGCGGCAATACGGCTACCGTTACCCCGAATACAGGCGGGTTCACCCTATCCGCTCGGCGCAAGCCATGACGGCGAAGGCACCAACTTCGCCGTTTTTTCGGCCCATGCGACCGCTGTCGAACTCTGCTTTTTCGACGCTGCCGGCCGGCAGGAAATTGCCCGTTGCCCGTTGCCGGAATGCACCGACGAGGTATGGCACGGTTACCTTCCCGGCGTTTTCCCGGGCGCACTGTACGGTTACCGTGCCTACGGCCCCTACAAGCCGGAGCTGGGCCACCGCTTCAACCCGAACAAGCTGCTGCTCGATCCGTATGCGCGGCAACTGCACGGCCAGCTGCGCTGGTCCGACAGCCTCTACGGTTACCGCTACCAGTCGCCGCGCGCCGACCTGTCCTTCGATCATCGCGACAGTGCGCCGTCGATGCCGAAAGCGGTGGTGAGCGATCCCGGCTACAACTGGCATGGCGATGTGTCGCCCCGGGTACCCTGGCACAAGACGGTGATCTACGAAACCCATGTGCGCGGCATGACGAAGCTCGCCGAGCGGATCTCGCCCAAAGAGCGTGGAACCTTTGCCGGACTGGCCGATCCTTTCGTGATCGATCACCTGCTCAGGCTTGGCGTGACGGCGGTCGAATTGCTGCCCGTCCATGCTTTCGTGCAGGACCGTCGCCTGGTCAACGCCGGACTGGCCAATTACTGGGGATACAACACCTTGTCGTTTTTCGCCCCCGAACCGCGATACCTGTCCACCGGCTCGCCAGATGAGATGCGCGACGCGATCCGGCGACTGCACGCGGCCGGCATCGAAGTCATCCTCGACGTGGTGTACAACCACACCTGCGAAGAAGGCGAAACCGGACCGACGCTCTCGTTCCGCGGGCTCGACAATGCCAGTTATTACCGCCTGCAGGACGGCGATCCGCGGCGGCATGTCAACGACACCGGCTGCGGCAATACCCTGAACATGACCCATCCGCGCGTGATCCAGATGGTGATGGATTCCCTGCGGTATTGGGTGCAGGAATTCCATGTCGACGGTTTCCGCTTCGACCTTTCCTCTACGCTCGGCCGCGAGCGCCAAGGCTTCGATCCGGGCGCCGGCTTTTTCGATGCGCTGTTGCAGGACCCGGTCCTGGCGCGCGTCAAGCTGATTGCCGAACCGTGGGATATCGGGCCGGGCGGCTACCAGGTGGGCAATCATCCGGCCGGTGTCGCGGAATGGAACGACCGCTTCCGTGACGACGTGCGCGGCTTCTGGCGCGGCGATGCCGGCTTGCGTGGCGCGATCGCCGGCCGCCTGCTCGGCTCGGCCGACCTGTTCAACCACCATCGGCGGCGTTCCTGGGCATCGGTAAATTTTATTACCGCGCATGACGGGTTCACGCTGGAAGACCTCGTCAGCTACGAACGCAAGCACAACGTCGCCAACGGCGAGGACAACCGCGACGGGACCAATGAAAACCGCAGCAGCAACTGGGGTATGGAAGGGCCGACCGACAACCCGTCGATTCTCGGCATCCGGGAACGCGTGAAGCGCGCCATGCTGATGACGCTGATGTTTTCGAACGGCACGCCAATGCTGTTGGGCGGCGATGAGTTCGGGCGGACGCAGATGGGCAACAACAATCCCTACTGCCAGGATTCGGAAATTTCCTGGTTCGACTGGCGGCTCGCCGACACGGATGCGGGCAGGGCACTGATGGATTTCACGCGCCGCTGCATCGCGGCAAGAATGGCCGTGCCGACGCTCCAGAGCACGCGTTTCCTCGCTGCGAACTCGAAAACCTTGCATGGGATCGCCGACATCAGCTGGTTCGATGAAACCGGCGCGGAAATGACGCCGGAACGATGGCATTTCGCAGAAGGGCGGCTACTGGCTCTGCGTCGCGTTGCCGAGGACCAGCAGAACGGATCGCTGTCGATGTCGCTCCTGCTGCTGAATGCGTATTCGGAAGACAGGGAATTCGTGCTGCCCCCGCCGCAGATGGAATGGCGCGTGCTTCTGGATGCGGCGGAGGAGGAGCGCGCCGTTGCCGGGAACAGGATCGTCGTGCGAGCGCACAGTGCGATGGTGCTGGTGACGGGGGATGTGGATCCCTAGAAGGTTTATGCATTTCAAAGATTTAAGAAACGACTCCTTCCTCCTGCCAGGGGGAAGGTTGGGATGGGGGTAGGAAGGTTGAACGACTGCAAGCATATGCTCAACCTTCACACCCCCACCCTAACCCTCCCCCTACGAGGGGGAGGGAACTCTACAAGGTTGAAAGAATATTTCGTCATGCGCCGACGTTCAAGAATGCACTAAGCGCCCTACAAATGAGAGTCAACACAATGAACCCCACCTATTCCTTCGGCGCCCAACTTGTCGCACCCAACCGTACTCGCTTCCGCCTCTGGGCACCCAGCAAGGAAGAAGTCAGCGTCGAGATCGACGGCATGCCCGCCATCCCGATGGAACGCCTCGCCAACGGCTGGTTCGAAGCCCACGCCGATTGCGGCGCCGGCACGCGTTACCGCTATCGCATCAGCAACGATCTCGCCGTGCCTGATCCCGCATCCCGCTGGCAGGCTGGCGATATCCATGACGCCAGCATCGTCTGCGACCCGCAGTCTTACCAGTGGAATAACAGTGACTGGACCGGCCGGCTGTGGGAAGAGACCGTGATCTACGAATTGCATGTCGGCGCACTCGGTGGATTCGAAGGCGTCATGCAGCAGCTACCTGCACTGGCAGACCTCGGCATCACCGCCATCGAACTAATGCCGATCGCCGATTTTCCGGGCGCGCGCAACTGGGGCTACGACGGCGTGTTGCCGTATGCGCCGGATACCGCCTACGGCACGCCCGACCAGCTCAAGGCGCTGGTGGACGCCGCCCACAGCCACGGCATGATGGTTTTCCTCGACGTGGTCTATAACCACTTCGGCCCGGACGGGAACTACCTCGGCGCCTATGCCGGCGCGTTCTTCCGCGACGACCTCAAAACGCCGTGGGGCCAGGCAATCGACTTCCGTCAACAACCGGTGCGCGATTTCTTCATCGAGAACGCGATCTACTGGCTGGACGAATTCCGGATCGACGGCCTGCGGTTCGATGCCGTGCACGCGATCAGCGAGAAGGACTGGATTGTGGAAATGGCCCAGCGCATTCGCGCCGCCATGCCGGAGGGGCGGCGTGTGCACCTGGTGCTGGAAAACGACGACAACACTGCGAGTTTCCTCGAACGCTCGCCCGAACTGCTGTATGACGCGCAGTGGAACGACGACATGCATCATGTGCTGCACGTACTGCTGACCGGCGAACAGGAGGGGTACTACGTCAGCTACGTCAACCAGCCGGCCGAAAAGCTGATGCGCGCCCTGACCGACGGTTTCGTCTACCAGGGCGAGCCGTCGGTCTACGCCGGCGGCGAGCCACGCGGCGAACCCAGCGCGCATCTTTCCCCGACCAGCTTCGTCAATTTCCTGCAGAACCATGACCAGATCGGCAACCGGGCGTTCGGCGAACGCCTCACGACGCTGGCCAATCCGCTCGCGCTGCGCACCGCCATGGGGCTCCTGCTGCTGTCGCCGAATATTCCGCTGCTGTTCATGGGAGACGAATATGGCGCGACCCAGCCTTTCCTGTACTTCACCAGCCACCTCACGCCGGAACTCGCAGATGCCGTGCGCAATGGGCGCCGGGAAGAGTTCGCACGGTTCTCCGCGTTCTCCGATCCGGCCATTCGCGAGACGATTCCCGACCCGAATGCCGAACAAACCTTTCTCGATTCCATTCCGCGCCCGGACAGCGAGGGCGCGACCACCTGGCGAGACTGGATCAAGGCGCTTCTCGCCATCCGTCAGGAACGCATCGTTCCGTATCTAGCCGGCGCCACGTCGCTCGGCGCGGAGATGCTCGGGCCGAAGGCGGTCAAGGCGCGCTGGCAGCTGGACAATGATCAGATCCTTATGATTACCGTCAACCTCGGGGATGCGCCTGTACCGATAGACTATGAAAAACTGGCTGATGGGAAGGGCGGCACCATTCTGTTCCAGACCGACGGCGTCGAAGACACCGCGCCGGAAAACATGTTGCCGGCCTATGCATTGATTGCCGTCATGGAGCCTTCGGCATGAACACCGCAATACTTGATCTGGCAAAGGCTGCCGGCCTTGCGCATGAATGGACGAACGCATTCGGGAAACCGATGCAGGTCGGCGAGGACGCATTGCGCGTCATCCTCGACAAGCTTGGGTTTCCTTGCGCAACCGACGAGCAATGCCGGGACAGCGAAGCACGCCTTCGTGCGCTGGAGGCGGGAGGCGACTTGCCGCCGTTGGTCACTGGGACCGTTGGGCAGTCCGTGTGTTTTCCCCTGCATCAGCGCTTTGCCGGAAAGCCGTTCCGGATCGTACTGGAAGAAGGGGGCTACATCGACGGCCGGTTGCCGGACGACCTCGGCAACGGCGCCGTCCTGCCTACGATCGAACGCCATGGTTATCACCAGCTGAATGTCGACGGCTCCGACAAGGAAACAACGCTGGCGATCGCACCGCCGAGTTGCTTCGGCATCGGGGATGCCCTCGGCAGCGTTGCAGGAGGCGCGCAATCTGCCGATCCTCGTCTCTGGGGACTCGGCGTGCAACTGTACTCCCTGCGCCGGAACGGCGACGGCGGCATCGGCGACTTCACCGGGCTGGCGTCGCTCGTGCGGTCCGCCGCGGCACATGGCGCGGCGGCCGTGGCAATCAGCCCTGTCCACGCGATGTTCAGCGCCGACGTGAACCGATTCAGCCCGTATGGTCCGTCAAGCAGACTGTTCCTGAACGCGTTGCATATCGATCCGGAAGCAGTGCTCGGACCGGACGCAGTGGCATCAGCGCTGGTGCTGCTCGGTGACGACGGCGGCGGCAGGCGGGCGGGCATGGAAATCGAGCCGCTGATCGACTGGCCGCTGGCTGCATCCTCCAAGCTGGCGCTGCTGCGCTGCCTGTACGAGCGCTTCTGCAGTGAAAGCGGCACCGATGCGCACCGCGATTTCGACGAGTTCCGCCGCCAGAGCGGCGCAGCGTTGCGCGACCATGCCATTTTCGAAGCCCTGCATGCATCGCGGCTGGCGCTTGGCGAGAGCGGTTACTGGAAAGACTGGCCGGATGAATTGCGCGATCCGCGCAGTCCGGCGGTTGCGGAATTTGCCGTACAGCAGACGTACGAAGTCGTTTTCCATGAATTTCTGCAATGGCAGGCCGCCCGAGGGCTTGGCGGCGCACAGCGTGCGGCGCGCGAGGCGGGCATGCCGATCGGCCTCATCGCCGACCTTGCGGTGGGCGCGGACAACAGCGGCAGCCAGGCGTGGAGCCGGCAGGCGGAAATCATCAACGGCCTGTCGGTCGGAGCGCCACCGGACGTCCTCAACACCAACGGCCAGAGCTGGGGCCTGGGCGCCTTTTCGCCGCATGCAATGAAAGCCAAAGGCTTCGGCGCCTACATCGAGATGCTGCGTTCGACCTTCGCGTATGCGGGTGGCGCCCGCATTGACCACGTGCTCGGCCTGAGCCGGCTCTGGCTGGTGCCGGACGGTGCGTCGCCCCAGGACGGCGCCTACCTGCAATATCCGCTGCAGGACCTGCTGCGCCTGATCGCGCTCGAATCCTGGCGGCATCGCGCCATCGTCATCGGCGAGGACCTCGGAACCGTGCCTCCCGGCTTCGACGTCCAGCTGGCGCAGGCGGGGCTGCTCGGCATTCGGGTGCTGATGTTTCAGCGCGATGCCAATCGCTTCCTCAGCCCGCCGGAATGGCCACGCAGCGCGATCGCCACCACGACCACCCATGACTTGCCAACCGTCGCCGGATGGTGGCAGGAGCGTGACATCGATTGGCGCAAGGAGCTGGACCTGCTGCCGAAAGGCCAGAGCGAAAGCGAGGTCCGGCGCGAACGTGCCGATGAGCGCGCAATGCTGCTAAAGGCGCTGAGCGATGCCAGCTGCGTGCCCGGCAATCCGGCCGGGCATGGCGACGGCACCGCGCCACTCGACGCCGCGGTCGCCTTCGTCTCCTCGACACCGGCGCCGCTCGCCATCCTGCCGATCGAGGATGCGCTCGGTCTGCCCGAACAACCGAACCTGCCCGGCACCGTCGATTCGCATCCGAACTGGCGAAGGCGGCTTCGCCAGCCGGTCGACACTCTGCTGGATGACCCGTCGGTCGCGGCGCGCCTGGCGGTCATGAACCGTACACGATCTTACAAAGGGAATTCCTGATGTCCATACCGCGCGCCACCGCCAGACTCCAGCTTCACAAAGGCTTCAACTTCGACCAGGCCGCGGATACGGTGCCGTATTTCGCCTCCCTCGGCGTCAGCCACATCTATGCGTCGCCCATCCTCACCGCGCGCAGCGGTTCCACCCATGGCTATGACATCGTCGATCCCACCCGCATCAATCCGGAACTCGGTGGCGAGGAAGGACTGAAGCGGCTGGTTGCACGCATCCGCGAGGCGGGCATGGGCCTGATCCTCGACATCGTGCCCAACCACATGGGCGTCGGTCCGGAAAATCCATGGTGGCAGCATGTTCTTGAATGGGGCGAGAGCAGTCCTTATGCGCGCTGGTTTGACATCGACTGGAAGCCGGCCGACGAAACCCTGCATGGCAAGGTGATGGCGCCGTTCCTGGGGCAACCCTATGGCGATGTGCTGACGTCCGGCGAGATCACCCTGCAGTTCGATCCGACCCGCGGAAAGTTCTACGCCGGCTACTATTCGCATCGTTTCCCTATCGCCCCCGTGGACTACGGCGGCATCCTGCGCGCCGGCGATTCCGACCGGCTGATCGCGGCCATCGCGACATTCGAGGAAGGCAGGGACTCACAGGGGAAGGTTGCCAACATCTCCCAGCTCAACGCCGACATTGGTTTCGGCTTGTTGCGTGAAGCGGGGCAGGACAAGGAAGGCCGCGCGGCGATCGATGCCGCACTTGCCGCCCATTCCGCGACGTCGGCCCAGGGACTGGAAGCGATGCACGCCCTGCTGGAACGCCAGCACTACCGGCTCTCGTGGTGGCGTTGCGCTGCCGACGGCATCAATTGGAGGCGCTTCTTCGAGGTGACCGACCTGGCTGGTGTGCGGGTGGAACAGGATGATGTATTCGAAGCGACCCATGCGCTCATCTTCCGTCTTTATACGGAGGGGCTTATCGACGGCGTGCGCATCGACCACGTGGACGGCCTCGCCGACCCTGGCGCCTATTGCCGCAAGCTGCGCCGGCGCCTGCAGGCCCTGACCTCGCAACGCCCGCCCGAGTTACCGCCGGCGCCGGCCTACATCATCATCGAAAAAATCCTCGCCGAAAACGAACAGCTCCGGCAGAACTGGGAAGTTGACGGCACCAGCGGCTACGACTTCATGGATCGCGTCGGCGCTTTGCTCCACGACCCCGCCGGCGAAGCGCCGCTGTCGGAAATGTGGTCGCGGCTGACCCGCAACGATACGGATTTCCATGCCGAAGTGCGGCAGGCGCGACGGCAGCTGCTTGCGAACAACCTGGCCGGCGAGTTCGAGGCGGCGGCGCGCGCGCTGCACGCGGTGGCCCGCACCGACCTGCGGACCCGGGATTTTTCGCTCGGCTCGATTCGCCGGGTCTTCACCGAATTGCTGGTGCACTTCCCGGTGTACCGGACTTATGCCGACAGCAACGGCCGCGACGACCTCGACCAGGAGGTGATCGAGCGCGCCCTGGAAGGCGCGCGCCATAGCGTGGACCGCAATGAAGGGCCGCTGCTCGATGTCATTGCCCGCTGGCTCGGCGGGGACGCGCCACGCGACTCGGCCAATCCACGGGTGCGCCATCTGCACCAGAGGGCGATCACACGCTTCCAGCAACTGACGCCGCCGCTGTCCGCAAAATCGGTGGAAGACACCGCCTTCTACCGCTACGGCAGGCTGCTGTCGCGCAACGATGTCGGGTCCGATCCGGACATCTTCGCGCTGAGCGTCGACGGCTTTCATGAATCGAACCGCACGCGCGCCGAGCGTTTTCCGCATTCGATGCTGGCCACGGCGACGCATGATCACAAGCGGGGTGAAGACGTGCGGGCCCGCATCGCCGCCCTCAGCGGCATGGTGGGCGAATGGGAAAGCGTGGTTGCCGAGTGGATGGTGCTCAACGGTCCGCTGCGCAGCGAAGTAGCCAGCGAAAGCGGCGGTCCCGCCGCCGAAGCGCCGCAACCCGCCGACGAACTGATGCTCTACCAGATGCTGGCGGGCGCATGGCCGATTGATCTCGACCCGGCCGACACCGAAGGCGTGCGGCAATTCGCCGAACGGATCGACCAATGGCAGACGAAGGCGATGCGCGAAGCCAAGCAGGTCAGTGACTGGGTAGCGCCGAATGAAGAATACGAGAATGGGAGCCGCCGGTTCCTCTATGCCATCCTCGAATCCAGGCCGGGCAATGCTTTCCTGCCGAAGCTGGTTGAGGTCGTGAACAAGCTCACGCCGGCGGGTGCAATCAACAGTTTTGCGCAGACGGTTCTGCGCATCACCTCGCCGGGCGTGCCGGACCTGTACCAGGGCACCGACTTCTGGGATTTCAGCCTCGTCGACCCGGATAACCGCCGTCCGGTCGACTACACGCTGCGCACGCAGGCGATGCAGCAGGGCGACAGGCCGGTATCCGGCGTCGACGACTGGCGGAGCGGACGGCTGAAACAGCAGATCGTTCACCGCACCCTGCAACTGCGGGCCCAGGAATCCGAACTGTTTTTCCGCGGCGAGTACCTGCCATTACCGGTCGAGGGCGCACTTGCCCGGCATGCAATCGGCTTCGTGCGCGGATTGCAGGACCGCACGGTGATCATTGCCGCGACATTGCGGCCCTCGGGCCTGCTGGCCGATGACGGAAAGCCGCTTGTGCCGCCTGAAAAATGGGAGGACACCGCGCTGTTGTTTCCGGACACGCCGGATTCGACGTGGATCGACATCTACACCGGCAGGAAGGTCCGCATCGAATCCGGTCGCCTGCGCCTCGGCCACGCCTTGGCACTGCTCCCGGTCGCAGTATTGATGCAGGCCTGAGCGGGTCACGGGCGGAACGGCGCAGGCATGCAGATCAACAGGCTTGTCGAGGAAGCGCTCGGCGAAAGCGCGGTCGAACTGCTCAATGTGCTTGCTGCGCATGTCTTGGCAGCGGGCGACGGGAACCGCACCGGCATGCAGTTGCTGCCGGTAGAGCCGGATGACTGGAATACCACAATGTTTCTCATGCGCGAGATCTTCGAAGCGGAGATCCTCGTGTCCGGCAATGATGAATGGGTCAGTTTCCGCATCCTGCAGTCGTTTGGCGTCAACAACGGCCGGCTGGCGTATCAGTTCACGCCGACATTCGCCCAGGCGCTCTCGGGCTGAACCGCAGCAGGGCAATTCGCAGCGTCAGGACGCCAGTCGCGTAATGAAGCGGGGACCTCACCAGCTGTCGTGACGGTCACGCCGTTCCTGCCGGTAGTTCGTAATTTCCAGCCGGGTGCCATCCGGATCGGTGAAGAACGTGGCCCAGTAGTCCGGCGCGTACTCGGGATAGTGGGTAGCTTCACTCGATGTGATCCCGGCAGCCTGCAATTTTCCAGCGATCTCCTTCACATCGTCGATCGAGTCGACGCGCAGGCACAAGTGATGCAACCCGGGCAGACCGCCGTCGTGCTTGCCCTTCGATTTCGCCGGCCGCAGTACGTAGCCGAAGTGACGATTGAAGTACTGGATGTGGGGATCACCGTTGATGGCGAAGGTGTTCTTGCGAAAGCCCAGGATCGACATGACGCTGTCGTAAAACCGTTCCGCGAGGGCCATGTCGGAGACGGCGATGTAGATATGGTCTATTCCGATGATCTCCGCCATGTTGTTTCCTTTCTGGTGAATACGGCATTTGCCGGATGAAGGTGTGAGTTCGTGCGCCGGTATCATCGGCTGCCGGACGGCGGCCGTTTCAGTCCATACATCATTCCGGCAATGAGCAGGCATGCAAGTGCCACCATGTCGGCGACAACCACTCTCCCAACCAATGGGTTATATCCGCCGGTCGCCCAGGCAAGCCACAGAAAGGAGACGACGCTGATCAACCCGGCGATCAGGGAAAGCAGCTGCAGCCTGGGGATAAACGCGGCGTAGCAGATAAAAATGCCAAGCAGGCCGAACAGAACGGCGCGATGCCGCATCAGGATTGCGAGGTTGGGATCGGTGACCTGGATACCGTACAGTGCGGCGAGTTTTTCGGCACCGGCCACGCCGGCCAGGGGGAGCAGGTGGATCACGCCGACGATGACGAGAAGCGCTTTCATGATGGTGTTCATGGGTTTCCCTTGAGGACTTTGCATTTTGTGGTTTCGTTTTTCTTCGTTTTCATTCGCCCGGTACTAGCATGCCGCCTGCTGCGGATCAGGTGCCTTCGGGACGCGCTTCATCATATTCCGGCAGGCCATCGGACGTGACCCACGCAATCCGGCTGCTTGTATAAGTATGATCCTTGGGAGGAAGCAGCTCCGGATTATCCAGACTGCATGTTGTCACGTCAATTTGCTCCGGCTTGCTCTGGTCTTCGAATGTTAGCTGCGTGCCGCATTTCGGGCAGAAGGCCCGTGTACCGGTTGCAGTCGACCTGAACCGCGTCGGGCTGCCGCTTAGCAGACGGAAGTGCCGGCGCTCCGCTGTGAACCATGTGACGTACGCCGAGCCGGCAGTGCGTCGGCAGATCGAGCAATGGCAATTGGACTCGTGGAATACGGTGCCCGATACTTCGTAACGGACATCGCCACAGTAACAGCCGCCTTCAAGCATCTTTTCCTCCTGGTGAATGACCTGCGCATTTACATTTCATTAAGGAAACATGGCATGAAGGCGCAGGAATAGTGCATGCACTGTAAAACACTGCGCCCATGAATGAAACCCCGCCGTGCGGTTCGGGTCTATAAGGAAGGCAGCTTTGCTATTCAGAGCCGCCAACCATTCTCCCAGCGCAGCGTGAAAGGAAATCCAGTGGAAACCGGCCCTGACTTTAAACTGCTGAAGGATGCCTATGCCATCATCGACGGCATCCCGGAAACCTCCATCGACCTCGACATGCTGGAAAGCGTCAGAGGCGAATCGCTGGAAAATGGCACCATCCGTTCACCTGCGGGCTGGCTTGCCGATCATCCCGCCTTCGCGGCACTGGGCTTGTCGATATCCGACGATGGCAAGCGTGTGCTGCTCAACGGCGAGGCTGAAGAGAACGCTTCCATTGCGCTGACCATGGCACAGATATTCCGCCTGCCTCCGGCCGATGCGCAGCATCTCTTTGGCGACAGGAATACCTACACGCTGGGTGACGACTCCGGGTTGAGCGACAAGCGGCTCTGGCAGCGCGACCTGCGCGATTACCTGAGGGCTCACGGCCAGCTCGACCCGGATTTCGAAGAGCGGCTCGAAACGCGCGGGCCGTTTGCGGACCCGGTGAATCCTTCGGAAATCAGGACGCTGTGACTGCTGTGACCGCCATGACCAAGCGTTCTTCCACGGCAGGACATACCCTGAACATTATGGGGCGGCAGGTGCCGCCTGATATCCGGCCTTGACCTACTCTATGTCAGCACTTTTTCCGGACACTCCGTTCATTCCCACGCCGTCACAGCTTGCCGTTCCGACCCGCGAGCAGGTCATTCCTGCACATGCGGCAAGACACCGCGACTACTTCCGCACCTGCAAGGCGCTGCCGGCCGGCATGCCGGAGTGCCTGTCGGTAAGTATTGCGCATTCCGTCGAAGGCACCGAGCGGTCCACCGCCGCAATCTATGGCGGACATGCGTACCTGATTCACTACGAGTTCACCCTGCGTCCGTGATCGTCCTGTGTTACGGGCGCGTCCTGGAAGGGCCGTGAATCGATCGGAATATCCATCTGAAGCGTCGTGCCAAGTTCTGCCGAACTGTCGACGCTTACACTGCCCCCATGTCCCTCGGCGATACTGCGGACATACGGCAGGCCGATGCCCCAGCCCTGTTTCGTACCGGACCTGGCGGCTTCCGCCCTGCGAAATACCTGGAAAACCGCCTCCATTTGCTCGGGCGGAATGGGATTGCCTTCGTTATGCACGGCGAGCAGAACCCGCTGGTTGTGAGTGACAACGGATACGCGCACCGGGGCGTCGGGCGTGCCGTACTTTACCGCGTTCCCCAGTAGATTCTCCAGCGCACGCTTGATTGCGTCGCGACTCCACCAGCCAGTGACCGGTTCGCCGGTCACATGAAACCGCTGGCCATGCAACACGGCAAACTGGTCGCATACTTCGTTGACGAGCAGGAGCATGTCAAAGCTGCTCAACGCAAGCCGCGGCCGTTCGCCATTCTGGAACGCAACCGAATCGAGCAGATCCTGGATCATCCTGTCCATCCGGTTGTTGTTGTCGATGATCCGGTCGGCCAAGTCCTTGACCTTCTGAGAATCCGCCGTGAGGCGTATGAGTTCGGCCGCGGCATTTGCGCTTGCCAGCGGATTGCGCAAATCGTGGGTAAGCGTTGCGACGAAGCGCTCGCGCAACATCGATTGCACCAGCGCGTAGGAAGTTACCGCTTCCTTGATGGAACCGTCGACGGATGTATTGATGGAAGCGGTTTCGGCATCGGTCAGCAGCACATTGTTTTGGCGCATGATGTCGAATATCGTCCACCTCAGAATCTGGTACTCGCTGATGACCGCTTGCGGATTGTAGTGCGTAAGTCGGGCCCGTTCGCCTCCATGCTCGGATGCGACGGTATTCGTCGATTCGGCGCTCGCTCTCGGATACGACTGCGTGACGGACTGTGCAAGATTTTCGAAGAAGGTCGGCATCGTGTTCAGGAGGATGGGATGCGATAGTCCTCCGGCTTCCTTCACTTTTTCGCGAACCCGTTTCTCCCACTCGACAAATACGGCATCTCGCAATTCAAGCATTCGCCGGGATGTCGGGGACAACTGGGAAATATCAGGATTTTGATCGCTCGCGAAAGTCATGCGCTGATGCTCCATTTCTTTTCATCAATTCAGGCAAGGTTCGCCCAGTGCCTAGTTTATACAAACGCGGTTTGGTAGACAGTGGTCGAAAATCAAAAGTGTTCGAAATCTCCTGCTTGCAGTTCCTTGCGGAATGACGAGCAGCGGCAGCTCAACATGCCGGAACCATTTCGCCGGCGCGATGCTCTTTCAAAGATTGGGACCCATCAAGGCGACTATGCAACGGAGAATCCGGACCGACAGCCGTAAAGTCAATGCCGTTCATTCCCATGTTGTCGCGTTTCTCGCCGTTGCGGCGTTTGCAGCCGGCCTGTATGCAGTGCAGCGCCTGTTTCATGTCGAGGTGCAGCCTCTGTTGCTTCTGATCCCTGTCATCATCAGCGCCATCCATGGTGGCGCATTGCCGGCATTGTTTGCGACCTTGCTGGCGCTGATGTCCTGTACGTTTCTTTTTCTTGAGCCGACCCACAGTTTTTGGATTGCAAACAGGCAAGACCGGTCCATGGTTCTGGCGTTCGCTTTCTTATGCCTTTGGATAGCACTGCTGGGGGCACTGCTGGAACGGGCACGGGAGAAGGCGGCGGCATTGGCGTTGTCTGTTCAACACAACGAACAAACCTTGCGGGCCCTGTTGCAGGCGGCCAGCGCGGCTGTTGTCGGCGTCGGTCAGGATGGCAGGATCAGCATTGCCAATGATGCGACGCTTGCCGTATTTGGATATCGGTCGCAGGAACTCATCGGCCAGCCTGTCGAGCTTGTGGTGCCGGACGGCGTGCGCAAACTGCCCGCTGTTAGCGGAAAAACAGTGCAAGCCGATAGCAAAGGCATGCCTTCAGGAAAATCCCGGGAGCTGTCAGGCAAGAAAAAGAGCGGCGATTTGTTTCCCGCCGAGCTGACGCTTGGGATGGCAGATACGCCGTCCGGTCCGCTGGCCATCGTGTGCGTAACGGATATCAGCAAGCGGAAAGCCTCGGACGAGCAAATCCAGCGGGCTGCAAAGCATGATTCACTGACGAGTTTGCCCAACCGTGCTCTGTTAGTCGAACTCGGCGCGCAACTGCTGGGGTCGGCAAGGCGCAACAATGCACGGGCGGCTGTTCTGTTCATCGACCTCGACCGTTTCAAGGCGGTCAATGATGCCTATGGTCATGCAACGGGCGACAAGGTGCTGCAGGAAGCGGCACGCCGCATCAGGGAGTCGGTTCGTTCAAGCGATGTGGTGGGGCGCCTGAGCGGCGACGAGTTCATCGCCGTTCTCTCCGCAGTCGGTACGGATGAGGGTGTCGCGCAGGCGGCAGGTCACCTGATGGCCAGTTTAAACGAGCCGTATCACATCGGTTCGGTGGAATTGCGTACCTCGCCAAGCATCGGCATCAGCGTCTATCCGGACGATGGCGATCATATCGATAAGCTCATCGGCATGGCGGAAACGGCAATGCACCGCGTCAAGGACCAGGGCGGCAATGGCCACCAGATCTTTAAGGCCGGTGTCGACAATGGCGAGAAAATCACGATCGCGCTGGAACACAAGATGCGGCAGGGCCTGCGCGAGCAGGATTTCGAGCTGCTGTATCAGCCGATCATCGACACCCGCACCATGCACGTGGTCTCGGCCGAGGCGCTCATCCGCTGGCGCCAGCAGGACGCCGCATCACTGATGCCGGACGCCTTCATCGGCCTGGCGGAAAGCAGCGGACTGATTCATCAGCTCGGTGATTGGGTGATCCGGGAAGCATGCCGCCAGCATGGCAAATGGCGACGCAATGGCCTGCCGCCGATGCGGATATCGATTAACGTCTCTCCACTGCAGTTTCGGGCGCGCGACTTTCAGGCCCGCCTGAAGGACGCCGTCGAATACTCCGGGATCGATCCCGCTTGCGTCGAACTGGAGGTGACGGAAAGCACCGTCATGCAGAACGTCCAGGACGCATCGAAAACCCTGACCTGCCTGAAGGATATGGGCTTCCATATTGCGCTGGATGATTTCGGCACCGGCTATTCCAGCCTGAGCTACCTGTCGCAATTCCCCATCGACAAACTGAAGGTCGATCGCCGTTTCATCAAGCAGATCGACACCGATGCGCGCTCGCTCGCCATCACCGAGACCGTGATCGCGCTCGGCAAAAAGCTCGGTGCGGAAGTCGTTGCCGAAGGCATCGAGACGGATGAAGCACTGGACATCCTCCGGGATTCCGGATGCGGCCTGGGGCAGGGCTACTTGATCAGCGAGCCGTTACCGCCGGATCGTTTCGTCGAATGGTATCGCCGTACCGATCCGCGTCAGCTACTTCATTGACATCGCTTTTGGGCAGGTGAAAGAACGGGCTGCTTCCTTACCGTCTCTGTCTGCGCCCTGAATGCAGTGCGGCAAGCTTTCAACGGTAACCACGCCGCTGCATTTTCCGCATTGCCAGCCGGGTCCGTTCGACGAGGAAGGAATTCCGCTGCGGGATAGGACGCTGGGCGATGTTGCGAATGGTGTGATCGTCGCCGAGAACCGTCAGGCGTTCCCGCGCGCGCGAGAATGCGGTGTACAGGATCGCCCGGTGGACGAACAGCGGTGATCCGTTCGTGCAGATGAAGATCACCTGTCGGTATTCCGACCCTTGGGCCGCGTGCACGGTCATGGCGTAGGCCAGTCCCAGGCTATCCAGTGCCTTGCCTGGATAGCGAATGCTGCGGCCATCGTCGAGATCGAGCAAAAGATGCAGGATATTGGTGCCGCCGGCGTCGGTGACGCAATCGGCGATGAAACCGGTATCGCCGTTGACGACCTGCTCGAACTTTCTGGTCCCGTCAGGCAAGGCCTGCTGTTCAAGCACGAGGTTCTTGCGGATGATGATGCGGTCGCCGAGCTTCAGTACGCTGCCTGGAATGCGGCCGCCGTCCGGGTTGATTTTCTGCCGAAGTACTTCGTTGATAAAGGTGGTGTTCCATCCGGGCGTATGGAGATCGCCCTTGCGCCTCGGCATCAGGAGGCCGACCTTGTCGATGCCGCACGATTCGATCGCCGCGAGGTACGCATGGATCACCCGCGACAGGCCGATGTCGTCCGGTGCCGGCAGCCCATGGGAGAAACTCACATCCGCATGATTGACGCACTCCAGCTTGCCGCGACCGCATTGCTGCACGATTTTCAGGATACCGCCGTCGTTGCGGTGGGTCTGGTCCAGCCGGTGATGATCGCCCGGTATGTCGAGCAGGCTGTCAAGGATTCGGCCGGGGCCAACGGACGGCAACTGACCGGGGTCGCCCAGAAAGATGATGTGGCAGTCAGGGTGCAGCGCGCTGATCAGCGCACGTGCCAGCGCAAGATCGTCCATGGAAGTCTCATCGGCGACCACGATGTCGGCGTCGAGCGGATTGTCTTCGTGGTAGGTAAAGCCGTTGTCCGTCACTTCCAGAAGGCTGTGGATGGTCGATGCGGACAGGCCAAAGCGGCTGACCCGTGCCGACAACACCTTGGCGGCTTTTCCGGTGGGCGCGCAAAACAGGATTTTCCGGTCGCGCACCACGTGCACCAGAATCTCCATCAGGGCGGTTTTGCCGCATCCCGGCCCGGCGGTCAGTGTATGGGTCAGGTGAGTGGAAGTAAGGATGCCCCGGAGTGCCTTGCGCTGGCTGTCATCCAGGCGAAAGTCATCCCCGAGACTGCGTTCTGCCGTGTCGATTTCGTGGTCCAGCAGCGAATCATCCAGCTCGCAGATCGGTTGTCCGATGTGCAGCGCACGCCGGGCGAGATCATTCGCCAGCGCTGTTTCGCAGTGATACAGGTAGCGTGGGTAGTAGCGGCTGCCATCGAGGACGATGGGTTCGCGGCCGGTGATCGCGGCAGCCATGGCCTTTTCAGGTGACACGTCGGCGTCGTAGGCAACGATGCGGTCGCTGATATCCGCCAGCGTAAGGAAAGTGTGTCCATTCTGCTCGCAACCTTCCTTCAGCGCGTGAGTGGCCAGTGCGGCGAGGCGTGCATCGTGAAAGCGCGGGAAGCCGATCTGGCGCAGCGCGATGTCATCCGCCGCTGCGAAGCCATAGCCATCGACATCCCTCAGCGGCGCATACGGATTGCGGGAAAACACCCTCCATGCTTCATCCACCGGGTCAGGCGAGCTGTGGACGATTGCATGCAGCCATCCCGCGATGCCACGCAGAACGCCATGCCGGATGCCGGTAGCACCGATGCGCGTTGAAAGGTCGCGATAGATCAGCGATTCGAAGTCGCAGTCATCGGTGACCTTGATCTTGCGCTTGGTCACTGAGGAGAAATCGAGGGACAGCGGATTGGTAACGAGCAGGTTGCGCAGTACGTCGAGCCTGTCGTTGTATTGTGCGACAACCTTTTTCGCGGTGACTTCGCCGCAGCCCTTGAAATTGCGCCGCAGGTGACGGATGAGCGCTTCTTCGGAACAGGGAATATCGATCGCAGCGGCGGCGACGGCAATTTGTTTGCCGTATTTCGCATGATGGCCGATCCGCCCTTCCAGGCGGTAGCGGTTGCCCTCGGTTAGTCCGACGAGGGCTTCGCCGATGCATTTAAGCAGCGTGCCGTCTTCGAGGCGGACATTGCCGTGGCCCCATTTTTCGTTGTAGACGGAGATGGACGAAAGGATGCCGACGACTTGGTCCATGGTAAGCAAAGGGGGAGGGAAGGTCAGCTTCTTTTATGCGGGCCGATACGGGCGAGGGCAAAACCTGCTTTGCTTCACCCTGCCGCAGAACGGGCCTCCTCCCTTTCAGGAGGAGAAGACCCGCCGGAGATTGTTTTTGAATGCCGTTTAAAACGGAATCATGTCATCTTCAAGATCGAACTCCACACGATCCGAACGATGGGAATGCGTCGTTTTTGTCGAGCCGGTTTCATCTGATTTGCGTGCATCGCCATCCGCATCGCCATGAGACGGTTTGCCGCCCAGCATGCGCATATCGTCCGCGATGATTTCTACCGTATAGCGTTCGACATCATCCTTGCCGGTCCATTTGCGTGTCTGCAAACGGCCTTCGATATAAACCAGCGAACCCTTTTTCAGGTACTGGCCGGCGATTTCCGCGAGTTTTCGATACAGGATCACCCGGTGCCACTCGGTGTTTTCCTTCTTCTCGCCGGTATTCTTGTCCTTCCAGGTCTCGGTCGTTGCAATCACGAGCTGGGTGACCGGGTCACCCGCGGCAGTCGCGCGCATTTCCGGGCCGCGGCCGAGATAGCCGATCAGGGTGACTTTGTTCAGTGTTGTCATTGCAATCTCCTGCTTGAGTTGGACTAAACGAGATGGACTATTGAATGTCGAGCCGCACGCCTTGCTCGGTGCGGGCACCGGGCACCTCGATCCCGGCTTTCAGGGCCGCCGCGATGGCCTTTTTATTTGGCATTGGCGGCGGTGCTTCATGCTGCGTCAGGTAGGCGGGCGGCAGATCGGTTTCCCGGTCAACCACCACGACCGGCGGGTTCTTCTTCACGGCCAGGGAAAACAATGCAGTCGTGACGCGGTCCCGGCGCGAGGTTTGCATCAATTCGAGGATCAGCTTGCGGCCCCGCTCCGCTCCGCGCCGCAAGGCGGCATGACGCGCTTCGAGGCTGTCGATCGTCTTTTCGACGCCGTTGGCGGCGGTTTCCATGTTGCGCACCATCTTCGCCAGGTTCTCCAGCCGTTCGTCGAGCGGTCCCGACATGCTTTCCAGCGTATCCGCAATCAGCTGCTCGTCGTCGTGGCGCTCAGCCAGCATCTCAGCCAGCCGCCGGTATTGCGCCGCCAGCTCGAATGCTTCAAAGACCGGGTTCATGCGGCGATTCCGAGAGCCGATTCGTTATGCGCCTCCAGCGCCGCCTTGCGTTCGTCCTTCAGTGCCGTCATTTCGGCGAGGGCGGACGGGTCCGGCAGTGCAGTGGCAGCACGATAAGCAGCCGAGAATGCCTTGAACAGTTCATCCAGCGTATTGGCGCCGGTGATCGACTCCTTCATCGCAGCCTTCTGCTCTTCCGGCATGGCGGTCCGCTTTACCGGCACATCCTCGCCGGAATCCAGCCAGCTCAGCAGGAGACGGCCGGTGTCGAGTTCCGGCTTGAAGATCGAACCGTCGAACAGGCGGGTACGGTCTTTGCCGGCAAATGCCATATGACGCACGTCCATCTCGAAGAAGGTCGTGAATTCATACTCGATGCCGTCACGCATGATCGGCGCGAGACCGATCTTGCGTACGATGTTCTTGCCGGTACGCTCGTCCTTCTCCTGCACGTAATCAGTCTTCGCGCGCATGGTGGCAATGATGTGGCAGGGGCTTTGCAGCAGTGCCTCGACCAGTGCATTGTGTTCCGGCGTTACCTGGCGCCATGCTTGCCAGCTATTACCCGATTTGTCGGCGATCTTGCCCTGGCGGTCCAGCGAGCCGCCTTCACCGGTCCAGGCATGGGTCAGGCTGTCGACGATGATGGTCGATACGCCGGACTCTTCGAGTGCATGAATCGCTTCAATATAGCGCGCCGGTGTGTAGGGCGGCGTGAGCGGCAATACGTCGTAGCCATCGGGCAAAAGATCGGCGTACAAGTCGCCGCTGCCGTGTTCGGTATCGATCATGCCGATGCGTCCGCCGAGTCCCCCTGCGATCAGCAGGGCGGAATAGGTCTTTCCGCTGCCGGCAGGTCCCGACATACCGAGACGGAGCTTTGCACGACGACGTGTTGCGCGGTGAATTTCGAATGAAGCCATGGTGACTTTCTTCCTTTCTCTTTGCTCGTTTTCAATCTGTTCCTGCCGGCCGATCTGCTCGTACCACTGCAAGCCGCCGTCATCGCATTCAGGTTGATCATCCATTCGGTTTATTGCTACTAAAAAGGTCGCAATTAAGTTCGTGGTCCGGAAAGCAAGCGGTTGTTTTGTGCTCCCGCTCTCTCCAGGTCAGTTAATGCAAGTTCCTGATGTTCAGCCGCGAAATATTTTCTTCCGCGACGGGCGGGATTTCTCCCGGCGGCAGGAGTCCCTGGACATGCGCCGCGGACAGCCGCCCCTTTTGCACCGCGTCGTGCAGCACGCTTTCACGTTTGCGGACATCGCTGCCGAGCGAAGGCGTCCACCGGACCGGAGCGCGCCGGATGCGCGCCGCGACAACCGCCTTGACATAGGCTTCGTCGAAGGCGGCACGTGCGGCAGCCACATCACCTTCGTCCAGGTACCGTGATGCGGCGCCCGAGGCCTGCGCCATTTCCTCGGTCCAGACCACCGTCATCTGTTCCGACTGTGGCATCAGCGCCCAGGCCTCATCGGCCGTGGGCCGGCCATCGTCGATATGCGCGAGGATGTCGGATAGTTTAAGCAAGCCGTGCACTTCCATCCTGCAGCGGGCAAGCGCGGTACGGACGGCCGTTTCGTCAAAATCGCCGAGATCCGCGGCAAGCATCTTCGCCGCGGCAAACGATAGAGGATGACCGCAGATTTCCGAGCTCACCACGATCGATTCGACAATGGATCGTGAAGGCGCGTCATCACGCATGCGGAATTCGAACGTATCGGAATTGACTGGTTGTGGATAACGACTTTTCATCTTTTTCATCTGGTGTAAGCGATGCGTTCAAAAGGCACGTTCCGTCATTCTTTATCCCGGCAAAGCGGATAACGCTGGAAACAGAACGATCCGCCGGGAGATCGGTGCATTCATCGATCGGTGGTGCAACTACGAATGAAGAAAAGACGCCCAAATAGGTTGCTTATCTTCAACAAAAAACAGTGCCCCTCGGTTAAACTATCCAGTCGTCAGCAAAGGCACAGTGCTGAACCGGGAGACTATTCACATGGCATTGAGCAGCAGCGAAATCAGACACAAGAACTTTCTCAAGTTGTTCAATGACTTCATCGCCGAACATCCGGAGCTGCCTCAGCGCGGAATGCTCAAACTCTTCGCGGAACGACTTTCTCTCTCCGATCGTTACCTCAGCCACATCAAGTGCATGCGAAAAAACATCGGTAACAACATTGCCCGGAACATCGAAGAGCGCCTGAACCTGCCACGCGGCTGGATGGATCAGGAGCACGACACCGTGAAGTCCCTGACCGATGAAAAGGAAAAGCTTTTCATTGAAACCGCCCTGACACTTTTCCGGGCTCAACCGGGCAAGGCCCGCGAAATCATGATCGACTTGCTTCGCCAGCAACTGCAAGCTTCGCCGCAGGACCATGTCGCTGATACTGTTGCTGACTAGGTCCACACCGCCCGGTAGTTACGCTCAATTGGCAGCGCTTAAATCTGGCTCGATTAAAACAACCTGAGCTGTGTATACGTACAGTGTATTTTAAATACATCAACGGCATTAAGCAATATCTTTTTGGGCGTATACAGATAAAATTGCGCACTATTTTCAATTGCAGTGATGCATTAAATGCGAAATGGTAAGCTATTGATTCAAAAGCGATTGAAGCCGCCGATACAGGCTTTTTATTTGTGGTCTGACTGCTTAATTTCAAGGCAGTACGGCGACCAAAAAAGGTGTAGTTACATATTTTTTCATATTGCATCAAGACATCGGAAATACTTAATTTAAGGAATTGAAAGATGCGGTTGATGAATTATTGATGGGGGCCGCACTAAATTGGATCGGAATAACAACAGTTAGTTATCGAAGGAAGTATTTCTTCGTGGTAATGTCTTGGTGCGTTTGCCAATGATCGTTTTACCGTGATCATTCAGCATCACAACAGGATGGAGACAGGGAAGGCGATGAAGTGTCTGTATATATCCGGCAGGTGTCCCACCCAGCCGTACGCATCGATACCCAAATTGACGGATGAGTAGCAAATAAGAACGAGAATGTGTGCCGTCAGCGCACTGAGGAACCGGTTTTCCGAACCGTCGGAAAGCCAGAGGTGAGGTCATGGAAAGCTTAATCGCGCTTGCTTCGGATTTGTACTGGGAACAGGACGCCGACTGCAGGTTTACGCAATTGCGCAGTACGACTGCCCAGCCGCCGCTGTCCGTGGACGACCTCGCCGCGGCTATCGGGAAAGCACCATGGGATGTGCCGGGACTCGGCATCGAGAACAGCGAATGGTCCATTTTCCGTGAAACCTTGCTGCAACGCCTGTCCTTTCGGGAGATCATCCTTTCCTGGCACAAGGGCAGCGGCAGTGCCTGCTTCCTGAATGTCTGCGGAGAGGCTTTAAGGGACAAAACCGGCCGGCATGCCGGATATCGCGGCATCATGCGCGATATTACCGGGCAGAAGCGTCACGAAGACGAACTGCGCCATTTCAGGCGCGCGATGGATATTTCAGGTGATTCGATTTATTTCGTCGATCGCGAGTCCATGCGGTTCACCTACGTCAATAACAACGCCTGTGTCGCCTCCGGGTACACCCGCGAAGAGTTACTGTCGATGGGGCCGGAGGACCTGCTGCTGACGGACCGTAGCGATCTCGAGCGGGAATATGACGAAATCATCGCGTCCGGCGGACGCCAGCATGCCCGCGAGACTGTCGCTCGCAATCGCGACGGGTCCACTTATGTATATGAATTGCAACGCCGTCCGATTCGGATCGAGGACCGATGGACCATCATCAGCATCGCCCGCGACATCACACGCCGGAAGGAAGCCGAGATTTCGGCACAGCGTTTCAGCCGGATGTACGCAGCCATCAACGGCACGAATGAAGCCATCCTGCATGCGTCCACGCCCTCCGAACTTTACCAGCAGGTGTGCGAGGTCGCGGTCAGCGGCGGACAGATCATCAATGCATCCATCCTCTTGCCTGATGCCGAAACGGAATGGGCGTGCATCGCGGCAGTTGCCGGCGAGGGTGCCGACACTCTGCGCAGCATCCGGATTTCCTTCGATGCAAACAGGCCTGAAGGGCAGGGCCTCGTCGGTGCGGCATTCCGCGAGAAAAGACCGGTTGTCAGCAACGACCTGATCGGAGGCGCACGCGTGCCGCCCTGGCGCATCACGGCGGACCAGCTAAAACTGGCGTCCGGCGCGGCGCTTCCCTTGATCCGTAACGGCCAGTCGGTCGGTGTGCTTCTGCTGTACTCCCGTGAAAAATTTGCATTCGACGAGCAGATCATCGAGCTGCTCGAGCGGATGGCGCAAAACATCGTTTTTGCACTCGGCAACTTCGACCGTGCAATCGAGAAGCAGCAGGCCGAGCATGCACTGCGTCAGAATGAAGAAAAGTATCGCGGCGTGCTGGAAAACATGAGCGACGGCTATTTCGAAGTCGATCTGAAAGGCACCTATACCTTGGTGAACAAGGCCATGTGCCGGCTCCATATGGGAACGAAAGAAGAGGTCCTTGGCCTGAATTACCGTGACTATATGGATGAGGAAACGGCAGCCTATGTACGCAGGGTATACAACGAAGTTTTCCATAGCGGCGCGCAGGCCGAACTGACCGAATACAGGGTATTGCGCCAGGACGGCACGGCTTGCGTGGCACAGACGGCGATGCAGCTTATCGTTGATGAGAATGGCGTGCCATGCGGATTCCGCGGCGTCACCCGCGACAACACCGAACGCCGCGATGCGGAAGAGGCGCTGCGTGCAAGCGAGGAAAAATACCGTTCCATCCTCGAAAGCATTGCGGACGCCTACTACGAGGTTGACCTTGCCGGAGACATGGTCCTCTACAACGATGCATTTTCCCGGTTGACCGGCTACGGACTGACGGAAATGATCGGGTGGAACTACCGCCGCTACCAGGCGAAGGACGAAGCGGCCTATGTGTATGCGCAATTTAACGAAGTGTACCGGACCGGCATTGCTAAGAAGGGTATCGACTGGCGCCTGCTTCACAAAAATGGCGAAAAGGTACTCTGTGAAGGATCGATCCATTTGATCCGGGATGCACTGGGTGTTCCGAAAGGTTTTCGCGGAATCCTGCGGGACGTCACCGAAAGGCGGGGCATGGAAACTGCCCTGCGCGACAGCGAGGAACGATTCCGCGACCTGACCGAACTCTCATCCGACTGGTACTGGGAACAGGACGGGAATTACCGATTCATCCAGATCGATGGCGACGTCTTTGCGAAAAGCGGCATGGCGGCAGGCGAATACCTCGGTAAGAGCCTATGGGAAATGCCATTTGACAATCTTTCAGTGGAGCAGTGGGGGGAACACCGGCAGCAGTTGGAGGAGGGCGCCGCGTTCTACGAACTGGTTCTGCGGACCGGCGGTGATCGGGCGCACCGCTATATCAGCGTCAGCGGATTGCCCGTAACCGATTCTCAGGGCAGGTTGATCGGATACCGGGGCACAGGCAAGGACATCACGGAAAACAAGACGGCGGAGGAGCGTATCCGGCACCTTGCCAGCCACGATATCCTGACCGGACTGCCCAACCGGATGATGTTCAACCAGATTCTCAGCCATACCGTACAACAGGCCCGCAGATACGACCGGATGTTCGGTGTCATGTTCATTGACTTGGACCATTTCAAGGAAGTAAATGACACCTTCGGTCACGATGCCGGCGATGTCCTGCTCAAGCACACCGCCAACCGCCTGACGCAGAACGTGCGCGGCAGCGATTTTGTCGCCCGGCTGGCCGGCGACGAGTTTGTGGTCCTCGTGCACGAAATTCGCCATCCCGATGAATTGGCCGCGATCGCGCAAAAGGTCGTCGCGGCGCTCCGCGAACCGATCATGCTTGCAGGCAGCGTGCATCATGTGACGGCCAGCGTCGGCATTTGCGTGTACCCTGACGACGGGCAGGACGAGGAAGCGCTGATGAAACATGCCGACGCAGCGATGTACCGCGTCAAGCGCAGCAATAAGGACAATTTCCAGTTCTATTCCGAGCTCACTTGCTGATCCGTAATCGATCATAAGCAGTAGCACTCAGCCGGAGACCATCGTGAACATCACCCATGAAGTATTCAATCAGCCTGCGCCGCTGACGAACGTCAACCTTTTTGAGGCAAACCAGCCGCTGCGCGACGCATTGAAGCTGAACGCGCCCGCACTCGACACCGATGCGCTGGCCACGTTGGGCGTGCTTGCGGGGAGCGAGGAAATGCAGAACCACGCGAGGCTTGCCAATGTGCATGCGCCGCAACTGCATAGCCATGACCGTTTCGGGCGTCGTATCGACAGCGTCGAATTCCATCCAAGTTATCACGCCCTCATGACCTCGGCGGCCGCTGCCGGGCTGCACGGCACGCCATGGGGTGGAGAAGGAGTATCGCCGCATGTCGCACGTGCTGCCGCCTTCATGCTGTTCACCGAACTGGAACCGTCGATCCTGTGTCCCATCTCGATGACTTATGCGGTAACGCCGGCGTTGCGTGGCAATGCGGCGGTCTTTGCCGACTGGGGGCCGAAGCTGATGAGCCGCGCCTATGATCCCGCGCTGAAAGCCTGGCGGGATAAAGCGGGTGTCACGATGGGCATGGGCATGACCGAGAAGCAGGGCGGCTCGGATGTCCGGGCCAATACGACGCAGGCGGTTGCCGACGGCACCGACGACTGGGGCCAGCGTTACCGGCTGACCGGGCACAAATGGTTCTTCTCCGCGCCGATGTGCGACGCCTTCCTCGTGCTGGCGCAGACGCCCTCCGGCCTCAGTTGCCTCTTCCTGCCGCGCGTCCTCCCCGACGGCTCTCTCAACGCGATCCGCATTCAACGCCTGAAGGACAAGCTGGGTAACAAGGCAAACGCCAGTTCGGAGGTGGAGTTCCATGAGGCGTCTGCCTGGCTGGTCGGCGACGAAGGCCGCGGCGTGCCGCAGATCCTGGAAATGGGGACACTGACACGACTTGACTGCGCACTCGGCACGAGTGGCCTGATGCGCCATGCGCTGAGCCTGGCACTGAATCACACCGCCCAGCGCCACGCGTTCGGCAAGCCGTTGATCGATCAACCCCTGATGCGCAATGTGCTGGCCGACCTGGCACTGGAGTCGGAGGCGGCTACCGCGATGGCGCTGCGACTGGCTCGCGCTTTCGACCGGTCCGGCGATGCGCACGAAAACATCATGGCGCGCCTGCTGACGCCGATCGCGAAATTCTGGACCTGCAAGCGCGGCAGTCACTTTGCACAGGAAGCGATGGAATGCGTCGGTGGCAACGGCTATGTGGAGGAGGGTGGCGAAGGCGTGATGGCGCGTATCTATCGCGAAATGCCGCTCAACTCGATCTGGGAAGGCGCGGGCAACATCATGGCACTGGATTTCCTGCGGGCGCTCCGCAAGGCTGATGCGGCCGCCGCGCTGGCGCATGAACTTGCTCCGGCAAAGGGCGCACACCCCGCGCTGGACCGGATGATGGCAGCGTTGCCGGCACGTGTCGAGGAAATGGCGACCGAAAGCGAAGCGCGCCGACTGGCTCAGGATGTTGCATTGACGTTGCAGGCCGCACTGCTGGTGCAGACAGCGCCATCGGCAGTGGTTGGCGCGTTTTGCGATTCGCGCCTGGCCGGCAACTGGGGGTATGCCTTCGGCACATTGGGCGGAGGAACCGATTTCAGTGCGATCATTTCGCGGGCCATGCCGCTACCGCGATAGCCCGCTGCGCGCACCGGCCAGCATGCAGCAGTGCACAGCGTGCACTGAAGAGGGCAACGTCCGTCAGCGATCGTTTTCCTTGTGCGATCGGTTCATGATGGAGTCGACATCCGAACGGGCCTGGTACTGGCTGTTGCCTTCCTTGTACAGCGCCGCACCCAGTTGCACGAGGGTCTCGAAATTTTCTTTCGACAGCCGGCCGCGGGAATCCGCCAGAAGCTGCGCAAGCCCCAGGATGAGCTGGCTCTTCGGCGGACCCTGTTCGGGCATCGAAGCAGCTTGTTCCCTGAACAGGGCTAAAACGTCGTCATGTGTCACGGAAGTCCCTTTGCAAAGTGAGCGGCCAGTGTACGCGGTTCCTGGGTGCTGTCACCGGTTTTCTGTTTGCAAAAGGGTGGGAGCACGATATCCAGCGGAACTCAACCGGTAACGTCCGTCAGCACGGGTGCCATCTTCTTTCCCGGTTCTGGCTGACTCACCGGCGTCGATCGCATGTCTGGTTGTCCCAGTTGCGTGAGTTGTTCATGACGAACCTTGAGCGGAAGGGCGGCCAGGCTTTTGACCGTTTTATAAAATTCCGGCAGCTTGGTCTGCTTTGCGAGGAGTGCCTTGAATCCCGGCACGAAATTATGGTACGTGGCGAGCGATGCCAGATGAGCGTTCGTCAGCTTCTGGGCGAACCAGCCGTCGTAACCGGGATAGCCATTCCATGCGACTCTTACGTGCTGGAATTCATCATGTAACGCCCGGAAGATCTCTGCTTTCCGGGCACGCTTTTCCTCATTGCTTGCATCACCCTCATACACTCTTTGCAATCGTTCCTGGTATTTTTCGAGCAGGGCGAGAAAATCCTTCTTGCGACTTTCGTTCTTCAGGTGACGCTGGCGCATGCTTTCATCGCCGTGTTGCGCAATCCATCGTTCGACACCGGCTTCTTCGACAGCCATGGCGAAGGATTCGTTGAATTGCGAATCACCATGGGCATAAAGCACCTGGTGGGCGAGTTCGTGAAAGATCAGTCTCGCCAGCTGCGTCTCGGAATAATGGATGAAGGTAGACAGCACCGGGTCGCTGAACCAGCCCAGCGTCGAATATGCCGGCACGCCGGTCACATGTACGTCGTAGCCTGCCGCCTGCAGCGTGCGCGCATAGGACAGCGCGTCGTTCTTGTCGTAATAACCGCGGTAGGTGGTGCAGCCCGCTACCGGATAGCACCATTGCACCGGCTGCATTGACAGTTCAGGGGTCGCAATGACGTTCCAGACAACATACTCGCGCCCGATGTCGGCATAGTGCGTGTAGCTTTCATTGTCGGGTAATCCGAGCTCCTTCACCGCGAAGTCACGGATCTGCTTTACTTTCACCAGTTTCTGTTTCAATGCAGGATCGACATGGGGATCGGCCAGGTAGGCATCGATGGGTTGCATCGCGACCAGCATCGCAAGCTGTCCATGTACAGCCTGGCCGTAATATGCGATATGCGTGTAACCCGCTATGACGGCGACAAGAAGGCCGCTTAGAAGAATCTGTCGCGCTGACATGTTTCGAAAAATGCGTAACAGGCCTCGTGGCGACATTTGCATTGGGGAATCCCGGCGGGTCAAAAGAAGTGCTGCTTCAGTAGACCTTTCAGTGAAGGAAAAGTTTGTATCGGCACGACTGCAGCTGCCAAAACGGTTTCTCCTCAGCGGCCCCGAATTCGGTCGAACCGCTTGTTATAGAGCATGTCGAGACCGGTTACCGCACCGCCACGTACGACGACCGACCAGTTTCGGCTAAGCTCATAGGTCAGTTTCAGCACGCTGCCTGTCCCGGCCAGGCTCTGTTCGAAGCCGATGAAAAGGTTATCCGTGATCTCCTTGCCAAGGTTCACCACCTGCTGGCCCTGAAGTCCGAAATCGCTGGAACCGATTGAAAATTCATCGAGGCCGAACCGGCTCGCGAGACGTTGGCCGCCGAATTTGTTGAGAAGTCCAAACGCCGCGCCTTTTGCCGCATTTTGTGCCTGACCCGGTTCGGCATTTCCGCCGGCGCGGCCGAAGATCAGCCACGACAATTTTTCCTCTTCCGATACATTCGGTTCCGACACGAGTTCAACGCGTGGCTGCTGCACGGTGCCTGTCACTCTCACGCCGGCTTCCACTTCCTGCTCGCGCCGCATCGCAAGAATATTGACATTCGGATTATCAAGCGCTCCCTGGAAATTCAGCAAACCGCGCTCAATCGCGAGCTCCGCGCCGAATGCTTCATAGGTGCCATCCACGATGCGAACCGTGCCAAATGCCTGGAGCGGCTCGGCAGGAGCGCTTTTTATATTGAGTGAACCGGCAAGACGCAGCTCCGCTCCCGATCCTTCGAAGCGGAATTGCCTGCCCAGGTCAACCGTAACGTCGACCTCAGGTACAAACGGGCTGGCAGGCTTGCTGCCTGTTCCGCTGTCTCCGGACGACGCCCTGGCCGGTGACTCGTTTCCCCGGATTACGACGACGTCGTCATCAAGTTTGGGCACGGACTTCTCCGGGAGGCTGAACAATGCACGATCGACGACAAAATTTCCCCTGACCAGCAATCGATTATTTTCATTGGCCGCTATTGCCTGCCCGGATACCGTCAGCTGGCCTGCCGGACTTGCCAGAAGCTGCAGGTTGTCGGCGATCACGGTCGCGGTGATATCGGAACGGGATTGGTCCAGCGGAATGCGTCCAGTCGCGCGCAAGGTGCCGTTGCCGCCCTGGAACTGCACTTGCTGCAGGTCGATGACGTTGTTATCCAAAGCGATTCTCGCCACGCCATCCCGCAGGCGGATACCCTGGTCGTACAGGGTGAGCGACAGACTATCGCCCAGCACGGTGCCGGACAACTTTGGCTCTGCCAATGTTCCATTTGCGGTCAGATCAATCGCAACTGTACCGTTCAAGGCGATTTGCGGCCCTGCAAGCGACGCAATCGATTGCAGGCGAGGGATCGTTGCATTGACTCTGCCTGCCACCGGTGCGTCGGGTGCGATCGTGACCCGGCCGTTCCCGGATTGCAGGACAATTTCCCCTTTGCCGTCGAGGCGGCCGATCCGCGTTGCATTTGCGCCGGCATCGAGTACCACGCGATTGCCCTGCAGGTTTGCCTTCAGGGACAAAGCATTTAACCCAAGAAGGGTTTTGCCCGCGGGGGCGCTCACGCCGATGTCGCCGCTGCTGCGGTCAATTTGTATAAAACCGTCCGCCCGGTCCGCCAGCGTGACGTTCCATCGGCCGTCGAGGACGAGATTGGTATCCACTGGCGGCGCTTCTCCGGTGAACTGCTGGCGCAATGCTAGCAGGTGACCGATATTGAGTTCGTTGAAGGCACCTTCGGATTTCACCAGCTGATTGCTGAACTGAAAACTCTTCAGGTCGACTACCGCTCGCGCGATATCGATGCGGGTCGCCCCCAGGTCGACGCGACCGGGCGCTACGCTGACCGTCATCGGCGATCGCATTGAAACCCGGGGTATTCCGCGGTTTTCAAGGCTGCGCAGCACGCCGTCCCAGGCCAATCCCTGCTTGGTGTCTTGCAGATTTCCTTGGGCGGCAAGTCCGACATCCAGCTTCTGGTCGCGTAGTTGCCCCTTGGCGTCAAGGCTGATCGTATGTTTGCCGAAGGTTCCATCGATGTCGGCAGATACCGTAGCCAGTCGTATTTCACTGCTCTGGAGGCCGCGTGCATTCAATGTGAGATCGACTTTCGCGTTCGGATCTGACCCCGGCAAGCCGTCGATGTCCGCTACGCCCGAAAGCGAAGCCAGGCGGTGTTCGCCGAACGCAAGGTTTTCCGCTTCGTAGCGCGCATCGACCAGCGGCCGGTCGATCGTGCCGGCCACTTCGCCGTTCACTCGCAGCAAGCCGTTCAGACCGAACCCAAGCCGGGACAGGGCAGGGGCATCAATGTTCACCTTCAAGCGATCCGTCGGCTGGCCGAAACTGCCCTTCAAATCTGCTGTATTTCCGGCAATCGTCAGTTTTGCATCGCTGGGCAAAATACGCTTGCCAACCACATGCACCGATCCGCCGCCGGTCATTGGCAGATCGGCATAGGTGCTTTCGTTGACGTTGAACTGGACGCGGGCCGCAAGCTCCGGCTGCAATGCGCCTTCCGCCTTGAAGTCCATGTTGATTTCAGCATCGATATCGTCGATGGCCGATTTTTTCTTCGGCGTCCCCGGCACCTGCATGGTGGTCAGGAAGCGCGCCGGATCGAAGTCGCTCAGGGACCCTTGTACCGCGTAGTCCGATGTCGTTCCCCGCGCCATGCTGCCGCTGACATCAAGTTTCGCCGGGCCGGCCTTCAGTTTTGCGGAGTTCAGTGTCATGCGTTCCGGTGTCAGTTTCGCATCGGCAGTGATCGACAGGTCCGGATCGGTCAGAGTCAGGTTGATGATCTGGGTAGCGCCGTCGAGCTGGACCGACAACGGGCCCTTCAGTTTCGTCGGCCGGACGGCAGTATGCAGTGCATGCAGGTCGAGCGCGCTGGCATCCAGTTTGAACTCGCCCTTGCCGCCGCTGCGCAATTCTCCGCCGCCTTCCAGGACTGCCTTTCCGGGCAATTCAATCCTTGCCTGGGCAAGACGTTGCGTCTGTGCGTCGAGCGTGACGATGGCATGAACTGATTCCAGCGGCACCAGGCCCTTATCGATTGGGCCCGGCTGGGCATTGGTCACCGTTACCGGCCCGCTGACGATCAGCTTCGACATATCCGCAGTCGCATTGACGGGAGCAAGTTGGGCCCGTATCTGCATCCGGGCTTTTGGCCATTCCGGATTGATGGCATTTGGATCGAACTGGTCGGCACGGATATCGGCGCTACGGAAGGGTACGTCGGCGAAAGGCGTCGCATCGATTCGTGCTTCCGCATTGAAATCCTTTGCAGCGGCCTTGACCTGTACGCCGAGCGCTTCGAGGGAACCCGACAAGCCGGCGTCGGCGTTGAACTGGCGCTCCTGGTATTCGCCATCGATCCGCGCCGTTCCGTCGAGATTGAAAGGCCGGTTACCGTTCAGTTTGAGTGCGGCAGCCACCGTTCCGAAAGGCGTCACCGCTTTCCGGAGCTGTACCGCATGGTTGACCCGGTCGGAAGAGGCCTGCAGGCTGATGTCGCTATACGTCGCCGGCTCGCCTTCGCTTCGAACAATCACCTTGTCGACCGTGGCGCTCTGAAGGTCTAGCGCAACCGGCAGCTTGATTTCCTGCGGCATCGTCTTCGGTTCTTCCGGTGACGGCAGAAGCGTCACATCCGCGGTGCCGATGCGCAGATAAGGAATCGTCAGCTTGAGCGGCGATCCGGACAGACTCCATTTGGCTTCAACGCGGTCGACCTTGACCTGTTTGGTCGGGTCGGCATATGCGACATTGCGTAAATTAAGCCCGTCCCTGAGCGTGCCGCCCACGAGTTCGCCGGACAGCTCGCCCGGCAAAAACCGCGACGCGTTCTGCCAAAGGACCCGGGCTCCCCATTCCGTCTGCACTATTGTCAACAACAGGCCACCGACCAGAAGGATCAACAGGGCGATTGCTGCGGCACTCCACACGAGAGCCCGGCGGGCTCCGTGTCGTTGCGGTGTCGGTTGAGGCGAAGGCGTGGTTTCCATTGCGGAGTCCGGTTTCAAAATGCCACGCCAAGGGACAGGTGAGGGCGGATACTGCCCTCCTGAATTCCATAGGCCAGGTCGACGTTCACCCGTCCGACCGGGCTGCGCCACCGGGCCCCGACGCCGATAGCATGGAAGAACTGCTTGTCGTTCCACCGGTCGGTAGCGGTTCCGACATCATAAAAGACCGCGCCGCCCCAGCTTTCAGTCAGCCAATGGAGGTACTCCACGCCGCCGGTGGCGATGTAACGGGTGGGATATACGATGCCATTGCGTTCATTGCCGATACTCTGGAACGGATATCCGCGTACTGATTCAGTGCCGCCGGCCCGGAAGAGCAGCGACGCCGGGATGGATGCGTTGTCACCTTGGGTAATTACCGCGCCCAGCTCGCCGCGCAAAATGACCACATCACGTTCGCCGATCGGCAGGAATTCGCGAATCCGGCTGGAAACACGGAAGAACGTCTGGTCGGTCAACAGTCCTTTTAGCGCGACCCCCGCTTCTACCGACAGTACGCGGCCATTGCGCGGAAAACGGGCATCATCCACGTTCCGCCATGTCTTCGAGATTCCCGCTACAAGTGCCTGATGGACCCCGGGCTGGACCAGCACATCTTCCGGCAGCGCAGCGCCATTAACCTGGGATAACTCGTCGCGGTAATACTGGATGGAATAGGCTGTGTCGGCTTTGTCGGTGCTCTGTGCGCGGCGAATGCCGAGCCGGCGGGTCCTCAGATCCACCCCCTCCAATGTCGTTCGCTCCACCGAGCCGTTGGCACTGTTGACCCACGCGCCCCGGCCCGGCGGCATGGAAAGTGAAAGCGAACCAAGCTGCCGGCGCTGTTCCACCCGCGTCTGTGCGTCCAGGACCCAGGCGCGGCCGAACATGTTGTAGTGGGAATATAGGCCTTCAAGGCGAGCCCCCGTATCGGTGGTGTAACCGACGCCGCCACGCAGGCGTTGCGCCGGGAACTCGGTGACACGCACATTCACCGGCGCCATGTTCGCATTGGCCGGATTAGTGTCGAGATCGATGACGGCGTTGCTGAAATAAGGCGTTCGTAAAATTTGTCGCTGGAATTCCAGCAGGCGTTCGGAGGAGTATTCTTCGCCGGCATTCAGCGGGTTCACATTGCGGATGATGCTTTCCGGATAGCGGCGTGTTCCGCTGACTTTGACTTCACCCAGCGTAAATGCCGGGCCGCTGTCGTAGGTCGCGGCCAGCTCTGCAGCATTCTTGTCAGCCAGGATCCGCGCTTGGGAGTCCGAAAGGCGGGCGGCTGCGAAACGCCGTTTTTGAAGTACCCGCAAGCCAGATTGTTTGGCATTGCTCCATTCTTCCTGCGTGAACGGTTCGCCGACGTTCAGCGGCCAAGCCTTTTTTGCTTCCGCGGCCTGATCAGGCGCCACCTTGGCGGCCGCGCCGGTGACGTCGACGGTAACCTGGGAAACCATTGTCCTGGGACCGGCATCGACATTCAGACTGATGACTTTTTGTCCGGACACGGTATCGACCCTGACGTCGGTTTTCGGAGAGAAGTAGCCCTGCGTGGATGCCAGCTTCGTGACCTGTTCGGCAACGGTGGCGACCATGAAGTTCAGTTGCTCGATCGAGAGATCGTCGCGTTCGCGATATCGAAAAAGGTCCAGGTTTTGTGTCAGCAGTTTTTCCAGTTCATCCGGCGCTGCCAGTTCGACGCGGTAGAGGGGGTCGGCGGCAATCAGCGATGCACTGCCCAGTAAGCTGGTGATAAATATCGATAGGCTGCATACGTGTCGAACACGTACGCCAAACGACTTCAAGCTGAACGAATTGCTTTCGAGCAAATCACCTCTCCAATATGGTTGCTTCGTGGGTTAGTGGACGATTCCATGGACGCCGCATCTCTAAGCACTTGATGCTTGGACAACATGAAAGTCTATTGAAGTTCCGCAATTGCGAATTGGACAAAGAGACGGATAGCATGCCTGCAGAAAAAGGGGCGGGTGGCAACTGCGACATATACCCTTGGCATGCATCACGCTTGTCATCCCCGCCCAACCGCTTCGGCGCAGAGGCGGCACTTGTTTTTTCGTGGAGCAAATAACATTCCCGTGTCAATCAAAGCGAGACATGCACCGTTAGTATGTTCAGGACAGGCATTCATTGATTCCAGCATTACACCTGTCCATCAACGAGCCAATTTAACATTTAGATACTTCAGTAAAATTTGCTTACAATTTGTACAAAGTACATTTGCTCTCATGCATACCCGACCAGCGGACATCTCATGGAGGCCCCATCCAGAGAAATCAGGGTCTCTGATGCTCGTAGTCCAATCGTCTTCTAAGGAGTGTCGGAAAAACGGGTTATCCCGTGGTCAGAATGCCTGGTTTCGCATCTGACCGGCGAGCCGATAGGGCATATAGCAAACTAATGGCGATTTCAGCAGCCCATCTTGATCCTGCTTAATTTTCCGCTAAGGAAACTAACCTATACTCCGCGCATTCCGCGATGTCGGCATTGCTTGCGTGTGTTGGAAGCCCAACCAGAAAGTTGTCGCGTTTTATCTGTTCCTGAAAATCGACGCCATCGATGTACGTCTCGTTGCATGGTCGCCAGGTTCTCCTGGCTTCTCTCTTTAGGAGAATTCGTTATCCATGGTGTTTTCTCCAGAGCAGAAACATGCCTGGCAATTCTCCTTTTCCAATATGTTTCAGGAGAGGTCATGATCCTGTTCGAATGCACGTCCTACGCAAGCAGACAGGTTAAAGCGTTGCAGTTCTATTGCATTTGCGCATAACCTCCCGGTCCATCGGATGACATCGGACCACCAGTCCAACGGGTGTAGCAATGTCCGCATCCAATGTCAGAGGTACCCGGCCACACTCGTCTGTGCTAGCGTGCTCGCGCGTCGGACATCGGGTTGCTTATGAATTGTTTATTAGGGAAAAGTCGATATGCCTGAATTGTTGCCCATTCCGCTTCAGCTTGCGTGGCCGTTCGCGCTTGCGTTCGCCTGGATTGCAGGAGAATTCGGCCATCGCTGGACCGGTCTGCCGCGAATCAGCATATATGGCCTGGTGGGATTCGTCTTCGGCAACACCTTGTCTGGTCATTTGCCGGAGTCAGAAACGCAAAACCTGATGCTGCTGGCAAACGTCGCGTTCGGCCTTATCCTGTTTGAACTTGGCTATCGCATCAACCTGCGCTGGTTAAAGACCAATCGCTGGATAGCGGTCTCCGGCGGCGTGGAAGCGATAGCTACGTTCTGGGTTGTCTATGCAGTCGCGTACTGGTTCGGCACCACGCCGCTCACCGCGCTGATCCTCGCGTCGCTTGCAATGTCGACTTCACCTGCCGGCGTACTGCGCGTGCTGAATGAGCAGAACAGCTCTGGCCAGGTCACCGAGCGGGTACTGCATTTATCCGCCCTGAATTGTGTTCTGGCGGTATTTGCGTTCAAGGTCATCATCGGCATCGGCGTGTTTCAAACGTCAGGAAGCCTTTTGCACGCCGTCTGGAACAGCCTGGTGGTGCTGATCGCTTCCGCCGGTCTCGGTGCGCTTTTCGGTGTTGCCGTTCCGGCGCTGCTTCGCCGTCTCGGCAGTCTGAACCGCGACGCGACAGTCGCATTCGCAATTACCGTCATCTTGCTAGTCGCGATCACGCATGCATTCAGGTTTTCACCCGTGCTCGCCACATTGACTTTCGGCATCGTGGCACGGCACAGGCGCGTGACCCTGAGCCAAACCCAGCGGAACTTCGGAGTGATGGGCGATCTGTTGACAGTGCTGCTGTTTTTCATTGTCGCGACATCACTGAAATGGGACCAGGTTGTGCCGGGACTTTGGCTCGGCCTCGCATTGATCGCCGCTCGGTTCCTCACCAAGACCATCAGCGTCGCCGCATTTGCTCGTGTCAGCGGCGTGTCATGGCGCAAGGGCCTGTTGACGGGAATGGCACTAACGCCGCTGTCTGTCTTCGTCATCCTCATGATGGAGCAGACGCGCCATCTTGGCGTGGACCTCGTGGAAACCCTTGTTCCATTGACCGCGATGGTGCTGCTGCTGGAGGTGATCGGGCCCATCGTCACGCAACGCGCTCTGATATGGGCGAATGAAACACCCGATAACCCGGAGAACTGAGCATGCCGTTGGAACCATTCAAGATTTCCGATCCCCTGACGCTCGGCGTCGAGCTTGAGCTGCAGTTGGTTAGCCTCAGCAATTTCGATCTCATCGAGGCATCTCCCGACATGCTTGACCTGCTCAAGCGCAAGCCTTTCCCCGGCAACGTAACGCCGGAGATCACCGAGAGCATGATCGAAATAAATACCGATGTGCACACCAACCACACCGGCTTGCTCGAGCAGCTTCATAAAATCCGGGACACGCTTGTACGGGCAGGCGACACGCTCAATGTGGGTGTATGTGGTGGTGGAACGCACCCGTTTCAAAAATGGACCGAGCGCAAGATATTCTCTAAACCGCGCTTCAAGCAGGTATCGACCTTGTATGGTTACCTCGCCAAGCAGTTCACGGTCTTCGGCCAGCACGTGCATATAGGCTGCAGTTCAGGTGACGATGCACTGTTCCTGCTGCATTCGCTCAACCGGTATGTCCCGCACTTTATTGCGCTTTCCGCCTCCTCGCCCTACTTTCAGGGCAGGGACACCCTGTTCAACTCCGCTCGTCTAAATTCCGTGTTTGCCTTTCCGTTGAGCGGCCGTGCACCGTTCATGCTGCGCTGGGAAGACTTTGAACGCGATTACTTCCAGCGCATGGAAAAGACCGGCATCGTCACGAGCATGAAAGATTTTTATTGGGATATCCGCCCCAAACCGGAATTTGGCACGATCGAATTGCGGGTGTGCGATACCCCGCTATCTGTCGAACGTGCGGCAGCGCTCGCTTGCTATCTTCAGGCGATATGCAGCTACCTGCTGGAACGGAAGGAAGCAGCGCCGGCCGAAGATGACTACCTGGTCTATAACTACAACCGGTTTCAGGCATGCCGGTTCGGCATGGATGGAACCCTGGTGCACCCCAAGCGGCATGAGACTCTGTCGATTCGCGAAGACATCCTGACGACACTCCGCACCATGGAGCCTTATGCGCAGGCCTTGGGTAGCCTCCCGGCGCTGGAACATCTGTATGACGCGACCCACAAGGGAAGCGACGCAAGCTTTCTGCGGCAGGAGTACGCAACTACCGGAAGCACGGAAGGCGTGGTGGATGCGGCCATACGCCGCTTCCGCGGTTCGATTTAGGCAAACTATCCAATACCTGCGATGCGATGCAAAGGCTTAAGTGCACTGCGGGCGTAGCGAGGTTCATGGATAGTGAGCCGATGGCGTCAGCCTCCGGAATGCGAGAAGTGATCGTGTTCATCGATGATTGCCCCAGGGAACTGGATTACGCGTGCTGCCAAGCGTACACCTGCGCGGGCAGAATCTTCCAGTGACTTTTTCTCAAGGCGCGCCGCGAGAAATGCCGCATTGAAAGAGTCGCCTGCTGCCGTGGTATCGACGGGAGTGACCTTTTCCGCCGGGACGGTAATTGCGTCGGGCATCTGCGACGATTGCACAAGGCAGCCATCCGGTCCCAATTTGACCACGGCTTCCGCCGCGCCTGCTTGTAATATGCGGGCTATTGTCTCCAAGGGCGTCGAATCTCCGTGCAGATCCCGTTCGTCGTCAAACGTGACCAGCGCGTGCGTAGCGATGGCCAGCGCTGCTTCTATCCAGCGGACTGCGCTACTTTTGTCGCGCCATAGTTTCGGTCTGTAATTGCTATCGAATCCAACCCATCCGCCGCTTCTTCGGACCGCGGCTGCCAAGGCAAGCAACCGTTCCCTCCGAGGCTCATCCAGTATGGCAAGGGTGATTCCGGAAAAATAAATCAGGCGGCAATCCACGGCATGGCTTCTCAGTACATCGGCGTGTTCCTGAGTCAGCATCTGACGGGCTGCGGAATTGTCTCGCCAATACAGAAATGACCGCTCTCCGTCAGGTGTCGTTTCAATCATGTAGAGGCCCGGCGAATACTCCGGCAGGTTGAGGATCAGGCCGGCGTCCAGACCGTGCTTGATGGCATGCTGACGCAATGCTGTACTTGTGCTGTCAATGCCGATCGCTGAAACAAATGTACTGGGGAGTTTCGATGAACGCCTGAAGTAGACCGCGGTGTTATAGGCATCGCCGGAGAACGCTTGCATGAATTGATCTTCTCCCACACGGCGCAATTCGATCATGCATTCTCCGACAAACCAGCATTGCGTTGCTTGCATATCGATGCTCCTTTTGCAAACAGACTTTGAAGGCGCAACCCGAAGCGGACGTAGCGGCACTTAAGCATGGATTGCATGCGGGATGTATGCCAAAGTTTGTGTTCCAGATTTTCACATTAAAGAATGCGTGCGTTGAGTCGTCTCAAAATGACAGTGACCTGCAGGCGTAATGTTGACAGTGAACATTGATGTTGATTGTGCACGCTTCGACTGAAAAGGATGCACGTTTGCAATTTCATCGGTGAAGTGCCATGTCGAAACGTTGCAAGTGCATAGATGCGAGTTCCACTATTTGTTGCAGGCAAGCGTGCTAAAGGTGCCTTTGCTTCCAAAAGGAAATAACAATAGGATTTTTACTTTCTGCGGAGTGTTTTATTGACGAGACCCTTTGAAATCGGAGCGAAAGCGTCGTAACGTAGATTCGTTCGGGGTTGGCAGCACGTTAGGGAGAGATGCTCAACATGCTCAATGAGGGTCAAGCCTCCGCGCGTTTTCCATTTGAAAGGGATGTGCGATGAAAAGGGTAATTGGATGGTTACTCCTGCTGGCATTTTTAGGTGCGGCCGGATTCGCATTGTTCCTGTGGCAGCAAGGCCCTACTTATCGACCACCTGAAATCATTCCGGAAGACGGTTCGCCGACCGCTGCAGCTGAACCCGCGGTGCGTTTCCCTCTTCCTGACGAGACGAGCACGAACGAATTGCCTACATTGAGCAAGAGCGATCCGGCGGCGCTCGGGGCACTGTCCGAACTGTTCGGCAAATCTGCCGTTGGAAAATATTTTCAGCCGCAGGAAGTTGTCCGCCGCGTTGTCGTTACTATTGACAATCTGCCACGAAAAACCGTGTCAGGCCAGCTGATGCCAACCAAACCGCTAACCGGAAAACTCCGTACCACCGGCAGTGGGCAAAATCTCGCGTTGGCCTCATCGAATTTCGATCGCTACACACCATTCGTCCGCCTGTTGGAAAAACTCGATCCGCAAACCTTTATGGCGACGTACGTAAAGATGTATCCGCTTTTCCAGCAAGCCTATAAAGACCTTGGTTATCCGAAAGGTTATTTCAATGACCGGCTCGTCGCCGTCATCGACCACATGCTTGATGCTCCACCAAGCAATGGACCAATTGCACTTGTGCAACCCCATGTGTTTTATAAATTTGTCGATCCCGCGCTTGAATCGCGCTCGGCAGGTCATAAATTAATGCTCCGGGTTGGCAACGAGAACGCGGACCGAATCAAGGCAAAATTGCGTGAAATTCGCAAAGAGTTGACCAAGGGCGGCGAGGCAGGTCTTCCAGCCAAGGCGGCGAAACCAGTCAAATAAGGATTGGCCTTCCGACACGCGTTCCAGTCTGGATAAGTAGCCGGGAAGGTGACACACGCTGATTCCTTTAAGCCGTGCTTTGCTTCTCTGACTTCGGCAAAACCGGGAAACGCTACTTGCCATTTTTGCAGCGATTCGCGGTCTTTAAAAAAACACTTTACATCCCACATCGAGCCTTGCTATAGTTCGGCTCCCGTCGCGAAAGACGAAAGAAAAAACGCTCCGAAACGAGCGATTTCGAAGACGGGGTGGAGTGGAAAGCGCGTGCAGTCTGCGTATCTGCCGACGTAAAAGTTCAGTATGAACTTCGCCTGGCAACCTCCATATTCTCTGCTGCTGTTAAACAAGACGATTTAACGGTGAGTGTGGTGCGCAAGCGCTGTGCGGCGGAGTGTTCTTTAACAATTAACAGCCGATAAGTGTGGGCGCTTGATGGCAGGTGCGAAGGTGAAGAAGGCGCAAGCCGTTTTTGCCGAAGACGAAGACATTGAAGTGCTCACAAAGAAACAATAGGTAAGTATCGCAAGAGATTTACCTGTCAGTATTT